>ENA-ORCU01000006-ORCU01000006.1-marine-metagenome-genome-assembly--contig:-NODE-6-length-491524-cov-10.068064_pt1 | contig 491524 bp, 442 predicted proteins | sample MGYA00248631_ERZ508512 | MGnify/ENA primary metagenome ERZ508512 (study PRJEB26183, sample SAMN06268844) | marine metagenome | isolation source: Tt an P1 anaerobic enrichment on pine from sediment taken...
CCTAAATTCCCCGGGCCGAACCAAGCCCGCTTATGCAATAGCCCCTCGTAAAAGGGGCTTTTTGTTTACTTGCTCGGTAGTACAATTTATGAATGCGTAACACTAGAAAAACATTGCTTTCCAACCGGAGATATTTCCCATGTTCAAGAAATTCTTTTCAAAACAGGCCCGTAAGCCCTCGGGGCTCTTTGGACGTTTCGTAACCGCAAGAATCTTCGAAAAAGGCAATGCAGGGCTCAACAGGGGCATGCTGGACCTGGTTGCGGCTTCCGGTGAAGACCGCATCCTGGAGATAGGCTTCGGGACCGGCGGCGCTATTCATGCCATGGCTGGAGCTCTCGACGGCGGTCGTGTTGAAGGCATCGATTTTTCCGGAAACATGCTCCACATTGCGGAAAAGAAAAATCGGAAGCACATTGAAACAGGAAAAGTAAAACTGGTACACGGCGATTTCGACAAGGCCTCGTATCCGGCGGAGAGTTTCGACACGGTCTGCACGGCCAATACCATTTACTTCTGGCCGGACCGCATGTTGACGGCCGCGCGCATTTTCGAAGTCCTCAAGCCTGGAGGCAGGCTGGTCATCGCCTATGTGGAAAAGGCCAAGATGGACAATATGCCGCTGGATATGGAGGTATTCACTCCCATTTCCCATGTCGAGCTCAAGACTCTCTTGGAGCAGGCCGGGTTCAACTCGGTACGGATTTACCCCGAGCCCGATCAGGACATCGCTGAATATTGCGCGGTGGCTGAAAAGTAGCGATCGGCCGGCATAAAGTTCTGGCTGGGCAGTGCCGAAAGGAGAGTCAGCCACTGGAGTCATAAGCGCAAAGAATAACATGGTTGTCAGAACATGGGCAGCTGTGTACGCTTTTGGTTCCTCTTAAAAGGAGTGGGGCATGAAAAAAGTCATTCTGTGTCTGGCCATTTTGTTGTTGCCGACCCTGTGTTTTGCAGGCAACAGCGATTCCGAGCGTCTGGAAGCGGCCAAGCGGTACGCTGAAACCACCAATTTTCCCAAGCTTTTCCAGGAGATGACCGACGGCGTGGCCCGGACCCTGCCCCCCGAGAAAGCCGAAGCCTTCAGGTCGTTCATGGGAAGCATGGTGGAGGATGGCGCCTTGGAGAAGAGCACCATTATTCTCATGGCCAAGCATTTCACCACGGAAGAACTCAATGCACTGGCGGATTTCTACGGCAGTGAAATGGGCAAGAAAATCCTGAGCAAATTCGGACCATACATGACTGAAGTGAATTTGGTCATGAAGGAGTTTATGATCAAGGCCCTGAAGGACTTCAGGGCCAAGTTGGAGCGGGGCGATATTCAAATGTAGCTCTCCATCCATGTAGGGTGCAAAGCCGTCTTCGGGCGGCTTTTTTGCTCCCTGTAGCGCGCTTGACACGTGAATATTTTTCAGATTATTTCCCCTGAAAATGACCGATGGTCACAATATGACCGTCGGTCATCCAAGCTGTACACAGGATGATGGATGCCGACCAGACAACAGGAAAAATCCAGACAGACCATGGAAGAGCTCATGGCCGCGGCCATGCTGCTTTTCAGCGAGAACGGCTTCGCCCAGACCTCCATCGCCGAGATTACGGCCAGGGCCGGTTATGCAAAGGGCAGTTTTTATCGTCACTGGGAGAGCAAAAATCAGCTTTTCCTACAGATTGTCGAGCAGAAGCTTTACGAGTATCGCAACGTTCGTGACAGGCGCATTGAGGATGCCCATGACCTGGAAGAGGCCCTGAACATCATCTGGGATTTTTTGGAGTCCATGGCCCTGGACAGACAGTGGGCCAAGGTCTTTCTGGAGTTCACCGTTCATTCCGCGCGCGACATGGAGCTGCGTACGGAGATGCGTCGGCGGCAATACCGGCTTTCCGAGAGCCTTTTTGCCAAACTGGTTCGCAGGTTCGTGACCTCGGATTACCCGGCCGAAAAGATCGGGGCTTTGAATACGGCCCTTTTCGAAGGTTATATGGTTCACAACGCCTTGGAAACAGGCGTACTGAATCTGCATGACGTCCGCGAAGCCGCTATTGCACTGGCCCTGGAAAAGGGAATCAGGCAAAGCGGTTAGTTTTTTTATCCGGAGGAAAGCATGAAACGACTGATGACATTGTGCGCCGTTCTGGCAGTGATGTGTTTTGCGGCCCCGGCCATGAGCGCCGATACCGTGATCCTGCGTTATTCCAATTTTTTTCCGCCCACCCACGTGCAGTCCAAGCTGGCCGAGGAGTGGGCCCAGGAAGTGAACAAACGCACGGGCGGTGAGGTGCAGGTCGAATATTATCCCGGGGGCATCCTGACCAAGGCCAAGCAGTGTTACGACGGCGTGGTCGAAGGCATGTCAGACGTGGGCATGTCCGCACTGGCCTATTCCCGCGGCCGTTTCCCGGTCATGGCCGCAGTGGACCTGCCCCTGGGCTATACGTCCGGTGTGGACGCCACCGCCGTGGCCAACGCGGTTTACGAGAAGTTCCGCCCCAAGGCGTTTCGCGACGTGGAGGTCATGTATTTCCACGCCCATGGCCCCGGCCTGCTGCACACGGCCCAAAAGCCCGTGGAAAAGCTTGAGGATATCAAGGGCCTCAAGCTGCGCGCCACCGGTAACTCCGGCAAGCTGGTCAAGGCTCTGGGCGGCACGCCCGTGGGCATGTCCATGTCCGATTCCTACCAGGCCATCCAGAAGGGTGTTGTCAACGGCGGCATGTATCCGGTGGAAACCAACAAGGGGTGGAAGATGGCCGAAGTTGTGGACTATATGACCGAGACCTTCCCGGTGGCCTACACCACCACCTTCTTCGTGGTCATGAACAAGGATAAGTGGAACGAATTGTCCGACAAGAACAAACAGATCATCACCGAGCTCAACAAGGAATGGGCCGTCAGACACGGTCAGGCCTGGGATGAAAGCGACAAGGTCGGCCGCGCTTACTTTCTGGAGAACGGCGGCAAGATCATTCCACTCTCCGACGCGGACGCCTGGAAGGCCGCCGCAGCTCCCATGCTGCAGGAATACGTGGGAATGGCGAACAAGAAGAAGCTCGACGGCCAGGCGGTTCTGGATTTCACCGTCGAAACTCTCAAGGCCCAATAGGACGAGACAACCAAACGGCGCGGTTCCGAGGGCGCGTCGTTTTTCATGAGAGCGTATTATGGAATCAATGAGTAGGCCGGGTATTCTGGACAGGATCGAAACGGTCATGAAGATCATCGCCGCCACCTGTCTGGTCGGTATGGCCGTGATCACCGGCGTGGACGTCGTGGGCCGTGGCGTCATGAATACGCCCCTTTTCGGTACCGAGGAAATCGTCACCATTCTGGCCGTGCTGGTGGCCGGTTTTTCCCTGCCATACACCCATTCCCAGGGCAGCCACATCGGTGTGGAGGCCCTGTACTCCCGGCTCGGCAACGCCGGTCGTCGTGTGCTGGATATCTTTACGCACACTGTCGGCGGTGCGCTCTTCGGTCTGGTTGCCTGGCGCATGTGGTTGTACGGCGACAGCCTGCGGGAGTCGGGCGAGGTGTCCATGAACCTGGAACTGCCCACTTATTATGTAGTCTATGCCTTGGGCTTCTGTTTTCTGGTTTTTTCCTTGTGCCTGCTCAGGGGCGCGCTTAAATCCGTCGTAAAGGGAAGGGAGGCGGAAGGCTGATATGGACCCGACTACCGCCGGAATCATCGGAACCGGAGTCATGCTGTTGCTGTTCATGACCCGTATGCCAGTGGCGTATGTCATGACCCTTGTGGGGTTCGTGGGCTTTTCCCTGCTTATCTCCTTCAAGGGCGGGTTCAATCTGCTCTCGCGTAGCATCTACGACGCCTTTTCCTCCTACAGCCTGGCCACCATTCCTCTGTTCATCCTCATGGGACAGCTGGCCTTCAACAGCGGCATCAGCCGCAGGCTTTACGACACGGCCTACCATTTTCTGGGGCACATCCGCGGCGGGCTGGCCATGGCCACGGTTTCGGCCTGTACGGCCTTCGGTGCGGTGTGCGGGTCCAGCCCGGCGACAGCAGCCACCATGACCACCGTCGGCATTCCGGAGATGAAGCGCTATGGGTACGCCGACTCCCTGGCCGCCGGCGCCGTTGCCTCGGGCGGCGGGCTCGGCATGGTCATGCCGCCCAGCGTGGTGCTCATCATCTACGGCGTGCTTACCGAACAGTCCATCGGCGCCCTGTTCGTGGCCGGCATACTCCCGGCGTTGCTCATCACCGTGTTGTTCATTGTCGCCATAGCCCTCCAGTGCTGGCTCAGTCCCGAGTTGGGACCGGCGGGCGAAAAATTCACCATGGCCGAGAGGCTTCGGTCCCTGGTTGGGCTGCTGGATACCTTGCTCATCTTTCTGCTGGTCATCGGCGGCATGTTTTTCGGTTGGTTCACACCCAACGAGGCCGCCAGCGTCGGCGTGCTCGGCGTACTGGCCATCTCGGTGCTCAAACGTCAGCTTACCTGGAAGGCCTTCGTCAACTCCTGCTACGAGACTTTGCGTACCTCCTGCATGGTGCTTTTCCTGGTGGCCGGAGCGGGTGTGTTCGGCAAGTTCCTGGCCGTGACCCGCATTCCATTCAACGTGGCCACCTGGGTTGCGTCCTTTGACCTGCCCTCCTTCGCCGTTATGGCGCTGATCATCGCCATCTATTTTCTCGGCGGGTGCTTCATGGACGCCTTGGCTCTGATCATGCTGACCATTCCGGTCTTTTTCCCGGTGGTCTCCAGCCTGGGATACGACCCCATCTGGTTCGGCGTCATCATCGTGCTCGTGACCCAGATCGGCGTCATCACCCCGCCTGTGGGCATCAACGTCTACGTGGTTTACGGCATGTCCCAGAAAATAGCCCCCAGCATCACGCTGGAGGCAATCTTCAAGGGCATCTTGCCGTTTCTGGCGGCTATCATTGCGGGTATTGCACTCCTGTTCGTCTTCCCGCAGATCATTCTGCTTCTGCCGGGACTGATGTATTAGTTCCGGGAGTGGGGGCAGGAGGCATGTACCCGGCTTCCCGCAGGCGTCTCTTGAATGCCGGCGTGAACAGCAATCCCACGATGAAGCCCACGAGGAGCGGCAAGGCGAGGAGCGTGATGTTGATAGTGCTGCCCAATTGGTCGCGCTGCCCTGTGCCTAGGAGGGCCAGAAAGGCGGCTGCCAGACTGAGGCCGCCCTGTATGAGGCCATACACGACGCTTGGGCGTTCCGTGTAGATTCTCAGGATGTAGTAGGCGGTTGCCGCACCGGTCACGCCGGGGCACAGGGCCCAGATGAGATAATGCCATTGCGTGGCAAGCCTCGGGCCTATGATTCCCGCCAGAATCGCACATCCGACAACACTCCCTCCCACGAAGCCCCAGGTCGTCTTGCGCAGAATTCCCGTTGGGTTTTCGAGGATGTTGGCTCCCTGAGCTCCGTACTGATCCACATCGAGTTTAAGTAGTATGTTGGCGGCCATGATCGCCAGGTAGTGCATGGCCAGGGTGATTCCGGCCCATATGAACGGGGTTGCCTGCTCCTGGCCCGAGGGAGACGGAGCTCCCGGAAGGAAGGCGGCCCCGATGAAGACCGGTACGCTGGCGATGAAGACGAGAAGGAAGGATATCCCGTAAGTCACGGGCAGGGTGGGCAGGAAATCGGGATGCAGTCCGAAGTGCCGGTACTCCTTTTGTTTCGAGTTTTTCGTTATTTTGCATTTGTTGACGCCGCAGCTGATGATCTCGTAGGCGATCTCCAGAATATCGTTGAGGCGCGGCCTCATTCTCCGCTCAAAGTCTTCCAGGAGGATGCTCCGTTCCGTTGTCTTGCAGTAGGCTTCCATTTCCTGGCGAACTTCCTGCAAGCTGTCCTGGTAGTGCTTGAAAAGGTTCTTGCACGTGCCGCCCAGGAAGCCGCTGCTCTGTCCGGGACTCCAAGTGGACAGTTGCTGTTGGAGATAGAGAGCCTTGGCGTAGGGCCGAAACAGGGCGCTCTGTGTCAGGCATCGGCTGTCTCCAGGGCAGCGCATCCTTTCCAGTATGTTTTGTTGAAATGTTTCGAACTCGCCCTGGGCCGGATGAAAGGTGGCGTCCTGGGCTATCCTGCGGATTATCGAATGCACATGCGTGGGGACGCGGGCCCATTTGTGCATGGTTTTCCTGAGCCGATGTTCCAGTTTGCGCAGGGGCGGGGCCGCTCCGACCACTGATGTCAGGAAAACGATCGCCCACAGGACCGTTTCCTTGGTGTGTTGCGTGGCGCCTTTTGCTGCTGCCTCGGCCGGAGGAGAGCTGTCCGGGGCTTTGATATCGGTAAGACCCAGGGATGAGGAGAACTTTTCCGCAATGAGATTGAAATCTTCGCTTCTGAATACGATGAGCAGGTACAGGCCGAGGAAGATGAACATGTAGAGAACGCCGACAAGGAAGAAGCGGCAGGCCGGGGCATAGTTTCGCGGCGGAAGTTTGTACAGGGGCGCGTCTTCCGCACTCCATCTGGAGAATTTGTAAAGATAGTAGCTTGCTATGATAGCTCCCCCCAGGATGACATAGAAGGTCGCCATGATCACCTCCTTGGTGAAAAGGGGATGGTTTTACCTGTATTCTTTCTTTTTGTTTCGTCTGTTGAATATTATTTTCGCGAACCTTCAAAGCCCTCCTTTTGACTTTGCCGCAGGTTGAATCTATGAGGGGAGAGCGCCTGCGGGCGTAAGGACACCCATGCACGAAAACCTGACCACCTATTTTGCCGCGCCCGACCGGGCCGAGCCTTCCGCAGTTCTCCGCCAGTCAGAGAGCGTGCGCAGAAGTTCGGCCGCCACGCTGGCCGACTCCCTGCCCTACATGCTGCTCATGCTCAACCGTCAGCGCCAGGTGGTCTTCGCCAACCACGCCGCTTTGGCCATGGTGGGGGCTGCGGGCATGGAAGAAGTGCTGGGGCAGCGGCTCGGCGAGATGCTCGGCTGCGTTCACGCCTGCGACATGGAGGCCGGTTGCGGTGCTTCGGCCTTCTGCGCCTATTGCGGCACGGTCAAAGCCACGCTTTCCAGCCTGTCCGGCAAGGCGAGTGCGGATCAGGGCCGTCTGTTACGCGGTTCCGCCAATGGTGTGCAGGGGCTCAATCTGGAGGTCTCGACCGCCCCTTTGGAAGTGGACGGGGAATCCCTGACTGTGCTTTCGGCCAAGGACGTGAGCCACGATGTGCGGCGCAAGGCCATGGAGCGGCTTTTCTTTCACGACGTGCTCAACCTGGCAGGTGGACTGGACGGGGTCATGCGGGCCTTTTCCAGGGAGTTGGACAAGGTGGACCCGGACCTGTCCGAAGCCATGTCCTTTACGGCCCGTTCCCTGTTCGAGGAGATCTGTGCCCAAAAGGCCTTGACCCAGGCCGAGAACGGGGAACTGATGCTCCGGCCGGAATCCCTGGCCAGCCGCAGCATGGTCGAATCCGTTGTGAGCCTGTATTCCATGCACTCTTCCGCCCGGGGACGTGAAATCGAGATCGCCTCCGATCTCGACGATGTAAGCATGATCAGCGATGCCACCCTGCTGGGGCGGGTACTGGGCAACATGCTCAAAAACGCGTTGGAGGCCACTCCCGTGTCCGGTTCCGTGGTCATCGGCTGCGACCGGCTTAGCGAGGACGTCTCCTTCTGGGTGCACAACCCCGGTTTCATCCCTGAGGACGTACAGCTCCAGATTTTCACCCCTTCCTTTTCCACCAAGGGAGAGGGACGCGGTCTGGGCACCTACAGCATCAAGCTGTTCACGGAATCCTTCCTGGGCGGCAAGGCATCCTTCGCTTCGGACAGCGAGGAAGGTACGGTTTTCACCGTGGTGCTGCCCATGGCGCTTGAAAGTTTCTAAGCGGCGTCTTCCTGTCCTTCACTGTCGAATATCATGCTGAATTCATCCGTTTGCAGGGTGCTGAACAAGCTGTTGTACTTTGCCACGGCCGCATAAGGGTTCTTCGCGTATTCCTTGGCGAATTCTACATGCTCCTTGCCGGCCTCCACGAAGTCGGTCTGAGCGCTGACGCCTCTGAAGTCGTTGGCAAGATCCGGATTTTCCTCGAAGAGTTTTTCGATTTTATCCTTTTGGGGATGGTCGCCCTTGACGCGAATTTTTCCTTCCCCGTCGCTGGTCAGCTCCACAGGTGGAGTCGTGGAGATACCGTTCTGCAGGAACAGGGCTGTAATGTTGTCTTCAAGCTGTGCCCGTTTGCTTTCCAGGTTTGATTCCATTTCTTCAAGGGAGATGGAAGAGCTGTTGGGATCACCGCCCATGTCTGTCAGGAGTTTGGAGATCATCTTGCCGGGCGTGGACAGGGAAACGGTGTCGCCCTGCTGCGTTCTGGTCGTGGATTCGGCAGCCGCCTTTTCCCTCTCGCGCTGGACCGGGGCAATGGTTTGTGTCCGATAGCCGGCCTGGATGGAATTGATCATGTTTTTTCTCCTGCTCAGAATGGGAAAAATTTTCCGTTCCAATTCCGTGCAAGAGGCACACCAGTTATAGCCTGTGCGATATGGCGATGTCAGTCGAGCAGTTGCATGCCCTTGACCAGTCCGAAGCATCCCGCCAGCATCATATCTCCGCCCGGGGACGGGAAAGAGACATTGAATCCCCGCAGCAGGCTGCGTTTGGGACCGAGCACGTGCACGGACTTGAAGCCCTTGGCGTCGGGGGGGAGTGCCATGGTCAGGCAGCCGTGTCCGTTTTCGGCGAAGACTTGTTCGAATCCCAGATCGCCCATGCGGAATGCCTCCAGGTCGGCCCATAGCTTTTCACTGTCCACCACGCCTGTATGCTGTTCGTAGACACCGTAGATGCGACTCCGGTAAAGCAGGAAGGCGATGATGTGGCTGTTGCCGACGTTAACGAGCGTCAGGCCGTGCTTGAAGCTTTCCTCTTCGATTTCGTCCACGAACAGTGCGCCGAGCACGGCTGCTGCGCCGGTGTCCGTGACAATGCCGCCTCCGATGCAGTCCTGTAGGTCCTTGAGCCTGGTGAACATGTCCGGAGTTTCCCTGAATACAAGGGCTTCGGGGCGCCCGTCGCTTTCGGTCAGCAGGTCCTCCCAGAGCCGGAAGCGGCCTCGGCGGTTGGATTCGGCGGGGTGGAATCCATGGTCCTGGGCACAGGCCGTGATGGAATCCGGCCAGTCCAGTTCCGCGGCCAGGAAGAACCGTTTCCACCAGGCTGTGTCGAAGTCCGCGAGCAGTACGGGGTCGAATCCGGCCGGACAGTGTTCGCTGAAAACGACGCCGCTTTCCTCCACGCGTCCCAGGTCGTCCCCCATGGTCAGGGCCGCTGCAGGCTGGGCCGCGACCGCCAGGCCCTGCTTCAGGTGGGCGCGCACGAATCGGGTCACCCCGCCGCCCATGTTGCGGCCGTGCAGCCAGATGGACTTGCCCTGGGCGGTGAGGGCTGCGATTCGTCTGCCGATCTGCAGGGCGGGCGAGGGCAGCACGAACTTGGGACAGTTTTCCAGTTCCGTTTCCGGATTGTACAGCAGCACGTCCTGGGTGCCGCTGCCGATATCAAGGCAAAGTGTGGTTGTGTTCATGGCTTTTCTCGCAGTTTCGAAAAGGGTACATTTCGTGCTCTTCGGACGCAAGGCCATTGACAGGAGTCTTGGGCTGGGTCACCTTTTTAGCATGAGCATTCCCCTGGTCATCATTGCCGTCCTGATCTGCCTGCCTTTGTTGCGCTATGTGGGATTCTACCTGTCCAACAAGCGCACCCGCGAACTGCGGGATATCAGGACGCGCTGCGGCGAGAATTTTCGGGCGTCCTTTTTTCGGGCCTATTGCACGGCCGTGTTCAGTGAAGCCCTGGTGGTGCTCATGCTCCCGTTCTCCCGGTTGCTCAAGAGCAGCAATCCCGGCGGCGGCACTCCCGTCATTTTCGTTCACGGCCTCTACCACAACACCTCGGCCTGGATTTTTTTCCGTATTTTTCTGGCCCGGGCTGGACATGGGAATTTCCATTTCTACGGGTACAATAGTTTCACCAGACCTTTTGCGCCCGCAGCAGAGGGGCTGGCCGAATTCATGGACAAGGTGCTGGCAGACAACCCCGGGCAAAAGGTGGCGCTCATCGGCCACAGTCTGGGCGGTCTTGTTTGTCGCCGGGCCGTAGCCGAGCCTCGGTTCAAAGGAAAGGTCGCCGCGCTTGTGACGCTCGGTTCACCACATCACGGCAGCGAGTTGGCCATCATCGGCATGGGGCCCATGGCCCGTTCGTTGTATCCCGGCAGGGGGATCGATTCGATCCTGGAGGACACCCCTGACGTGGACGCGCCCAGATTGGCAATCTACACCTTGTTCGACGATTATGTGTTTCCGCTGAGTTGTCTCAAGATTGGCCGCGACGGTTGGCAGGAGCAGGTCTGCGGCCCCATGAGCCACGTGAACATGCTTTATTCTCAGGATATTTCCTGGCGTGTGGCGGCGTTTCTTGATGCTGCTTTGAAGGAGTAGGAAGCTGGGGACCTGGTTGAAAGTTTTTCATGCGGGCTATTTAGGAGATGCAAGGGGGATCATTCCCCTTGCCCGCACGCGACACTTAAAACTCTTCATTCATTTTTTTCAATGATGCGGTCAACCCTTCGCGCTCGGCCTCGGTGAGCGTGGAGGTGATGTCTTCGGTGAGTTGCTCGTGCAGCTTGTCGTGCTCCAGGAACAACTCGAACCCGGCATCGGTCAATTCGACCAGAATGGACCGTCGATCGGTTTCGTGCGGTCTGCGGCGGACCATGCCGTTTTTTTCCAGCCGGTCGACCATGACCGTGAGCGTGCCTGTGGTCACGCCCATCTTCTCGGCCAATTCCTTCATACGTAATGCCTCGTGAATGCCGAGGATCTCCAGCGTGTGCATTTGGGGCAAGGTCAGCCCCTTGTCGCGCACCACGCTGTGCTCCCAGGACGACAGTTTTTCATAAAATTCCACAATGAGTTGCGTGAGCTTTTCAGAGTTCGTCATACCCCTTCCCTTTCTTGATTATATGAAATCCCCGTACAAGGTGTAGACCCCGAACGCCATGGTCATGACGCCAACCGTGCGCATGATGGCCGGTTCTACCCAGGACTGCTGCATGCGCCGGATCAGGCTTGTGACCTTGTAGATGGCGAAGATGACCCCGGCCAGGGCCAATCCCGTGCCCACGGCGTAGCTTGCGAAAACGGCCACGGCCTTGGTCGCGCTGCCCGACTCCAAGGCATAGGAATACATGATGGCCACCGTGGGGCAGGGCACGATCATGTTCACGAACCCGAGGGTGCCCAGACCCCAGGCCGTGGACCTCTTGGCGGACAGCGGTGTATGCGAATGGCCGTTATGATCATGTTGGTGTTCGTGGTCGTCGTGGTGATGGTGGGAATGGCAGGAGCAGTGTCCTCCGTGGTCATGGTCGTGTCCATGCTCCGGGCAATGGTCGTGGTGATCATGGCTGTGAAGCAAATGTGGTCGCCAGAGCAGGATGGCGCCGAGCACGATGATGATGCCGCCGGTGAGCATGTCCGTGAAGAAGCGAACGGACTCGGGCAGCCTGGCGGAAAGCATTCCCAGAGCCAGGCCGATGGCCAGACAACCCAGCGTGGTGCCGAAAATGAAGGACGCGGTCAGGATCGAGACCCGCCTGCCGCTTTTGTCGCCGGCAACGAACGGGGCGAGCACCACCCAGGAATGTCCGCAAGGGTTTACGCCGTGGATCAATCCGAGCATCAGGCTTGACTGCAGGGCCACCATGAAAAGCGCATCAATAGACATTTTGAACTCCAAGTTATTTGATGTTCAAAATGTAATAATGGGAAATTAGTTTGATGGTCAAGATAAAATTTTATCTCCGGATTTTCCTCCGTTCATACCAGAGCGCCTTTCCTTGAGCGAATCGAACCGCAAAGGGGCGCGAAAAGTTGAGTCCGTTTTTTCCTTTGGTCGTCGAAGGTTACTTCAAGGGCCTGTCGGGCAGGATGACGTTGACGGTGGTTTCGCCGGGTGTGGAGGGATCGAGGCGGGCGTCGCCGCCGTGGGTGCGGGCAATGAGTCGTAACGAGTATGTGCCCAGTCCGGACCCTTTGGACGAGTCGGACTTTGCGTACTTGTCGAAAAAGACATTTCGCATCTCCTCGGGGACGCCGCCTTCGTTGTGCACGGCAATGCGTATCCCGTCGCTGCGCCATAACCGCACCCGCACGGTTCCGCCCTCGGGAGAGGCCTCGATGGCGTTCTTGAGCAGGTTGGCGAGCATGGATTGCAACAGCGGCTTTTCACCCATGACCGGGAATTCCTTGGCCCCGCCCGGTACTTCGACGCCGATGCTGATTCCCTTGTCGCGCAGCATGGGACGTGCCTCGGCGCCGATGAAGTCGATGAGTTGCAGCAGGTCCACCCGCTGCAGCTCCAGAGGGTAGGCGCCGGTCTCCATCTTGTAGAGCTCCAGGGACCGGTTGATGAGTTCCAGCATGGACACGCCCGCTTTGCGGATGACTTCCAGCATATTGCTCTGCTGTTGCGTCAGGCTCCCTTCGCGGTAGATCTCCTCGGGCAGGCCGATGACCGCTCCCAGGGGCGTTTTGAGGTCGTGCCGGGCGATTCGTTCCATGTCCTCGCGCAGGGCTTCGGCCCGGATGCGGTCCGATATGTCGCGGCTGACGCCCTGCATGCCGACCATGTCGCCATCGTCGTTGTAGAGCACTGTGGCGCGGGTCTCCACCCAGACCGTGCCTTTGTCTTTGCAGATCATTTCCAGGGACAGGGTCAGGGTGTCGGGCAGGTCCTGCCCTTTGTGCAGTTTGCGCTCCAGGCCAGCCACTGTTTCGAGGAGGACGGGCCTGGAATTGGGCGCGATGTAGTCCCAGAGCGGCCGCCCCAACACCTCCACGGCGTCGAACCCGCGCAATTGTTTATCCGACGGGCTGATGTAGGTGAAGTGCAGATTGGCGTCCAGGCCCCAGATGACGTCGGTGATGTTTTCGGTGAGGAGCCGGTATTTGCTTTCGCTCTTGCGCAGGGCCTCTTCCATCTGCCGTCGCTTGGTTACGTCGGTGCCAACGCAGATGATGTCCCGTAGACGATGACGTGGGTCGTAAGACGGTCTGTTGGTCCAGGACACCCAGACGATGTCTCCGCTTTTCTTTCTGGCTTCGATCTCGAAGGTGGGCAGCGAAGCCGGGTCGCGGATAAGGCGGTTGATGAGGTTGGAAATGTTTTTGCCGTCAAAACCGAACTCCGGGTAGATGGTCCCCACCATGGGTTTGCCGATCAGGTCCTCACGGTCGTATCCGAAAAAGGACAGGGTGTACTCGTTGATGAACCGGATACGTCCGGCGGTGTCTAAACGCAGAATGATGCTTCGGGCCGTCTGCACCAAGTGGAAATATTCTTCCCTTGCCAATTCCCGGACGCGGGCCTGATGCAGCGTGTACCACAGCCCCAGGGACAGGGCGAATGCCAGGAACGTTCCCACGCCGTATATGAATGCGGAGTAGGGAGAAGGAATCCAGCCCGTCGCCGGAATTGCGGCCAGCTGCCAGTAGCCCTGTGGAAGAATGATGTGCATGGTCACCGGGTCATTGTCGAAGACGGCCGGATCTCCTTGCGCCACCCTCCAGCCGCTGCCGTCTGCGTCGGGAACCTTCAGCCCCTTGCTGAGCTCGGGATAGTCGCTGATGAGTCCGGTCTCCTGAAAAAGGGCCTTCGGGTCCAGCACTGCGGCTACGCAGCCCCAGAACGGGCCGTTGCCCGTGCCGCCTTTGGTCTGTTCGAAAACGGGCATGGCCGTCAGGATGACCTGTTTGTCCGGGAAAAATTCGGCGGGGCCGATGACGATCATGCCGCGTCGGGCGATACAGCTCTGAGTGGCTTGTGAAAGAGCAGGGGGAAGTGGGGTGCCGACATCCGTATCCGCCAGGCTTGGCTCGGGGTGAGTTGGGTAGGTGTAGGCGATGACTTTGTCGCGGATGACGAGGATGGCTTCAATTCCATGCTGTTCATATGCAAGGCTCTTGATCAGGGCGCTCAGGCGCACCGCGGGCATGTCCGGCGCTCCGGAGAGCACGGCGGTCATGCCGCGCAGGATGTTGAGCTTGCCGGCAAGGGCGGTTTCGAACCGGCTCTGGATCGCGCTGAGTTCATAGAAGATGGTCAGGCGTATCTTGTTCCGGTAGTGCTGGGTCTCGGCCCGTTCGAGCATGAACACCGCAATCATGAAGACGGCGAACAGGGCAAGAGGGACCGCCGCGGTCGAGCGTTTCAAGAGCACCTCCGTGGGAGCTGGCTTGACGTCACTGGTGTGACACTACCAGAAAGCCGGATATGACAATATGATAAACTGGGCGCTAAAGGCCTTGGACGCGAGAGAGCGAGACCGGCGGTGCGGGGATGGCCGGGATGTCGGCCAATGTGTCCGGGATGTCAAAAAGCAGCGTGGTCTTGCGGGTGGAGCACAATGTGCCCGTGCGCAGCCCGCGGACTTCGGCCAGGTTGCCGCTGCCGATGGGGTCGTAGGCAAGGGCGGGCGAGGAGTTTGGATCCTTGAGGAAGTGCAGGACCGTGCGCGTGGCCAGGTCGAGCATTTCCTGGCGATACCCCGTGTTGTGGGGCCAGGGCAGCATCCGTTCGGCCAGGTCCAGGGAGTTGTCCCAGGTTTTGCGGCTGGCCAGGTTCAGACTGCCCATCATGAGCCGTTTCTTGATCATGAAGGTCCAGCGCTTTTGGGCTGTGGCCGAAAGCAGAATGCCCTCTGCGTCGCGGTTGGGCGTACGGAAGAGCTTCAGGGCCAGTTCCGGGCTCCAGTCGATTTTCATGTCCGTATGCATTTCCACGTAAAGGTGGCTGGCCTTGCCTCCGTAAGGCATGTTCCAGAGCATGTTGGGCACGAAGTAGTTATGGGCCACCACGTCGGCGGCTAAATGGGTCAGGTAGCCGTAGGCATAGGCTAGGGTGGGCTGGTCTTCCGCCGTGTGCAGGAGCTTGAATCCGGTGGTCCAGTTATGGCTGTGCCCGGGTTTGAAGCGGGTGCCTTTGCCTATGAAGATGTCGGCACACAGGCAGCCGTAGAGGAACGCGTTGGTATGGCGCATGAGGAGTTGTGCGATGAGCGGCGGCAGCAGGCACAGGTTTTCCAGCGCTGCCTGGCCGATAGCCAGATGGGCGCCGGGCCCCCAGGCCAGTGCGTCGGACGGGGCCGCCAGCAGGGCTGCGGCCACAGTGACGGTGAAAATCAGAAAAGGTTTCATGCGCTCGCTCCGGTGCTCAAATTAAGGTGCAGCCCGGCCAAGTCAAGCTTTTTTCGGTGACGAACAGGGAACGATTAGTGGAGTCGGGGCGCCTCGGCTGCGGCTTCCCGCAATTTTTTCCCGGCAAACCAATAGGCTATGCCGGCCGCGCACCAGACGATCACGAAAATGGACCACCAGATGGAAATGATGCCGAGGCCCAGAACGCGGGTGCACAGCCAGAAGAGCAGGGCGGGGGCGACCAACTGGCGGCCCAGGCCAAGCCAGACCGCGAACATGGGCTTCTTGATGGCCTGGAGCGCCGAGGTGCCCACGAAGATGATCACGTAGCCGTAGAAGACCAGGGCGTCGATTCTGAGGTAGGAAGCCCCGGCTTCGATGACGGCCGGGTCCGAGCTGAATGCGGCCATGAACGGCTTGGCCAGTGCGATGACCGGGATCGCCGCGGGCAGCATCATCCATGCCCCGTACCTGAGGCACAGGCGCAGTGTTTCTCGGATGCGTGTGTAGTTTCCGGCTCCGAAATTCTGGGAGATGATGGACAGGGTGGCCACGTTGAGGCCGATGGTGGGCATGAGCGCGATCTGCTCCACCCGCATGGCCACGCCGTAGGCGGCCACGGCGGCCTGACCGAAATCGCTGATGGAGGCGTTGATGACGAACACCCCCATGCCGATGGTCAGGAAGTTCACGCAGGCGGGCAGACCTTGGCGGGCGATGGCCACATAGAGCCCCGGCTTGGGGATCAGGTTGCGGCCCTTGTCGGTTTTGAGCAGGCCGGTGTGCCGTACGCGCATGGCCAGGTACACGCCCCCGGCGGCGTGGATGACCACCGTGGCCCAGGCCACCCCGGCCACACCCATGGCCGGAAGGCCGAGCCCTCCGTAGATGAACCAGGGGTCCAGCACACAGTTGATCACGGCCCCGGCGGCGATGAAGTTGCGGAAGGTGCGCGTGTCTCCCAGGGCCTGGAGGGTGGCGTTGCACATGTACAGGAACAGGAAGGCCGGCGCACAACTGAAGAGGGGCCCCATGTAGGCCATGCAGGTTTCCAGGTACCGCCCCTCGGCCCCCATGAGTCGGAACAGAAAAGGCGAAACCAGGAGACCGAGAACGGCCAGAAATACGCTGACCGCGAGGCCGAAGCTGACTGCCTGCACACAGAAGGACGCGGCCTTGGCCTGGTCCTTTTCGCCCAGGGCCGCGCCGATGAGGGCCGTGGAGCCAACCTGAATGCCTGACCCCACGGCCATGAGAATGAAGAAGACCGGAAACGACAGTGACAGGGCAGCCTGCGCTTCGGTGCCGATGAGTCCGGCAAACCAGGTGTCCGCCACGTTGTACATGGTGGTGAAGAACATGCCCACGCTGGTGGGCACGGCGATCCGGCGGATGAGCTGGGGGATGGGGCCGGTGGTGAGATCGCTTTTGTGGTCCATTGTCGGAATCTACAGCTTCGGGTGGCCCGAGACAATGAAAGATCTAATTGTCCTGGATTTCCATGAGCATCAGCACCAGAGCGTCGCGACCCCTGTGACGGGTGGCGATGATCGAGCGGGACACGGAGATCTCTCTGCCCTTGGACGAGATGATGGCGCTCCGGACCCGGCCCTCCCCGACCCTGGCCGGATCAATGATGCACGCGGCGCCGTCCGGGGAGAGCCCGGGGATGGCCTCGCAAGGCAGGCCCACGATGTTGGCCTTTTCCGTGCCGAGCAGGGTTCCCGCCGCCTCGTTGGCCATGACGATGGTATGCTTTTCGGTGTCCATGATGACAACCGCGACGTTCATGCCCTCCATGATGTCCTTGAGCAGCCGGTCGCTGTCCTGTAATTCGTTCTCCCGTTCGGAAACCAGGTCCTCCAGATGCTCATGGTAGCGTTTGAGGCCCTGTTCGGCCATGATCCTGCGGGTAATGTCCATGGCGATGCCTTCTATGTACTGCAGGTTGCCTTTTTTATCGTAGATGGGGCGCAGGGAAAGCTCCAGCCATCTCTTGCTCCAGTCGGCGCGTTTCACCTCGACCTGGAATCCCTTGATGTTCCCTTTTTCGTCGATGAGTTCGAAAAGGCGTTTGCGTTGCCCCGCATCCACGTACAAGTCTCGGGCTATGTCGGTGATGGAGTTTATCATGTGTTGGGGAGAGTCATATCCCATCATGTGGGCCATGGCCGGATTGACCGCAATGAATCTTCCCTCCCGGGTAGACTGGAAGATGCCCTCCACGGCGTTGTCGAAGATGCTGTGATATTTTTCCTCGGAGGTCTTCAGGGCGGCCTCCGCGGCCATGCGGATCCTGAGTTCCTGATCCCGCTCCCTGACCTTGCGGGCCAGTTCCCGGCCGTGCTCTTCGAGCAGGCGTTCGCGCTCCTCATGGTAGTCGATGCGTTCCAGCAGTTTGCGGGGCGGCAGGTTGAGTCGGGCCAAAATGCGGCCGTACCCTTCCGACAGGGCCCGCTGCTCTTCGTCCGTAAAAAAGTAGTCCCGGTTGAGCACCTGTTTGGCCATGGCATAGCCGAACAGGCCGGACAGGGCCCGCTCCACCTCCCGGAAAAAACGGGCGTATTCGACCACGTCCACAGTTTTGCTTTGGGCCATTCCCCGTTTTGCCGCGCACTCCGCGAGCAGCGCCGAGGCCTTGCCCGGCGCCAGTTGCCGCTGGAGTGAACCCATGAGCTTGAGGCTCTTTTCCTGCAAGTCCACCTCCACATGGGAAGCGGGTTGATCCAGTGGATTTCCTGTCAGCGCATCGACGAACTCCTCGGCCACCTGTTGTTCCCGGTCGGTCCGGTCCACGGCCAGGGACAGGATGGCGAACAGGGAGGTGTTCAGGAACACGGACCAGAACACGCAATGGACCAGCGGCGGGAGCCCTTCCAGGCCGAACAGTGCTTCGGGCCGCAGGAATCCGAGGCCCAGGGGGCCGTTTTCCAGCAGGGAGGGTCCGATCCAACCGCTCTTGATGAAGGCCGGCAGCAGCAGGGTGTAGAACCAGACCGCAAAGCCCGCCAGCAGGCCGCCCAGTGCCCCGGCGAAGTTGGCCCGCTTCCAGAACAGGGCTCCCAGTACGGATGGCGCGAACTGGAGCACTGCTGCGAAGGAGATGAGCCCCATGTTCACCAGGGCGTAGGATTCACCCACTTCGGACTGGAACCAGTGGCCCAACAGGATGACCAGCGCGACGGCTGCCCAGCGCAGTTGCAGCAACCTGCGGCCCGCCGCGTGCAGCAGGCCCACGCGAGAAGCCATGGGCAGCACCAGGTGGTTGACGATCATGGTGGCCATGGTCATGGCCGAAATCATGACCATGGCCGAGGCTGCCGAAAAACCGCCGATGAATACGAACAGTGCCAGCATCGGGTTTTCATAGTGCAGGGGGAGGCTGAGCATGTAGACGTCCGAACGTGCCACCGGGATGCCCGCGCCTATGCCCGCCAGAGCCAGGGGCATGACGAATATGTTGATGACCAGCAGATAGAGCGGAAAGAGCCACATGGCCGTGCGGATGTGGGCTGGATTGGAGTTTTCTACTACCGTCATATGGAATTGGCGCGGCAGGAAGAGGATGGCCGACATGGCCAGGATGAGCAGGGTGCCCCAGGTCAGATAGCCGTCCGCGCCGTCGTCCTTGAAAGAGAGCAGCTTCATGGCCGAGGGGTCCGTGGCCAGGGCTTTTCGCAGCACGTCGTTGAAGCCGTCGTTGGCCACGAAGATGATGAAGATGCCGCAGCACAGAAAGGCCGTGAGCTTGACCACCGCGTCCAGGGCCACGGCCGTGATCATGCCGGGGTGACGCTCGGTGGGGTCGAGCCTGCGCACCCCGAACAGTACGGTGAAGCCGATCATGGCCAGGGCGATGATCAATCCCAAGTTCTTGCCTATCCAAAGCTCATGCGGTCCCATGCTCGGCGAAAGCACCCACATGGACTGGACCACGGCCTTCAGTTGCAGGGCGATGTAGGGCATGATGCCTACCATGCAGACCAGGGTCACCAATGCCGAAAGCAGGTGGGGCCTGCTGTAGCGGGCGGAAATGAAGTCCGCGATGCTGGTGGTTTTGAATCGGTCCTTGATGACTACCTGTTTGCGGATGATCTGCAAGGCGGCCAGAAAGGCCAGAGTGGGACCAATGTAGATGGCGAGCATGTCCAGACCTGAAGTGGCGGCTCTGCCCACACTGCCGTAGAAGGTCCAGGTGGTGCAGTAGACCGCCAGCGACAGGGAGTAGATGACGGGACTGTCTGCCACGGTTCTGCAGAACCTCTTGTTCCTCTCCACGAAGAAGGCAATGGAAAAGAGTAGGAGCAGGTAAGCCGCAATGGCGAAAAGTATGGTCAGAGGACTCAGCATGTGTCGTCCTCTTCAGGGGGGGCGGTTTCCTGATATGGCGCTTTCTCCCTCCTGTGCGCCAGGGACATGCCCAAGGCAAGGGCAATGAATGCGCCCCAGACAATGAAGATATAGAACAGGAGCCGGCCGCCGCTGTCCGCAATGCCCAGCAATGGCCAGGAGTACAGGCAGAAGCCCAGCCAGACGAGCAGCAGGGGGAAGAGATTGTTGCTCAACAGACGAAAAAGGCCCTTCATGCATTCCTCCCAAGCAAAAGCCTTTTGCCTTCTCTGTCAGTAAGACATCTTTGACGTGTTTCGGCCATGATTTTACGCATGAACGAGCCTGAAAAACATAAAAAAGCCCGCCGGTCCGAAGACGGGCGGGCCTTGCAGCCGTTCTTGAAAAGGGATTATTCGAGCCCCAACTCTTTCTTGATGTATTGGAAATCGATGTTGTTGGCCACGAGGTCCGCGCCCTGCTTGATCTTTATGGCGTCGCGCAGCTTGTGGCGGGAAAGGATGGAGTCCATTTTCTTGGCTACGGAATAGGTGTCCTCGCGGACCATGATGATGGGCGTTTCCAGCACCTCGGAGCGGGTCAGGATGATGTCGTTGGGATAGAGGTTGCCGGTGAGCACCAGACAGGGGCAGTCGCCCTCCAGAGCCACGAGCTGCACGTCCGAGCGGTCGCCGCCCACGATGATGGCCGAGTTTTTCTTTTTGCGGAAATGGGTCATGAAGTTTTCCACCTGCATGGTGCCGATGAGGAAGCTTTCCACCACCCGGTCCGACTTGTTGTGGGCCGAGATGATCTTGCCGCCCAGGCGGTCGGCCAGATCACCCACCTTGATGGCTCCCATAAGCGGGTCGCGCGGGATCACTCCCAGGACCTTGATGCCCCGTTTTTCCAGGAACGGCGCCAGCAGCTGGTTGACCTCGTCCATGAAATGGGGAGGGATGTCGTTGAGGATGACGCCGAGGAGCTGGTCGCCCAGGGCTTCCTTCATGACCGCAAGGTAGTCGTATTTCAGTTCCTTTTGGAAGCGGTCGATGATCACGGTCTTGATGCCGAGTTTCCTGATCACGGTCACGGCGTCGGTGTCGCAGTACTTGCCGGAGTACATGGAGCCGGAACCGGCCACCAGAGTGACGTCGCGGTCTTCGGACACCAGGGCGTACTTTTCGCCGATGGCGTCCACCAACCCTTCGACCTTGCCGTTGAAGGCCTTGACCTTGAAGTCCTGGGTCACCACCACGGGAGTGACGTCTTCGGGATCGGCGTCCAGGCCGAGCACGTCCTGCACGAAGAGGGCGTCGTCGTCGCCGAGTTTGCCCTCAATCTCCACGGGCATGGCGCCCACGGGCTTCATGTAGCCCACGTTGAAACCGTCCTTCTGGAGCCGCAGACCCAGTCCCATGACGATCATATTCTTGCCCGAGTACCCGGTGGTGGATCCGATGTAGAGACCTGGCATGCCTGTTCCTCCCTTTTCCAAATCTATTGCCAAAAATCAGCTTACGGTCAAGCGCAGGTCGGTGACCAGCGCCCCGTCTTCACTCAAAAGAATGGGGTTGAGCTCCGCTTCCCGAATTTCCGGGAAATCCACAGCCATTTGCGACACCGTCAGCAGGATGTCCTCGATTGCCCCGAAGTCCACGGGGGGCTCGCCGCGTACGCCTCGCAGCAGCGGGAATGATTTGATTTCACGCACCATTTCCTGGGCGTCCTGCAGGGTCAGAGGGGCCAGGCGCCAGGCGATGTCATCCAGGATTTCGGCCGAGGGACCGGCCATGGAAAAGCCCATGAGCGGTCCGAAATGGGCGTCCTGGCGCAGCCGGATGACCACTTCGCGCGCCTTTTTCGGGCCCATGGCCTGGACCAGACAGCCGGAAATATAGGCCCCGGGGCGTTTGCGCATGACCCGGCTCGTGATGTCCCTGAAGGCTGCGCGCACTTCAGCGGGCGTTTCCAGGTTCAGGGCCACGCCGTCCAGTGCCCGGCGTCCCTCGATATGTGGGGAAACGATTTTGAGCGCCACGGGATAGCCGATTTTCTTGGCGGCGCGCGCGGCCTGGTCGCTGGTGCGGGCCAGGGTGGACTCCGGCACGGGCAGTTCGTAGGCCATGGCCACGTCAAAGGCCTGGGGTTGGCTCAGTTCTGAAAGATGGATGCGCTGGGCTTCGCCGATGATTTTGTCCGCCTTGCCTTTGTCGCGGCGGAAGCAGACTTCCACGGACCATGGCCGGTGCCTCCAGCGGTGGTGGGCCACCATGGCCGTGAGCGCCTGCACTGCCGGTTCCGGGTAGGCGTAGCAGGGAATGCCCGCCTCGATGAGCATGTTCCTTCCCGGTCCGATGCGTTCGTCGCCCATGAAACAGGCGAACACTGGTTTGTCCGTGGTCTTGGAAACTTCTATGACGGCCTCGGCCGTTTCCGTGATCTGGGCCGACGCCGTAGGCGTGAGCAGAATCATGATCGCGTCCGTGAGCTGGTCCCGGGCCACAGCCTCCAGGGTGGCGCGATAACGGTCTGCCCCGGCGTCGCCGATGATGTCGATGGGGTTGTAAAGCGAAGCATACGGCGGCAGCGCCTCGCGCAGTGTCTCGACCGTGGCCGCGCTGGGGGTTGCCAGGTGCAGGCCTGCGGCCTCGCAGGCATCCGCCGCCAGGATGCCCGGTCCGCCCGAGTTGGTGACCACGGTGAGGTTGGCTCCCTTGGGCAGGGGCTGGCAGGAAAAGGCCCTGGCCAGATCGAAGAGTGATTCCACGTCGTTCACCTGGATGATGCCCGCCTGGGCGAAGGCGGCCTTGCCCGCCTCAATGGACCCCGCCACGGAGCCTGTATGGCTGGAGGTGGCTCGCGCACCGGCCTGGGTGGTGCCCGCCTTGATCATGATCACGGGTTTCTTTTCCGTGACCCGCTGGGCCACGCGCATGAACTCGCGTCCGTTTTCCACGGATTCAAGGTAGCCGATGATCACCTTCGTGTCCGGATCGTCGCCCATGGCCTCCAGTACGTCGGCTTCGGAAAGCGCGGCCTTGTTGCCCAGGCTCACGAACTTGGAGAACCCGAAACCTTCCCCCAGGGACCAGTCCAGAATGGCGGCGCAGAGTGCGCCCGACTGGGAAAAGAAGCCTATGTTCCCCTTGGCGGGAGGTTCCAAGGCGATGGAGGCGTTGAGATCCATGGCCGTGTTCACCAGCCCGAGGCTGTTGGGTCCGAGCAGAATGAATTTTTTGCGGGCGGCCAGTTCGGCCATCCGGGTTTCCAGTTCGAATCCCTGGCGGCCCGTTTCCCGGAAGCCTGCGCTGATGACCAGCACGGCGCCCACTTTTACCTGGGCCAACTCCTCCATGGCTCCCAGCACCTGGTCGCGGGGCAGGATGATGATGCCCAGGTCCGGGGCCTCGGGCAGGTCCGCCGGGCTGGGGTAGGCCCTGAGGCCGAGGATTTCTGCCGCCTTGGGATTGACGGGAAACAATTTCCCCCTATACCCTGAGCCCTGGATGTTGGCCGTAATGATGTGCCCGAGCTTGTCCTGATGACGGGACGCGCCGACCACAGCGATGCTGTGCGGATTGAAAAGTGCTTGGAATCTGTCTACGGGCTGCATTACGACCTGAATTTTGGAGTGGTTATGGACATCATTGAACTAGAGAATTGTATCCACCATCGTTTTTGCCAAGTCAAGCACCTGAAAATGGCGCTGACGCACAGCTCGTACGCCAACGAACAGGGCGAAGCCGAAGACAACGAGAGGTTGGAGTTTCTCGGAGACGCGGTGCTTGAGTTGTGCATATCCGAAGACGCGTACAAACGCTATCCCCATGTGTCGGAAGGAAACCTGACCCGCATCCGGTCCAATCTGGTCAAGGAGAAGAGTCTGGCAGCCATAGCCCGGGAATTGGGGTTGGAAAAACATCTGCTGCTGGGCAAGGGCGAGGACATGCAGGGAGGACGTGACCGGGATTCCCTTCTGGCCGACGCCTTCGAGGCCGTATTGGGGGCGGTGTTCCTGGATGGTGGCTTTGAGGCCGCACGGGCGGTCATCAGGGATATCTTCCGGGAACGTTGGCCCGAGAACGCCGTGCTTCCTGAGACCAAGGACTTCAAGAGCCGCCTGCAGGAAGTGACACAGCGGTTGTTCCAGGAACGACCTCTCTATGTCTTGACCGACACCTACGGCCCGGAGCATGAAAAGATATTCGAGGTGGAAACGACCCTGCCGCGCGGGGAAAAATTCACCGGGGCCGGAACAAGCGTGAAAAAGGCCGAGCAGACGGCTGCCAGGGCGGCTTTGGAATGGCTGAAGGAATACGAGAAAACCGAACATCAGGAACCGGACGGGGCGTGATCCCCGAACCGGTTCCTGATATCCCAAATCCCTTCTTTTCTTATCTTTCCTAACCGCCGATGAGCTGCATGGCCATTCTCGGAAGGGAGTTGGCCTGTGCCAGCATGGCGACTGCGGACTGGGTGAGAATCTGCTGGCGGACGAATTCGGTCATTTCGGTGGCCACGTCCACGTCGGATATGCGGGATTCCGCGGCCTGCAGGTTTTCGGCCTGGATTTCCAGGTTGGTGATGGTGTTTTCCAGCCTGTTCTGCAGGGAACCGAGGTTGGCTCGAATCTTGTCTTTGGAGATGATGGCATCGTTGATTGCCTGCATTGCCAACTGGGCGAGCCCCTGGGTGGAGACGGTCTTGCCCGCGTTGACGGCGTCGCCGGTGCCGGTCTTGGCGGCTGCGGCGTGCCCCAGTCCCAGAGCGGATGAAGTGGCCGCCTGGATGGCGATGTAGTAATAGTCTTCGGACGAGTCGTTGCCGGTGCCGAAGTGGATCTTGATCGGACCGGTGGGGGCCAGGATCTGGCCGTTGTGGTCCGATATCTGCCCGGACAGGTTGCCGTTGAGCAGATAGATGCCGTTGAAGTCGGTGGCGCTGGCGATTCGGGATATTTCCGATGCCATGGCCTGGTATTCGGAGTCGATGATCAGACGCTGGTCCGAGTTGTAGGTACCGGTTGCAGCCTGCATTGCCAGTTCCTTCATTCGCACCAGCTTTTCATCGATAACCTGCAGGGCGCCGTCCGCCGTCTGGATCATGGAGATGGCGTCGTTTGCGTTGCGCACGCCCTGGTGCAGGGAGGAAATTTCCGAACGCATGAGTTCGCGAATGGCCAGGCCCGCGGCGTCGTCCGCAGCAGTGCCGACACGAAGGCCGGAAGACAGGCGCCTGGTGGACGTGGCCAGTGAGCCGTACGAGTCACTCAGGTTTCTGCTGGCGTTCATTGCCATAAGGTTGTGGTTGATAACGAGGGACATCAGTAAACCTCCTTGTTGATGCTCTGCAAATCCATTTTTGTCCAATATTCAGCATCATGCGTGCCAAGGTTAATAAATCTAAAAAAAATAAAGCTTTATTAATTTAAATAAAGTCTAGAGATAAGGGTTCCGGGCGGAAAAAAACGCTTTGCCAAGCTGTTGCGTCAGGCTCTTGGCGGCTTGATGAGAAAAAAATTCCTAGGCGGTTCCTTTGGTGCGAAGGGAAGAGAGGCAGGAGATCGGAATGCAGATAACCTACAGTGATGACAGATCGAAAGGTCATGAGCAGATTGCGGCGCTGTTCACGGAACTGGGCTGGACCTCGGGCGCTCAAGGTGAGCGGCTGTACAGAGGGCTGGAAAATTCTCACAGCCTGATAACGGCTTGGGACGGCGAGCGGCTCGTGGGCATGGCCAGCGCCGTTTCGGACGGTCACATGGTCATGTACGTTTCTTTTGTGGCCGTGCATCCCGACTATCAGGGGCGGGGAGTCGGCACGGAAATCATGAATCGACTCATGGACCGTTACAGGGACGTGGCTCGCAGGGTTCTTGTCGCTCTGGAAGGTAAAGAGGATTTTTACGAGCGGTTCGGTTTTGCAAAGTCCGGAGAGAGAACGCCTATGTATCTTAAGGATTATTAATGTTGTCGAAATGACCGATGATTGCCGGAGTGCGCGCGATGGTGCGCGGCAACAGCCGCGTTCAAGACGGCTCGCCAATCAGGCAAAAGATCAGCCCCGGCATGAAGTGGCATGCCGGGGCTGATTTTTCCGGATGTCCCCGCGCGGGGCGGCGCGGGAACTGGTATTGGAGAAGGAGTCTCTTTTAATGGGTCGTTACCATTGCATACTCCGTTTGGGTCATTCCTAGCGCTTCATGGCGATGACTTCGCCGAGCATGGAGTCGGCGGAGGTGATCACTTTGGTATTGGCCTGGAAGCCGCGCTGGGTGGTGATCATCTTGACGAATTCGTCGCCCATGTCCACGTTGGATATTTCGAGCGAGTTGCCGTCCACTACGCCTTTGCCGCTGTCTCCGGCCTGGCCGGTCAGGGCCGGTCCCGAGTCGGTCGTTTCGGAGAACAGGTTTCCGCCTTCGCGGCGCAGGTGCCATTTGTCGGTAAAGGTGGCCAGGGTCAGTGAGTAGAGTTCTATGGTCTGGCCGTTGGAGTACCGTCCGGACAGAATGCCGTCCCTGGAGACCGAAACTCCTTGGAGCACCCCCGCCGAATAACCGTCCTGATTCTGGAACAGGGTGGACGAACCGCCGGTGTCGAAGCTCTGGGTGGCCAGGGCGCTGAGTTCGACTCCCTTGAAGTTGGGGATCACGCCCGAGTCGGAAATGTTGTTGGACACGTCCGCTGCGGTCTGCATCAAGGTGCCGGTGGATTGTGACCAACCCGTTGTCCATTCGCCTGAACCGTTGCTGGTCAGATCCGTGTTTCTGATTCCGAAGTTGAGCTCCACGAGCGAGGCGTTGGCCGACCCCGTGGTGCTGGCGTTGGATTGTCCCAGGAAGTTGGCGGCCAATACCGGGTAGCCCTGGGACGAGAAGTCCGCGGCCTGCCAGGAATTGAGGCTCATGGAACCGCCGTTGATTCCGCCGTTGGACTGGAGGGTGAACGCGCTCATGCCCACCAGTTGGCCGGTGCGGAATGTCAGGGTCCCGGTCATGAGCAGTCCCGCCGCGGAGGTGCCCGCCATGGCGGTCTGGTTGCCGTCGGCGCCGGAAATGATGCGTTTGTCTTCCAGCGGATCAATGGTGACCATGTATTCCCAGACCGTGTCGCCGCCTGCGTTGGACATGGTCACTTGGTCGAAGTACACGGTCATGTTGTGGGCGGCGCCCACGTCGTCGAATACCTTGATGGTGCTGGAATATGCGTAGTTGCCTGCGGCCAGCGGTGTTTCGGCCGAGCCATCCCAGTTCTGCATCAGGGCGAAATAGGGGTTGCTCGCGTCGTTGGACCGGCTGGTGGTGGTCGGGTCCAGGTTGGTGATCATGGAAACCTGCGAAGTCGCCTTGGGCGGAGACTGGAAGTTTTCCAGGCGGATGTCCGTGGGAGTGCCGATGATGCGCGCTCCCGTGGAAGAAGTCGTCTGGTCTGCAGTGGTCGCCGTCGCCACGGTGGCGGTGGACTGCTCAACTTCCCAGCCCTGGACCACGTAGCCGTGCGGGTCCACCAGATAGCCGTCGTTGTCGAAGCGGAACACGCCGGCGCGGGTGTAGTAATTGGCGTCCTCGCCTTTGGGCGAGACCGTGAAGAACCCATCGCCGGAAATGGCCATGTCCGTGGATTCCGAGGTGGTCTGTAGGGCTCCCTGGCCGAAATCCGCATAGATGGCTGCGACGCGCACGCCGCGTCCCACTTGTGCGGTTCCCGCCGTGGTTGGGAAGTCCTGGCTTACAAAGTCCTCGAAATGCATCCGGGAAGCCTTGAAGCCGGTGGTGTTGACGTTGGCGAGGTTGTTGCCGATGACGGTCATCTTCTCACCGTGTGCGGAAAGTCCGGTGATACCGGAGTATAACGATGCTGACAAACCCATGATGTACCTCCTATCTATTCTCCAATTGGCGCCGGTTGTCCGTCTTTCCGGGGAGTATTCCCGCGGCGCTCTCCCTTACCCCTAAGTTGGCGCCATACTGTCCCGGATGCCTGGCCGGCTTGTTTTACGAAATTCTATGCGTCGCTGCTGCCGTCGTCCGTACCGTCGTCCGTGCCGTCCTCCTCGGTACTGCCGGAACTGACGATTTCAGTGACGTTGGCGAAGTTCACGTAGCGTCCATCCTTGAGGCGCAGGTAGCTCGTGCCGTTTTCCTGAACGATTCCCGAAACCTCTCCGGCCATTTCCGTTCGAATCATGACCGCCTTGCCTTCGGTGTCCTCACCGAGAATACCTACGCTGTAGGTCCCGTCGGGGAGCAGTGTGCCCTTGTCGTTTCTGCCGTCCCATTCGAATTCGTAGGAACCGGGCTGCTTGGCCCCCAGCACCACGGTGCGGACGATGGCACCGTCCTCGTCGTAAACATTGATTTTGACCCCGCCCAGGGCTTCGCCCGTACCGTAGAAGATCTTGCTGACGGTGGTGCCTTCCTTGCTGATATTGTATCCGGAAGCCTTAATGCTCTTGCCTATGAAGCTCACGGCATTGAGCATGTCCGTGCGCTCCTGGGCCTGGCCCAGATTTTCGATGCCTTCGTTGATGCTGGTGAGTTTTTCAAGACTGGAGAACTGGGCGAGTTGCCCGGTCATATCCGTGTCTTCCATGGGATTCATGGGATCCTGGTGTGTGAGTTGCGCGACCAGAAGCTTCAGGAAGGTGGCCTGATTGTTGGCGCTCTTCTCCTGGTTGGGAGCGTTGGTCTCGGCAAGATACTGCTCGTGCTGGCCAAGTATGTGGCCGGTGTTGATATAACCCATGACTTCTTCCCCTTGCAGCCGATCTCTGTGTCCGGGCGACCACTCCCCAGTGGCCGGATTCCCGAGAGGAACATGCTGCTTGTGTGTGAGAGAAACATCCGCCTACCCCTAGGCGGACCGTCCTCGCCCCTTCTCCTAAGCGATGACGTGTAAACCCTTTTCGGCAACATTTGCCGTGTCGGTCATATTTTGCATGTCGCGGGCCAAAAGGCCGCTTTCGCCCCGAAGATTTCTCATGCGCTGGCGCATGCGGGCCATCTGATCGCGGTCTCTGGCTTGGTTGTGTTGCATCTCGCCTTGCCAGTTCTGGTTGCTGTTGTCGGCCAGACCGGTCTGCACTTCCAGCTTGTTTACCTTAAGTCCCTGGTTTTCCAGGTTCTGTTTGATGGCATCCAGGTTGTCGGCAATTACCTTGGCCGCGTCGGCGCTTTCGGCCCGCAGGGAAGCGTTCACTTCCTTGCCCTGGACCTGGAGGATGACCTTGACCGCACCCAGCGCTTCCGGCTTCAGGTGCAGGGTCAGTTGCTTTTTGCCTTGGCCCAGGTTGCTGAACAGGGCGGTGTTGACCTGCTTCATGACCTTGGGAGCGGAAATCTTTTCCCAGGCGCGTGTATTGTGCGTGGAGGCGGTCAGATCTGCGATGGCGGTCTTGGCATTTTCCTTGCCGCCGTGCTTGATCGCCTTGGCCAGGTCTTCGATTTTGCTGAAAGAGTGGTGCGCCGAGGCCCTTTCGGTCTTGCTCAGTTTGCTGAAGAACTGGTTCCAGGCGCTGTTCTGCTTGCCATCCTTCTCCGCAAAGGGCTGACCGGAGTCGTCCTGCTTTGTGTTGGCGCCGCTTTCGCTGTGCTGCTTGTGCTGCGCCAGCGTGTTCTTGTCGTCCTGGTCGTTTTTGTGGGTGCTGTTTTCCTGCCCCTTGGCGGAAGTGTGCTTGATCTCGACCTGCCCGGTTTCACCCTTGGACTCGGCAGTGACTTGCTTAATGGTGTGTTTGTCGGAGTGCTTGTCGGATTTTTCGGCAGCGTGGTCGGTCTGCACATGTTCCCTGGCGGTGTGATCGGCCTTGGACTTTTCCTTTCCTTCACTCTTGTCGCTCTTTGAGGTGCGTTCTCCGAGGTCCACCGGGCGGTTGGTTTCGGCGGTTGCGGTGCTGGCCTTGAGTTCCTTGCCCATGGTTTTGACCAGAGTTTCGCCGATGGCGCGGACCAGGCGGACTTCCTTCTGGTCGAGTTTGGTCATTTCCTGATTGATGAAGGAGAAAGCCTCCTTCATATCCTTGGGCAGGGCAGCCTTGCTGAACATCTTCTTGATCTCGGCGGTGAACTCCTTGGAGGAGTTCACCGCTGCGGCAAAGGCTTCGACTTCGCCCTTGTCCAGCAGGATCTTGCTGTCCTGGGGCAGGGAGTCGAGCTTCTTCATGATGGTGTCCAGGACCTTCTTGGAGTCGCCGTTGCTCAGATCGTTGATGAGCTTTTTGGACTGGCTGTCATTGAATCCGAGCTTTGCGAAGAGGGATTGGAGCTGTTCGGTCTGTTCCGGGGAAAGCTCGACCTTCTTGCTCTGGGTGATCTTTTCGTTGAGGGTTTCCACAAACTCACCCCAGGTCAGCCCTTCTTCGCTGTCGACCTTGTCTTCCAGTTCCTGGATTTCTTCTTCGCTCAGGCCGTATTCTTCCAGATCGTCACGGACTTCCTCGAAATCTTCCCGGGTCATCTGCGTGTCGGCGGGATGTTCGCTGATGCAGGATTCCGCGGGCTTGAGCACTTCCTTTTCTTCCACCGGAGCGGCGTTCTCGGTTTCGGGGGCCGCTTCGATCATCTGTTCATCGGTGGAGACGGGAGCCGTTGCCAGTTCTTTTTCCACGAAAGTGTCCCGCTGCTCGAACAGGTCGTTGCAAAGCGCTTCCTCGGCGTCGTCGGCCGTGGGCTGCGCATAGGTGATCTGCTGGCTGAAAAAATCCTCGAAAAGGTCGGTCTTGGCCTTTTCAGGAATTCTATCCGCCATGTTGGCAGGGGTCAGTTGCGTATATGTTTCGGTGTCTACGTAAGGAATATTCTGCATGGCTCACTCCTTGGCCCGATTTATACAAGGGGCGTGCCAAAAAAATATGCTTTGAAAACAGTGGGATGGATTGTGGATGGACAGGGTAGTTTTTGCCGGGGCAAAGACGGCGCCGTTTATTTGGGGGTAAAAAAATCCGGTAGAGAGCCTGAAGGGAGCGGCTGGGAAAGGGGGTTATTTGCCTCGGAGTTCGCTTTCTATGACGTCCGCATCCGGGGCGTTGAGCTCCACAAGGCGCCGCAGATGAGAGAAGCTGTCGGGGCCCATGTTCAGGAAGCGGATGGCCGGACCTCCCTCTTCGGCGCGGACCACCTCGCTTTCGATGACGATGCGCAACCCGGGCGAGAGCGGGAGGATGAGGGAACAGCGCTGGCCCGGACGGAAGCTGTCCGCTCCCCGGCAGAGTGCGCCGTTCATGCTCAGGTCGTGCAGGGTCACGGGCGTGACCACATCGCCTATCTCGATAAAGGCCTCATGCCCCACGGCGACACGGCTGCGCGATCTGTTTTCCGGTCCGAAACAGCCCCGGACCCAATCGTAGATTCTCCTGAGCATGGGAGGAGGGTAGCACAAAAAAACACGCCCCGGCAAACGACTCTGCCGGGGCTTCTCATTATAATCTGATCCGTTGCGGCGGGTTATGGATTTTCCACCACTTCGTATCTCACACCAAGTTTTTCACATATGTTCTTTGCGATGTTCAGGGCGAACTTCCTGTTGCCTTCTTCGTCTTCGCCGGCAATGTCGGTCATGATAATCATCTGGGTCCTGCCGGCAGCCAGGGGGATGGCTTGGAGGCTGGCCTGGTCGTCATCGCGCTCCACGGTCGCATGCCGCTTTTCATCGTCCTGGCTCACGATTTTGACATTCGGATTTTCATCAATGCTTTTGAGCGCCTCCTCATAGAGTTTTTCCGCACTCACCGGCACGTCGGCCACCACCGTTGCGCCGTCATCCATGACTGCGACGACCAAGGGGATTGCAGCCACACAGCCCTGCATGAGGAGTGTGGCGACAAGAGCCGTCATCATGAATTTCAGTTTTGAAATCATGGGGCCTCCTTATTCGACTTCTTGGATCACTTTCATGTCTTCCCGTTTGATGGTGATCGTGTTGCCGTCTTCATTTGTGAAGGTGTAGGTTTCCGATTTCTTGTCGTACTCGGGTTTTTCGGTCGCCACGTATGTCTGGTCCACGGTGACGACCTTGTAGGTCGTGGAGCCGCAACCGGCTGCGGCGAACAGGAACAGGGCCAATATCAGTGTGGGGATCGGTTTGTTCATGCTGCCTCCGAAAAAAGGTTATGTTTCCCTCCCCCATACAACATGCTTTCAATCGGGAGCAATGAGAAAAGAGGAAGCCGTTCATCTCGACTTTTTAGCCGTCTCCGGCAGGAGAGGGGAAAAGGGAGTTGTCATTGATCGGGATCAATGCCTTGCGATTGTGTTGGGCATAAAATACTCTCCCGCATGGGGGAATTGTGCGGTCCCTCCTGTTGCCGGGCGGACCAGGAAAGGCGGGCCCCCTGTCCTCGAGTACATAACATTTTGCAAAGAGGAGATATTTTATGAGTTCACAGAACATTGTCGTTATCGGCGGTTCCGCCGCCGGCCCCAAGGCCGCCGCTCGCAGCAAGCGGCTGGATGCCGATGCGAACGTCACGCTGCTCCAAAAAGCTCCGGAACTGTCCATGGCCTCCTGCGGCTATCCCTATTACATCGGAGGTAATTTTGACGAGCGCAATCAATTGTTGTCCACCCCCACCGGCGTGGTGCGGGACGAATCGTTTTTCGCGGCGGCCAAAGGGGTGGATGCCCGTGTGAATACCGAGGTGACGGCCATCGACCGCAGCAGGAAAACCGTTGCCTGCATCAATGTGCTTACCGGCGAGAAGGCCACCGTTCCTTATGACAAATTGGTCCTCTGCACAGGAGCCGTGCCGCGTCGTCCGCCCATTCCGGGTGTCGATCTGGACGGCGTGCAGTCGTTGTCCGAGATGCGCGACGCCGACAAGCTGCGCGAACTGCGCGATTCCGGCAAGGTGAAGGATGTGGTCATCGTGGGCGGCGGGCTGATCGGCATCGAGGTCTGCGAAGCCCTGGTCGAGTCGGGTATGAACGTAAACGTGGTTGAAATGCTTTCCCAGCTGCTTTTGTTCCTGGATTGGGAAATAGCCAAGTTGGTGGAAAAACATGTGGTGTCCAAAGGCGTCACCGTGCACACGGAAAACGGTGTGGCCGAATTTCTTGGCGAGAATGGTCGCTTGACGGGCGTAAAATTGAATGACGGTTCCGTGGTTCCCTGCGATCTGGCGGTTGTTTCCATCGGGGTGGTCCCCAATGCCGATCTTGCGAAGAAAGTCGGACTGGAGATCGGTGGTTTCGGCGGCATCGTCGTGGATGAGCACATGCGGACTTCCGATCCGGATATTTATGCCGCAGGAGACTGCGTGGAGATTTCCAACCGCATCACGGGTAAGAAAACCTATGCGCCCTATGGCGACCTTGCCAATCTGGAAGCCCGGGTGGCGGCCGACAACATCGTCCTTGGCGACGAAGTTGTTTTTCCCGGCACGGTCAACAGCGGCATCTGCAAGGTCTTCGACCTGAGCGCCGGGTCTACCGGGCTGTCGGAAAGCCGCGCCCGGCAAGAGGGGTACGAGGTGGTAACCGCCACCAACGCCAGTCCGGACAAGCCCGGCTTTATGGGTGCCAAGCCGCTTATTTCCAAAATGGTGGCCGAAGCGAAGACCGGTCGCATCCTCGGCTTTCAGTGCGTCGGTCCCGGCGAGGTGAACCGGCAGGTGGCCGAGGCCGCCATGGCGGTCATGAACGGCAACACGGTCCACGACATAGGTGTGGCCGACCTTCCTTATGCGCCGCCGTTCTCCCTGGCCATCGACCATTTCATCGCCACCGCCCACGTTCTGCAGAACAAAATGGCCGGACGCATGACCGGCATCAGCAATGCCGAGGTCAAGGAACGTATCGACGCGGGCAGTGCGCCCTTCATTCTCGACGTTCGCGCTCCGGGCGAATTCAAGGAAATGCGCCTCGATGTGGGCGAAACCCTGATTCCCCTCGGCACGCTTCGCAACTCGCTGGACAAGCTGCCGCAGGACAAGAGTGCGGAGGTCGTCACCTTCTGCAAGATATCCATGCGCGGTTATGAGGCCCAGCGTGTGCTGGAGGCCCACGGCTGGAACAACGTAAAGGTCATGGAAGGGGGGATCATGGCCTGGCCTTTCGCAGTTGAGCAAGGCTGCTGATAAAGCGCCATCTACGGCGTTGCTGCAAAATGACCAGCCCCTCGTGTATGCTCCAATACACGTCGGGACTGGTCTTTTTTTGCACCTTGCATCTGACGCTTTCTGAGCAGCCTTGAGATTGTTGTTTGCGCCGTGGAAAGGCGCCATTTTCGGGCTGTATTGATCCCGGTCAGCGCGGATTTGCGTGTAAGCGAAGCGAACCGCAAAGACGCACTGACATGCCGGGATTCCAAAGGGCTTAGCCCTTTGGCCGCCGGAGGCACAAAAAAAGGGAGCGCTCAGCGCTCCCCTTCCTTATCTCTAGATGAGGAACTTCCCGGTCACGGAATCCGGGTTGTCGATGATCTCCTCGGGCGTGCCCGAGGCCACGATCCGGCCGCCGTGCTCGCCGCCGCCCGGCCCCAGGTCGATGACATGGTCCGAACTCATGATCACGTCCGTGTTGTGCTCGATGACGATGACCGTGGCGCCCTTGTCCACGAGCTGGTGCAGTACGCGGATGAGTTTGCCGACCTCGTGCATGTGCAGGCCGGTGGTGGGCTCGTCCAGGATGTACAGCGCGCCCGGAAGGCTGCGCTTGCCCAACTCGCGGCTGATCTTGATGCGCTGGGCCTCGCCGCCGGAAAGGGTGGTGGCGGGCTGGCCGAGGCGCAGATATTCCAGGCCCACCCGCTCCAGCACCTCCAGCCTGCGCAGGAGCGCGGGATGGTGTTGGAAAAAGACCTTTGCCTGGCGCACGGTCATGTCCAGCACCTCGGCGATGTTCTTTTCCTTGTAAGTCACTTCCAAGGTCTGGGCGTTGTAGCGCTTGCCCTTGCAGGTGTCGCAGGTCACGTACACGTCCGGCAGGAAATGCATCTCGATCTTGATCTGGCCGTCGCCGCGGCAGGCTTCGCAGCGGCCTCCCTTGACGTTGAAGCTGAACCGGCCCGGCTGGTAGCCGCGCTTCTTGGATTCCTTGGAGTTGGCGAAAAGCTTGCGGATCTCGTCGAATATCTTGGTGTAGGTGGCCGGGTTGGAACGCGGGGTGCGGCCGATGGGCGTCTGGTCGATGGAGATGACCTTTTCCACCTGTTCCAGTCCTTCGATGCCGCCGATGCGGCCCGGGTTGTCGGCCCGGCTGCCCATGTGCAGCAGCAGGTGCTTGTAAAGCGAATCCATGACCAGCGAACTCTTGCCCGAGCCGGACACGCCGGTGACGCAGGTGAGCATGCCCAGGGGCAGGTCAACATCGACGCCCTTGAGGTTGTTGGTGGTCACGTTCTTGAGGGCAATCTTGCCCTTGGGTTTGCGACGCTCTTCCGGAATCTCGATCTTCATGTCTCCGCGCAGATATTTACCGGTGAGCGAATCCGACTTGAGCAGCTTGTCCACCTTGCCTTCGAACACGATTTCACCGCCGAGCATGCCCGAGTTGGGGCCCAGCTCGATGACGTGGTCCGCGTGGCGGATGGTGGGCTCGTCGTGCTCGACGACCAGCACGGTGTTGCCGCGCCGCTGGAGCGAACGGAGCGTTTCGATGAGCCGTTCATTGTCGCGCGGGTGCAGGCCGATGCTCGGCTCGTCCAGTACGTAGGTGACGCCCACCAGCCCGGAACCGAGCTGCGAGGCCAGCCGGATGCGCTGGGCTTCGCCGCCTGAGAGCGTGCTCATGTTCCGGCCAAGGTTGATGTAGTCGAGGCCCACATTGACCATGAAGCTGAGGCGGTGCTTCAGCTCCTTGAGCAACGGCTCGGCAATGAGGGTGTCGTGGCCCTTGAAGGTCAGGCCTTCCAGCCATTCGAGAGCGCGGCGGATGGACATGGACACGAAGTCGGAGATGTTCCTGTCCTGCACGCGTACGGCCAGGGCCTCGGGGCGCAGACGCGCGCCGTCGCAGTCCGGGCAGGGCCGGGTCTGGCGGAAGGTGGTCATCCAGTGGTCCCAGACGTCGGCCTGGTGGAAGCCGTACTCCAGAATGGGGATGACGCCGGTCCAACCGGTCTTGTCGCAACCGTGAAACAGCGCGTTCCAGGCCTTGTTGGAAAATTGGTCCAGGGGGGTGTCCAGGGTGAAGCCGTGCTTCTTGCCCAGCTTTTCCAGCTGCGGGCCGTACTGCTTCTGGCGGTAGGCCGACTTCCAGGGAATGATGCCGCCCTTGTTCAGGGACAGGCCCCGGTTGGGGGCCACCAGGTCGGGCTCGAAATAGTCCATGGAACCGATGCCGTTGCAGATGGGGCATGCGCCCTGCGGGCTGTTGAAGGAAAAAAGCTGCGGCGTCAGGCGTGGCATGGATATCTTGCAGGACGGGCAGGTGGAAAGCGTGCTCATGGGCCGGTCGTCTGCATTGTCGCCGCCCACCACCGAGATGATGATGCGCTCCTCGCCGTACTTCAGGGCCAGTTCCACGGAGTCGGCCACGCGTTTCTTGATGCCGTCCTTGAGCACCAGGCGGTCCACCACCAGGTCGATGGTGTGTTTCTTGTTCTTTCCCAGCTCGGGAACGTCATCCAGGCCCACGGTCTCGCCGTTGACGCGCACGCGTACGAACCCTTCCTTCTTGAGCTTGTTGAAGAGGTCCTTGTGCGTGCCCTTCTGGTGCTCCACCAGCGGCGCCAGGAGCAGGAATTTCGTTCCTTCGCCCATGGCCATGACTTCGTCCACGATCTGGTCCGTAGTCTGGGCTTCGATGGGCTTGCCGCACTTCGGACAGTAGAACTTGCCCAGCCGGGCGAAGAACACGCGCAGGAAGTCGTAGATTTCCGTGACCGTGCCAACGGTGGAGCGCGGGTTGCGCGAGGTGGTCTGCTGTTCCAGGGAGATGGCCGGGGAGAGACCTTCGACCTTGTCCACCTGGGGTTTATCCATCTGGGGTAGGAACTGCCGGGCGTAGGCGGACAGGGATTCAACGTAGCGGCGTTGGCCTTCGGCATAGACGATGTCGAACGCCAGCGTGGACTTGCCCGAGCCGGACGGACCGCAGACGACCACCAGCTCTTCGCGGGGGATGTCCAGGGTCAGATCCTTGAGGTTATGGTGTCGGGCGCCTTCTATATGGATGGAATTGTTCTGGGTCTGTTTGGTCATCGGCAGATAGTAAACATTCTTAAAAAGTTGGCAAGTCGAATTCGCGCATTCTTATATAATTGTTATGGGCGGGCTTGATCATTTTGATCACGATTGAGCGACAACCTTGTTTCATGCCTGAATTTTTCGCTCAATCCTGAAAGGTGCCCGTGTTGTTTTTGTTGCTTTTTTTCTGTGTTGCGGTAGATGATCAGCCGTTTTGTTTACACGAAAGTCCCTGCAAAACGGCAGGGGGATCACCTCAGGAGGTTTTCATGAATCTGTTGACCGTTTCCGAAATCAACCAGCAAAAGGCCCGGCGCATCATCGACGAAACCGGCATCGTGGATATCTGGAAGTCCGTGGGTGCGGACGCCCAGCTTGTGGGCTCACTGCGCACCGGGCTGCTCGTGGACAACCTGGACATCGATTTTCACATCTATTCCGATTCCTTTGTGCTGGCCGACAGTTTCGCGGCCATTGCAAAGCTGGCCGAGAATCCCCGGATCAAGCGGGTGGAGTACGCCAACCTGCTGAACACGGAAGAGGAGTGCCTGGAGTGGCATGCCTGGTACAACGACGAAGAGGACAACCTTTGGCAGATCGATATGATTCATATTCTTAAGGAGTCGCCGTACGCCGGATATTTTGAGAAGGTGGCCGATCGTATTGCCGCCGTCCTGACCCCGGAAACCAAAGCTGCCATTTTGGAGATCAAGAGCCGCCGTACCCCGGAGGTCAAGATCATGGGGATTGAAATATATCAGGCCGTAATTCGCGATGGCGTGCGGACCTTTGAGGAGTTCCGGCAGTGGCAGGAGGAGCATCCCAACCCCGGCATCGTCGACTGGATGCCGTAACCGGTCAATATCCGGTTGCTTTTCCCCCAACTTCGGCTCGGAATCCGGTATAAAATTTTTGTCCCTCACAGGGAGGAAGCCGGTCTTGTCAAAGATTTTGTACTGTTTTCAGGGATTTCAAGTTAAACGAGGGGAGAATTTTTTACCATCTAAGTTTTTGTAATATAAGGAATAAAAAATAATTTTGGTGTTTTGCAAGAGTTTGGCACGACCGATGCTGATAGAAAAGCATCCTTCTTTTGCAATACGAGAAACCAAAGGCTCCCAGGGAATAGGTCCCTCGGGGGCCTTCTCGTTTTCCGGCAGGCGATAAGCAGCCGATCAGTTCGTTGCTGCAAAAAGAGCAACCCCTCGCGAATTGGGTATACGCGCCGGCCCGGGGCCGTCTCACTTGCCCCCTTTCCTCAACTTGGTTCTTACCAAAAGGCAAAGTGAACCTCAGCACGCTTCAAACTTCTGTTTACCGCCGTTTTGCCCTTATCCCCCTTTTCTTGTATCTTTCCGATACTCGTATTCCTTTTCATCCTCATTCAGCAGGCGGGCACATGAATCGATTCTGGGCGGTTTTGGCGATGTTGGGGCCGGGCTTTGCCGTGGCGGCCACGGGTGTGGGCGCGGGCGACATCGTGGCGGCGGCCGTGTCCGGCGCTGATTTCGGGCTGGTGGTGCTCTGGGCGGCGGCCTTCGGTGCGGTTGCAAAATTTGTCCTCAACGAGGGCATCGCCCGTTGGCAGTTGGCCACCGGCACCACGCTGCTGGAGGGCTGGGCCACGCATCTGAGCCGCACCGTGCTCGCCGTGTTCATGCTCTACTTCCTGTTCTGGTCCTATATCGTGGGCGGCGCGCTCATGGCTGCCTGCGGTTTGGCGGCCTATGCCGTCGCGCCTGCGCTCAGCGTCAAGGCATGGGGCGTCATCCACTCTTTGGTCGCCATCGTGCTGGTCTATGTGGGGCGGTATAAATTTTTTGAAAGTTCCATGAAGCTGTTCATCGGCCTCATGTTCGCCACGGTGCTGGCCTGTGCCGTGGCCCTCAAGCCCGACCTTGGGGCCGTGATCAGCGGCTCGCTCGTCCCCACGGTTCCGGCGGGCGGATCGCATATGCTACTGGGGATGATGGGCGGCGTGGGCGGCAGCGTGACCATCATGTGTTACTGCTACTGGTTGCGCGAGCGAGGCTGGGACACGCCGGAGCGGATCCGGAGCACCCGCCTGGACCTGGGCGCGGCATATCTGCTGACAGGGCTGTTCGGCATGGCCGTCATCGTCATTGCCGCACAGGTGAGTCCGGACAAGGTCAAGGGTGCGGAAATGGGCCTTGCCGTGGCCAACCAGGTGGGGGCGGCGCTTGGGCCCGTCGGCAGGAATCTTTTTCTCGTCGGTTTCTGGGGGGCGGTGTTCAGCTCCATGCTCGGGGTCTGGCAGGGCGTCCCCTATCTCTTTGCCGATTTCGTTACCGGCGTCATCAAACAGAATCCGGGGCAAGCCGTGGACACCCGCTCCAAACCCTACGTGGCCTATCTCCTTCTGCTCGGCACGGTTCCGGCCTCCATCCTGTTCCTGGGCAAGCCGGTCTGGGTGGTGATCTCCTACAGTGTGGCCGCGGCCCTGTTCATGCCTTTCCTGGGCGTCACCCTGCTTGTCCTCAACAACCGGTCCCGACTGGTGGGCGAGCTGCGCAACTCCTGGCTGACCAATGCGCTGCTGTTTAGCTCCCTGGCGATCTTCGTCTATCTGGCGGGCCGGAAGATACTCACCCTCTTGAACTGATACAGCGGGATGGGAAACGATTTTGATCGGTTGGGCTCTTCTCGTCCAAGTATAAAATTTTTGTCCCTCACGGGGAGGAAGCCGGTCTTGTCAAAGATTTTGTACTGTTTTCAGGGATTTCAAGTTAAACGAGGGGAGATTTTTAATCATATAAGTTTTTGTAATATAAGGAATAAAAAATAATTTTGGTGTTTTGCAAGAGTTTGGCACGACCGATGCTGATAGAAAAGCATCCTTCTTTTGCAATACGAGAAACCAAAGGCTCCCAGGGAATAGGTCCCTCGGGGGCCTTCTCGTTTTCCGGCAGGCGATAAGCAGCCGATCAGTTCGTTGCTGCAAAAAGAGCAACCCCTCGCGTATTGGGTATACGCGTCGGCCCTGCTCTTTTTTTTTGCGCCTGCCGCTCGACCGCTTCTTTCCTGCCTGAGTTGTCCATTGGGGCTTGATCGTTTTTGTGCCTTGTCGGCCCGGCGCCTCAGCTGCCGGAGCGGTTTGCATTTAAACAAACGAAAGCGGGGATACGCATTGGGCCTGTGTTTTTTTCTCTTTTCGTTCTTTCCTCAAATGATTCTCGAAGCCGTTCCTGCAATTGTGGTTACGCCGTTGCCTGAAAGGCATGGCACATTTTTTCCCCCTTCTTCAGCCGTCTTCTAGACATAGCTTCTTCACAAAGGTACATGTCGAAGCTATGGAACAGAACATAGTACCCAACCAGCCGAAGTTTCGCGGGAAAATGCCGCGCATTCTGTTGCTGACCAGCCAGTATTTCATCATGGGCGAGCTTGTGGCCGCCATGGAGCGCCTGGGCGTGCCCCATCGTCTGCTCGATTTGGCTGCCAAGGAAATGGACCTGCGGGAGTTCGTGGAACTCATGACCAACACCCTGGTCGAGTTCAAGCCGGACGTGGTCCTCACGGTTAATCACCTGGGTGTGGACCGGGAGGGCGTACTCATGTCCATCCTGAACCAGCTTAAGGTGCCGCTGGCAAGCTGGTTCGTGGACAATCCGCATCTGATTCTGGACGCCTACAGCAATCTGGACGTTGGGCGCACCATTCTTTTCACTTGGGACGCGGACACCGTGGAAAGCCTGCATGACATGGGTTTTGAGGCCGTGCATCATCTGCCTCTGGGAGCGGACCCGCACAGGTTCAGGCCCGAAGGCCGCGAAGTACCCGACGAACTCAAGGCCCGGGTCTCCTTTGTGGGCAACTCCATGAAGAAAAAGACCGAAATGCGTTTCGTGGCCGCGCAACCCTCCTTCCTCATGGTGGAGGCCGGATTCGACATAGCCGAAGGGTTCGTCGAATCCGGGGACCGGACCGTGCGCGAATACATGCGCCGGGAGCGGCCCGACGTGCTTTCCGACATGGATCGTCTGCCGCGTGAGCGCGTCCTGGCCTACGAGACCTACCTGACTTGGCTGGCCACCTGCCTTTACCGCCGCGAGTGCATCATGCGCACCATGCCCTTCGAGCCGCTCATCGTGGGCGACAAGGGGTGGAAGGAGATATACAAGCACGTCCAGGGCTGGCGCTATCACAAGGAGCTGCGCTATTACGACGAACTGCCCGACTTCTACCTGGCCAGCGACGTGAACTTCAACTGCACCAGCAAACAGATGAAAGGTGCGTGCAACCAGCGCGTGTTCGACGTTCCCTGTTGCGGCGCGTTCCTGCTTACGGACCACCGTGACCAGATCGAGGACTTGTTCGAGCCCGGCGCTGAAGTGGTTTTTTACCGCACTTTGGACGAGATTCCGGAACTGCTGGAGAAATATCTGCACGACGCCGAGGCCCGCAGCAAAGTGGCCGAAGCCGGGCGCAAACGGGTTCTGGCCGAGCATACCTATGATCACAGAATTTGTACTCTGCTCGACAAACTGAATCAGACTCTGGGTTAGCAATGGGAAAAAAGCCGATCCTTGTGCTCCAGATGCAGCGCATGGGGGACCTGATCCTTTCCTTTCCCCTGTTCCTCTGGCTGCAGCGGGAGTTTCCCGGTCATCCCGTCTGGGTGGTTGCCGAGGAGGGTTTTTACAAGCCGCTCATGCCCCTGGCACCGCAGGTGGTCTTCATTCCCTGGAGCGGGTTGGAGCATCTCAGGCGGCACGAGTACGAGCTGCTCATCAACCTGAGCATTCGGCCCGAGGCCGCGGGCCTGGCCGCAGAGCTGAAGGCCGGAGACAAAATCGGCCCCATGCTCCAGGATGGCGGCGGACAACACATCCGGGGCGACTGGCAACTTTATCGCGCAGGGCTGGTGCACAACAACCGCTACAACCGTTTCCACTGGGCCGATCTCAACGCCCTGGACGTCATTCCGCTTGCCCGCATGGCGGCCACCTCCTTCGAGACCCCGCGCGATATGGCGGGGCGGAGCAACAAGGTGGGCCTGTTTCTTGGGGCCAGCGAGGAGGCCAAGCGTCCCACGCCGCAATTCTGGGCGCAGCTCATGCCCGAATTGCTCAACCGGGGACTGCGGCCCGTGCTTTTCGGCGGGCCTGCCGAGGTGGAGCCGAGCCGGGAAGTGGAGCGCCTTTTCGACGGGCCGGTCCTGAACATGTGCGGCAAGCTCGGCCTGGGCGAATTCGGGGCCGTGGGACAGACCCTGGCCCTGTTCATCACTCCGGACACCGGGCCCATGCATCTGGCGGCCTGGACCGGACTGAAATGCCTGAACCTGTCCATGGGCAACGTGGCCCCGTGGGAGACCGGCCCCTATCCACCGGGCCATTACGTGCTGCGGGCCGACATGGAGTGCGCCCGAGGCTGTTGGGCATGCACCATGGAGAGCCTGGAATGCCACGCCCCCTTTGACGCCAGACGTATTGCCGTGCTGGCCGCCAGGATGGTGGCGGGCGGCGATTCCGTCAAGCTGGGCAAGCTGCATTTGCCGGGACTGGAGTTCTATCAAACCGGCGTCTCTCCGGACGGCCTGTATCACCTGCAGGCGTTGGGAGGCGGGAGTGAGGGCGAGGAGCGCGTCCTGGAGCGGTTTTGGACCGCCTGGTTCGGTGGAAGGTTCGGCCTTTGGGACGATGAACGCTGCGTTGCGGCCTGGGCGGACGTGCAGCGCACAGCTCCCCATGCGGCCGGGGAGATGCTCTCCCATGTGCCGGTCATGTCCCGGCAATTCGGCCACGGGCTGCGTACCGGAGCCATCCTCGATGAATCCTTCTGGGAGGACAGTCCGGCGCGGCTCAGACCCCTGACGGGTTTCGCCCACATGTACCTGCAGAATAACGGCTATTCACTCCCGGCCTGGGCGGCGGTCATGGAAATGCTGGAACGGCTCGCCTCGCTTGGCGGGCGGGACTGCAGCTAACGCACCAACGGCTGGTGCGCCTTGCCGAAACATCGCCTGCGCACCAGGCCCACCACCAGCACCGAACCGATGGCCGTGGCCGCCACAAGCATGAGCATGACCACGATCTGATAGCGGATGGATACCAGCGGATCGGCTCCGGCTAGGATCTGCCCGGTCATCATACCCGGCAGGAACACGATGCCCACCCCCATGAGCGAGTTGATGGACGGGATCATGCCCGCCCGCACCGCGTCGGCCACGATTTCGCGGCTGGCTTCCTCCGGAGTGGCGCCCAGCACAAGGCGCATCTCCACTTCGGCGTGTTTGCTTTTGAGTTCGGAAAAGAGCCGTTCCAGGGAGACCGCGATGGCGGTCATGGAGTTGCCGACGATCATGCCTGCCAGAGGGATGAAATACTGCGGGCTCCACCACGGGGCGGCCCCCACGATGACGCCCACCACCAGGTAGGAGATCACGGAATAGCTGATGAACATGGACAGGAAGGTGGGCAGGAGGAAGGGCACGGTTCGCTGCTTGACCCGACTGTGAATGATCTGGGTCGCGGCGGCCACCATGAGCAGGAACACGCCCAGCACCGGAGCGGCCATGTTCAGCTTGAACACGAATTTGAGCACGTAGCCCATGAGAAAGAGTTGGGCGAAGGTGCGCACCGTGCCCACTGCCAGGTCCTTGCCCAGCCCCAGGTTGTGGGCCAGGGAGGCCCCGCCCGCTGCAAGTACGAAGACCAGGCACAGGACCAGCTGCACCGGTCCGATGTCGATGACGGTGTTCATGAGCGCTCCACGGTTTTGCCGCCGATCTTCAGGAAACCGGTCACTCCGTCCGGAGTTGTTTCCGAATGGGAGATCATCAGAATGGTCATGCCTTCGTTTCTGAGGCGTCTGGCCGTTTCCAGGACCACTGCCGCACTGTCCGGGTCCAGGGCCGAGGTGGGCTCGTCCATGAGCAGTATCCGGGGTGAAAGCAACTGGGACCGGATCAGGCAGACCCGCTGGGCCTGGCCCACGGACAGCTGTTTTGCCTCCATGTCGAGGCTCACTCCGCTCAGCAGGTAGTCGTTGAGATATTGCTGAAGGGTCGGGTCGTCGGGCGAAACCAGGGCCTTGTTGGCCTTGAAGGTGAAGGGCGTGCGCAGGTTGTCGCGCACCGTGCCGTCCATCAGGGTGGGAGTTTGCTGCACGTAGGCCACATGGCGTCGAAGTTCCGCAGGGGGCATGTCCGCATAAGGAATGCCGTCGAAGCGCAAGGTGCCTTCAGTCGGTTCCTCCAGGCGGCAGAGCAGGCGCAGCAGGGTGGACTTTCCCGTACCGGAAGGGCCGCGGATGAGCAGGAATTCTTTGGCCTCTAAGGACAGGTCCACATGCTCGAACAGCGAGGCTCCGTCCGGGTAGGCGAAAGAGATGCTGTCGAGTTCCAGGATCATGGGCTCAGCTTTTCTTGTTGAGGTACTCGAGGAATTTCCGGGCTTCCTCAAATTGCGGGTTGATGCCGATCGCCTTTTGCAGGTGCTCGGCGCACTGCTCCTTTTCCCCTTTGCCGAAGAAGGCCCGGGCCATGTTGTAGTGCAGGTTTTCGTCTTCCTCGTCCGCGGTCTCGATGGCCTTGCCGTAATATTCTATGGCCTGGGCAAAGAGATTGGACTTGCGCAGGTTGATGCCGAACTCGTTGAAAAGGTGTTTGTGTTCCGGCGAAAAAGCCGCCTCAAGGCCTACCAGACGGCGGAACATGTCGTTGGCCTTGTTGGGTTCGCCCCGCTCCATATATGTCAGCCCCAGCCCGAAGTTGGCGCGCACGTTGTCTTCGTCCACGTCCAGGGCCTGCTTGAATTCGAATTCCGCGCTGTAGAACGAGCCGTTCTTGCGCTGGTCTTCGGCGCGCTGAAGGGATTCGTTCAGTTCCTTGAGTTTGGGAAAGACCTTCTGCTGGTAATACTCCGGCTCCGGATTGAACTTGTTGATGACGTCCTCGCGCGGCATCTCGGTCTTGGCGCCGGAGGGAACGTTGTTCACGTTCAGGGGTTGGAGTTCGACCATGCCGTCCTCCCGTTCCTCGCAGTACCAGAAGGTCTTGCTCACGGTCTTGCGCGTCGTCGTGCCGGTGCCGACCTTGTCCACCTGCTGGGAGGAGAAGGTGCCCTGTATCCTGATGTGTTTGGCCTCTTCGGGCATGGAGAAGTCTTCGCCGCCCTGGTCGGGGCCTTCAGGGGTCGCGGGCTCGACGATTTCGTCGAGATCAAGGGTGTTGTCTTTTTCCGCCACAACCGGTTCCTTTGAGAACTGTCTATGATCATTAATGAAAATTCTACTCTTGCAATGATACACAGGGGGGAGGCGGTTTGCAACCGCCAACAGGGGGCGAATGGACCGCTTTTCAAGAGCGGGCAGGTGCGTAGGTTTCGTGACTTTCGAAGGCTTTTCGATTACATAGCTGGGCTTTGGGGGAAGAGTTTTTTTTGAAAGGAACCAGAGACGGCAAAGGTGCCGCGCGCCCGCCGGGGCAGAGTATGGAGGACGCATTGATGCAGGACAAGATAGGGAAGAGAATCAAGGCATTCAGGGAAAAGCTGGAGCTGACGCCCGAAGCCATGGCCGAGAGAACCGGCCTGGATCCGGACTTTTTGAAATCCGTCGAGGATGAAGGATTATACCCTTCCCTGGGGCCCCTGCTCAAGATCGCTCGCGCCCTCGGCGTCCGTCTCGGCACCTTCCTTGACGATCACGTCTCCCGCGATCCGCTTATCGTCCGTTTGGACGAGCGTCGGGAGGAAATGACCATGAAACGCAACAAGGATGTGACCGAGCTGCGTTATTTCTCCTTGGGCAAGGGAAAGAGCGACCGCCACATGGAGCCGTTCTTCATCGAACTGTTACCCGAATCCGGCGAGGACAAGCATCTTTCCTCCCACGAGGGCGAGGAGTTCATGATCGTTCATTCCGGGCAGCTGTCCGTGACCTACGGCAAGGAAGAGCAGATTCTGGAACCCGGCGACAGCATCTATTTCAACTCCATCGTGCCGCACAATGTCTCCGCCGCCGGCGACGAGAAATGTGAGATCTACGCGGTGCTCTACTTCCCGCCGGAATAAGGAGAGCGCCATGAGAGAGACAGCACTCAGGGAAGTGACCCTTGGTCGGCTTCTCGACGAAGCCGTTGAAAAGTGGCCCGACAGCGACGCGGTCATCTACGTGGACCGTGATTTTCGCATGACCTGGAAGGAGTTCGGCACGCTGGTGGACGACATGGCCAAAGGGCTCATGGCCCTGGGCGTGCAAAAGGGCGAGAAGGTGGCCGTCTGGGCCAACAACGTTCCCTATTGGGTGGCGCTGCAGTTCGCCACGGCCAAGATCGGGGCCGTCCTGCTCACGGTCAACACCCACTACCGGACCCACGAGTTGGAGTACCTGCTCAGAAATTCCGAGGCCGAGAATTTCGTCACCATCGGCGAGTTCCGCGATCATGATTACCTGAACACCACCTACGAACTCATTCCCGAACTGCGCGGGCATGAGCGCGGATTTCTCAAAAGCGCCAAGTTCCCGCACCTCAGGCGCGTGTTTTATCTCGGCGCGGAAAAGCATCGCGGTCTGTACTCCATGCCCGAGGTCATCGGCATGTCCGCCGTGGTGGACGAGGCCGACTACCAGGCCCGACAGGATTCCCTGGACCCGCAGGACGTGGTCAACATGCAGTACACCTCCGGCACCACCGGGTTCCCCAAGGGCGTGCAGCTGACCCACTCCAACATCGGCAACAACGGATACTGGATCGGCAGAAACATGAACTATACGCACGAGGACCGTCTGTGCCTGGCCGTGCCCTTGTTTCATTGCTTCGGTTGCGTGCTCGGCGTGCTGGCCTGCGTGAACCACGGGGTGGCCATGGTCATTCTTGAGGATTTCGACCCCCTGCAGGTCATGATTTCCGTGGAGCAGGAAAAGTGCACGTCCCTTTACGGCGTGCCCACCATGTTCATCGCCACCCTTCAGCACAAGACCTTCGACAAGTTCGATTTCTCGTCCCTGCGTACCGGCATCATGGCCGGGTCCCCGTGTCCGGTGGAGGTCATGAAGCAGGTCATGGATCAAATGAACATGAGCGAGATCACCATCTGTTACGGACTTACCGAGGCCAGCCCGGTCATGACCCAGACGGTCATCGGCGACACTCTGGAGCACATGACCGAAACCGTGGGGCAGGCCATGCCCGAAATCGAGGTCAAGGTCGTGGACCCGGAAACCGGCGAGGAATGCCCGCGCGGCGTGCAGGGCGAGGTCTGCTGCCGGGGCTACAACGTCATGGTCGGCTACTACAACAATCCCGAAGGCACGGCCGAGGCCGTGGAGCAGAATGGCTGGCTGCATTCCGGCGATCTCGGCGTCATGGACGAGGACGGCTATCTGTCCATCACCGGCAGGCTCAAGGACATGATCATTCGGGGCGGCGAAAACATTTATCCGCGCGAGATCGAGGAATTCCTGTACACCATGCCCGACATCCAGGACGTGCAGGTGGCCGGTGTGCCGAGCAAAAAATTCGGCGAGGAAGTGGGCGCGTTCGTCATTCTCAAAAACGGGGCCGACGTGACGCCCGAGGACGTGCAGGACTTCTGCCGCGGCAAAATCTCGCGGTACAAGATTCCCAGGTACGTGGCTTTCGTCACCGAATACCCCATGACCGCCAGCGGCAAGATACAGAAATACAAGCTGCGTGATCTGGGGGGAGAACTCTTCCCGGATGCTTAAGTAGTCAGAAAGAATACGAGGGGGAAAAGTTTTTCCCCCTCGCGCTCTCCCTGCCGGAGTTTTTTGGCTGGGGGGAGATGGGTTCAAATCAAGGGAGGGGATTATGGAACAGTATAAGGACATTGCCCCACGCTTGGCCGGCCTTCGTGACGACATGGGCTGGTCCGTGGAGGAGATGGCCCGACAGCTCGGGCGTACTGCCGAGGAAGTGGTGCAGTTCGAGTCCGGCAGCGTGGAGATTCCGGTGGGCTACATGCTCGACGTCTCCCGCCTGTGTCGGGTGGACCTGACCACGCTCATCTCGGGCCGGGAGCCGCACCTCAAATCTTATGCCGTGGTGCGCAGGGACGAGGGCTTCGCCGTGGACCGCCGCAAGGATTATGACTACAAGAGCCTCGGCTACAAGTTCGCCGGGCGAGATATGGAGCCTTTCTTCATCCGCGTGCCCTCCAAGGCCGGAGAAGAGATGGCCGAGACCAGCCATCAGGGCCAGGAATTCATCTACATGCTCGAAGGCCGCCTGGAGCTGCGCATCAGCGGCGAGCCGCTCATCCTCGAGCCCGGAGACAGTATTTATTTCAATTCCGAAGCGCCTCACGCCCTGCGCGGGCTGGATGGCCGCGACGCCGTTTTTATCGACGTGATTCTCTAGGGCTGACCGGAAATCCGCCGGTCCGCCCGTTACAAACCCCACAGTTTGCGACATTCGGACAATGGAACGTCAACCCTGAGAGAACCACGGAGAATCGACCGATGGAAACGAAAAAGAAATTCGAGTCCTACGAGGATTTCGTTGAAAATTATGAACTGAACATCCCGGAAAACTACAACTTTTCCTTCGATACTCTGGATGAACTGGCCAGGGAGCCCGAGCGGTTGGCCATGATCCATATCGACCCCGAAGGGGGCCGCCGCGATTATACCTTCGGGTACTTCAAAGAGCAGTCCTGCCGCCTGGCCAACGCCCTGAAAGACAGAGGTGTGCAGAAGGGCGACCGGGTCATGCTCATCCTCTACCGCCGCGTTGAGTTCTGGATCGCCATGCTCGCCCTGCACCGGTTGGGTGCGATGCCCATCCCGTCCCCGTCCCTGCTCACCGACAAGGACATCCGCGAACGCGTCAACTATGCCGACATCACCGGCCTCATCTGCGAGGATTCCATATGCGGTCGCGTGGACAAGGCCCGCAAGGAATGCCCGGGGCTCAGGACCTTGGTGCAGGTGGACGGCGAATTGAACCAGGACTGGGAAGCCTGGGACGACGTGGTTCAGAGCGGCGCGGCCGACTACCCCCGGCCGGAAGGTGCGCCGGGCGGCGAGGATCCGTTCCTGATCTTTTTTTCCTCCGGCACCACGGGCATGCCCAAGATGGTGTTGCATACCTACACTTACGCCTACAGCCACTACACAACGGCCGCCTATTGGCACGACCTGGAGCCCGGAGACATTCACCTGACCCTGTCCGACACGGGCTGGGGCAAGTGCGTCTGGGGCAAGTTCTATGGCCAGTGGATGGCCGGGGCCGTCATTTTTGTCTGGGATTTTCGGGGCAAGTTCGTTCCTGCGGAGCTCCTGGAAATGCTGGCCGGACATAATGTGACCACCTTTTGCGCGCCCCCCACGGTGTATCGTTTTCTGGTACGCGAAGACCTGACACGGTACGATTTGTCCAACCTCCGGCACTGCACCACTGCGGGCGAACTGCTCAACGACTCGGTGTTTCACGCCTGGAAGGAGGCCACGGGACTCTCCCTGTACGAGGGCTACGGCCAGACCGAAACCACCTTGCAGGTGGCCACCTTCAAATTCATGGAACCCAAGCCGTCGTCCATCGGCCGCCCGGTTCCTGGCTGGGATATCGTTCTGCTGGGCCAGGATGGCGCGCCTGTTCCCAAAGGCGAAGAGGGTGAAATCTGCATCAGGCTGCATACGGAAACCGGCAATAATGGTGTCATGGGCCTGTTCGCCAGCTACCTGGACGAGTCGGAAAAGACGGCCGAGGTCAAGGCGGGCGGGCATTACCACACCGGCGACAAAGTCTGGGAGGACGAGGAAGGCTATTTTTGGTTTATGGGGCGTACCGACGATTTGATCAAGAGCTCCGGCTATCGCGTGGGACCGTTCGAGGTGGAATCCGCTCTGGTTTCCCACGACGCCGTGGTTGAAGCAGCGGTCACGGGCGTGCCCGATCCGGTGCGCGGCCAGGCCATCAAAGCCACTCTGGTGCTTGCGCAGGGATATGCGGGAACCGACGAACTGACCAAGGAACTTCAGGATCACGTCAAGAAGATCACCGCGCCGTACAAGTACCCGCGCATCATCGAGTACGTGGCCGAGCTTCCCAAGACCATCTCCGGCAAGATCAAGCGCGCCGAGATCCGCAAGGCCGACGAAACCAAATATAATTAGAACGGGATGCCGTCCGCACGGAAGGGGAGGAGACGGCTCCCCTTTTTTGCATGCTCACATGGAATGAAAGCCGAAAAAGGTGCAATAATCCCTGTTTCTTTTTGTTCAATAATTCGCAAGTGCCGGGAAATGCAGGGGAAGTGAAAAAGTCTTTAGCTTAGCGCGTTTTATGCTATACTGCGCCCCAGCAAAGGAGAAATGAATGTTACTTGAAGGTAAGAAAGCACTGATATTCGGAGTTGTTAACGATAGAAGCATCGCCTATGGAATCGCCAAGCAGTTCAAGGAGCAGGGTGCCCGTCTGGCATTCAGCTATGCCGGTGAGCCCATCGCCAAGCGGCTCGAACCCATCTGTGAGGAGCTGGACGGCGAGTTCATGTTCAAATGTGACGTGACTTCGGACGAGGAAATCGCTCAGGGCGTGGATCTGGTCAAGGAGAAATGGGGCGACGTGGACATCCTCGTGCACGCCGTGGCCTTTGCCAACCGTGAGGACCTCAAAGGTCGGTTCATCGACACCAGCCGTGACGGCTACAAGCTGGCTCTGGACATCTCTTCCTTCTCCCTGGTGGCCCTGTGCAGGGCCTACGAGGACCTGCTTAACGAAGGCGGCTCCGTGCAGACGCTCACCTACTACGGTGCGACCAAAGTCGTGGACAACTACAACACCATGGGCGTGGCCAAGGCCGCCCTGGAAGCCTGTGTGCGTTACCTGTCCGTGGATCTCGGCCAAAAGGGCGTGCGCATCAACGCCATCAGCGCCGGGCCGGTCAAGACCATGGCCTCTTCGGCCATCAGCGGTTTCAAGACCATCCTCGCCAAGATCGAGGAGCGCGCCCCCATGCATCGGAACATCACCATCGACGATGTGGGTAAAACTTCCGTGTATCTCGCCTCGGACCTTTCGACCGGCACCACCGGCGAGGTCCTTTTCGTGGATTCCGGATACAACATCATGGGCATTTAATCCGTGTCGCCCAAGCGGGCCCGGTTATTTTGTCACTTCAAGAAAGCCAGTTCCTGCGGAACTGGCTTTTTTTGTGCCGCGGCCTGACCCATTTGAACAACCAGAGGGAATTGTTTAAGAATGCATCGTATTGAACGATTGAAAAGGTTCGATCTGGTTTCCTTGCCTGATTTATCCTTTATAAAATAGCAAAAAGCGGGACCGTCATGACGCAAAAATACGGAATAATCGGCTGGCCTTTGGGGCATACCTTGAGTCCGACACTGCATAATTCCGGGTTTAAACGGCTTGGGATTGACGCGGAGTACGTTGCCTGGCCCCTGGAGCCCGTCGGACTTTCCGATTTCATGCAGCGATTTCGCGACGACAAAGTGCAGGGCTTGAGCGTGACCATTCCCCACAAAAGGACGGTCATGCGGTTTTTGGACGAGATGACTTTTCGGGCGAAATCCGTGGGTGCTGTGAATACGATTTTCTGGCGGGAAGGAGTGGTTTGGGGCGAAAACACCGACGTAGACGGCCTCATCGAACCGCTGAGGCTGCTGAAGAAACTGCCTGAAAGCGCCCTTGTGTTGGGTGCGGGCGGGGCCGCCCGGGCCGCCGTCGTGGGACTTCGCGAGTTGGAAGTCGGTGAAATCATCGTCGCCAACCGCACCCGCAGCAAAGCGGAAATCCTGGGGCACGATTTCAATATCCGGGTGGTGGACTGGGAAAAGCGTCATGAACTATCCCCGGGAATAATTCTCAACACCACCCCTTTGGGAATGTCCGGCGATATGGTCGGGCTGACTCCGTGGGAAGGGGATTTCCCGACCGGATCCATTGTTTACGACATCGTCTACAACCCCCTGCGTACCCGTTTGTTGAACGAAGCTGAACAGGCCGGCTGCACCGTCATTGAGGGCATTGAGATGTTTTTGCACCAGGGGTTGGCGCAATTCCGACTTTGGACCGGACGGAAATACGACGCGGGCAAGGCGCGCAAGGTTCTGTTGGAGGCTCTTGGCTGATTCTTTGCTTTCTCTTCTTCTGTTCCCTGCGGAAGCGGCGTTTCCCCAACGCCGCTTTTTTTATCTCGAAGGATGATTATAATGGAGTGTGACGACAAGTGACGTGAAGGTTGCTTTGAGCAACGGTTTCACTGGCTTCACAGGGTTGCGCCCTCCGCAGGCCCTGTGAACCGCGGAAGGCTTCTCCCCACCCGAAGCCTTTCGCTTGGTAAAGGCGGCCATCCCCAAACAGGCCGCCTTTTCCTGTTTCCGGCCATGTGCTCAACTCATTGTTTTGATTTGGCCATCCTGTCGCCCAACCCGATGATTTCCTCTGCGGTCAGGCCGTCGAGTTCGTCGCCGAGGGCCTTCACGGGGTCCTTGCCCTCCATGGCGGCCTTTCCGCCGATGTTCAATGTGATGAGCGCAATGGCCGCATTGAATCGCGCTTTTTCCTTTGGGGCAAGCTCGGCTGCGGCATGTTTCAGCGACGATGCAAAGGCCTCGGGCGAAGAACCGTCGATCCTGGGGCCGCTTGAGCACCCCGCGGCCAGCAAGAGGAGGACGGCCAGGGTGCAGGAAAGGAGAATGCGCATGGGGACTCCTTTGTTGGGTTTCTTTCCCCATAATACGGAAATTCGCCTTTCAGCAATGCGGTGATATTTTTCCCTGCAAAAAAAACGGCCACCCGAAGGTGGCCGTCTGTTGTCTGGGAGAGTGTCCCTCGCCTAGCGGACGTAGACCTTGAGCCGCTGTCCCGCGTAGATGGTGCCTCTGCTGTTCAGGCTGTTCCAGCGACGGAGGTCGCTGATGCTGACGCTGAACTTTCTGGCGATTTTGGACAGGGTGTCGCCCCGGCGCACCTTGTAGCGCACAAGCTGTTCCTTGGTTTTTTCGGCCTGCTTGGCTGCCGTACGGGTGGCTGCACCGGTGTTGTTGGGAATGAACAGCTTCATGCCCGGCTTGAGCGCATTTGAACCCAGGCCGTTGGCTTTCTTGATGGTGTTCACGCTGAGTTTGAACCGTTTGGAAATGGACCACAGCGAGTCGCCGGATTTGACGACGTAGTTGGAACGCTGTTCGGCGATTGCCCTGGTCTTGACGTTCGCCCGTGCGGCTTTCGCGGCGCGAGTACCCGGAATGGCGACGGTCTGGCCTACGCGCAGCGTGTTGGAATACTGCCCGTTGGCCCGCTTCAGCTTGGTCACGGTGGTGCCGAATTTCTGGGAAATGGTCCACCAGGAGTCGCCTCTGCGCACCTTGTACTTGCCCGAGGTGGGCACGGGCTTGGTCGCGGAGGCAGCCAGGGAACGGGAGGCTCCCCTGCCCGGAACCATAACGTGCTGGCCGGGACGCAGAGTGTTTGAGCGCTGGTTGTTGACCTTTTTGAGTACGGCCATGGGCACGCCGTATTTGCGAGAGATGCGCCACCAGGAGTCGCCGTTGCGCACGCGGTGACGGATATAGCCGGCATAGGGGCGCGAGGACGGATCGGCCAGGTAGGCGATCATTCTGTCCGCGTTTTCCACGGGCAGATAGGCGGTGGCGGTCGCGCCCGGAGGGCTGACCTGGCGGCGGAAAGCCGGGTTCATGGCATGGAACTTCTTCCAACTCAGCTTGCCTGCGCGGGCAAGAGCCAGCAGATCGGTGCCGCCCGGTACGTCCACCTTGATGATTTCGTTGCCCTGGTCCCATCGGACCGGTTCGAAGCCCAACGCCTCAAGGTTCTGGAAAATCTTGGAGATGGCGATGAATTTTGGAACGTAGTGCCTGGTTTCCTTTCTCAGGCGGGCCCGGCGGGACAGCCGGTTGTTCTTGGCGCAGAGTTCGAAGAAGTCCTTGGATTTGGTTCCCTTGAGGGCGCGGGCTATTTTACCTTCACCCGCGTTGTATGCAGCCAGGGCCAGATACCAGTCGCCGAATTCGTCATGGAGTGCCTTGAGGTATTTGGCTGCCGCTTCCGTGGCTTTGTACGGATCGCGGCGTTCATCGATCCACCAGTCCACTTTGAGGCCGAACTTGCGGCCCGTGTAAGGCATGAACTGCCACATGCCGCCGGCGCCGGCCCAGGAATATGCGTGTGCATTGTAGCCGGATTCGGTGAAGGGCAGCAGCACCAGGTCCTGGGGAAGGCCGAAGCGGGTCAGGGTCTTGCGGACATAGGGCAGGTAAGGTTCGGAGCGCTTCAGCCAACGGGCGAACGTCTTGCGCGCCTTGTGAGTGAAGTAGGTGAAGTATTGCTCCACCTCCCTGCTTTCGTGGGGTTCCAGGTCGAAGAGCAGACCGAATTTGGCCCGCAGTACGGTTTTTTCCGCTTCGGTAAGTTTGGCCTCGCCGGTTTCGGGTTCGGCCTGAAGTTCGGGATCAAGCTTTTCCTCGGCCGTCTGCGGGCCGAAGAGCTCGCCTTCTGCAGCGGTCTGGTCCGGTGTAACGTTTTTCGGAGTACAGGCCGCCAGAAGCGCCAAAAAGGTCAGCGCTAGTGTAGTTGTCCGAAAATATTTGAAAATATGCAAAAAAACCTCCAAAATTGCGCTTAACTTACCAGAAGTGCGCGTTCGTGGAAAGTCTAGAGAATGTCTTAAGGGTAATGGTCGTCCGTGATAACGTGCTATCCTACCTTTTGATGGATTGCAATAGCTGCCCGAAAGGGCTACTCAGGCGCATAACGCGTGAGCGTCGATTACCTCAGATTTCGGAGAAAAAATGAAAAAAAGAGACGACAGGCCCTCGGAAGGGGGCAAAACGTTCGTCATTGGCAACAAACCAGTACTTGAATTGCTCGAGGATTCCCCGTCCCGCGTGGACTTTGTCTATTTCAAGAAGGGCCGTCACGACAAGGCTCTGGATAAGATCATCGACCTGTGCAAGAAGGTTCGTGTGCCTTTCAAGTCCTTGCCCGGTCAGAGTCTGGACCGCATGTACCGGGGCAATCACCAGGGAGTCATCGCCCAGGCCGCGGCCCTGGAATACGTGGAACTGGACCGGATTCTGAATGATGCGCCGGACGCGCCCCTGCCGCTGGTGGTGGTGCTGGACCAGGTGCAGGACCCGGGCAACGTGGGCGTGCTGGCTCGTACGCTCTATGCATTGGGCGGAGCCGGGCTGGTGGTGGGTCGTCATCACGGGGCCTACTTGGGGACCGGGGCGGTCAAGGCCAGCGCAGGTGCACTGAACAAAATGCCCGTGGCCAAGGTCGGCAACATCAGCCGCGCCCTGGAAGAGTGCATCAAGGCCGGATATACCATTTACGGCGCGGGAGCGGGCGAGGGAGCGGAAAACGCATATACCTCGCCCCTGCGTCTGCCTGCCGTGTTGGTGTTGGGTAACGAGGAAAAAGGCATTCGGCCCGGCGTGGCCAAGCATTGCGATCTGTCCTTGGCCATTCCGTTCGCCCGTGAATTCGACTCCCTGAATGTGGCCCAGGCCGGCGCCATTCTCATCGCCCAGTTCGCCAAGGGAATTCTCGGTTGACACCTTTTCCTCCGGAGACGCCATGCCTACAAGCCATCCTGCACAACTCAACGAAATCGTGACCATGATCATGATGACCCGGCCCGAGAGTATGCTCGACGTGGGGGTGGGGTTTGGCAAGTTCGGCTTCCTGGCTCGGGAATACCTGGAATTGTGGGGTGAGGAGGAACGCTACCACGACTGGAAGGTGCGCATCGACGGCATCGAGGTCTTTGAACAATACCTGACCCCGGTGCACGAGTTCATCTATGACAATATATACTTAGGTGATGCGGCGGAATTGCTGCCGGGCATGGCCGATGCCGTCTATGACCTGCTGGTCATGTCCGATGTGCTGGAGCACTTTACCCGCGAGCAGGGCGAGGGGGTGCTCCGCCAGTGCCGGCGTGTGAGTCGCAACGTGCTTGTGTCCGTGCCCAGGAACGTCGCCGCGCAGGGGGCTGCCTTCGGCAATGAACATGAACGGCATCTTTCCTCCTGGAAGGAGGAGGATTTTCAAGGAGAGAAGCCGTCCTTCATTTATCCCAACGCGCGCTCCATCATCGCCTACATGGGAGACGACGCACTGCGCATTGCCGGATTGCTTCAGAAGTAGATCCTTACAGTGTCTTGTTATCGGGGTGTTTGGCCTCGATGTTTTGCAGCAGCTTCCTGGCGTCCTTGGTGATGGAGCGAACCGTGTCCTTCGAGCCCTGATTGATGGATTCGATAACGCTTTTGGCGTCCTGCTGGGCCTCGTTGTTCACGCACTTGATGTATTCGTTCACCATTTTCACATAGGCGTTGTAGACCTTGATGGCCGTGCCGTAGCTTTTGGCGTCGGTGATGGATGGCACCGGAGGCGGAGCCGGTTTGATGCAGGCGTGGGTCTTCCAGTCCATGCCCGGACCTATGTCCGTGGTGTTGAGGGAACCGGCAAAGGCCATTCCACTGAGCAAGAGCACGAAGGCGAGAGCGGAAAAGAGTGTTTTGTCCATGAGGGCTCCGAACGCTTCGGGTCTGGAGAACAAAAAAGGGAGACCAAGTCTCCCTTGTATCACTACTGAATCCAGCTGTTAAGCGCTTCGACGATCTTTTCCGCCTGGGCCTTGCTGGAGATGTTGAATTTGGATTTGGGCCGGTAGGTTCCGCTGACCTTCTGGTAGCGGCGAATGGAATATTTTTCCGGACCGTACTCTTCTTTGGCGCGGTTCCATTCCTGATATCGGAACAGGATGGTGGTCCATGCGCCCTTGGAGAGCACGACTTTGTCCAGTTCCTGGACGATGAGCTGGTCGTCCTCGGTATAGTTGATGGTGATTTCGTCTACTGTGGCAGCCACGTTCTAATCCTCCTGAGTAAAATACAGCCCGCAGCGCCTGCGGTCAGTGGCTTTCTCTACATGCTCGCGCACAAAAGGGCAACCCGATGAGCGCGTCGAATTCGGGATTTCGCCAACCTGCGGGAATGTCGGTGTTTATTCGGAACGGTACTTGATGATCACCAGGGTGATGTCGTCCCGCTGTCTGAGTTCGCCCGTGAAATGCTGGATTTCCCGGTAGATGGCGTCCAGGATGGCTGCCGAAGGCTTTTCCGCGTTTCTCCTGATCAGGTCGCGGAAGCGCTCCTTCCCGAACATCTCGCGGTCCGGCGATTCCGCCTCCCAGATGCCGTCCGTACCGATGGCGATGATCTGGCCGGGATACATCTCCGAGAACTGTTCCTCATAGTTGATGTCCTCGTCCACGCCCAGGGGCAGCCCCGAGCCGCCCATTTCTTCGAAAGTGTCTTGCACCGGACAATAGATCAGAGCGGGATCGTGTCCTGCTCGCACCCAACTGGCCCTGCCGTTTTCCGGGTCGAAGCGCACCAGGAACAGGGTCATGAATCTTCCTGTGCCGAAGAGGTCCGCCGCCAGGTGGCGGTTCATCTCATCCACGATCTGGGCCGGGGATCCCGGCTGGGAAGCGCGCATGCGCATGAAGGCCCGGGCCGAGGTCATGAGCAGGGCGGCGTCCACGCCGTGTCCGGCAATGTCCCCCACCGCGATGTTCAGGCCGTCGACGCCTTCCAGGTAATCGAAATAATCGCCCCCCACGACGTCGCTGGACAGGCTGCGCCCGGCAATGTCCAGGCCGGGGTAGGTCGGCGCCTGTGTCGGCAGGAGGCTTTTTTGCACTTCTTCCGCCAGTTGCAGAGCTTTTTTCTGTTCGGTGAGGTCCGAGACGAAGGCCACGTTGCCGATGGGAATCCCGTTCTCGTCGCGCAGGGTGTTGGCGTGGATCATGACCGGCACGGTGTGTCCGTCCTTGTGAATCAGGCTGCCCTCGAACTTGCGTTTTTCCCGGCGCAGCAGCTGTTCTCCGTGGGTCCTCAAATAAAGTTTGAATTCCGGGGTGGCTACGTCATAGGGCCGTTTGCCGAGAAGTTCCTCTCTGGTGTAGCCCAACATGGTACAGTAACTTTCGTTGATTTCCACGTATCGCAGGTCCAGGTCCATGAGTATGAACCCTTGGGCGGCAGTCTCCAGGATGCGGTTCAGTTTGTCTTTTTCCGCCTGGAGCTGGTCTTCCGCTTTTTTGCGGGCCGTGATATCCGCCAATATGCCTTGGTGGAAGAGTTTGTTGCCCGCCTTGTCGCGCATCACCACGGTCTTGTCCGTCAGCCACCGGACTTCCCGGCCCTTGGTCAGAATGCGGTATTCCTGCAGATATTCGTCGGCGTCCCTTTCGGTGTGAAACTCGACCTCTCGTCCAACCCGCTCCGCGTCCTCCGGGTGGACGATATCCCTGAAAGAGATGGCGCCGTCCAGAAAGTCCCGGGCCCTGTATCCGAACTGGCTGATGTTTTCCGAGACGAATTCCAGCGTGGCGTCCTCGCCCGCGCGGCGACGGAAGAGAATGACCGGACTTTTGTTGATGATGATGTTGGCGATTTGCAGCCGCTCTTCGTTGCGTCTGCTTTTCTCCCAGGCCAGCTGGCAGCTTTTTTCCCGCTCGGCGAAACCGTTGCGTGTCTGGGCCAGTTCCCGTTCGAGTTCCTCTATTTTTTTGAGCAGGGCATCTTGCGAGTGTTCGCTCATCGTCCTTCCTTGTGACGGCTGTTGAATGGCTCAGTATAGCCGCTGCCGGCTGGAAAAGGAAGTTTGGCGGCCTGACCTGTAATGAGGCGTTTGACAGATGAGCGGTGCGCCCAAAAGTACACGCTCATCCCGGGGCCTCACAGGGGAGACGCCCCCTGTGAAGATGTGGGACTGTTCTATGGTATCTGCTTGGGAAAACTGAGAGAAATAATGTGAATGTGAGCCGTTGTCTTGTCCATGCTCATGGGCGGAGCCGAGGATTGCGCCGTGGCTTTAATGAAAGGAATCCCGTTTGAAGAAGCAGTAGAAAACGTCCTGATTGTCGCAGAGGTGGGGATGTTTTTTCTCAAAATTTCTAAGTTTTTTGCGGAAAAGGGAATGTTTGTGGAGCCAGTGGGTGGCCACGAAGTGCTCCAAGCCAATAAGCACTTTGGTCAGGGCAAAGGCCAACAGGCCGCAAACAAAGTATAATTCCATCGTCATATTTCTATTCTCCGCAGGTATGTTTGCGGGAACATATACTTCGGACGGATTTCGTCAAGGGGGGTTCTGCAAAAGAAAAAGTTCACAAAGGGCGGGACGGCCGAGGCTTGGCCGGGAGGCCCTTTATGAAGATGAGTTATTTTATGTAGTTGGGCAGGTTCAGAAAGAGATTGGTCGTATAGGAGATCATCTTGTCCATGATCCATGGGAAGGCGACGAGAAGAGCCAGAAAAATGGCGATGATCTTGGGCACGATGGTCAGGGTCATTTCCTGCAACTGAGTGGCCGCCTGAAAGATGCTGACGGTCAGGCCCACGATCATGCCCACCGCAAGCATGGGCAGGGCGATCATGAGGGTTGTTTCAATGGCTTCCCGTGCGAAGCCGATGACGAATTCCGGTGTCATGACGGACTACTCCTCGGATGTTGCCTGGATTACGTCACTGGAAGGTGTTCACCAACGAGCCGATGACCAGGTTCCAGCCGTCCACCAGGATGAACAGCAAAATTTTGAACGGCAAGGAGACCATGACCGGAGGCAACATCATCATGCCCATGGAGAGCAGGATGCTGGCCACCACCATGTCCAGAATCAGGAACGGGATGTATATCAGGAACCCGATGGTGAAACCGGTTTTGAGTTCGCTGATGGTGTAGGCCGCCACCAGCATCATCAGGGGGACTTCCTCCTTGTTCTTGGGCCGTTCCATTTTGGAAATGGAATAGAAAATGGACAGGTCCTTTTCCCTGGTGTGCTTGAACATGAAGGTTCTGATGGGGTCCTGGGCCCTCTTGAGCGCTTCGTCGAAGGGGATCTCTTCCTCCAGGTAGGGCTGGAGCGCGAGATTGTTTATTTGGGAGCCTACGGGCCACATGATTACCATGGTCATGAAGATGGCCAGACTGGCGATGATCTGGTTCGGCGGCATTTGCTGCGTGCCCATGGCTTGGCGCAGGAAGTGGAAGACGATGATGATGCGCGTGAACGAGGTCATGGTCAGCATGATGGCCGGAGCCATGGTCAGTACAGTGAACAGGAACAGGACCTCCAGCAGGGTGGAGATCTCTTTGGGTTCGGCCTGTCCCGCGGCAAGGTTGAGCGTCAGTTTAGGGATGACCGGATCTTGCGCGAAAGCGGTTGTGGCAAGGACCAGCAGACCCGTTGCCGCCGCAAGAGCCATGATGGGTTTCATGCAGAAACAATCACGAATCCGTGCCATCGACTTTCCTTTTGAGCAGGTTGGCGAAATTCAGGGACAGGGAGTCTTCCTCTTCGTCCTCTTCCTCGCCCTCCAACTCCGTGAGCAAATTGATGTTTTCCTCGGTGACGCCCAGCACCAGGGTTTTGTGTCTGTAGCGCACCACCGTTACGCTCTGCCTGCTGCCGAGCAGGAGCCGTCCCAGGAGTTTTGGGGTGTTTCCACCGCTTCCGGCCGGGGTCGCCCCATAAGGGCCGTAGCGCCTGAGCACCCAATAAGCCAGAAAAATGACACCCAGAATGAGAAACAGGTAACCGGCGGTGGTGAAGATGCTGGTTCCCGTATCCACCAACGGCCCCATGGCCGTGGCGTTTCCCGCCATGGTCGGACTAGCCAAGTTGCTTCACCCGTTCGATGGGGCTGATGATATCGGTCAGGCGGATACCGAATTTTTCGTTGATGACCACAGCCTCGCCGCGCGCCACCAGCTTGCCGTTGACGTATATTTCCAGCGGCTCGCCGGCCAGTTTGTTCAGCTCCACCACAGACCCCTGGCCCAACTGCAGCAGTTCGTTGATGAGCAGTTTGGTGCGGCCCAGCTCCGCAGAGACGTCCAGCGGGATATCCAGGATGAACTCCAGGTCGCGCTTGCCGCCTTCGCCGGCGCCCGCCTTGGCTTCTGCGGTCATGTCCTCGAACTGGGCCGGGTGCGCCTGGGTGGCCAGGAAGGCCTGTTCCTTTTCGTCGCGTACATCGTCGGCTTCGGAATCGGCCAGAGCTGCGGCCCATTCGTCGGCCAGAGCCTCGTCCGAACCTTCCGAAGCCTCGGCGTCAGCGGCCATGGCAGCCATATCGCCGTTGTCGGCGTTCTCTATATCTTCGTCTCCGCCCAATGCTGCGGCCCATTCTTCAGCGAGTTTGTCTTGATCGTCAGACATGGTGCCTTACCTCATTTCGAAAATGGTTTCTTTCGTTTACGGTCCGTTTCCGGATCGGTCCGAAAGTGCTTTTGCAATAACCGTGCTACTGGATGACCATCTCCGTGATGTACACGCGAAGAATGGCGCCGTTCCCCAGAATCTGGTTGAGCCTCCGGACGATCTCCTGTTTGAGCTCCACCTTGTCCTTGAGCGTGGAGAGCTGGTCGAAGGTCTTGCTGGAAAGCAGCAGGAGCATGGTGTCCTTGATCTTGGCCTCGTTCTTGTTCAGGGCTTCGGTGACCTTTTCGTCGCGAACCTCCACCTCAAGGCCGAGCTTGAGGTAGCGCCGGCCCAGGGGGTCCGCCAGGTTGACCAGGAACAGGGGCAGGGGCACCAAGGTGCCTTCGGCCTCTTCCGCCATCTGTTGGTCCGCGGGCTCGGCTTCGGCCTGGCTTTCCTCGGCCGGGGCCGCAAAGAATTTGGTGTATGCGAAGTAGCCCCCGCCGGCCAGCCCGAGCAGCAGCACGATCAGAATGATCCACTTGAGTTTGCCGCCTTTCTTGGCGCCTGCGCTTTGGTCTTGGAGTTCTTCGTCTGCCACGGTTACCACCTTTGTTTTCGTTGATATATTCTTCCCTACCCTGAAATTCCGGGATTATCCACTAGGGATAGCCCCCTACGGGCCGATTGGTCTTGAGCAGGATTTCCACCCTGCGGTTCTTGGCCCGCAGCGTCGGATCGTCGCCCTCGTAGCGGGGACGGTCATTGCCGTAGGCCGACAGGGTGAAGCGTTTCTGGCTTATGCCTTTTTTCACCATGAAGCCGAGCACGGACAGGGCGCGGTCTTCGGAGACGTCATAAGGGTCCACGCCCGCCTCCTGAATATCGGTGTAGCCGATGACGTTTACGGGCGCGGTCATGTAGCCGACCACCGGCACCAGTCGCTCGACCACGAATTCGCCGGCCGGGGAAAGCTCCCGCTGGCCCTCCTTGAACAGCAAGCCGTCGGTGATGACCAGAGCCACGCCGTCATGGCGGGCCAGGATTTCCACGTTCTCATCCAAGGTTGCCCTGTTCAACTCGGGCGGCATGACGTCTTCGGGATAGAGGAGGTCCTTGATGCGGTTTTTCTTGTCCAGCACCTCCCACGGCTTGTCCATGAGTTCGACCACCAGCCGTTCCGAGGCCGTGACCTTGCCTGAGCCGCGTCGTTCCAGAAGGCCCAGGTCCGCCGTGGTCAGGGTCACGGTGGTCAGGATGCTGTTGTCCATGGACGACATGGTCAGCAGGAGCACGAAGAAGGTCAGCAGCAGGGTCGTCAGGTCCGAAAAGGTGACCAGCCAGAGCGCCAGGGGAGCGCATTTTTTTTCTTTTTTCTTTTTGGCCATGGCTAAGGCTCCGGCGTCTGATCGCGCACGTCGAAGATAAAGCCGTCTATGTCAATGACGCCCGGATCTTCCGGAGTGCGTTCTGGCAGTTCTTCGATGCGGTCACGTTCGATGGATGAACGCTTGTCCAGAACAAAGTCCACCCTCCGGTTCATGCGCCGTCCCTCGGGCGTGTCCATGGTATAGTGCGGAGCGAATTTGCCGTAGCCTTCCATTTTCAGTTTTTCCGGGTCCATTCCATTATCGATAAGCCAGCGATAAGCAGCCAATGAGCGGGCCAGTGAAATCTTCCAGGAGAGATCGGGGACTCTGTCTTCGTCGCCGGGCTTGTAGAGTTGTCCCAGTTCGTCGCGCATCTCCGAAGTGTGCCCGGCCAGGAGCAGCGGATACTGCACGTTTCGTATGGTGGGCAGCACGGTCTGCATGAACCGGACGCCTTCCGGGGAAAGGGTGGTGCTGCCCGATTCGAAAAGGACGTCCGCATTGACTGAAAGAACCTGTACGAAGCGGCTGGACTGGAAGTTCAGGTCGTCATCGGCGTAGTCCCACAGGAGGGGTTGCAAGGGCATGATATCGCCGGTGTCGATGGGGCCCGGTTCCACGGTACGGCGCGTATCCTTCTTGGAAAAGACTTCGTAGGACTGGTCGTGCCAGCCGAAGGTGCCGATGATGGAGCCCAGGGCTATGAGTTTTCGGCGTTCGTCCACCTTGGCCATGGAAACGAGCAGCACGAAAAAGGTCAGCATGAGGGTCATGACGTCAGTGAATGTGATCAGCCACGGCGCCATTTCTTCGCATTTCTGCTTTTTCTTTTTCTTGGCCATGCCTCGCTCCAGGCCCGCCTGCGCGGGCTAGCCTTCGGTCACCCGGTCTTTGGGCGGCAGGTAGCTGTTGAGCTTTTCCTCGATGATGCGCGGGTTTTCGCCTTTGGAGATGGCCAGGATGCCTTCCAGGATCATTTCGCGCAGCAGCACTTCCTCCTTGCTGCGCGCCTTGAGCTTTCCGGCCATGGGGTTGAGGACGAGGTTGGCCAGGATTGCGCCGTACAGGGTGGTCAGCAGGGCCACGGCCATGGCCGGACCAATGGTGCTGGGGTCGCTCATGGTCTGGAGCATCTGCACCAGGCCGATGACCGTGCCGATCATGCCCATGGCCGGAGCCAGGGTACCCATGACCGCCACCACGTCCGCGCCGGTCTCGTGGCGTTCCTGCAGGTAGGATATTTCGGTCTCCAGAATTTCCTGGATGGTCTGCGGCTCCAAGCCGTCCACCGTGAGCTGGAGGCCCTTGCGCATGTAATCGTCGTCGATTTCCTTGAGCAGCGGCTCCAGGGAGAGGATGCCTTCGCGGCGGGCGCGGTTGGCGTAGTCCTTGAAACGGTCGATGACCATGGACGGGCTGTCCAGGGAGGAAAAGAAGGTGTTCTTGATGACCCCGATGACCCCGATGACGTAGTTCATGGGGTAGTTCACCAGGGATGCGCCGATGGTCCCGCCGAGAACAATGAGCGCGGACGGTACGGAAATGAAGATCAGCAGGCTGCTGCCGGTCATGATCGCCGCCAGAACCAGTCCGAATGAAAGTACTATGCCGATTACGGTTCCGAGATCCATACCGCCCTCTTCAGGTTGTCCCTAAACGTCCGTCCGTTTTGCCGTAGCAAGCAGCTCCCCGCGTGTCATGAGAGCACGCTTCGACCTTGCTTTACTTCGGCTTCATGTCCTTGGACATTCATGAACAACCTGCGTTTTTTTGCGATTATTTCTTATAAGGCCGCGGTCCGAATATCTTCGTCCCTATGCGCACCAGGGTCGCGCCCTCTTCCACGGCCGGAACAAAGTCGCCGGTCATGCCCATGGACAGGTGGGGCAATTTCATGTTCAGCTTGGGTTCCAGCTTGTCCCGAAGTTCGCGGAGCCGCGCGAATACGGGGCGGGCCCGTTCCGGCTCGTCGAAAAACGGGGGCATGGTCATGAGTCCGACAATCCGTAACGCATCCAGGCCGATGACCTCGTCCATCATTTCAAAGAGGTTGTTTTCATGGATGCCGGATTTCTGCTCTTCCTCGGCTATGTTGACCTGCACCAGAATGTCCTGCACTTTTCCCCGTTCCGACGCTTTTTTATGCAGCATCTTCGCCAGCTTGAGAGAGTCCACGCTATGCACTAGAGCGAATTTTCCGGCCACGAACTTGGCCTTGTTGCTCTGCAGGCCGCCGATGAAGTGCCAACGAAGCTCCAGGTCGGCGAGCGTTTCCTGCTTGGCCTGTGCTTCCTGGACGTAATTTTCGCCGAAGTCGAGCTGGCCCGAGGCGTGCAGTGCACGGATGGAGGCGGCGGGATGGATTTTGGACACGGCCACGATGGTCACATCCTCCGGGTTCCTGCCGCAGCCCCTGGCCGCCTCGGCCACTTCTTCCTTCACGCGAGCCATGCGTTCGGCCAATTCTTTTTCCAGATCGGTCATAATCTCGTCATATCCATGCCTTAGGGGCGTAAAACCCTTATCGGCGGTCTGTTTATTTAGTTAAGCGATTATTACTCAATTACAGGGAAAAGAACAACTCGGCTGCTGTTTTCCCTTCGGCACAAAATTACTGCATCCTCTCGAAATGACAAGGAATAGATTTTATCTAGACATTTTCGCGCGTTGGGTGATTTTTTTTGATGATTCACCTGTCGAGCGGTGGCGGAAGCTTTTGAACTGGCTGGGGAAAATTTCTTGTGCTACTCAGGAATTCATGAGGATCACCCAGTTGGAACGCAGAGAAATCGAAGCGGATATGATCGGGTTGCTCTATGCGCAGATGTGTGAAGCCATGCCGCCCGAGGTCGCTTTGGGCGTGGTCCGGTCCGGTCTGGAAAAGACGGCCTTCAAGGCCGGGCAGGCCTTTGCGCGCACCGCGCCCGACGGCCCTTGCCTGGAGCATTTCAGTAACGTGGTGGGCCAGTGGGCCGCAGGCGGCGCCGTGGAGCATCAAGTGTTTGAAGCGGGGGCCGGCATTCTTCGGCTGAACATCACCTGGTGCGGATACGTCAAGGCGTATCGGGAAATGGGGCTGCCCGACGAGTTGGTGCGGACCATCTCCTGCTGTCGCGACGAGCCGTTCGCTCACGGCTACAGCAGCCGTATCGAACTCATACGCACTCAGACCATTGCCGAAGGCGCGCCTCATTGTGATTTTCTGTACCGCTGGAAAGAGGATTAGCTACTGTTCCCCATGTTTTTGCTGGGTTGAGTCGGCCTTCGGCGGACAAGGGATATAATCCCCCTGCCCCCTGACTTGTCAGCGTGTCTTTGCGATTGGCCCCGTTCTGAGGGAATCCGTTCAAACCGGGGCAAAACATTTTGTATTTCCGAATAATTTAAGGCTGCCGAGAAGGGGAGCGGATACGCGGCGCAAAAGCAAGCCGGTCCGCAGCGTATTTTCAAATACGTGAGGAATCGGCTTGCTTGCAGCAACAAAGTAGACGTGCCTTTATCGGCAGCCTTAAACTTTTACCACGGCGCCCCAAAAGAACTCATTGAGCGGGGAGTCGGCGGGCGTCGTCCAGGTGGGGCCTTTCTTGATCCTGTCGTGTGCTTTGAGCAGCCGGTCGAGCTGGTGTTCGTTTTCGTCCGGGTTCAGGGTGCAGGTGATGATGGCGATGACGCCGCCGGGCTTGAGCGCATCGACTGCATTGTTCAGAATGCGTGCCTGGAGCTGCTCCAGTTCGGCCACTTCGTGCCTGGTGCGCCGCCACTTGGTGTCCGGCCTGCGGGAGAGTACGCCGAGTCCCGAGCAGGGCAGGTCCAGCAGAATGGTCCCTGCGCCCTTGATGGGCGGCTCCAGATCGGCCCGGGCCGCAAAGGCCGGTACCTTGGGCAACTCGCGGTGCAGCGCGGACAATCGGCCCATGTGCACGTCGCTGGCGAAGATGTCGTCGATGCCCATTTCCTTGAGCACCCTGCTTTTGCCGCCGCGTCCGGCGCAGGCGTCCCAAATGGGCGTGGGCCACTGCTTGGGGCTGAGCATTTCCACGGCCTGCCGAGCCGCGAAGCTCTGGCGGGCCATGGGCGGGGCCGCGTCGGGCAGCTGGGTTCCGGCCTTGAGCGCGAAGCTCATGCCGTCGATATCGATGATGTTCGGGTTGGCGGCAAGCTCGTTGTAGAGCACGTCCGCATCCGGGTGGCGGTAGAGGTTCAGGCCGATGGCGGGAGCTTGAACCTGGGCTTCCAGGTAATGGCGGGTGGTCTCTTCGCCGTAGCCGTTGTGCCACAGTTCGATGATCCATTCCGGGCAGGCATAGTAGCGGCTCAGGTGTTCAATGTCCGTGGCCCCCTCCCGGTACCAGTCCAAGTCGTTTACCTCGTCCCCCAACTCGGAAACGCGGCGCAGCACGGCATTGAACAGGCCGGTGAGCCGTGCCTTGGGCTTGGTCTTGGCGAAGTCCACGGCCCAGTTTACCGTGGAATAGGCCGGGATGCGCTCCAGATGGAGCAACTCGTAGGCGGCCACTCCCATGGCCAGCCGCATTTTGGGCGGCAGTTTGGACGGGTCCTTGAGGTAGCGGGACAGGATGTATTCCAGCCTGCCCTTGAGGCGCAGGTAGCCGTAGCACAGCTCCGTGGCCAGCCCCACGTCGCGTGGGTCCATGTTGCTGCGGCTGGAGATGGCGCGGTCCAGAGCGCCCTGGATGTCGACGCCCGACCCCAGGCAGCGGTGCAGGGCCTCGAGGGCGGCTTCTCGCGCCGGGGGAAGTCGTTTCACGGTGTTTTTGGGGGAAGGCATTTATTTTCTCCTGAAGATTTCTTGAATATTCCAGATTCGGACGGCCCCGCTGTCGTCGCCGGTGACCATCCGTTGCCCGTCGGGCATGAAGGCCACGCCGCGAACGCTTCCCTTGTGGCCGGTCATTTGTACGCTCAGGCCTGTGGAGCCGTCCCAAATGGCCGGTGTGACGTTTTCGCCGCCGATACTCAGCAGCCGGTGCCGGGGGGCCGTCGCAATGGTGTCCACAAAACCGGTGGTGAGGCCCAGTTCGCCGAGCATGGTTCCGCTTTCCCGGGCCCAGAGCAGCAGGGGCGAGCCCGAGGTTCGGCCCACCATGACCACCAGGTCGTCGCCCAGGGGCGCAAAGGCCCTGATCCGGCCGCCGATGAATTCGGGGCTGCCTTCGGGGTTGCCGTCCCTGATCCGCCAGACCGCCAGACCGCGCTCGTCATCGTCGATGAACGAAGCCATGAGTGACCGGCCGTCCCGGGAAAAGCGCACATCGCGTACGGCATAGGGGGCGTCGGCGTTCCATCGGGCAACCGTGTAAGGCAACGGATGCAGGGCCATGCTTTTGTCGCGCACGGTCAGCAGACTGTCTGTGCCGGGCTGGAAGGCCATGGCTGAATATTCCGTGCCCTTAAGCTTGGTGAGCTGCGTGGACCGGAGCACGTCCCAGAGAAAAATGTCGCCCGCGTCGGTGCGTCCGGCCAGGGTTTGGCCGTCGTTGGAAAACTGTACGTCCCGGGCCGGGTTGTCGCATTGGAAGGTGGCGTACAGGGTGAAATCCTTGGCGCTCCAGAGTTTGATCGTGCCGTCTTGGGAAGCCGAGGCCAGGATGCGGCCGTTCGGTGAGACCGCCACGGCGTTGACCGGCCCCCAGTGGTCGTCTTCGGTCATGAGCAGTCCGGGGGCTGGGCCGTCGCCGCCTTCGAAGCGCCAACTGATGTCACGCAGGGTCATGGACAGGGGATGATGCCTGTCCGTAAGCAGCGCCGCTGCCAACAGGAATACCGCCAGCCAGACCAGCAGGAGCGAGTTGGTGACGCGCATACGGGTGTCGAAATATCGGGCGGTCATGAGCGTCAGCAGGAACAGGCTGCCCGTGAGCAGCTCCACGAATCCGCTGATGTGGATGTCGAAATGGTCGGACAGGAAAATCACGGACAGGGCCAGCAGGATGAACAGGGTGCTGAAGAGCACGCCGCGCAGCAACTCCCAACGTGAGGGCCGGCTGGGAACGGATTGGGAAATGCCGTGGTACAGGGTGTCCATGAGCACGCGGATCGTGGCCCGCACATAGGCGGCAAAGGGCAGGGCCAGCACCAGCAGCGCCCCGGCGAAGAGCAGCCGGGACAAAGTCGGTTCCCCGCTGAGTTCCGCATGAATCATGTTGACCGCATGGTACAGCAGGATGGCTGCGGTCGCCGTCGAAGCCATACCCATGACGCCGTTGGTCACCAGGCCGGAGCGTGTGAAGCGCGAAACCGTTCGGCCGCATTGTTCACAATGGCAGGCGGTCAGGTCGCTGGGCATGAAGAATCGCCCGTAAAGCCGGTATTCGTGGGGCGGCTCCATGGGTTCCCGGCCGCAATAAGGGCAGGAAAGGCCTCCGTTTTCCGGAACCTGATGCATGTCGACCTCCTGGCCGTAAAGGTTCTTCGCGATTCCTGGGCCTCCTCGCTCTCAGCGAGCAGGGGCGGCCCGTGCCATCATTCCGGATGATTTGGACAATAGAAATCTTTGGGAAATACTGCAAGCCCCGGTTGACTCGACGGCGTTAAACGCTTGCGGCAATCCCACTTCCTCACAAGGGAGCGCCGTCTGTTCGGAGCAGGCCTAGAGCCGGACGGCTTCTCCCGTGCCGATGGCCACTCCCTTGGGCCTGGAGCGGGCGTCCTTCTTGAGGAAGCGGTGCAGGGACTCTTCCACCACGTCCAGGGCCACGGTGGTGTCCAGGCAGGGGCCGTGGGGCCGTTCGTTGAGTACGCCGTACACGGGCAGGGGGTAGGTGTCCTGAATGCCGCTGGCCAGGTCGCGCTGGCAGGCTACGGCGATGATCAGCTTGGGCCGCAGCTGGACCACGATACGCCGGGCGATGGTGCCGCCCGTGGCCACGGCCAGGTGCACGCCGTATTTGTCGTGCAGGTCCAGGAGCCCGGCGATGGGACATTTGCCGCAGCGGGCGCAGTTGTTGATGTCGTAGGTCAGCCGCTTGTCGCAGGTGCTGCACTGCAGGCAGTGGGGCATGAGCAGCAGGATGTCCTTGGGATCGTAACGTCCGGCCTCGGCCAGCACCAACTCGTTGTTGACGCTGATGAACGAGAGCAGGATGGATTTCTTGTCTATGCCCAGAGCCTTGCCCAGCAGGACCATGAGGGGCAGAAATAGTTTGACGGTCAGGCCCCGGAAGCGCTGCGCGCCCGGGATGTGCCGTTTGAGGACGATATTGAAGAAAAAACCCCAGTATGCGCAGCAGACCAGTCCACCGAGGAATATGACCAGTCCGCCCAGTATCCATTTCGCCACCGGGTGGATGGCGTCCAGGCCGATGTAGGGAATGATCCAGAGCAGGGCGAGCAGCAGGCAGACCACGAAGCAGGCTGCGCTGATCAGGCCGATGAACAGGCGTTTGCGGGCTTTTCTGATTTTCTTGGGTGCGTTCATTGTGGGGGTGATTGTATGGATATCCTGACGAGGCGTCTAGTACCGGAAAGTTGGGTGGAAGGGAATGAGTTTGTTGGGTTAAAAGGCTCGCCGACCTCCAACCGAATCAAGCAAGTACGATGGTTTTATCTGTTTCAAGGGCCAGTTGAGGGAAGAGATAAAAGGAGAGAGCGAGCACACAAAAAAACACGTCGGAAGGCATGATTGCTGAAAAGTTTTGGTGGGGGAACAGGGGGAACCTGTTTCAAAAGGTTCCCCCTGTTTTTTCATTAATTGCAGAGCAGCAGGCGGTCGGCGATCTCCATGGCGGCGCGGCGTCCGGCCCCCATGGCGGAGATGACCGTGGCCGATCCGGTGACGATGTCGCCTCCGGCGAAGACGTTGGGAATGGAGGTCTCTCCGGTTTCCTCGTTCGCCTTGATGTAGCCCCACTTGTTGAGCTCCATGTCCGGCGTGGCGTCCAGCAGGATCGGGTTCGGGCGCGTGCCCACGGCGATGATGGCCATGTCGCACGGCACCTCTTCGGTGGCCCCTTCGATGCAGATAGGACTGCGGCGGCCGGACTCGTCGGGCTCGCCCAGTTCCATCTTCTGCACGGTCATGGACACCAAGTTGCCCTGGTCGTCGCCGTTGAAGGCCAGCGGGCCGCACAGGGCCTTGATCTCGATGCCTTCCTCGATGGCGTGGTGCAGTTCTTCCGCGCGTGCGGGCATTTCATCCTGCGTGCGGCGGTAGACGATGGAGACTTTGTCCGCCCCCATGCGCTGGGCGGTGCGCGCGGCGTCCATGGCTACGTTGCCGCCGCCGAGCACGACCACGTTCCTGCCCATGTAGGTGGGGGTGTCGAAATTGGGGAAGTTGTAGGCCCGGCCGAGGTTGACGCGGGTCAGGTACTCGTTGGCCGAGAACACGCCCACCAGGTTTTCGCCCGGGATGTTCAGGAAGCGGGGCAGGCCTGCGCCCACGCCGATGAAGATGGCGTCGTAGCCTTCGTCCAGCAGGTCCTGAATGGTGATGGTCTTGCCGCCCACCCAGTTGGTGACGATTTCCACGCCCAGGTCCTTGAGTGCGGACACTTCCTTGGCCACGATGTTCTTGGGCAGGCGGAATTCGGGGATACCGTAGATGAGCACGCCGCCCGGCTCGTGCAGGGCTTCGAAGACCTTGACCTTGATCCCTCTGGAGGCCAGGTATCCGGCCACGGTCAGGGAAGCCGGACCGGCGCCGATACAGGCCACCTGGAGGTCGTTGCGTTCCACGACGCAGGCGTTGGCGCCGGTGACTTCCTCACAGGAGTCGGCGGCGATGAAGGTGTCGGCCACGAAGCGCTCCAGACGGCCGATGGCCACCGGCTCGTGCTTTTTGCCGAGAATGCACTTGCCTTCGCACTGGTTTTCCTGCGGGCAGACGCGTCCGCAGACTGCGGGCAGGGCGTTGGTGCCCAGGATGGTGCTGTACGCGCCTTCCAGGTCGTCCTCGCATATCTTGGCGATGAAGGTCTTGATGTCGATCGACACGGGGCAGCCCTGCTGGCACAGGGGTTTTTTGCACTGCAGGCAGCGTCGGGCCTCTTCCATGGCCTGCTCCTTGGTGTAGCCAAGGGCGACTTCCGTGAAATTCCTGATGCGTTCGGCCGCCGGTTGCTCGGGCATGGCCACGCGCGGGCCCACTGCCGACGGCTTCTTGGGAGCGTTAGTGGCCATGACAGCGACAGCCTCCGTTTTTATAGTGATCCATGGATTTTTCCTCTTGGCCGCGGAACTGCCAGAGGCGGGACTTGAGTTCGCCGAAATCGACTTTCTGGCCGTCGAATTCGGGACCGTCCACACAGGCGAATTTGGTCTCGCCGCCCACGGTGCAGCGACAGGCGCCGCACATGCCGATGCCGTCCACCATGATGGAGTTGAGGCTGACGGTGGTCTTGACGCCGAAGGGCTTGGTGACCTTGGCGACGGCTTCCATCATGGGCACGGGGCCGATGGCGACCACTTCGGAAACGGTCTTGTCCTCTTCCAGGCGCTTTTGGAGCACCTCGGTGACGAAGCCCTTGTGCCCCACTGAACCGTCGTCCGTGGCGACCAGGACCTCGGGGCAGAAGCCGTCCAGTTCGCATTGAAACAGAAGCAGGTCCTCGGTGCGCGCGCCGATGATGGCCACCACGTGGTTGCCCGCTTCATGGTGTCCCTTGGCGATGTGGTGCATGGCGGCGATGCCGGTGCCGCCGCCCACACAGATGACGGTGCCCTGCTTTTCGATGTGGGTGGCTTTGCCCAGCGGGCCGCAGACGTCCAGGATTTCGTCGCCCTCGGAGAGGTCGTTGAGCTGTGCCGTGGATTTGCCCACCACCAGATAGACTATGGTAATGGTGCCTGCTTCACGGTCCTTGTCGGCGATCGTCAGGGGAACGCGTTCACCCTGTTCGTCGATGCGAAGGATAACGAAGTTGCCGGGTTGAGCTTTTTTCGCGATTTGCGGAGCGTCGATGACCAAGAGCGATGTCTGGCCGGGGATGAGCTCCTTTTTTTGCAAGATCTTGTATCCCATGCTGTTTGCCTGTCCTGAAATTGGGGGTTGAAAAGTGCCGACCGGAAGGCCGGGGTTGTTTGGTACAAACTCAAATGCCTCTTGTCAAATGGCTCCTGGATGGCTATGATATTTGCAACTGATGCATCAGCCTTTCCGATGGACCGGAAAGGTGACCGCAAGTCCCTTCTGGAGTGAGGGCGGCGCCAGCCGCAGGGACTGCCGGGCTTCACAGGCCGCGCCTTGGTTTCTTTTCAGAAACCGGGCCAGAGGATTGAGGTTCAACCATGAACGTCGATGCCATCCGGCAGTACCAATACACCCAGTCCATTCCCCAGGAAAGAGGAAATGGCGTCGCCGATGGGCGGGACGCGCCCCAGGCGCGGATCAAGCGCCGCACCATGGGCCTTTCCCTTGGCAAGCTCGGCATCGAACTGTCTTCCAGCGACGTGGAACTGGACTCTTCTCTTTCTCCCGAAGCCGTCGAGACCCGCCGCAAGGCCAACGCTTTTGACGCGGAGCGTCAGGTGGGTAGCTTGCGCGCCCAGGTTGCCCGGCAGGCCGTGGCTTCCCGGCAGGCCGCTCTTGGAAGCGCCGAAACCAGCTCGACATCCGTATTCCGCCGGGGCATGGCCGCCTACAACAACAGCGCCCAGCCTGAATCCCCTCTTCCGGGCACCCTTTTTCAGGCCGCAGTCTGAGCCCGCGAAAGACCTGAAAGGGTTTTCGTTGAAGTTTTCCGTGAAATTCCAAAAAAATTCAGTTGCTCCCTTGTCTTGCCTTTTGCCTGGTGATAATTATTTTCAACTGTGTCGCGTTGAAAATTTACACTGGAGTTCGGCATGAACAGGGTTCAAGCGAATATAAAAGGAATGCATTGCGCCGCATGTTCCTCCCGTATTGAACGGGTGGTTGGCGGCATGGACGGCGTCGAAGCCGTGAACGTCAATTTGGCCGCAGAGAGCATGAATCTGAGTTTCGACCCGGAGCAGCTCGGTCTGGAACAGGTGGGCGACCGCATCAAGGGCCTTGGGTTCGAGGCGGAATTCCTTTCCGACAGATCGACCCTGGATCTGGCCATCGGCGGCATGCACTGTGCGGCCTGCTCCGCGCGCATCGAGCGAATCGTTTCCGGCCTGGACGGTGTGGAAAACGCCGGTGTGAATCTGGCGGCCGAAACCGGCTCCTTCACGTTCGACCCGTCCGTTATCAGCCGCCGGGACATTCGCAAGGCCATTCATGACGCAGGCTTCACCACGGAAACGCAGAGCGCCGGGACGTCGCGTTTCGAGGCCAGACGTAAAGAGGCGGAGGAACGGCTGCGCCGTCAGAGGACGGAACTTGTTCCCGCTTTTCTTTTCGCCCTCCCGCTGTTGGTTCTCAGCATGGGGCATATGTGGGGCATGCCGCTGCCGTCCTGGATCGATCCCTTCATGCAGCCGCTCACTTTCGCCCTGGTTCAACTGGGCCTGACCCTGCCCGTGGTCTGGTCGGGCAGGAGGTTTTATACCCAAGGCATCCCGGCCCTGCTGCGGGGCGGGCCGAATATGGATTCCCTGGTCGCCGTGGGCACGGGCGCGGCCCTGGCCTATTCTCTGTGGAACACCCTGGAGATCGCTCTTGACGTGGAACCCGTGGAGCGGGCCTTTGATCTTTATTTCGAATCCGCTGCCGTGCTCATCGCCATGATTTCTTTGGGCAAGTATTTCGAGGCCCGGTCCAAGCTCAAGACTTCGGACGCCATCCGGTCGCTCATGAAGCTGGCCCCGGACACGGCCACCCTGGTGACCGAAGAAGGCGATCTGGAGATTCCGGTGGATGACGTGGAGCCGGGAGACACCCTGCTGGTACGCCCAGGCGAACGCGTTCCCGTGGACGCGGTGGTGCTTTCGGGCCGTTCCCATGTGGACGAGTCCATGCTTACGGGCGAGTCCGTTCCCGTGTCCAAGGACGAGGGCGACGCTGTTGCCGGCGGCACCCTGAATACCACGGGGGCGCTGACCGTGCGCGCCGACCTAGTGGGCCAGGACACCATGCTGGCGCGCATCATCCGTTTGGTTCAGGAAGCGCAGGGCTCCAAGGCTCCCATCGCCAACCTGGCCGACCGCATCAGCTACTATTTCGTGCCCTCGGTCATTGCTGTGGCTCTTGTTTCCGGGCTGCTCTGGTATTTCCTGGGCGGTGAGAGTTTTCCGTTCAGCCTGCGCATTTTCGTGGCCGTCATGGTCATCGCCTGCCCTTGCGCCATGGGGTTGGCCACGCCGGTGTCCATCATGGTGGGAACCGGGAGGGGGGCGCAACTGGGCGTACTCATCAAAAGCGGGCGCGCCCTTCAGGAGGCCGGAAAGATCGACGCCGTGGTTTTCGACAAGACCGGTACCTTGACCCATGGCCGGCCCGAGTTGCTGGAAACCGTCACCTTTCGCGGCATGGACCGGGCGGAGGCTCTGCATCTGGCGGCCATGGCCGAGGCCCAGTCCGAGCACCCTCTGGCCCAGGCCCTGCTGCGAGCGGCGGCTCAGGAAGGAATACAGGCGGGCGCGCCGGATTCCTTCGAGGCCGTTCCCGGCCGGGGGCTGCGCGCCGTTGCCGGTGGCCGACAGGTGCTCATGGGCAACCGTGAATTCATGGAAGAAAGTAACGTCGCAGACACCGTGGACGCGGCCGTCCAGGCGGCCGACCCTCTGTCGGCCAGGGGTATGACCGCCCTGTACATGGCTGTGGACGGGAGTATGGCCGCGGTGTTCGGCATCGCCGACAAGTTGCGTGATGAAGCGCCGGGGGTCGTTTCCCGGTTGCACGACATGGGTCTCAAGGTCATTATGCTCACCGGCGACAATCGGGCCACGGCAGAGGCTGTGGCTCGACAGGCGGGCATTGACCGGGTCATCGCCCAGGTGTTGCCGGACCGTAAGGCCGAGGAAGTGGAAAAGCTCCAGGCCGAGGGCCTCAAGACCGCCATGGTTGGAGACGGCATCAACGACGCTCCGGCCTTGGCCTTGGCCGACCTGGGCATGGCCATGGGCTCCGGCATCGATGTGGCCGTGGACTCCGGGGACGTGGTGCTCATGAAGGGCGATCTGACCGCGCTGCTCACGGCCTTAGGCCTGAGCCGGACCACCATGAACAACATCAGGCAGAACCTGTTCTGGGCGTTCGCTTTCAATACCATAGGCATTCCGGTCGCCGCCGGGGTGCTGCACGCGTTCGGCGGTCCCACGCTCAACCCCATGATGGCGGGAACGGCCATGGCCCTGAGTTCGGTGACCGTGGTGTCCAATGCCCTGCGGCTGCGGTTCTACGGCGCCGAGTGACGGGAGATTTCCTTCCGGCTGCGACTTTTGTTTCAAGGAATTTGATAAGGATTAAACATAGGAGATATGAGATGGCTGAAGTGAAAGTGAAAGGCATGAGCTGCCAGCATTGCGTGAAGTCCGTGACCGACGCCCTCGGCGGTCTGGATGGCGTGGTCAATGTCAACGTGGATCTGGACAGCGGCATCGCCAAGTATGACGAAGAAAAACCGGTCTCACAGGACATTGTGAAAGAGGCGATCAAAAAAATCGGATTCGACGTGGAAGGATAGTTTTGCCGGGGCGTTGTCCCTGCATTTCGTCAATGGGCCAAGTTCTCTTGAATTCTGGCGTTTCCACGAGGATAAAAAAGCGGTCGGGCAAACCTGGCCGCTTTTTTCATGAAAATAAAAAAACGGCATACGGAGTTTCACATTGTTCAACAGGCAAAGGCTTCCAAAGAGGATGATCCCCTTTGGCCGCCGGAGACGTTTCTTTGAAATCCCTATGATATTGCGAGCACTGCATCCAGAACGATCTGCTCGGTGGGTTCCTCTTTGGGGCGTTCGGAGAAACGTTTTTCCCTGAACAGGCTTGAGATGTCCATGGTCGGGGTCTCCAGGCCCACAAGGCAGGCGCTGCACATGGTTCCCTGACCGTGGTCCATGAAGAAATCGTCTTGGTGGATGCGTTCGCCGCATAAGCAACAGTTTTTTTTCATGACAGTGACCTCCAGGGGGTGTTCATCTATTTGACGCTCTGGAAATCCCTTCAAGTTATATGCCGATTGCGGCAAGAATATAATATATTAGATCTTCGCTGGCTTTTATGCTTACTTTCGGTCATCTTTGGTCAAGGATTAAAAATAGGTACGTTTTCGTGGTATGTGTTCATGCATATGGTGGAAAGGGCGATCCACAAAAGCACGAAGGCGGGGGTAAGGCATTTTTTTCCGGTTTCGGGAGAGAGTTGATGCGACGTATTGTCAGGACCCTTGCGGCTTTGGTTGTGGTGCTTGCCTTTATAGCGAACGCCGGTTTCGCCCATGCGGTCAGCCAGACCCTCCGTTTTGACCGGCTGACCACCGAGGACGGTCTTTCCCAGTCCCATGTGCTGTGCATGATTCAGGATTCCAAGGGATTCATCTGGATCGGCAACTATTCGGGCCTCAACCGCTACGACGGCAATGAAGTGGTGGTGTTCAGGAACATCCTCGACGATCCCCGCTCTCTTTCCGACAACAACATCCGTGCGCTGCTCGAGGATTCCAAAGGCGCCCTGTGGGTGGGCACCAAAACCGGAGGACTGAACCGGTATGACCGGAAAACCGGCACATTCAAGGCCTACAAACACGATCCCACAAATCCCGGCAGCATTTCCGGCAACTCCGTGCGCGCCCTGTACGAGGACGGCAAGGGAACTCTCTGGGTAGGCACATTCAACGGACTGAACCGGTTCGATCCTGACACCGAGACCTTCACCAGCTACAGGAATGACCCCGGTAATCCGGACAGCATCAGCAACAACGAAATTCGGGTCATTGCAGAGGACCTTTCCGGAACCCTGTGGGTGGGAACCGAACACGGCCTGAACAGATTCGATCCGGGCACAGGAAGCTTCACCCGATACATGGCGGGCGAGAATGGGGCCAAAGGGCTCCGTCACGATCTTGTTTTGAGCCTTTTTGCGGAACGGCCCGGTGAACTTTGGGTGGGGACGGAGGAAGGCGGGCTGCATCTCATGGACATCGAATCCGGCGTCTTTGAACCCTCTTTGGATCCCCTTGAAGTGGACGCCATCTACAAGGACAGCCGTAATTTTTTCTGGGTGGGCACCGAAGACGGACTGGCCTTGCGCAAGCCGCGTAAGGACGGTTCCGGCAAGTGGGATTTCGAGTTCTACCGCAACAATCCGTTTGATGACCGCAGTCTGAGCAACAACGAAGTGCGGGTGATTTTCGAGGACCTCTCCGGAGTGCTTTGGGTGGGGACCTATGCCAACGGCGCTTCCAGGCTTTCGCCCAAGGTTCAGTCCTTCGGCCTCTATCGGCACGAGCCATGGAACGTAAACAGTCTGGCCGGTCCGGTGGCTCCCTTTGTCTGGAGCGAAGGGGATATTTTATGGGTCGGCAACCTGAACAACGGCCTCAACCGGGTGGACCGTTCCACAGGCGAAATTACCCGTTTCAACGAGGAAAACGGCGGCCTGCCCAGCAACAAGATCAACTACGTGTTCGGCGACTCCAGGGGCATGCTCTGGGTAGGGACACAGAATTCCGGCCTGGTGGCCATGGACAGGGCCACGGCCAAGGTGGTCAAGGTCTACCGCCACGACCCCGAGGACGACACCAGCCTGAGCATGGACAATGTCTGGTATATCTATGAAGACAGGGAAGGAACCCTGTGGGTGGGCACCAGCAAGCGCGGACTGAACAAATTCAACCCGGAAGCCGAGACGTTCACCCGTTACCTGCATCACGATGACGATCCGGAAAGCCTCAGCCACAACCGCATCCGCAACATCTTCGAGGACAGTAAGGGGAATTTCTGGATCGGCACCAATGCCGGGCTGAATCTCTTTGACCGCGCCACGGGAAAAGCACGGCACTGGGAGCACGACCCGTCCGACCCCAACAGCATTTCCAATGACCGGGCCACGCCCATAGTGGAAACTCCGGACGGCGGCATTTGGGTGGGCACGGACAAGGGACTGAACCGTTTCGATGTGGCCGCCGGCACCTTCAAGCGGTATACGGTCAAAGACGGGCTCAGGAACGACTCCATCCAGGGATTGGTGGTGGACAGACGCGGTACGCTTTGGGCCAGCACCTACAAGGGTATTTTCAAGATGAACCCGGCGACCGGCGAGGTGCTCGATTTCGATGTCAAGGACGGACTGCAGGGCAATGAATTCTGGATGAACGGCTACACCCGCACCGAGAAGGGTGAAGTGGTTTTCGGAGGCACCCAGGGGGTCACGGTTTTCGACCCTGAAAAGATAAAGCTGAACACGGTACCGCCGCCCGTGGTCATCACCGGGCTCAAGGTCATGAACAAACCTGCCGAGTTGGCAGAGAACATCACCGAAACAAAGGAGATCACTCTCTCCTACAAGGACCGCTTCTTTGCCTTCGCCTTTGCGGCGCTGGATTACAACAATCCTTCGGAGAACCGCTTCCAGTACATGCTTGAAGGTTTCGACAAGGAGTGGGTCGATTCGGGCACGGTTCAGACCGCGACCTACACCAACTTCGACCATGGTACGTACACCTTCCGGGTGCGCGCATCCAACAGCGACGGTGTCTGGAATGAAGAGGGCGCTTCCGTCCGGGTGATCATCACGCCTCCCTTCTGGAAAACCTGGTGGTTCAGATCGTTGGTCATACTGGTTTTCGTGGTGGGCATCTGGCTGGGCATCAAGTTGCGTCTGCGCGCCACCGAGGCTCAGAAAAAGACCTTGGGCGAACTTGTGGAAAGTAGAACCGAAGACCTTCGTCTCGAAGTGGAGGAACACAAGAACACCTCGGAACAGCTTCGGGTGGCCAAAGTGGCCGCCGAAGAGGCCAACGCCTCCAAGAGTGTGTTCCTTTCAACCATGAGCCATGAGATCCGCACGCCGCTCAATGCCATCATCGGCACCGCCGACCTGCTGGGTGAGACCCAGATCACCAGCCAGCAGATGCGCTATGTGGAACTGCTGCAGAGCTCAGGTGAGACCCTCCTGGCCATTATCAACGACATTCTCGATTTTTCCAAGATTGAAGCGGGCCAGATCGAGCTGGAAAACATCCGCTTCCCCCTGCGGGACGAGGTGGAAAGCGCAGCCGCAACCCTGGCTTCCCAGGCACACGCAAAGGGCCTGGAACTCATATGCCGTGTGGCTCCGGGGGTGTCCGAAAACGTGGTGGGCGATCCCACTCGTCTGCGCCAGATTCTGCTCAACCTGCTCGCCAATGCCGTGAAGTTCACGGAAACGGGGGAGGTGCAACTTTCCGTGGAGCCTGCCCCGGCTTCCATGGGCGTCGACACCCTGTTGTTCTCCGTGCGCGACACCGGGGTTGGGATTGACGCCAAGAAGCTCGAAGCCGTGTTCGATCCGTTCCTGCAGGCCGACAGCTCCACCACCCGCCGTTATGGCGGAACCGGTTTGGGGCTGGCCATTTGTCGCCAGCTGGTCAAGCTCATGGGCGGCCGTATCTGGGTGGAAAGCGAGCCCGGCAAAGGGGCGGATTTCCACTTCACGGCTGTCATGCCCAAGGCATCCGACTCCAAGTCGCAGCCTGCGCCCGAGCTTTCCGGCAGCAGGGTGCTGGTGGTGGACGACAATAACAGCAGCCGCAATGTGCTTTCCGAATGCCTGGCCGCATGGGGGGCAAAGGCTGATGGGGCCAGGGACGGCGAGACGGCTCTGGAACTGTTGCGCCAGCACGGTTTGGACGCCTATTCCCTGTTGTTCATCGATCAACTGATGGCCGGTATGGACGGTTTGAGCCTTGCCAAGAGAATTCGTGCCGAATTCGAGGGGATGATGACCCCCATAGTCATGCTCACGCAGGGGTATGTGGATTGCCAGGATATGTTCCCGCAGCTGGGTATCAACAGCTGCTGCCAGAAACCCCTGAAGCGCAGGGAGTTGATTCGGGCCGTGTTCGAGGCTACCGGCGAAGGCAATATCACAGGAGCGGCAAATGCCCATCATTTGGAGAAGCTTTTGCCGCCGTTACGTATTCTTCTGGCCGAAGACAATCCATCCAACCGTGAGATCGTCAGGCTTTACCTCATGAATTCCCCAGTGAAGCTGGACATGTCCGAAGATGGCGAACAGGCGGTGAATCTGTTCAGGGAAAACGAATACGACATTGTGCTTATGGACATGGAAATGCCGGTGCTGGACGGTTATGCGGCCACCGAGGCCATGCGGGCCATGGAAAAGGAGGTCGGGAGGAAGCATACGCCCATTATCGCCCTGACTGCCCACTCCTTTGCCGAGCATCGCGAGCGTTGTCGCCGGGTTGGGTGCGACGATTACCTGGTCAAGCCGGTCAAGAAGATGACTCTGCTGGACGCCCTGGCCAAGCATGCCGGAGGGGACGCCTTGACGGCCGACGCCCGGCCACAGGAAAAGGTCAACGAAACTTTCCGAGAGCTCATAGGGCCGTTTATCGAGCATACCCGGGACGATTGCAAGGACATGGAGGATGCACTCATACAGCTCGATTTCCCGGTGGTGCGGCGACTCGGCCACAAGGTGGGCGGCGCAGCCTACGGCTTCGGGCTCAAGGGGCTCGGCCGCCTGTGCAAGGAGATTGAACTTCTCGCCGACGCCAAGGACGAGTCGAGCCTGCGTTTGTGCTTGGCTGACGTTTATCGTTATCTGGATAAAGTCCAAGTCATTTATGAATAGGAACGTCTCCGGCGACTTTGGAGCATGGAATTGAAAACGCCCGGCGGCCTGATGGTCCGCCGGGCGTTTTCCGGATAAATCTCAGCATGTACTACGATACGCTCAAGACAAGGGCGAAGACGTGTCGTACCTGAGCGCAAGCGTTAGAGCCGTACGATGCTTCCTGGCGTGGGCAAATTCTACAGCTTGCTGAGCCCCTCAGCAATATCGGTGATAGTCGACCACTGAGCATGCTGTGTAGCGTTGTCATCGAATTTGATTTTCTTGTTGAATCGCTCTTCGAGTTTGAAATAGAGATCCATCATATCAAGAGAATCAAGGCCTTGTTCCAACAGGCTTTTGTTCTCATCGAGAGCTTGCACATCGAGTCCCTCGGCTTCCATTTCTTCCAAAACTTCAAATATTTCTTTTCGATAATCTACCATGGTCATGTTCTCCTGATAATTACTGAGGCGATACTGAGGCCCACTCCAAACCCGCAGAGTGCAATGGTGTCTTGGTCGCCGTCAAGGTACTGTTTGAGTCCGAAGGGAATGCTCGAAGAGACGGTGTTTCCGTAGCTTCCTGCAAAAAAAGGCAGTGCTTCAGGTTTTATGGACAGAGATTTCCGCAAGCTATCCAGCATGAACCTGCTTCCCTGATGCAGAATGAACAGGTCAACGTCTTCAAAGGAGCAGTTGTTGGCCTTGAGGCACTGTTTTAATGTTTTCGGAACATTGCGCATGGAGAAGTTGAAGATTTCCCTGCCGTCCATATGAATCGTGCCGCAAGGTTCTTTTGTGAGTGCGTCAGCTTTTCTTCCGATGGTTGCAAAAGTCGCCTTGTGCATGGTGAATACGGGAGCTTTGGAGAGATAGGTGACTGTCGCGCCATCTCCGAACAAAAGTTGTGTATTTTTGTCTTTGGCTTCTAAGTGCGGTGAGTATGGGTCACAGGTAAAGACGAGACCTGACGTCAAGCCGTTACGCTCCATGAAGGCTTCAACAAGAGTCAGGGAATATACGTATCCCGAACAGCCCAAAGCGATGTCGAAACTGGCGCAACTCTCGGAAAGGCCGAGTCGTTCCTGCAGCATTGCACTGGCTTGGGGAAGGGCCTTGTCTCCATTTTGTGTGCAAACGCAAACGACATCAATATTATCAATATCGGCAGAGTGGCTTTTCTCCAGATCCGCGAAAGCACCGGCACACATGTCGACTACGCTTTCATCCGCATTCTTTCGCGCCAGAGAGGAAAATCCCGTCTTGCGCTGAATAAACGCGTCATCGACGTCGAATCTGCTTTTGAGGCTCGCCGTATCTATTCTTTCAGCGGGCAGATAGAGTCCTATGTCAGTGATTCCAATCATGGCTTTTCAACCTTTGTGAAGACCGTACTCCCGGCTTTCACTCCGTTCATCAAAAGTTGCGTCTTGATCATTTTGTTGGCGATGACACTGATCACCCTGCATTGTATTTCTGGCTTGCAGTCGGCTTGAGCAAAGGGGTTATCCATATCCAGTGCGGCAAGAATCCACGCCTGACCTTTCTCCGGGGGGGAAAGTTCCTGTATGAGCCGTTTGTTCAGTGCGACGGTGACGGCGAAAAAACGTTTTGGGTCGTATTCGTTGATGCGGCCTGTTTTCTCGTTGGGCAGGATTTCGCAAGGTTCCATGAGCTGCTTCTCGTCGTCGTCGATGCGGGAGGCGACGGGAATATCGGTTTCCCTGAGGCCGAGAGTGATTTTGCCCCCATCCGTCCTGAGGGTGAATATCCCCTGATGAGCCTGCTCGACGCGATCCTTGTCGAGGAGATAAAATTCGCCCTGTGAACGGAGGAAAGAACGGAATTTGACATTCAGTGAATGACATTCTTCCTGCGAGAAGTGGGGAAGAATCCGCCCTAATTCATCAATCAATTGTGAACTTTGAAGGTAGGTTCTACTACCCCAGAATGGGAGATTGGTGTGCATTTTGCTCATAGCGGTCATTTTCTGTACGGGCGGGTCTTGGGGGGGGTGTCCAGCCAGCAATAGATGTCTTGCGAATACATTTTTACGCAATGTTTGTAAAAGTCGGCGAGGTTGTATGCGGCCACCTTGCCCCTTCCCAGTTCGACTTCCTGAAGACCTGTAAAGCTGCCCATAGTCTTTTTGTTCAGGTTTTTTTTCAATTCGCATTCGCGATACCAAACATAGAGATAGAACGGCTCAATTTTGATTTCGCCGTCTCTCGTCACAGGCTGCATGAATTCTTTCACATAGCGATAAGGGACTCCCATCATGAATTCAACATGATGTACAGTGGTGCAGCTGTAGTTAGGCGGTATTCCGATACTGACGAGCTTGGCCCCCATGTCGATCATGCGGGCTTTGGGGGTTTCCGGTCCAAAGCCATGCCGAGCTACTTCCTTGCAGATGGTCGCAGCGTTTTTCCCAATGGCCGTGTATGAAAGAAAGGGGTGAAAGCTTCTGATCGTTCCAGGCAGTTTGCGGATGTGTTCCGCCAGCACCCCCAACTCGCTGGGAGTGGTGGCCGGGTCGAAGACCTTGTCCGTGTTGCAGAAGCTGATGTTCGACGTCGGGGTGACGATGGTTCCCTCTGCATGCCCTACAACAGATGCCAGGGCGTTGTACCAGTCTTGTGGGAGCTGCCTGAATCCCTTGTCGTAGGTTCCCAAATAGCGCAGGTCGGCGCGTACAAGGACGGTGTCACCCTTTTTTATGCCCAGCTGCGTCAGGGTATTTTGAATGTCATTGTAGGAATACATCAACGGTCCTGCTTTTCGGGCTGGCTTTGGCTGTCCTCACTTCGAGTATTGCGGAAACGTATCGACGCTTCTCCGGGAACGCCGTTTTCGACAGAAATCCGGCAGGCGGTCGTGTTGAAATAATCATCGTTCGTCGCCAGACCGATCGCCTCAAGAGTGTTGAGTGGGATCGAGTCGATATCGAATATAAAGCTCCAGTGGGTACGTCCCTGGCGGTCCAGGTTCTCATGGAGGTACCGGCCGTCAAGTGTTTTGAAGCAGAGCCATGGCTGAGGCCCCCAAACTGGTTTGTCCGTTTTGATATCCAGCCTGTTGCCGCTCCAGGATATGTCGAAATGGACAGGGGGCTCGGCGTGTAGCGTTTCAACACGACGGATGGCGTCCACCGCATTGGCGTGGCGGATCTTCACGTCCGGGTAGTCCCGCTGTATTTCGCGTATCATGTCCATGTAGGAGGCTATCTGGGGACGCATTTCCTTTTGGTCATGGTTTGTAACCGAAAGTATGGTGGGACAATTTCCCCCGGTCTGTTCGAATGCTTCACGTATTTCCTCCCTCGTTATGGGGCGGACGCGGGCATCGAGGTTCAGGCAGCGCGCGATGTACCGCTTCATGGTCCCCGGGGTTTGGTAGTCGTACCAGTCCGGATGGTAGGTCCCCCACTGGGCCGGAGCACGACGCCAGTCTCCGAACCTGCCGTCGCAGACGTCTTTTTGCAGAGCATCTTCAGCCCTTTCCCGGATCGCCTGATTCCCATAGTCCACAGGAATCCACATTTCAAGAAAAAGGTTGATATCCGGGCGTTCGCAATGGAGCCCGGGCCGAAAAGCCGCGGGGAAATCCAGATGATCGATCAGGCGGCGGCTTATGGATTCAATATGAAGGTTTGTGAAGCTGTAGTTACATGCGGCCCTGTTGGCCGCACGGGAAAAGGGAACCGGATGAAAATGCCAGTAAAGGGCGTCCTGCCGGGGGGAGTGGCGGTTGAACATTTCCAGGTAATGTTCGTAAATGGAATGGAAGCCCAGAGCCCGCTGGCGTGGGTTGGTCTCAAAACCGACGTGATCCATGACGAACCATGAGAAGGTATAGCCGTTACCGAAGTCGTCGACATGCGTTTTTCTCCATTCCTCCGACATCAGTTCGTCCAGCATGGCATCGACTTCCGTCCATGTGCTGTTGTAGCTCAGCCGTTCGTCGGAGACAAAATCCATGACCACGTCCTTGAGTTGGTCAGGGATGTCTTCTCCTCGTTTGAGGCGGGCCAACTGTTCTCTCGAGGGTTTGAACTCAAGTCCGAACGTGGCCTTCACTCTTTCGAAGGTGGCGGTTAATGATTCATAAAGAGGGCCCTCGGTATCAACGCAATGGACGAGAATTATTTCTTTCATACTGACTTTGACTGAATGGTTTTCGTTGTTTGGCGAGTCAGATGGATGGGGGCTTGACTTGGAGCGTGCCTTTTCCATCTACAGGGGCAGGAGCAAAGCTGCTGGGCGTGATTGATTATGTCACAATCTGGATTTGTATTTAGAAGAAATTTTTTACTCTTATTTTAATGGATGGTCTTGCGATTAATGACCAACTATAGATCAAGTTAAACGTAAAATACTTTATCAAAAAGAGTTCTCCTTGTCGACCACCCAAGCCGCGCCACAGTGGTGCTGTATAGGGGCGGGGAGGATATTTGGTTATGCCGTGATGGTATGTGCCTGCCTGGATGTTCCACCCTCTTTCCCCGTTTTGAGAGATTCCTTGAGTGAGGAGTAAAGGACCAGGTATTGGTCGGCGACGATGTCCCAGGAGAACTGCCTGGCGCGTTCAAGTCCTGCTTTGCGCAGGGCTTGGAGGGACTTTCGGTCTCGGGTAAGTGTGGCAAGCGCGCGGATCATCTCATCCGTGTCGTCTACGGGGACCATGACTCCGTATTTTCCGTGTGCGACCACATCGCGGCAGCCGAGACAATCGGTGGTGACGACCGGCGTACCCGCAGCCATGGATTCCAGGAGCACCCGACCGAAGGTTTCAATCCGCGAAGGAAAGAAGAACAGGTCAGCCATGGCGTAGATTTCGACGAGTTCCTCGGGCGGCATGTGCTCGAAATCGAGGACGCCATTTTCGGCCTTCGGAGTGATGCTGGGCACAGTCCGCACCCGGTCGAGAAGTTGCTTTTCTTTCAGTTGCGGCCTGAGCGCCTCGGAATTCTGGCCCACTACGAGCCATTTGAAGTTCATCCCTTGCCTTACAAGCGCCGCAGCTACGGTTGGAATGAGATCGAAGCCTTTTTTGGGGTGATTGCGCCCTACGGTGACTATGAGGAAATCATCGGGTTTGATGCCATACCCGCCTCGGCATGAGGGGATGTCGCGTTCTTTGGCAAAGTGGTCGGCATTGATACCGTTGGGGATGACCTTGATGCGTTCCTGTGGAACTCCGAGTCCCAGCAGTTCATCGGTGACGCTGTCCGTGAGCGCTATGACTCGGTCCATGCGGCCGAGGACTGCCCGGATTTTTTTGTCAAGCACCGGGTCGAGACGCATGCCATAGCTGATTTCAGGCATTGCCTGAATGTCGTCGCCATGGGTGCGCAGCACCAGGGGAACCTTTCCGCTCAGATTGGAAACCAGCTCTCCTTCGGGGTAAGCTCCCATGACTTGCCAGACATCGTATCCGTGCCGTCTCTGTTGCCGCTCGAACCATCGACGAAGAAGCGATGGACACCGTTTGAACACGGACATGCTTTTCCATGGCAGTGGGCGATAGTTGAACGGGGCCTGCTTGTAAAAATTTCCATTTTTCCGGGCTTCACGGTCTGAGATGTAAAGCGTTACCTGGTGCCCTTTGCGAGCAAGGGCGTTCAGCAGGTTGTAGGTGAATATTTCGTATCCGCCCGCCTTGAGCAGAGATTCCGAGATGATGCTGGCTATGTTCATGGTGTTACCTGTAATGTGCCTCAGTTATGAGAAACGCCACATCTTTTTGGTATGTGCCGGATGAAAAAGTAGCATTCCGGAGCGGAGAAAGCTACCACGCTTGAGCCGGTTGAAGCAGGCGCTTTGGGCTTGCTTCATTTGTTGGGCATGACTACAGCTTTTGGTGAACAGATATCGTCGTTGAAGATTGGGGATGCCCCATATAAGTGTTTCAACAGTTGGTTTGGTCTGTGTTGGTTTGGTCTGTTTCGAAAAGCCTGAGATGGAGTTTTCCTTTTGAAGTGTTTGTATATCATAGGTGCCAGATACGATCTCAAGTTTCATGCCACATATGTTGCCCCGGCTTTGTCCGCCGGGCATGAGGTGGAAGTGTGGGAGACTATGGATATTTTTACCCCGGTGTCTGCAAAGAAGTACCGGCCGGACGCACCGGCGGGCGCCTGCCCCTGGAAGAGCTTTGCCAGGCTGGAGTCTTTGAGCCGGGCCATCGGTCAAGTGGGAAAAGATGTGCTGGTCATCAATCTGTTGCATTATGACAAGTGTACTCATGCGTTTTACAAAGCGTGCAGGAAGTTCGATGGCGTCATGATTTCTTTTCATCCCAAGAACTGTCCGTTGCCTGAAGATTCTCTGCGGAACATGTATTCACGGGATTTCAGCCTCAGGGCGTTGCGCAAGAATTTCGGTTCATTGAACAAGATAAAAAAGACGGTAGCCCTGTCTTCCTCCAGTCCTGCGGAGTTGGTTGGTGTTCGCAGTGTGAATGCTTTGGTCGTCAACAGCGTGAGGCCTCGCAAGTCTTGTTATCCCATTGGCCCGAAGACTCGGATGATCATGGTTCCGAGTATGGACTACGATGAGTTTGTGCGTTGGAGAAGGAGCGGGTCTCCTGGATCGGGGATTGTCCCTGACGGACGGCCTTTGGTGGCGTACATCGACAGCTTTTCCCCTCGTCATCCAGACTATCTTCGACGCCCCGGCCATCGTCGACCCATAACAGAAGAGGGTCTGTATCCTCACGTCCGCAAGCTGCTTGAAAAGTTTAAAAACTTGGGGATGCGCGTTGTTGTCGCTGCTCATCCCCGAGCCCAGAGGGAAGGCTGGCTGGAGTATTATGACGGTTTTGAACTGGTGCAGGGAAAGACATTGCCGCTGACCTCTGAAGCCGATCTGGTTGTTAATATGTACAGCACGGCGATCAGTTTTGCCGCTTTGTTGGGAAAGGCGATACTGACCGTAACCACTGATGAATTCGAGACCTATCGTTTGGGAGGAATCATCAGGCATTACGCAGAATTGTTCGGCACCCGGTTGATCAATATCAGCGGAGAATACGATCTGGATCCGGGAATGGACATGAAGGTCGATGCCGAACGGTATAGGCGGTTTCTGGAGGAATATGTCGTTCCGCCCGGAGTCAATATGGAGCTTACCTTTTGGGAGCAGTTGTTGCCGCAGCTGGAGGGTTTGCTGACGGACGGCTAGGCGGGGAAAAAGAGGAGGTCACCACGCAGTCCAGCCACCGTCTACCAGAAGGTTCTGGCCCGTTACGTAGGCAGAAAGGTCGCTTGCGAAATACAGTGCCGCACCTTTCATGTCCTCCTCGATTCCCATGCGTCCCAATGGCGTTTTCTTTTCGTATCGTTCGACGAATCGCTGCGGCTGATTGCGCCAGATTCCGCCAGGACTGATGGCATTGACCCGTATATTGGGAGCCAGGGTCGTCGCCAGCCACGTCGTTAGCTGGATGAGGCCGCCCTTGCTGGCTGCATAGGCTGCCGGGTTGCCCATTTGGGTGTCGTCGTAGAGCCTCCAGTCCGGGCCTGTGCAGCCGTACATGGAAGCTATGTTTATGATTGAGCCGTGGCCCGTCCTTTCCAGAAAGGGGGTTGCCGATTGGATCAGGGCGAAGCATGCCGTCAGGTTGACTTCGAAGGCCGCGCGCCACGCTTCTGTCCTCTGCTCCTTGAAGGGAGTCACCCAGCCTTCAAGATCGGAGGTCCCGACAAAGGCGGCACAGTTGACCAGTATGTCCAAGGAGCCAAAGTCCGTGACGGCTTTCTCGGGGAGTTCTCTTACCTGTGATTCTTCAGCTAGGTCGACATCGTATCCCGCTGTTTTGATCTGGAACTTTTCCTTGAGTGCCATCGCGACTTCTTCCGCGCTTCTTGCGTCTATGTCTGCAATGGCGATGGAACATCCTGCTTCGGCCAGTGCATCAGCAACGGCCTTGCCGATGTGGCCTGCGCCTCCGGTTATCAGGGCTGTTTTTCCTGAAAGATTCATGAGTTCTTGAATGGAGCGCATAATTTATCTCTTTGATTTGTAGGTAAGCAGAAATTCTGCGAATTTAAAATCGAATTCCGTGTCGATGTCCACTGCGCGTTCTTTTGGGATTTCCACGGCTTTTACCCGGCCCTGGAATATGTTGTCATGATTGAGGATGAATTGAGGGCTGCTGATATAGGCCACTGTGGTCATATCGAAAACCTCCGCTGCATCCTGCCGTCTGGATACTGATTTTTCGGGGGGCATGACTAAAGAGGCGTATCCCTGTTTATTCAAGGTGACCATGTTGAAGGAAGGATGGCGTTCCGCCTCGCGGACGGTAACGACCATGTCGCACCCGCCTTTCCGGTAAAGTTCAATGCATTTTCGGACGTCGAGTCCGGATCGTAGTGGAGAAGTGCAGGGCAGAGACACGAATATGTCGAAAGGATCGAGCTGGTTGATGGCATGCCTCCAAGCAAGCCATTCGGGAGTTTTGTCCGATGCAAGTTCCTTGGGGCGCATGAAGGGGACCTCGGCGCCATATTCCCTGCCCACCTCGGCTATCTCTTCGTCGTCGGTGGAGAGGATAACCCGGTCGATGAGCCCTGATTCCTTTGCGGCGCGCACTGCGTGTGCCACGAGGGGAATCCCCCCGAGTTTCATGATGTTTTTCCCGGGAAGCCCTTTGGAGCCCCCCCGTGCGAAAATAAATCCGATTATCTTCATTTTTTTTCGATCCAGGTTTGCTGCTGCGCAGCTTTCTCCGCTGCGGCTATCAGGGTAACCACATCCATGCCCTGCTCATACGTACACATATTTTCTGTCCGACCTTCCAGAAGCGCCCTCAACTGTGCCTCATAGGTTGTATCCCGGTATGTCGTAAAGGTCTCTTCCCTGTCGTTGACGGCAAGAGTCCCGCGGGTAAAGCTGCCATGCACTGTGAGCCCCTCGGCATTTATGGTGAAGCCGCGCGAGGCTTTTCGACACAGGTAGTCGAGGCTGACGCTGACGCAGGGGCAGTGGGCGGTTTCCAAAAGCAGGGAATAGGTATCGTCCGAAGATATTTCAAGCTCGCTGAACCTCCCTCCGATGGCAGTGACGCGCTTCCAGGAGCCCAGAAGCCACGTGGCCATGTCCAGCTCGTGGGAAAGATCACGCAGTACGCCTCCACCTTTGCATTTGTCGGCGGAGTAGCTGGTTCTGTAGTCCGTTCCCGGTCGCCAGTCCGGCAGGTACTGGCCGACATGGAAGCGTGCGTTGAGGATTTTTTTGCCTCTGAGGAGCTCGCGAGTTCGGATTATTATGGGGTGGAAACGAAGGTTGTAGGCAACAAAGGTGTCGCGATTTTTCAGTGGCGTATTCGTTTCGGATTTGTGGAAGAGAGGCTTTTCCACGAGGGTGGTGCCTCGGTACCCTTCCTTGTCCAGTGACGTCAGACTGGCGTGATGGACCGCCGTAGGGGTCGAGACGATGACAAGTTCCGGAAGCCAGTCAGAAAGTGCTTGAGCGATGGAGTTGAACCGCCGGAACGGACAGGACGGATTGCTTGTGGCGCAGGATATGTCGTGCCCCAAATCTTGGATGAGTTTTGCGTGTCGCGCACCGATGGATCCATACCCGATGATGAGAGTGTTCATGGTCAGGACTCATCCCTTGGGGCGAAGTGAAAGCAATAATCGGAATTGGCTTGGTCAAAATCTTGCTTCTGGCCGATGTCCATCCAGTATTCGTGAATGGGAAAGGCGGCCGTCTTTTTTTGGTCCTTTAGCAGTCCCTGAAATAGTGTCGGCATGTCCAGAAATCGGTTGTTGGGAATACCGCTGACCACTTCGGGGGAAAGAACATAGATTCCAGCATTGACGAAGAACTGGTAATGGGGTTTTTCCTCTATGTTCGTGATCATGCTGTTCTCGACACCGACCACTCCGAAGGGAACCTGCATGTCGAAGGTCCGGACGGCCATGGTGGCGCAGGAATTTTGCTCCGAATGGAATGCGAGCATTTTTCTGAAGTCGATGTTGGTCAGGAGGTCTCCGTTCATGACGAAAACAGGCTTAGTCGGTTTGTCGGGAAGCAGCCCCAGCGCTCCGCCCGTACCAAGCTTTTCCTTTTCTTCGAGGTACCTGATGTTGGCTCCAAATTGCGAGCCGTCGCCCAGGTAGGATTGGATCATTTTACCCATATAGTTGATGGAGATATAAAAGTTGCTGAAGCCCTGCTCAACGAACTGGCAGATGATGGTTTCCAGTATGGGCTTGTCTCCAATGTGCAACAGGGGTTTCGGGCAATTTTCCGTCAGAGGCCTGAGTCGGCTGCCGAGCCCGCCGGCCATGAGAACGACCCAGTTGTCCCATTTGGGAGGAGTGACCAATTGCAACAAGGTCTTGAGCCCCACAAGCTTGCCTTGCATATCGAGAATGGGAAGTTGGCGAAGCTTGAGGCGTTTCATCTTTTCCAGCAGTGCGGAATCGTCATCGTCGTCATGCCCGATGGAAAAGGATGTGCTCATGATTGTTTGGACATCGGAATCCAACGAGCGTCCGGCGAGAAGCCCGCGCCTGATGTCGCCGTCCGTGACGACGCCGACCAGCGTGTTGTCCTCCCTGACGATGAGGGCTATCTGCATTGTGGACGTGTTGAGCGATTCTGCCGCGTCCTGAATCGTCGCTCCGAGTGGAAGTTTCGCCAAATTCCAGTCTTTCATGTATTATTCCTCAAAATAGAGTGGGCAGATCATAGAATGACTTGATGATCCCGCCCGAGTATCGTTTGATCTGCGCCACTATGTGGGCGCTCGTGTTTTCTTTTTCATAAGGGTTGTCGAGCTTTGTCAACATCCGTCTGAATTCCGGGTTGAGGCATTGTTTCAACGCTGCACTGATTTCGTCGTAGGAAGTGCCGCAATGAATGACGCTTTCGGCGCTGACCCGTCCTTGCTGGCGTATGCCGATATTGACGGTGGGCACGCGCATACTGGGAGCTTCGATAATGCCGCTTGAGGAGTTGCCGACCACTGCCGTGCAATTGGCCATGGCGCTGAGATAACGGGTCAGCCCCAGAGAAGTAACCGAAAGATATTTGGATGGTTCCGCCGCAGAAAACTCATCCACCAGGGTGTTTATCATTCTTCCATGAGAATCGGCGTTGGCCTTGGTGAAAATGACAGCAAGGCCAGTGGCTTTCAATGCATTGAGCATTGCCCTGCACTGGTCTTCCGCCGTGTTGTTTTCCAGGGTGGCCGGGTGGAAGGTGACCAGCAAATAGGGCCTGTCCAGCGAAAAGTTCAATTGCTGGGCAAGTTCGACTTTTGGGGCCAGGGTCACTTGCCTGATGTTTTCCACGCCGAGGGCCCCCACATTGAAGACTCGTTCCGGAGCTTCCCCCAATTGTATGACTCGTTTTCGATAAGTCTCCGTTGCTGTGAAATGGAGATGGCTCATCTTGGTGATGCTGTGCCGGAAAAATTCATCCACCGCTCCTTCCGTTGTTTCACCCCCGTGTATGTGGGCTACGGGAATGCCGATCAGAGAGGCGGCCAGGGCACAGGCCATGGCTTCGTAACGGTCTCCCAACAGCACAAGCATGTCCGGTCGTAACTTGTCCAAGGAAGCACCCAGGGTCTCCACAGCCTGACCCGTGCTTTTGCATACGCCGGGCCTGCTGTCGTCGTTCAGGTTGATGGGCGCCCGTTCCAGGCAGGTGAAGCCGTCGTTTTCGATTTCCCGCACGGTCATGCCGTGATGGGGAGAGAGGTGGGAACCGCTGACAAGGATGTCGAGAGTCAATTCGTCATCCTTGTCGAGCCGCTGGATCACAGGGCGCAGCAATCCGTATTCCGCCCGGGTTCCCGTGAAAACGCAGACTTTCATATTTCGATACCTTCTCCTTGGTCGAAGTCGCGTATCGCCCCGGTGCCCAGCACTTCATCCCAACGCATGGGCGAGATGCCGCCACTGCCGGTCCTGCGGCAGCCGGTGTTTTCCGGCGTCAGCTGTTCGCCTTTCGCGATGGACCTGAGGGCTACCAGGAATTTTCTCGCAATCATGATGTTGTCCCGCTCCGAAGGCGAGGGTTCCTTTCGTCCGGAGCCCATGGCGGATTCTATGTTCCTGACCCCCTGCACCAGCGCCTTGAGTTCGTCCGGTTCGATGGAGGCCTTGTGGTCGGGCCCGTCCATGGTGCGGTCCAGAGTGAAATGTTTTTCGATGACCTTTGCGCCCAGTGCGGCGGCGGCAATGGGGCATTCTATGCCCGGGGTGTGGTCGGAAAAGCCGATTTCGCAGTCGGGGAAGGCCTCTTGCAGGGTGCCCATGGCCCTGAGGTTGGCGTGTTCGTAGGGGGTGGGGTACTGGGTGTTGCAGTGCAGAATGGTTATGTCGCCTGTCTGCGCTCCGGCCTTTTCCAATGCAGTGACGGCGTCTCCCACTTCCTCCAGCGTACTCATGCCCGTGGACAGGATGATTTTTTTCCCGAGCTTTCCGGCATGGCGCAGGTAGGGCAGGTTGGTGATTTCGCCGGAAGGGAGCTTGATGATACCCAGTCCCATGCTCACGAGCATGTCTGCGCTCTGTTCATCGAACGGGGTGGAAAGGAAGGCGATTTTTTTCTGAGCGCAGTGAGTCATGAGCAGTTCATGGGCTGTCGTGTCCAACTCGAGGCGTTTGAGCATCTCAAGCTGGCTTTCCGAAGCCTGGGTTGTTGCTTTCTGATAGGTCGCCTTTTGTGCCTGCTCGGTGACAAGCCGTTCGGCCTTGAAGGTTTGGAATTTGACCGCATCGGCGCCAGCTGCGGCTGCAACATCGATCAATTCCTTGGCGATCTCCATGTCGCCATTATGGTTCACGCCTGCTTCGGCGATGATGAAAACTTTGCGCATACCCTTGTTTTATCCTTTTGCCCTGGCCGGGACGCCGGTCCAGGTGTCGTTGTCCGGAATGCCGCATATCGCCATGCCCCCTGCGCCGAGCACTGCCGATGCCCCGATTCGCAGGCCGGGGAGTACTCGTGCGCCCAGTCCCACAAGGGCGCCGGCGCCCACTGTGACGTTGCCACCCAGCACCGCACCGGGCGCGATGTGACAATAGTCGTTCAGTCTGCATTCGTGTTCCACGACCGCCTGGGAATTGACGATGGCGTGCATGCCGACCCGGGCCCCTGCATTGATGACTGCTCCTGGCATGACCAGGGTGCCGGGACCGATGCCGGCGGTTCGGCCGATTACCGCGGCTGGATGGATGACCGTGACGAAAACGAGGTCGGGGCAGCGCGCTGCGGCGTTCTCTGCCACCCTTTTGCGCAGTCTGTTGTCGCCCAATGCCACGATGGCGCCCTGTGCGCCGGTGGTGCGCATGACGGCGGGTAAGTCTTCGTCTTTGCCCAGCACGGGGTATCCCATGCGTTCTTCTCCTGCGGCCACATTGGGGTCCAGCAGGCCGGAAATGCGGTATGTGCCTTGTTTTTCGACGGCGTCGATGACCACAAGGGCGTGCCCGGAGGCTCCGAAAATCAGGATGTCCATCATGTGCCGCCTCCCACGCCGCTCGGAAGATTGACAAGTCGATCGGCCAGTTCCCGTGCGACTTTCAGGCCGTCGTTGACTGCTTTCGAATATATATCCAGGTCGGGCATCAGTTTCCACACCGGACGGGTCATGACATCGTGGTCGTTGGAGTATCGCAGGAATTCGTCCCTCAGGTTCTTGGTTGGGAAAAGGACTGCACACAGCCAATAGTTCGAACGGCAATCGTCTGGTTCGGCCATGAACTCCATGCCTGGTATTTTCGAAAAGAAGTCCTTATACGCCTCGGCTGTTTCGCGTTTTCTGGCCAGCACGGACTCCAGCCGTTCCATCTGAGCGCAGCCCAGGGCCGCGTTGATGTTCGGCATGCGGTAGTTCCACCCTATCGCATCGTGGGAGAATTCCCATGCATGGGGTTCCTTGGCGGTGTTGACCAAGTGTTTGACCTGCCTGCCCAGTTCATGGTCCCGGGTGAGGATCATGCCTCCGCCGCCCGTGGTGATGGTCTTGTTGCCGTTGAAGCTCAGAATACCGAGCTTGCCCCAGGTGCCGAGAGCTTGCCCCTTGTAAGTGCTGCCCAGAGCTTCGGCCGCGTCTTCCACCAGAGGGACGTTCCATTCGTCGCAGATCCGGATCAGTTCCTCGATACGGCAGGCGTGGCCAAAGACATGCATGGGAACACAGGCGGCAATGCGTTGGCCGGTCTCTTTGAAAAACGGCGTTCCGTTTCGAAGCTCTGCGGAAGCATGGAGGAAGCTGCGGAGGGCGTCCGGACTCAGGCCCATGGTATCCCTGTCACTGTCGAGAAAGACGGGATGCGCCCCGGTATGGGTGATGGCATTGGCCGTGGCCACGAAAGTCAAGCCTTGGGTGATGACACAGGTGCCCTGCCCCGCGCCCACGATCGACAATGCCGCATTCAATGCGCAGGTGCCGTTGACCACGGCCACGGCTTCTGCCGCTTCGGTGTGCTTTCGGACCATGTCCTCGAACTGGCCGACATAGGCTCCGACGCTGGAGACAAAGGTGCTGTCAATGCAATCGGCAAGGTATTTTTTCTCGTTACCGGAAAAAACCGGTGCGTGAAGGGGAAGAAATTCTTCCGGAGCTTTGTGCACCTGCCGAATAAAGGCGATGATTTCTTCAATCATGGTCAAATATTGTAGATATCAGATTTGTAGCGGCGGAGGTTTTCCGGGTTACGGAACCAGTCGGCCGTCTCCTTCAGGCCGCGTTTGAATCCGTCGATGCCAGCGAACTCCGGAGCCCAACCGGCCAGCTTCTCCACCTTGCTGTTGTCCGCCAGGAGCCGCTCGACTTCGCTTTTCTCAGGGCGCAGTCGTTCCTGTTCGCACTGGATTTCGATATTCGCACCCATGACTTCGGCGATAAGCGCTGCCGTGTCTCCGATGGAAACCTCGAAGCCGCTGCCAACGTTGGTGACCTCCCCCACGCAGGCGTCCGCTTCGGCCACGGCGACAAAGCCGCGGACCGTGTCCATGACGTAGTTGAAGTCGCGGGTGGGGTGCAGTGCGCCCAACTTGATGCTCGTTGCCCCGTTGGCGATCTGGCTGATGATGGTCGGGATGACCGCCCGGGCCGATTGCCGGGGGCCGTAGGTGTTGAAGGGGCGGATGATGGATACGGGCGTTTCGAATGAATTGAAGAAGCTCATGGCGATCTGGTCGGCCCCGATTTTGGAGGCCGAGTAGGGGGATTGTCCCTGCAGGGGGTGCTCCTCGGTGATGGGGACGAACTGCGCCGTGCCGTAAACCTCGCTGGTGGAGGTATGAACTACCCGCTCAACATCCAGGTCGCGTGCGGCCTGAGCTATGTTCAGGGTTCCCTTGATGTTGGTGTCCACGTAAGTGTCAGGGGAGTGATAGGAATACGGGATGGCGATGAGGGCGGCCAAGTGCAGGACCACGTCGCAACCTTTCATGGCTTGTCGTACGCCGTTGGGGTCGCGCACATCGCCGGAAAAGATGTTCAGTTCCCTACGGATTTCGTCCGGGCTTTCATCGAGCCAGCCCCAGGAATTGAATGAGTTGTAGAGGACAAAGGCCCGGACGTCGCAGCCCATGCGTACCAGATGTTCGGTCAGGTGGGAGCCGATGAAGCCGTCAGCGCCGGTCACCAGTATTTTTTTATTTGCTAATTTCATGGTTTTGAAATGGTCTTTGGTTTAGCCCGGAGTGCTTGAATGCATCTGCCGTTTGTATTGCTCGTGTATTATCAGGCTCTGTCCGGCATGTCACTTTCGTCTTTCCAGCCGGTACTTAAGTCGGATAGCTGTGAATGACGCGTTCCATGATGGCCTCGATATCTTTGGTCCGGGCCTCAAGGTTGAATGTGGTGCGGACGCTTTTTCTTCCGCCTTCAATGCATTTGTCACGCAAGGATGCGTCTTCGAGCAGGCGCCGCATGGCCGTCGCCAGGCCGTCTGTGTCGCCGTACTCCACCAGCAGGCCGTTCTCCTCATTTCTTATTATGTCGAGAATCCCTCCCTTGGCAGTGCCGATCACCGGGGTTTCCTCCAGCATCGCTTCGATGACCACCCTGCCGAAGGGTTCGAAGTCGGAAGGGAGCACCGCAAGGTCTGACCCGGCCATAACGGCTTGGCCTCTCGTGTCGAAACCGGCAAAGTGGACGGAGTCCGTTATGTCGAGCCGTTCAGCCTGTTGCCGCAGGTTCTGTTCCTCAGGGCCGGACCCCAGAAGGAGGAGTGTCGCTTTTGCATTGGTCTTCCTGAGCTGGGCAAAGGCATTCAGGAGAAAGGTGTGCCCCTTGAACGGCACCAAACGGGCTGTGCAGGTGATCACCTGCGCATCGTCGGCCAATCCGAATTCCTTGCGGACATCCACGGGGAACTGTCTGGCATCGTCGATGGCATTGAAAACCAGATGCGTCTTCTCCATGGAGATTCCCCTTTCCAGCCAATAGTCCTTTACCGGGCTGGAATTGGCGATGTAGGCGCTGACATACTTGTTTGCGAAGTCCTTTTTTGCGCCGGCGAATGTTTTTCCGTCCACGCTGCGCAGATGGCTGATCATGGGAATGCCCATGTCCCTGGCCGCAAAACAGCCGAACATGTCCCGGTTGACCTGGGTGTTGCAGTAGAGCAGGTCCACATGTTTTTCACGAATGATTCTTTTCAGCTGCCTCATGAGTGGGCCGTGGCAGAATCCGAACACTCGTTCAGCCCTGTCCGGCTGCTCAAGGAAAACTCTGTCTATGCGCTTTTCCATGCGCCTGCGGATGAATTTGGGTATCTTGACGGAATAGACGAGATCGGAGAGCAGCCTGGTTTCGATGTCCAGCTTCGGGATCAAGTCCATGTATCGGGTCTTGTTCAGGAAGCACACCAGGGGATCGAATTTTTGCCGGTCCAGTTTGCGGAGCATCTGGTAGAGGCTTTCAAAGGAGCCTCCGCCTACAATCCCCGTTTCGATGAAGAGTATCGTGCGCAGTGCGGTCATCGTCGTTTTTTATATTTCGCCAGGGAGCTCGGGTATGAAGATGTCTTTCATGCTGTCGGCGAATTGTGCTGGATGGTTGTCTTTCATGATTGCAAAAGTTTTCGGCTCCATGCCGACAGGTCACTACGTCACAGGGAAGGGCCCGTCAACCGGCTGCCGTTGGCGCCCGCGAAGTTGTTTCGTCCTCAGAGAGCTTTACCTTTCGTGTCCTTTTGGCTATCCGAGTTCTTCGGGAAATTGTTTCCGAATCAGATCATTAATTTTTATGCAGACAAAATATTTCCTGCCGGGTGCTTTTGCACGAGGAACACACCGTAACGCATTGCTTGCGTTGCGCAAAGATATTGAGAATATTCAATCTATAGCATATTCGAAGTGACATCATGAAAAAAATAGTATTTCTCGGACCTGAATTCGCGGCCGAGGCCCTGCGCCCCGAACTGCCTTCCAGTGTGGAACTGCTGACCCCGATGCCGGGCACATCCGAGGTCGGCGAGGCCATGAAGGGCGCTCATGCCGTCTTGGACGCTTCCATGAAGACAGCACTTACGGACGACATGTTCGCGGCCTGTCCGGGCATGAAGATCATTTCCTGCGCCACCACCGGTTCGGATCACATCGATCGGGGAGAGCTGGACAGCAGGGGGATTTCCGTGCGTACCCTGCGCGAGAACCGGGATGTGCTCAACAACCTGACTCCGGCTGCCGAGCTTTCCTGGGCCCTGGTCATGGCCTGTGCCCGCAGGCTGGTTTCAGCGGTGGAGCACACCCGACAGGGACTATGGGACCGTGAACAGTTCCCCGGCGTCATGCTTAACGGCAAGTGCATGGGGTTAGTTGGGTGCGGCCGCATCGGCGGTTGGGTGTCCCGCTATGCGCGGGCTTTCGGTATGACCGTGCTGGGCTTCGATCCCTATCTCGACGAACTCCCTGAAGGTGTGGAGGCTGCCGATCTGGCTGCCATTGCACAGAAGGCCGATGTCATTTCCGTGCACGTCCATCTTTCGGACGAAACCCGCGGCCTTCTCGGTGAGGACGAATTCAAGCTCATGAAGGACGGGGTCATCCTGGTCAACACCTCCCGGGGCGGCATCATTGATGAAGATGCCCTGCTTGCCGGACTGGAGTCCGGCAAGGTGGGCGCTGCGGGGCTGGACGTGCTTGAAGGCGAGCCTGAAGTTGCCGACCATCCACTGGTCAAATACGCCGCCGCCAATGACAACCTGCTTATCACCCCGCATTGTGGTGGGTTTTCGCCGGACTCGGTCAAGCTGGTCTGTTCTTGCGCCATGAATAAAATTCTCAAGGAACTGGAGGGCTAGATGCTTGAAGAGCTCGCCCGTCAGATAGCTGAAAACGGCGTCAAACATGTTTTCGGCATTCCCGGCAGCGGCACCAGTCTGACGGTCATTGACTCCCTGATGCAGAAGGACGTGCGGTTCCATTTGACTCACTTTGAGGGCTCGGCCGCAATCATGGCCGGTGTCGTGGGGCGCCTGAGCGGAAAGGCGGGCGTGAGCATCGGCATCAAGGGGCCCGGTCTGTATAATGCCGTTGCGGGCATGGGCGAATGTTTGCTGGATGCCCATCCCATGGTTTCTGTCTCCGAGGCTTACGGTCCGGATGTTCCGTTTTGGAAAGCCCATAAGCGGATGGACCACGCTGCGTTGGTTTCGGGCGTGAGCAAGGGGCGCTTCTGCCTGGGCGACGAACTTTCTTTTGACGCCATATCGCGTTTTGCCGAGGCGGAAGTGCCGGGGCCGGTACAACTGGACCTGGCCGCGTGTGCCGAGGGCGAGTCCGTTTGCCCGGGGAGACAGGAGACGGCATCGTCGCTTTCGGCCAAGGCCCTGGACATGGTGGCCGCCGCCGCGCATCCGATAGTTATCGCCGGTTCCTGGGCGGACCGCAAAGGGCTTTCCTCCTTGCTCAACGGCCTTCGCATTCCCGTCTTCACTACGGCTGCGGCCAAAGGCGTGGTGGACGAAACCCTTCCTCAGGCGGCGGGGGTGTACACGGGCGCGGGGCAAGAGCTTGCCCCTGAAGGCACAATTCTCGAACAGGCGGACCTGGTCATAGGCTTGGGGTTGCGCCATAACGAGATTCTCGGCGTGGGGCCGTTCAACTGCGACTGCGTACTTTTCGACGAAGCGGACGAGAGCGTCTGGATCGGTATTTCTCCGGATGAGTTCGGCGGTTGGGATGAATCGCTGGGAAAGGAGCTTGCCGCAAGGCTGTCCGACCGTGAGTGGGGCTTGGGGCTTGTGGAATCCCTCAATGCCCGGTTGCGCGATCATTTACTGGCGCAGGGGTATCTCCCGGCCCGAGTTTTTGCCTCCGCCGAAAATTTTTTGGGAGGAGAATTGCGCGTGGTGCTGGACACGGGGCTTTTTTGCGTCGTGGGCGAGCATCTTTGCCGGGTAAAGAGTTCCGAATTGTACGTAGCTTCGGGACAGGCCCGGTCCATGGGCGTCGGTCTTCCCCAGGCCGTTGCTGCTTCTTTGTATGACCCGGCTGTTCCTACGATGCTCTTTACCGGTGACGGCGGATTGGGTATGTATGCCGCAGAAATCAAGATGGCTGTCAAGGAGGCCCTGCCTCTGGTCGTGGTGCTCATGAGCGACGGCATGCTCGGGACTCTGCGGCCTCGGGCGGAAAAGGATTCCCTGTCCCTGGCTCCCCTTACCCTTGCCGATCCGTCGTGGGTCGGGGTCATGGAGGGTTTTGGCGTACGGTCCGTATCCGCCCGTAACGAGGGTGAATTGGAAAAAGCTCTTTCCGGCTGGGACCGCAAAGGTCCGCTTTTTCTTGAAACCTTTTTTGATCCCGCAGCGTACAGGGATATGGTAGGCGGCGTCCGCTAGGGGATGCCGCGGATTTTTTGCAAGGACGCCCAATGAAACAATTGTCTCTCGGTGCAGCTGCCATCGGCCCTGGTGCGCGCCCGTTCATCATAGCCGAAGTGGGTCAGGCCCACGACGGATCTCTTGGGGCCGCCCATGCCTATATCGAACTGGCCCGCGAGGTTGGGGTCGACGCCATCAAGTTCCAAACCCATATCGCCCGGGAGGAATCCACCCGGGATGAGCAATTTCGGGTCAAATTCAGTTACCAGGACGCCACCCGTTACGATTATTGGCAACGTATGGAGTTTACCCCCGAGCAGTGGCAGGGGTTGTATGGTCACGCCCGCGAAGCGGGACTGGAATTTTTGAGCACGCCTTTTTCCGTGGCCGCCCTGGAAATGCTCGACGCCATCGGGGTCCCGGCCTGGAAAGTCGGTTCCGGTGAGGTGTTTAACGACTCCCTGTTCGAGGCTATGCGCTCCACGAACAAACCTGTGCTGCTGAGCACGGGCATGTCGTCTTGGCAGGACATTGCGGACGCTGTGAAGGTCATCGAGGGATGTGGCCTGGGATACGCACTTTTCCAGTGCACCAGCAGCTACCCCGTTTCTTTGGATAAGGTGGGACTTAACGTCATGCAGGAAATGCGTGAGCGGTTTCGGTGTCCTGTTGGGCTTTCCGACCATTCCGGCGGCGTGCACGCGGGCATTGCGGCGCTGGCCCGCGGGGCCGATATGCTTGAAGCCCACATCGTGTTCGACAAGCGGTGCTTCGGGCCGGACGCTCCTTCGTCCCTGACCCCGGATGGGTTCGCATCGGTGGTGCGTTTTCGCGACGCTCTCTGGGAGATGGATTCCAATCCCGTGGACAAGGATGCAGTGGCCCGCGATATGAAGGCCATGAGAAAGCTTTTTTCCAAAAGCGTCACCCTGCGTGAGGACATGCCGGAAGGCACGGTGCTTACCAGGGAGATGTTGACACTGAAAAAACCCGGCGAAGGCTTTGCCCCGGACCAGCTTCCCGCGCTGGTGGGCAAGCGGCTGGTGCGCGACGTACGCTGCGACAGGCTGCTGCGTCCGGAGGATATTGATGAGTAATAAGAAGAAAATATGCGTGGTCGTCAACAGTCGTGCCAACTACGGCCGCATCAAGAGCATGCTGGAGGCCGTTGACCGGCACCAAGACCTGGAATTGCAACTGATCGTTGGCGCATCGGCGTTGCTGTACCGCTACGGCAAAGTCATCGACATCATCGAAAAAGACGGTTTCACCCCCAGTGCATGCATTTATTCCATTGTGGAAGGGGAGAATCTGACCACCATGGCCAAGTCCACCGGGCTGGCCATCCAGGAGCTGGCCACGCATTTCGAGAACTTGCGCCCGGACGTGGTGCTTACCGTGGCCGATCGCTTTGAGACCATGGCCACGGCCGTGGCCGCCAGCTATATGAACATCGTGCTGGCCCACACCCAAGGCGGCGAACTGACCGGCTCCATTGACGAGTCCGTACGCCATGCCATCACCAAGCTGGCGCACATTCATTTTCCCTCTTCCTCGGATGCGCGCGATCGTGTCATCCAGATGGGCGAGGCCCCGGAAACCGTATTTCTGACCGGTTGTCCGGCCATCGATCTCTGCGCCCGGCTGGACACCTCCTTACCTGAAGGCTTTTTTGAAAGCTACGGCGGCGTGGGGGGAGCCGTTGACCAGAGCAAGCCCTACATTGTGGTGCTGCAGCATCCGGTGACCACCGAGTTTGGCAAGGGCTTCGATCATATTTATGAAACCCTTAAGGGCATCGAACAGTTCAGCGGCCACCAGGTGGTCTGGCTGTGGCCCAACGTGGATGCCGGTTCCGACGAGATCTCCAAGGGACTGCGTGTCTATCGTGAGAAGCATCAGCCCAAGAACATTCACTTCTACAGAAACTTTTCTCCCGACGACTATGTTCGGCTCATTGCCAACTGCGCCTGCTTGGTGGGCAACTCCAGTTCCGGTATCCGCGAAGGCGCGTTCCTGGGCGTGCCTGCCGTGAATATAGGCACCCGACAGTTTGGGCGCCAACGCGGCAAGAACGTCATTGATGTGGGCTACTCTCGGGACGAGATCGCTGCGGCCATCCGTAAACACCTGGAGAACGGCCGGTATGAATCCGACCCGATCTACGGCGACGGCACTGCCGGCAAGCAGATCGCCGACATCCTGGCCGGCACGGAAGTGGATATCCAGAAAAAATTCTACATCGAAAGGTAGTCACATGCCCAAGCACATTCTCATTCTCGGCGGTGGCAGTGTGGGGAAACGCCACGCCCACAACCTCCAGCAGCTCGGGTGCAGGATCTCCTGTATGGATCCACAGGAAAGCCGCCTTGCGGACGTGCGGAAAAGCGGTGTTGATTTAGTTCACGGCTGTACCGGGCTGGATGAGGCCTTGGCTATTGAGGAGTTGGACGGCGTGGTAGTGGCCTCGCCAACGGCCTTCCACGTGGATCAGAGCATTGCAGCCTTGGGAAAGGGACTGCCGGTGCTTTTGGAAAAGCCGGTTTCCATCGACCTGGCCGACGCCCAGCGCCTTGAGGCCGAGGTGACCAAGGGCAGAGCTCCGCTTCTGCTGGGCTATACTTGGCGCTGGTGGCCTGCTCTGATGCGGGTGCGCGAACTGCTGGAACAGGGCATTGTCGGTTCTTTGCGCAGCGTTCGCTTCGTCATGGCCGCCCACTTGGCCGACTGGCATCCGTGGGAGCGTTATCAGGATTTCTTCATGTCCGATCAAAGTCTCGGCGGTGGCGCGCTACTGGACGAAAGCCATTGGATCGATCTGATGCTGCTTTTCTTCGGCATGCCCGAGTCTCTGTTCGGCCGGGTGGAGAAGATCAGCGACCTGGAAATCTCCTCCGATGACAATGTGGACGTTTTTGCGGAATATGGAGACGGTAAGCGCGTCATGCTCCACCTGGACCTTTATACCCGCCCCCACGAGAAATCCATCACCTTTGTGGGCGAGAAGGGCACTCTGCGCTGGGAAGTGGACAGAATCACCTGGTCGGCCGCAATGGAAGGCGAGTGGCGGGAGGAAGCTTTCGACAACGATCGCAACGACATGTTCATGGACGTCGCCCGAGAGTTTCTCGGCGTTGTGGACGGTGCTCAACCGAGCTGCACCATCGCCGACGGACTCAGGGTCATGCGCACTATCGAGGCAGTGCGTGAAAGCTCCGACTCGGGTGCTGTGGTAATTTTTTAGGAGGGAACATGGCGTACAAGGGGCTTACCGTGCTCGCAGTGGTTCCGGCTCGTTCCGGGTCCAAGGGGGTCAGGCACAAGAACATGCGCAAGGTTCTGGGGCATTCCCTCATTGGTCGTGTGGGGCTCGTGCTCAAAAAATTGCCCTGGCTGGATGGCGCGGTCATCAGCACGGATAGCGCCGAATACGCCGCCGAAGCTGAACGGTATGGTATCGCCGCGCCCTTTCTGAGGCCGGAAGAGCTGGCCCACGATACGGCCACTGCGGCGGATACCTGGAAGCACGCCCTGCTTGAGGCGGAAAAGCATTTTGGTGTCATGGCAGACATCACCCTGTACCTGGAGCCAACCAGCCCTTGTCGCAGAGCCGGGGATATCGGGCGCACCGTGGAGGAACTGATTTCCTCGGGAGCCAAGGCGGCCGCCACGGTCAGTCCTACCCCGGCCCACTACACCCCGCACAAGAGCCTTGTTGTGGAGGACGAGCGTATCGGTTTTTTCCTGGAACAGGGGGCGCAGTACGCCATCCGACAGAGAATTCCCGATCTTTACCACCGAAACGGCATTTGTTATGCGCTTCGCCGTTCCACCCTCATGGAAGGCTCCATCATCGAAGACGACTGTCGCGCCGTTGTCGTGGAAAGGCCTGTCGTGAACATAGATGATGAATTCGAAATAGAAATGGCCGAATGGCTGCTGGGAAGAGAAACGGTATGATTTGTCCCATTTGTAGAAGCGAAAGGCTTGAACCGCGTTACCTGGGGCTCGTGCGCGAAGGGCGGCATGGACACTGGTCCGAACATGAAGAGACCGTCTGGGGCTGCTCCCAATGCCAGGCAGCCTTTCTGCCCGACGCCCGGCAGGACTATGAGGGCGATAATTACCGTGAAGAGACCGACGGCTGTGGCACAATCGATCATTTTTACTCGCTGCATGACGCAGAATCCTTGGAAAAAGTCGGCGTAATCGGCACGGCCGGGTTGCGAGGGAAGGTGGTGGCCGATATCGGCTGTGGAGGCGGGTCGTTTCTGGATATGCTTTACGGCGTTGCCGGAAAGACCATCGCCATCGAGCCTTGCAGGAGTTATCAGGAAAGCCTTGCCCAGCGCCATGAGGTCTACTCTTATGTCTCGGACGCCCTTGAAGACCGCAAGGGGGGGGTGGACCTGCTGACCTGTTTTGCGGTCATCGAACATGTAGATGATCCATTGGCCCTGCTCAGGGATGCGGCGGCCCTCATGGCCGAAGGTGGCGCCATGGTGCTCAGCACCCCCAATGCGGACGACTGGCTGTTGGAATTTCTACCCGAGCAGTACGGACGTTTTTTTTACCGCAGGGCACACCGCTGGTATTTCAACCTTGCCTCGTTGGAAAGGCTCGCCGACATGGCCGGACTCGAGATCGAATCGGTCGTTTTCAAAGCCAGATACGATGTCTCCAACGCACTGCATTGGATCAAAGAGGGGGCTCCAACAGGCGTCGGAAAAACAAAGTTGTTCAGCCCTCTTGACCAGCACTGGAAACAGGTGTTGGAACAGTCCGGCAGGTCGGATTTCATTTACATCCGTATGGGGCTAAAAAAGTAAGTATATTTTATGAAACGAACCGTATATTTTCATATTGACGAACTTGCCCGTGACGCAGTTGTTGGGGCCAATCTCAAAAAGTTGTTTGAACGCCATGGAGTAGAGGTCTGCTTCGGGAACAAGAAGTTTTCCGAGTGGTTTCTGCCCAGATGCCAAGATGCATTTGATTTGGTTGTTTTTCCAAAGACCTCCTATTTTAAACATTACGTCAAAGATCATGAGCGCACGTTTCCTCCGGTAGTGACTCTACTCACAGAATCTGCCGGAGTGCTTTCCAATGATCCGGAATACGTACTCTGGAATACCTGTGGCAAGGATACTCTGCAGAACGATTTTCGCTGGGCCGACAGGATAAGCGCCTTTTTTCTTTGGGGGCAGGCACAGAAAGAGATATTGGAACAAAAGGTGCCGGATATTGCCAAGCGGTGCCATGTCATCGGCCAGCCGCGCATGGACAGCCACTGTCTTTCATCCGGAAGGAAGAAGGACAATTCCGGCAAAAAAAAGATCGGGTACATAGGAAAGTTCTCTTCCATCATTCCGTTTGATGGTGCTGACATGTTGGAGGTTGTACACAGCATGGCAGCGTCTTGTCAGCGCTTCTTTCTTCGTGACGAATATGAGATGGAGGACATCCTTTACACGCAAGCTTTAGATTTACGGATTCTTTTCCAGTTTGCTGCCAAATTGGGAGAAGATGTCGAGCTTCACGTCAGATCCCACCCCCGGGAAAATTACAGAAGCTGGGAAAAACTCCTGAAGGAGAAGGATGTTCCTATCGTATTTTCTCCATGGGACCAGCCGTTTGCGCATTGGGCAAGTGAAATGGATTTTGTTGTCGGACCGCCCTCAACCAGCTTTTATGATTGCTTGGCTTGCGGGAAATATCCGATTTGTCTCAGAGACATGGACGAAAGGAGAGAGCGGCATACCATTCCTTGGCTTGATGCCGGAAATGAATTGAACAGTTTGCTTCTCATGCCAAAGAGCATGGATGAGCTGATTGAAATCGTGAATGGAGATTCCGAAACCCATAACAGGGCAATCCCTCAAAGAGCCCTGGACATTCTTCAGGCGGAAGCAAATTTCCCGGAGTCCCAGAATGCATTGACCAAGTTCGCAGAAATAGCCCTGAAATTAATGGAGGAAAATCCTACGGGAGTTTCCATATTTCAAAAGAACCTCGCCAAAAGAAAATTCAGTTTTTACAAGTGGAAGTATAACAGCCGATTCCTTCGCCGCATAAAGAAGGGGAGGGTGCAGGAAACCAGCAACTATTTTTTGTTGGACAAGAAGCGGGTGGACTGGATCAATGCGCTGGCCTCGAACTGAGGGGCATGCCGCGACAGTGAGGACATAAGGATAGTCTGCTTCACTGCTACCTTCATCACGAAACTTCCGTTTATCCCGAAGAAGTGGCCGTACGGCGCGTCGTTGCCGTCAGTCCAGCCTCGCCAGCAGCTTATGCCCGCTGGCGCCGTAGAGTTCCTTGATGACGTCGTTCAGAAAGAGGGAAATATGGTGCCGTTTGGGAAGCTCTCTCCATGTGTACCGCCAGTAGCCGTATAGTTTTGGGAATCCGGAAGCATGCTTTTCATAAAATTTCCTGTGGCTGCGATGAAGACGTTTTGTCTTGAAAACAGCGTCAAGTACTCGGATGTTTTTCAGAAAATCTTCCAAGCGCCGGCTTTTTGAGCACGACAGTTTTTCCTGCCGGGCTCGGATCGCAGCCTCCCGGTCCCAACGTTCGTCTCGAAGGTCGCTTTGGAAAAGTCCGAAGAGGTCGTATGTCGCCAAGTACTTGCGGTAGAGATAGCTGTCCATCTTGAGCCCGATCGAGACCTTTTCCCAGAATTCCACCATGTCGTCATCCCACAGGGGAAGGCACCAATCATATCCGAAATATTCAAAGACTCTCGCCCCATTGACGCAGTATTTGAACTGCCGTTCGCTGCACTCCCAGCTTTCATACACGGCGGCGCGTTGTTCCGTGTGTTGCATCGGCCACTGCGTATACTGGCCCCTGATCCGTTCGAGGATGGCTTGGCGTATCGCCGGCTGGCTTATGAGATCCGTCCACAGTGAAAAGTGCTTCCCGATTATTGCGCCTTCGACGTCTTCGGCGTCATCGTGGAATTCCGGGTCCAGCAGATACTTCAAATGGCTGCCTACTATGAAATCTCCCGTGTGCCCGGGCATGAACACAGCATCTTCCGAAATGAGCTTTCTGTTTTTCAACTCCCGGGTCATCATCCAATCGTCCATGAACGGAAACGACACTCCGTTGTGCGCGTATTCCATGTAGGTGTACATTTCCTCACTGCGGAAGACGCGCCGCATTTCCTCGGGCTTGTATTCCACCTGTAACCATTCGTAGCCGAGCTCTTCGGCCACCTGCCTGCTTTTCACGGCTTCGAAGTTGTCAGGCAGGCCATAGGCCACGCACAAGACATTTTCATATCCGAACCGTTTGAGCGCGGTGACGATGAGGCGTGAATCCAGACCTGCGCTCAGTGGAACTATCACCTGTCTGCCGTCGCACCATTCGATGGATCTGGCGAAAATATTTTCAATCACGGTGTCCAGTGCTCGGCACAGGCTTTCTTCATCGTCGTTGGAATAAGTGCAGGTGTATGTTTTGTATCTGTGAACGACAATGCCGTCTGAAGTCACCACGCCGTACTCGCCGCCCTGCAGGGATTTGATTCCTGCGTACATGGTGTTTTGGCCCGTGACATAGCCTGCGCAACTGAATTCGGCCATTGAGTCCATGTCCATGGTGTCTTCCTCGGAGACCAATGAAGCAATGGCGTCCGCGATGGAATTGTTGTCGGTGCGGTATAAGAGAGGGTAGGAGCGTACGGTGTCTGCGCCGAAATAGACTTTGTCATCAACTTCGCCCACGAGTGCGAAGTGCCCTTTGAGCTTTTTCAATATTGCTTCGAAAGGAATACCTTGGCGCATTTGTTGCGCCACATGAGCGGCCAGATCGTCTCCTTTGAGGAGTCGGGCATCCCGGAATCCGTATCCCTTGGCTTGGACCGTACAGCCCTGTTCTTCGCTTTTTGCCCAGCCACGGGTGGTCAGCAATATGTTATTCATAAGATCTTCGTGTCGTTGTTTATTATAATATGTGTTTTTGCTTGAAGGGTTGCGGTTTGGCGGGAGCCTGTTTTTTCGGCTTGGTCATGGAAAACCGCCGAGTTGGCGAAGTCGCAACGTTCACTCGGTTCAATATTTGATTTGTGAGGGTCTGACAAGGGCCGACAATCGGTCGATAAGGATGCCTTTTATTGGTGAAGGATGCCTTTGGCGGTCAAAGGAGATGATCCCCTTTGAAAACCCTGGATTGTGAGCGCATCTTCGGCTTTGCGGAGGTTTTGAAAAAGAGAGACAAAACGCCCGGCGGGCTGCAGAACCGCCGGGCGTTTTCGTTTAAAAGTTTCGGAAGAGCGTGCGAAAGAAACACCTTTTCAAAAGGTGTTTCTTTCGCATCTTTTATTCTTCAAAAACAGCGCCTGTCGCGGCGGAGGTGACGAGCCTGGTGTATCGCTTGAGGAAAGGCGACTTGAGCTCCTTGACCACGGGCTTGAAGGAAGCACGACGCTTTTCGAGTTCGGCGTCGTCCACGAGCAGATTGATGGACCGCTCCGGGATGTTGATCTCGATCTGGTCGCCGTCCGCAACGAGACCGATGAGGCCGCCCGCGGCAGCTTCGGGGGAAATGTGGCCGATAGCCGCGCCGCGCGTGCCGCCGGAGAATCGTCCGTCCGTGATGAGCGCCACGGAAGCTCCGAGACCCATGCCCACAATGGCCGAAGTGGGGGTGAGCATTTCGCGCATGCCCGGGCCGCCTTTGGGGCCTTCGTAACGGACCACGATCACGTCGCCCGCTTTGATCTTGCCGCCCAGGATGGCTTCCACACATTCCTCTTCCGAATTGAAGCATTTTGCCGTGCTGGTGCGGTGCATCATCTCCGGGGCCACTGCGGACTGCTTCACGCAGCAGCCCTGCGGGGCGAGGTTGCCGTAAAGGATGGCGATGCCGCCCTCGGTGCTGTACGGAGTGTCGATGGGCCTGACAATGGATTCGTCCTTGTTGGCGGCCCTGAGGTCGGCAAGGTTTTCACCCACGGTTTTGCCTGTGACGGTGATGGCGTCCAGGTTGAGCAGGTCCTTCTTGGCCAGTTCGGTCATGACCGCCGGGATGCCGCCTGCGCGGTCCAGCTCTTCGATGTGGTGCGGACCGGCCGGTGAGAGCTTGCACAGGTTCGGGGTCTTGCGGGAAACCTCGTTGAAGATGTCCAGATTCAAGTCCAGGCCGGCCTCGCGGAACAGGGCGGGCAGGTGCAGCACCGTGTTGGTGGAACAGCCCAGGGCCATGTCCATGGTCACGGCGTTGTGCACGGATTTTTCCGTGACGATGTCGCGCGGTTTGATGTCCTTTTCCAGCAGATCCATGATGCGCATGCCCGCAGTCTTGGCCAGACGGGTGCGCGCGGCCATGACCGCCGGAATGGTGCCGTTGCCGGGCAGGGCCAGGCCGATGGTCTCGGACAGGCAATTCATGGAGTTGGCCGTGAACATGCCCGAGCAGGAACCGCAGGTGGGGCAGGCGGATTCCTCCAGCTCCCCAAGCTCTTCCTCGGTCATGGTCCCAGCCTTGACGCGTCCCACGCCCTCGAACACGGTGATGAGGTCGGATTTGCCCTGGTTGCCGGCCAGCATGGGACCGCCCGAGACGACGATGGCCGGGATGTTCAGACGCAGAATGGCCATGAGCATGCCGGGCACGATCTTGTCGCAGTTGGGAATGCACACCAACGCGTCAAAGGGATGCGCCGTGGCCATGATCTCCACGGAGTCGGCGATGATCTCGCGGCTGGGCAGGGACATTTTCATGCCCTCGTGGTTCATGGCGATGCCGTCGCACACGCCGATGGCCGGAAATTCTATGGGCGTGCCGCCGGACATGCGTACGCCGTCCATGACCGCCTGCGCAATCTGCCTGAGGTGCACGTGGCCCGGAATGATGCCATTGGCGGCATGGCATACGCCGATGAGCGGCCGGTCCATTTCTTCACGGGTGAGCCCGGTTGCGTGCAGCAGGGAACGATGCGGGGCCTTTTCCAGCCCGCCGGTCATTTTCTTGCTTCTCATTGGATTCCTCTCCTTACGATTTCTGAAGTGCAGAGTTGAATCGGGATCGGGGTGGATGTCAAGCCAAGATACGGGCCGGCCGACATTGATTTTGTGTTGGCGAACTCCTTGGCCGTCGCGGCGGTTGGCATGAAGTCTGCTACTTTGATGGAACGTGTCGTGTCGAACCGGGATCGTTGTCCGGCTGAAAAGCGTTTCCCTTTTTCGGCCTTGTTCGTGCGTGGAAATCGGTTGTCTTCATCAAAGGAGTTGGGATGTGAAGTTGTGCAGCATGATTCACGTTGTGTCTCTGCATTTTGTGTTTGTTTTCTGTATGACGTGCTCCATCTCTTCTGCTCGGGGGCAATCTCTCGAACCGTTTTTTCGGGAGGCTGCTTCCGATGGGGAATTCGTCATGCCGTCGCAGCGGGAACTCGCCGAAGCCCAGCGACTCTTTGAACTTCTGCTTGCCGGGCAAAAGGATACCGCGGCATTCGCCGATGCGCTTGAGTCGCTCCACATGGAAATGCTCCCTGTACGGCTCGGAGGCAATGAACTGACCATCATACGTGAGAAAAGCGACAGGAAAACCGGTCGAGGTTTTTATATCCATTGCAGTGCTGCATCTGCTCCGGTGTATCTCATGGCCCCCCATTCGTTCACGGATGTGTTGACGGGCCGTATTGCGCTCAAGCTGGCGGAGCAAGGTGGTTTCCTTTTGACGGCGCTCAATACGGGAAAGCGGTATGTCTTTGAAAAGGAAGTCAGGCTGAATCAGGATCTTGCCCATTTGAACGGCACTTATTTCACAGCGCTATCGCAGGCCATTGCCGGGCAGACGGACTCGCCAAGGGTTGTTCAGCTGCACGGGTTCGCCCGCAGAAACCGAACGACGTCGGAGGGACGGAAGGCCGATATAATCGTCAGCTCCGGGCAACTGGATCTGCTCCCGGCGGCGAAGCGGGTTGCGGACCGTCTTGCTGACGACATGCAGTTTTCGACCTGCACTTATCCCGACGGGGTTGGCGAATTGGGAGCACGGACCAATGTCACCGGCAGGGTTTTGCGTGATGCCGGGCAGGGCGGATTCATTCATGTGGAATTGAGTCGCCCGGCACGCATCAGGCTCGACAGGGACGAGAAAGTGTTGAGGTTGTTCAATGGGTGTCTTGCGGGATGCCGGTGAGCCGGATTGCAGATGGTTTACCGGCATTGTGGTATGATGCGTGTGCGGGTTTCCGAACCGGTTTTCCGGCGCCCGCCTCAGTCGCCCGGCTTCACCTTCCTTTGACAATCCCCCCCGGATAGCATAACCAAAACCGTTTCCCGCACCACAATAATAATTATGTATTGGATTCACTGATGTCGAAAATACAAAAGATCAAAGGTTTTGCGGACATGTTCGCCAAGGACGCGGATGTTTTCACCTTTCTTGAAAACACCGCGCGTGAGGTGTTCGGCCGTTACGGTTTCGGCGAACTGCGTACTCCGGTTCTGGAAAAGACCGAGCTGTTCCAGAAGTCCATCGGCGAGGATACCGATGTGGTGGGCAAGGAAATGTACACCTTCCCGGACCGTAAGGGTCGCTCGCTGACCATGCGCCCCGAGGCCACCGCCGGTATGGTCCGCGCCTTCATCGAGTCCAAGGAGCACCAGCCCGGCAGGGTCAGCAAATATTTCTGCACCGGCCCCATGTTTCGTTATGAGCGGCCGCAAAAGGGCCGTCTGCGCCAGTTCCACCAGCTGGATGTGGAGATCTTCGGCGCGCCCGAGTCACAGGCCGACGCCGAGCTCATTCTCATGCTGGCCACGTTCCTGAACGAGATCGGCCTCAAGAAGCTGACGGTGGAGCTCAACTCGCTGGGCTGTCACGAATGTCGCCCCATGTACCGGCAGGCGTTGACCGAATACTACAAGAGCAGGAACAGGGAGGAGTTTTGTGAGGACTGCCGTCGTCGCATCGACACCAATCCCATGCGCGTGCTCGATTGCAAGGTCCCGGCCTGCAAGGAATTGGTCAAGGACGCCCCGAACATTTCGGATCATCTCTGCGGGGAGTGCGAACAGCATTTTGCGGATGTGAAGTCCGTGCTGGACGGCGCGGACGTGGAATATGTCCTCAATCCCCGTCTGGTACGCGGCCTGGACTACTACGTGCGCACCACGTACGAAGTGACCAGCAACGACATCGGCTCTCAGACCGCGGTGGCGGGCGGCGGCCGGTATGACGGCCTGGTCAGGAACCTGGGCGGCCCGGACTGTCCCGGCACCGGTTTCGCCTGCGGCATGGAGCGATTGGCTCTACTGTTGGGTGACCTGAAAACTCCAGCCCCGGATTTCTATCTCGCCGTGGTTGAAAAGGACGCGGCCAATGCGGCCATGCTCTTTGCGCAGCAACTGCGGGAAAAGGGGCAGCGCGGTGACGTGAGCTACGGCGGCGGCTCCATGAAGAGCCGCATGCGCGCCGCCAACAAGTCCGGCGCAAAGGCCTGTTTGATCATCGGTCAGGATGAATTCGAAAACGGAACCGTCACGATCAAGGACATGATCGGAGACGCCGAACAATATACGACAACACGAGAAGAATATCTCAAGGGCCTCTAGCTGAGTTCGCCGCAGTCGGTTCGGCAACGGAAACGGCGGCGCAGAGGCACAATAAGGAGCAGCAATGTCTGAGCATATGGAAGAACGCGATTACGATGAATACCGGATCATTGAGGATTTGGGTGGTTGGCGACGCACCCACCACAACAATGAACTCAATGCGTCCAACATCGGCGAGCAGGTCACGCTTATGGGCTGGGTGCAGTTCCGGCGCGATCACGGCGGCCTGATTTTCATCGACCTGCGCGACCGTGAGGGGCTGACCCAGGTGGTCTTCAGTCCCGAGCACAACGCGGATGTGCATGAGCGCGCCCATGCCCTGCGCTCGGAATATGTGCTGGCCATCAAGGGCACTGTGGGCCCGCGACCCGAGGGCATGACCAACGCCAATCTGGTTACCGGCGAGATCGAGGTGGTCGTGGACGAGTACAAGCTGCTCAACACTTCCGACACCCCGCCGTTCCCCATCGAGGACCGCGTGGAAGCCGGTGAGAACCTACGTCTCAAGTACCGTTTTCTGGACTTGCGCCGTCCGGCCCTGGCCAAGAATTTCATCCTGCGCAACAAGGCCGCCCAATCCGCGCGCCGCTATCTGGACAACCTCGGCTTCCTGGAAGTGGAAACTCCGGTGCTGACCAAGTCCACCCCCGAGGGCGCGCGCGACTTCCTGGTTCCCAGCCGAGTGACTCAGGGCCAGTTCTACGCCTTGCCGCAGTCCCCGCAGTTGTTCAAGCAGATGCTCATGGTCTCCGGCCTGGACAAGTATTTCCAGATCGTCAAGTGCTTCCGCGACGAAGACCTGCGCGCCGATCGTCAACCCGAGTTCACCCAGATCGACATCGAAATGAGCTTTGCCGACGAGGATCTCATCCAGGGCATGGCCGAAGGTCTGGTCACCTCCATGTTCAAGGACACCCTGGGCATGGAACTGCCCGCGCCGTTCCCGCGTATGACCTACGCCGAAGCCATCCGTGACTACGGCGTGGACAAGCCGGACGTGCGCTTCGATCTCAAGCTCGTGGAAGTGACCGATATCTTCCAGGGCGGCGGCTTCAAGGTCTTTGCCGCTGCCGAGCTGGTCAAAGTCATGAAGGTGCCCGGCGGCGCAGTGCTCTCCCGCAAGGAGATCGACGAGTTCACCAAGTTTGTTGAGATCTATGGCTCCAAGGGCCTGGCCTGGATCAAGGTCAAGGAAGACGGCGAGTGGCAATCGCCCATCGTCAAGTTCTTCTCGGACGACGAAAAGGTCAGGCTGCAGGAACGCGTTCAGCTCGAGCCGGGCGACATCCTCTTTTTCCAGGCCGGTCAGGCGGACATCGCCAATACCGCGCTGGGCAACCTGCGCGTGAAGATGGGCGAGCGTTTTGAGCTCATCGACGAGTCCGCGTTTGCCCCCCTGTGGGTGACCGATTTCCCGCTGCTGGAGTACGACGCCGACGAAAAGCGCTACGTGGCCCGTCACCATCCCTTCACCTCGGCCCAGCCGGACCAGATGAAGACCCTGGCGTCCGATCCGGGCAACGCCCTGGCTCGGGCCTACGATCTGGTGCTCAACGGCTACGAGGTGGGAGGCGGTTCCATCCGCATTCATACTCCGGAGCAGCAGGAGGTCATGTTCAAGGCTCTGGGCATCGACGAAGAGGAAGCGCGCGAGAAGTTCGGTTTTCTCATGGACGCCCTCAAGTTCGGTGCGCCGCCCCACGGCGGTATTGCCTTCGGCCTGGACAGACTTATCATGATTCTGTGCGGCGCCAAGTCCATTCGCGACGTTATCGCGTTCCCGAAAACGCAGAAGGCCACCTGCCTGATGACCGAAGCGCCCGGCGAAGTGGCCAGCTCGCAGCTTCGCGAACTGGGCATCCGCCTGCGCGAGAAAGTGCAGGAATAAATCAATATGCCCCGGGGGAAGAAACTTTTTCAAAAGTTTCTTCCCCCGGACCCCCAACTTCAAAATTTTTTGGAGACGCCGCGCGCGACGTGGAGTGGGGTAACAATAAATATAAACGGACCGCTGTCCCACCATCGCGAAGCGATCATCAGAAAGCTTTGAAAGGGTGAGGGGACAGGGGTCTGGGGGAAGGGGAGGGGGACAACCTTTCACGAAAGGTTTCCTTCTCCCCTTTCCCCAGTAACCGGAGTCCAACATGAAGCTGGAAATATGCAAGTGGCCGCAACCCGTGCTGGCGGAAAAGGCCAAAGCCATTGAAGAGATCACTCCCGAATTGCAGGAGTTGATCGAAAACATGATCGAGACCATGTATGAGGATGAGGGCGTTGGCCTGGCCGCCCCGCAGGTGGGCGAATCCATCCGCCTGATCTGCGTGGACCAGACCGGTCCCAAGGAACGTGGTGATCTGATGGTGATGATCAATCCTGAGATCACGTCCTGCGAGGGTCAGGTGGATTCCGAGGAGGGCTGCCTGAGCTGTCCGGAATTCACGGGCAAGGTCAAACGCTCCCAGAAGATTTCGGTCAAGGCTCTCGACCGTGAAGGCAAGGAGATCTGCATGGAGGTCGAGGACTATCTGGCCATCATCCTTCAGCACGAGATAGACCACCTGGACGGCGTGACCATCGTGGACCGCTCCAGCAACCTGAAAAAGGCCATGTACCGCAAGAAGGCCAAGAAGTGGGCATAGGGGGCAATCATGGGTGAGCAAGGCAAACCGCGTGTTGTTTTCATGGGCACGCCCGATTTCGCGGCCGAGAGTCTGCGCGCCCTGATCGCTTCGGACGAGTGCGAAGTCGTTGCGGTCTATACCCAACCGGACCGTCCCTGCGGCCGAGGCCGCCAGTGCAAGCCGTCGCCGGTCAAGGGGGTGGCACTGGAAAACGGCATTGATGTCTTCCAGCCGGTCAACTTCAAGGAGCAGAAGGACGTGGACGAGCTGGCCGCGCTTGAGCCTGATGTGCTTGTGGTGGCCGCCTATGGCCTGATCCTGCCGCAATCCGTGCTGGACGTCCCCAAGTGCATGCCGCTCAACGTGCATGCCTCGCTGCTGCCCAAGTATCGGGGAGCGGCCCCCATCCAACGCTGCATTCAGGACGGCGAGATCGTCACCGGCATCAGCATCATGAAGATGGAAGCGGGCCTCGATACCGGCCCGGTCATGGTCATGCGCGCCCTGCGCATCGGTCATAACGACCACGCCGGACGGATTCACGACGAACTGGCCGAACTCGGCGGCGCGTGCATCGTGGAGGCTTTGTCCCGGCTCAAGACCGGCGCATACGAACTGAAGGAACAGGACGACTCGTTGGCCTCCTACGCCAAGAAGCTCAGCAAGCAGGAGGGGGAGATCGACTGGAACCGGCCTGCCGAACAGATTCACAACCAGATCCGGGCCATGTACCCATGGCCCGGTGCATACTTTCAGTGGGTCAACGAGTCCGGCAGGAAGATTCGGCTCAACGTCGTTCCCGGAGAAGTGGGGGCGGACGATTCCGGGGCTATCGCCCCCGGCACCATCATCGGCGAGATTGGCGGCAAGCTGGCCGTCACCACCGCCGACAAGGTCTATCTGACCCCGGAGGTCAAACCCGAGGGCAAAAAGGCCATGACCGCCGAATCCTTTGTCTGCGGCTATATGAAGGACTGCAAGGACTAACGAACTTTTTTTTGTGAAACAAGGCCCTGTATGCGCGTTGCGTACGGGGCTTTTTTTATGTTGTTCGCAGTGCAATTTCCTACTCTTTTCCTGCGCAGTTCTGTGCAGTAAGTTTCACTTGTTTGGATGTGAATTCAGCATGATATGCTGTATTCTTCTCTTTATCATGCTGTAATTTTTGCTTTTTAAAAACTTGTCACGCCTGTTGCTAAAGGAGTGCCGTGACCAGGCGCGGCTGGCGAATGTGGAGAGAGTTGATACAAACGTTCCGACAATCGTTTTCCAACTTGTTCGCCAGAACCGCCCGGCTCCCGGTTGAGTCGCATGGTGCGGCGGCCGGTTCCAGTAACGCTCAAAACGGGTTAAGGAGGAGACATCCAGACAAGAGACACGACTGTCATGTGATGCTCTGCCGTACGCTGCCGTTGGGGCTGCGGGCGGCATGGAAAACACAGACTGGATTAATTGTAATAACCAGGGCGCAAGCCCGGTTCATTGGCAGGGTTATAGCTTTGGCAGGGGGCAGCATCGTGTTGCCCCTTGTTTTTTGTTGAAAGGCCCGCGTGATTGGGCGTTTCAAGGGAAAGCGGTCGTTCGCGTATCGGGGAGCCTGGGGAAAGGGCCGGGCAGGGCCGTTTTTCCCAAGGCCCCCTCAGTGGCCCGCCGTACCATAAGCCCGTTGGTATAATTATTCTTTTTTCTATGTCGAAGGAATGTTTTTCTCTTCTTGCGTTGCCATGTCCGCATGAGCAGGCTAGAGTCCTGCGGAGATAAGGCGGAAAGCAATGTATTGGGATGCGGAACGATATGAAAGCTGGTTCGACACCGACGAAGGCCGCTTCGCGCTGGAGCGCGAAGCCCGGCTGCTGCAGGCCGTGGTGGCTGGCTGGCCGCGTCGCCGCAAGCGCCTGCTGGAGATCGGCTGCGGCACGGGCCTGTTTCTGGAAATGCTCTGGCAGATGGGGTTCGACGTCACGGGAGTCGACAAGAGCGCCAGCATGATCGAGGCCGCCCGACAGCGGTTCGGGCACCGGGCCTCTCTGCATCAGGGCGACGGTTCCCACCTTCCTTTTGAGGACGATTCCTTTGAATATGTCTTTCTCTGGAGCGTGCTCGAGTTCTGCGATGATCCCAGAGGGATGCTTCGAGAGGCCGCCCGCGTGGCCGAAAAGGGGGTCATCGTCGGCTTTCTGAACAAGGCCTCCCTCTACTACTGGCGCAATGTGCGCAAGTCGGCCGGAACCATGAGCCGGGCCAAGCTGCTCTCCTGGTTTGAGTTGCGTCACATGGCTTGGCGCGTCACCGGCTTCCATCCGGTCATCGCCCATTCCGTGCTGCCAGGTCCGGTGAGCACCTGGAAGGACACTTTTCCCTGGAAGCATGTCAATGACCGTTTCTACCCGCCGTGGCTGGGGGCCTTCTCGGCCATGCGTATCGACTTCGAGGACGCCGCGCCTCTGACACCCTTGTTCGCCTGGCGTTCCGAGCCGGAGATGAGCTGATTTTTCCATACTTCTAATAGCCTCTTTTCCCCTGCCATGTATGGTGGGCCTCGTGTGTTCATGCACCAAGGAGGCCTTCCATGTTTGGAAAAAGCGTCTTTTTCTCCCTTTTCCTGTTATTGGCGGGGGTGGCCGTCATGCCTGTCGTGGCGCAACAGCACTATCCCGATGACAAAGTGCTCGAGGAAGTGAACAAAGCCATGGAACGTTACAACAGGGCCCGGGAGACCTATGAGGCCGTCAAGCGGGGAGAAGTGCCTCCTGAAATACTGGAACGCACCGGGAAATCCATGGGCCGCGTTACGCCCGAGGCCTTGGAGCAGGAAGCGGCCAGGGAGTTGGAATCATCCCGGGCGGCCTATGACGGCTCCAAGATCAAGGCCTTGTCGAACGCCTCGGGCAGGCCCGAGGGGGAAATTCGGGCCATGCGCGAATCCGGCAAGGGTTGGGGAGCCATTGCCAAGGAGTTGGATGTGCATCCTTCGGCCCTGGGCAAGCGGTCGGCCTCGAATGTCAAAAAGAAAGACAAAAAGGTTGAGAAGGGCAAAAAAGGTGCACCCGCTGATGACGAGGGAGTGCCCGGGGAGGAGAGCCCGATCCTCAAGGGCAAGGGGAAGTCGAAATCCAAGTCCAAGGGCAAAGGCTGGAAAAAGTAGTGAAAAGGCCGGATTGACCGGCCTTTTGATTTCAGTAGATTTTTCGTTTTGAAAACGTGGAGCCGATCACCGAAAAGGTGTTCTCCACGATGAACAGGGCGTTTTCGTCGTGCGTGAAGGTGATTTCCTCCAGTTTTTTGAGCTGCACGTTGTCGATGACGGTCATGAGTACGTTCCGCTCCTTGTGCGACCGTGCTCCCACTCCCCTCAGGAAAGTGGCACCCTGGTTCAGGGCGGTCATGATGTCCCGGCCGATGGCCTGAGCCGTTTCCGAGATGATGAAGACCACTTTGCGTTGGCTGAACATGGCCAGGGTCTTGTCCACCACCACTGAAGTGATGAAGGCCGCGATGAGCGAAGCGATGACCAGGTCCGCCGAAAGTTGGAACAGGCTCAGGCAAAAAAGGGCTCCGTTGAAGGTAAGGTACGCTCTGCCGATGCCGATGTTGCGGCGTTGGAGCAGGTAGACCGCGACGACGTCAAGTCCGCCGTTCGACCCCAGCGAGCGCAGCACCAGTCCGGCCCCGAATCCGATGAGCACTCCGCAGGCCACTGCGGCGTAGAGTTCGTTTTCCACGTGGACGGGAATGGTGGTGAATTCATAGAACAGCGACGTGACCGTTGCCGCATAGGCGCTGTACCAGAAGAATCTTCGGCTGACCTTGAACCAGGCGAATACGAAAAGGGGGATGTTCAGCAGGAGGTTGATCCAGCCCGGGGTCAGCGGCACGCCTGCGTAGTAGAGCAGCGAGGCGAGACCGAAGACCCCGATGGGGATGAAGCTGTGCGGCACGGCAAGGCTCTTGGTGCCCCAGGCGACCACGAAGGCCCCCACGGTGATGAGCAGCAGGTTCCAGCGGACGGAATAGGTGAAGTCCGAGCCGAAGGCCGGGGGCCGGAGCGCGGACGTGTTGTTCTTCGCCATGGTGTCTCCCGTATTACCGGCGGATGTTTCGTGATCCGACCGATTTTTCGGGCAGGAAACTGCATGAAAACAGAATGTGGGGCAAGCATTTTTTGTGCTTTTCGAATTTTATTCTTTTTCGCGAGATTTTTTTGACTGAAAAAATGCTTTATTTTTAATATAAGGCGTAATTAATTCTTGTTCAGTGAAAGTCGGCTCTGGGTTTAAAGAGGCGAGCCTTGTTCACCCTGCTTTGCAGGGCATGTCCTTGTGCCAGACGTTCATGCTTTCCAGCTTGCCGGCTATTTGCGTATTGTTGTGCAAGGTGCCGCTGAAGGTGTAGCCGGTCCGTGCGAAAACAATGTTCATGCCGAAGCTCTCTGCTCTGGCGATCGTGTATGCCGTTCGGATATTCAGCGACGGCATGGTTTCCTCCATTCGGATCAGCAGCTTTTGCGCCGCTCCTTTCCCTCGGTGTTCCGGCAGTGTCGCGAAGTCGGTCATTTCCACGCAGCGCCATTCCCTGTCCAGTTCCGCCGAGGCTGCGGCCACCAGCCGGTCGTCCTCCATGATGCCGAAGAAAATCACGTTGTCCGCCATGGTCGAGCGGATGAACGAAGGCTCGTTGATGGGGAACGGATATGAAGTGAAGACCGTGTCATAGAGCGCGGCCAGTTCTTCGGCATTGTCCGGGGAGAGGCGCACCACATCGCCGGTGTCCACCGAGGCCGGCGGGACGCTGGGGCTCTGGTCCGCACAGTCAAGTACTTTGGTGATGCGCTCTATGTTGCGGGGTACGGCCCGGGAGTGGTTCAGGTATTTGCACATGAAGTATCCTGCGGACTTTCCCTTGTACATGCTTGGCACCCGGGCCTCGTCTATGAATCCTCTGGCCGTGAAGTGTTCAACCCCTCCTGCCGGCACCTTGGCGAAAAGCTTGGAATAGCCGTGTTCCCGTCCCAGTTCGTAGACATCGTCCACGATCTCGGGGAGGTCGTTCGTGTCCAGTTTCAGCAAATACACGCGATCGTTTGCAGGGCCGTGCTGGATTACGGACTTGCCGAGGGTGATGACTGCATCAGGCCGCATCGTCTCTCCGCTCCATGCGTTCGTTGTTTTCTGGAGTCAGGCTGGTGGTGTCGTCCCAGTCCGAAAGCAGCTTCTCCACCCCGATGGCCTTTTCCTCGGCGTCGTCTTCCCTGAGTTGCAGGTTGCACTTGGAGCATTCCCGGTCGCAGTAGTTGGCCTCGTAAGAGTCGGGTTCACTGTAGGTGGTGATGACCCCCTCGTAGTTGCGCAGCACCACCTTGTTGGTTCCCCAGGAGACCACGTAGTTGGGCATGACCGGAATCTTGCCGCCGCCGCCCGGCGCATCCACCACGTAGGTGGGGACCGCGAAGCCGCTGGTGTGTCCACGCAGACTCTCCAGGATTTCGATGCCTTTGCCGATGGGGGTACGGAAGTGGGTCAGTCCTTCGGACAGGTCGCACTGGTAGAGGTAGTAGGGCCGCACCCGGTTTTTGACCAGTTTCTGGTTCAGGGTTCTGATGAGCCGCTGACAGTCGTTGACTCCGGCCAGAAGCACGCTCTGGTTGCCCAGCGGGATGCCCGCGTCGGCCAGCTTGCGCAGGGCTTTGCGTGAGGATTCGGTCAGTTCGCAGGGGTGGTTGAAGTGGGTGTTGATCCACAGCGGGTGGTGCTTTTTGAGCATCTCCACCAGGGCGTCGGTGATACGGTAGGGCAGCACCACGGGCATGCGTGTGCCGATTCGCACCACTTCCACGTGCTCGATTTCGCGCACCTGGGTCAGGAGCCAGTCCAGTTTTTCGTCCGAAAGCATGAGCGGGTCCCCGCCAGAGAGCAGCACGTCGCGGATCTGGGGCGTGTTGCGGATATATTCCAGGCCCGCTTCGAGGTTGGAGCGCGAGGGGATGGAGTCCACATCGCCCACCTTGCGTTTTCTGGTGCAGTGGCGGCAGTACATGGAGCAGGTGTTGCTGATGTGGAAAAGCACCCGGTCCGGGTAGCGGTGGGTGATGCCCGGAGCCGGACTGTCCTCGTCCTCGTGCAGCGGATCGGCCATGTCGTGGCGTTCTATCTTCAGTTCCTCGGCGCTGGGAAACGACTGCATGAAGATGGGGTCGTTGGCGTAGTCGTCCGGGTCGATGAGCGACAGGTAGTAAGGCGTCACGGACATGGGGAATTTTTTGAGCGTTTGCTCGTAGATGCGTTTTTTGCGCTCGGGAAAGGTGACGCCCAGCACGCGTTCGAATTCGTTCACTGATTTGATGGAGTGGCGGATGTGCCACTTCCAGTCGGTCCAGTCCGACTTGGATGTGGTGTCGCCGAGCGATTCGGCAACTTCCTGCTGGTGTTCGTTGAATATGGTCATGGTGGTGTTGCTCCTGTTAAAGGATTTGCCCCAGGAACTCCTGTGTACGGGGTTCTCGGGGAGTGTCGAAAATCGTGTCGGGAGAGCCCTGCTCCAGGATGATTCCCTGGTCCATGAAGGCCACGGTATCGGCCACCTCGCGGGCGAATCCCATTTCGTGGGTGACCACCATCATGGTCATGCCGTCCTCGGCCAGCCGCTGCATGACCGAGAGCACCTCGCCCACCAGCTCCGGGTCCAGGGCCGAGGTGGGTTCGTCGAAAAGCATGACCTCCGGTTCCATGGCCAGGGCGCGGGCGATGGCCACACGCTGTTTCTGGCCCCCGGACAGGGTTTCGGGGTAGGCATGCTCCTTGTCCTCCAGGCCGACTTTCGCCAAATAGTTGCGGGCAAGTTCGCGGGCCTGTTTTTTGGGAATCTTGCGAACTTGGGTCGGGCCTTCCATGACGTTGCTCAGCACGGTCATGTGCGGGAAGAGGTGGAAATGTTGGAAGACCATCCCCACCCGGGCGCGCAGGGCGTTGATGAACTTGTCTTCTCCGCGGACCAGGTCGCCGGAGATGCGGATTTCCCCTTCATCATAGGACTCAAGGTAGTTGACGCAGCGCAGCAGGGTGGACTTGCCCGAGCCGCTGGCGCCGATGACCACCACCACGTCCGAGGGCATGACGTTCAGATCAATGCCCTTGAGCACGTGGTGGTCGCCGAACCATTTGTTCAGATTCGAAATTTCGATGACCGGTGATTGGTGCATGGCATCTCCTTAGGCCGCGCTCACATCCAGGCGGTCTTCGATACAGTGGAAGAGCCAGCTGAATATGGCGGTATAGATGAGGTAGAACATGGCCGCGATGAAGAGCATCTCCATCATCATGAAGTTGGCTGAGGCCAACTGCTGGGACTTGAGCAGCAGCTCGTTGATGGTGATGGTGCTGGCCAGCGACGAATCCTTGAGTGCGATGATGAACTGGTTGCCCAGAGGCGGTATGGCCCTTTTGAAGGCCTGGGGCAGGATGATGCGGATCATGGTTCTCGAATAGGACATGCCCAGGCTGCGTGCGGCCTCCATCTGGCCGTTACTGATGGAGACGATGGCGCCGCGGAAGATTTCCGCGATATAGGCGCCGTTGTGCACGCCCAGGGCGAGCACCGCCGAGGTGATGGCGTTGAAGCCGGCCAGACTGCGCAGGCCGAAGTAGATAAACAGTAGTTGCAGCAGGAGTGGAGTGCCGCGGATGATATAGATGTAGCCGCGCGCGGGCAGGCTCAGTAACGGGTTGGAGGAGATGCGCAAAAACGAAGTGCCCAGTCCGAGTCCCAGCCCGAGCAGGATGCCCAGGGCCGAAACCTTGAGGGTCATCCAGGCGGCGGGCAGAAAGTAGGGCAGATACTTCGGGAGGATGCCGATGTCGAAGTACATTTTGTATTCCAGTGTATGAGGTGGGAGAGGCGGGCGCAGCGCGCGAACACACAAGAGCGCTGCGCCCAGGAAAGGGGATCCGATGCCTAGCGCACCGTGATGTCCGCCTTGAGCCATTTGCGGCTGAGGGCGGAAAGCGTACCGTCCTCATGCATGGCCGTGAGAATTTCGTTGACTCTGTTCAGCAGGGAATCATCTCCCTTGCGGAAAGCCACGGCAATGTCTTCGCTACGCAGGGGCGACCCCAGCATGCCGATGTCGAATTTGCCTGAGTTTATGGCATTGACGCCTACCACGCGGTCGGTGATGACACCGTCAACCACGCCGCTGTTCAGTTCCATGAGGGTCTGTGTGTCGTCCTTGTAGAGCTTAACGTCGCCCGCGCCGAGCTTGGCCGCGTCTTCGGCGAACGTTGTGCCGGTGACCACGCCGAGAGTTTTGCCCTTCAGGTCGGCCGCGCCCTTGTAGGGAGCGCCGTTTTTGATCATGACCTGTGCGCCGGAGTAGTAATAGGGAGTGGAGAAGTTGACCACTTTGAGGCGTTCCTGCGTCACGGCCATGCTGCCCAGGATGCCGTCATAGGTTCCGGAGCGCAGGCCTTCGATGATGCCGCTCCACTCGGTGGTCACGGGCTTGAATTTTACACCGAGGCGTTGCGCCACCTCGCGGGCCACGTCCACGTCAAAGCCCACCAGCCGATTGTCCGAGTTGTAGAAGTTGAACGGAGGATACCCGCCGCTCATGGCGAAACTGATTTCCTTGGCGTCTTTGATCCGTGCCAGGGGATCAGTGTTTTCTTCGGAGCAGCCGTTCAAGGCAAACAGGATGAGCATGGTCGTACATACGACCAGACAGCGTGAAAGGGTCCTCATGGTGTCTCCTAATTGTTTGTGAGGTAGCAGTTTCTCGGAATGATGTTGAACTGCTTTTGTGAAGTGATGGTGTTTTTCTATTTTTGTTCTGCAATATGTGCTGCAGGAAATAAGATGCATACTACAGTAGTCATGAGAAAAATGGAGGCATACACGGGCAACATTGTTTCTTTTGACATGTTTTGTTTCAAGAATGTTGTTTTGACGTGTCTGGAATTGCCTCGTTGTTTTCACATTTTATGAAAACAACAATTTCCCTTCCGCTCAAGGGGGATAGTCGGGTATGCTTCGGGTAGTCGGGTATACCCGATTGGTTAGCCGAGGGACGGCTTTTGGCGCAGGTATTTGTAGAGGGAAGTCTTGCTGCCACGAAGGCCCAGTTTGCGGCGGATGTTCTTGCGGTGGGTCTGCACAGTCTCAAAGGACATGTTCAGGAATTCGGCTATTTCCTTGCCGCTGCGGCCCACCTGGATGAGTTGACAGACCTCCACCTCGCGCGGGGAGAGGCGCAGCAACTCCGGGTCCAGTTCGCCCGAACCGTCGTCGGCCAAGTCCACGAGTTGTTCCTCGATGATGCTTTTATACCCCTCGCGGATCTCGGCGGTATCCGCCTTGGCGATGCGTTCCAGGGCCGGGAGCATCTGGGCCTTGACCTGATTGGTCAGGTGTTCGCGCAACTCCTGGCGGTCCTCTTCCACGGATCGGATGACCCGGCGCAAGGCAATGTTCATCTTGTCCACCTCGGCCTGCTTGTCGCGCAGGCCTTCCCGCAGTTCTTCCTGGGCGGAAAGATCGTGCAGGAGGAGTTGGTACAGGCTGTGGTCCGTGAAGGTGATCTTGCGCAGGATGGCCTCGGCCGGGAATCCTTCGCCTTCGCTGTCCAGGGCCACCACTTTTTCCGTGTGGATGTCCTTGGGGTGGATGTCTCGCATCGCTTTGCGGATGAGTGGCCGGAATCGTTTGCCCAAAAGGGTTTCCACATGATTGCCGGCCAGCACTTGCCCCTTCCCGGCGTGCATGCCCACGGCAGCGGTGTTGGCGGTCAGGATGGTTCCGGACTCGTCCACCAGCAGGGTGGCGTCCTTGGCCGTGTCGAACAGGGCGTTGAACAGGGTGATGGAGTCGGCCCAGGCAGTGATGTTGTCTTCCAGCCGCTCCTCATAGGTTTCGTAAAGCGCTTCCATGGGCCGGTTGTCCGTGGCGATGACCACATGGCCGCCCGCAGGGGCGATTTCGCGGGGCAGGGGGATGATCCGCAGCAGGAAGTTGTGGTCCTCGCTGAAGGACACCTCGTGAATCTGCAGCGGCGGGTAGCGGTCCAGGGTCTGGGCGAGAGTGCCGGTGGCCAGGGCCAGCACCTCCCAGAAAGGAAGTCCCACGGGATCGGTCCCGGGCAGGTAGGCCAGCGTGGTGTCGTTGGCGCGCACCACCCGTCCGTGGGTGTCGGTGTGGAGCACGAAGTCGTCCCAGGCTTCGACGACTTCTCCCGGCTCTGTCGGGAGTGCGATATTTCTGTCGTTGCTGTCCATTGCGTGAATCGCCGTGTTTTGTTTTTACATGCCTACCATCCCCGGTCCGGAATGGAAACCGTGGGCTTTCCGGTCGTTTCGAGATTTACGGCAGGTACGGAAAATTTGATGAGGATCGCAAGAAATTCTGATTTGATGCCGTGCCGATCACGTGGCAAAGGAGTGGACTTTGTTCATTATGCTTTTCAAATAATTTCTTTATGGTTAGATATTGTCGCGGAGGAAATCATGCTCAGTCCCGCGTTTGAAGAACGCTTCAGAAAAATCACTTTCGGGGTTCCCTGGAACCTGTTCCTGCTCACGCTCGGCTCGTGGCTCATCGCCTTTTCGGTCAAGGCCATCGCCGTGCCTCATGGGCTGCTCACGGGCGGTATGTCCGGGTTCGCGCTTCTGGTCTATTATATTGTGGGCGGTCTTACCCCGGGCGAATGGTATTTTCTGCTCAATGTGCCCGTGTTCGTGCTTGGGTGGGTGTTCATCAGCCGCCGGTTCTTTTTCTACAGTCTGTACGGCATGGTGGTCTCAGCCCTGTTTCTGGACATGATCACCTACACCGTGCCCATCAAGGACGTCTGGCTGGCCGTGCTGGCCTGTGGGGGCATCCTGGGCGTGGGCGTAGGGTTGACCCTGCGCACACTCGGCTCCACGGGCGGCTCCGACATTCTTGCGGTCATTTGCAAGGAAAAGTTGAATCTCTCCATTTCCACCTTCGAGTTCTGGTTCAACTTCCTGATCTTTCTGGCGGGCTTTGCCTGGCTGGAGCCGAGCATCATGCTCTATTCCATCGCCATGACATTCGTCATCGCCGTGTCCATCGACTATGTCATGAAGATGTTCGGCGAGCGGGACATGGTCATCATCGTCACCGACCACCCGGAAGAGATCGTCAACGGGATTTTTGCGAAGCTTGACCGGGGCGTCACCCTTCTCGAGGGACGCGGCGGGTATACTGGGGAAAGGAAACAGGTTGTCATGACCATGGTCTCCGGTTTTCAAATCAAGCGGCTGGAGGAGGTGGTCTACACCGTGGACCCGGATGCGTTCACCATCATGGGCTCGGGCTTCCGCGTGCTCGGGCGGGGATTCTCAGCAAGGAAGGTGTACTGATGCTTTTCGTCAACAAGAAGCCGACGGCCAGCCGCCCCATAGGGCTCATCACCGACTTCGGTCTGTCCGATCCCTACGTGGGCCAGGTCAAGGCCGTACTCACCCGGCTGGTCCCGGCCTGCCCCATCGTGGACATCTCGCACGGGGTGGAGCCGTTCAACATTTTGCAGGGTTCCTTTTTTCTGGCCGCGTCCGCTCCGCATTTCGCCAAGGACGCGGTGCTGCTCACCGTGGTGGACCCCGGCGTGGGCTCGGAGCGCCGCATCGTTGTCCTGCGACGCGACGAGCAGTTTTTCGTGGCTCCGGACAACGGGCTTCTGGGGCTCATTCTGGAGGAAGGCGGCGACGTGGAGGCCTATGATCTGACCTCGGCCGAAGAAGCTGTCAGCAAGGTGTCCAACACCTTCCACGGCCGCGACGTTTTTTCGCCCATCGCGGCCTGGCTGGCTTCGGGGGGCAAGCCCGAGAATCTGGGGCCGGAGGTTGCCCTGGATTCCCTGGTGCGTCATGCGGGCAGTCGCCCCACCGTGACGCCGGGACGGGCCAAGGCCCACGTGCTGCATGTGGACCACTTCGGCAACTGCGTGCTCAACCTGCACTCCGGCAGCCTGGGCCCGCTTTCCGGCCTGACCATTCGTACGCCGCTGGGGCGCGTGCTCCAGGCCGTGGATACCTATTCCGACCTGCCCCAGGGCACTCCCGGCCTGTTGGAGGGCAGCCAGGGCTTCATGGAGATCGCCGTGAACCGGGGGTCTGCGGCCCGCGACTTCGGGCTGTCCATCGGCGACAGCGTGGAACTGGAGTGGGAAGCATGAAATTTCTGCGTATCTTTGTGAACACCCTCGGCTTCATGTCCCGGCTGGCTCCGGCCCGCGTGGTCCCGGAAGAAGAACTTTGCAAATCCATGCTGACCATGCCCCTTATCGGGCTGGTGCTCGGCGTGGTTCTAGCCCTGCCCTGGAAGCTGGGCCTGCTGGCCGGAAAGCCCTGGATCCAGGCCTGGCTGCTGGTGATCTTCAACGCCTGGATCACCCGTGGCCTGCATTACGACGGGCTCACCGACATTTTCGACGCCATCACCGCCCACACCAGCCGGGAACGCTTTTGGGAAGTTGTCAAGGACAGCCGTTGCGGCGCGTTCGGGGTGCTGGCGCTCATTTTCTTCATCGCCGGGCAGCTCATCCTGTTTCACGCCCTGCTGGATGCCGGACGTTACGCGGCCATCGGATTCGTGTTCGTTTTCGGCCGGTTCGGGTGCGTGTCCTTCGGCTATTTCGCCAAGCATTTGTCCCGGCCGGGATTGGGCAAGCTGCTTATGGACGGGGCCACCTTCAACGGTTCGCTCCTGGCCCTGTTGTTTACCGCTGTCGTGGGATTCTACTGCCTGCCCTCCTGGAGCCTGTTGCTTTGCTTTGTCTTTCTCACGCTCACGCACCTGCCTCTCTACAGGTTGGCCGAGCGGGTGGGCGGGGCCAACGGCGATTTTCTCGGGGCCGGTATCATGCTGGCAGAGCTCAGTGCGATGTTGGCTGTTGTGGTTCTTCTTTAACAAATACGAGTTGCATGAAAAAAGCCCGCACGGTTCGTCCGAGCGGGCTTCTCTTGTAGACTTTATACAGGAATTATTTCCTGTACCACTTGCCGCCCGGGGCCTGGAGCCAGGTTCCGGCGGGAGCCTGGGACGCGATCTGGGCGGCGCGGCGCTGCCCCACCACGTTTGGGGTGGCCCCGGTCTTGGCGGCGATGGCCTGATAGACCTTGGCCCGGTCCGTGTTTTCCGCTTTGACCAGGTCGGCTTGTTGCGGGGCGGCCTTGAATTCCAGGAAGCCCTTGTTGTTTTCGCCCACGATCCCCTTGGCCTTGAGGGCCGTGACGGCCGGAACGCGGGCTTTCATGCGTTCCTTGATGCCGCCGGCCATGGCCGTAGCGGCCAGCAGGCACAAGGCGGCGGTGAGGACGGTGATAACGAGTCTATTGTTGCGCATTGGTTTCCTCCTGATGTTCTGCGGCGGTTTCGTCTATGTCCGAGAAGAAGCTGTCCAGTTCCCTGTCCACCTTGACGTTGACGTCGATGGTGATGTGGATGGGCTTGACTTCCACGGGTGCGACCTCAACCTTGTGGCTGGTGGAGCAGCCCGTTGCGAAAAGCGCGGTGCAGAGCAGGCCGGCGCACGCCGCGAATCCGATACCGAGTTTCATGGTGTTACCCCCTATTCGATCAGCTTGATCAGTTCCTTATAAAGCAAAATGCGGTCCAAGGGCAGACTGAAATTCACGTCCAGCCGCAACCCCTGGAAATTGGAGCCCTTCATGTCCCCTTCGATCTGCATGAACCCGCCGATTTCCTTGCGGTAGACAAAGGGCAAGGTGCTCCTGGGCTTGCCGTCCAGGGATAGGCGTATGAGCAGGTCCCGGCCCACGGTGTCCGCCTTGATGCGTACCCATTTGTATTCGAAATCCGTGACCGCGGCCTGGGCCAGTTCCAACTGGCCGCGCTGCGGCGTCCCTTTGGGAATGGAGTCGAGGAGCGTTTGGAGTCCCTCCACCTGGATGACTCCGCCTTCGCCCGGTGTGGAGTGCAAAAATCCGCTGTTGAACGAAATTTGCCCATGCTTCCAGGACACGGGTAGCTCCCCGGATAGGGCGGCTTCGCCTCGGGCCTTGGCCAGGCCGAGTTGCGCCAGAATTTCGGAGAGCTTCAGTTGGTTGCAGAACAGGATGACGTCGTACTCTTCTCGGCCGGGCACCACGCGGAAAGCCCGGCTGGAGACATGCCCGCCCGCCCACTCGAAACTTCCGGATTCCGCCAGGATCACGCCGTTGGGTTCCAATTGGAAGGAGAACCGGCCGTTGCTGATCCCGATGTTGCCCGCAGTGAGTTCGTCAAAGGCGAACAGCTGGGCGGGCGCACTGCGCAGTTCCATGAGGTCGGGGGTCTCGAAGATGAGGAGCATGCCGCTTACCTTGAAATCCTGCTCCGCGTTGGTCAGGGTGCCGTCCGTCATGTACAGGGAGGCGCTGCTGTCCAGACCGTCCGGTCCGAAACGAACGTCGCCCTCCATGTCCAGGTTGCCGGTCACGGTATGCCCGGCCAGTGCAGATACCCACCGGGACGGATCATTCGCCTCGGTGAGGAGGTACAGGGACTTGAAATGCAATGCGCCGGTTCGGGTTTCTGCGGCAACGTTTCCGTCAAGGCTGATCTTCAGGCCGGGCAGCAGGGTGGACGAGAGCGTCCCGCGCAGGCTCGCGCCCAGGCCCTGCTGGCGCAGAGTGGCCCGCAGGGAGCCGATGCGGTGTTTGCCTGTGCGGATGTCGGCCACGGACAGGGAGCCCTTGCCGCCTTTTTTCGGGGCGGGCCAGCGAACGGGCATATCCAGCCTGACGGAACCGGTGCGGTGCTCCTTGCCGTAGGCGACGCCCCCGGTCGAAATCTTGATGCGGAATTCGGAGCGGGTAGGTCCGGTCGTCCCTTTTGCCGCCAGCCGTAGCCCGGACAGGGTCGCCTGACGGTCCCCCGCAGGCAGGGAGATTTTTTGGGAACTGCCGGCTTTCAGGGCCACCTGCCAGGAACCATTCCGTTGCGTTGCGGCCAGTGTTCCCGTCAATTCGATTCCTGCGGCGGACAAAGTAAAGTCCGCATTGGAACCGATCATGTCCGCGTGTAACGCCATGTCGTCCGTGAACGGTATGCCCAGGGACGAGAGATTCGGGGCTGTCAGGGAGAGTTCCAGTCTTGCCTTGAGGGAATCCGGCAACTTTTGTGCAGGGCCGAGAGCCAGGTCTGCACGCAGGCTCAGGTCCACAGCTCCCTTGACCGGTGCGGGTAGCAGGTCGGCCCAGGCCCCCAGGTGCAGTCCGCGCGAATCCACCTGCAGGGAAAGGGTGTTCGGGGCGGAAGCATAGACGCCGTCCACGTCTATGGTTTGGTCTCGGGGCCGTAGTTTGAGCTTGAATGGGACAGTGTTCTCCTTCGGCTCTGCAAAGGCTTCCACCGGAACGGCCAGGGGGATGTCGTTCACGGTGGCGTCCAGCAATGAATGGCGGAGTTCCAGCCGGTCGAAGGGCAGGAGCGGAAGTTTTTTCTCCTCCGGTGAATCGTCGCCCTGGAGACGCAGCGCGTCCAGGACCGGAATTCGCAGGCCCTGCGGGCCGTAGGAGCAGTGCAGGCGCAGCCCCTGGATGATGACGGCGGTGACCCGCTTTTGTTTGAGGGAGGCCGGGGTGTATTCCACGCGTACGTTGTTCAGGGTCAGCCCGTTGGTGGCCTCTCCCAGCCGCACCGGCCCGATGTCCGCGGAAAAGAGCCCGGCCCTGCGGATGTGGAATTCGGTCAGGGGCAGTCCCATGTCCTGCGCCAGTTCGGGCACCAGTTTTTCCAGGTAGCCCGGCGTCCAGGACGTCAGGAACCACCCGGCCCCCAAGAGGGCGGCCAGCAGCCAGGGCGTCAGTCGCAGGGCCCAGCGCGTCATGCGTCTTGCGAGAGAAGCGGACATTTCAGGATTATGCGGCATCGGATTCGTTATAGCAATATGTTGACGGTCTTACCCTGGTTATTCTTTTCGTTTTTGCGCCATGCCCAGGGTCAGGGTGCCCAGCACCACCAGGGTCGCCCCCGCATAGGTCCACTGGTCCGGTGTTTCGCTGAAGAACACGGCCCCGAACACCGCGGCCAGGGGGATTTCCAGATAGCCGATGGCCGAAATGACGGCGGCCCGTTCCTCGCGGTAGGCGACAGTCATGAAGTGCTGCCCCATGTTCATGAGCAGGCCCACTGCCAGGAGAAACACCAGCTCCGTAGTGTCGGGCATGAGCCAGTTGCGGGCGTCCAGAATGGGGCCGAGCACGCCTGCCGTCAGAGTGGGGTAGATGATGATGGTCAGCGGGTGCACGTGCTTGGAAAGGAAGCGCACCGTGATGATGGCGAAGGCGGAAAGCACGGCCGCCATGCTTGCAACCATGACCGCGAACGGGTCCAGGACCGAGGCGTTGCCGAACAGGAAGGAGGGTTTGGCCACCAGGAGCACGCCGGCAATGGTCGCCACTACGCAGAGGATTCCCTTGGCTTCCAGATATTCCTTGAGAAGGAATGAAGCGAAGATGGCCACGAAAACGGGGTGGGCGAAGAAAATGACCGTGGCGTCGGCCAGGGGCAGATGCACGTAGGCGTAGAAAGTGCAGAACAGGGCTCCGAAACCCAGCAGGCCGCGCAGGAGCAGGAAGCCGCGCTTGCGCTCCCCGAGAATACCCGCACCTTCTCGCCGGAGCAGAATCGTGCAGTAGGCGAAGCCCACCACCGAGCGGGCGAACAGGATTTCCATGGGAGGCAGCCTGGCTCCGGCCAACTTGATGAACAGGGTGCCGAAACTGTAGCAGGCTGTGGCCACGAGCATTGAGCGGATTCCCGGCGAAAGTGAGAACATGAGACTGAGATCCCTATGACGGAATGTCGGTTCGGAAACAGAGGTGCTGCGCGATTTGTTTATTTCATAAGAAGGACGGCCTGCCAAGCACTTAGAGGATGAGGGTCACCACCTTGTTGCGGCCTTCGGTCTTGGCCCGGTACAGTGCTGCGTCCGCGCGCCGGAACAAGTCGTCGATGTCGTCGTCCACCGGGTGGTGGCAGGTGACCCCCGCACTGAGGGTCGTTTCGATGGAAAAGCTGCTTGTCTTCACCACTTGCTCGGCGACGGCCTTGCGGATGCGTTCGGCGCACAGTTCCGCCTCCTTGGGCGAGGTGTGCAGCAGGCCCACGCCGAATTCCTCGCCGCCCAGGCGGCCGCAGAAGTCGGTGTCACGCAGGTTGCCCGAGATGGCCGAGGCCACGGCGGTGAGTACTTTGTCTCCGGCCTGGTGCCCGTAGGTGTCGTTGATGATCTTGAAGTGGTCCAGGTCCAGGAGGATGAGCCCGAAGGGGGTCTGATAGCGTGCGGCCCGGCTCACTTCCTCGTCGGCCCGCTCCATGAAGCTGCGGCGGTTGAGGATGCCGGTCAGGCTGTCGTGGTTGGCCCTGAAAAGAAGTTCCCTTTCCAGTTCCATGCGCTCGGAGATGTCGTGGACCAGGGAGTAGAGAAGGTCTCTGCCGTGGATGGTGACGGGGCCGCTGTAAACTTCCACGTCCCGGATGTCGCCGTTGGCCAGTTTGTGCCGGAATTTGAAGTGTCCCCGTTCCTCGTTCCGCGCCTTTTCCATTTCCGCGTGAATCTCTTCGCCCGTGAGGGTGTTGATGTCCATGATAGTCATGGTCCTGAGCGTTTCCACCTCGTAGCCGTAGAACTCGCCGGCGGCCCGGTTGGCGTCCACTATCTCGCCCGAAGCGGGGTCGATGAGCAGCATGACCGAGCGGGCCCGGCTGAACATGACGCGGTAACGCCCCTCGCTTTCCTCCAGCGCTTTTTCGTACTGCAGCCGTTGGGTCACGTCCGAGGAGATCATCAGCCGGGCAAGGACGTTCCCCCGCCATCGGACGAGCTTTTCGTGATGTTCATAGAACCGTCCGGTCCCTGCGATTTCTTCCACCCAGCAATGGGTGTCTCCCGCCTTGCTGTGCCTGTGCGTCCAGATATTGCCGCAGAAGTCGCATGGCCCTTCAGTTCTGCTCTGCAGGACTTCCCAACATTTTTTGCCCACGACGTCACTGCCGTGAACTTCGCGGATTTTTCGGTTTCCGTAGAGGATCGTATGGTCCTCAAGGCTGATGATCGTTATCAGGGCGTCGACTTCGTCCAGGATGTCGAGTTGGTCAATGGCTTCCGTCATGCGAACCTCCAGACGTCTTTGCCATACTGAAACGGTGTGGGTTTTTGGCGATCTTCGCAATTATAACCGGTGGGGAAGGAGCTTTTCTGCAAGACGAGAAGGGAAAACAGGGGATTTTTGGATGGCGATTATCGTAAAAATGATTTTTTCAATCATGCTTTACAAATAAAATTCTTTTATCTATGTTGCGCCCGTTACGAGAAAGCCAAACCTGCCGCGAGGCTGGGACGGAAAGCCACGGGTCTCATGTGAGACAGCCGGGTTGCCAATGCTGACGAACTCTCCCTTCTCGGGCGGTTACCGCCGGTTGCCGCCTTCCACGTACTCGTCTGCCCCTCCTGTCCTTGCCTCGTTGCAGAGTTGGACGCAACAAGGGGGGGATACGTGCCCAAGACCATATCCGCAGCCCATGAGCCTGCCGTCGGGGAAAGGCAGGACTCCGGGGATTTGCATCCGGTTCTTCCGAGCATGCTGCTGCCCGACCGCTGCGGCGATTTCGATCTGTTTCTTGAACAGGGAGACAGCATGGTACTCTATGCCGCCAGGGGCGAATTGTTTACGCCCGCTCACCGGGAGCGTCTGGCCGAACGCGGGGTGGAACGCCTCTATGTCCGATCCTCGGACAAGGAGGAGTTCGAGCGGTTCGTCCAGGATCATCTCGGTGACCTGCTGGCCGATGAGTCCATTGCCGTGGAGGAACGCTCCTCGGTCTGGTTCGATGTCACTTCTTCCCTGGCCCGCGAAGCTTTTGATCGAAATTTGCCAAAGTCCCTGACCAACGTCCGTTTTTCACGAATCAAACGCATCCTGCGCGACAGCCTGCCGTTTTTTGCCCGGCCGGAGGCGCTCAGACATTTGTCCAGCTTCGTGGCCGAAGGCGGGGAATACTACCACCACGGCATCGGGGTCATGGTTCTGGTGGCCGGGATTATGAACACCGTGGTGACCGACGACATAGATTTCATGGTCGGAGTCTGCTCCGGGGCCATCCTGCACGATGTGGGCAAACTTGGACTGCCTGAGGCGGTGTTCGAAAAACACCCGGACGACTTGACTTCGGAGGAACTGGAAATCCTGCATTCCCATCCTGTCATGGGGGTGAGCCGGTGCGCAGCGGTGCAACTGCCCCAGGAAGCCCTGCATTGCATCCTTTTTCACCATGAGCTGGAGAACGGCTCCGGATTTCCTTCCCAGGCACCGGGAGAGGTCATCCCCCTGCACGCCAAGGTGGTGGGCATGTGCGACGAATACGACAACCTGACCCGTCCCAAACCGTGGCGTGAGGCGTTCACGCCTTTCGAAGCCCTTGCGCGCATCAAGGAAAAGCGGGACAGATATGACCCAGACCTGCTCAAACGGCTCATCCTGGTGCTTTCCAGGGCCGAAATAATGTAGTTTATTCCTTGACAGGGAATGACGAACCGGAATGGCTCGTGAAGCACAGGCTTTGCGGGCCGTTCTGCTTTTTCGCGGTTAGGCCAGCATCCAGCCGGGCACGAACCTGTTGCCGTTCTTGAGTTCTTCTTCCAGGCGCCGGTAGTCTGGCTGATGGGAGGCCACCAGTCGCCAGTAGGCCGGGGAGTGGTTCATGTGTTTTCTGTGGCACAGTTCGTGGACGAAGAGCTGTTCCACCAATTCCGCGGGCAGGAAAAGCAGCTTGGCGTTGAGGCTGATGGAGCCCCGGGACGAACAGCTGCCCCAGCGGGTCTTCTGGGTTCGGATGCGCGTGTCGGCGTACTCCAGGCCCGTGCGGCGCGAGGTCTCGGCCAGCCTGGAGGGCAGGTGCAGCCGGGCTTGGCCGGCCACATAGCGCTTTAAAACGGTCATCACGGCGTCACGGTCTTTCATGTCGCCCGAGATCAGGAGCCTGGTTCCGTTTTCCGTGATCCGCACTTTGGCGTTTTTTCGGAGATAGTCCACCCGTCGTTCCACGTCGATACAACGGAAAAGGATGCGTTCGGGGAGCTCCTCGTTGCGCATCAGCTGGATGCCGTCCGCTTCCATCAGTCGGCGGGTTCGTTCGATCCACCCCTGCTTGCGCTGCAGCACGCCGGGCACCTGGGTGCGGTCGTACCCCCGCGGCACCACCACTTCCAGGCCGCGTCCGGGCACCAGCTTGACCAGCACGTTCTTGGCCCGCGGGTGTTCTTTTATGGTCAGGGGCAGTTCGGTCATTGACGTTTTTTTCGGAGGTCGTCCGGCGTGAACAGTTTCAACCCGTTTTCCCGGCACAGGGCGGCGAAAACTCCTTCGCCGGGGACCAGAGTGCCGCTGAAGGTGCCGTCATAGATGCGCCCGAAGCCGCAGGAAGGCGAACGGGGCTGGAGCACGGCGGCCGTGCAGCCCGCAAGCTTCGCCAGACGGAGTGCTTCCTCCGCGCCGTGCTCAAAGGCCTCGGTGGCGTCGTTGCCGTCCTTGTCCTGCACCCTCCCGTTTTTCCGTTCAAAAGGAGGGCGGGGCGTGTTCAGGCCGCCCAGTTGCTCGGGACAGACCGGTACGGCCTGGCCCGAGCCGAGGAGCCGGACGACTTCCGGGTCTTCCTGCCCCTCGCCGTTGTAACGGCAGTGCACGCCCGCCAGGCAGGCGCTGACGACATATCTTTTATCAGTAGACATCGTGAGTCCTCGTGATTAGGTTCCTTGGTGCTGACAAGTCCGAACATCCTATTACCCCTTTCCGGCATGCGCAACAATGGAGTTCAAAAATGAATGCGGATCATCGCAGTCGTCGGATGTATATATTTCTTTTCGTCCTGATGGTGGCTTCCACCATCGCCTTCCAGGGCTGGCGGACCCTTTTGAACAACTTCGCCGTGGAAGTGGGCGGTTTGTCCGGGCTGGAGATGGGTATTGTCCAGTCCGTGCGCGAAGTGCCTGGTTTCCTGGCCCTGCTGGCCGTGTACCTGCTTCTGCTGGTGCGAGAACATCGCCTGGCGGCGCTGTCGGTCATGCTGCTCGGTGCGGGCGTGGCCATGGTCGGCCTTTTCCCCTCGGTCTGGGGCATCGCCACCACCACCCTGATCATGAGTTTCGGATTTCATTACTATGAGACCATGAACCAGTCCCTGACCCTGCAGTATTTCGACCGGTACGAGTCCCCGCTGGTGTTGGCCCGCATGCGCAGTGTCGGCGCCATGACCAATGTCCTGGTGGGCGGTTTCGTGTTCGTGGCGGTCAAGTACATGGGGTTCACCGAACTGTTCGCCCTGATGGGGGCTGCGGCCGTCGCCGGAGGACTGTGGGCGTTCAGGCAGGACCCCACCCACACGGACATGCCTCCTCAGCACAAGAAGATGGTTTTGCGTTCGCGCTACTGGCTTTTCTATGTCCTGACCTTTCTCTCCGGGGCCCGGCGGCAGGTGTTCGTGGCCTTTGTCGTGTTCCTGTTGGTGAAAAAGTTCAATTACTCGGTGCGGACGGTCACCATCCTGTTTGTGCTCAACAACATCATCAACTATTTTGTCAGTCCGCTCATTGGCAAGGCCGTGAACCGTTACGGCGAGCGCAAGGTCTTGAGCGTGGAATACCTGGGCCTGTTGGTGGTCTTCACCGCCTACGCCCTCACGGACAGCCCCTGGGTGGCGGGCGCGCTCTACGTGGTGGACAACATCTTCTACAACTTCATTATGGCGGTCCGCACCTTCTTCCAGAAGATAGCCGATCCCAAGGACATCGCCTCGGGCATGGCCGTGGGCTTCACCATCAACCACATCGCCGCGGTGGTGGTTCCCTTCATGGGCGGGCTGGCCTGGATGGCCGATTACCGAATCGTCTTCCTGGGGGCGGCTGTCCTCAGTTTCGTATCCCTGGTGCTTGCCCAGTTTGTGGACGGGCAACTGCGCAAGAAAGGCTCATGGGATTGACTTGGTCCGCATGGCATGGTTCACTTTGACGTGCTGCGAAGTGCTCCCTTCGGGGGGAGGAACATGAACCATGAATAACGTCATGAAGGAATATCCCCGGATTTTTTTGCAGACCGGGGACTGTTTTCTCGCCGTTCAGCCCACGCTGATAACCACGGTGCTGGGGTCGTGCGTGGCCATTACGCTGACCAGCCGGGACCGGGGCGTCGGGGCCATTTGTCATGCTTTCCTCCCCAACAGCGAGGAGTCGCGCCGCCGGGGGGAGCGCGATCCCCAGGTCTGCCGGTTCGTGAACACGGCCATCGAGAATATGCTCCAGGGTATGACCAAATTGGGCGTGTCCATCAATACGCTGCAGGTCAAGTTGTTCGGCGGCGCGTCCGGCATCGCCGTGCGGCGCGTGGAGGACAGTTCCTACAACATCGGTCGACGCAACGTTGAAATGGCGCACAAGATTCTGCACAACTGGGGTCTCGATATTGAAAGCGAGGATGTTGGCGGCAGCCAGGGGCGCAAAATACATTTTCTTTCCAGCACGGGCGAGATCTGGATGAAGCGGCTGACCGGGGAAACTACCGATGCCATGGCCAAGGGCGATCCCCTGGCCGGCAGTGAATTTTAGGGCGAGGAGAGTGGGGATGATGCCCAGAAAACATGTCGCCGGGTTTTTAACGTTTCTGTTCCTGTATCTGATGGCGTTTCCGGCCCATGCCGCGGACCATCTTTATCAATATTCCACCATAGACGCACTTTTGGCCGGTCTTTACGACGGCGAGTTGACCCTCGGGGATCTGGTGCGCCAAGGCGATTTCGGCCTGGGAACCGTGAACACCCTTGACGGTGAACTGGTGGTGCTGGACGGCGTTCCCTACCATATCAAGGCGGGCGGCAAGGCCGATGTGGCCCCGGACTTCACCAGAACTCCCTTTGCGGTGGTCACCCGTTTCGATGAGGACACCATTCTCAAACTCGATGCAATCGATTCGATGGAGGCGATGAACAAGGCGCTGGTCGAGGGACTGCCATCGCGCAACTCCTTTTACGCCATTCGTCTGGACGGACGCTTTTCCATGGTCAAGGCACGGGCCATTCCTGGTCAGCATAAACCATACAAACCTCTGGGCGAGTTGGTGAAGACCCAGATCATCGTCAAATTCACCAATGTCGAGGGCACCTTGGTGGGCTTCTGGTCGCCATCCTTTGTCAAGGGAATCAACGTGCCCGGCTTTCATTGGCATTTTCTGACCAAGGACCGTACCCGGGGCGGCCACGTGCTGGACTGCTCCTTCACCGGGATGCTGGCCCGCGTGGACGAAATCCGCGAGTTCACGCTGGCGCTGCCCCGTAGCAGGGACTTCGATTCCGTGGACCTGACGTCGGATCGGGCAAAGGAGCTGGACGCGGTGGAAAAGGCTCCTGCGGGCAAACAATAGGGAGAAGGCATGGGCGAACGGTTCAAGGTTTATGTCGATCCGGAGCTTGCACCCATCATGCCTCGCTATCTTGAGTTGCGGAAACAGGAGCAGGCCCAACTGACCGCAGCCATCGCCGCCCGCGACGCCGCCGCCGTTTCCGTCCTCGGGCACCGCCTCAAAGGGTCCGGCGCTTCCTACGGCTTCATCGGTCTTACGGACATGGGGGCCGACCTGGAGCAGGCAGGAAACGATCAGGATTTTCTTGCCGCCCACAGGCTGGCCAAGCAGGTCCAGAACTACCTGGACAATATGGATTTGATTTACGAGGATGAACCCTGATGAAGATCCTCATGCTGGCCGTCAATGACCCCGCGGGAACCGGTATCCAGTTCTGTCGGGCCGTGAACCGTCACAGCGGCCACTCCTGCCGCATCGCCACCCTGGAAACCCGCTACACCCACGGTTGGGAAAAGGACCTGCACGTACCGGATCTGAATGCGGACGGGCTGGACGAGTTGGGAGATCTGTTGCGGCAAAGCGACATCCTGCACTTTCACATGACTTGTGATGAGCATGTGCGCTTCGGTCCGTATCTGCCCGCCGAATTTCTTCAGGGCAAGGCCGTTGTCCACCACCATCACGGGCATCACGATTTCCGTTCCGACCCGGACAGCTTCCGCGCCAAATACAGGAGGCTGGGGCGCGGGAATCTGCTGGTGAGCACTCCGGACCTGCGCAAGTTGCTGCCTGAAGCGTACTGGATGCCCAATCTGGTGCCCATCGACGACCCTCTGTTCAGACCGGCGGACGTGAAGTTCGACGGGGTTCCCCTGCGTGTGGCTCATTCGCCGACGCGCAAGGATCTCAAGAACACGGACGATTTTACGGCCGCGGTGGATGAGTTGGCCAGGAAGGGAATCCGGCTCGACGTGGACCTCATCGACGACGTGCCCAACAGCGAATGCCTGGAGCGCAAGCGCAATTGTCACGTGCTTTTCGATCATATGCAGGGTTACTACGGGGTCAGCAGTCTGGAGGGATTGAGCCAGGGGCTGGCGGTTATCGCCGGGCTCGACGAATGGAACCGGCTGAACATCGCCGAATTTACCGGCGCCGGGGAACTTCCTTGGGTGGTGGCCTGTAACCGCGATGAACTGGCCGACCGACTGTCCCTGTTGGAGGCGGACCGCGGCCTGTGCGCGGAGGTCGGACGCGGGAGCCGCGGTTTTATGGAAAACCACTGGTCAGACCGCATTGTCGCCCGACGTCTTGTGGACTTCTGGAAGCGTTGCTGACGGGACATCCCCGTTCTCGTGGTGCAATACGTTCGCTCTTTTGCCTTTCCCGTGTAAATTCGCTATGCAGCCGTGAGTTCAACAAACCGGAGTGTATATGAAGTTTCCCCTGGCCCGAATTTCGATCTTTGCGCTGTGCGCGTTGGCGGTCTCCGCTGTTTTGCTTCTTGCCCAACAGAGCGTTGTTGTGGCCGGAGACGGCAGGCACAGGGTGCGCATGCCCGTGGACCCGCGGATCATTGAATTCGAGGGCTCGGACGAGGCCCTGACACGAATGGAGGAGAAAAGGGACAACGCTTCCATGCCTGCACAGCCTGCGGTCAAGCCTGCCAAGGGCGTGAAACGCGGAAACGGGGCGCCCAAGGCGAAAGTGCCGACTCCGGCCTCAAAGCCCAAAAGGACTGAGAAGCCGGCGCCGGGGCACGATCCGAAAAGGGCGGATACGCCCAAACCTGCCCCGAAAGCCGAAAGAAAGCCTTCCCCCGGGCAGCCTGCGAAGGCCGAGAGGACTTCTCCAGCCAAGCGGCCCGGGCCTGCGGGCGGCACCATCACCAAGTTTGGGGTGAAGAAAGCGGCCAAGGGTTTCTTTACCGTGCATGTGACCGGCGACGCCCCCATGGGCAAGGTTACCTATTTCTGGCTCAGAAACCCGACCCGGCTGGTGGTGGATATCCAGGGTCGTTGGCAACTTCATGCCCGTAACGTGGTGCGCGTCAACCAGGGCAAAGTCAAGCATGTGGTGGTCGGCGAGCACCATGACAAGCTGCGGCTTGTGGTCCATTTCCACACACCGCCGAGGACCATGGGCAAACCCGTGATCCGGGTCCAGGGCAATGGTGTCGACATTTCCGCACCGGCCGAGTGATTCCTCGGCGGCGCAAGTCGCGTATTCGGAATACATGGACCGGCAGGGCAAACGCCCTGCCGGTCTTTTTTGTATCAAATAAAGGGATGATCCCCGCATGGAATTCTTCGCATGCAGACCCTAGAAAAGGGGAACGGTTTCCGGATATTCCCCTGCCATCAAGTCGCTGACGGTCTCCAATCCCTTTCTCAACTCCTCAGAAGACCGGGCCCCGGTCAGGGACAGACGTGCGGCGCGCGGTGCTTCGGCGTCGCCAACAACGAATTTTTCCGCACAGAAAAGATTGATGCCCAATTCACGCGCCTTGGCCTCGAAGTCCGCTCCGGTCCACGGTTCGGGCAGGGACAACCAGATGAAGAAACCTGACGGCTGGCCGTGAAAGGAACCGGACGGCAGGGTTTCCCGGGCGACGGCCATGCGTTTTGCGGCTTCGGCCCTTTTGGTCAGAAGCACCCGTTCCGCCGTGCCGTCGGCAATCCACATGGACACCAGTTCGGCGTTGAGGGTGGGAGACATCCAGATGGTGTTGACGACCGCCTCAATGATCTTGCGGCGAATAGGCTTTGCCGCCGAGACGAAGGCCACCCGCATCCCGGCCCAGAAACACTTGGCTACCCCGGAAATATGTATGGAATTGTCGGGCATGCGTGCGGCCATGGGGACCCCCGGCTGTTCGCAGGTCAGGCCATAGGCGTCGTCCTCGATGAGCAGCAGGTTGTGGCGCAGGGCCACCTCGGCCAATTCGTCCCGCCGCCCCGCAGGCATGAATATGTTGGTGGGATTGTGGGAGCCGGGCATGAGGTAGAGGCCTTGTATCTCGTCCCGGCGGCAGGCCATGTCCAGGCCTTCGGGAGTCATGCCCTGTTCGTCCATGGGAATGGGGACCAGCCGCAGGCCGTTCATGGAGGCCAGGGATTTGATGCCGGGGTAGGTGAGGCAATCCGTGGCGATGCGCCGGCCCGGCGAGAACAGGATGCTCAAGCCGCAGGACAGCGCATGTTGGGCCCCGGCGCAGACCACCATCTTGTCGTGTGTTGTTTCAAGCCCGTATCGGGCGGCCCACTGGACTCCGGCTTCGCGGTGGGCCCTGAGCCCGGACGGGTCCGTGTACCTGAGGAATTGGGAAATGTCCTTGCGCCGCCCCAGGCGCAGCAGGGCTTCGGAAACATCCGGGTCATGCTCGTAGAGCGGCGTATTCAGGCCCATCTCCAGCATGCCCGCAGGAAATTCCTTTTTCATCATGAAGGAATCCGTGGTGGCGTCCGAGGCCACAAATGTCCCCCGGCCCACTGTCCCCGCCACCAGGCCGCGCCGTTCGGCCTCACGGTAGCCCCGGGTGATGGTGGAAACGTTGATGCCCAGGGCGTCCGCCAGGTCGCGGTGGGTGGGCAGCTTCTGGCCCGGCTTGAGTCTGCCCGCTGATACGTCCCGCTCTATGCGGTCCGCCAGTTCCTTATAGAGCGGGCCCTCGCTTCCCATTGTCTCTGGTTGCCATATTGTCATGCATACAATGTAGTGATTGACTGCACACAATGTCAACAATAGTGTGCACAATGAAAGAGTATCATGCAGCCCCGGCAGCCGGTTCATGTGTTGCCGGGCAGAGGAGAGGACCATGTTCGCACTGCCTTTCATCTTATTCGTCATGGCCATGACCGGTACACCCGGTCCGGCCAACCTGACGCTCATGGCCATCGGTCAGGCCACTGGGTTTCGCAGCGCCCTGCCGTTCCTGGCCGGGACCATCCTCGGGTTCCTCTGCCTGAACCTCGCAGTGGGGTTCGGGCTGGGGCAGCTGTTCATGGCTTCGCCCATCGTCAATTCCGTCATGAAGGTGGTGGGTGCTGCCTATATTCTCTATCTGGCCTGGAAGGTATTGCGGCTGAGCATCGGCACTCCCGATACGGCCCGTCGATTCACCTTCCGGGATGGGGCGTTCATTCATCCTTTCAGCCCCAAGAGTTGGGCCATGTCCGTGGTGGGATTTTCCCAGTTCAGCGACCCGGCTGCACCGCTTCTGCCCCAGGTTGCGGCTTTTGCGTTCATCTTTTTTGTCTTTCAGGCCTCGTTTCACAACCTGTGGTGTGTTGCGGGCGTCTGGTTGGTGCGTCTGCTCAAGTCTGCCCGTATCCGTACTGGCGTCAACTGTGCCGTGGCGCTGCTCATGGTCGGCGTCACCATGCACGCGCTTCTTTTGTAACCTTTACTTACGTTCTTCTAGGAAATTGAAATGTTCGGATTGCCTTTTGTATTGTTCGTCATAGCCATGACCGGGACGCCCGGTCCCGGCAACCTTGCCCACATGGCCATCGGCCAGTCCTCGGGATTCCGCAGTGCTCTGCCGTTCCTGGCCGGGACCACGTTCGGGGGCGTCTGTCTGGACACATCCGTGGCCTTCGGTCTGGGAAAGGTGGTCATGGCTTCCGATGCTCTGGCTCTTACCCTCAAGGTGGTGGGCGCCGTCTATATCCTGTATCTGGCCTGGAAGGTCGTGAACCTCACTGTGGACGCCCCGGGTGAGGTCAAGCGGTTCTCCTTCCGGGACGGGGCGCTCATTCACCCTTTGAGCCCCAAGAGCTGGGCCATGGCTCTGGTGGCTTTCAGTCAGTTCAGCGATCCTGCCGCGCCTCTGATCCCCCAGGTGGCGGCATTTGTGCTCACCTTCATGTTCTTCCAGATTTTCTTCCACAGCCTCTGGTGCGTGGCCGGTGTTTCGCTGGTCCGGGTGCTGCGTTCCGCCCGCATCCGTGTTGCGGTCAACGGCGTGGTGGCTCTGGTCATGGTCGGCGTGACCCTGCACGCGTTGCTGTAGCCTTTCCGCGCGTTCTGAACTAAGAGGTCCCCATGTTGAGTTACCCCTTTCTTCTTTTTGCCGTCGCCACCACCGGGACGCCCGGTCCGGGCAATCTCGCCCACATGGCCGTGGGCCAGGCCATGGGCTTTCGTCGCGCCCTGCCGTTTTTGGCCGGGACGGCGACGGGTCTCGTGTTCATGAGCATTGCTCTGGCCTTTGGTCTCGGCGAGTTGCTCATGGCCTCTGAAACGGCGTCCATGGTCATCAAGGTGGCTGGCTTCGTCTACATCCTGTATCTGGCCTGGAAGGTGGTGCGCATGAACATCCGCACGCCGGACGCGACCGAGCGTCGGTTCACCTTCCGGGACGGGCTGCTCATTCATCCCCTGAACCCCAAGGGGTGGGCCGTCTGCGTGGTGGGCTTCAGCCAGTTCAGCAATCCGGAACTGCCGTTGACGCCCCAGTTTCTCGCCTTTGCCGCCGTGTACACGGTGTCCCTGGTCTGCTTCCACTGCTTGTGGTGCGCGGCCGGGGCCTGGATGGTGCAACGCCTCCGTTCCGACCGTATCCGTCTGAGCGTGAACTGCCTTGCCGCCCTGCTCATGGTCGGGGCGACGCTGCGCGCGCTGTTGTAGTCAGCACGCCGATTCGGCATTGCTTGCTCACCTGGGAGAAATGTTTCCGGTCTCTCACGCCGGCAACAGGGGTTCAAACCCCTTTGGGGACGCCATAGAATTTCAACGGGTTACATCGAAAGACGTAGCCCGTTTTCTTTTTGTGTGTCTATTTACGTGGCTCAACGGGGATATCAAAACCTCCTAGATTAACGACACTGCCTCCTCCCCGCCTTGTTATAAATTCATTTTTGCTAGTATGTCAGAAAAGGTGTATCAGACTATGACGGCTTAAGTCTCAATACATCTGGGAGCATACGAATGATTTTTTCTCGCATCCAACTAAAAAACTGGAAGAACTTCAAAGACGTTGATGTCCAGTTAAACAATCGCATGTTTGTGATTGGTCCTAATGCAGCTGGGAAATCAAACTTTTTGGATGTGTTTAACTTCCTTTCGGATGTTGCCAGCGACGGACTGGAGAAAGCGGTAAACTCCAGAAATGGAGTATCTGCGCTTCGGTGCCTTGCAGCTAGAAAAGTCACAGACATATCCATCAAGGTCTGGATTGATGACGTGTGGACATACGAACTTGTTATCAAGGGGAAAAAGGGGACTGAACCGAGGGTTGAAAAGGAAGTTGTAAGAAAGCAATACAAAAAAAGCTCTAGGGCAATTATATCCCGCCCAGACAAAGAAGATAAAAAAGACTCTGAAAGACTCACACAGACAGCGTTGGAACAGGTCAATGCAAACAAACCATTCCGAGAAGTAGCCACATTTTTTAAGACAGTTTCGTACAGGCATATTCTTCCACAAGTTGTCCGTTCTCCTAGAGACTTCTCCCCCGTTTCAGTGACGGATGACCCTTTTGGAAGGGATTTGGTGTCCCAGATATGGAACACGCCATCGCGAACTCGCAAATCTAGACTAAAAAAAATCAATGACGTTCTCCAAATCGCTGTACCTCAATTAAGTGACCTCACCGTTGACATGGATCAACCTACCGGTTTGGCGCATCTGGAAACCCGATATCAGCATTGGCGGTTGCATGGGGCACGACAAAATGAAGCGGCTTTCTCTGATGGCACGCTTCGTTTACTTGCATTGCTGTGGAGTCTTCTTGAAACTGGGGGGCCATTGCTTCTTGAAGAGCCAGAACTGTCTTTGCACGACGAAATAGTCAGGCAGCTACCAGCCATGTTTGCGAAACTGGATAGGGGCAGGAAAAGGACTACTCGTCAGGTCATTATCTCGACCCATTCCTACGCTATGCTAGAAGATCCAGGAGTTGGCCCCGGTGAAGTTCTTATTCTTGCACCTGGCGACAATGGAACTGAGGTCAACCCGCCAGAAGACACTGACATTGAGATCATGCAGGAATCTGGTTTAAGTGTGGCAGAATACCTTTTGCCCAAAACCAATCCACACAATGCAACTAGGCTGACTCTCTTCGATTATGATAGTTGATCTTGTGCTTGAGGGGCACCTTGAAGAACCTGTAGCCCAGAAGATCGTGACTTATTGTGGTCACGAGATTGGCACCAGTTTCGGCAAAAAGGGGTTTGGGTATGTTAAAAAAAGTGCCCACAAATACCACTCAATAACCAAAGCTGGCAAAGCTGTGTTCGTATTGACGGACTTCATGGATACGAAGTGTGCTTGCATAGTTGAAGCTTGCGAACAATATCTGACAAATCATGTTGGCCACCCCAATGACACCTTTCTTCTTCGTTTTACTGTAGCGGAGTTAGAAAGCTGGCTTATGGCTGATCGGAATGGGATCTCAAACTACTTGGGAATCCAGAGCAACAGGGTGCCAGCTCAGCCTGACAACGAGGCAGACCCCAAACAAACATTGGTCAACCTTGCTCGACGATCAAGAAACAATGAAATCAAACGTGCTATCATCCCAGATGCAAAGCATGGAGGTTCGGTCGGCCCAAACTACAGACCGATCATGCAAAAGTATGTTGAAGAGGTTTGGGATATTGATGCCGCGCAACAAAACTCACCGAGCCTCGCCCGCTGTATCAATCGACTGAAAGTTCTTGATTGAGCTGGCCTTGGCAAACCGTTTTCTCGTGGCTCATGTGTGGCTCGAACCGTGTAAACCGTGTTTTTTGTGTTATCTGTGCTAAAGCTAATTGTCTGAAATGACGTAAGTAAGCGACCTTCCGTCATTTGTTACATGGCCTCTCACGCCGGCAACAGGGGTTCAAACCCCCTTGGGGACGTCACAAGAAAAAACAAGCACTTACGAGCAAATCGTAGGTGCTTTTTTCTTTCCAACATCGAGCGGGTCCCCACACTACTCCCCACAAGGTTGCCAAAAAAACCAATCGGCGTAAGAAGTGGGTCCACTTTATTGGACCACTGAGCGGCGAATCCAAGGTGGACAATTTTCGGCTCTACGCCGCCTTGCGGAGCCGGTCAGAGGCGGCGACGCCGCACGCGTTGGTGGGTTAGAAACTTCACTGACGGGTTGTCAAAACTCCTTCCACGGTGTCCACTACGTAAATCCGGGATTGTGCCGCGATGGCGTTATTAATGTCCTCTGTAACGCAATCGTAACAAACGGGTCATTGGCCTGTAACGGCCGGGGGATAGTCAAGATGGACTGTGACTGCAGGCGTCCGCGCCTGCGCCCGCAAGAAATCTATTTACGGAGAAAGTAATGGGAAATGCCGTCAAGGTGGCTTCCAGGAACCTGAATTTCTACTATTCGGATTTCAAGGCTCTTGAAGACATCACCATCGAATTTGAAGAGAACCAGGTCAGTGCGCTTATCGGCCCGTCCGGCTGCGGCAAGTCCACCTACCTGCGTTGCATCAATCGCATGAACGACCTCATCGCCGGGACCCGGGTCGAGGGAACCATGACCCTGGACAATCAGGATATCTATGCCAAGGGCATCGATGTGGTTTCCCTGCGCCGCCGGATCGGCATGGTCTTCCAGAAGCCCAACCCGTTTCCCAAAACCATTTTCGAGAACGTGGCCTACGGCCTGCGCGTCAACGGCGTGAAGGACAAGATGTTCATCGAGAACCGTGTTGAGGAAGCCCTCAAGGGAGCGGCTTTGTGGGACGAGGTCAAGGACAGGCTGCATACTTCGGCCCTGGGCCTTTCCGGCGGCCAGCAGCAGCGTTTGTGCATCGCCCGCGCCATGGCCGTGGAGCCCGAGGTGCTGCTCATGGACGAACCCGCCTCGGCCCTGGACCCCATCGCCACCCAGAAGGTTGAAGACCTGATTCACGAGCTGAAGAAGAACTACACCATCATTATCGTCACGCACAGCATGCAGCAGGCCGCGCGTGTGTCCGACCGCACTGCCTTCTTCTACATGGGCAGGCTCATCGAGGTGGACAACACCAAGGCCATGTTCACCAAGCCCAAGAACAAGCAGACGGAAGACTACATCACCGGCCGGTTCGGTTAGGAGGGAGGATACATGGAGCAGAGAGCTCATTTCACGAAAAAGCTTGAGGAACTCAAGCTCAGGGTGCTGCGCATGGCCGCCCTGTCCGAGACGGCCATTCACAAGTCCATCAAGGCCTTTGTCGAAGGCGACGGCGACTTGGCCGAGGAGGTCATCAGAGGCGACAGCGCCATCAACGACCTCGAGGACGATATCGACAATTTCAACCTGGAGCTTCTGGCCCTGGACCAGCCCATGGCCATCGACCTGCGCACCATCATAGGCTCCCAGCGCATCACCGTGAACCTGGAACGCCTGGGAGACGAGGCCGTGAACCTGGCCCACCGCTCCATATTCCTGAGTTCCCGTCCTCCGTTGCCTTTCAACCCCCTGATGGAGGAGTTGAGCACCGTGTCCAAGCAGATGCTGGCGGATTCGCTCAAGGCCTTTGTGGACGGCGACGTTGCCCTGGCTCATCATGTCTGCCGCACCGACGACGAGGCCGACACCCTCAACGTCAAGATCCTCAAGGAACTCATCAGCGACATGGTCCGCGAATCCCGCATAGTGGAGCGCGGCGTGCACTGCATCATTGCGGCCCGCCATCTGGAGCGGGTTGCCGACCTGGCTACCAACATCGCCGAGTCCGTGGTCTTCATTGTCGAAGGCGACAACATGAAACACCAGTGCCGCGGTTAGGAATTTAGTAGTAAAATCAATAAGTCAGGTCGGCGGCCTTCGCGCTGTCGGCCTGACTTTGTTTTACATTTTCGGAACATGCTAAAATCACAGGGAAAGGCAAATAGCAGGATTCCGCGGCAGAAAACGGTTTACAGTGGGTTTGATTTCAGCTACGGAAGTGATTCTTTGCAATAGTACCCAACGGCCGGGGCGCATTTCGCCCGGCTCGACATTGGGCGTTACGGCAGCGGTATCGGTCCTCAGCGGGCCGGCCTCGCCAAAGGGAAAACCGGACCTCGGAGCGGTGGAACCTTCGGTAGCGGACTGCGGTCGATCATATATACGCTAAATACTTTTGTCCGAGGACCATGTTGGAGGTTAACCATGGAAAAAACCGAAGAAACTGTTGAATCCCAAGAAATGGAAATGAGCTTTGAGGCAGCCCTCGAAGATTACCTCAATTCCGATTTCGGCGACCTGGACGAAGGCACCATCGTTTCCGGTGAAGTCGTCAAGGTAGGCAAGGATCACGTTCTCGTCGACGTCAACTTCAAATCCGAAGGCCAGATCCCCGTATCTGAATTCGCCGATGCCGAGGGCGCGGTCAGCGTCAACGTCGGCGACAAGGTCGATGTCTTCGTGGTCAACAAAGACGAAGCCGAAGGCACCATCTTCCTGTCCCGCGAACGGGCCAAGAGGATGCAGCTTTTTGATAAACTGGAAGAATTCCAGGAGCAGGACGGCGTCGTCACCGGTCGTATCATCCGCCGCATCAAGGGCGGCTACACCGTCGATCTGGGCGGCGTCGAGGCATTCCTGCCCGGCTCCCACGTCGACCTGCGCCCGGTCCCGGATATGGACGCTCTTGTGGATAATGAATACGAATTCAAGATCCTCAAGATCAACCGCCGCCGTTCCAATGTCATCGTTTCCCGCCGCGTCCTGCTGGAAGAGCAGCGCGCCGAGCAGCGTGAAAAGCTTCTCGAAACCATCGAGGAAGGCCAGATCGTCACCGGTAAGGTCAAGAACATCACCGAATACGGCGTGTTCATCGACCTGGGCGGTCTCGACGGCCTGCTGCACATCACGGACATGTCCTGGAAGCGCATCAAGCACCCCAAGGAAATGGTCCAGCTGGGCGACGATCTCGAATTGAAGATCCTCAACTTCGACAAGGAAGGCCAGAAGGTCTCCCTGGGCCTCAAGCAGCTTGTTCCCGATCCGTGGGAAAACATCGCCGAGAAGTACCCCCAGGATGCACGCTACACCGGTACGGTCACCAACCTGGCCGACTACGGTGCATTCGTGGAACTGGAATCCGGCGTGGAGGGCCTGGTGCACATCTCCGAGATGTCCTGGACCCGCAAGCTCCGTCACCCGTCTCAGATGGTGAAGGTCGGCGACGAAGTCGATGTCATCGTTCTGGGTGTGGACCAGGAGAAGAAGCGCATCTCCCTGGGTATGAAGCAGGTCAGCCCCAACCCCTGGGATGTGGTTGCCGAGAAGTACCCTGAAGGCACCGTGCTTGAAGGCTCCATCAAGAACATCACCGAATTCGGCGTCTTCATCGGTATCGAAGAAGGCATCGACGGTCTCATCCACGTGTCCGACATCTCCTGGACCAAGAAGATCCGCCACCCGTCCGAAGTGTACAAGGTCGGCGATTCCGTCCAGGCCAAGGTCCTCACCGTGGACAAGGAAAACGAAAAGTTCACCCTTGGCGTCAAGCAGCTCACCGAAGACCCGTGGACCCAGGTCCCGGCCAAGTACCCTGTCGGCCAGATGGTCACCGGCGTTGTGACCAACATCACCGACTTCGGTCTCTTCGTTGAAGTGGAAGAAGGCATTGAAGGCCTGGTTCACGTTTCCGAAATCAGCCGGAAGAAGATCAAGAGTCCGTCTGAAATCTTCAAGGAAAACGAAACCATCGAAGCCAAGGTCATTCACGTGTCCGCCGACGAACGTCGCCTTGGTCTGTCCATCAAACAGACCCAGGAAGATGAGCCCCGCAAGCCCAAGAGCTACGGCGGCGCTCCCGCGGAAAACGGTAACACCACCCTCGGCGACCTGCTTCGCGAGAAGCTGGAAGCCGCCAGCTCGGAGGAAGAGTCCGAGTAGCGAGGATAAATGGAAGCCAAGCTTCGTTTCTCCCAGCGACACCCCTTCATCTTTGGGGTACTCTTGATTGTATTGGCCGTGGCCCTCATTGCGGGGGCCATGGCCTTCTTTGGTTCATCGGGAGTCGGTTCCTTCGGTTTTTCCCGGACCAAGCTGGGTCAGGCCAACATTTACGGCACCATCATGGAGTCCGCTCCGGTGGTGGAGTGGCTGAACGCCCTGCGTGAGGACGAAAGCGTCAAGGGCGTATTGCTGCGGGTTGATTCGCCGGGCGGAGCCATAGCGCCTTCCCAGGAGATCTATCGTGCCGTGCAGCGGCTGGCCGAGGTCAAGCCCGTGGTCGCCTCCTTCGGCACAGTGGCGGCCAGCGGAGGCTACTACGTGTCCGCACCGGCCACCAAGATCGTGGCCAACCCCGGCTCCATCACGGCCAGCATCGGGGTCAAGGCCGAGTTCATGACCTTTGGGGCTGCCCTGGAAAAACTGGGCATCAAGCCCGAGGTGCTGGCCACAGGGCGGTTCAAGGCGGCCGGAACGCCGCTCAAGGACCTGACCGAGGCGCAGCGCCGGCAGATCCTTGAACTCATGAACGACATGCAGGACCAGTTCGTCACCGACGTGGCCAAGGGCCGCAACATGAAGGTGGAAGAGGTCAAGGCCATTGCCGACGGCCGGGGCATCACCGGCCGGCAGGCCCTTGTCTACGGACTGGTGGACCGCCTTGGGGGGCGGGACGACGCCATCGAGTTGCTCAAGGGGCTGTGCGGCATCACCAAGCGCGTGCCGTTGGTGGAAGGGCCTGTCGAGGAAAAGACGCTGCTTGAGGAACTCATCGGCATCCGGTCCGCTGAATTGCATCACATGCTGCGCGCTCCGGGCTGGATCTTTTCCTATTAGACTTCACCCTCACTAAGCAGTATGAATTTTTCCGCAGGTCGCACTTGAGCCATTATAATGGTGGTGTGACCTTTTTCCGGGTAGGGACGTAAACTACGGGCGTGAAGCCTGTTTCTCTTTATACCGTATCGACATCCAGCGTGGCGGCGGCCTGTCGGAGCCGCCAAGGGGAGCCATGAGCAGCACGGGAATGTACGACAGAATCGTACACGACTACATTGAAAGGGACGGGGGCGTCATCGTCCTCCTGTCCGAGGATCAATTATTCCAGCGTACTCTCCGGTCGACCATGACCAAGATCATCGGCACCAAAAAGGACTGTCTGGCCTTTGCCGGCAGCACCAGTTCCGCCGTGAAGCTCATCAAAAAGTGCCATGAGCGCAACATACCCACCGTGGTTTTCGTGGAGCGCGTCATTGCCGGGAAGCCGAGTACGGACTTCATCATCGCCATGAAGAACCTGATTCCCGAGTTGCGGACCATTGTGCTCGTGGGCGAGACTCGTCGGGAGAACATCGCGTATTTTTACGAATTGGGCGTCAACAACGTCATCTCCAAGCCGGCGTCCATGAACAACATCATCGAGAAGCTGGCCTTCACCATCAAGCCGCAGGGCAAGCTTTCCGAGCTCATGTCCGAGGGGAAGACGCTTCTGGACGGGGGCGACTTTCAGGGCGCTCTCAAGATCAGTACCAAGATCCTCAAGATCAAGCCCAACAGCCCGGCCGGGCTCATGCTGGCGGGCGACTGCTACCTGGCCATGGAGGATCACAACAAGGCAGTCAAAGCCTATCTCCAGGCCCATGAAAGTTCGCGCCTCTATCTGGAGCCGCTCAAGAAGCTGGCAAACGTCTACGAGGGCGTGAACGAGGAAGAGCATCTCAAGTATCTCAAGAAGCTCGACCGTCTCAGCCCGCTCAATACCGAGCGCAAATGCGAGATCGGCGCGGCCCATATCCGGCGCAAGGAAATGAATATGGCCGAGAAGTATTTCGACCAGGCCATCGAGACCGCCACCCAGGAGGCCATGAGCATGGTTTCCGGCGTGGCCGAACGCATTGCCGGGGCCGTTGCCGAGTCGTCGCCAAAGATGTCCGAGAAGTATCTTCACAAGGTGCTGGAGACCAAGGGCGCCAACCTGAGCAAGGAGGACATCGCCACCTTCAACAAGCTGGGCATCGCCCTGCGCAGCCAGGGCAAGTGGCGCGAGGCCATCGACAACTACAAGCGCGCCCTGCAGATATCCCCGGAAGACGAAGGTCTGCATTTCAACATGGGGCTGGCCTACCGGGACGGCGGCGAGCGGCGCAAGGCTTTGGAGTGTTTTGAAAAGGCGCTTCAGTGCGGTCCTGACCTCTATAAGGTCAGCGTCAACGTGGCCATGCATTTCGGTGACCTGTATTCAGAAATGAGGCGGTTGGACGAGGCTCTTCGGTTCTACGAGGAAGCCGTGAAAATCAACCCGTCCAGCAAGGTGGCCAAGGACAAGCTGGCGGCTCTGCAGAAACTGCTCAAGGGCTGAACCGGCTGTTGAGCCCCTTTCTCCGGCGGCATTGCGCGCCATGATGAGGAAAACTCCCGATTCTCCTGCCCGGAGCGGACATGAAAACGGAATATTGCATCAGGACGCTGCACGAGTTTTTCGAAGCCGACAGGGGTGTTGCCGTGGTCCTCTCCGAGGACAAGGTTTTCTTCCGTACCCTGCGTTCGGCCATTCACCGTGTGGCCGGTTCCAAGCGCGATTGTCTGTACGCCTTTGCCGGGCGTAAAGCCGCCCTGAAAGTGGTGGAGAAGCTCTACAAGGAAAAGGTGCCGCTGCTGGTCTTTGTGGAACGTATGGTCAACGAAGAGCCGAGTACGGACTTCGTCATCGTGCTGACCAGAAAATTCCCGGACCTCAAAATCGTGGTGCTGGCCTGGGAGGTCAGCCGGGATCTCACCGCTTATTTCATGGAGTTGGGCGTCGCCAACGTCATCTGCAAACCGGCCTCCATGAACAACATCCTCGAGAAAATGGCTTTTGCCCTCAGTCCTCCCAGTCAGTTGGGACAACTCATGGACAAGGGCAAGGCGTTGCTGGCTGTCGGGAACTTCGACGAGGCCCTTATGGTGGTGGACCAGATTCTGGGCATCAAGCCGGGCAGTCCGGCCGGACTCATGCTTCAAGGGGATATTCATCTGGCCATGGGCGACCGGGCCGCAGCCCTGGACTCCTACCTCACCGCTCATCATGCTTCGGAGATGTACATGGAGCCCATCAAGCGGCTGGTCAGGGCCCTGCGGGGCATGGACAATGACCGGGCCCTGGACTATCTCAAGAAGCTCGACTTTCTCAGCCCGCTCAACCCCGAACGCAAGGCGGACATCGGGTCGGTCTATCTGGAGAAAAAGGAATTGGAGCAGGCCGAGGAATATTTCGACAGGAGCATCGAGATCATGGGCCGGGAGGCCCGTACCCTGGTGGCGGGCATGGCCGATCACATCGCGGAGTCCGTGGCCCAGGTTTCTCCGGTCATGGCCGAGAAATATCTCAAGACCGTCCTTGAATCCAAGACCTCCAGGCTGGACAGGGAGGACATCCATACCTTCAACCGGCTGGGCATCGCTCTGCGCAGCCAGGGCAAATGGCAGGACGCCGTGGAGAATTTCCAGCAGGCCCTGGACATTTCGCCGGACGACGACGTGCTGCATTACAACATGGCCCTGGCCTATCAGGACGGGCGAGACTTCCGCAACGCCCTGCGGAGCCTGCGGCGGGCAGACGAACTCAACCCGGAGCTGCACAGGGCCAGCGACATGGTGGCCGCCAATTTCGGGAATATCTATCTGGACTCCGGCGGTTATGATCGGGCCGAGGAATACTTCACCCTGGCCATGTCCCTGAACAGCCGTAATCAGAGGGCCGTCCGGGGGTTGCGGATGGTGGAGAAGATGCGGAAGCGCTCCGACTCAAGGTAGCGACTTCCGGCTGTTGCCTAGTTGGGCGTCGATGTATTCCTGGATCTTGAACTTGGATTTCGCACCATTGTAAGTCATGGAGCGGATTTTTCCGAACACGGGGCGCTCCTGCCAGGCTCGGTCATGCACCCCTCCTATGGACCAGGCGATGCCCGTGTAGCCGTTGGAATCCCTGCCGTCGAGCTGGTAGCGGTCGTTGAGTTCGATGCAGGTGCGCATGGCCCGCTCCGGCGATTCCGTCCATTCCAGAATTTTCTTGGCCCAGTACATGCGCATGTACCCGTGCATGTGCCCGGTGTTGACCATTTCCATCTGGGCCGCATTCCAGAGCGGGTCATGGGTCAGGCCCTGTTCCAGTTGTTCGTCCGAATAGAGGTGGGGCCTGGGGTCCTTTGCGTGCTTGGACAGGGTGGCGGCGGCCCAGTCCGCAAAGCTGTCGGTGTTGTCGTAGTCCGGCTCGTAATGGCAGAAGTTGTCTGAAAGTTCACGGCGGATGATGAGTTCCTCCAGGTAGCTGTCCTTGGAGTCTCTGTCCGCGTTTGCATCCAGTACCGTCAGGGCGATGCGCAGGGCGGATATTTGTCCGAAGTGCAGGTAGGGCGACAGACGAGAGATGACCGGGTCGGTGGGCACGTTGCGGCCTTTTCCGTAGCGGTTCAGGCGGGTGCGGAGGAATGCGGCCAGAGCTATGGAGGCTGCCTTGGAGCCGGGGGCGAATCTGGTGGGCTTCGGACCCGGCCGTGAGGCCACGAACCGGTAGACAGTGTCCCAGTTCGCCGAGGCTGGCCGTTCGGTCAATGGAATGGGATGCGGGGCCAGGACGGGCGGCTCCACGAGATATTCGGGCAACAACCCGTGCAGCTTGGGCCGGATGGTGCGCGCCGCGTATTCCTTTTTGGGGGACGCCAGCCAGCAGGGAACGATGTTGCGGCTGTCGGCCTCGAAAACATCCATGTTCAGGCTGCGGCAGACCTCGACCATCCATTGGCGCTTGAGCCGCAACACGTCGAAATCCGTCACCAGGATCGAGGCGCCCAGCTCCCGCACCAAGGCGGGAATTTCTTCGGCGGGGAGGCCCATGCGCAGCAGGAAGGGAATGCCCAGTCCTTCCAACTCCACGGCTGTCTCGCGCAGGCCCGCGCTCAGGAAGGAGAACTGTCTGTGTCTGGCCTCCAGAAAGGCCGGAGCAAGGGCATAGGTCACGCAGAGCGGCTGCTTGCGCAGCAGGGCCTGTTGCTGGGCGAAGAGCAGGGCGAAGTTGTCCTGGGCACGGTGTTCCCGGTGCATCCAGTACACCACCGGCCCGGAGTGTTGCGGACCGCTTTTGATCTGTCGGGTTCTGCTTGGGATCATGATTCCACGGTAGCAGAAAAATGAGGGAAACGGCTACAGTCGCTGGGGGAAATCCGTGATGATGGCCTTGGCTCCGGCCCGGATGAATTCCTTGGCCGTGTCCATGTCGTTGACGGTCCAGAGATTGGTATGCAGCTTGGCCGCCTTCAGTTCGCGAACGAGTGCCGGCGAAGTGATGCGGTGGTCCGGATGGTAGGCGGACACACCCAGGGAATGCAGGTATTCCACCAGGTTTTCCGGATGCGTTTCTTCCTGGAGCGCCGCCGTGGGGATGTGCGGAGCCAGTGTTTTGGACTGGATCATGTAGTCGTGGTTGAACGAGGAAAACAGGATGAGTTCCTCGGCTCCCGTCTCACGGATGACCTCAAGCACGGCCCGGACAATTGTTTTGTCGCTTGCGTATCCGGTCTGATCCTTGATTTCCAGGTTCATGGGCAGTTTTTGGCGCACCGTGAATTCCAGGGCCTCGCGTAGGGTGGGTATGCGCTGCGCGCGGATGACTTCATGCTCCGCCTCCGGCACTTCGCCTGATTTCACGGTTCCGTAAGGGTCGGTCGTCAGGAAGTGGGAGCCCGCATCCAGGGAACGCAGTTCTTCCAAGGTGAAATCGTGCACGTCCCTGCGGTCTTCGAACTCCGGCCTGGACTCGATGTCCGTGGTGCGTTTCAGGGTGTCGTCGTGAAAGACCACCAACTGGTTGTCCGCAATCATCTGCACGTCCAGCTCCCAGAAATGCGCCTTGCATTCCACGGCCTTTTGTGCGGCGAGCAGCGTGTTTTCGGGGGCAAGGGAACGCGCTCCGCGATGGGCGCAGGTCAGGCCGGTCTCCTTGAGGATGTCGAAAAACACGGGGTATCCTTTGGGAACAGGGCTAAACTTCGATGCCCTGTTTCTTGTACTCGTTGAGCTTGTTGCGCAGCGTGCGGACGGAGATGCCGAGCAGGTCCGCGGCCCGGGTGCGGTTGCCCGCGGTCTCGTCCAGGCTCTTGAGGATGAGCTTCTTTTCCATTTCCTGCAAGGGGATGACCGAAAGGGCCTCGTCCAGAGAGGAAGGAGGCGCCGCCTCGGAAAGGATTTCCTGGGCTTCTTCGATGGCACTCATGTCGTCCGGCTCCCACGCGTCCTCCTCCATGAGGAAGTGATTGCGTTGAATGGGGCCGTCCCCGGCCAGAAGTACGGCACGCTCCATGAGATTTTGCAGCTCGCGCACGTTTCCTGGCCAGTCGTAGCCCGTGAGCCAGGATTTGGCGTCTTCGGTGAAGGCCATATGGCTCAGGCCGTAGGCCGCGCAATACTTGTTCACGAAGAATTCCGCCAGATTGATGACGTCCCCGCCCCGCTCCTTGAGGGCCGGGAGCTTCAGGGGGATGACGTTCAGGCGATAGTAGAGGTCCTGGCGGAATTTGCCTTCCTTGACGGTTTCCTCGATAGCCCGGTTGGTGGTTGCGATGACTCGCACGTCCACCTTGACCGTTTCCACGCCGCCCACGCGGTCGAACTCGGACTCCTGGAGCACGCGCAGGAGTTTGGCCTGCAGCCCCAGGTCCATCTCAGTGATTTCGTCCAGCAGGATGGTGCCGCCGTCCGCCAGCTCGAATTTGCCGAGCTTGCGGTTGATGGCTCCGGTGAACGCGCCCTTTTCATGGCCGAACAATTCGGACTCCAGCAGATGCTCGGGCAGGGCCGCGCAGTTGATGGCCACGAACGGTGCGTCCACGCGGTTGCTGTTGTGGTGCAGATAACGGGCGAACATTTCCTTACCCGTGCCCGATTCGCCGGCAATGAGCACCGTGGCCTTGGATCGGGCCACTTTTTTGGCCAGGGCCAGGACTCGCAGCACTGCCGGATGTTTGCCGATGATCTGAAATTTTCCGGCTGTGCCTGCCGGGGCAGCGGATGGGGCGGGGCGGGGTGTGGGTTCGGGCTCCGGGGCCGGAGCGGGTTCCGTTGCCTTGTCGGGCAGGACCAGCTTGATCTTCTCCCACATGAGTGGTTCAAGCCAGTAGTCGCGTGCGCCCAGTTCCAGGAATTTCTGCGCCTCTTCGGCGGATCCGGTTTTGGAAAAGATGATCACCGGCGGGAAGGAGTCGTCCTGTCGGGCCTGCTCCAGCAAGGCCTGGGCGTCGAAACCTTGCAGGTCCGGGCGCGAGAAGATGAGCAGCGGGTGCGATTTCTTGATGAAACCGAGCGCACCGTTCAGATTGTCGGCGAGCCCCGCCTGCACTCCTGCTTCCTTGAGCGTCGGGAAGATGCCCGTAACCGATTGCGGTTCGGCAATGAAAAGAATCGTTCTGTCCGACATGATCTGTTCTATTATCCATAAGCGGAATATATTTCAATAATTTTAGCGTGGTCAGCCTGAATGCGTCCGCCTTGCCCGAACATCGGCCATCTGATACCACTACAGGACCCTGCTTCCGGCAGGGATAATCGACGTAAAATCCGCTCATACCGGCGGTTAAAGAGAGATATATCATGTTTCGCAGGAGTGTTCCTGTATTCTGCTACCATGCCGTCAGCCACGTTGGCGGGCATACCCCCGAACAATTTTGTGAGCATCTGGACGCCATGTTGGACGCCGGATACCGCACCATCACCGCCAGGGAATTGCTGGCCGTCACCCGCGGCGAGCGGCGTATCGACGGCAAGTCCGTGGTGCTGACCTTTGACGACGGCCACTTGAGCAACTGGCTTTACGCCGTGCCCGAACTGGAAAAGCGGGGTATGACCGGGATTTTTTTTGCCCTGACCGACTTCACCAGAACTGGTAAGGTTCGTACCCTGGATACCGCCCCGGAAATGCAGCCCATGCCGGATGCTTTCCGGGCCGCCCATTTCGACAGGGATTGCGATCAGTTCATCAATGAGTCCGAGATCCGGGCCATGGTTTCCAAGGGCATGGAAGTCCATTCCCATGGCGCACGGCATCAGGGCTGTTTTGTGAACTTGGTTCCTGAAAAACCGGTGGGCAGCCCCAAAGCCCATTGGGCAGCCTCCTGCATCTACCCGGCCATGAAAGAGGGATGGCCCATGTTTCGTGTGGGCAGTGCCTACGCATACAACGGATTCTGGCCGGAAATGAACGGCGGAGAAGACCCCCGGTTCAGAATCAGGTCCCGGGCCCAACGAAGGGAGTTCTGCCGCAAGGATTTTTCCCGCAGCATCGAGCGCATGCGCGACCTGAACCGTTACAGCGAGCAGCTTTTCTGCTGGCCGTGGGGCCAGTTCGACGCTCTGGCCGAGGAAGAGCTTCGCAAGGCAGGCTATGCCGGGGCCTTTACCCTGGAACGCTGGGCGAACACCAAGGGCACCAATCCCTATCACCTGAATCGCCTCGGTGTGGGGGCCCGCAAGGACGGCAAATGGATTCAGAGTCGTCTGCGTATGTACGGTAATGAAACGACTTCCCGCTTTTTTTTCAAACTCCACCGCAAGCGGCCGGAAGTGGAATCCGTTCTTTTCGCCACGGACTCGTCGAAGATATCGGGCGGAGCCAGACAAATGGTCAACAATGCCATCGCAATGCGGGATATGGGGGTGCGGGTGCACGTCCTTGTCACATCAAAGTCCCCTCTTGGGAGAGTGGTCAGGGACACCGGTGGAATCAATGTGATTACCTTCGACAAATTCAAGAATCCGTTGAAAAGCGCCCGGTTCCTGAAAAGTCTCGTGGAGGAACATGACATTGACGTGGTCCACTCTTTTCACAATAGAGCGTACAAGATGGGCGTGCTGGCCCGTGTTTTTGGCGGGCGTTTCAAACATTACATCAACCGCGGCGTGATTTCTAAACCCAATGCCCTGTTTTGTTTGTGGGCGTCCCTGTCCAACGGGGTGATATGCAATTCCAAGGTGTGCGCCGATGTGCTGGCCCGAGTCGGCGTACGGCGTAAACAGCTCAACGTGGTCTACAACGCTTTTGCCAGGCCGGGCACGGACAACTCTCAGCCGTATAAGAAACGAACGACCCGTTTTTTGTATATCGGGAATGAGGCGAAGATTAAGGGGTTCGACGTGTTTGTGGAGGCCTGCAATCATTACGGCAAACTGGCCGATCTTCGTGATACGGAGTTCCTCGCTGTGGGCTTGAAGCCGGGGCCCACCAAAAGATATTTGGTTAAAGGGCTGCCGGAAGTTCGGGAACGGATAAATTCACCGGGTCGGTGTTCTCATGCCGAGGTGCTTGAGTTCATCAAAACATCGGATATGTTGGTGGTCACTTCCCGCATGGAAAGCCTCCCCAACACTATTTTGGAGGCGTTCGACAGGGGACTTCCCGTGATCAGTACCCAAGCTGGTGGTATCCCTGAACTCGTTCGCGACGGGGTCAATGGGTTTCTGTGCGAGATCGAAAACGCCGAGTGTTTGGCGAAGCGTATGCACCAGTTGGCCCAGGATTACGAGTTGCGCAGAGAAATGGGCGGTATCAACCGCAAGGTGGTGCGCTCCCTACTGACCCTTCACAACAAGGGCATGAATCTAATGCGTGTCTATCTGGGCGAGCGCATTGTTCAGGACCTGCCTATCGAGGAGTTGGATTAGATGGCTGAAGCCGGCCCCCTGACCTCGTTCTGGGACACCCTGCCCGAAGAGCTTCGGTGCAAGCTGCGCCTGGGGTGCACCGGCAAGCTGCACTTGCTGGACATGGCCGGATGGTGCCTGCGCTCCGGGGGCGAGTCCCTGCGGACCATGGCCGCGGACCTGCTTCAGACGGCTTTCGGCGAAAATTCCCTGGATGGGGCCATGGCCCAGGAACTGCTCGGATTGGAGCAGGTACGGTCGGTTTTGCCGCAACCCACTTTGGACGCACTTCAGGCCCTTGTCGCGAACTGGCGCAGACCGGACGATCTTGGCTATTACGACTCTCTGCGTACTCGGCGGGATTTCATCAAGATCAAGGAATTCATCGATATGAGCATCGCCGATGCGCCGGGCAATCTGTTCTGGCGCGAGCAGGCGTTATTCATGGGCATGGTTTCGGGCGACCTGGACTGGGCCGCCTCCCGGCTGGACATGGACGAGCCGGCGGGGACCGAACCGATTTTCAACAACATCCGGGGCCTGTTCGGCAGGTTGCGTCATGAATGCTACACTGCGGCCCGGCTCACGGAAATGACCGGCGGCGCCTTCGGTGTATCCTACGCAGAGTTGGCCTCCGGGCTTTGTCTGGCGCAGGGTGGGGAACGCGATGCCGCGGCCCTGTTGTTTCTGGATGTCCTGGAGAGGGCTCCCTGGAACACCAGCCTGTTGCTGCGGGTCCATGACCTGTTGGCCGGGGTTGATCTGGAGAGGACTCCGGTTCCCGGCAGCGTGGGTATTCTGCTTTATTCCTGGAACAAGGGCGCGGAACTGGATGCCACTCTGGAGTCTCTGCATGCCTCGGACCTGGACGAAGCCAGGATTTTCGTGCTCGACAACGGGTCCACGGACCAAACCGCCGAGGTGCTGGAGTTCTGGGAGCAGCGTTTCGGCAGGCGTTTGGCCGTAACGGCTTTGCCTGTGAACGTGGGGGCGCCGGTGGCCCGCAACTGGTTGCTGCACTTGCCTGAAGTGGCGGCCTGCGACTACGTGGTCTACCTGGACGACGACGTCTCTCTGCCCGGAGATTGGCTGGGCCGGTTGGGCGCCGCCGTCAGGCTGTATCCGGACGCGGGTGTCTGGGGCTGCAAGGTGGTGGACCATGTCAATCCGCTGCTGGTGCAGCACGCCGACGGTCACCTGCAGGTGGACGCCGACCACAAGGGCGGCTCTCTGAACAGTTACACGCCCAATCCGTTCAAACTTTCCGATCTGCACCTGCAGACCTTGGACACAGGTCTGTTGGACTGCGTGCGCCCCTGCACCTCGGTGACCGGCTGCTGCCATGTGTTTCGCACTGAAGTGCTTCTGGAGTCCGGAGATTTCGCCCTGCAGCTTTCTCCGTCCCAATACGACGACTACGAGCACGACCTGCGCTTGGCTGAGGCCGGCAGGTTCGCGGTCTACACCGGACATTTGGCCGTGCGGCACAAGAAACGTACCGGCGTGGCCAGCCGCACTTCGGCCGCAAGCGAAGGCAACGCCCTGGCCAATCGGTACAAGATGCAGACCATGCACGCCCGTACGGACGTCATCCGGGCCGCGGGGGACGAACAACGCCTGCTGGACGCGGATCTGCGCCGCAAGATGAGCGAGGTGGAGAAGCGGCTGGGCTGTACCTGCTGATCTTGCCAACAGGACCTGGAAGATATAGGGCTCTCGGATTCGGATATGATAAATTGTAATATTGATCCGACTGTTGAAAAATTAAATTCCGCGGACCGGTTAAAAAGTATGAGACGCAAGGAAGTGGAAAGAACAGGGTGCACAGTGTATTGCGTAGACACATGTGGTCTGTGTTTTGACGCTGACGAAGTGGATTGTCGTTTTTCAACGGTCTGCAAGGCCCACGAGCGAGAACATGAGTAAAGACGAAACCAAGGAATTTCTGGACAGCCTGCCCGAACTGAAGAAAGGCGAGTCGTATTGTTTCAAATGTTATCCCGGAATTTCCTGCTTCAATGAATGTTGCGGCGATCTCAATCTGGTCATGACCCCCTATGACGTGCTGCGCCTGCGCAGGCATTTGGAAATGGCCAGCCGCGACTTCGTGCATGTGCACTGCGAGACCAGCGTCATGCCGGACACCCGGTTTCCGGTCATGCGCCTGCGCATGACCGACAACGCCAAGCGCAGCTGCCCGTTTGTACGTACAGAGGGTTGCTCGGTCTACCCGGACCGTCCGGGGGCATGCCGCACCTATCCTTTGGGGCGGGCCACCAGGCCGAACGACGACGGCGGCGTGGAGGAGCAGTTCTTTGTGGTCCGGGAGCCTCACTGCCGAGGATTTGAGGAACCCGATGAGTGGACTTCCGAAGAGTGGCTCAAGGATCAGGGCTTTGAAGTCTATGTGCGATTCAACGACCGTTACATGGACCTGCTGGCCCGGTTCAAGGAGACCGGCAAGCAACTGCCGGACCAGATGGTGCAGATGGTGGTGCTGGCCCTGTATCAGTTGGACGATTTCCGGGGTATGATCGAGAACATGCGCGTGTTCGACCGTTTCGAGGTGGACGGGGAACGTCGGAAGGCCGTCATGGAAGATGACGAGGCTACCCTCGAATTCGCGTACGACTGGCTGGAGCTGATGCTGTTCCGCTCGTGCGAAAACTTGAAACCGAAAATGTAGCCATGCTGCCCGCAAATAAGAAACTGCTGACCATCGAAGAGTTCCTGGAGCGCAAAAAATCCTTTCCCGAGGGTTACAGGCTGGTGTTCACCAACGGCTGCTACGACATCCTGCACCCCGGGCACGTGGATCTGTTGACCCGGGCCCGGGCGCTGGGCCACGGTCTCATGCTGGGGCTGAACAGCGACGACTCGGTGCGCCGTCTGGGCAAGGGAGCGGACAGGCCCGTTAACCGGCAGGAGCACCGCGCATTTGTGCTGGCTGCGCTGAAATGCATCGATTTCATTATCATATTTGACGAGGATACCCCCCTTGAACTCATCGACGCGGTGCGGCCCCAGGTGCTGGTCAAGGGCGGAGACTGGTCCTTGGACAGAATCGTGGGCCGGGACATTGTGGAAGAAGACGGTGGCGAGGTCCACAGTCTGCCCCTGTTGGAAGGGTTTTCCACCACCGCACTCATCAATAGGATACGTTCAGGACTTGACAAATAGGCACGATTCTGCATACAGAACTTCGCTCCGAAGCGTGGGCCAGTAGCTCAGTTGGCAGAGCCACCGGCTCATAACCGGTTGGTCCCAGGTTCGAATCCTGGTTGGCCCACCATTTTTCTCCCATGCGAAGGAGATATTGAGGAAAATTGGCGAGAAGAACCACACGTCTGAAGCTCTTTTCCCTTGAAGCTCTTGCACCGGGCAAGAGATCAGAAGAAGGCAATGATGCTCCCCCAGGGGATACCCTAGGGGAGCATCTTCTTTTAGGTAAGGTGGTGTAAGCTAATGAAATCTCAAGATTTATTTCTCATCATCAAAAAGCTCGCTCCCGAGGAATACCAAAGTTCCTGGGATAATTCCGGCCTTCAGGTGGCCGGGGAGGCGAAAAGCTGCGACAAGGTTGCGGTCTGCCTGGAGCCTACCCCGGAAATGGTCGGTCGGTGCCTCGATTGGGGCGCTCAGGCCATCGTCACGCATCACCCTTTGTACATGAAGGCCAAGCCGCCCGTGGGCGGAGGCTATACCGACGTGTTGCGTATGATCATGAAGGCCGGTGTGTGGCTCTATGCGGCCCACACCTCCCTGGACTGCCGTCCGTCCGGTCCGGCTTTCTGGCTGGGCAGCCGCTTGGGGCTTTCCGACACCCGGTTCGTGGAATCGGCCCATGTCTTCACGCCCATGGAGGTGTCCTTCCATGCCCGGCGTCCCCTCACCCGCGAAGAGGCGGAACTGTGGGCCGGCAGGGAAGGCGTGCACAGCATCGGGCAGAGCGCTGCGGGCGAGGTTCGCCTGGTTTGCGACCGTGACATCTGGCCTTCCCTGTCCGGCGCCATCGAGTTCGACATGGGGGAGCGCCCCGAATATTACATCCGTGCCCTGGAGGCCCCCGAGGCTTCCGTGGGCTTCGGTCAGGTGGGCGAGTTGCCCGAACCCATGGCTTGGGACGCGTTCATGTCCGAGCTGGAAAGTCTGGTGGATCGCGACGTGTTCACGGTCTGCGGCAGACCTCCGCAAATCGTGAACACCGTGGCTTATTGCGGCGGTTCGGGGGCCTCGCTGCTGGACCAGGCGGCCGGAGCCGGAGCCGATGTGTTCATCACCGGGGACATGAAATACCATCCCGCCGTGGAAACCGGGATTTGCGTGGTGGACGTGGGGCACTTTGCCCTGGAAGAAGAGATGATGCGTCTGTTCGCCGGTGAACTCGGCGCAGAGCTGGAGGGATCCGACGTGCAGGTGAGGTTCTTTGAGGGGACCGAGCCCTTCGGGTTTCATATACGTTCAAGGTAATCAAATTTAGTAATTATAGTAGAGAGGTTAAGCGATGTATCAAAAGCAGATCGAACAGCTGGTCGTCCTGCAGAGGGTGGATGATGAGATCATTATCCTCCAGCAGGAACTGGACGCTGCTCCGCGCGAGCTCAAGGCCCTTGAGGACAAGCTGCAGAGTCTTGCTGACCGCAAGGCCCAGGTGCAGGAAAAGCTCGACATCCTTAAGCAGCAGCAGAAAAAGCTGGGCGTGGAGATCGACGAGGACGACGCCAAGATCAAGAAGAGCAAGAACAAGCTCATGATGGCCAGCAACACCAAGGAATATCACGCGATGATGCGTGAGATGGACAGCCTGGAAAAGCTGAATCGCATCCGCGAGGACGAAAGCACCGCCGTCAAGGAAGAATTGCTTCGCCAGAGCGCGGCCATGGAAGCCCTGGAAGAGGAAGTCTCGGGTGTCAAGGAAGAGTTCGACGCCAAGAAGGCCACTCTGGATGAACGCGTGGGCGAGGCGGAAAAGGCCCTGGAAGGCCTGAACAAAAAGCGCAGCAAGGCCTGCAAGGTTGTTCCGCCGCCGATTCTCGGCCGTTATGAATTCATCCGTTCCCGTCTGGAGAATCCGGTCATCGTGGCTGTGGAGGAAGGCGTGTGTTGCGGTTGCAACATCATGATTCCGCCCCAGAATTACATCGATCTGCAAAAGGGCCAGCAGATTCTGAGCTGCCCCAACTGCCAGCGCCTCATTTACTGGAAAGAGCACATTCCCGAGGCCGCCAAGGTCAAGTAACCTTCGGGCTTTGACCGCATGGTCGGCAGTGATTAGATAAAGATACGGAGTCGGACGGGTCATCGCCGCGGCCGCAGGGTCGGGGAGGAAAGTCCGGGCTCCACAGGGCAGGACGCTGGGTAACTCCCAGGGGGAGCGATCCCCGGAAAGCGCAACAGAGAGTAGACCGCCTCCGGTTTTCGGAGGTAAGGGTGAAAGGGTGGGGTAAGAGCCCACCGGCGGGTGTGGTGACATGCCCGGCCAGGCAAGCCCCGTCCGGAGCAAGACCAAATAGGAAAGTGTTTGAGGCCGGCCCGGCCGATACTTTCGGGTAGGTTGCTTGAGGCGGCGGGTAACCGTCGCCCTAGAGGAATGATGACCGCCCCGTATGGGGAACAGAACCCGGCTTATGTCCGGCTCCGTCCTTGATACATCCCGCTGCCGGGAGGTTCCGCCGTGGACCTCCCGGTGCGGCTTCATTCAGGAAGACGCATGAAACGCAGACTTGAGGAAACCTGGGCCGTTCTCCTGGCCGCAGGCAGTGGTTCCCGCCTGAGCGGGGCCAGCCTGGATGTACGCAAGCAGTACATCGAATACAAGGGCGTGCCCCTGTTCTGGCATTCGGCCCGCACCCTTTCGCGCATTGCGGCCCTCAAGGGCATTGTTTTCGTCTTCCCGGAAGCGGATCTCAAGCGTATGCGCCGCACGGTCAAGGACCTGTTCAAGACCGACGATCTCGGGCTGCGTTTCGACGTGGTTGCGGGCGGCGAACGCCGCCAGGATTCCGTGCGCCATGGTTTGGAGGCCCTGCCACGGGAGTGCGACGCCGTACTGGTCCATGACTCGGCCCGGCCGTTTGCCTCTGCCGCCATGGTCCAGTCCCTGGTGGACGCCCTGGAGCAGGGGGCGCAGGGCGTGATCCCCGCCATCGAAGTCACGGACACCGTCAAGAAGGTGGACGGGCTCGTGGTCACCGAGACTTTGACTCGCTCCGAGCTGCGCGCCGTGCAGACGCCGCAGGCCTTCATGCTCGATATCTTGCGCGAAGCCCACGCCAGGGCCGAGGCGGAAGGCTGGGACGTGACCGACGACGCCTCCATGGTGGAGCGTCTGGCCGAGGTCCGGATCGTTCCGGGCGAGGCTGGAAACAGCAAGATCACCACCCCCGGGGACCTGGCAGTGCTCAAGCGTCAAAAGGTGCAGGTTCCCTGCACGGGCTGGGGGTACGACGTTCACCGTTACGGTGGCGACCGGCCCATGGTGCTGGGCGGCGTACCCATTGCCGGGGCTCCGCAGATCAAGGCGCACTCGGACGGCGACGTACTGCTGCACGCCCTCATGGATGCCATCCTCGGCTGCGTGGGAGGCGGCGACATCGGCAGGCACTTTCCGGACACGGATCCGTGCTGGGAAGGAGTGGACAGTTCCATTCTTCTGCGCGAGGTGTTGGTCATGGCCGACAAGGCCGGGGTGCGCATTGTCCATGCGGACCTGACCGTCATCGCCCAGGTACCCAGGCTCGCGCCTCACGCCGATCAGATCACCAAGAACATCGTCCGATTGCTGGCCCTGGAGCCGCCCCAGGTCAACTTCAAGGCCACCACCGAAGAGAAGCTCGGGTTCACGGGCGAGAAAAAGGGCGTCAAGGCCGTGGCCTGTGTGACCGCCCTCAGGGAGATGTGACGTGACCAAGTGGCTCCCTCTCATTTCGAAATTTCTTGTGGGATTCGTCCTGTTCATGGTCCTGTTCTATGCGGGCATGCAGTGGTACGTGCACGATACCGTGGAAAAGGGCCTGCAGGAGGCAGTGGAAAAAGTGCCCGGTCTGGAACTGAACTACTCCAGGCTCGACGTGGAGGTCACCAAGGCGCGGGTCACCCTTACGGAAGTGGACCTCAAACGGGGAGCCGAGCGGATTTTCGCGGACAAGGTGATCTTTTCCGATTTCGACCAAAGGCACGGCATCCCGCATTCCATGAGCGTCCTGGCCAAGGGCGTTGTCCTGCCCGTGGACTCCACCCACCTGGGCCCGCTGGCCAGCCTGTTTCAGGAGTTGGGTATGGTGGAACTCCAGGGCGACTGCGGTCTTGACTATGTTTTTGATCCGGGCAACAACGCCCTGAACATCAGGAGTTTCACCTTTGATTCCCCGGACCTTGGCAGGCTTCATTTCAGCGGCGGGTTCGGCAACCTGAACCTGGATGATTTCCGGCCGGAAAGCCTGGTGGGTTTGCAAATCAAGGGCTTTGATCTGACCTTTGCAGACAGTGGACTCATGGACCGTATCCTTGAGGTTTACGCCCTGCATCGGGACCTGAGTCGACAGCAGGCCCGGGACTTCCTGTCCGATGAAGTGCGTGCCTTGGTCAATGGGGCCGACGCCGCCGACAATGAACAAGCCGTGAAGGCCTTCCAGGGGCTGGGGACCTTCGTGAACGCTCCCGAAGCCATCGTGGTCCGGGCAACCCCGGAAGAGCCCGTGCCCTGGCTTTATTTCTTTATGGGGCGGGACGTGTTTGAAAGTATCAGGCTGCTGGATCTCACCGTGGAGACGCACCCTGTTGACGGCAACCAGTAGAGAGATTCCCAAGCAATCATATCTGGAGCAGAATAATGAGACTGTACAATACCCTTGCACGGAAAAAGCAGGAATTCCAACCCCAGAACGATAACAAGGTCAACATGTATGTCTGCGGCATAACCGCCTACGACCTCTGCCACATTGGCCATGCCCGTTGCTACGTGGCCTTCGACGTGCTCTCCCGCTACCTGCGCAGCAAGGGCTATGAAGTCAATTACATGCGCAATTTCACGGACATTGACGACAAGATCATCAAACGCGCCAATGAACTGGGCAAGGAATCCTCCGAGATCGCCGAGCAGTTCATCAATGAGTTCTACGTGGACATGGACCGGCTCAACGTGCTTCGCGTCGACGTGGAACCCAAGTGCACCGAGCACATTCCCGAGATGATCCGGCTCACCGAGCAGCTCATCGAAAAGGGGCATGCCTATGCCGCGGGCAACGGCGATGTCTATTTTCGCGTACGGACCTTCGAGGGTTACGGCAAACTCTCCGGCCGCAACATCGACGAGCTGGAGTCCGGCGCACGCATTGAGCCGGGCGAGCTCAAGGAAGACCCCCTGGATTTTACCCTGTGGAAATCGGCCAAGCCGGGCGAGCCTTCCTGGGAAAGTCCTTGGGGACCGGGTCGTCCCGGCTGGCACCTGGAGTGCTCGGCCATGTCCGAAAAATATTCGTCTCTGCCCTTGGATATTCACGGCGGCGGTCAGGATCTGTCCTTCCCCCACCACGAGAACGAGATCGCCCAGTCCGAGGCGGCCACGGGCAAACCTTTTGCAAATTTTTGGGTGCACAACGGCTTTGTGCAGATCAATTCCGAAAAGATGTCCAAATCCCTGGGCAACTTTTTCACCATCCGTGACATCCTGAACCAGTTCTTGCCCGAGACCCTGCGCTATTTCCTGTTGACCATGCATTACCGCAGTCCCCTGGATTTCTCCTTCGAGGCCCTGGAAGAGGCGGAAAAGGGCATCAAGCGAATTTACGCCGCGCTGGCCCAGATTGGTCAGGAGTTGCGGAAGTCCAAGTGGAAGAAGTCTCCATTCCCCGAGGAACTGAGTAAGGAAATGGACGAGATCGAAGCCAAGTGGGCCGAGGCCATGGAAGATGACATGAACACGGCCGGGGCCATGGGCCAGCTGTTCAACGCCATCCGTCTGGCGGGCCGAATTGCCGAAGACAAGAATCTGCGCAAGGCCGAAGGCGCGCGCGACCTCTGGGAGCGTATCCGCAAGGCCGTTGCCGGGTGGGCTGAAGTGCTGGGTGTGTTCGGGCGCGACGCCGGGGAGTTCCTGACCGAGTTGCGCGACAGCCGCGCCGCCCGCAAGGAGATCGATCCGGCTGCGGTTCAGGCCAAGTTGGATGAACGCCGGGAAGCCCGCAAGAACAAGGATTTTGCCCGTTCCGATGAGATTCGTGATGAACTGGCAGCCATGGGCGTGGAAGTGAAAGATACGCCGCAGGGCGCCACTTGGGATGTCGCCTAGGCTGCTGACGGCTTTTAGGAAGAAACGCTTTGGGAAAGAAAAAGAACCGCAGAGAACCGCAGACGTTGGAGCTGGCTCCCATCGGAGTGGAGACCCACGCCCATCTGGATCTGGATGATTTCGACGAGGACCGGGAAGAGATCCTGGCCCGGGCCGGGGAGTGCGGCATTGCCTCCATCGGCAACGTCTTCCTGGGGCCGGAGGCCTTCGAGGCCGGGCGGCGTCTTTTTGACGGTCATCCCGAGGTCTTTTTCATTCTGGGCGTGCATCCCAATGACGCCCATCAGTGCTCCAACGGCGCTCTGGACCGTATGCGCGAGCAATTCAAGACCGAGCCCCGGCTCAAGGCCCTGGGCGAAATCGGTCTGGATTTCTACTGGGACAAGGTGGACCACGACGTCCAGCGGAAGGCGTTTCGTAAGCAGCTTCATCTGGCCCGCGAACTTGACCTGCCCGTGGTCATCCATTCCCGGGACGCCCATGACGACACCATGGCGATTTTGGAGGAAGAAGGCTTCAAGGATTACCCGGTGCTCTGGCACTGCTTTGGCGGCAATGCCGAGGAAGCCAAGGCCATCCTGGCCAACGGCTGGTTCATTTCCCTGCCCGGACCGGTGACCTTCAAGGCCAATCACGATCTGCATGCCGCAGTTTCCCAACTGCCCCTGGATCGTATGATGGTGGAGACCGACTGCCCGTACCTGACGCCCGAGCCGTGGCGCGGGAAACGCAACGAGCCAGCCTATGTGGTCTTCACTGCTGAAAAGGTCGCACTCCTCAAAGGCATTCGCCTCACGGACATCTGGCGCATGCTGGCGGAAAACGCCCGCAGGTTTTTTCGACTGGATGAAGGCTGCCTATAACGGCCCGATTATTTCGTTGTTTCAAAAAAGCCGGTTTCACACGTATTTGATAATACGCTGCGGACCGGCTTTTTTTACATCGTGTGCTTGATCGCCCTGAACAGCCTTATGGTGTGCCCCCCCCTGCGTACGGATTTGGTGCAGAGCGTAGCGAAGACAAAATCCGTACGCACACCAGGGGATGCAGGGGAGATTATCCCCCTTGCCCGCCGGAGGCATATGCAACCTGCTTTCTGGGCCGAATTCCGGAAATGAGCGCAATGCCCGCCAATACGCATAAACAGCCCACGTAATGCGTCCACTGCAGCTGCTCACCCAGGACAAGGGCCGAGAGAATGACGGCTGAAAGGGGCATGATGCCGGTGAACACCCCGGCTATGGGCGCGGGAACCGAGACGATGCCCGCGAACCAGAACAGGTAGGCCAGGACCGTGACGAATACGCCGTAATAACCCACCGCCCACCACCCGACCGGGGAGACTGCGGACAAATCCGTAGTGAACATCTCGTAAAGTCCGGCGGGCAGGAACCAGATCAGGCCGAAGAGGGACACCACGGTGGCTGCGGCCAGCGGTGACATGGGCTCGGGCACCCACTTGCGCAACAGCAGAAAGAGAGCTTCGGCTACCACGGCGGCCAACACCAGGAGGTTGCCGAGAAAGTTTGAGCCGCCTCCGTCCGATTGTCCCACCATGTTCAGGACCATGATTCCCGCAACGGAAAGCAGGATGCCTCCCAGAACCCGGAATGAAGGTTTATCGCGCCAGAAAATCCAGCCGAGGATGCCCATGCAGGCCGGGGTGGTGCTGGTGATGATTCCTGCCGATGCCGGGCTGGTCAGCCGCAGACCGTAGAGCAGGAAGACGGTGAACAGGAACGAACCGCACAGGGCCTGCAGGCAGAGTACGCCCCAGCTTCTTTTCGAGAGCTGCGGAAAGCCTCCTTCGCGTAGGTACAGGATGGGCAGCAGCAGGGCCAGGGCCAGCACGAAACGCAGCATGGATGCGAAAAAAACCGGCAACTGGTCCACCATGATCTTGCCGGCGACCACGGAGCTGCCGACGATGACCATTGCCAGAGACAGATTCAGACATGCTTTGAACATGATTCCTCCTTTGAGGAATCAAGGCTAGTGCGCTTCAGTCCGAAGTGTTTTGAATAAAGTTGCGGTATTTGCCGGGTGTGATGCCGAACTGGCGGCGGAACAGGCGGGTCAGGTGGCTTTGGTCGGAAAAACCGCACTCGGCGGCCACGTCTGCCAACCGCAGGGAGCCGGCCAGAAGTTTCTTGGCTCTGTTGACCCTGGCTTGCATCAGATAGGCGTGGGGCGTGATGCCCAGATCGCGTTCAAAGACGCGAAGAAAATGAAACGGGCTGAGATTGCCCAGTCTGGCCAGGGTGTCCAGACCGACATCCTCGGCCGGATTGTCCTGCATATACTCCCGGGCCAGACGCACGGCGCGGTGTTCGTTGCCCAGCCCTGGCCAACCGGGCCGTTCCTCGCCGTGCCGGTTGATCCAGTTCACGAGCAGTCGCAGCAGTCGGGTCTGTTGCTCCAGGGAAGAGGCGTTTCCCTGCTCCAGGATCATGTGCGTTTCGCGGATGGCGCGGCCCAGGGCGCCGTCTTCCAGCACCCCCTTGCGGAAATGAGGCTGGCCTGCGTCGGGTCGTAACTCGCGGGCCGCCAACTGAAGGACTTCGGGCGGTAGATAGAACATGCGGTAGACCCAGCCTCCCTGTGTTGCCGCGTGGCCGTCGTGCGCCTCGCCCGGAACCACAAGGTTGATGGTTCCCCTGGAGGCGACCAGATCGGCCCCCCGATAGCGGAATCCCATGGCCCCCTGCTCGATGAAGCCCACGGCATATTCTTCGTGGAAATGCCTGGAAAATGTTTGGGTCACATAGTGGGCCCGCAACATTTCCACACTGCCTCCGATGAAGGGTACCTTCCTGTACGAGGCTGTTTCCTGACTTTTGCCGTGCTTCATGCGCTTTCTCCGTGTCCATAATCATAGGCCAGGAAATACGGCTTGGAAAGGGGCGTGTATGAAAAGATCGGTGGGTGCTCGTGTATCTCTTCGGAATACATGCGAATAAAATGACGCCCGATGCCGGCGAAAAACTGCTGGCCTTGTGCCGTCATACAGTGCTTATGGTGAATGTTCGGTAAATTATCGGTTTGGATTTTCTTCTCCGGGCAGCAACGGCACCAAAAGCAGGAGCAGCAGACATCCTGCTCCCTGAAAGATGAATCCGGTGGCGAATTCACCTTGTTCTCCGAGTATGCCCAGCACCCAGGGCATGAGCCCCACCCCGAAGACGGCATTGGTCGGCCCGAGGAATGCAAGGGCCGCGTTGCGTTCCCGGGGGTTGAACATTTTGGCGAGCAGGGTGAAGCCAGCCGGGAAGAACAGCACCGTGCACACGGGTTGGAGTATGACCGCCGCCACCAGCAGCGGGCCTTTTGCGGCTCCCAGCAGGACGGTGGCCAGGCCGCAGATTGCGAAATACACGGTCATGACCGGTTTGACGCCCATCCTGTCCGTGAGCCAGCCGCCCAGGAAGGCCGTGAATACAGCCGCGCACCGGGACACTGCCAGGAGATGGTTGGCCGTTTCGCGGGTATAGCCGTGGTCCTCAATGAGATACAGGGGCATCATGGAGTACGGGCCCATGGCCATCCCCACGGCCCAGACGAAGCAGGCAATCAACAGCCAGAAACGCAAAGAGCGTACGACCGTGCCCGCTTCCTTGGAAAAGGGGGTCACTCCCGGGTAATCGCCGCCCCGGCCGAATTTCAGGAAATACGCGCCCAGCAGGAGCTGTGCTCCTCCAAGCAGCACCAGACTTGAGCGCCAGCCCCAGACCAGCAACAGGGCCTCGGCCAGCAGCGGAGCCGCCACAAAGGCGGTGTTCGGGGCTGTTTCGTGCAGCGCCAGGGTTTTGCCCCAGTCCTCCTTGCGCACCAGGGATGTTACCACTCCGATGCCCGAGGGGAGGTACAGGCCTACGGAGACGCCCAGCAGCAGGAAGCTCCATTGCAGGGAGTCGCAAGACCATGCCTGGGATGCGAACATGGCGAAGCAGCCCACGATGAGGGAAGAAATGCCTACGGTACGGCGGTGCCCCACCTCCCGGGAAAGAAATCCGCTCAACAGCAGGCCGATGCCGTTGCCCACCCCGAGCGCGAGGAAAACCGTTCCTGCCTGGGCATGGGAAAAACCCAGCTCACTTTCCACTACGGGCATGAGCGGAGCCAGAGTTATGCGGGTCAGAAAATTCAGGAAGAAGACGGCAACCGTCAGCAGCACGGCCGGGAGCGCCTTCAGGAGCGGCTGCGGGGCCGGATGTGAAATCGCCATATCGAATGTGTCCTACTCATTTCGCTTCGGGCCAGCAACAAAATATTCAGGTTATTATAAGCATCCTCGGCTTGACCCATACTCAGGAAGCCGGTAAAAAATGCTATCTCCGACATGATTACCTATGATATGCGGAGGATATGGGAAAACCTATTGGGCTGCGCCCAAACAATACCCGGTTCCAAGACCCGTCCGTCACGGACCCACGAATGACTGAAGGAGCATTTTATGGATGTTGAACTGGCCAAGCCTTTCATCAAAGCGGCTGTCGATGTGCTTTCGACCATGGCCTTCATCCACCCCAAGGTGGGCAAACCCTTTGTGAAGAAGAACAATACGGCCACAGGCGATGTGACCGGCCTCGTCGGGCTGACCGGCAAACAGAGCGGCAGCGTTTCCCTTTCCTTTACCAAGGACTGCGCCGTTGCCATAGTCAAGAATATGCTGGGCGATGAAATCGAGGATATCATTTCCGACGTCAAGGACGCCGTGGGTGAGATGACCAACATGATATCCGGACAGGCGCGCGCCGGGTTGGCCGAAAGAGGCCTGGTCTTCCAGGGCTCCACGCCCACAGTCATCATGGGCGATAATCACACCATCGCACACTTGGCTAAATCTCCGATCATGGCCATTCCGTTCACGACAGAGGCCGGTGGGTTCACCATCGAGTTCTGTTTCGAATAGTGTCCGGGAAACACGACCTCCAAAGAGCAGCAGGGAGCTTAACGAATGGGCACTCTTGATGATTTTCGCAACAAGGAATTTCTCGATCAGATCACGATCCTGAACGAAATCGCGGGCAGCAAGGATTCGGCCAACCTGCCCGCCCTCGTGGATCTGCTCAAGAATCCGGTGGGGGACACCTCCATCGACTATATGGTGGTCAACGCCCTCAATGCGGTTCTTTCCCAGAACGAGGCCGACACCGTGGCAGGCATGAACGACAGCCATCCCGGCTACCGCATTCTGTGCATTCGTGTCGCAGGCGAGTACGGCTTCAAGTCCGCCTCCTCCACCCTGGTGTCCTTGGCCGAGGCCGAGGCCGACCCCGATCGCCTCATGGAGGTCCTGACCTCCCTGGCTCGCATCGCCGATCCGGCGGCCTTGCCGGTATTCCGCAAATATCTTTCCCATGAGGACCCGTTCATCGTCGCCCTGTGCATCGAGGCCCTGGGCAAGCTCAGGGACCTGGAGTCCGTGGACTACCTCAAGAAAATCATCTCCGACAGCGAGGCTCCGGATCGCTACGAGATTTGCGACATCACCACCTGGAAGGCCGTCGAGGCCCTGGCTTCCTTCGATACCGAAGACACCCTGACGTTCCTGGTGGAAAAGTTGCACCACAAGAATCCCACGGTGCGCCGTATTATCACCGATGCCATGACCTCCATAGGCTCTCCGGTCATTCCCTTGTTGCTGACCGCGTTCGAGACGGGTGACACGGACATGAAGATCCTGACCTCCAACGTGCTTGGTTTCATCGGCGACAAGGCCTGCGCCGATGGTTTGGTGGCCGCCTTCGACAAGGGGCTGGCAGAGGACAGCAACGTTCGCTACGCCCTGTACGAGGCCCTGGGCCGTGTGGGGACCATGAAAGGCATCATCTGTTTGGTGGACGGACTGACCGAGGAGGACGAATTGACTCTCATGTCCGTGGTCGGCGGACTGGAAAAACACGTCAACCCCGGAATCGTCGCCAAGCTCAGCGGTCTTCTGGCCGCAGCCACGGACCAAAGCGATCGGCTGGCAAAGGCCGTTATCAACAGCGGCGCAGTTAGCCTGTTCGACGCGCTTTATGAGAACGAAGGCGCAGGCATGGCTCTGGTGGAGGCCCTGTGCGTCTCCAAGGACCCGACCATCATCGACCAGTTCCGCCAGTTGCTTGCGGATATCGGTGGCTCGAGGGCCGACGACGACATCGCCAGGTTGCCCGCTCCCGAAGCCGGAGCCCAGAAGGCCCTGGCGGCGGACGACTCCCGTTCCATGTGCGCCATGCACAAGGCCATTCTCACGGATCTCGGATTCGAGGCGTTCGTGGCCCCCAACGGCCAGGAAGCCTACGATTTCATCGAGCAGGGGGAAGACTTCGACATCATCGTTACGGACATGAACATGCCGGTCATGGACGGCATGGAATTGGTGGGCAAAATTCGCAATACCCCCGGGTTTGAGGATACCCCGATCATCATGGTCACCACGGAGTCCGAGGCTTCCCAGCAGAACCTGGCCGAAAAGACCGGCGTGTCCGCCTTCATCACCAAGCCGTTCAAACCTGAAGAGCTGAAGGCCAAGATCCAGGAACTGATCGGTTAGCTTGAATCCCAGTGAAAAATTCAAGCCCCGGCCATACGGTTGGGGCTTTTTTGTGCCGAGTGCCGCTTCCGCTGGAAAAGGCCATGGTAATATGTCGGGGCCTGGAGCCTACTGCATTTCCGAAGCGGGCTTTCCAATGAAGGAACCGGCTGCAAAGGCGAGCAGCGCGGCCAGGGTGGTGGGGACGATGGCGTGAACACCGCCCAAAGCCGGTTTGGCGATGGTCAGGGCGAAATAGACGCCGACCCCCACCAGCATGGAAGCGACGGCGCCCGTGGAATTGGCCCGCTTCCAGTACAGGCCGAGCACGATGGGCCACAGGAACACGGCCTCCAGGCCGCCGAAGGCGAACAGGTTGATCCAGACCAACAGGTCCGGCGGCTCCATGGCCGCCAAAAAGACCATCAGGCCGATGATCAGAGTGGCCGCGAGACTCATGCGCCGCAAACTCACCGGTGTCATGCGCGAGGCGTCTCCTCCCAGGCGGTAGTGGATGTACAGGTCCTTGATGATGGCTGCGGACACCAGCAGCAGCATGGAGTCCACCGTGGACATGATGGCCGCCAGCGGGCCGGCGATGAAGACGCCCGCCCAGGCCGGCGAAAGCAGTTCCACGATGAGGGTGGGCATGGCCAGGTCGCCCGCCGGAAGATCGGGAAACACCGCGCGTCCCAAGGTGCCGGCCAGGTGGGCGCAGAGAATCATGAACCCGATGAGCAGGGTGCCGATGATCATGGCGTCGTGCATGGCCCGGGAATCGCGGTAGCCCATGCAGCGCTGGGTGGTCTGGGGCAGGCCCAGAATGCCGAGGCCCACGAGCACCCAAAAGGACAGGATAAAGGGCTGGGGCACGGCTTCTTTCGGTCCGGTCGGGGTGATCAGCCCCGGATCGATGCTTTTGAGTGTGGTGATGCACTGCTCCATGCCGCCGCCGGCTTGCATGACGGCCAGCAGAACCACCACCACGGCCACGACCATGACCACGCCCTGGATGGCGTCGGTGAGGACCACGGCTCGGAATCCGCCAATGGCCGTGTAGAGCACCACGCTGACGCCGAAAAGCATCAGGCCGATGGCGTAGGGGTAACCGGTGACGGTCTGGAACAGGCGTGCGCCGCCGATGAACTGGGCGAGCATGGCGGCCATGAAAAAGACGATGAGCGCCAGGGAGCAGAGGATGACCACGGCGTCGCTTTTGTAGCGGGCGCGCAGGTAGTCGGTGATGGTTACGGATTTGGTCTTGCGGGCCATAATGGCGAAACGCTTGCCCAGGATGCCCAGGGTCAGGAAGGTGGTGGGCACCTGTATCATGGCCAGCAGCACCCAGCTCAGGCCCAGGCGGTAGGCCACCCCCGGCCCGCCCACGAAGCTGCTGGCGCTGGTGTAGCTGGCGATGATGGTCATGGCCAGCACGAAGCCGCCCATGGATCGGCCGCCGATGAAATAGTCTTCGATGAAGCCCTGGGAGGAACTGCTGGATGCGGTCTTCTTGCGCGCCCACAAGGCCACGGCAAAGGATAGCAGCAGATAGAGGACCACGGGGATGACTGTTTCCAGGGAAGCGGTCATTGCTTGTTTCCCCCCCCTTCGGTTTCATCATTTTCCTCTTCCAGGGGCATGTCCTTGAACTTGCAGCGGACAATGGCCCAGAGCAGTAGGGTGATGAGCGGATAGCCCACGATACAGCTGTAGAAGAACCAGGACGGCATGCCCAGCACGTAAGTGTATTGTTCCGGGTCGCTGTCTCCCAGGCCATAGGCGAAGACGTACCACCAGACGAAATAGAGGGCGTAGGCCCCCAGGGCGTACAGCGCTTCCCTGTTGGCTTGCGCTATTCGCCAGTCTCGAGATTCCTTTTTCATTGAGTTGCTCCCTTTTGCTACGCTGCGCGCCAGGGGTGCATCCCACTTTTGTACTCGGATTTCAAGCCATAAAGGAAATAGGGAGGCTAATTGGGCATATTCTTTTGGTTTGCTGAAGTGGCTGAGCTGCTAGTCTATACTTGGCGCTCATTGGTTGGTGTATTGCGTCAGTTTTTTTTATTTGATTTAAAATAATAAATATCAGGCTAACGAATTTTGAGGTTGGGATGTTGACAGTGTACTAATAATTGGTACATTAAGCATAAGGGAAAGGTTGGAAATAATGGTGTGGAAAGTTGCCATTCCCAAAAAAACAGCTAAGCAGATTAGAAAACTGCCGCATAAGATACAGAAAACACTAACACTGTTGGTGGTTCAGATTGAAAATCACGGCCCAGTGCGGGGGGATTGGCCCAATTATGGCAAGTTCACAAGGTATACACATCATTGCCATCTAAAAAAAGGCAATCCAACCTATATCGCTGTTTGGCGTGAAGTTGAAGGTGAGATTAAGTTGGTGGAGGTGACATATGTCGGTACGCACGAAAAAGCCCCATACTAATAACATGTTGCTTTATGTATCTTGCCCTCCTAATAGGGCAAAAGAAGTTACGGATTTTTTGGAACGGCATGACTGTCAGGTTAATGACGATATTGATGCCAAAAACGTGTTTCCCGACCGTTCTCCTGGCACTTTGCTGGCTGGCGCACGGTATCGTGAAGACCTTACCCAGGTCCAGCTTTCTCAGCTGTCCGGTATTCCGCGTCGCCATATTTCCGAGATGGAAAATGGCAAGCGCCCTATTGGGAAAGTCAGTGCCAAGAGGTTGGCTGACGTTTTGAAGATTGATTATAGGACATTTCTCTAGTTGAGTCTGCTGGTTTACTTTTTTTGAAAGCAGAGCGGGGCTATAATATATGCATTTTTAAGTTTTTAAAAAGACAAGACCCGGCGCGAAAGATCGTGCCGGGTCTTGTTCTTTTCGTATTATAGGCTGCTATTTCACCTTGTAGAAGATGGTGTAGAGCACGGGCACCACGATGAGGGTCAGCACGGTGGCGAAGGAGAGCCCGCCCATGATGGTCACGGCCATGCCCACGAAGAATACGTCCGGAATGAGCGGGATCATGCCCAGCACCGTGGTGATGGCGGCCATGCACACGGGCCGCATCCTGCTTACCGAGGCGTCCAGCACTGCGGTCATGGGTTCCTTCCCCTCGGCCAGGTCCAGGTTGATCTGGTCCAGGAGCACGATGGAGTTCTTGATGAGCATCCCGGAGAGGCTCAGGAACCCGAGCAGAGCCATGAAGCCGAAGGGCAGGCCGGTGAGGAGCAGGGCGCAACTCACGCCGATGACCGCCAGCGGCACCGTGAGCCAGATGATGAGCGGCTGGCGCAGGTTGTTGAAAAGCATGATGACGATGACGACCATGAGCACCACCGTGCCCATCATGCTCGCCTTGATGCCTGCCTGGGCGTCCGTCGAGTCTTCGTACTCTCCGCCCCATTCCATTTCATAGCCCGGCGGCAGTTTGATGGCTTCCACCTGGGGCCTGATGACCTCGAAGATCTCGCTGGCCAGTACGCCGAACTGCGGGTCGCAGGAGGCGGTGACGCACAGCTTGCGGTTCTGGCGGCGTACCACCGGGTCTTCCCAGACCGTGTCGAAGCCTTCCAGCACCTGTGAGACCGGGATGACCTTGCGGGTTGTGGGGCTCCATATCTGGACGTCGCGGATGTTGGAGACGTCCACTCGTTCCCTTTCGGGCATGCGCGAAATGATGGGCAGCATCTTGTCGCCCTCGCGGTACAACCCCACCTTCACGCCCGTGAAGTTGGTGGCCAGGGCTTCGTTGAGCACGGGGCGGGTCACGCCCGCCTGCATGGCCCGGTCGTGGGCCAGTTGCGGCCGGATCACCTTGGCGCGCTGGCGCCAGTCGTCACGAACGGACACGGAATCCGGATGACCTGCGAGGATGGATTGCGCCTGACGGGACAGATCGCGCAGCACCACCGGATCAGGACCCAGGAAACGGGCTTCTATGGCCGACTCGCCGCCAGGACCGATCTGCAGCTTCTTGAGCTTGGGCTCGGCATTGGGGAAATTGGCGGCCAGGTATTTCTGGGTCTCGGCTATGTACGGATCGATGTACTTGAAGTCCTTCATGTTGACGATGAGCAGGCCGTAGGACTTGGAACCCGAGGTGTCCGGGCTGAAGGTCAGCATGTAGCGCGGGGCCGCATCGCCGATGAAGGTGGAAACGAAGTCCACTCGTTCATCGGCCAACAGGTGTTTTTCGATGACTTCGATGTCTTCGGAGGTTTTGCGGATGTCCGTTCCCTCGGGCAGCCAGTAGTGGATGTAGAACTGGGCCTTGGTGGAATCCGGAAAGAAGCTGCCCTTGATCAGGGTGAATCCGTAGATGGACAGGGCCAGCAGGCCGAGCATGACCACCACGGTGGCGTAGCGGTAGTTGATGCACAGTTTGAGGAAGGTCTTGTAGGCCACGAAAAGCGCGCCGCGGTAAGGGTCCTGCTCCTCGCCTTCGACGTTCTGCTTTTCGCCGGGCTTGAAAAACATGTGGCAGAAGAGCGGAGTCACGGTGATGGCGATGACCCAGCTGAGCATGAGCGAAATGAGCATGACCGAGAACAGGGAACCGCAATACTCGCCCGTGGAGTCGTCGGACAGGCCGATGCCCGCAAAGGCCAGCACGGCGATGACCGTGGCGCCGAAGAGCGGCATCATGTTCTGGCTGACCACTTCTTTGGCGGCCTGGACGCCGTCCTTGCCTGCCCGGATGCGGATGAGCATGCCCTCGGTGACCACGATGGCGTTGTCCACCAGCATACCCAGGGCAATGATCAGCGCGCCCAGAGAGATGCGCTGCAGGTCGATGGCGTACATCTTCATGAACAGGAAGGTGCCCAGCACCGTGATGGTCAGCACCGCGCCGATGAGCAGGCCGCTGCGCACGCCCATGAAGATGAGCAGCACCACAATGACGATGGCGATCGCTTCGATGAAGCTGATGACGAAACCGTTCACGGCCGCGGATACGTCGTCGGACTGGAAGTTGACCGCTTCCATCTCGATGCCCACGGGAATCTGCGGGGCCAGTTCATCGAGCTTGGCCTTGACCGCCCGGCCCAGGTTGACCACGTTGCCGCCCGAGACGATGGAAATGCCGATGGCCACGGCCTTTTCGCCGTTGTGGCGCATGAGACTCTGGGGCGGTGTTTCGTAACCGCGCTTGACCTCGGCAATGTCGGAAAGAGTAATCAGGTTGCCCGACGTTTGGTCATGAATCTGCAGGGACTTGATGTCCTCGACAGAGGTGTATGCCCCCGTGGGGTCGATGCGGATGTATTCCGGCCCCACCTTCACGGAACCGGCGGGCACCACCATGTTCTGGTTCTTGAGGGCCGAGTAGATGGTGTCCAGTCCGATGCCGAGCCGGGCCATCTGGGCCCGCGATATCTCCACGTGGACCACCTGCTGTTGCACGCCCCAGATGACCACTTTGGCCACGTTGTCCACCAGCAGGAGTTCCTTGCGCATGAAGTCGGCGAAGTCCTCGAGGTCCTTGTAGGAGTATCCGTCTCCGGTCACGGAGAGCAGGATGCCGTATACATCCCCGAAGTCGTCCACCACGGTGGGGATGCAGCCGTCCGGCAGGGACGGGGCCGTGTCGTTGACTTTGCGCCGCAGTTCGTCCCAGACTTGGGGAAGGCTCGATTTGTCGTAATTGTTCTTGATGGTCACGGTGATGACCGAAAGGCCCGCCCGGCTGAGGGAAGTGACCTCGTCGAGCTGGGGCAGGGACTGGATGGCGGTCTCCAGCGGTTCGGTGACCTCCTCGGTCACCTCCATGGGCGTGGCGCCTCCGTAAGGGGTGACCACTAGAGCGTCCTTGATGGTGAACTCCGGGTCTTCCAGGCGGCCGAGGCCGAAAAAGGCCTGGATTCCGCCCACCACCAGCAGCGCGGTCAGGACCAGGGTGATGGTCTTCTTCCGGATGGATGATTCGCCGATGTTCATAGGACCTAATCTCCTATTTTCCCGGTGAGTTCCTTGACCTTCTGGCCTTCGCGCAGATAGTGCACCCCCGCCGTGGCGATGCGGTCCCCTTCCTGCAACCCTTCAGTGATCATGATGCGGTCGCCGCTCATCAGGCCTACGCTTACAGGAGATTTCCGCACGGTCATGTCTTGGCCCACCTTCCAGACAAAGGTTTGTCCACCCTCGTCCAACACTGCGCTGACAGGGACACTGTATCCTCCGGTGGAATCTTCGGAATAGCGGAAGGTAACGGTGGTGGTCATGCCCGGAAGGATTTTGGCCTTGGTTTCGGGCGTAGGCATGAAAAGCCTCACATGGTAGGTTTGGGTCTGCGGGTCGGCTTCGCGGGAATACTCCTTGAGCTTGAGCTCGAACTCCTGGTTCGGGGCTGCCTCAAGTACGGTGGTGACAGCGATTTGTTCCGCCTTCTGGGCGGCGAGGGCCACGTCCTGAGGGATGTCGATGCCGATCTCGATGACCGCGTCGTTCTGCAGGGTGGCGATGGGTTGCTTGGCTTGCACATTCTGGAAATTTTCCACGAATTTGTCACCGATGACGCCAGTGAAGGGAGCCAGGATTTTGGTGTCCTGCATTGCCTTGCGTGCTATGTCCGCATCGGCGCGGGCCACGTCGTAGTCTTTCTTGATCTGATCGTAGGCGCTGCGGGCGATGACCTCTTCCTTGAGCAGTTGCTCGTAGCGGACCAGGTCGGCCTTGGCCTTGTCGGCGCGGGACTGGGCCGCGGCCAGTGATGCTTTGAAATCGCGGTCGTCCAACTGGGCCACCAGTTCGCCTTCCTTGATCTCCTGACCGGAAGTGATGGGCAACTTGACGATTTTGCCGGCCACCTCGAAAGCCAGCTCCACCCGGCCGGAAGCTTCAATTTTGCCCGGGAAACGGCGGGAGGTCATGTTTTCGGCCGACCCTATTGTAAGCATGCGCACCGGGCGGACGGATTTCTTTTTCGGTTTTTCCTTGCCGCCACAGCCGAAAATCGGCAGGGCGAGCACCGCGACGAAGAGTGTGATCATCAGGCGGGCGATCATGATTCATCCTTTCTTTGTGGTTGTGTCAAAAGGAGATTCTTCAGCTTCATTCCATGACACATTATTTGCGATTATATCAATGAGATATTTGTTTCCCGTGTTGCGGACAGGTGAAATTCCGCCAAGGAGGGCGTACCTTTTTTCAAAGAATCATTGTTCAAGGCTTCGCGGCCGTGCATACAGGGAAGAATCGTGAATTCCGCAACCGACAAGGAGCCCGTATGAAGCGCGTACTTTTGGGAATAGCATTGGTTTTCGTGTTTTCCGTCCCTGCCGTGGCCGAGCTTCGGGATTCCGGATTCCTCCGGGACTACTCGAAATTGGCTCCCCATGAATCCATCCAGTCCGAGGAAGGGCTCATCTGGGTGGACCAGGAGTTCGCCCCCGCGGCCTACTCCAAGTTCATGGTGGACCCGGTGGAACTGTGGCTGGCCGCGGATTATGACGAAAGCATTCCACTGGAGGACCTGCAGGGGCTCTGCCGCTTCTTCCGCGACGCCGTCGTCAAGGCCATGGCCGACCGGTATGAAATCGTCGATGCGCCCGGCCCCGGCGTGGCGCGCATCCAGACCGCCATCACCGACGTGCAGCCGACCGGTCCGGTGTCGGACGTCATTTCAGCGGTCATTCCCATCGGTATCGTGGCCTCCTGGGGCAAGAAGGCCGTCACCGGAAAGGGAATCGGCGTGGGCGAAGCGTCCATCGAGGCCGTGATCAACGATTCCATGACCGGCAAGCCCCTGCTCATGTATCAGGGCCGCCGCGTCGGGCATAAATACACGGAAAAGAAAGAGTCCAAGAAGCTGGGTGACCCGGAAATGGTGCTCAATGAATGGGCCGAGGCCATCAGGCAGTATTTCGACGTCTTTCACGACCTGAATGAAAACCAGGCGAAGCAGTAGGTTGCAGGAGAGGACCATGAAGAAGATTGTTCTTGTATGCATCATGTCGTTGTTGACTCTGACCGGCTGCCAGTCCTCCAAACAGGGCATGCGCGATTCCGGTTTCCTGCGTGACTATTCCGTGCTCAAGCCTGACGAGGCCATCCAGTCCGACGAGGGCAGGCTTTGGACCTCGCCGGACTGGGCGCCCGCCATGTACTCGAAATTCATCATCGATCCTGTCCAACTCTGGCTTCCCAAGGATTTTGACACGGACGTGCCCATGGAACAGATCCAGGCCCTGACCATCTATTTCCGCAATGTGCTCGCCAAGGCCATGAGTGAACGCTATCAGGTGGTCGCCGCGCCGGGGCCGGGCGTGTTGCGGGTGCGTTCGGCCATCACTGAAATCGAGGCGTCCAGTCCCACGGCGGATATCATTACCTCGGTGCTGCCCATCGGCATCGTCATGAGTCTCGGCAGTGAAGCGGGTGGAGGAAAGCCCACGGGGGTGGGGGCCGCAGGGGTGGAAGTCGAGTTCATGGACTCCATGACCGGCCAGTCCCTGGCCATGTATCAGGGGGTCCGTTACGGCAAGAAGTACGACGGTTCGGCCCTGGATGAATTGGGGGACGCCAAGGGTGCATTTGACGACTGGGCCGCAGCCATGAAGCAATACTTCGACATCTTTCACGACCACGTCAAAGGGGAGTGACATGGGCGCCATGGGGCGGATCTGGCGCGGTATCCAGACGGTCCGCGCCCATTTCGGGAAAGGCGGCAGGCGGTACGGCTATTATGCGCCGTACCGCTTCGCCTCAGACGTTCTGGAGCAGGGCTGCCGCGGGGTTGTGACGTGGTTGGAAGAGCGTTGGGAATCGCAACTGGGCGAGTTCGCCGAATTGGTGGAATTCGCCAAGCAGTACAATGGCCGTTTCGAATACATGGAGCGCAGTTCTCCGGAGCGCGGCCGAGCCCATTTCGACCAGGAGTGGTTCACGGGCCTGGATGCCGTGCTGGCCTACTCCATGGTGCGCAGGCACAAGCCCTCCCGGATCATTGAGATCGGTTCGGGACATTCCACCTGCTTTCTGCAGCAGGCCGTGTTGGACGGCAACCTGAAATGCGTGCACCAGTGCATCGATCCGGAGCCGGGCAGGCGGCCCGTGCCCGGGAGGGTGGAGATGATTTCCACGTCGCTCAATCATGTGGATCTGGAGTGCTTTACCGGGCTGGAGCCGGGAGACATTCTCTTCGTGGACGGCAGTCATCTCTATCATCCCTGCACCGACGCGGACCGTCTCATCAGGGAGATCCTGCCCCTGCTCCAGAAGGGCGTGCAGGTGCATTTCCATGACATCCTGTTGCCCGATTCCTATCCGGACATGTGGGCCTGGAGGGCCTACAACGAACAGGATGCCTTGGTGGCGCTGCTTTCGGGCGGCGCGCGCTACAGGACTGTTGTCCCCGCCGCGTTTCTGCGTTCGCGGCACAAGGAATTGCTGGAAGGTTTGGCGGCCCCGGCGTTACGGAGGAGATTGGAGACGAGTTTGTGGCTGGAAGTGGCTACGGATCTATAGATTCGGCCAGGCCGAATACGCAGACTGCCTTGAACTTTCCCTTGACCATGTGCTCCCCCATGTTCTTCCAACTGGCCTGTTCTTCTGCGGGCAGGGCGTTGTAGACATTGTCCGAGATGAGAATGGGAGTTTTCAGAGAGCGGGTCAGTTGTTCCATGCGCGAGGCCGTGTTCACCACGTCGCCGATTACCGTGTATTCCAGCCGGTCGGGCGAACCCACAATGCCCGCCAACACCGGCCCCCGATGCACGCCCATGCCCACCTCCAGCGGTTCGGAAAGGTTGGGGTTGAGCTGTTGCAGTCGCTTCAGGATATCTTTTGAGCAATGCACGGCGCTGGCGCAGGCATCCTTGCTGCCGTCCAGGCCGAAGACTGCCAGCAGACCGTCGCCCAGGAATTTGTCCACCACGCCGTCGTGGGCGATGACCGAATCCACGGCTTCCGTGAAATAGGCGTTGAGGTCGCGGATGAGCACGGCCGGGACCGCCGTTTCCGTGCGCGAGGTGAATCCCCTGATGTCCGCGAACATGACCGCCAATTCGCGGAGGGAGCCGCCCAGAGGCATGCCCTGGTCCTCCATTATCATGAGTTTGTCGGCGATGTCCTTGCTGACCACCTTGCCGAATACGGTGCGGATGCGTTCCCGCTCGCGCAGCCCCTCGATCATGTGGTTGGTGTAACCGGCTATCTGCCCGAATTCGTCCTTGGCCCGGCTGGGTACGAAGACATCCAGTTTTCCGCGTTGGACTTTTTTCATTACCTGGGTCTCTATTTCGAGGAACGTGTGCATGTTGCGCGAATAGGTCAGGGAGACTGCAAGCATGTACCCCAGCAGGGTCGCTACGATGAAGGCCACCTCGCCAACGATGGCCATCTGGGACATGAAAATGTCGTCGGGATGAGAATGGATCAGCCAGTGGACATCCTTGGTCACGGTGAGGACGACCACGACGCCCACCACGAGCACGGCGACGACCATGAAGAGGGAGAACCTGCGGGTGGTGGAGTAGAGCCGGTCGAGGGCCAGATGCGGGGTTCCTTTCAATTCCTGCGCCACCAGGTTTTCCCTGCGCAGGGCAAGGTCCAGGGCCACGAAAAAACCGATGCATGCGAACCCGATGGAAATTTTGGCGCCGCTTTCGATGGTGGGGAATCCGAATATTTGGGTGTTCCACACGGCCAGGAGCAAACCCGCTCCCAGAAAGAGCAGAATGTCCAGCTTGAACTGGAATGTGGACTGGATGTAGGGATCCTGAACATTCAGGGCTCGTTTCAACAGCACGGCGCGTGCTCCTCCCATGAGAAGGAAGGCCGCAAGGACGCTGCCGCCCCATTCCTCCAGACTCAGAGTCTCGATGAACGGGCAGACTTCGCCGCCGTAGAGAACCAGGAGGGCAAAGGCCAGCACAAAGTGCGTGACGGTCCGCATGGGGCGACCCTAGCCGAGCCTTTGCTTCCCGACAACCCCGGTGTGGATGAAATCATTATTGCGTCACCCTTTCGTCTTCCCGGAATCCCCATCTGCCGACGGGAATGCGCACATACATGGTCTCCACGTCCGTGTCTTCCATCCGGATCATGATGCCGAGTTCTTCGGTGTCCAGGTGCCAGTAAAGTTCCCTGGTCAGCGCTTCGCGCACGTCGGCAAGGTCCAGGTTGTAGACTTCCGCCAGCATGTATGCGGATTTGACGATGGAGATCTGCGTCTGGCGTTCGATCCAGATGTCCGTGATGTTCACTGCGGACACCCTGTCCGGATCAAGATCCATGCCCCGCAACCGCTCCACCTGTTCCTGTGTCAATCTCATGGCGCACCTCCATGCGTTGGGCCAAGTCCAGGAATTATGGATTGGATGTCTGAGGATCTGTTTGAAACGCAGTAGTTGAAATCCTTTGCGAATCGCCGGGGGAAGATTTTGCCGTCCCGTTCTTGGCAATTCCTGTTTTGAAAATATTAGCGATTATCGTGCCAAAAATGAACCTGGATGGCCTGTTTTCCGGCTTTCGTTTTTTTCAGGTGGGAAGAGCGTCCGCAGAACGGCGGAGAGCGGTCTGTCAGCTCAAGATGGCAGCTGGGCGTCCGTTCGGTTTGCATAAGGCGGGACAGCTTTCTGATACGTCTTGCGTCCTCATGTCTTTGTTTGGCCCTTTGAGTACCGCTTGCTTCGCGAGTCGGTTGCACAGGATCGGGAAGAAAGCGGGATTACCCTGGGAAAATGCAAAAATGGGGTGTGACTGAAGCCGGATACGGTCTTGGCTGTAAAGCATTTCGACGCAGTTGAGAGTGTTGTCGACAATCCTGCCACGTCCTTGTAAAGTGCGGCTCGTAAAGCTGCCTTCAAAATGCGTTGAGGCTGGGAATTTGCGGTTTCGGTCGCGACGCGGTCTTTTGATGGAGTTGTGTGGCGGTCCCCCTGATTTCCTGTCTGTGAGGGACGGGAAAGTGAGCCGCCCGGCGATGGGGGCTTTTTCCGTTCGTGCGGGAGAGACAAAGCACTTCGCGGAAAAAGCCCCCATCTTCTTTGCGGTCCGGGATGTCTCAGGTCGGCTCCCCCCAAATGAAGCGTCGCTGAGCCCGGAAATTCTGCCTCGATCCCAGTCTGTGGCTTTCGCAACACCCCTGCTGAGAGGGTGATGGTCGCTCGTATCGGATCGGTATGGAAAATTCATGTTTTCCCCGCATTGCCTGTACCTTTGGGATGGTTGCCTTCTTCGGGGTCACAGGCGGACCGTAGCGGTTCTAACGGTTTTGCTTTAATGTGTTTTTTGTTTTCGCTTGTCGCTAATAAATGAAAATGTTATCTTGACTGTAACAATTTATACCCCGTTCAAATGGAGTAAAGTTGTCTTTACCTTAGCATCAACCCGGAAGCTCGTCATCTTTTTTTTTCGGTTTTGATCAAAAAAGATGACAATTTGTTTTCGGTATTGAACTTTTTGATTGAGAGGGAGGTCCCATGGAGGACGATAGGAATATGGGAACAGACGTTTCCGGCGGCAAGCACGCGGCCGTCCGCAAACGCCATGAGCTCATACTGAAGCTGGTTCGTGAGCAGGGGTTCATGTCCATCGGCGGACTGGCCGAACGTTTCGATGTGACTCCCCAGACAGTGCGCCGGGATATCAATATCCTGTGTGACCAGGGGCTTCTGGCCCGGCACCACGGCGGCGCAGGTCCCGTGGTGAGCACCGAAAACGTGGACTACATGGACCGCAAGATTCTTTGTCAGCATGAAAAGCAGATGATCGCCAAGCTGGTGGTGGAACATATCCCGCCCCGTTCTTCCCTGTTCATCAATATGGGGACCACCACCGAGGAGGTGGCCAAGGAATTGTGCAAGCGCGACCATCTGCGGGTGATCACCAACAACCTGAACGTCGCCAAGATTCTCAGTAACAACGCCAACATAGACACCATCGTAGCCGGAGGGATCGTCCGCCACAGAGACTGCGGCATCGTGGGGGAGTCGGCCATTGATTTCCTGCGTCAGTTCAAGGTGGACTTCGGCATCATCGGCATCAGCGGCATTGATCTGGACGGCACGCTCCTGGATTTCGACTACCGAGAGGTCAGCGCCGCCCGCTCCATCATCGACAACTCCAGAAAAGTGTTTCTGGTGACTGATCATACCAAATTCGGTCGTAACGCCATGGTCCGGCTGGGAAGTTTCGCGGAAATTGACGCCTTGTTCACGGACCGCTTGCCCCCTGAAGAGGTCTTGGAAAACCTTCGCCGGAACGAGGTGGGTCTGTATTATCCCAATCCCAAGGACTGAGTGGCCGCTTTTATGGTTGGCTCTAGTGAGTGAACGGAAGGCATGTGTTTTGTTTTCCCTTCAGAAAATGGAGCTTTGTCGTTTCGGCGCTTGATCACGTTGCGGGCGCGGAACAGGTCGCCTCATGTCATCTCGGGGACGGTTTTGTGGGGCCTTGAATTGTCTTTTATTTTAATATGATATATTAATTCCATTGAGGTGCGGCTGTCAGCGTGATGCAATCATCATATAATTTTTGTCAGCAGATCTGAGGAGAAGTTTGCTCTAAAAAGTAGCTTATTTGGAAAAAAGGCACTCTAACACGCCAATAAGTTTGTTAAAAGTTTTCACAGATGAAACAAAAATCACAAAACAATGATCAAAACGCAACATTTTCTTGTGATGAGGCTGCAAATTGTATATGAAGTCTGAAAGCTGAAAATAGCACATACAACTACAATGACGAGGGGCGTCATTGTTTATGTGTAGAGGCTTACTCTGAGGTGTGCGTTTCAGTGTCGGAACGCCTGTTCAACCTTAAACTTTATGTCGTCGTGGAGGTATGTAATGGATTATCTGATTAGTGAACTGGTAGGGACAATGATTTTGACCCTGTTCGGTTGCGGTGTGGTGGCGAACGTGCTGCTTGAAAAGTCCAAAGGCCAGAATAGCGGCTGGATCGTCATCACCATGGGGTGGGGAATGGCGGTTGCTTTCGCAGTGTATGCTTCCAAGCTGTCCGGCGGCCACATCAACCCGGCCGTTACCCTGGGGCTCGCTTCCATCGGTGCGCTGGACTGGGCTCTCGTTCCCTATTACCTCGCCGGTCAGTTCATTGGCGGCTTCATCGGCGCCGTGCTGTGTTATCTGGTGTACAAATGCCATTGGGAACCGACCCAGGACGCAGGCCTGAAGCTGGCCGTGTTCTCCACCGGTCCGGCCATCCCCTGCACCTTTGAAAACTTCCTGTGCGAATTCCTGGGTACTTTCTTCCTGCTGTTCATCATCATGGCTCTCGGTGCGCATGAATTTGCGCTCGGCATGGGACCGCTGGTTGTTGGTTTCTACATCCTTTCCATCGGCCTCTCCCTTGGCGGCCCCACCGGTTACGCCATCAACCCGGCTCGTGACCTCAGCCCCCGCATCGCTCATGCAATCCTGCCCATTCCCGGCAAGGGCGGCAGCGATTGGGGATACGCCTGGATTCCGGTTGTCGCACCCATCTGCGGCGGCATCGCCGGTTGCCATGTGTACCAGCTGATCTTCGGTTAATACCGCTAGGAAACTAGTTCTTACAAAAATTATCAGGTGTGGGGTGGAGAGAAATCTCCACCCGAAGAAAGGGAGATAAGACATGTCGAAGAAATACATTCTGTCCATTGACCAGGGTACCACCAGCTCTCGCGCCATCGTTTTCGATAAGCAGGGCCAGATCGTGACCGTTACCCAGAAAGAATTCACCCAGATCTTCCCGAATCCGGGTTGGGTCGAGCACGATGCCATGGAAATCTGGTCTTCCGTGCAGGCTGTCGTCGCGGAAGCGCTGGCTTCCGACGAAGTCAACGCCGCCGACATCGCGGCCATCGGCATCACCAACCAGCGTGAAACCGCCGTTGTCTGGGACAAGAACACCGGCAAGCCCGTCTACAACGCCATTGTCTGGCAGTCCCGTCAGACCGCTGACATCTGCAAGGACATGATTGGAAAGGGCCTGGATCCGCTGTACCGCGAAAAGACCGGTCTGCTGATTGACGCCTACTTCTCGGGCACCAAGGTGAAGTGGATTCTCGACAATGTCGAGGGTGCACGCGAGAAGGCCGAAAAGGGCGACCTGCTCTTCGGCACCATCGACACCTGGCTGGTCTGGAAGCTCACCGGCGGCAAGGTTCACGTGACCGACTACACCAACGCTTCCCGTACCCTGATGTACAACATCCACGAACTGAAGTGGGACGACGAGTTGCTGCAGCACCTGACTGTTCCCGCTTCCATGCTGCCGGAAGTCAAGCCTTCCTCCGAAGTCTACGGCAACACCGACAAGGACGCTTTCCAGGGCCTGGAAATCCCCATCTCCGGTATGGCCGGTGACCAACAGGCCGCCCTGTTCGGTCAGGCCTGCTATGAAGAAGGCATGGCCAAAAACACCTACGGCACCGGCTGCTTCATGCTCATGAACACCGGCGAAAAGGCCGTTCCCTCCAAGAACGGTCTGGTCACTACCATCGCCTGGGGTGTTGACGGCAAGGTCGAATACGCTCTGGAAGGTTCCATCTTCGTGGCCGGTTCCGCCATCCAGTGGTTGCGCGACGGTCTGCGCATGTTCCGCGAAGCCAAGGACAGCGAACTGTACGCCACCCGCGTGCAGGGCACCGACGGCGTCTACGTGGTGCCGGCCTTCGTGGGCCTGGGCGCTCCGTATTGGGATTCCGAAGTCCGCGGCGCCGTGTTCGGCCTGACCCGCGGTACTTCCAAGGAACACTTCGTGCGCGCCACGCTGGAGTCCCTGTGCTACCAGACCAAGGACGTTCTCTCCGCCATGGAAGCCGACTCCGGCATCAAGCTGGAAAAGCTGCGCGTGGACGGCGGCGCCGTGGCCAACGACCTGATGCTGCAGATCCAGTCCGACCTGCTGGGCACTCCGGTCGAACGTCCGCTGTGCATTGAGACCACCGCCCTGGGCGCTGCCTACCTGGCAGGCCTGGCCGTTGGCTTTTGGACCGATAGGGAAGATATCAAGAAGAACTTCGGCATCGACCGCGAGTTCGCTCCGAAGATGGCCGCCGAAGAGTCTGCAGAACTGTACGCAGGCTGGCAGAAGGCTGTTAAGGCTACCGCCGCCTTTAAGTAGACTTGCTCAAGTCTTGATTATCAAGAGGGGCTGTCCGTATGGACAGCCCCTTTTTGGTGACGCCTCTCTGCGCCCTTCCCCATGACTTGTGCCGGTCCGGCGTATCTGATCCGACAGATCATTCGTCGCGCAGCACACCTGCCCGCACGGCTCCTTCCCGGTCCCTGAAGATGGCCATGGCCGTGTTCATCATCTTGAAGCCGAGTTTCCTGTAGAAGCCTTCCTTGCCGGGGTTGGCGTAGAGAATGATCTTGGTGTGGTTCTTGGAGAACTCCATCAGTTTTTGTACGATCCGCTTTCCGAGCCCGGTGCCCTGGTAGTCGGGGTGAACGGCCACGTCGCAGATGTAGGAGCAATCCCGTCCGTCTGCCAGGGCGCGTCCTGCGCCCACGAGTGCTTCTTTGTCATGGACGAAGCAGACGTATCGGCTATTGCAGAACACTTCCCGAAGATGGTCAGCCGATTTCGTTCCCAGCGGGGCGATCCGGTAGAGCTCCGAGAGTTCGTTCCAGTTCGTTTCGTGCTGGTCGTAGCGCCATGTGAGATCCATTGCATGTCTCCCGGTGTCGATTGTCTTTCCGGCCAGAGTAGGAGCGGGGCAGGAGGGCGTCAAGAGCATGGGGGGGAAGGAGGGTGGCAACGTGTGTTACTTGAGCCATTTATACGGAGATCAGTCCGGAGCGTGCGCAAGCCGCGTAAAAAGGGTGGTTTCCATAGCTCGCAGGGTGATTGCCGGAAAATTTTAAAAGGAGTGAGCGTCTTTGAATCAGAGTGATTCGGCGAGTTCCTTGCCGATCCGGGCGGCACGTTCGAGAATGTCCGAATGTTGTTTGACGATGCCCCGGTCGAAAAGGCGCAGCACCGGGAGTTCCGCAACGATTTCGTAGCCCAGGGCTTCCAGGGGCATGCGCATGGCTTCAAGGGTGAAGCCCATGTCTCTTTTGTTTTCCTGTTCGGCAATGGCGGCGATGACGGCCTTTCTGCCCTGATTGGCCAAGCGGCTGGACCAGGCGCGTGGACGGGTATCCTCGAAGTCGTAGAAACAGTAGAGTCGGTCGATGAAAGCCTTCATCCAGGCGGTGATGTTGTAGTTGTGCACGGGGGAGACGAGCACCAGTCCCCGGGCTGCCTGGATATGGGGATACAGCAGGGTCATGCCGTCATTGAGCCGGGTGCAGATCTTGTCTCGGCGGCATTTTTCGCAGCCTATGCAGGGGTCATATTTGTGGTCCCGCAGATGGATGGCGCGGGTTTCCCGCCCTGCCTGCCGTGCTCCGTTGAGTATCGTATCCAGCAAATTGTGTGAGTTGCCGCCTTTGCGCGGGCTGCCTTCGAGTCCCAGAATCATCAATATTTTCCTTATTGTTGGAGGGGCACGAGAAGAGGAACTTTCGAAAAAGCTTCTCCTCCCGTAAAAAATTTCTATTCTTCCCCTGCTGCGGCCTTGTCCAGGAACCAGAGCACCTGATGCGCTCTGAAACGGGCGGCCGGATACTGTTCGTCGCCGCCCAGCACCGAGGCCAGGACATCGCGCTTGGCAGGCCCGGCCACCAGAAACAGGGCCGTGTGCGAACCGGCAAAGGCCGGGTAGGTCAGGGTGACCCGATCCACATGGGGAGCGGCGGGCGGATCGAACACCGGCGCCACGTAGTTCGTGGCGGTCAGGGCGTCATCACCCGGAAAGAGGGATGCCGTGTGCCCGTCGCCGCCCATGCCCTGCAGAGCCAGGTCGAATGAAGGCGCCGTTTCGCCGCCGAAAAAGTTCATCAACTCGCGGGCGTAGTCCTCGGCCGCGGTCTGTGCACCCAGCTCGCCCTTGATGCGGTGCACGTTGTCCTCGGGGATGGGCACGGCGTGGATGAACGCTTCCTGGGCCAGCAGGTAGTTGCTGAGTTCGTGCTCCGGCCCCACGGCGCGGTCGTCGCCCCAGAACAGGTGCGTACGGTCCCAGGGGACGGCCCTCCAGTACTCGTCCGTGGCCAACAGTTCGAACATCCTTTTGGGCCCGGAGCCTCCGGACAGGGCCACGGAAAAACGGCCGACGCGCTCAAGGGCGCGGTGCGATGCCTGGACGAAAAAAGACGCCGCAGCCCGGCTCAAGGCTTCAGCGTCTTCAAATATTTCAATTTGCCCCATGTGCGATCCTTGGCGGCTGCCATATGCATGTGTTTTTTGAACAGCCTTGGTATGTTATTACCCATTGCAACGTATCGGATCAGGACCGTCCGTGCCCGCTTTGTACAGCCGAAGCAGGGACTTCCTTTCGGGACAATCGCATTCCATGAGGACCGGAGTCAAGAACCCCCAGCACAAATCTACGCCATCCTGCCGCCAAAACAGAGTATGATCCCCCAAAAGCACGTCAAGCACGACTTTTTCATAGGCGTCGAGGGTCGGCCCCGCATATCCTTCGTTGTAGTCGAAGTTCATGGTCACGTTCCGCAAACACATGCCCGCACCGGGCAGCTTGGCCTGGAAGGTGAGGGTTACGCATTCCTGCGGCTGAATGCCGAGGATGAGGCGGTTGGCCGTGATGTGCTCGCCGAGGATGTTCCGGAACATGGAGCAGGGCACCTCCTTGAAGCGCACCTCGATCTCGGTGCGTTTCGCGGCCATGCGTTTGCCCGAGACCATGTGGAAGGGCACGCCCTGCCAGCGCCAGTTGTCGATGAATATCTTCATGGCCGCGAAGGTGGGCGTGTCCGAATCCGGGGCCACGCCCGGCTCGTCCACGTAGGAGGGCACGTGCCGGCCGTCCACCATTCCGGATGTGTACTGGCCGAGTGTCAAATGTTCCCCGAGGTTGTCCGTGGGGAAGGGCTTGAGAGCCCTATAGACCTTGGTCTTTTCGTCGCGGATGCGCTCGGCGTGGTAGAGGGAGGGCGGCTCCATGGCGCACAGGGACAGGAGCTGCATCATGTGGTTCTGGAACATGTCGCGCAACACGCCGGTCCTGTCGTAGTATCCGGCCCGGTGTTCCACCCCCAGGGACTCGGCGGCCGTGATGTGAACGGACTCGATGTACTGCCGGTTCCAGAGCGGTTCGAACATGGCGTTGGCGAACCTGAGCATAAGCACGTTTTGTACGGTTTCCTTGGCCAGATAGTGGTCGATGCGGTAGATCTGCTCCTCGCTGAAGTGTTCCATGAGTGTTGCGTCGAGTTGCTGGGCCGTGCCCAGATCGCGGCCAAAGGGCTTTTCCACCACGATGCGCGAGAAACCGCCTTCCTGTCTGGCCAGCCCGGCCATTCCAGCGTTGCGGGCGATGTTTTCGTAGGCTGTGGGCGGAACCGCGCAATAGAGCATTTTGTTGCCTTGTGTGCCGTGCGTCTTGTCCAATTGATCAATGGTGTCGGCAAGCGATCGGAAAGTTTCCGGGTCGTCGAAAAGCACCCGGCGGTAATGGAGCCGGCGCGCGAATTCCTCCCAATTGTCCAGGGGGGAGGATCCGTGTTCCTCCAAGGCCGAGCGCATACGTTGTCGGAAGTCCTCATTATTCAGTTTTGAGCGGGATGCGCCCACAATGAAAAATGGGGCGGACAGTTTGCCGTTGCTGTGAAGTGTGTGCAGGGCAGGCAGCACCTTGCGGGCCGTCAGGTCGCCCGTTGCCCCGAAAATGACGATGGCGCAGGGCCGATCCGGATGGTCGGTCCGGCAGGCGCCGCCGTCCGGATCGGCAAAAAATCCGGACATGGTTACTCCTTGCTCCTGACTGCATGGCCGCCGAATTCGCGGCGCAGAGCGGCCAGCAGGCGGTTGCGGAAGTCGTCGTTGCGGCGCGAGGAAAATCGTTCGAACAGGGACAGGGCCAGCACGGGAATGGGCGTGCCCGTGTCCACGGCCTGCTGCACGGTCCAGCGGCCCTCTCCCGAGTCGTCCACATATCCCTCCAACTCCTCCAGTCGCGTGCTTTTGTGGAAGGCCATGCCAGTCAGCTCCAGGAGCCAGGAGCGGATGACGCTGCCTCGGTTCCAGACACCGGCGAGATCCGCGAAATTCATGCTTTCGCCATAGGGGGAGTCGTCCAGCAGGGCGAACCCTTCGGCGTAGGCCTGCATCATGCCGTACTCGATTCCGTTGTGAACCATCTTGGTAAAGTGCCCGGCCCCTACTTCGCCGCAATACATGTAGCCGTCCTGCGGGGCCAGGGCGCGGAAGATTCCCTCGATGCGCCGGAACTGGTCGACAGAGCCGCCCACCATGGTGCAGTAGCCTTCTTCCAGGCCCCAGATGCCGCCCGAGACGCCCGCGTCCATATAGCGGATGTCCTTCTCCTCCAGCTCTTGCGCGCGGCGGATGTCGTCTTTGTAATAGGTGTTGCCGCCGTCGATGATCGTGTCGCCCGGGGCCAGTAGTTCGCCCAATCTGGTGACGGCGGCGTCCGTCGGCTTGCCTGCGGGAAGCATGACCCAGATGATGCGGGGCTGTTCCAGAGTGTAGACCAGTTCTTTGAAGGAGTAGGCGGGGGCGGCCCCTTCCCCGGCCAGTTGGTTGGTCTTTTCCGAGCTTCGGTTGAGCGCCACCACTTCGTGTCCGCCCTGCATGAACCTGCGGGCCATATTCATTCCCATGCGGCCCAGCCCGATCAATCCGATTTTCATAAGCTTCCTCCTCGTAGGGGGTGGAGATCCCACTTTAGCACGCCCGGCCGGACTTGAGAACTCCGGTGCGGAGAAAGGCTGAGAGTCCGCTGCACAAAGGCGCAATCGTGTTTCTGCACCTGCACATTGTTGCCAACGGGGGGCGGCTTGGCGCATACTTCGCCAAACCATAAGGAGAACTGGGCATGGAAGGCCTTTTAACCATAGAGAATCTTATCGCTTTGATTACCCTGACCGGGCTGGAAATCGTGCTCGGCATCGATAATATCGTGTTTGTCGTGGTGGTTACCAACAAGCTGCCGCGCGCAAGGCGGGAGACGGCCCGCAAGCTGGGCATCGGGCTGGCCATGCTCACCCGTATCCTGCTGCTTCTGACCATCAGCCTGATCATGGGCCTCACCGCGCCCTGGTTCGATGTCCTGGGCCACGCCGTATCCGGCAGGGATATCGTGCTTCTGTCCGGGGGCTTGTTCCTGCTGGCCAAGGCGACCATGGAAATTCACGAGAAGCTGGAACCGGGCCATGAGCGCAAGGTGGGCAACCCTCCCTATTCCTATTGGGGAGCCATCATCCAGATCATGCTTCTGGACATCGTCTTTTCCGTCGATTCGGTCATTACCGCTGTGGGCATGGCCCGTCACGTGGGCGTCATGATCGCGGCCATCGTCCTCGCCGTGGCGGTCATGCTCTTTTTCGCCAACGCCATAAGCCGATTCGTGAGCGATCATCCCACCATCCAGATGCTGGCCTTCGCCTTTCTGCTTCTGGTGGGTGTCCTGCTGGTGGCCGAGGGGCTTGGCAAGCACATCGACCGCGGCTACATTTATTTCGCCATGGCCTTTTCGCTCTTCGTGGAATTCCTGAATTTGAGGATGAGAAGGAAAAAGGCTCGCGCCTCCTGATCCGCACGGTGGCCATTTTGCCGTTGTCAGAATATTCCTGAAGGTGTATTAGAGTGATAGTACGCTAATACGCTGAGACATCATGAGCAGTATCACCACTGACCGCATTTACTTCGGTATCGCCGAAAGGCTGATGGAACGTATCGTTAACGGCGAGCTTTTGCCCGGCGACAGAATTCCTTCGGTACGGGAATGCGCCATGGCCGAGGGCGTCACTCCGAGCACCGCAGCCAATGCGCACGCATTCCTGCGGGATATGGGCGCCATTCGGCCCGAGCGGGGCATGGGGAGCGTTGTGGAAACAGGCGCTTCCGAGCTGTGCCGTAGTTTCATCCGGGAGCGATTCATTCAAGGCGAGCTGCCTGTGCTTGAAAGGCGTCTGCGGTTGCTGGATATTTCAGGTGCTGAATTGCTTCAGTTGTTGGGTGAATCAGGAACAGGAAAGGGTAGGATATGAAGTTCAGTTACTTTGCAGGGCTGGGGCTCATGCTGTTTTTTGCGGCCACCACCGTGTTTCTTTCGGGCGGGACCGAGTATTTTGTGGACTTGCCGAGCATGATCGCCATCACGGGAACCTGTTTCGGCGCGCTTGTCTGCAACTTCGGCTTTCGGGGGAGCCTGACCGCGGTGGCTTCGCTGTTCTCGCCTGGACCCCGCCTTGCGGGAGGATTCAGGAAATCCGCTGCCAAAACGGTCATTCTTTCCGGGCTGTTCGGTGGCCTGTTCTATCTCATCGTGGGCGTGGTGGCCGCGCTTGGGAGTATCGGCGACCTGTCGAAAATCGGTCCGGCCCTGGCCCTGGGGTTTCTGTCGTTGCTTTACGGCAGTCTGTTGGCTTTGTTGGCTGTGCCCGCCTATGTGGCCGGCGAGTAAAAAGTTGCCGGTAAGTGCACGCCTCCGTTGTCGTTTCAAAAGAGGGCAGTCACGCGTGTATGTTTGAATACGCGTCGGGTCTGCTTTTTTTCACTCCGCGTATCCGCACCCTTCCTGGCAGCCTTGATCCATTACAAAATGCAAAGTGTTTTAGTCCAGTTGGGCCGTCTTTGCCTTGATCGGAGTGAAACGCGAAGCGCCTTGGGCCGGTTGATAAGGGGTGCTCAAGGGGATTATCTCCCTTGCCCGCCGGAGGCGGAACAGCCTCTCGTGCTGGTTGAACCTGTTTGCTTGCCTTTATTGTCAACTCAAGCTAGGCAGGGCCACATGAAAAAGACGCGCCGCAAGTCCCGGCACTATCCGTGCCCGCCGCCGCCCGAACGGTCCAGCCGCCTCTACGTGCGCATCGCGCGGGAAAACATCGCCCTGTTCCGCTTCCTGCTGGAGGCCCATGACAACCTGGGCGTGTTCACGGTGGTCAGCAAGTTCAAGGGTATCCTCATGTTGCGCTACAGCCCGCATCAGGAGCGTGAAATGCGTTGGTTCCTGGACGGTCTGAAAGACGAAATGGACATCGATGTGCTGCATGCGGCGCCCGAGTCGCGCGTGCCGTCTTTGGAGAAATTATGATCAATCTGCTCGACCTGACATACAGCGAACTGGAAGCCTTTGTGGTCGAAGACCTCAAACAGCCGCGCTTCCGCACGGACCAGATCTTTCAATGGATCTGGCAGAAAGGCGTGCGCGATTTTGCCTCCATGACCAATATGGGCAAGGCCCTGCGTGAGAAGATGGCCGCCATGGCTTCCATCACCTGGCCCGAGATAGCCAAGGCCCAGGAGAGCCGTGACGGCACGGTCAAGCTGCTGCTCAGGCTTCACGACGGCAAGCTCGTCGAAACCGTGCTCATTCCATTCAAGGAGCGTTTTTCCCAATGCCTGTCCACCCAGGTGGGCTGCGCCATGGCCTGCAAGTTCTGCAACACCGGCCTGCTCGGTTTCGAGCGCAATATGACCATGGGCGAAATTCTCGGCCAAGTGCTGGTGGGGCGCAAGTTTCTGCTGGACAAGGGCTTCGGCAAGCTTGAGGGCCCCAATCCCATCCGCAATCTGGTTTACATGGGCATGGGCGAACCGCTCATGAATCTGGACAACCTGCTGCGCGCCCTGGAGACTCTGCCGCACGAGAACGGGCTGAGCATTTCCTGGCGCAGGTCCATGGTCTCCACCGTGGGTTTTCCCAAGCAGCTGCGCATTCTGGGCAAGACCGAACTGGCCCTGCCCGCCATTTCCCTGCACGCACCCACTCAGGAATTGCGCGCCGAGATCATGCCCAAGGCCGCCCGGACGCCCTTGGACGAACTCATGCAGTGCCTGGCCGAATTCCCACTGCGCCCGCGCGAGCGCATCACCTTCGAGTATTTGCTGCTCAAGGGGGTCAACGATTCTCTGGAGCACGCCGACCAACTGGCGAAGCTGGTGGACAAGAGCCGTATCAAGGTCAATCTCATCGCCTACAACGCCACCGAGGGCATGCCGTACGGCGCCCCGGACCGGGAACAGGTGGAGGCCTTTGAGAAGCGGCTCTGGAAGCACGGCGTCACCGCCTTTATCCGCCGCTCCATGGGCGCGGACATCAAGGCGGCCTGCGGCCAGCTCAAGGCCTCGGAACAGTAAGCTTTTTCATCCGGTTTTTCTTGTCACGCCGCCTGTTTTGAGGGTATGCAGTCCTGTACCATTCTCAGTCAAAGGAGCGTATTCTCATGGCCCGTGATTTCAGGGAATTTCTCGAAGAGGCGACCCGCCACGAAAAGTTCGGCCGGTACTTCAAGGAGATCGGCATCGGTTTCAAGCTCGTCATGTCCATTCAGGCTAGCGCGCTGCACGGCAGCGACCCTGCCGAAACCCTGGACGACGTCTATGGGTACAAGGCCTTTGAGGTCTCGGTCCGTCAGAGCAGCAAGCCCATTGAGGCCCCCAAGATCGGGGCCTGGAGCGACCTGCGTGAAAAAACGTGGGCCGCAGGTTTCGACCGCGAAGAATACCGCACGGACATGATGAAGGACAACGTGTCCGTGGACGAGGTGCAGGTCATTTTCGAGGATCTCATTGAATACGCTCGTGAAAAGGGACAGCTTGAAGCAGGCGAGGAGCCTGTCCTGCTCGATCCTGAAGCCCCTATCCGCAAATTCAAGAAAGGCCGCTGTACAAGCTGTGGTTCCGGGAAATAGGGACGACAGAAAAATGAAATGATGAAGCCCGCCGTAAAAAGCGGGCTTTTTGTTGTGGAAATTTCGGCTTTGCGTTGCATTTGCGGCCCGTTGCCCATATGGGTGGATTATGGAAATGTCCGTCTTTCACGACATCGTGGTCATTTTTGTGCTGGCCATCTTCGTGCTGCTGGTCTGCAACCGCTTCAACCTGCCCGCCATCGTGGGTTTTCTGCTCACGGGCGCATTGTGCGGGCCGCACGGTCTCGGGTTGGTGGGCGAGGTTCACCTTGTAGAGGTGCTGGCCGAAGTGGGCGTCATTTTCCTCCTTTTTTGCATCGGCGTGGAGTTTTCCCTGGAAAAGCTGGTCCGGTACAAGGACGCGGTGTTCGGCGGCGGCAGCATTCAGGTATTGTTGACCATCGCCCTGGTGGCCGTCCTGGGCCTGATGTACGGCTTCGACCCGCAGAAGTCCGTCTTCCTCGGGTTCCTGGCAGCTCTTTCCAGCACGGCAATCGTTCTCAGCCTGCTGCAGGAACGGGCCGAGGGCGAGAGCCCTTACGGCCGCTTCACCACGACCGTGCTCATTTTTCAGGATCTGGCCGTGGTGCCCATGATGCTGCTGCTGCCCATGATGGCCGGTGTCTCCGGCTCCGTCACGAATACCGTGCTCGCCCTGGCGATCAAGCTGGCCGGCGTCTTCCTGCTGGTCTATGTCTGCTCGCGCTGGGTGGTGCCCTTCGTGCTGGAGCAGGTGGTGCGCACCCGCAGCCAGGTGCTTTTCCTGACCACCACCATGGGGCTGTGTTTTTCCGTCGCATCCTTGACCTACAGCATGGGGCTCTCCCTTTCCCTGGGCGCATTCATTGCCGGGGCCATCGTTTCCGACTCGGAATACAGCGTCAACGCCTTGGGCGGCATCCTGCCTTTCAAGGACGTCTTCGTCAGTTTTTTCTTCGTCTCGGTGGGCATGCTGCTCAGTCTCGGTTTCGTGGCATCCAATCCGGGGCTGGTTCTGGTCGTTACCCTGGTCATCCTGGTGCTCAAGGCGCTGGTGGCCTGGGTGTCCGCCGTGGTCATGGGCCGGTCCGGCCATTCGGCGGTCATTTCCGGGCTGCAGCTTTCCCAGGTGGGCGAATTCTCCTTTGTTCTTGCCGGGGTGGGCATGAGCCACGGTATGATCACCGAACAGGGCTACCAGCTTTTCCTGGCCGCCAGCGTCCTGACCATGCTGGCCACTCCGTTTCTGTTCAACGTCGCTCCCGCCCTGGCCGACAGGGCCATGAAGCTACCCGGCCTCCGAAACTGGGCCGTGTTCAGGCGCAGGGACATTGCCGAACCCACCGGTGAGAAACTCAAGGACCATCTGATCATCAGCGGATTTGGCCTGGGAGGTCGCAATATCGCCAGGGCCGCCGAGGTTGCCGGAATTCCCTATGTGGTGCTCGACGTCAACGCCGAAACCGTCACCAGGGAACGCAAGGCGGGACGAAATATCCACTACGGCGACGCCTCCCTGCCGGAGGTGTTGCGCCATGCCGAGGCGGAGCAGGCACGCGTGCTGGCCATCACCGTGTCGGACGCGGCCGGAACCAGGCGCATTGTGGACGTGGCCCATCGCCTCAATCCGGCCCTGCACATCATCGTGCGCACCCGATTTCATTCGGAGATGAAGGACCTTTACGGGCTGGGAGCCGCCGAGGTGGTGCCCGAAGACCTGGAGAGCTCCATGGAGTTGTTCAGCCGGGTGCTGGCCCGATATCTGGTGCCCCATGCCGAGGTTGAACGTTTTTCTGAGGTGATCCGCGCCGAAGGGTATGGTAGCTTCATGGAAAACAGCGGCAAGGAGCCGTCGCCGCTTATCAAGTTCGGCCGCTTTTCGGATATGGACCTGACCGTGCTCACGGTCTGCGAAGACGCTCCGCTTGCAGGGGCTACGCTGGAGCAGATCGCCCTGCGCAAGGAACATGGCCTCACGGCCGTTGCCGTCATGCGCGGCGAAGAACTGCACCGCAACCCGCACGGCCGGTTTCGGCTGGAGCGGGGAGACCAGGTCTACGTGTTCGGCCTGCGCAAGGACATCACTGCCAAGGCGTGGCTGTTCACCCAACCCGTCAGCGAGGAACAGACATGAATCCGTTTTTCGTCGTTCAGATGATCAGGAATTTGTTGACCGGCGAGAGCAGGCGGCGCAAGCCCCGCCCCGGGCCGGATTACACCGGGTCCAAGTATTACCGCGGCCAGGACTATGACGATCACGTCTACGATCGCGGCGAGGATTGCGGCCTGGGCGATTGCGGCGATTCCAAAAAGGAACGGTCCAAAGCCGGGAAGAAAGAGGATTAGCCGACCAGGGCTTTGAGTCCGGCCGCCAGCGGTGTCAGCACCACCACAAAGATCAGGGACGGAAGCAGATTGGAAAGTCTGATTTCCTTGATCTCCAGAAGGGTGATGCCGATGCCCACGATGAGCAGGCCGCCCGTGGCCGAAAGTTGGGCAATGAGTTCGGGCGGGAAGTAGCCTTGGAACGCACCGGCGAACAGGGTCAGCGCCCCCTGGTAGAGAAGGACCGGGATGAAGGAGAAGAGCACTCCGGAGCCGAAGGTGGAGGCCAAGGCCACGGATGCGAAGCCGTCCAGGATGGATTTGGTGTAAAGCACGGTGGGATCGCCGCTGACGCCTTCCTCCAGCGAGCCCACGATGGACATGGCCCCGATGCAGAAGATGAGCGAGGCCGTGATCAGCCCTTCGGTGAATTTGGGGTTGTCCGACTTCAGTGCGGTTTTGAAACGGTTGCCCAGGCGTTCGAACAGGGTGTCCAGCCGCAGGATTTCGCCGCTGATGCCGCCGAACAATATGCTGAAAATGACCACCAGGATGTCCTGGACCTTGAAGGCCATCTGCATGCCGATGAGCAGGGTGCACAGACCGAGGCCCTGGAACACGATGGTGCGGATGCGCTCGGGGAAGCGGCTGTGGAGCATACAGCCCACCAGGCTGCCCAGGATGATGGCGGCGGCGTTGGTCAGGGAGCCTACTGGTATCATAGCAAAATCCTTTGATTGTCGGACGGGTGGAGTTGCGCGAGATTAATGTCCCCTGAATATGGCGTCAAGCGGCATGGCGGGATTCCGGCGAGAACCGCAAGAAAGTGATGGTTGGGCAGGCGGGACTGCCGTATTCACTGACGCTCATGTTTGATTTCTATCCATGTTTATGAGGAGTAGCTTCATGTACGCAGTCATATTCGAGTCGTTGCCATCGGGCGACGGTGGGGAAGAATACCGCAGGATCGCGCAGCAGATCGGGGAAATGGAAAAAGACCAGGAAGGTTTGATTTCCAGAACAACGTACGAAGATGTCTCGGGCGGCGGAATGCGTCTGAGCCTTTCTTTTTGGGAGAGCGAGGAGGCTATCGAAAAGTGGCGCAACCATGCACTTCATCGCGCGGCCCAAACCTTGGGCCGGGAGACGTTCTACAAACACTACCGGCTGCGGGTTGCGAAAGTGGTGCGGGACTATGCCATGGATGACCGCGAGGAGGCTCCTGCCGATTCCGAGACCTTTTGGGCCAAACATTTTTTGAAGTTCGGTGCCGGAGGCAGTTGACGGCTTTTGCGACAATCTGTTGACAGAAGCGGTCTGTCTGCCCTATGTAAATCGTCTTCCGTGCCGGGGTGGCGGAATTGGTAGACGCAGCGGATTCAAAATCCGCCGGTCGCAAGGCCTTGAGAGTTCGAGTCTCTCCCTCGGTACCATTGAAATCAAAAGGGATATCAGCATTTGCTGGTATCCCTTTTGGCTTTTTGAAGTCAGATTTCTTCTTTGGGGTGAATTGAAAGTGAACGAGTGTAGTTCAACTGCCCGAATTGACGGGCATAAATGCGCTTGTTCGGGGTGAATTTCGTAGTGGGAGTACCTACATGATTTCACTTAGTTTTCACCCCATTCCGGCAATGGAGAAGAGAAATGGTGATCAATATTATCTGCAAATCCTGCAAATCCAATTCTTCTTTAAGCCTACGGAAGTGTAAGCGTTGTGGCGCTTCTCTGAGCTCCAGATGTCGCTACAAAGTGATTGTGACGAATGCCAGAGGGAAACGAGTCACGAAGACCGCCGCCACGCTCAAAAAGGCCAAACAGTACGAAGCCAAGTTCATAATGGAGGTCGAGCACGAACGCTTTTTCGGCGTAGTGAGTACCAGGCTCCACCTTAATTCTGCCGCCAAACTGTCCGAACAACCGGAACCACCTCTATTCTTCTCGTTGGAGCCGGCAAGGTAAACAGGTACTTGTATCTCCGATCTTTGGACAACAAGGAGTAAAATCAAGCGGCCTTCTTGGTATTCAAATCAAGGACTTCGGCAATTGCCTTTGCAACAGCAGCAGCCATATCCGGCGGCACTGCGTTACCGATCTGGCGAGCCACTTCAATTTTCTTACCCTTGAAGATGAAGCTGTCGGGAAAGCCCATAAGTCTGGCGGCTTCTCTGTGTGTGATTGGGCGATGCTGCTCGGGATGCAGGTATCTTCCTTTTTCCGGCTTGAAAAACTCCGTTCGTATTGTCACTGACGGGCGATCCCACCACAAACGCCCAAAAAGGTCTGTCCCTCCCGAGGTCTTTTTGATCCAGCAGTTGGGTGTAATTTCCGGTGCATTGTGTTGCAAGTCGAACCTGTTTCCTCCTGGAGGAACAGCTTTGTATCTCATCAAGCTCTTGGCGGTTGGATTGCGGCGGAAGTGTAGATCAAGCGGTGCTGGGGCATTTCTGATTTCGAACTCTTCCGGCTCCGGAAGGTCGCAAATCATGTCGGCGACGGTTCTCCACTGCGGCAGGTCATCTCGTGCAGGGTCGGAAGTGTGAGTTTGCTTGGGAGGAAATGCAATCGCTTCAACCTCTAATCTTTTCCACCCGACGATGAATCCACGTTTCCGGGTCTGCGGTGCTCCGTAGTCTGCAGCATTCAAGAGAGCGCAGGCAGTTTCGAAGCCAAGATTCTTGGCCCGCTTGTCTATCTGCTTCTTCTCATCTGCTTTGAGTAACCCTTGCACATTCTCAATCACAAAGACACGAGCTCCGGACAAAGTAACGATGTCCATGTACGGCTCCCACAAAGCCCTTCGCTCATCGCCCTTGCGCTTCTTGTTGAGTAGGCTGAATCCTTGGCAAGGCGGCCCGCCAATCACTATGTCCGCCGCTGGGATTTTTTGAGCACACTCTCCAGAAACCCAATCCTCAATGTCACCGCACACGGCGTGATCCCCAAAGTTCGCAGCGTAGCTGTTGATGGCGGCTTGATCATTGTCGAGCGCAAACACGGATTCGAACTTCCCGCAATAGTCAGGATGAACGAAACCCAATGTCATCCCCCCGCAACCGGAGAAAAGGTCGATTAGCTTGTGTTTCATGGTGTGTGGTTTCTTGAATTTCTCCAGACTTTAGCAGAAGGGTGTCGGTCGCTCAAGGATGCTCTGCCTATGTGAAAGGGCTGGGGAGCGTTCGCAACGTCAGGTTTTTTCGACAGACAAGGGAAGTGTGAAGTGGAATACACTGCCTTGGCCCAGTTCGGATTCAACCCATATGCGGCCGTGGTGCAGCGCCAGGATACTTCGGCACAGGGCCAGCCCCAGGCCTGTGCCTTGAGGCTTGTCGGTCATGATATTTCCAAGCTGCGTGAAATGATCGAATATGTGATTCCGGGATTCCGGTGGAATTCCCGAGCCGGTATCCCTGACGGCAAACTCCATTTCATTTTCATGTTGGATGGCCGACAGGGATACGCGTCCCGTTGAAGTGAATTTCACGGCGTTGCTCAACAGATGCGTCAGTACCTGGAGGATGCGGTCATGATCGGCAACAACGTCGGGCAGCCCTTCGTCCACTTCAAGTTCCAGGGACAGTCCTTTTGCATGGGCTGCCACGGACACGGTTTCCATGGCCTGTTCCGCCAATTCCCTGGGGCGGATCGGCTTGATACACAGGAACATTTCTCCGGCTTCCAGGCGCGCAAAATCCAGCATGTTGTCGATGAGGTGTGCCAGGCGCGAACTTTCCGTCTCCAGATGTTCAGGTTTTCAGCGGCTCTATCGATTGTTCTGGCGATATCTCGATTTGTCGGGTCAAGTGAGGGGGCAACCTTGGCTTGCAATTGTTTTTTTACCATTCGGGCGAACCCCAGCATCGATGTCAGTGGGGTGCGCATTTCATGCGATACGGTGACCAGAAAATCCGACTTGAGCTGACTGGCGGCCTCCGCTTCGGCCTTGGCCTTGGAGAGGGTTGTCATGAATTCATGTTGTGCAGTGACATCCTTGAGAATGCCTTCAATGAGAACAAAATTCCCCTTGTTGTCAAAAACGATTCTCTCAGACACTTCTCCCCAAAAGGCGCTGCGGTCGCGGCGGCGCAGGCGGATGGGAGCGCCAAGCACCTTTCTCTTGTCGAGCAGGTCTCTGTACAGAGCGTCCATGTCCGCCGGGTCAACGAAAAGCTGCTCGGTGGCATCGCCTACTTCAGACAGCATCTCTTCAGGGTCGCAATACCCGAAAATGCGGGCCATGGCAGGGTTGATGTTCACGAGTCTTCCTTCCGGCAGGGCCTGGAACATACCCTCGACCGCCTGTTCGAAAATCGTCCGGTATTTTTCCTCGGACTCGGCGAGCCGCGTGCGTGAGTCTTCCAGGCTGTCCATGAAATGATTGTAATATGATGCCAGCCGACCGAACTCGCCGCCCAGTTTGTCGTCCATGCGAAGGGAGAGATTGCCCCGCGAGCCTTCCTCGAAGGCATGCATCAGCAAAGGGAGCGGTTTGGTAGCGATGCTTGCGACCCACCATGACATGAGGAAAAGCAGAAGCATCATGACCACAGTCGTTCCGGCAACCACATACGTCAGCAGGTAGAGGGGACGTTCGATTTCATCGAGATAGCCTGTGGAAGCGATCTTCCATCCGAGTTCCGGAATCGAGTCGTACACGGCAATTTTCGTCCTGTATTGCTCTTCTCCCGGGGTGATCAAATCGTATATTATGGTGCCGTTGTCGTTTTCCAGGAGTCCCGTAGGAAACGCTTTGCCTTTTGAGTCGACCGTGGTGAGGACATTGACGCCTTCAAGACTGGGATGGATGACCAGCGTTCCGTTGTAATCCATGATGAAGGAATACCCGGTGTCGCCGAACGTATGGGCAAGAACCCCTTCCCGGAAATCGTCCAACTGGACCAGCCCCAGGAACTCATTCCGGTATGACGAAGCGGAGATAATCCAGTCCCATGGAGCAAAATACGTCATGTATAAAGCCTTACCCCGTGGGGCAGGCTCGTCGGGGTTGGCCCACTCGTATTCCACATATCCGTTTTTTTGTGCTACCTGGACCCTGCTGAAGGGATATTGGCTGATGTCGGCGCCCTGCATCGTCTCATGGGGGTGGACCCGCAGGGTACTATTACTGTCCACGCAGAACAGGTATCCGGTTTCTCCGATGGTCTGGCTCAAAAGCACGTCGGCCGCTCTGGATTTTGCTTCCTTCTCGCTCATGTGTCCTTGTTGGGACAACTGGTGGAAATGGGCCACCACGTCCCGATTCTTTTCGGCCACTGCTCGGAGGCGGTTGCGAATCGCTGTTTTTACTGTGGTTTGGACAAGATTGAGAATGGAAGCAGTACTGTTTGAGAGATTTTTTCTTATGTCCCGTTCGATCGTGGAATGCATGATCCAGAATAAAAGCAGGCTGCTTGCAGCCACCACCAACAGGGTTCCCAGCGAAGTTCCGATGAAGAGCTTTGTCCTGAGAGGAAGTCGCTTGAGGTGCCGATGGATCAAGGGCATCGTGTTTGCCTTCTGTTTTGGATGTCTTTCTGATGCGAACCCAAGATTACCGTATGCCTGTATACAATATAGGTTGGACTAATTCAATCGACTGCGGGTTCCGTCGGGGGTGATGAGGCACGCGGCAGGAAAATTATAATGGGATTTGAAGGGGAGAGAAGACGGTTCGAGAGCATGAGCCGCTTTTCTCGGTGTTATCAGGCACACAACTTCAGCTGATCCGTCGAGACATTTTGCTCTGCCTCAATTGCCTGTGCTTCTGGTCGGTTGCATGACCCTTCGGGTTATTTCCCGGATGCGCGTGAAGAAGAGCAGAGTCGCGGGAAGAGCGATGACGGCCTCAACATAATCCCAGGAATAGCTGAGGATGGTGAACAGGCGTCCGGCCGTGGCATTGTCCAGGAAGGCGCTCAGATACAGGTTGTAGAGGATGAAAGCCGTTACTGCGAGGAAGATGCAGCCGTACAGGAGGGCTTCCCTGTCGGATATGCGAACCTCCCATTTCCTGAGCGCCAGCAGATGAGCCAGGAGCCGCTGTGGCCTGCCGGTTGCCAGTATCGAGACCTGCAGCTCCCTGCAGCCGTTGAATCCGGCATGGCATTGGAAGAGCGCCCAGTGGAAAAGGCTGTAGGTGACCACAACCGCAACGGTCATGGCGACGGCGGAGAGCATGAGGCGGTAGTCGTAGGCGGCCAGGACGACGAGGGTGATGGCAATCTGGACCACCGCCGTGATCAGGTTGGGCAATTCTTCTTCCATGAAATCCACCAGTTCACGGCCCATGTCGATTCGCGCGTTTTTGCACGACACGTCCTGCCCCTGTTGTTGGGCATCGAGGATTGTGCACAGCCGAACTCGGATGGTGCCGTAGACGCGGGTGTCGTATATTCTTCGCAGCACCGAAAGGATGGTCAAGGCCACCAGCAGGCCGCCGAGCCAGAAGAGCTGCTGGTGCTCTCCGCCAAGCAGGCCGTCGATGGCTACGCCCATGGCCAGGGGGATCATGGTCAGGCCGACGGTTTCCAGAAGAACGAGGATCCATGTGACGCCTATGCGTAACCTGAAGGCTGCAAATATGTTGGATAGATTGATATCCTTGTCTTTATCCATTACCTGTGCTCCGTATCTTCTGTTGTTCGAATGATTATTCGATGAATTCCGTTTGACAGGTGCAAAAAGGCGTGTCAATAAAATTCGAACGATCATTCGAAGAAAGGGAGGGGTATGGCGAGAAAGGTAGACAAGGAAGGAACGCTGCACCGCAAAGCGGAGATTCTCAAGGCTGCCGGAGAGTGTTTTTCCAGAAGAGGATTCCACCAGTCGAGCATGGCGGATATCTGCAAGGCAGCCGGGTTGAGTCCCGGAACGGTCTATCATTATTTCCGGTCCAAGGATGAGATTGTTCTTCATTTCGCGCAGCAGGAACTCGAAGAATCCCGGAAATATGCAGAGGTCCTGACTCACGTCGATTCCCTTGAAGGCATGGTGGATGTGATTCTGGATGCGATCTTCGAGACTGGCGAATATGAAGAGATGCAATTCTATCTTGAGGTGTTGTGCGAAGGCGGGCGAAATGCGAAGGTCGGCCGGGTGCTGGCTGAGGCGGACGAGGTTTTCTTCAGGGCGCTGTGCAGGGAGCTGAAACGCCTCGCCACAGAAGTGCGCGGCTCAAGTATCACTATGGCGGCCCGATATATAATGAACCAGATCGGCGCTCTGGAAATATTCAAACTGGAAAGGCCCTCCGTGAAGGAAAGCCGGGAAATGGCCGGGCTGAGCCGCAAGGCCATGCTGCACATCCTCAACGAGGTGCTGTAAAAATTTGCTCGTACTCAATATCACCAGGGACACTGCCGGCGAAGGGAGCGTTGGTTCGCGTCAACTGGGCTTGGTATGATTATTTTTCTGTATTATGGAAAATGAAAACGGCCCATGAGTATTCTCATGAGCCGTTTTTTGTCTCTTCTTCTCAGGCCAGAGAGTTAGAACATCCTGCGCAGCATCGGAGCCTTGCGCAGCACGCCCGCGCTGAGCAGCCAACTGACCACGCTCGCCAGTACAAAGGCCAGGGCGGCCTTGACGTAGATGGACGCATCCAGTCCGATGAGGAAATAGGCCGTCCAGTACACGAGCAGTGCGTGGACATAGTAGATGCCGTAGGAATTGTCCGCTGCGGAGGCCCAGAGACGACCGCGCCGGTTGGCCACGGAATTGAACAGGGCCAGGAGGCCCATGACTCCGCAAAGACAGAAGATGGTCAGGGCCGGGGCCAGCAGATCCTTTCTGCCGGACAGTTCTCCAGCAGGCGCGCCGTAGCCGAGTTTCATGATCAGGTAGGCTGCGCCGGTCACCATCATCAATGACAGCCAGGTCCGTTTGCGGGGCATGTAGCCTCCTTTGGTGAACCAGCCGCATTTCCAGGCCCACACGCCGAAGGCGAAGTATATGATGAGCAGCGGTAACCGCTCGGGCTGGAAGGTGAACAGATAGCCGACGCGCCAATGGTCTACAGGGTAGTACTGAATGGCGAAGTAGAAGCCCAGCGCAGTGAAAATCACGATGGCCGAATAAAGTAGTATGGAAGGTTTTTTCAGCTCCTGCCGGGCCTGCTTGAGAACCGGTGCGAGTTTGCAGATCGCGGCAAAGGCCACGAAAGCCCAGAACAGGATGCCCAAGAACCAATAGATGGACTGTTGGAACATCTTTCCCCAGAATTCGGTGCTCCAGAAGGTCATCAGGTCCATGGGCACGCTGCGGGAGAAATAGATCATGTAGGCGGTGGGGGGCGCCAGCAACAGCACGCCGAGGGCCCAGGGCACGAAAAGACGGCGTGTCTTGGAGGCCAGAAATTGCGGAGTCCCTTGCCGCTGGAGCGAAGGCAGGGCGAAGTACCCTGCGATGAAGAACATGGCGGGCATGATGGGAATGTCGACCAGGATGACCACATAGGTGAAGAATGCGCTGGTCACGGGATTGATCACGTACCACCATGAGGGCGCGTAGGCCATGTAGCACACGGACACGTGCAGCAGGATCACCGTGAAGATGATGGCGGCGCGCAGGTTGTCCAAAAAGTATAGTCGTTCGTTGTCCATGTTTTTTCCTATAAACATAATTCGTTAAATGTGTACGGCTGTTTACGCTCTCGCAGCGCCTCTGTAAAGGCTTTCGACAAGATCCTGTTTTCCCGGTTTCAGGGCGCTATCAGGGGATAACAAACGCTTCTTCGGTTTCTTCTTTAGTTTTTCCGAAAAGTCAGGAATAATTCCTGACACCAGAGAATTGCCTTCATATGGCTCATGAAGCTTCTTGCCGGCACTTCACGTGCGGCTTATGCAATGGGAAACAGGATATCCGATTGAACGTCATGCGAAAAACAGAGGGGACCGTGTTCGCGGTCAAGCGCTACGCCATCCACGACGGCCCCAACATCCGGACCACCGTGTTCCTCAAGGGCTGTCCGCTTTCCTGCGTTTGGTGTCACAACCCCGAAGGTCTGTCCCCCGCCATCGAGGTCGTCACCATGCCTGAGAGGTGCGTAGGCTGCGGTGAATGTGTCAGGAGCTGCCCGGAGCGGGCTTTGATCGTCACGGGGCAGGGGGTCAGCCGTGATACCGAGGCCTGCACCAATTGCGGACAGTGCGTGGACATCTGTCCGGCCCTGGCCCACGAGCGCACCGGCAGCGGGGAGACTGTGGAGTCGGTCATGGAGACCGTGCGCAAGGATATGCCTTTTTACGATCAGACCGGCGGCGGGGTGACCTTTTCCGGGGGCGAGCCCCTCATGCAGCCGGTATTTCTCAAGAAACTCCTCACGGCTTGCGGGCGGCTGGGCCTGCACCGGGCCGTGGACACCAGCGGGTTTGCCGGCCAGGACGTGCTCATGGACGTGGCCGAAGAGACCGACCTTTTTCTTTTCGACCTCAAACACATGGACGACGCAGTCCACCGGAAGTACACGGGCGTGTCAAACGAGGATATCCTGGCCAACATTGCGGCATTGGCCGCGGCCGGAGTGGACATGGTTGTGCGTTTGCCCCTCATGCCCGGCATCAACGACACTGACGCCAACCTCCAGGCCACCGGTGCGTTCGTGGCCGGATTGGCTGGAGTGAGACGAATGGATGTGCTGCCGTACCATGCGGCGGCGCGAAGCAAGTACGCCAAGCTGGGGCTGGAATATCCAGGTTTCGGGATTCCGAAAGCCGAAAACGGCCGGGTGAACCACGCCGTTCAAATTCTCAAGCGACACGGACTGAGCGTCCGCGTGGGAGGCTGACATGAACGAACGCATAGGACGACTCAAAAGGGAAAGCTTCGAAGCCGTTCCTTCCATTTCCATAGAACGGGCCGTCATCGAAACCGAGTTCTACCGGGAGAACTACGGCAAGTATTCTCTGCCCGTGCTGCGGGCCAGGTTCTTTCATGAGCTGTGCGCCAAAAAGACCCTGTACATCGGCAAGGATGAACTCATCGTGGGCGAACGCGGGCCGCGTCCCAAGGCCGTGCCCACTTTCCCTGAGTTGACCTGCCACACGGCCGAGGACCTGCGCATCCTCAACTCCAGGACCATGACCCGTTACCACGTGACCGGGGAAGATATCAAAACCTACGAGGAAACGGTCATTCCCTACTGGCAGGGCCGGTCCATGCGCGACCGTGTGTTCAACCATGTTCCCGAGGACTGGAAGGCCGCCTACGAATGCGGGCTGTTCACCGAGTTCATGGAGCAGCGCGCCCCCGGACACACCGCCCTGGACGGCCTGATCTACGAGACGGGTATGCTCGACTTCAAGATGCGCATCGCCAAAAGGCTTGAAGGGCTGGATTACCTGAACGATCCGCAGGCCTCGGACAAAGCCGAACAGCTCAAGGCCATGGACATTGCCTGCAACGCAGTCATGCTTTTCGCGGTCCGCCATGCTGAGCTGGCCGACCGGATGGCGGATGAAATCGACGACCCGGTGCGCCAGGCGGAGTTGCGGCGTATTGCCGACGTCTGCCGCCGGGTGCCCGCCCACAAGCCGCGCGATTTTTGGGAAGCCCTGCAGATGTACTGGTTCGTACATTTGGGAACCATCACCGAACTGAATGGCTGGGACGCCATGAGTCCGGGCCATCTGGACCAGCATCTCGGGCCGTTCTACGAGCAGGGCATTGCCGACGGCGTCTTGACCCGCGACGCGGCCAAGGAACTGCTCAGCTGTTTCTGGATCAAAGTCAATAATCACCCCGCACCGCCCAAGGTGGGGGTTACGGCCAAGGAGAGCGGCACCTACAACGATTTCACCCAGATCAACATCGGTGGTCTGAAACGCGACGGTTCGGACGGCAGCAACGAGGTTTCCTATCTCATTTTGGAAGTGGTGGACGATCTGCATCTGCTGCAGCCCCAGCCCAGCGTGCATGTGAGCGAGCGAACGCCCGAACGGCTGCTCAAGGTCGCGTCCAGGGTCATACGCTGCGGTTACGGCTATCCGTCCGTGTTCAACACGGACATGGTGGTCATGGAGCAGGTCCGTGCGGGCAAGTCCGTGGAGGACGCGCGCGAAGGCGGCACCAGCGGTTGCATCGAGACCGGCTCCTTCGGCAAGGAGGCCTATGTTCTCACCGGATATCTCAACGTGCCCAAGGTACTGGAGGTGACGTTGAACAACGGCGTGGACCCGCTCACGGGCCGCGAGGTCGGTTTGAAGACCGGTGATCCCACGATATTCAAGACCTACGGGGAACTCTACGACGCCTTCGTCCGCCAGCTCGAATACGTGGTGGACCTCAAGGTACGGGTCAACAACTACATTGAACGCATGTACGCCAAGCATTCGCCCGCGCCCTTCCTGTCCGTGGTCATTCGTGACTGCATCGACAAGGGCCGCGACTACTACGACGGCGGGCCGCGCTATAACACCAACTACATCCAGTGCTGCGGCATCGGCACGGTGACCGACAGTCTGTCCGCGCTCAAAACTCATGTCTTTGGCGGCGGTTTGGACATGGCGGAACTGCTGGCGGCGCTCAAGAACAATTTCGAGGAGGCCGAGGCCCTGCGGCTGCTGCTCTGGAATCGGACCCCCTTCTTCGGTAACGACGACGACCGGGCCGACGACATCATGAAAAAGGTCTACGATTCCCTTTTCCGAGCAATCGACGGGCGGCTGAACACCAAGGGCAGCCTCTACCACCTGAATATGCTTTCCACCACCTGCCACGTCTACTTCGGCAAGATGCTCGGGGCCACGCCCAACGGGCGCAAGGCGCATCTGCCCGAGTCGGACGGCACCTCGCCCTCGCACGGGGCGGACCGGAATGGCCCTACGGCCGTGGTCAAGTCGCTCAGCAAGATGGATCAGGCCAAGTCCGGCGGCACGTTGCTGAATCAGCGTTTCCTGCCCAGCGTCCTGAGCTCGGACCGGGACTTGGACAAGCTTTGCGGGCTGGTGCGCACTTACTTCACCCTTGGGGGGCACCACATTCAGTTCAACGTGGTGGACACCGAGACTCTGCGCAAGGCGCAGGAGACTCCGGACGAATATCGCAACCTGTTGGTGAGAGTTGCGGGATACAGTGATTACTTCGTCGACCTGGATAAGGATCACCAGGAAGAGATTATCAGTCGGACTGAACAGGAACTGGGGTAGCAAATCGTCCGAAAAATTCGGTTGCGTGACTGCCGTAGCCAAGGGACGCCTTCGCCTTTTGGGCGTCGGGCGTTCTTTGGCGGCAGGGAATTTGTTTCAGGTGAAGCCGTGTAGGTGTTGGCTTTTCGGTAGAACGCAACCTTGCCAGGGCTTGCTTCACGGGGTAAACAGACGCCGGTAATTCATTTGAAAAGTAACAGCTGGACGCATTCCAGTCGTTCCGGCATACTCCTAGCGCCCACATCGGGCGCCATCATCCTTTGAAAGAGAACATCCCTTAAATCATTCATCTATGACAGAAAACAACCTGGAACATATCCATAAGTTCGAGAATAAATATCTGCTGCGCAGGTGTTGGGACTACTTCAAGCCTTACAAATGGTACATTCTTGTCGCGCTTGTGCTGACTTCGGTGTACAGCGCCTGCGACGCCGGAATCGCCTACCTCATCAAGCCGGCCATTGATGAAATTTTCATCAACAAGGACCGGGAAATGCTCATGCTCGTGCCTGTCGGGATTTTCGGGCTCATTTTTTTCAAGAGCAACGCCCGGTTCATCCAGAATTATCTTATGTGCATCGCGGGATATCGCGTCTTGGAGCGATTGCGCAATGATTTGTTCACCAAGGTTGTGGGCCTGCCGTTCAAATATTTCGAGGCCAGCCGGGTGGGAGTGCTCATGTCCCGCATCCTCGGAGACGTGGGGGGGATCCGTGAATCCGTGCCGCACATGGTCATGGCCGTGCGTGAGGTGCTCAAGATGATCGGCCTTATCGGCGTGGTCATCTATCAGGATGCCTATCTGGCGTTTTGGGCGCTGATCGTGCTGCCTCTGGTCATTTATCCTTTCGTCTACTTCGGGAAAAGGCTCAGGAAGCTGGGCCGACGCCTTGCCGTTCAGGCTGCCGAAATCAACTCCGTGGTTCAGGAGGCGCTTTCCGGCATTCGAGTCATCAAGGCTTTCAACACCGAGGAAAAGGAGAGCACTGGCTTCAAGGAACATTCGGCCGAGATCGTCACCATATCCAAAAAGCAGGTTATGGCGTCTGAAGCCTCGTCCCGCATGATGGAGCTGATCGGCGGTATCGGGATCTGTCTCGTGATCTGGTACGGGGGATTGCAGGTCATCGACGGCACCTCTTCTCCCGGGACGTTCTTTTCGTTCATCGCCGCCTTGGTCATGCTCTACGAACCGGTCAAGAAGCTGGACAATTCCAATCGTCAGATCCAGAAATCACTGGCTTCGGCCGAGCGTGTCTTTGCCCTGCTGGATGGACCTGACGTCAAGGTAGAGGCCAGTGGTGAGCTCGCCTTTCCCGATAAGTTCGAGCGGCTTGAACTCGACGATATCACTTTTTCCTACGCTTCCTGCCCGACTCCCGCACTCAGGAATGTCAGTCTGACCATCCTGCGAGGTGAGTGCGTGGCCCTGGTGGGCCCCAGCGGTTCGGGCAAGACCACGCTGGCCAACCTCATTCCCCGTTTTTACGATGTGCAGGAAGGGGCGATCCGCATCAACGGCGTAACGCTTTCCGACTATGATCTCGGCAGGTTGCGCCTGAACATGGGCATGGTTTCCCAGGACGCCTTTCTGTTCAATGCGCCGGTGGCGCGGAACATTGCCTACGGGCAGGAAAAGGTGGACATGGAGGCCGTTGAACAGGCTGCCAGGACCGCCTTTGCCCACGAGTTCATCGAGAAACTGCCCGAGGGATACGACACCGTGGTCGGCGAGCGCGGCACCCGCCTTTCGGGAGGCCAGAAACAGCGTATCACCATTGCCCGCGCCCTGGTGAAGAACCCGCCGTTGCTCATCCTCGATGAAGCCACCAGCGCCCTGGACACCCAGTCCGAGCGCATTGTGCAAAAAGCTTTGGACAACCTCATGAAGGACCGCACCAGCATCGTCATCGCCCACCGTTTATCCACGGTCATCAATGCCGACCGCATTGTGGTCATGCAGGGGGGCGGTATCGTGGACGTGGGTAACCATGAGCAGCTTCTGGGGCGTTGTGAACTGTACGCAAATCTCTATTCCATGCAATTCCGTGAAACCAAAGATGAATCCGAAAGTGTCTGTTAAATCGGACGACGAAAAAATGAAACAAAGGATTTTGAATGGAAAATTCGGAAAAGAATGTATGCCGCTATCGAGGCCATGTAAGCAGGGAAGATCGCGAGCGACAGAACCGGCATAAGGCCGCGGTATTCTGGTTTACCGGGCTGTCCGGGGCGGGCAAGTCCACCATTGCCCACGGGGTCGAAAAGTTGCTTTTCGACCTGGGCGTCAAATGCGTGGTCTTTGATGGTGACAATCTTCGGCACGGACTGTGCGGGGATTTGGGGTTTTCAGACGAAGACAGGGCTGAAAATGTCCGCCGCATCGCCGAGGTGGCCAAGCTGTTCGTGGAGAACAGCATTGTTTGTCTTTGCGCCTTCATTTCGCCCTCGGAATCCGTTCGGGCTCGGGTGAAGGAGATCGTGGGCGAGTATGATTTTTACGAGATCTATGTGAAATGCCCTGTGGGGGTCTGCGAAGAGCGGGATACCAAAGGATATTATAAGAAGGCCCGGGCAGGGATAATCAAAAATTATACCGGCATTTCCGCCCCCTATGAAGAACCTCGCTTTCCAGCTCTGAAAGTGGAGACTGCTGGGATTGAAGTGAATGATTCGGTGTTGGATGTCTTCAGCTTCATCATGAGTAAAGTCAAACGTACCTGAGTCGTCATGTACACATCAAAATCCAAATAATTTATGCCAGCCGCCAACCGTGATCTCATGCGGGCCATGAACCGCTGTACCGTGCTTCGGACCATCCGGCTTTCCGAGACCATTTCCCGCCGGGACATCGCCAACCAGACCGGGCTCAGCCAGGCCACGGTCACGGCCATCACCGCCGAGCTCATCAAAGACGGGTTGATTTTCGAAAAGGAACAGCAGGGCGCCACCACGGGCCGTCCGCCCGTGCTCCTGGCGCTCAACCCTGATGGTGCGTTCGTGGCCGGAGTCTATGTGTCCTCGGACCGTATCAGCGTGGTGGTCATCAACCTGGAGGCCCGGGTCATGGCTTCCCACGAACTGCCTCTGGACAGCAACGTCACCGATCCCGTCCAGGTGGCCGATCGGGTTGCCGAGTCCGTGCGGTCCTGCTGCATCAGCCACGGGTTTCTGCCCGACGATATCTCCGGCCTGGGGCTGGGCATTCCCGGTCTGGTCAACGCCAACACCGGCATGGTTCATTTTCATCCGGGTTTCAACCAGGGTTTCAACTGGTCCAACGTTCCCTTCCGCGAGCTGGTGGAGAAGCGCACCGGTTTCGAGACATTCATCGAGAACAGCTCCAACGCCCTGGCCATTTACGAGCACTGGTTCGGCGAGGCGCGCGGTTGTGAGGATTTTCTGGTTGTCACGCTGGAACACGGCGTGGGGCTGGGTATTTTCGCGGACGGACGTCTGGTGCGCGGAGCCAAGGGTATGGCTGGAGAACTGGGCCATATCCGAGGCAGTTCCAAGGGCACGGAATGTCGCTGCGGACTGAACGGTTGCCTGGAGGCCGTTGCCTCCACCTATTCCATTTTGCGCGACGCCAGCAAACTGGTGAAGCAGGGCATCTGGGAAACAGACAAGCAGCCCGAAGAAATAACCCTGGAGGACGTCATTGATGCGGCCAAGGTTGGGGAACCCTCTCTGGAGGAGATCATACGCAGGGCGGGTAAGGTCATCGGCTACCGCATTTCGGACCTGACTCGGCTTCTGGACCCGGAAAAGGTGGTTATCACCGGCAAGAGCTATCTGGCCAGGGACATGCTTTTCGAACCCTTGGTGCGGGCCATGAAGGAACGGCGCTGTGCGGTTTTCGGCGGTATGCCCGAGTTGATCATCCAGCCCTGGCAGGCCGAGAACTATGCCCGAGGGGCGGGCGCCATGGTCCTGCAACAGCTGCATCAGAACTGCGACCTGCATATGCCGGGATAGGGAGAAATGCCTCCAACGACTAAATGACTCTGGCATGCACAGGAAAGTCCGAGAGAATTTTCAGAACAACAAAAGACAGGCGTCGATGACTATCGACGCCTGTCTTTTGTTGTGGAACTGTCGGTAAACAGGGTTATGTCTGTTTGGCCAGCTCGGCCTTGACCTCCGCCGCAGTGGGCAAGGACAGGACACGTTCGGCCAGATCCCGAAGTTCGGTCAGCCTGTGTTCGCGTACGGCCTTTTTGATGCGGGGGATGTGCACGGCGCTCATGCTCAGTTCCTTCACGCCCATGCCGATGAGGAGCAGCGCGGACCGGACATCGCCGGCCATCTGTCCGCATACGCAGATCCCCTTGCCTGCATTTCGCGCCGCATCAACGGTCAGCTTCATTGCCTGAAGCACGGCCGGAGAGAGCGGCTCGTACAGGTCGGCGATGCGGGTGTTCATGCGGTCCACGGCCAGGGTGTACTGCGTCAGGTCATTGGTACCGATGCTGAAGAAATCAACTTCCTTGATGAAATGCTGGGCCAACAGGGCGGCGGCCGGCGTCTCCACCATGATGCCGAGCGGCATGTCCTTGGCGTATTTCACGCCGTCGGCCTCCAGGGATTCGGCGGCCTCCTTCAGCGCCTGCCTGAGCCCGCGCACTTCGTCCAGGGAAGAGATCATGGGGGCCATGATGCGTACATCGCCGTGCAGCCCGGCCCGGAGCAGGGCGCGGAGCTGGGCGCGGAACTCCCGGGGCCGTTCGAAACAGAGCCTGATGCCGCGGCAGCCCAAAAAAGGGTTTTCCTCGTCGGGCAGGGCCAGGTAGGGCAGGTCCTTGTCGCCGCCCACGTCCAGGGTGCGGATGACCACGGGCTGTCCATTCATGGCCTCCACCACGGACTTGAACGCTTGGTACTGCTCCTCTTCGTTCGGGCTCTCCGCCCGTTCCATGAACAGGAATTCCACGCGGTAGAGCCCCACGCCCTCTGCGCCCTTTTCCACTGCTGGACGGGCATCGTCGGGGGAGCCCACGTTGGCGGCCAGTTTGATGTGGACGCCGTCCGTTGTTTCTGCAGGCAGATCGCGCAGGGCGGCCAATTCCAAGCGCTCCTGTTCAAAGGCACGAATGCGCTCGGCGAAGCCGCCCAGTTCTTCGGCTGTGGGATTTACGAGAATGACGTTGTCCTCCGCATTCACGGCCACCATGTCCCCTTCCTTGATGCTGGAGAGCGCTGCAGGAGCGCCCACTACTGCCGGGATCTCCATGGAGGCGGCCATGATGGCCGTGTGCGAAGTTCTGTTGCCCTTTTCCGTGATGATGGCCTTGACCCTGGCCGGATCCAGTACTGCGGTCTGAGACGGACTCAGGTCGTCCGCCACCAGGACAACGTCCGAATCGATGGTGCTCAGGCTTGTGGGCGTAACGCCCAGACAGTTGAGAATGACTCTTCGGGCCAGGTCGCGCATGTCCACGGCACGGGCGCGTAAATATTCATCGTCCAGTTGCTCCAAAGCCGAAGCATGCTCCTCGCTTACCGCTTCTACGGCTGCGGGGGCGTTGTATCGTTGCTCCCTGATTTTTTCGATGAGGGCTTCGGCCAGTTCCTCGTCCTCGAGGATCATGAGGTGTCCTTCGAAAATGGCGGCTTGTTCCTCGCCCACTTTGGCGCGTACGCGCTCCATGATGGTGGTGAGCTGTTCGGCCGAGGCCCCGAGTGCAGCCTTGAGCCTGTCAGTTTCGGCGGCGGCTTCGCCTTCGGCAATGGGCGTCCGGTCAAATGTCGGGGGAGCATTGCGGATGATCAGGGCCGGGGCGGTCGCCAAGCCGGGGGAGACCGGAATTCCTGTGATTTGTGTCGTCATAGAGCACGCTAAGCCAGGTTGATGACAAAGTCGCACAGGGCGTTCACTGCGGTCTGGTCATTGGATTCGATGATCAGTTCCGAGCCTTTGGACATGCCCAGCAACTGAAGCTTGAACAGGCTTTTGGCGCTGGCGTCTTTGTCCCCAACGCTCACGGTGATGTCGCTGTCGAAGCTCTTGGCCAGTTTGACGAATTCTGCGGCCGGACGGGTGTGCAGGCCGTTTTCGGTTTGGATGGTCACGGTTTTGGATGCCATTGAAAGTCACCTTGCATTCAGGGGCCGGACAGAGCCGGCCCCTTTCTTGTCTGCTGTCTTGTCGACTTGGATCGTTATTGTTTTTCCACTGCCAGGATGGTGTTCCGGCCTGCGCGTACCTGGCCGTCGGCCTTGGTCATTTCGCCGAAGTCCTCGGCATTGGCGATCACCACCGGGGTGATCACGGATTTGGCCTTTTCCTTGAGGACGGCCAAGTCGAAGCCGATGACCGGATCGCCCACTTTGACCTGCACTCCCGGCTGGGCCAGGCGGGTGAAGCCTTCGCCTTTCAGTTCCACAGTGTCGATGCCGAAGTGAACGAATACTTCCAGGCCGTCGTCCGTGAGCATGCTGAAGGCGTGGTTGGTGTCGAATATCTTGCCGATGACGCCGTCGGCGGGGGCCACCATGGTGTCGCCGGTGGGCACGATGGCCACGCCGTCGCCCACGGTCTTTTCCGCGAAAACCGGGTCGGGAGTATCTTCGATGGGAATGATATCGCCGTCAAGCGGTGCGATGAGCTTGATGACACCGTTGCCGGACGGGGTTCCCCTGTCCAGGTCGCGGATGGAGTCGGCAACCAGTTCCGCATGGGTGCCCATCACTACCTGCACGCCCTTTTCACCGACCTTGACCACGCCCTTGGCCCCAAGGCGCTTGAGTTGGGCCTCGTCCACCAGGGAGGGGTCCTTGACGGTCAGCCGCAGGCGCGTGATGCAGGAGTCCACGGTTTCCAGGTTGGAAAGGCCGCCCAGGGCCGCCGAGCACTCCTTGGCCAGCTCGCCGATTTCACGGTCGCCGGTGGCGGCCGTTTCTGCGGACTCTTCCTTTTCGCGGCCCGGAGTCTGGAGGTCGAATATCTTGATGGCGAAAACGAACACGAAGTAATAGATGACGAAGTAGACTGCGCCGATGGCCAGGACCATCCAGACGTTGGTGCCCAGACCCTGATTCAGCACATAGTCGATGGCGCCCGCCGAGAAGCCGAAGCCCATCTTTACGTTCATGGCGGTGCACACGGCCAGGGAGATGCCTGTTAGGATGGCGTGCAGGCCGTAGAGGGCCGGGGCCAGGAACATGAACAGGTATTCCACGGGTTCGGTGACACCGGTGAGAAATGCAGTGAAGGCCACGGAGAAGAGCACGCCGGCGGTCATGGCCCGGCGGTCTTTGCGTGCGGTGGTGAACATGGCGAGGCAGGCTGCCGGCAGGCCGAACATCATTACCGGGAAGAAGCCGGCCATGAAGTTGCCCGCAGTGGGGTCGCCTGCAAAGAAGCGGTGCAGGTCTCCGCGCACGATTTCACCTGCGGCGTTGGTGAATTCACCGAACTGGAACCAGACCATGTTGTTGAGGATGTGGTGCAGGCCGGTGGGGATGAGCAGGCGATTCATGGCGCCGTATACGAAGGTGCCCAGCTCGCCGGAGCTGATGATCCAGTTGGCCACGGCGTTGATGCCGGACTGGATCGGAGGCCAGATCAGGCTGCACACGAAGGCCAACACGATGGCGCAGCCCGAGGTGACGATGGGCACGAACCGCTTTCCTCCGAAGAAGGCCAGCCAGTCCACCAGTTTCACCCGGTTGAATTTATTGTACATGATGCCCGCCACGATGCCCATCATGATCCCGGACAGCACGCCCATGTTAATGCCTTTGTCGAGGCTGTTGATGCCCGCGGTGAACACCAGGTAGCCCACGCCGCCCGCAAGGGCGCCCGCACCGGCATTGTCCTTGGATAGGCCGACGGCCACTCCGATGGCGAAAATAAGCGGCAGGTTGGAGAAAATCGCATTGCCGGCCTCGAAGACAAAGGGAATGTCGAGCAGGTCGCCCGCGCCCAAACGCAACATCAGGGCCGCCACGGGAAGCACGGCGATGGGCAGCATGAGCGCCCGGCCGAGCTGCTGGAGCCTTTCAAGAATTTTCATAGAGCTCTCCTCGAAAAAAGTTGGTCCTCAATTGGTGGGCCGTCGCCTCCAGGCCACACCGAAAGGGATGGACGTATCCTCACTTAACGATCCTTTATGCCGCTATCGGAGTCCGCTCAACCTTATTTGCTTTTTTTGGTGACTGAAAAATGTTTCTTCGAGTTGCCATGAAAACGGCAGCGGGCGTAGAGGATGCTCAGACTGGGGTGTTGCATATGAAACAGGAGGCTTCCATGCGGCTGATTCCCCTCAAGGACAATGTGGGCTGGTGGGCGGCCCGGTATGTGGCCCGACGAATCAGGCTTTTCGAGCCCGGCCCGGACAGGCCATTCGTTTTGGGTCTTCCCACGGGCGGCACGCCGATACCCATGTACGAGGAACTGGTGCGGATGCACCGGGAGGAAGGCTTCAGCTTCCGCCACGTGGTCACGTTCAACATGGACGAATACGTGGGGCTGCCCGACGGCCATGCCCAGAGCTACCGTTCCTATATGAACGATCATCTGTTCGATCATGTGGACATCATCCCCGAAAACATCAACCTGCTGGACGGCAACGCGCCCGATCTGGCGGCCGAGTGTCGCCGCTACGAGGAAAAGATGGCCCGCTACGGCGGGGTGCGCCTGTGGGTGGGCGGCGTTGGCGCGGACGGGCACATCGCCTTCAATGAACCCACTTCGTCTCTGTCTTCACGGACGAGGGACAAGGACCTGACTCTTGAGACGCGCCAGGCCAACTCCCGCTTCTTCGGCGGTGACGTGGAGAATGTGCCCCGGTTGGCCCTGACTATCGGCGTGGGAACTCTGCTGGACGCCGAAGAGGTGCTCATTCTGGCTTCAGGCATAAACAAGGCCTTGGCCGTGCGCCACGCGGTGGAAGAAGGCATCAACCACCTCTGGACCGTTTCGGCCATGCAGATGCACCGCCGGGCCGTTCTGGTCTGCGACCGGGATGCCGTACGCGAGCTGCGGGTCAAGACCCTGCGCTACTTCCGGCAGATCGAAGCGGAAAACCTGTTTGACCCCAAGTAGGTATCATGCAAGCTCTGAAAAACTGCGTCATATACACAGGCGGCGACGTGTTGACGGACAAGGCCGTCCTGATTGAGAATGAAAGAATTTCGGACATCGTGGAAAGCGATGCCGTTCCTGCCCGGGCCGCAACCGTTGATCTTGACGGAAATATCCTCGCTCCCGGTTTCCTCGACCTGCAGATCAATGGCTGCGGGGGCAGATTGTTCAACGAAGACATCAGCGAAGAAACCCTGGACGTCATGACCGAGGCCATCCGGCCCACGGGCTGCACTTCCTTTCTTCCCACTCTGGTGACAGCCTCGGACGAGGACACCCTCAGGGCGGTGGAGGTCATGGACGCCTACCGGGACAAGAAGCCGGAATCAGTTCTGGGGCTTCACCTTGAGGGGCCGTACCTGAGCAGGAAGCGTCGCGGCATCCACAACGAGGCTTTGGTACGAGGGCCGGATGCGGGCATGCTCAGGCTCATCGCCGACCACGGATACGAAGTGGTGCGCATGATGACCATGGCCCCGGAAAATGTGGAGCTTGAGCACATTAAGATGCTTACGGAAGCTGGAATTCGAGTCTCTGCCGGACACAGCGCCGCCCCTTGTCCGGTTGCGCGCAAGGCCTTCCGCTCGGGCATGAGTATGGCCACGCACCTGTTCAACGGCATGGAGCCCCTTAAGGGCCGCGAGCCGAGCCTGGTGGGGGCTGTCTACCTGGAGCACCCCTGGAGCGGCATCATTGCCGACGGCGTACATGTGGCCTGGGACAATATCGAGCTGGCCAAGCGTATCCTGGGCGAAAGGCTTTTCCTCATCACCGACGCCATGCCTCCGGTGGGCACGGACATGACCGAGTTCGAACTGGCCGGGCGCACCGTGTACGTGAAGGACGGCAAGTGCCTGGCGGCGGACGGCACCCTGGGCGGCTCCGTTCTGACCATGGACAAGGCCGTGAGGAACTGCGTGGAGCAAGTGGGCGTCGCCTTGGAGGAAGCCCTGCGTATGGCCTCACTGTACCCGGCCAGGGCCATCCGTCTGGATGGGGTCTTGGGCAAGATATCCAAGGGGTATTTCGCGGACCTCGTGGTGATGGATCACGATCTGAACGTGGTCAGCACCTTCAAGCGCGGGCGGCAGTGATTTCAACATATTCTGTCGGACGGTCTCCCTCGTAGCCATGGCCGTCCGGACCACGGGCCGGAGTGGGGACTCCGGTCCGTTTTTTTCTTCCGTTCTTTTCGCAGGATGGCGGCTGTTCAAGAGGCGCAACGCATGGAAGGGCACAGGGATCTTGTCCAGGTCGGTTGCACTGAAGGCCGTGGGGCATGGTTGCTCGAAAAAAAGGACTCCATATCATATGGAGTCCCTTTTGGAGTGGAGGTTGCCGTGGAAGGGGAGCGAGTCACACCAACCTCCACTAGCAATAAAGCCCGGATATTTCCGAGGTGCTGTACAGGCATAATACTGTGGCTCACATGAAAAACAATGGGGATGCCCCCTCATTTTTAAGGGGGGGAGTCGGGAGAATCTCCCGGGTGATATGTAAAATCCCAGTCAGCTGGATCAGTTGCGGGATTCCCGAATTATGTCTTAAGTGTGCCGTATGCACAGAACAGGATTTACCGGGTTTCAAGTCGTCAAAATTCTCAAGCCTGTTGGAGACGCCGGGTAGCCCCTGTTTCTTTGTCGTGAGCATTGTCTCTGCAGCGCGAGGCACATGGCAGGCAACGCTTCGCAGTCGGAGAATGGGTGCCTTGGAGCCGGAAGCGGAAAGTTTAAGCGGGTGTTCGTTAAGCTCAGCCTGGGGAATGTTGCTGCGCGTAAGGCTTCATCGGATAATCCGCCAGAAGGAGCTTGCAAAGCCCTTCGAAAATTTTCGCATTTTGTTATAGTTCAGAGCTTGGGAGACAGCTTGGCCTATAGAGAGAATCGTATGTTGTGCGCATCTGAATCACGAAAGGACGTTACACATTGGGAAAACATCTGCTTCTATTCTTTCGACCAAACCATATACTTCAGTGAGCCGAACAAGAAGCGAGCCATGGTGAATGGATTTTTCGGAATGGAAGAGAAAAAGATCGAAATGTAGTATTTGAACAAAGTGTATGATGTACCCAACACATGAAACACTTTGTTGGGTTTGGCCCTGAGGATTTTTTCGAGGATGGGGTTAAATGCTTCAGGAAGATCACAGAAAAGCGGGCCCAGGTGCACCAGGTTCAACTGAATATCCTTATCCTTGTCCGAATATGAATTAAGCGGGCTTCTACTCCACAAAAAATTTTCGAAGTTGTAGTCGTCCGGGATGCACCCCCCATCATTGGCGATATCCGTCAATTTGGTTCTGGGAAACGGCGTCCATATGGAGAATTGCCCAACGGAAGGCTTAAGTGACTTTTCAAAGCGGAATGAAAGCAGATCGTCTTCGATGGTTCCGCCGGGAAGGCCGAGCATGGAATTCGTCTGGGTTTTGATTCCGTACTTGCGCAATGTCGCAAACGACTGACGCGCCTTCTCATCGGAAATGCCTCTTTTCAATATATTGTTTCGTACATCTTCCCGTCCGGATTCGACCGAAAGCGAAACGGAGCAGCATCCCGCATCAGCCAGAAGCTCAACCATTTCATCCGTGATGACGTTCGAGCGCAACAGACAATAGAAAGGAAGGTTGATTTCTTCTTTATACCTGCGGAGAAATTCCCGTACCCAGTCGTCGATTTTGTAAATGAAAGTGTCGTCTCCGAAACGGATTTGTCCGACAGGGCCGCAATTAGTCACCACATGTTTCAGTTCATTCATTACACTGTCGACAGACCTGCGGCGCACAATTTTTCCGGATTTTCTGAAAAGGGCGTTGAAAACATGATTATGACAGTAGGTACAGCGATATGGGCATCCCCGGCCAATCTTGACGCTCCGCAGCCGAAAATTCCGGAAATGGGGAACGGCATCGTAAAAGACATCTCGATCCAAAAATGGAATTTCGTCGAGATCGTCAATTAACTCCAAGTCGACACCCTCCATCGAACCGCCTGCGGGAAAGACATTGGGAATGCCGTCAAACCCTTCGTTTTCCTCATGCGCCTTCAATAGCCGAACCATGGCATTGTCCCCTTCGCCGACGACGATGGCGTCAAGCTGCATTTCGTCACAAACTTCAGGAAAGAACGTCGGGTGCGCTCCTCCCATTATCCGCGGGACCGGCTTGTTGCGCCTTGTGATCCAGTTCCGCACGATGGCATCTGCACGCTTGAAAGCGGGGATATCCGGCGTCATGGCGCTATATCCGATCATGTCGGGATCATATTGCTCCAACGTCTTCAGGATATCATGCTTGGAAAGAACCAATAACTTCGTCGAGTGCCCGTCGCGTTTGCAAATTGCGGAAAGGGTCATGACCCCGAGATTCTCGCTAAAAAACGCTTCGCTGATTACAAACAGTATTCTCATTTTCGTCCCCCCCCGTTATTCACCCCAAAGAAGAGAAGCCTGGCGCAGCCCGTAGCGCCACCAAGAGGATATTTAGCTTGAACAAATCCAGCACGTCATATAATATGACAAATATTCATAAAATAATCACCCAGTTAACGACAAGCCCCTTTGTTGGCTTTCTAACCTGATGCACATATCTTTTACCAGCTATCGCAAGCCCTTGATATGGACAGCCAAGTTCATTGTTTTCATACCGCTGTGTGGGTACTTGGTGCATAAGTTGGGAAGCGATTACAAAGAATTGCCGACAAGGTTGCAAACCCTGTCGCCCGCTTTTGCCATAATTCCCCTTCTGTGTCTTGCCGTAATCCAGGCAGTGAACGCTCTCAGGCAAAAGATCCTTTTACAGGGACTTGGCGCACATCTCCCATTCCGACAGGCTTTTCGAATAGTATACTTGGGTTTTTTCTCAAATAATTTTCTTCCGGCCGGAGCCGGGTTCGACCTGTCCCGCCTCTATTTTTTCCGCAAAACGATTTCGCTCAATATCAAGGAGATCAGCGCCGTCATCCTGCTCGACAGAATTCTGGGGCTGCTTGCTCTCTCCATCATCGCCTTTGCTTCTTTGACCGCTTTTACTCTCTTGCGAACAGGAGGCCAGCTTCAGCTTGGCGACTACGGTCTGGCCTTGCTTCTCGTGCTGTCCATCCCTCTCGTCCTCTTCCTTGGTGTCCTGTCGCTGAGAGTGAAGCATATTCAATCAGTGCTTATCGGCTTTACGGATCGATTCCCCAGCCTGCGGCCGCTGAGAGCGGTCGGCAGCATTTTAAAGCATTTTACCGGGAAACGGAAAATGTTGCTGACGGTGCTGCTTTTTTCCATCACGGTTCACGTGGCCGCCTGCATCGGGACGGCGAGCTTGGCGTACTCGATTTTCGGAACCCAGGAAGCGGTTTTCAGTCTTCTTTTCTCCCCACTTGTCTTTCTCTCAAGCTCAATTCCCGTTACTCCCGGGAATATAGGATGGACCGAAAGCGTGGCTGAGGCGATATGGACGCTTGGCCGGGCGGAAGGCGGCCTCGTCATCCTTCTTACATGGCGGTTTCTGTGTGTTCTTTTCTCTTTCGGAGGACTGCCCTTCTTTAGGGACTTCAAAGAAATGCAAGGCGTGGTTACGGCAAAAGACTGAGAAAGGGTGTAATGAACATACTGATAACAGGAGCCGGAGGAGCGCTTGGAGAGGTTTTCACTCAAAAAGCACTGAAAGAATATCCCGATGCACGTATCACTGCGGTCGGGTACAAAGGTGTACTCAGCGACCGGCACAACGCTCCTCGTCTCGATTTGACCCGCAAGGACAGTTGGCGAAAGCTTGATTTGGCCTACAATTTGATATTTCACCTCGCAGCCAGGATTTTTCCTGGCAAAGAGGGGACTTCGCACTCCCCCCTTCACGCCAATTGTGCAATGGCTAACCTGCTTTACGATGCATGTCTGCGATGGAAGCCTGAGCGGGTCGTGTACGCATCCAGCATCTCTGTTTATCCGCCGGATCTGCCGGAATACGTTGAAAGCATTCCGCCGTCGCCGGCCACACCCTACGGAGTTTCAAAGCTTTACGGTGAACACATTCTTGACCTGACCCGCCAAATCGGAACGCAAGCGACTTCCCTTCGCTTTTCATCTATTTACGGGGTTGGGCAGTTGCGTCGCTTTTCCAATACGGTTCTTAATCTGTTTATTGAGAGAGTTCTCCAGAAAAAGCAGCCTGTTATACACGGTACGGGCGAAAGGGTGCAGGATTTCCTGCATGTGGATGACGCATGTGTTGCGCTTCTGGCGGCTGCCGAGTCGGGCCAAAGTGGCCCCTTCAACGTCGGAAGCGGCGTCCCCGTCTCCATGAAGGCTCTTGCCGAGGCTGTCATACGGCACATCGGCGTCTCCGGCCTCAGTGCGGACTTTCTGCCGGAAAAACCCGATGGCGGCTCAGTAAGACTTAATGTAGAAAAGGCCCGGCAGTGTATCGGTTTCAAGGCGGGAATTGACATTGATGCCGGTCTCAAGAATATTGTCCGTCAGTTAAAAAATGCATAGCATGATGAAAAACAACGACGATTTGATCGACGATCATTTAGCCGCACCAATGAAGTCCACCTCGGATTTTCATATCCATCTTCATCATTCCCCCTGTACCTCCAAGGAAATGACTCCGGGGAATATTTTGCGGAAAGCATCGGAAGTGGGGTTGTCCCGTGTCGGGCTGGTTAATCACCTCCACCCGGACACTCCGTTGGCGTTGTTCGACATGGCCAGAGAGGAGATAGCCTTGGTCCGGGAGGCATTCTCCGGCACTGTTCTGATGGGGGGAGAGGCGGAACTGCTCGACCAGAATGGTTCTACGACATTGACTGGGGAGTGCTACGAGCATGTCGACTACATTCTGCTGGCAATGGGGCACACTCAGCTTCCGTGGGTCAAGCTCAATACGGACTTGGCGCCTGAGGCCTTTCTCATCAAGGAGACCGAGTCGCTCTTGAAGGCTATCTCCGGGCATCGTGTGGACATCGTCGCCCATCCTTATATTTATGGATTTCTTTTTAAAGACGCACCGAAATTGGCTCAGGGGCTTCGGCCTCACAAGATACCCGCCGACCTGATCGACGCATTGGCGAAGGCACTGATCAAAAACAACACAAGGATGGAATTTCATTGCCGCGATCTGATTATAAGACCGGAACGCCTGGGGGGAGACTCCTTTGTCCGTTCCTATATGCGGCTATTGGGTCAGCTTCGCGAAAAGGGAGTTTTGTTCACCGCCGGTTCCGATGCGCACTACCTTGACCAGATCGGCAGAACCATTCATGCCCCCAGTTGGGCAAATTCAATCATTTAGTCATAGGGAACATTTCCGTCATGATCACAGATAAGCCCACCGTACAGCAACAGGCCGACAAGCTTCTTACCTTTCCGAAGCAGCTTCTTCTTGAGACTACATCGCATTGCAATCTCAACTGCTCCATGTGCGCCCGGCAATTCAACCCCCGGAAATGGGGGACACTCGATGAGGACGCCGCGCGAAAGGTCATTGACGAGGTGACGGCCAGGACACCTGATACCCGTATCTGGTTTTGCTATTTCGGTGAGCCGCTTCTCAAACGCAGATCCGGCTTGTTCGAACGAATTCGTTATGCAAAGGACAGGGGGCTGCAAAAGGCGGCGATCAACACCAACGGCAATCTTCTCGACGATAGGGCCATCGCCGATCTTCTTGAAGCAGGGCTGGATGAAGTGTACGTCGGCATCGATGCCACCACCCCGGAAGTATACGACGAAACCAGGCGTGGCGGTGATTTCCACAAAGTGATCCAAAATATTCATAGTCTGTGTGAAGCAGCTGGAGACAAGGTGCTGGTTACAGTTCAGTTCGGTGTATATGAAAACAACGAGCACCAGGAAGACGATTTCCGGGAGTACTGGGCAAAGTATCCGGTCAATGTTTTTGTCCGGCCCAAGCTCACTTGGGCGGGCTACCTGTCCGATCATGTCAAGACGAAAGAGAGGCGATACGCCTGTCCTTGGATTTTCGATTCCATCAACGTCTTTGACACGGGAGAAGTTCCTTATTGCGTCTGCGACTGGCCCAACCGGAACAGTCTCGGCACTATCAAGGAAGATTCCATTTACGATATCTGGCAGAAGCGCACCCGCCCCTACTTGGTCCATCACGCACGAGAAGAATGGGACAAGCTTCCAAAGTTCTGCCAGGAATGTCGGGACTGGCAGACCAAGTCCCCGATGGATCCGGGAATCCTGCAGGTTATTGCGGGGCTGGACGGATAACTTGGGCCGCAATCGGTCGAAAAGGAAGTTATGAATACGTTTTGGAAAGGAAGTGTCGACGGAAAGGTTCGCGTATTGGTTACCGGAGTCGGTGGCAATGTTGCGCAGGGAGTGCTGAAGGCTCTAAAACACTGTGGTCTGGCAAGCTGGGTTGTAGGAACCGATGCGCATCCCCTCTCGCCGGGGCTGTATCTTGCAGACCGCGGATACACTGTTCCCATGGCGACCGATCCGGATTTCTTTGATAGCTTTTCGAAGATAATCCGAAACGAAAAGATTGACCTCGTTTTTGTCGGTGCCGACACGGAGACCTTGCCGCTCGCCGAAATGAAAGAACGTCTGGAGAAGGCGACCAACGCCCGGATTCTGGTAAATCCTGCCGAAATAGTACGGAAGTGCAGCGATAAATGGGAAACCGCACAACTTTTTGCCTGCAAAGATCTTCCACATCCCGACACCGTCCTTGCGGAAGACAGGGAAGGGCTTGAGGAGTTGATACAGCGTCATGGCTACCCTCTTATAGCGAAACCCAGGTGCGGATATGCCAGCAGGGGTATTATGGTCGTCAGGAACAAAGAGGAAGCCCATGCTGCATCCATGATGCTTGGGAAGGACGGTGTGATCCAGAAGCTGGTCGGTACCGATGAAACCGAATTCACTGCATCGATATACTCTTCAGCTCCCGGGCAAGTGGACGCCTGTATCGTTCTTTGGCGTGAATTGCTTCAGGGCACCAGCTACCGAGTCGAATCCTGCCTGGATTCCGCTCTGATGGATGAGGTGAAACGTTGGGGGCAGGTGATAGGTAGCGTCGGTTCACTCAATTTTCAGTTCCGCGTCACTGAGAACGGTCCGATTTGTTTTGAAATCAACCCCCGCATATCCGGCACCATGGGCATCCGATACCATCTGGGTTACAATGACGTTGAAATGGCCATCCGGCAACATTGTTTCGGTGAAACGATAACCCAGCCGACGATCCGGCAGGGGGTCGTTCTCAGGTACTGGGAAGAACTCTATCTGCCCGATGTCAGCATAGACGGATTGAGGGAAGGTATGACTGCAGGGGATAAGGCCGTTGGGTAATTTGTCTTTTCACCGGTTGGTCAGGTCCGACCTGGACCGTTACAGGACAACATTCAAACTCAGGGGACAGAAAGGGAGCTTTTTTCGAATTGCTCTTGAGTCCTTTCTTTTCAAGCCTGGATTTCAGGCTGTATTTCTTCACCGGGTGGCCCATCGGTTCCATCGTTGGGGGCTTACCTGGCTGGCCTGGGCCATCGCCCGGCTCGGGCAGTTCCTTACTTCAGCGGAAATTGAATTCAACGCCGAGATCGGTCCGGGGCTTCTGATCGCCCATCCTGCGGGAATCGTCATCGGACGAGGCACAGCATTGGGGAGCAATGCAACTATATTTCAGAACGTCACTTTCGGGGCGGCTGGGTGGCACCCAGACCAGATAAAGACTTTTCCCACCGTGGGGGACAATGTGTTCTTTTTTGCCGGAGCGGTGATAGTCGGCGGAGTAACCTTGGGAAGCGAAATCATCGTCGGAGCAAATTCCGTTGTAATTGAGGATGTACCGGACGGTGCGACGGTCGTCGGCAACCCTGCAAGGATGCTTCCGAATAGAGGGAAGGAAACTCTCAAGTCATGGGGAATTGAAACTTCCCAACGAAGCGGGAGCTGACAATGTGTGGAATATGCGGTTTCAGCGGACCGCCGGACAATGCCCTGCTGGAAGAAATGAGCCGGCGCCTCACGCACCGGGGCCCCGATGGCAAAGGGAGTTATTCGTCACCGGCAGGGCGCATGAACCTTGCGCACCGCCGTCTGGCAATCATAGATCCCAAGACCGGGAAACAGCCCTTGTTTGCTGACAGCGGACAGTTGGCTCTCGTCTGTAATGGAGAAATCTACAATTACAAAGAACTCCGTTCAGAACTGCAGACAGAGGGGTACGAATTCGGCACCAATTCGGACTGCGAGCCGCTGCTTGCACTTTACCGCAAACATGATGCGGAATTGTTGTCCCGCCTAAACGGGATGTTTGCATTCGCCCTGTGGGATGAAAGCAAACAACGCCTGCTGCTCGCCAGGGACCGGCTTGGTGTTAAACCGCTTTATTGGGCCATTGCCGATGATCGCCTTGTATTCGCTTCGGAAATCAAATCCTTGCTTTCCTGTCCCGGCATAGACACCACCCCGTCTCACCGTTCAATTTCCCTTTATCTGTCACTTCGGAATATCCCCGAACCGGCAACGATTTATGAGGGCGTTCACGCACTCCCGCCGGGCCATTACCTCGAATGGAAACCGGGCAGGGAACCAGTCATCCGCAAGTACTGGGATCTTGACTTCACTCCGGGCAATTGGTCCGGCGAAGAAGAAATCTGCGATGCGCTGGAAGAACTCCTTTTAAACGCGTGTAAATTGAGAATGCGGGCCGACGTTCCGGTGGGAGCCTATCTGTCCGGCGGTGTGGATTCCTCGCTGGTCGTAGCCATGGTCAGGTCCTTTCACAACGGGCCGTTCCATACTTTTTCGCTGGGCTATTCAGGCGAGGTCAGCGGCAAAGATGACGCCTATTATGCCCGTCGACTCGCCGGGGTGCTGGAAACCGATCATCACGAAATGATCATGCAGGCCTCCGAATTGGAGGAAGGACTGTCGGATGTCGCATACCACTTGGATCAGCCCTTTGCCGGCGTCCTCTCAACATATTTTTTGACAAAGCTGGTTCGTCGGCATGTGAAGGTCGTGCTCTCGGGAGACGGAGCGGACGATCTTTTCGGAAGCTACGGCCACCATCGTCTTGTCTGGCCTCTGTACCATCTTGAGAAAGCCAGGGAAGCCGGGGCGCAGGATCCATATGCTGTTGCGAACCTGGCTCCGCTTGAGGAGCGGGTCGACTTTCTCAAGAACTTTGAAGGCATGACCCCATGGGAAGTGCGTTCCTGCTTCGGTGCTTTTCCGGACAAGGATAAACTGAACATACTGTCCAATAAATACAAGCATTGGGTGGAAAAGTATTCTGTCCAGACATTCCTCAAAGGCTATTGGGACAGGACCACGTCTTTAGACCCGATGAACGCAATGCTTGAAGCGGACGTGCATACCCTTCTCCCGAACGAGATTCTCTATTTTGCCGACCGCCTGTCCATGGCCCATTCTGTAGAAGTCCGGTCCCCATTTCTCGACTACCGGATTGCGGAACTGGCGGCATCAATTCCCGGCACGCTCAAGATCAAGGGAAATATATTGAAATACATCCTGAAAAAGGTTGCCGCCCGCTATTTGCCCAGAGAGATTATTGACCGCCCGAAAGAAGGCTTTGTGCTTCCCAAGCATGTCTGGCTTCGTAACCATCTTGACGATTTGCTTACGAGTCGACTTTCCAGGGAGAGGCTTCAGCGACACGGCTTTTGGGACTATGGCCGGCTGCAAAAGCTCATAGCGGAGCAGAAAAGCGGCATACGGGATCATTCCTTCAGGATCTGGTCGGTGCTTATGTTCCAATTATGGTATGACAACCATTTTAATTATTAAACAGGAAGCGCAATCTATGACAAAGACATATGATGACGAAAAAGTCAGGCTGGATGAATGCGCCCCGGTGTTTTATTCGGCAAAGGCACAAACTGTCGATCGCCTTCAAAAGATCTTTTGCCTGGAGCATGTCCTTCCGGAGACCAGAGGCCCCAGGGTTCTTGAGTTGTCCTATAATGACGGACTGTGGACCGACGCCATGCTTGAACAGGGATACGGCGTCACCGTCGTCGAAGGCGCCGAACTCCTCATTAATCATGCGCAGAATCGATATGCCGGCAATGCGGATGTGACCTGTGTGCACAGTCTGTTTGAAGAATTTGACACGGATGAAGTGTTTGATGACGTCCTGATGCCATATATCCTGGAGCATGTAATTGCCCCGAGCGACCTTCTAAAGCGCGCCAGAAAATGGGTGAAACCGGGTGGGAATTTTCACATTTTGGTTCCCAATGCGGGTTCCCTCCATCGCAGAATCGGCGTCGCCATGGGGCTCATTCCCGACCTTGATTACCTGGACACGACCGACCTCGAAGTGGGGCACCGGCGCCAATATACTCCCGACATGTTGTCTGCCGATATTGACGGGGCGGGCCTGAATATCGAGTTTTGCAAAGGCGTATTTGTAAAGCCCCTCAACAGTGCCCTTCTGATGGATTGGCCGGAGGAGCGCTTACGCGGTTTTAACGCCTTGAGTGAAGAGTTGCCCGACTACTGCGCATTTTTATATGCTAAAGCGACACTTCAGGCGTAATGAGGAGCCCTGAATGAAACGGTACAGTCTGTCCCTGTTGGCATGGGCATATAATGAAGAAATCAACGTGGAGGATTTCATCACAAAATCAATTCGGGATCTGGAAAGAGTTTCCGACGATTTTGAGCTGATTCTTGTGGATGACGGTTCCACCGATGCCACAGGTAGCCTGATTGAAAAGTATGCAAGGAAAGACGGCAGAATCAAGTTGATCAAGCATTCCTACAATATGAACGTGGGGAAATGTATCCCGCATGCCGTGAAGGCCGCCACGAAGGAGATTCTGTTCTGGAACACTTTTGACAACAGCTACGATACTGCTGACCTTGAAAGGTATCTCAAATGGCTCGACCACTATGACATTGTTCAGTGCGTTCGTCCTCACGGCGGTTCGGACAACTTGATCAAGCACATCATTTCCAGGGTGAACTACTTCATTCTTCGTCTCGCCAGCGGAGTGCCGATGAGTGACTTCCAAAATCGGACCTTTCACAGAACACGCAGGGCTCAGAAAATAGTCTTTGAATCCAACTCGGCAATCACCAACCCGGAAATGCTCATCAAGTGCTATTATGAAGGGGCTGCCATTGCGGAAGTCCCGCTTGAGTTCACGCGAAGGGAAAAGGGAGAGGCCAAAGGAACCAAGCTTCCCTTTCTCCTTCGCTCCATAGGCCAAGTATTGCGATGGGCTCTGTTGTGGAGATTCAGAGCTTTCCCCTGGACCAAAGCCGGAACCGTGACTTCCGTGGAGTAAGAGTTTGAAATGGGGAACTTTACGATTCACGAGGCAACGCTACATGCCCTTATAGAACAAAAAGCGCATTATTGGCTTGATTTTCTCAATCGGTTGGTGGGCGCTCCCAGCATCACCGGCAAGGAGGGGGGCTGTCAGGGGATGGTTCGACAGGCCATGAAGGATAAAGGGTTTTACGAGCGGGATGTATTGTGTGATTCAACTCCACCGTTTCACGAAACCAATCGCACATACTTCGACCGTCCCAACATTGTTGGGAGGGTCTCGGGTAAAGGGGATTCCGACTTTATTCTCAACGCCCATATCGACACCGCTCCAGTAGAAGATGAAGATTCTTGGGATTTTCCTCCCTTTGAACCGACTGTCAAAGACGGCAGGCTTTATGGGCGGGGTGCTTTGGACGACAAGGCAGGAGTCGCGATGCTGCTGCTCCTCGCCGAAGCTTTTCAGGAAGCGGATCTTGAGTTGCCGGGTGACATAATACTTCAAAGCGTGATCGAAGACGAAGATTCGGGGAACGGAACACTGGCTTGCACAAGAGCGGGGTACCATGCCAATGCAGCCATCATCATTGACGGTACATGGCCCCAGAGAATCATCGACGCCCACCTCGGCCAGCTCTGGCTGACATTCAACATAACGGGAGACCCCACTCCGTCCTGCAGCTGCGGGAGAGGTTCCAACCCGATAAAGATGGCGAACACCCTTCTTTGCAGGCTCGAGAATTGGGCGACGCAGTCCTGTCTCAAGGGAGAGTGGGAAGGGATCTCAACTCCTTATTTTATCAGCCCGGGTACTTTTCATTCCGGGAAATGGAACGGCGCCACCCCCGAGCAATGCACCATGTCATGTCAGATCGGCTTTCCTCCGCCCCACACGCCAAAGACAATCCAGGCAGAGGTGGATAAAATCATAAAAGAACTTCCAGCAACATCCCTCAACCGCATTGAGTATGTTGTTGGAGAGCTTTGCACTGCGCCCTTTGCCAATAGAGATAATGCCCTGGTCGGGATACTCAAAGGCACCATTTCGCGAATGCGCCCGGACGACCTGGAGCCCAAAAACGTGGCCGTGACCGGCCATTGCGACCTCAGGCATCTGGTTACCGGTTCGGGCGCGCCAGCCGCGGCTTGTCTGTACGGCCCAGGTGGTGGGGAGAATCCGCATGTCAGAAACGAGTGTTACATACTGGAGCACTTTATTCCCGTAGCGCAAACCATATCAAGTGCGATACTGGCCTGGTACGACCGGGAGGCATGGAACAGTACTCGGTCGAAAGAGTAAATGTCTTTGACATAGGAGCTTGCCAGGATTACATACGTGTTTGCTATATAATCGAAAATCCACAATGTTTGATTTTGTTAACAAAGATGGCGACTACGCATTCTTCAGCCAAAAGGATCAGATCCGTGTCTTCCAACACCATAAAACATACGCAAGAACAATACGGCATTCGTCCGGAAGCGGAACAGTATCCGATGATGCTTGTTCTTTCCTTTGTATACATGTGTAATGCAGGATGTCCGAACTGTCCGTACAACAATTCAGATATTCGAAGCTCCTACCAGGACGCCATGATCATGAGCGAGGCCGTTTTCAAGCGGATCGCCGACGAGAGCGGGCCTCACAACTCCCTTCTGCGAATATCGGGTGGCGGTGAGCCCATGCTGCATTCAAAGGCAGTCGAGCTTATCGAGTACGCCAAGGAGAAAGGGTGTCGCGTCGGCCTCATCACGAACGGGTCCCGGTTTGACGAAGAAAAATTGACCCGGCTCATTCGTTGCGGAATTGATGCCATTGAATTCAGCGTGGACGCGGGAGATGAGGAGACCTACACCATGGTCAGACCCAATCTCGATTGGGACAATCTCGTTCAAAGCGTCAAAATGGCGGTGCGTATACGTAACGAACTGAAAGCGGATACCAGGATCGTTTGCAGCGTCATCAATCAGAAGGGCGTGGACGTGGATAAAGCGGAAGCCTTTTGGGAGGAGATTGTCGATAAGGTCCAAGTCCGGAAATACCTGACCTGGGGCTACAACGAAAACCATTCCGCCGATGACAGCCCGTACCTCCCCCCCGAGGACCGGCTTCCGTGTCCATGGCTCTTCGAACGATTCAACATCGATTCCCGTGGCGACGTCACTCTTTGCGGTGAGGATATAGCTTTCGCTGAAAAATTCGCCAATATTATGGAGCGTTCAATTCAAGACATATGGCACGGCGAAGAGTTTAATAAATTCAGGAGACTGCATTTGGGAGGAAAAGGTCATCACGTGCCCATCTGCTCCACATGCCCGGATTGGAAATATCGTTCCTGGAATTACAACTACTGGAAAATACTTAAAGACGCCGAGGATAAAATCAAGTCCTGATCAAAACGTTCCTTACGGTTTTGGCAACGACTAACTGGAGACACAGCAGATCATGAAAACCATATTGATTACAGGCGGCGCCGGATTCATAGGCTCTGCCTTCACCAAATACATTTACGAAAAATATCCAGAGTATAAGATTATTGTACTTGATGCGCTTACCTACGCTGGCAATATTGAAAACCTGCCGGTCGACATTTGCAAGGCTCTTGACAACGAGCGATTCGAATTCTGGAACGGCAATATCCTTAACGGACCGTTGGTCAACAGTCTTGTGGCGCGCTCGGAATATGTTGTTCATTTTGCTGCCGAAAGCCACGTTACCCGATCAATTTTCGATAACAAGCTCTTTTTCGAAACCGATGTGCTGGGCACACAGGTTATTGCCAACGCGGTTTGTCGATATAAGGATACGGTCAGACGTTTTATTCATATCTCGACTTCCGAAGTTTACGGAACGGCCGCGACAAGCGCCATGAATGAGGACCATCCTCTCAATCCCATGAGTCCCTACGCCGCCGCCAAAGCAGGGGCGGACAGGCTTGTCTACTCCTACTGGTCTACATACACTATTCCGGCCGTCATAATCAGGCCTTTCAACAACTACGGCCCAAGGCAGCATCTGGAAAAGGTTATCCCTCGTTTCATCACCAGCGTTATGCTCGGAGAACAGCTTCGAGTGCATGGCGACGGCCAGTCTGCGCGCGACTTCGTCCATACTGATGACACATGTCGCGCCATTGATCTCGCACTTCATGCGGATGAGAAGCTGGTTGTCGGCGAGGTCTTCAATGTCGGTTCCGGAGCCGACAGGAGCATCCTTTCGCTTGCCCAAGACATCACATCCCTCATGTGTACCGATAAAAAGTGTTATATCCATGTTGGAGACCGTCCTGGACAGGTGATGCGTCACACCTGTGACAGCTCGAAAATTGAAGATGTCTTGGGATGGACTCCTTCGGTAAAGTGGGAGGACGGTCTTAAGGATGTCATCGATTGGTATAACGATAACGCGGAGTGGTGGCGCAAGATGCTCTGGATGAGGGAAATCCCGATCATCACTGCTGCCGGAGAAAAGGAGCTCCACTAGAGGATGTCCTATGAAAGTGGAATTCTATAAGCATGCCCTGGCTGAAGAAGACGTGGAAAATGTGGGGAAGACGCTTAGATCGTTGTTTCTCACAACAGGGCCGGTGTGCGCTGAAGTGGAGAGACGTTTTGCCGAATACACCGGGCTTGCCCACTGTGTGGCACTCAACTCATGTACAGCGGCTCTTCATCTGGGGTTGCTTGCCTTAGGGATCGGGGACGGAGATGAAGTCATCACGACTCCCATGACTTTCATTGCCACCGCTACAGCCATAGCCCATACCGGTGCAACCCCGGTTCTGGCGGACATCGAGGCTGCAACCGGCCTTATTGATCCCAAAGCCGTGGAACGGGCCATAACTCCAAAGACCAAGGCTATCCTGCCTGTGCATCTCTACGGGGTAATGGCCGACATGAGGGCGCTTCATTCCATAGCGGACACGCACGGGCTTCATTTGTTGGAGGATGCCGCTCATTGCATAGAAGCAGAGAGAGACGGCATCCATCCGGGCCGGTTATCGCGCGGAGCATGCTATAGCTTTTACGCAACGAAGAATTTGACCTGTGGTGAAGGCGGCGCACTGGGGACATGCGATGAAGAAATGGCACACCGGGTGCGCCTGCTCAGGCAGCACGGCATGTCGAAAGAAGCAGCCAACCGCTACCATGGGAATTACGTCCACTGGGACATGCTTGAACTCGGATGGAAGTATAATCTGAGTGATATCAATGCCTCTCTCCTTCTTTCCCAGATTGAGAGGCTTGATGCGCAACTCGCTTTAAGGCAACACGCTTATGACCAATATGTCGAGATGCTTGCCGGAATTCCGCAGATAACCATTCCATCCGTTGTGGGTAAAGCCGCACATCACTTGTTCACGATCCAGGTTCCTGCGGAAGACAGGGATAACCTGCTGCACCACCTTGGGAATAACGCTGTAGGCACAGCGGTCAACTACCGCGCGATCCATACACTTTCATGGTTGAAAAAGACGTACAACCATCGGCCTGAAGATTTTCCCAATGCCCTTCGGTTCGGGCGCCGGACCCTTTCTCTTCCGTTTTATCCGGGCATCAAGACGGAAGAAATTGAATACGTTTCAGACACTCTGCGTAGCTATTGGGCTAACTGATCACTTAAGTAATATTCGAATCCACCGCGGTGGAACACACAAACCGGATTACACTCGACGAGGCACGATTTGGACGTTCATTTATCTCGACTCTGTGGGAAAATGGAGAATGCCAGCCGGCCGCATTGGTACTCTTTCCTCGTTTTCGCGGGCGTTACAATTGCGTTGTATTCCCTGATCGTGCGTGGGGTCGGTTTTGTGGAGTGGCTCTCCTACGGATCGGCCAGCTATGCTTTTGTGGATTGGAAGCCGCAATTTATTCATTCTCAGTTCCTGACTTTCGCCAAAGCGAATTCAAGCCCTCTTTTTCTTCTCTACCATCATCTGTTCGGGAAAGTGTTCTCTTCGCCGGCTCTTTATGTCACTGCCAGCGCGCTATCCATCGTCGCTTTGTTTTTGCTGACATACAGTGTCGCCTCTGCGCTTATCTCATCCCGGGCCTTTTCCCTGCTGTGCGCCGTCGCTACTACCTGTGCCCAGCCTCGCTTGTTTGGATTTTCTCTAGGAGATTTCTGGGGACAGATTTCTTATGATCATCACCAGATGTGTATCATGTTTTTGCTTGGAGGCATGGCTCTGGCTTTACGAAAACATTACTTTTTCGGTGCGATGAGCTGCGCACTCGCCTTTCATCTTCACTCTCTCAATGCATTGATCGCTTATGGATTTCTGATTTTCCCCTTTTGTGTATCCCTCGTCTACAAACGCGAGTACAAGGGCGCTTTCTGGCTTGCCTTGCTGCCTGCGGTTTCCGTTCTTTTTTTTGCGTTGAAAATGTACCTCTCCGAAGATCTTGCTTTGGCCACCAGTTCATTCGGAATTCATGATTGGTTTCAATCAGCAATCAGTCTGGCATCCAAATATGATAACTCAATCGCATTCAACACGATGACATTCGTTCCCTTTTTGTTTCCCATTATGACTGCATGTCTTGCCGTTCTAAAGGAGAAAAAAGGGTATGAATACTATTCGATATGCTTCTTTTTGGGTGTCACTACAATCCTGTTGGGATTTGAAATCTGCCATCGATCCGGCATTTTCTTCGGAAGCATCACCGTTTGGACTACCATACTTGCCACTTTTCGGGGATTTTGGGTCATCATGCTGCTGGCCACCATTGGAGCATTGAGAGGAATATCGGCTGGGTATCCCGATGACACCTCGTTGTTCATATTGTCTCTAATCCTCATACTGCACCTTTTTACCAATTCGCTTATCTCATCCGCAGCGCTCTCTGTTGCCAGCCTTTATGTGGTACGTCTCGATCGCAGAACATTTCTCTGGTTATCTGTCCTGAACATCATTGGCTATGGCGCATTCTTCGCATCAACGCTCGGAGTTTTCGGCGCGACTCTGGTTGTACCGATTCCAGGTGCCAATGCCCGCCTCTCCTTCATGCTTTGCCTGTTGGCCATAGCGATAATGACCAACGTCAAAAAAATAGAGAGGCAATGTCAGTTATTTTTTATGGCCCTGTTCTGCCTGCTGCTGACGCCAAACGGACAAACCATTGTACAACATATCCACGAATACGGCGAGCTACTGTCCAAGTCCAAAATATCCATTAGTGAGTTACTTGTGAGAAACGGCAAAGATGAACGTAAGCTCAAACTCGCGAAAGAAGCCCTTTCAGCAGTGGAGCCCTATGCTCGAACGGGGCCTATACTCACGCCCATGGACATTCCTGCTGAATTGGCTTTTGCCATGGGGGTTCCTCTCTATATTTGCCAAAACGACGTGGTTGCATACTTCAACTTTAAATATGCGCAAGATTATAATAGCCGTCTTGAGAAGGTTTTCGATCTTGACATGATACAGATCAGGGATAGCGGGTTCCCAGGCTCATTCGACCGCAAGTTTGCACAGTTGGATAGTCGGCATCTTAAGTCCGCCATGCGGCAGGAAGGAATCCCGGCGGCTATCACTTTTAAGCCGCGCAAAGGGTTCAAGACGATTTTTCAAAATGATTCTTATTGTGTTGTAGTTCCTCAGTGACCGTTCATGGCGATCCGCCTTTCCAAAAGACGGTCCGCATCAAATTTAAATGCACGGGGAGAGCACATGGGAGATCATCGGAAACCAAATACGGCTTTTGGGCGTGGGGCGGTCCGTGTTCAACATCTTTTCTTCGGCGAACACGGGCGTGAGCTGGCTTCTTGCGTTTAAGGTTCACATATCCGTTGGTGTCGGAGGCTTTTTGTCTCCGCGCTTCGTTTCTTTGCAGTACGCGGCATTTGTCATCATTTGGCATGAGTCCTTGCTGTACTGCAATTTTCCACGGGTTCGAAAGTCTGATGATCCGGTGCTTGGTAAATCCCGATTCGTGCCCGAGAAAATTTTCGGCGTCGTTTGAGTCTGAGATTCCTGGCTTATATTTAGTTTGAAGGTTTTCCGTGCTGCACGATACAGCACAGCTCATTGCTGTTTATTTACTTTTGTTCAGTTTTTTTGTACAAAAAGCGCATGTTGACAGAGCTGTTCACATCCAAAACGCGTATAAAAGTGCTGCTGAAGCTGTTTTTAAATCCTGAAGTATCCTGTTATCTCAGAGAGTTGTCCTCAGAATTCCAAGTTTCCCCAAACGCAATCAAGGGAGAACTCGACAGTTTGAGCGAGGCCGGCTACCTGGAGCGGAAGCAGAACGGGCGCAGCGTGTATTTTCAGGCCAACAAAAGCCATCCTTTCTTCCCTGAGATCAGTTCTATTGTCCGTAAGTCGCTGGGCATTGATCGGCTGGTGGACGAAGTTCTGGCGAGCCTTGGCAGAGTGGATTCGATCTATATTCTGGATGATTATGCCATGGGTAAGGACTCCGGACTGATAGATGCGCTTGTCGTGGGCGATATCGACACCAACCGTCTTGATGAACTCCGTCGTCTTGTGGAAGGCAAGATCAACCGCAAGGTCAGGATCGTCAGCTTGGGAATCGCCGAGTTCGAAGAGTGCAGCGGCATTTTTCTGAGCAGGCCACATTGGAAGGTTGTCTGATATGCTGCGCCTTTTTTCCTTTTATCTCAGGAAGTGCGGTTCTGTACGGCAGTGGAGATTGCTGACTCTTTTTGCGCTTTTCAATGGCGCTGTGGAGCTGATGACTTTAGGCATGCTTGCGCTGTTTATCGCCAGTCTCACATCGTTGGGGGATGTGTTTTCATCGCGTTACATTCTTGTGGCGAAAGATATATTCGGCGAGTATTGCTTTTCAAGCCCCAAGAGGTTCTACCTTTGCCTTGGGAGCGGCATCATTTCTCTGGTCTTGTTGAAGAACACGCTCATTGGTCTGCATTATTACGCCACCAGCAGATTCGAGGGCAATATGAACAAGACTATCGGCATGAAGATGTTGAAAGACTTCATGCACACCCCGTATACATGGAGTGCGTCTCAAAATCCGGCAGAAGTTCAAAGTTATGTTGAGTGGCGACTCTTCGTGGGTTTTTTTTCAAGTCAGGCCATGGCGCTCATAGGCGAGGCGGTGGTCAGCCTGTTCCTGTTTGCCGCCATGTTCTGTTTTGAACCGATGGTAACCTTGTCGGTGGTTTCTGTTGCTGGTGTGGCCGGAATACTTTTCTTTTGCGTATTCAAGAGCAGAATTTCCTACTATGGGGACCATGTCAGCGACGCTCAAAAAGAGAGCGACAGATTGAGCCTCATGAACATCCAAGGGTTCAGGGATATCGTCACCTTTAACGCCCGGGGCAGGTTTCTTCGTCTCTTTGAAAAGCAGCTTGAGCGGTTCGCTTGGAACACCGCGTGGCAAAGGTTGTTTTCCCGGGCTCCGATGCTGTCTCTGGAAGCTTTCGGTTTTCTGGGGGTCGTCGGCGGTTCCGTGCTTATGGTCTCCTTCTCCGAGTATACCACGGCCCGGTTGATGGGCACACTCTCTTTGATTGCTGTTTCCGCTTGGCGTATCCTGCCCGCACTGAACAGAGCGGTGGTGGCTCTGGGGGCCATGCAGAGCTACCGTCCGTATCTTGAAAAGGTCAGGGTGTTTATGGAAGCTATGGAAAGCTTTCAGACTCCGAATAAGACGGTCGACTCTGCGAAACTCGGTCCCCTGCGAAACTCGATTCGTCTCGATGGTTTGACCTACACCTATGATAACGGCAGTCGTCCCGCGTTGGATGGGCTCACCATGAGCATTCCGAAAGGCGCCCTCGTTGGGGTGATCGGGCATTCCGGTGCAGGGAAGTCCACACTGACGGACATCCTCACCGGGTTCCTCATCCCCACCCAGGGGGCGGTGCTGATCGACGATGTTCCGCTTTCCGAAGAAGTCAAGCATTCGTGGCGGGATCACGTGGGGCTCATTCCCCAGCGTCCTTATTTTTTTGACGGTTCCATTGCGGAGAATGTCGCCTTCACCCTTCAAGCCGAGGAGGTGGAGTTGGGGAAGGTTCAAGAATGTTGCCGACAGGCTGGAGCTGATGAGTTTATCAAGCGGCTTTCAGAGGGTGTGAATGCCCGGGTCGGCGAGAACGGATGTCTACTTTCCGGAGGGCAAGCGCAGCGTTTGGCAATAGCCCGGGCGCTCTATAAAAATCCGCCGGTGCTTATTTTCGATGAGGCGACAAGCTCACTGGATGAACGCAACGCAAGCAAGATAAGAGAAACCATTGTTGCCCTCAAGGGGGAAAGAACCGTTATTATCGTCGCTCACCGGCTTCGCGCCGTGCAGGATTGTGATCAATTGATCTGGCTGAAAGATGGGAAAATCGTGGAGATCGGTACTCCCGAAGTAATTCTGCCTCAATACAGGAAAAGCGCTTCCTAAGGTCGGGAAGGTACGTGTCATGGGCATGGAGATGTTGCCGAAGCCTTTGTTGTGGAAGTGATTATCGTTTTCGGGGAAATTGAAGCATATGGAATTTAACTCTTTAGAGTACGCTTTTTTCTTTGTCACGGTATGTTTTGTATTCTTTGCGTTGCCGCAAAGGATGAAGAGCTCGTTTCTTCTGCTTGCCAGCTACTATTTTTATGCCAGTTGGAACGTTGTCTACGGTTTGTTGATGATCTTCACCACCTTGATCTTTTGGGGAGGTGGGAATCTGGTGGCGAGCTCAGGGGATCGAGGCAGGAAGAAGTGCATCCTTGCCGTTTCCATCATGCTCAACATAGTCGTATTGGTGATTTTCAAGTACCATCCGTTCTTTGCTGAAACCGCCAACTGGGTGGCCGGTGTCGTCAACTCCGAGCAGAACTTCGAGCCATTGCATTTCCTGCTTCCCGTGGGGATATCTTTTTACACCTTCCAGGCCATGAGCTACATGGTGGATGTTTATCGCGCCCCTGAACGCAGGGAGCCCGAATTGACTAAATTCGCCCTGTATATTTCCTTTTTTCCGCAGTTGGTTGCCGGTCCCATTGAGCGGGCTCAGGACATCCTTCCCCAGCTTCGTCAGCAATTCAGGTTCGACTTTGAACGGGTTTGCGAGGGACTGTTTCTCATCCTCTGGGGCGTGGTTAAAAAAATCGTCATCGCCGACAGGCTGGCGGTCTATGTCTCTACCGTGTACGCCGCGCCGCAGGGGTTCTCTTCGCTTCAGTTGCTCCTGGCCACTTTCTTTTTCTCATTTCAAATTTATTGCGATTTTTCCGGCTATACAGACATCGCTCGGGGCTCGGCCCGGGTCCTCGGCGTGGATCTGATTGAAAATTTCAAGCGGCCGTATCTTGCGTCCTCGCTTCAAGACTTCTGGCGGCGTTGGCATATTTCCCTTTCCACTTGGTTCAGGGACTATCTGTATATCCCTCTTGGCGGCAATCGTCGCTCCCGTTCCCGCACTGTTCTCAATATCATCGTGGTGTTCGCCATTTGCGGACTATGGCACGGCGCGGCCTGGACATACGTGGTGTGGGGCCTGCTTCATGGAGTGTTGCTCGGAGGAAGCGTTTGGGGGACGAAATTTTTCACTCTGAAGATCGAGAACACTTTTTTGAGGCGTGTTGTGAGAGTATTCAAGGTCATCTTAGTGTTCAGCGTGGTGACCTATTTGTGGATTTTCTTCAGAGCGAACTCTTTGGGTGACGCCACGTACATCGCAGGACAGGTGCTTACTCCCGATTTGTCGCAGTTCGTTTGGAATCCGGGAGGAGTCTATGCAACCATCCGTGGCTGGATAATGCTTTTCGACGTAAACGGGAGGGTCTTTGAAATGCTTGTTGCTTTCGTGACTGTAGCCTCTCTGGTCGCAATCGAGACTGTATTTTTCAACAAAGGCGTGCAGGAGCGTTACAGAAGGGGCTCCCTTGCCTTGCGTTGGACCTTTGCGTACGGAATGATATTTTCCATCCTGATCTTTGGCCATTTCGGTCGGGTTGAGTTCATCTACTTCCAGTTTTGATCCGGTGGAAAGGAATGAGTGCGATTTATAAAACAATATGCTTCCTGCTGTTGCTCTCGGTTTTGGGCTCGGGGCTGTGGAGATTGGGACAGATCCGGTATCCTATCAGCCGCAATCCTTTGGAGCAGTGCGGAAAGTCCCCGGTGCTGATGATCGCGGGCAGTTCCCATGGCGGAGACGTTGACGAAAAGTTGCTTGAAGTGCCTGCCGTCAATTTGTCCATGGACGGGGCGGACATCTATGAAATGAGTTACAGGCTCCGCTATGCCGCTTCCCATTATCAGAGCATTCGCTATGCCGTCATCGTTTTGTCTCCGTTCACTTTCTATTACAACAACAGCTATTTGATAGAAGAGGGTGGAATCCGTCCCCGTGCGGCAAACAGGGTCCGGACCTACATTGAATATCCCATGTGGAAGTTGCAGGATGGTGATCTTGCGGATTTCATCATGGCCCGACTTTACCCGCTGGTGACATTCGATCATTGGGGCCAGTGCTTTTTTCCTGAGGAACCTTCGCAGCTTTCGGTCAGGGAGTGGACCGAAGATGAACTGGACAAATATGCCAGACTCAGAGTCGACGGGGTGAGGAAGGTTTACGCGAACATGAAAAAAAATTTCACTGGAGATCTTACAAAAGCTGCTAAAAATACGCTGCTCAAGACCATTGCCTTTCTTCGGGCCCGCAACGTGGTGGTGGTCATGATAACTCCGCCGTATTGGAAGGAGTACAACAGCCTGCTTGAAGACGACTTTTTACGTGGGACGAGGAAGATTGCACGTGAGATCGAAAAGGAAACCGGCGTCAGGTATTCGGATTATTCCAGGCATCAGGATTTCAGTTCCAATATGGACCTGTTTTTCGATTCCGACCACCTGAATAAAAAGGGAACCGCCAGATTTCATGCTTTGTTTGTGCGGAAATTGGCGGAACTGCCTGGGTATCCGCAGAAAATAGTCAGTCAATCGTCGACGGCGCAATAATTGTTTCGGGGAATGAAAGAGATGAAACAGGAAGTTCTGGTTGTAAACCTCGACTATTCCGGTTGGCCCGAATGGCCCGTGGGCATGGCCTATGTGCTGGCCTGCTTGGAGAAACACGGTGTTCCTTTCGATTTCGTAGACTGCACGACCACGGATAATCATGACAAGGTTTTGCGAAACAAGCTCAGCAGGGGAGAAAAGTATCTGGCAGTGTTGAGCGGGGGACTTATCGGTTATTACAGGGCCTTCAGGAGCATGGTTCGGATGGTCAAGGATTTGGCCCCGGGCACCCCGTTCGTTCTGGGAGGGCATATTGTCAAGGACGGCAACGACAAACTCCTCTTCGAAACCATCGGTGTCGATTACGGGATTTTAGGCGAGGCCGAAGCCTCCCTCGGCCCTTTTCTGCATGCGTTGGCGAAAGGGGAAACAGATTTTACGAATTATACGGGCGTCTTCTTCAAGGATTCCTCAGGAAGCATCATCCGCAACCGCATGCAGCGCGTCGACTTGAGCGGGGAAAATATTTTGCCTGCCTGGCATCATTTCGATGTGGAATTTTACACGAGCCATTCGGGGTTTGCCTACATGGGCAAGAACCTTCGCTACATGCCCGTGCTCTCCGGCAGGGGGTGCATAGGCAAGTGCGGTTTCTGTTCCCCCAGCGTCGGCGGCTTCAAGAAGCGCCCTATCCCCCACGTGCTCGGGGAGATTGAATTTCTCATCGACAATTTTGATTTCGACACCGTTTGTTTTCTCAACGAGATGTTTTACCCCAGGGTCAGGGAGATCCGCGAGTTTTGCCATGCGTACATGAAGTTGGAGAAGCGGAAAGACTGGTTCGTCCAGGTTCGGGTGGATGCCGATCTTGACGTCGAGACCATCACACTGATGAAGGAGGCGGGGTGCATCGCCATCTCGGCGGGGATTGAGAGCGGATCCGACAAGATTTTGAAGCTGATGAACAAGAAATCCACGGTGAAGCAGATTCGGCAGCATTTCAGAAATTGTCGGGAGGCGGGGATGCCGGCAAATGGAACGGTCATCATAGGGTACGACGGTGAAGCCGAATCGGATATGAAAAAGACTTTCGATTTGCTTATTGAGGAGGACATTCCTTCCGGGGAGGCCTTGCTGTTCGCCTACCAGGGGACACCTGTTTATGAGAAGGCTTGTAATATAGGGCTTATCGCCGACGAGGACAAACACCTCGACGCCATCAGTGGCAATCTGTTTCGAGCCAACGTTACCGAGGAGTTTTGCAACCTGACGGCCATGTCGGACGAGGAGTTTTTTCGGGTCGCCCCCCGGGAGGTGCGGCGTTACAACAGTCATCTGTTCCAGAATTATCCCGTGGATGATCTCAGGATTACTGTCGACGGCTCCTGGCGGTGGACACGGGTGTCGATGTCCGGACGCTGCACAAAATGCGGTGAGCCCATTGAACACGCTTTTATGGCTGCCGGTGGGGAGTTTATGGGTTCCCTCGGCCCCGGCGTGAATCGGATGATCGCTTGTCGGAAGTGCTTTAGACCGACGGTTTTCGACCCCTACGGGGCAGTCAATTTTCCGGATATGCAGGAGCATCTGGAGTGCCTGCGGGAGGCCTTTCGAAAGAACAACGGGGTGGCCGTGGTCGGCATCAATGACAATTTGGACTTCCTACTGCGTTCCGACTGTTATGGGCTCGACTACGAGGCGATTAAAGGCGTTTATCCTCTCAGGCCGTTCCATCTTTCGAAGTATATGGTCTACCCGGTGCTGGATGGTGAGCAGCTCGTGAATTCGGGAGCCGGGCTCGTCCTTTGTATGGATGATACGGTCAAAGCCTCGGCGATCCGCCTGTTGTATGAAAGGCAAGGCCGCCCCGTACCCGAGGTAATGCACCTCACCAGCACCGGTTTTCGGAGGATATTCAGGGATAGGTTATGCCTCGTCCACAAGGTCAACCAGATGTCGAAAAAAGTGTTCGGAATGACCGCCCGCGAATTGGTCGCGAAAGTTGTTCCGGGCAGATGAGGTTGCTTCAAAGCAGGCGATAGGAAGTCGAATGAACAAAATTATCGGGAAGATAAGAGCGGTTTTCAATATACTCGGTCATTTGTGGCGGAACAGGGTGGTCGTTTCTTCTCCTCTGCAGTGCGCGAGGCTGTTTATGGATCGTACGAACGACGCTTATGAAACGGAGCTTCGGTATGGAGAGCAGACTTTCGTCGCGCGAAAGCAGGACATGAATGCGGTCAACGAAGTGTTGGTAAACGGTGCGTACGACTACATGATTCCTTTCCTCGGAAAGTTGGATCATGCCCCTGTGGTCTTGGACTGCGGAGCCAACATAGGGAGCTTTGGCCTGCGGCTGCTCAAGGAACGGCCCGATGCCAGAATCGTCTCCGTGGAGGCGGCCCCGGACACCTATGCGGTCCTCAAAAAGAACTGCGAGTTGAATGCGGCGGATTGGCGGGCGGTTCATGCCGCCTTGTGGAAATTCGACGGCCGGTTGGTTCTGCATCGAGACGGGTCATCGGAACGTCATTCCGTGCGGGAAGCGACCGACCGAATCGTCGAAACCGTTCCGGCAAGGACTCTTGAGTCCATCCGGGAGGAACTGGGGCTGGATCGGATCGATCTGCTGAAGATGGACATTGAGGGTGCCGAGGCCGTGGTCATACCCGCTTCTTCGGAAGCGGTGGACGCGGGGAGGATGATTATCGAACTGCATAAAAACCACAGCGCTCCGACACGTTGCTGTGAGATTTTGGTAAAGATGTACCCGCATGCGCTGGTGGAAACGGAGCACCTCAATGACAAATTGCATCCGAACATCGTTTATTACTTTTCCCGGGAACCTGTCGAAATGACGGGAATGGTGTCCGTGGACGTACTGGAACATCTGGACAGAGTGTATGATCCGAAGGATTGGAATTGATGAGGGAAACTCGAAATGTCAGCGAAGAGCAAAATTAAAGCAGGCGTCGGGGCGGCCAAAATGGCCCTGGCGGTGGCGTGCAACAGTGGCGTCATATCCGAAGGTTACAAGAGCATGGTCCTTATCGAACCCTCCTCCGTGTGCAACCTGTCGTGCCCGTTGTGTCCCACCGGGACCCGCAGCCTGAAGCGCGAAAACAAGTTCATCCCCATGAAGACGTTCGACAGGATCATCGAGTTGACGAGCCCTCATGCCCAAGGGTTTATTCTGAACATGTTCGGCGAGCCTACGTTTCATCCCCAATTTCAGGAATTATTGGAAAAGACACGCCCATTCCCCACATGGCTATCCACAAATCTGAGTTATGATGAAAAGGCGGCAAGGCTTCTGGCCGGGTTCGACCATCTTCATGTCATCTGTTCCGTGGACACGGTGAATCCCGAGGAGTATACAGAATACCGCATAGGTGGCAATTACGAAAGGGTCATGGAAAATCTGGGTATTCTTGCGGCTGGAAAGTGCAAGGTATACCCGCAGTTTCTTGTTCCCAGGGAAAAGTATGATGAGGAAGAGTTCCTGGCGTTCGCCAAGCGGCATGGCATTCCCTTGGAAAACATGATTATCAAAGAAAAACTGGAACACTATAGACTCGACCCCACGGAAAGTCCGAGGCCGGGCGTATGTCATTCATTTTATACGGGAATCTATTTCACCTGCGATGGCTACTTGGTCCCATGTTGCAACAATGTCAGGGAAGAGTTGTTCATCAAGCATGTGGACGAGATTTCCACGATGGAAGACATCTTCAGCGGTCCGGAAGCCAGAAGAATCCGAAAAGCCCTGGCGCGGGACAAGAACCAATTCGCGAGTTGCGGGCGATGTGCGGGGTACAGCTACTGGAAGCACGACTTCAAAGGGAATCTTGCGGCAATCTTGCGGGTTCTCTCCCTGCGCGGAAAGCAGGACGCAAAGATGCAATGGATGGATTTCTAGACGGGGCGATTTACCGAAACAATTGTTTCAGGGCGCCTGTCGTTACCGGGCTTTCGGACAAAAGTTAATGGGAAGCGGAATCACATGAGAATGACTTTGGTTGTGAGCAATATTCGTGGGGGCGGCGCCCCGTTCGCAGCCGTAAACTGGGCCAACGCCTGGAAGTCACGCGGTCATGACGTGACCATACTGATAATTCATCCCGATGAGGGCATGGGAAATGATTATCATGTTGAAGAGGGGGTCGACATCTTCCGCATAGACCTGATGGACAAACCCGTGCCCAACAAGCTGTCGGCCTTTAAGCAGATCGTCACCAATCTCTACAGGCTCAGACAGGCTGTACGGAAGACCCGGCCCGATGTGGCCCTGTGTTTTTTCGAACCTTTGAACGTCAGGGTGTTGATGGCCTGTTTCGGTCTTTCGTTTCCCGTCATCGTCATGGAGCAGACTCACCCGAAGCAGATATCGTTCGGCAAGTTCTGGGAGAGTTGGCGCAAGAGGATCTACCCCACTGCCGCTGCGCATGTGAATCTGACCCAAGCCGCGTGCGAGTGGTGCAGGGATGAGTTCAAGGTTGGGACCCATGCGGTCATCCCGAATCCGGTGCTTCCGGTGGCCGCACATGCGGATTTCAGTGGGGGAGGGAGGAAAAGAGCCATAGCGGCGGGGCGGTTTGTGGAGCAGAAGGGGTTCGACATGCTGATCGCTGCTTTTGCCGGTATTGCCGAGGACAATCCGGATTGGGAACTCGTCATTTACGGTGACGGCGGCAATCGCGGAGCTATGGAACGGGAGATTTCCCGGCTCGGGCTGCGAGACAGGATTCTTCTGCCTGGATGGACCAGCGAAATGCCGGCGCGGATGGCTGAGGCGGACATGTTCGTGCTTTCTTCCCGGTATGAAGGATTCGGCAATGTGGTGGCCGAGGCCCTGGCCGTAGGGCTTCCGGTGGTGTCCTTCGATTGCGAAAGCGGCCCTGGAGAGATTCTCCGTCACGAGGTGGATGGTCTTTTGGTTCCCCCTCTTGATGTGGAAGCCCTTGCCCAAGGCATGAAGCGACTTATGCAGGACGATGCTTTGCGTATAAGGCTCGGGTCCAGGGCTTTGGAGGCCCAGGAACGTTTTTCCGTAGAGCGTACAATGCAGTTGTGGGATGCGTTGTTCAGGAGGATCGGCCTGTTGCCGTCGTCGTGTGGGCGGCGGAAGGAAGCCTCCGGCAGGCAGATGTGACGGGTGAGGATATGAACAACATTTTCCTCAAGGATGCGGTCAGGCAGGTGATCGGTTGGCTTTTCAGGCTTTATGCTGAAGTTTACAAAGCGTTGAGCGGGGAGCACCCGCATCTTATGCCTTGGCATTTTCAGTGGCACGCGCTCAGGGAGCTTAACCGCGAGTTGGGGAATGTCCTGCCTTCCCTGGAAGGGAAGGTGCTGGATATGGGGTGCGGAATGGGGCCTTATCGTCCGCTCCTTGAGGCCGCGGATTCCTACACTGGGGCGGACATCGTGGAAGGGCCCGGAGTGGATGCGGTTATTGAGCCGGGGAAGCCTCTGCCTTTCAAGGCTGATGCCTTCGATGCAGTCATCAGCACACAGGTATTCGAACATGTGGATGATCTAGACTTCACTTTGTCGGAAATTCGACGGGTGTTGAAACCTGGCGGCAAGCTCGTCGCTTCCGTTCCATTCATCTACCAGATACATGGCGCTCCAAATGATTACAGAAGGTTCTCGGAATACGGTCTGGAGAGAGAGCTGAAGGGGTTCCACATCGAATCGGTCCGTCGCCAGGGGGGGATCGGAAGCAGTCTCGCGATTCTGTTCCTCTGCTGGTTTGATACCCAGGTCGGGAACAACCTGCTTGCCTGGGTTCTGCGAGGGGTGCTTCTGCCGGTATGGCTCATGCTCTGTCTTGTGATGAATGTTTGTGCACTGCTTTTGGACTGGATCGATACGACCGAAAGCGTGTATCATAATCTTCTGGTGGTTGCGCGTCTGACATGAAAATAGCTTTGATAACATCGCTGCTTTGCGGGGGGGGGGCCGCACGGGTTCTGGTGGGCATGGCCAACCACTGGTGTAAGGCGGGACATGATGTGGTCCTGTACAGTTTCGAAAGCGAGGCTCATGCTTCTTTTTACCCGGTGGACAAAGGGGTCAAAGTCATTTTTCTGAACATTTTCGGCGAGTCTTTTACGTTGTGGGAGCGCGTAAGAAACAATCTCAACCGTTTTTTCGTCATCAGAAAGGCACTGCGGGCCGAGAATCCCGATGTGGTGATCAGCTTTATAGATACGGCCAATATTCGTGTTCTTCTCGCCATGCTCGGCAGCGGGATACCTGTCATAGTCTCGGAACGCATTCATCCTGCCTATGAGCCGCTGGGGCGTTTCTGGAAGGTATTGAGAAGAATCACGTATCCCCTGGCCGACAGCCTTGTGGTGCAGACCGAAGCCGTCAGGCGACATTTTGCAGACTGGAGGCTTGGCGATGTCAGGGTGATTCCCAACCCGGTGAAGGAGTTGCCCGTGCTCGGTGAGGCGCCGCAACTTCAAAGGCCGAGCATAGTGGCTGTGGGGAGGGTTGCGAAGCAGAAGAATTATCCGCTTTTGCTCCGTTCTTTTGCGCGTCTGCGGTGCAAACATCCCGAGTGGAATCTGTACATTGCGGGAAAATATGCGCGGGATGCCGGCATTGAGGCCGTCCTTGAGAGGCATGATCTTCGAGACGGCGTGCATTTTTTGGGGCAGGTGGCAGATGTTGGCGGGGTGCTTGCCCAGGCTGATATCTACGTGCTTTCGTCCAGCTATGAAGGTTTTCCGAATGCGTTGTGCGAGGCCATGGCTGCCGGACTGCCATGCATTGCCACGGACTGCCCTGGTGGTCCCGCCGATATCATAACTTCGGGAAAAAACGGAGTGTTGGTTCCCAATGCAGACGATGAGGCTTTTTCCCTGGCGCTCGGCAGCATGGCTGAAGACGACGAAAAACGTTTCAAACTAGGGCAACGCGCTTTGGAGATACGCGAGTTTTTTTCGGAACGACGTATTATGCATATGTGGGAAGAGTGCATTAATATGGTGAAGGATAGACGATGACTTGGAAGTCCCTGGTGCGAGAGCCTCTTGAGCTGTTGCGGGCCCTTGTGTTTTCCATCCCCGGCCGGTTGGGAGTGTTTTTGCGCAGGAACTGTCTGGCCCCGTTCCTGGCTGCGAGCGGGGCGTTCGACATGGAGACGGGAGTTTCCATAGAGGGACTCGGCAATCTGACTTTAGGCCGGAATGTGGTGATAGAAAGCCGTTGCACTCTTCTGTGTCCGAACACAAAGCTATCCATAGGTGACGGGTGTTATCTGAACAAGAACGTGCGTCTTGGATCGAGCGGCACTGCTTCACTCGTCATCGGCAATGACGTGATGATCGGGCCCAATGTGGTCATTGACACTTCACAACACCGACACGAGCGGCTGGATGTGCCGATGCGTGACCAAGGCATGATCTACGCTCCCATCACCATCGGTGATAATGTGTGGATTGGAGCCAATGTGGTTGTGACGGCGGGAGTTTCCATTGGCAGCGGCAGCATCGTCGGCGCGGGGGCGGTGGTGACCAGGGATGTTCCGCCGAACGTGATCGCGGGTGGGGTCCCTTGCAAGGTGATTCGTAAAAGAGGGCGGTAGCTGCCGGCAATCGCCTCGGGGATGCGGTCATTGGTGACCGGTGGTCAGCGCCCTGCAGGGCGCGGGTCCGGCTGTGAATGTTTTTTTGTCTGAATGTGATGAAATAATCAGTATGCGTTAACGATGTTTTTGGGAGGAGTGATGGAGGAGCGGTTTGAGTTCGGTAAGAACTGGGCGAAGTATCTCAACTGGCTGACCCCTAAACGTATTCGTATTGCCGAGGAATCCCTGGAGGACAAACTCGGCGACATCAAGGGAAGGACATTCCTCGATATCGGCTCGGGGAGCGGACTGTTTTCTTTGGCGGCCAGAAACCTCGGGGCTGAGGTCGTCTCCTTCGACTATGATCGGGACTCCGTGGCTTGTACGGAGAAACTCAAGAGTCGGTTTTATCCGGACGACGAGTCATGGCGCGTCTTTCAGGGGTCGATCCTCGACAAAGACATATCCAGGGAACTCGGCAGTTTTGACATCGTGTATTCCTGGGGGGTGCTTCACCATACGGGCAACATGTGGGAAGCCATGGGAAATGCTGTCGCCATGGTCAAGGATGGAGGACGTTTTTTCATCTCCATCTATAACGACCAGGGTGGGTATTCTGACCGCTGGAGAAGGTTGAAACGTTTTTATCTCAAGGTTCCTCCTGCACTTCGTCCCTCTTTTGCCCTGCTGGTGCTCATTCTCCGGGAGATCAAACCGTTCCTCGGTCAACTCGTGCGACTGAACAGCCCCATTGCTTACATCAAGTCCAAAAAACAGGACCGGGGTATGGCATACTGGACGAACTGGCTGGATTGGATCGGCGGCTATCCCTTTGAAGTCGCCATGCCTGAGGAGATCTTTGATTTTTGTACGGCACGTGGCTTCACTCTTCTGAAGCTGAAGACCAACAGAGGGGAAGCGGGCTGCAACGAATATATCTTCCAAAAGGCGCCGATTCTCTGATATGTGCGGATTCACAGGTATTTATTCACCAACACGGCGTCCAGAGGAAACGATTCTTCGAGCCATGACGGACTCCCTGGTTCATCGGGGGCCGGATGATGCCGACGTCTGGATGGATCCGGAAGCGGGCATAGGACTCGGGCACCGTCGTCTGTCCATTCTGGATTTGTCCCCTTTGGGGCGGCAGCCCATGCACTCCGCCTGCGGCAGGTATGCCATCGCCTACAACGGCGAGGTCTACAACTTCAAGGAATTGCGACGTGAGCTGGAGCCTCTGGGGCATTCCTTCCGAGGCGGCTCCGATACGGAAGTACTCCTGGCGGCCATAGCCCAGTGGGGGCTCAAGGCCGCGGTATCCCGTTTCGTGGGAATGTTCGCCTTTGCCCTGTGGGACAGGAAAGATAGGAGTCTTTCCCTGGTCCGCGACCGCCTCGGCATCAAGCCCCTCTACTACGGTTGGGCCGAAAATGCTTTTGTCTTCGGGTCGGAGCTCAAGGCCCTCCGAGCCTTTCCTGACTTTGAACACTCCATAGACCGAGACGCCCTGGCATTGTTCTTTCGCCATAATTACGTGCCCGCTCCCCGGACCATATACACCCAAGCCAGAAAGCTGGAGGCGGGGTGCATCCTGACCGTGGATGCAGACCTCAAGAAACCGGTTTTGGAGCGATATTGGTCCGCACTCGAAGTGTGGGAAGCAGGCGTGCGAAGCCCATTTGCGGGCTCCAGGGAAGAGGCGGTGGATTGCCTTGAGACGTTGCTCAAGGATGCAGTGCGGTCGCGGATGCTTGCGGACGTTCCTCTCGGCGCCTTTCTTTCGGGGGGCATCGACTCATCCACCGTGGTGGCGCTCATGCAGAGCCAGAGTATGGCTCCGGTCAAGACTTTTTCCATCGGATTCAACGAGCGCCGTTACAACGAGGCCGAGCATGCCAAGGCCGTCGCCGGACACTTGGGCACGGAGCACACCGAGTTGTACCTGACTCCGGAAGATCTTATGGCTGTTGTTCCCGAGATTCCCAGATTCTGGGACGAACCGTTCGCCGACTCCTCGCAGATACCGACCTACTGCGTCTCCAGGCTCGCGCGGGAGCATGTGACCGTATCCCTTTCCGGCGATGGCGGCGATGAGCTGTTTACGGGCTATCTGCGCTATTTCGCCTTGGGACATTGGGATAAGCTGAATCGAATTCCCCTTTGGCTGCGAAGGCAAATCGCCAGGTTCATAAAAGCGTTGCCGGCGCGTTCGTTTGATGTTTTTGGGGCCCTTGGCTCCAAAATTCACAGCAGGTTGGATATGCTGTCCATCAGCACGTTTCAGAATTTCTATAGATATTTTCTTTCCCACCACAAAAACCCCGCCCAGTTCGTCCTCGGAGCCGCCGAGCCGATGACAGCTTTGACGGACCCGGACAACGACAGGTTCGATGACCTGCATCACCAGATGACCTTCTGGGATACGGTTACCTATTTACCTGACGACATCTTAACCAAAGTGGATCGGGCCAGCATGGCCGTCAGCTTGGAGGCAAGGGTTCCGTTGTTGGACCATAGGGTGGTGGAATTCGCGGCCGGAATTCCCCAGTCCATGAAGATCCAGGGCGGTACCGGGAAAATGCTCCTGCGACAGGTTCTGTATAAGTATGTGCCGGAGTCTCTTATTGAGAGACCCAAAATGGGATTTGCAGTACCCATCGATAGCTGGCTCAAGAATGAACTCAGGGAATGGGCCGAAGATCTTCTTTCAGAAGAGGTCCTCCGGGCTCAAGGATATCTGAATGTGAAATCGGTACGCCGTATGTGGAGTGAATACCAATCGGGTCGAACCAACTGGTACTATTACCTGTGGGATGTGCTTATGTTTCAGGCGTGGCTGCGGGAGTGGAAGGTGTGAACACAGTCCGGTCCATGCGTATTCTTTACCTGATACCGTCTCTGGCTGTGGGAGGCGCCGAAGCCCAATTGGTGGGCTTGGCCAACGGTATGGCGGAGCGTGGGCATGAGGTGGCCGTAGCCGTGCATTACTCCGGCGGCGAGCTGGAGGACCGGCTGGACAATGTTCGGCTCATCCAGCTTCACAAAGCCGGGCGCTGGGATTTCCCGGGCTTTTCCATACGGCTGGTGCGGGCGGTGCATTCCTTTGGACCGGATGTGATTTGTTCGTTTCTCGGAACTCCAAACATACTTACGGCGATTTTGAAGTCGTTTTTGCGCCCCGCTCGTATTGTCTGGTCGGTGCGTTCCTCGGACATGGACCTTTCTCGCTATGGTCGGGCCGCCCGTTTCGGGGCCTGGCTCGAGGTTCGTCTCTCAAAACTGGCGGATGGTATCATGGTTAACTCACGGGCCGGAAAGCGTCACGCCTTGGCCCGAGGTATGACCGGTGATGCCATGGCCGTGGTGTCCAACGGGTTCGACGTGGACCGGTTCACGCCTGATCCGGAGGCGGGTAGAAAGCTGCGACGCGAATGGCGGATTCCGGAAAATGCATTACTGGTTGGGCTGGTGGCCCGACTTGATCCCATGAAGGACCACAAGACTTTTCTTGAGGCGGCCCGTGCAGCCGCCGAGCAGGATAGTGCACTCCATTTTGTTTGTGTAGGCGACGGTCCTCTGCGGGACGAACTTGTTGGATTCAGTGAGGGGCTTTCTTTCGGAGATCGGTTGGTTTGGGCCGGAGCCCGCTCTGATATGCCGGCGGTTTACAGTGCTTTGGATATGTGCTGTCTTTCCTCCATAACAGAGGGCTTTCCCAATGTATTGGGCGAGGCAATGGCTTGTGGAGTTCCCTGCGTGACAACGGATGTGGGAGATGCATCATTCCTGGTGGGGGATTCGGGGCTGGTGGTGCCTCCTCGGGACTTTCAGGCCCTTGCCGGAGGGATACAGGAAATGGCAGCTCGGGTTCGTTCAAAAAAGTCGGGAGACCCACGCACCCGTATCGTGGAACATTTTTCTCTGTCCCGAATGGTCGAATCCGTTGAATTTCTATTGAACAAGGTTCCAGTATGAGAAGTTGGTCGGGCATGGCCACCTGCTGGGGAGGGGGACTGCTCTTTTCATTTCTGTTCATCTGGGTGGTGTGTTCGGTCTTTGGAAACAGTATTACTCCGCCCGTGTGGGATGAGGATTTGCAGATATATGTCCGCAAGTCAGGCACTACGGTCCATTGGCGCAGTGAAGGATGGGCGGACATTCCGGTCGGTCCCATGGGGCTCGACGTCAATGATGCGGTTCTTCTTGAAAGCGGAGTTCCCTGTTTTGCGCTTTGGGGGGATTCCCATGTGGATGCCCTTCAGGTCCCCAGCGACGAAAGAGCCGTAGGTTTGTTCAACTCCGGAGGCCCGCCCGTCAAGGTTATTGCCGTGGGCGGAGGCGGGTTGAACGTTGCGGACTATTATTTCCGTATTCCACGCCTGCAGCGCAAGTACCCCAACATAGTCGGCAACGTGATCCTGCTGTCCGGTATGGCGGATGTCATTCCCGGCAAAACATTGGAGTGCCACAGTCGTTTTCTCCCCGGACCGTGGCGCTTTGAGGAATCTTTGTGCGCCCCCACCCGGCTCGCTTTGAAATATGCTCCGCTTTTATCCGAAATGCGGCTCGGTTTTTTGCAATCCCTCTACAGCAAACTGAAGAACCATGACTTCCGGTTTGTCTGGGGGCCTGAGACGGCCGTGGCTCGCCCTGCCGTGGTCTCGGACGACGAGTCGTTTTCCTACGAGGAAGCTTGGAATTATTTGCTGACAGCGTTGAAGCGCGAAGGACGGGGCAGGTTGGCCTTCATTTACATTCCGCCGACCCCGCAACCCGCGGGCAATGTGGTTCGCATTCAGGACCCCGAAGCTCCTCTGGTGAAGCGGTTCGGGGTTGCCTGCGCCGCAAACGGGATCGATTTTGTGGATCTTTCCCGCAATTTTCAGGATCTGTACCTGAAACAGGGACTTTTTCCCCGCGGATTTTTCAACACCGCGCCAGGCAGGGGGCATCTCAATGTCCTTGGCCACCGCCTTGTGGCCAAGGGGGTGCAAGAACTGCTTAAAGGGAGCCGGTAATGCTTTTCTCCTCCCTTGAATTCGTCATTTTTTTCAGCTGTGTGCTCGGTTTTCTTTTCGTCGTCCGCAGCAATCCCGTGCGCAAGCTGTTTCTGCTGGCGGCCAGCTATTATTTCTACGCCTACTGGGACTACCGTTTCCTGTCTCTGATCCTTCTGTCCACCGCCACCGACTACATGGTGGGCCGTGCGCTCGGCCGGACGCGGGACGTCGTGAAACGGAAGTGGCTCCTTGCGGCCAGCCTCATGGTCAATCTCGGGCTGCTCGGCTATTTCAAGTACTGCAACTTCTTCATCGAGACCGCTGCACCGTTGCTGCTTGGACTCGGGCTACATGCGGGAACCCTGGACATCATCCTGCCTGTGGGAATTTCCTTTTACACCTTCCAGACCCTTTCCTACACCATCGACGTCTACCGCAGACGGATGCCGGTGTGCGAAAATCCTTTGGATTTCGCCTTGTTCGTAGCCTTTTTTCCCCAACTTGTGGCCGGCCCGATTGTTCGGGCCACTCATTTTCTACCGCAGCTGAGGCAGGCCACCCGTCTGAATAGCGAAGATCTTTATGAGGGCTTTCGCCGGTTTACCTTCGGTTTGGCCAAGAAAGTCTTTTTGGCCGACAGGCTGGCCGTGTATGTGGATTTTGTCTTTGCCAACCATGCCTTGGTGGACACCCCGACCATGTGGCTGGGAGTGTTGGGGTACACGCTTCAGATTTATTTCGATTTTTCTGGCTACTCGGACATGGCCATCGGCGTGGCCCGCATGATGGGCTACGACCTGGGCGAGAATTTCAATTTCCCGTACCTGTCCCGCAGCTTTTCTGAGTTCTGGCGGCGCTGGCACATCTCCCTGTCTTCCTGGGTGCGCGATTATCTGTATATTCCTCTGGGGGGCAACCGGGGGACGCGGTTACGCACATGCGTCAATCTGCTGGTCACCATGTTGGTCATGGGGTTGTGGCATGGCGCCGCCTGGACATTCGTGGTCTGGGGCGGGCTGCACGGTTTCGGGCTGGTGGTGGAGCGTGTCGTGCTGGGCAGAGAGAAGAATCGGCCTTCCCGCACTCCGGCGGGCGGGTTGCTCGGCTGGGGCTACACCATGTTCATCACCGTGCTCGGCTGGGTCTTTTTCCGGGCGCAGGGGCTTGCAGAGGCCTGGGTTATTCTGGAGAAACTGTTTGTCTCCGGCGGCGGCATTTCCTGGCTGCACCCCTTTGTCATCGCCGTGATAGCGGCAACCGTGGTCATGCACGGCGTCAGAGCGACTGCCCGCATGGACTGGCTTTTCGAAAAGAGGAGCTGGTATACGCCGGCCATCTTGCTCAGCCTTCTCTGGCTGACGGTTGTGTTCTATCCGACGAGGTTCACGCCGTTCATTTACTTTCAATTTTAGGTGGGATGGGCCCATGCTCCGGGAAAGAGCATGATCAATGAGGAACTCGAGGTATCCGTTTCATGTACTTTGCCGTGGACGCAGGGCTTTACTGGGCGGGAACTGAAAAAGGGAGCATCGTTCTCGCTCCCTTCTCTTTTCCGAACAGGTCTTTTCTTACCCTTCGTCCGCCAGGAGGCGCTTGGCCACGGCCAGATCATAGAGGGCCAGGGGATTGCGGTCCGTGCCGCGTTCCTTGTACTTGGCGGCCGCCTCTTCGATGACGTCGTAGGGAAGCCAGCCGTGTTTGTCCCAAGCCTCGGGATGATAGGGGTTCCAGAGCCGGAACTCGATCCGGCCTTCGTTTTCGCGTACGTACATGCGGGTGCCCTGATCCTGCAGGGATGGGTGATAATAAATGCCGCGTTCGTCTTTCATGTCTTATGATCCTTTGGGAATTTTTCTGAAAACCATCTTTCCGCCCTTTTCAAGGTTCACGGCTGTGGCGAACTGGCGGAGCAGGGTGCGGGCCGGACGGCCGAAAAAGAAATCCATGCTTTCCGCATCCAGCCCCGTACGCTCGGGAACCAGTTTGCGGATCTCGTCATCGTAGCGGATCATGTGCTCCAGCTTCGCGGCCGCTTCCTCGTCGCCAGTGGCAGCCGGTGTGGCCAGCCTGCCGATCTCCTCTGCGGGACACTGTCTGTCGTGCTCGTCCATGAGCTCCAGCAGGGGATGTCCGTCGGGAATGAGGTCTGTGCGGGCGATTCGCTCATGCGAATAGACTTCCATGAGTTTTTCCGGGGCCTGACAGTCCAAGGCGCGGCATTCGGCAGGGCGCTGGTCGTAAATGGTGCACATGGCCGCTTCATTGCTGTAAAAGGTGCAGGCCCAAGTGCCCTGGCTGCCCCTGAGCTTGAGTATTTCGCTCTTGAGGGGCTCGAAGCGGTGGGTGAGTTGGTCGTAGACGTGCTCGCCCTTGCGCAGGGTCACGATGTGGACCAGGTCCGGTCCATGGCCCGAGCGGATGATTTCGAGGTCTTCCACATGCAGGGCCGGTCCGCCTTCACGGCAGCAATTGCCGCACTGCTTGCAGGGTTCCGTTCCGGGGGTGTTCATTTTTTCCATGCGGGCTTGATAGGGTATCGGTTTTGGAGTATCGGGTGGGGAGACCACCCATTTCATACACGGTGCCTTTGGGTGGATACTCCGCATGTCGATCGAAGGCAAGTCCCAGGGCTTTGTTGGCTTGTCGCCCCCCAGATTAATCCCTTTATAGACAAAGGGTTTCCGGGTTTTTTCGGTTGACATTAAAGACAAACGTCCATTACATTGGGCACCCTGCGTATCTAACGAATTATGGGGCGAATTCCCATCATTCGTTGCTATTTACGTTTGGAGGATAGACGTCCGGGAAACTTGGCTTGACTTGGTCTACGTTTCGCCCGGACGGTATACGGTTGATGGCAACATCTTAATCAAATCAATGGAGGTTAAGGGAATGGCGAAACACAAAACTCCTCTGTTGGACCAGCTGGAAAGCGGCCCGTGGCCCAGCTTTGTGTCCGACGTCAAACAGGAGGCCGAAGCTCGCGCCAAAAATGAAAAGGGTCTCGACTACCAGATCCCCGCAGACTGCCCGGCCGACCTTCTCGGTGTGCTTGAATTGTCCTACACCGACGGTGAAACCCACTGGAAACACGGCGGTATCGTCGGTGTTTTCGGTTATGGCGGCGGCGTTATCGGTCGTTACTGCGACCAGCCTGAAATGTTCCCCGGCGTTGCTCACTTCCACACCGTTCGTGTGGCTCAGCCCGCCGGTAAGTTCTACACCACGAAGTTCCTGCGCGACCTGTGCGATCTTTGGGATCTTCGCGGTTCCGGCCTGACCAACATGCACGGCTCCACCGGCGACATCGTGTTGCTCGGCACCCAGACCCCGCAGCTCGAAGAAATCTTCTTCGAACTGACCCACAACATGAACAACGACCTCGGTGGTTCCGGTTCCAACCTGCGTACCCCGGCTGCCTGCATGGGCATGTCTCGTTGCGAGTACGCCTGTTACGATTCTCAGGAACTCTGCTACAACCTGACTCAGGAATACCAGGACGAACTGCACCGCCCCGCGTTCCCGTACAAGTTCAAATTCAAATTTGACGCTTGCCCGAACGGTTGTGTTGCCGCAATCGCACGTTCCGACCTGTCCTTCATCGGTACCTGGCGCGACAACATCAAGATCGACCAGGAAGCCGTTGCTGCCTACGTTGGCGGCGAAATCGCTCCCAACGCCGGCGCCCACGCAGGCCGTGACTGGGGCAAGTTCGACATCGTCAAGGAAGTTGTCGATCTGTGTCCGTCCGGCTGCTTCAAGTACGAAGGCGGCAAGGTCGCCATCGACAACAAGGAATGTGTCCGTTGCATGCATTGCATCAACACCATGCCGCAGGCTCTGCACATCGGTGACGAACGCGGCTGTTCCATCCTCTGCGGTGCAAAGGCCCCGATCCTCGACGGTCCGCAGATGGGCTCCCTGCTCGTGCCCTTCATCGAAGTCAACAAGGACGACGACTTCCAGGCAATCAAGGACGTCGTTGAAGGCGTTTGGGATTGGTGGATGGAAGAAGGCAAGAACCGTGAGCGCATTGGTGAAACCATGAAGCGCCTCGGCTTTGCCGCCCTGGTCAAGGCCGTCGGCATCGACTTCGATCCGCGCCAGGTTCAGGAACCGCGCCACAACCCGTACATCTTCTGGAAGGCTGACGAAGTTGACGGTGATTGGGACCGCGACATCAACGAATACCGCAAGCGTCACCAGCGCTAAAAGGGGGAAACAGATATGGCTTTCATTTCTTCCGGATACAATCCCGACAAACCGATGGAGAACCGGATTTCCGACATCGGACCTCAGCACTTCACTGAGTTCCTGCAGCCGGTCATCAAAGATAACTTCGGCAAATGGAAATACCATGAAATCCTGGAGCCGGGCCTGCTGAAGCATGTGGCCGAATCCGGCGACGCTGTCTACACCGTGCGTTGCGGTACCGCCCGTCTGATGTCCGTGACCCTCATCCGTGAGATCTGCGACATCGCCGACGAATGGTGCGAAGGCTACCTCCGCTTCACCACTCGTAACAACATCGAGTTCATGCTGACCGACGAAGGCAAGGCCAAGGACCTGAAGAAGTTCCTCAACGGACAGAAGTTCGCTGGCGGCTCCTACAAGTTCCCGGTCGGCGGCACCGGCGCCGGTGTTTCCAACATCGTCCACACCCAGGGTTGGGTCCACTGCCACACCCCGGCCACCGACGCTTCCGGTACCGTCAAGGCTACCATGGACGCAGTGTTCGATCAGTTCACCGACATGAAACTGCCCGCTCCGGTCCGCATCGCCATGGCATGCTGCCTGAACATGTGCGGCGCTGTGCATTGCTCCGATATCGCCATTCTCGGTATCCACCGCAAGCCGCCCATCATCGACCATGAATACCTGGACAACCTGTGCGAAATCCCGCTGGCAGTGGCTGCATGCCCCACCGGCGCCATCCGCCCGTCCAAAGTCGAGGTCGACGGCAAGGACTACAAGACCGTCGCCATCAAGGAAGAACGCTGCATGTTCTGCGGTAACTGCTACACCATGTGTCCGTCCCTGCCGCTTTCCGACAAGGAAGGCGACGGTATCGCCCTCATGGTCGGTGGTAAGATCTCCAACCGCATCTCCAAGCCGGCCTTCTCCAAGGTTGTTGTGCCCTTCCTGCCCAACAACACCCCGCGTTGGCCTGAGATGACCGATGTGATCAAGAAGATCCTCAAGGCTTACTCCGAAGGCGCCAACAAGTACGAACGTCTGGGCGACTGGGCTACCCGTATCGGTTGGGAGCGGTTCTTCGAAGTCTGCGATCTGCCGTTCACCGAACACCTGATCGACGACTTCCGTGATCCCGCTTACTACACCTGGCGTCAGACCACTCAATTCAAGTGGTAGACCAATAGGTAATTATTGGGGTGCGGCGATCCCGCCGCACCCTATTTTAAAGCAAGGAGCATGTTATGCCTCTGGATATGGAAGCCGCAAAAGCAGAAATCATGAAATTCTGCGAACAAAAATCCAAGTCTAAATCCAAATTCTACTTCAACGACTTCACCAAGCTTTTCCCCGATGCAAAAGCCCGCGAAGTCAAGAAGGTCCTGACCGCTCTGGTCCAAGAAGAAAAAATGGTCTTCTGGTCCTCCGGCAGCACCACCATGTATGGTATGGCTGGTGCCGGCAAGCAGGCTGCCGCCGAAGGCGAATAGGCCCTCGCTTAGACCTGACGGCAAAGGCCTTGTCCATTATATGGACAAGGCTTTTTTGTAAGAACCACTGGCACTGCTTTTGGAAACGTCTTTCTTGTATCGCCGTAGTTCAGCAACGCATGCTTCGGTTGCCGTACCGGATGCAAAACGCTTGTTCTTGGCGTATTGGCCGGGTATGCCAGAGGTTCTTGCTTGTTTGTTGAAGTGCCAGTTGTCTTGAGATACGGAATATGAAAGTGGCAAAATTACCACGACTGCTGCTGGCCGGGCTTTCCGGAGGGACCGGCAAAACCATCGTCAGCCTCGGCGTGACCCGGGCATGGGCACGTTCGGGCAAGACCGTTCGTCCGTTCAAGAAGGGGCCGGACTACATCGACGCCACTTGGCTTGGTCTGGCGGCCCGTAACTTCTGCACCAATCTTGACCCCTATTTTCTGTCCGGAGGCCGCCTCCGTTCCCTCATGCATGAGCGCATGCAGGGTTGTGACGTGGGCGTCATCGAGGGCAACCGAGGCCTGTTCGACGGCAAGGACGAGCAAGGCTCCTGCTCTTCGGCCGAATTGGCCCGTCAACTGGACACCCCCGTTGTTCTTGCCATTGACTGCACCAAGATGACCCGCACGGTGGCGGCCATTGTCCAGGGTTGCGCGAATTTCGAACCCGGTCTGAAGCTGGCCGGCGTCATCTGCAACCGTACTGCGGGAGAGCGTCATCGTTCCATACTGCGTCGCAGCATCGAGGAGCATACGGATGTTCCCGTGCTGGGCATGCTGCCGAAACTCACGGACAACCCCATACCCGAACGGCATATGGGGCTCATGTCCGACCAGGAATATGACCCGTCTTCCTATGGCGGCCATGATCAGGCCTTGGACGCCATCGCCGACATTGCCGAGGACTGGCTGGACATGGGAGGCTTGTGGGAGATCGCCTGCAACGCCACGGATTTTCCCGAACCTGCGCCTTTGTGGGCCGATCCGCCCGCAGAAAAGACCGTACGTATCGGTTATGTGCATGACGAGGCCTTGTGGTTCTATTACCAGGAAAACCTGGAGGCGCTGGAGCGCGCCGGAGCTGAATTGGTTCGTCTTTCCTTGCTGAACGACAAACCCTGGCCCGAGATTGACGGCCTGTATCTTGGCGGCGGGTTTCCGGAGACCATGGCCCTGCGCCTGGCCACCCAGTCTCGCACCCGCATCCATGTAAAGGATTTTTCCGAAGCCGGCATGCCCATCTATGCCGAATGCGGCGGGTTCATGTATCTGTGCGATACTCTGGAATACGATGGGAGCATTTATCCCATGGCAGGGGTGTTTCCAGTGTCTACCTCGTTCTGCGCCCGCCCGCAGGGGCTGGGCTATACAGAGGCCGAGGCCGTCGAGGAGACACCGTTTTATGCCCGGGGAGCCAGGGTCCTGGGCCACGAGTTTCACTATTCCCGCTGTGTGACCGCCAAGGCCGCCGACCTGAAGTTGGCCTTGTCCATGAAGCGGGGCGGCGGAATGCTGGATGGGCGTGACGGACTGTTCAACAACAACACCTTTGCCGGCTACAACCACATCCATGCCCTGGCCATGCCCGACTGGGCGCCCAGGTTTGTGGCGGCGGCCAGGAAATACCAGGCTGATAAGAGGTGATTTGCTTCCCGGGCTTCAGTCTGGTAGAGCCGACTTTCCAAACTGCAAATGACCGAAAGGAGAATTTTGATATGATCAAGCTTGAAACCACCATGGGCGACATCGTCCTGGAGCTGGATGAGGAAAAGGCCCCCAAGAGCGCCGCCAACTTCACGCAGTATGTTGAAGAAGGATTTTACGACGGCACCATCTTCCACCGCGTCATCGACGGCTTCATGGTTCAGGGCGGCGGCATGGATGAGAACATGGCCCAGAAGCCCACCCGTGATCCCATCGAGAATGAGGCCAACAACGGCCTGAAGAATGACAAGTACACCGTGGCCATGGCCCGGACCATGGACCCGCATTCCGCAACTGCTCAGTTCTTTATCAATGTGCAGGACAACGCTTTCCTGAACTTTTCCGCGGAAACCCCGCAGGGCTGGGGTTACGCCGTATTCGGCAAGGTCGTGGAAGGTTTCGAAGTGGTGGACAAGATCAAGGCTGTCGAAACCGGCAGTTACGGTTTCCACGAAAACGTGCCCTCTGAGACGATCTCCATCACCAAGGCTTCCGTCATCGACTAGTTTGACCGAATCTGTTCGACAGGCCCCACGGCATATTGCCGTGGGGCTTTTTTTTGCCTTCGGGCAAAGGAGAGAAGTGTTTTGCGGTTTTGAAGCATATTGACCGGCGGCGCGGGCTATTATACCGTGCGCCGGTGCGTTTTTACGCATAATTTTGTGGGAAGGAACACATGAATGGAGAATATTGATCGTCCCTGGCTCAAGGCTTACGACCCCGAAGTCATTTCGTCCATCGATTACGAGAAAGTGCCCCTGCACCGGTTGCTTGATCGGGCGGCCGAAAAGTGGCCCAAGCGCAAGGCCGTGGTTTTTCAGAATTGGTCCGCCTCCTACGGGAAGCTCAGGCGACTGACCGAGATATTTGCCGCGAACCTCAAGAATATGGGACTCAGAAAGGGCGACCGCGTTGCCCTCATGATGCCCAATACTCCCCAGGCGCTCGTCGCCTACTGGGGCTGCCTGCGTGCCGGGGCCGTGGTGGTCTGGACCAATCCTTTGTATATGGAAACCGAGATCCTGCACCACTTCAACGACTGCGAGGCTCGCTTCCTCATTGCCGTGGATCTGCTGTGGCCCAGGCTGGAAAAGCTCAGGCCCGAACTGCCCATTGAAAAGTACTTTTTCACCTCCATTGCCGACGGATTGGCCTTCCCCTTGAACCTGCTCTACAACCTCAAGGCCAGGCGCGAAGGCAACCGTCCGTCGGTTCCCTTCGACAACAAGACGATTTTTCCGTTCAAGCAGCTGCTGAAAGGTTCCGAGACCTATACCTGCGATCGCATCGATCCCGACGAAGTGGCCTTGCTGCAGTACACCGGCGGAACCACCGGAGTGGCCAAGGGGTGCATGCTCACCCACTTCAATATGGGAGCCAACGTACAGCAGTGCAAGGCCATGTTGGCCGAGCTGGAAAAGGAACCTCAGACCTTCCTGGGCGTGCTGCCCTATTTCCATATATACGGGTTGACCACCTGCGTGAACTGGCCCGTGTCCATCGGCGCCACCCTGATCCCGTTTCCGCGTTACGTGCCCCAGGATGTGCTCAAGGGCATCCATAAGCACCGACCCACGGTCTTCCCGGGCGCCCCGTCCGTGTATATTTCCCTGCTGCAGCAAAAGAATGTGGCCAAGTTCGACATGAAATCCATCAATTACTGTGTGTCGGGCTCGGCTCCCATGCCCATCGAATACATAGAGAAGTTCAACGAAATGACCGAAGCCACCATCCTGGAGGGGTTTGGCCTGACCGAGGCTTCGCCGGTTACCCACCTCAACCCCATTCACGGCACGCGCAAGTCCGGCTCCATCGGCCTGCCGTTCCCGGACACCGACGCCAAGATCGTGGACATGGACGTGGGCGGTGAATCCTTGCCTGCGGGCAAGATGGGCGAGCTGGTCATCCGGGGCCCCCAGGTCATGAAGGGCTACTACAACCGTTCGGACGCCACGGCCGATGTTCTGCGCAACGGGTGGCTCTACACAGGCGACATAGCCTACATGGATGAGGAGGGATACTTCTTCATCGTGGATCGCAAGAAGGATCTGATCATATCCGGGGGCTACAATATCTACCCGCGTGAGATCGATGAGGTGCTGTTCGCGCATCCAAAGGTCAAGGAAGCCGTCACCGTGGGTATTCCCCATGGGGGCAGGGGAGAAATCGTCAAGGTCTACCTGGTTCTGGAGCCTGGCGAAAAGCTCTCCCGCGCGGACGTCATCGGCTACTGCCGGGAAAAGCTGGCAAATTACAAGGTGCCTCGTCAGGTGGAGTTCCGCGACGAACTGCCAAAGACTATGGTGGGGAAGGTGCTCCGCCGGGCCCTGCGCGACGAAGAGGTCGCCAAGGCCGCAGAAAAGAAGAAGCAAAAGGCCGGACGCACCAAAAATGATGCATGAAAAAAGCCCCCATGAGGGGGCTTTTTTCATGCATCGTCGATCAGGTCGTTCAGCTTGTATTGCAGGTAAAGGTTGTTGAACAAAAAGGTCCAGAAGCGGTTGATCTTGATGGGCTGTCCCATGACCTCGGTATGGTCGATCAGTATTTTCCTGGTATGGAAGGACACTACTGTGAGCAGGATGACGGCCACCCAGCCGACCACATCGCCGATGTTCATGATCAGGTCCGCCCGTGCGGGGGAGTCCAAGCTGTCATAGACACCGGATACGAACCCCAGCACCAACTGGCTGAAGACCGCGACGATGAGGAATATGAGAAATTTCTTGCTCAATTTATTTTTTGATTCGAGCCTGTTGAAGGCTCTCTCCCGTCTCAGGAACCAGAAGAATGGATAGATGCCGACAGTGATGATGTTGAGAAAAAGGATCATCGGCCAACTGATTCGCTTGAATCGCTCCTTGTCGAGGATCATGCTTCTTCCGGATAAAAGAGGCCTTTTCCCCTGTTCCCGACCTTGTCTCAGAAGTGCGTAACTCGATTGTGCATGCGGCGGCTTTTTGCCGCAGTGGGGGCAGTGTGGGTGCGCGATTTTCGTTTCCTCCCCGCAATGTCGGCAGTACATGAAACCTCCCTCTGTATGTGCTATATTTTATTTTCGATATAGCCCGTGCCTCATTATGTCAATATGGAGCAATTTGCCGGGCACGGAATTTGAAACGGAGATTGAGAGTGTCAAAGGGATGATCTTCAAGGCTAAAGAAAATCATTCAACCGACCGATTATTCAATGTGTCAACGATTGTGAAATGCCGGAGCGGAGAGACAAGGAGCGCTTCATGAAGGTTTTCAGGTTGTTTTCACACCATGTTGACAGCTTTTTCGGCGGGGATTACATTTTAAAACTCGTGGACTGGGCTTTGGAGCCGTAGTTTACAAATCATTGACCAAGTGAATGTTAAATATACAAATGGAAAATAGCAGCAACAGGGTCATCCAGCAGCTCATCTCTGAAGGATCCTATCTGAAACCGAGCAAGAACACTCGGGTCTTGGCCATTCTTGACTCCCTGGCCCATGACTCCGGTCTTTCCCAATATGAGCTGGGAAGGCGGTTGAATCTCTCGGGGGCCATGATCAATCAATACCTGAAACAGCTTCAGGCCGATGAACTGGTGGAATTCATGCCGGTCAACGGCAAAAGCTACCGGTATGTTCTGACCCCGGATGGTGAAAAGCGCCGCCGCAAAATGTTTTCCGATTACTCTTCGGAAACCATTCGCTTGTACACCACGGTCAAGGATTTCGTGCTGGACAAGCTGGAGCACCTGAGGGCGCAGGGGAAGACCAGACTCGTCCTGTTCGGCGCCTCGGAAACATGCGAAGTGGTCCTTTCGGCCTTGAAGGATTCCTCTTTTCAGGTGGTGCTTTTGCTCGACAGCGACAAGAACAAGCAAGGTCTCATATTTCATGGTCATGTGGTCTCGGCGCCTCATGTGCTCGAACAGGTGGACTGCGATGCCGTGGTGATTACCTCCTTCGGCAGGCAGGACGAAATCTATGAACAGATCCAGCCGGTCGCGAGTTCGCGCGGGTTTGAGATCGTGAGATTCTAAGTATGAAAGAAATCACGTCCATTACATTACGCTCCGGCGTCGGAATCGGAGAAGGGCACCCCTGCTTTGTTGTTGCCGAGATCGGCAACAACCACCAGGGAGAACTTGAGCTGGCCAAGGAGATGATCGACAAGGCCGCACAGGCGGGCGCTCACGCCGTCAAGTTTCAGAAGCGCTGCACCGAAGCGCTTCTGACCCGGGAAGGTCGCGCTGCCCCGTACACCGGCTGCAACAGCTTCGGCTCCACATATGGGGAGCATCGCGACGCCCTGGAGCTTGCCATCGAACAGATGCGGGAGCTCAAGGAATATTCCGAAGCCCTCAACCTGGTCTTTTTTGCCTCTGCCTGGGACGAGCCGAGCCTGAAGCAGATCCTGGATCTGGATGTGGAACTTTTGAAGATCAGCTCCGCGGAGTTGGTCAACCTGCCCCTGGTCGCCAAGTACGCCCAGGCTCGCATCCCCATTATCCTCTCCACGGGCATGAGTTCCTTGGAGGATATCGACGCGGCTGTGGAGACCATTCGTTCCGTGCATGACGATCTGGTGCTGCTGCATTGCAACTCCACCTATCCATGCCCGGAAGAACAAATCGGGCTGCCGGTCATTGAGAGCTTGCGGGAGCGCTACAGCCTGCCTGTGGGGTATTCCGGACATGAGCGCGGTTTGGGGCCGTCCGTGGCTTCCCTGGCCTTTGGAGCCTGCGTGGTTGAGCGCCACTTCACCATGGACAAGACCATGAAGGGCACCGACCATCAGGCATCGCTCGAACCCCGTCAGCTTGCGGACATGACCCGGATGATTCGTGAGGTGGAAAAGGCCACGATCGTGAAAGGCAAGAAGGTTTTCCCGGAGGAGCAGGCCGCGGCCAAGAAGCTGCGCAAGTGCATTGTCTTTTCTCGCGACCTCCCGGCCGGCCACGTGCTGACCGAGGCGGACTTGACCACCCGTTGCCCCCGGGTGGGCGTGACCCCGGTGCACTGGAACGAGGTGGTCGGCTCTACGCTCAAGCGGGCCGTGAGTCACGAGGAACCGGTGCAATGGGATGTACTGGTTCAGCAGAGCGGGGAGTGCGTCGATGCCGCAACTTCCTAGGAATTGCTCTTGAAAAAGAACATCCAGGCCCGGTGCACTTCAGTTACCGGGCTTTTTCATGGGGATTTTTAATCGAAACTCGACGGAAACATGTCCTGGGCAGCTCTTAGATTTTGAAAGAACTAATACAATTGGCCAGTGATTTCATGTACGAGTTGTATATAGAACACGATTGTCCGCAAGGAGAAGCGCCATGAGCAAACAGGATATCCTGCTGGAAACGGGCACCAATGAGCTTGAAATAATAGAGTTTTTCGTCCGTGAGCGGCACGGAGACGAGGTGTCCACCCATTATTTCGGCGTCAACGTGGCCAAGGTTGTGGAAGTGGTGGAGGCTCCGGATGGACTGGAAGGCTCCGAGGCCGCAGCGCATCCGAGCTTTCTCGGAACCATTCCGCTACGCGACCTCATCCTGCCTGTGGTGGACCTGAGCATCTGGCTCGAAATGGACAAGCCCAAGGAAGAGAACGAGCCTATCATCGTCACGGAATTCAATAATATGGTCACCGGTTTTCTTGTTTCGGGCGTGACCATGATTCACCGCATCAACTGGAAGGATGTTCAACCGCCGAGCCTGTATGTGAAGAATTTCAGCACGAACTGCATTACCGGCACCATTGAGATCGGCGACCACATAACCCTCATGCTCGACCTGGAGTTGGCGCTGTCCGAGCTGGATGCGCGCGGAGGCGGCGATGCCGGCGAGATTGTCGTGTCCGAGGAGCGTTACAGGGCCCTCATTGCGGACGATTCCACGTCGGTGCGCAACGTTCTGAAGCAGAATTTCGAGAAAGCCAATTTCGAGGCTTTGATCGTGGGTGATGGGCAGGAGGCCTGGAACAAGTTGCTGCAGATCAAGCAAAAGGCCCAGGCAGAGGGAAAGAGTCCTCTTGACTATCTGGACGTGGTCGTCTCGGACGTGGAGATGCCCCAGATGGATGGCTATACCCTGACCCGCAAGATCAAGGAGGATTCGGTCCTCAAGGAGTTGCCGGTCTGCCTGTTCTCTTCGCTCATCTCCAAGGGGATCATGCACAAGGGCGAGTCGGTCAAAGCCGACGATCAGGTCACCAAGCCGGAGTTCAATGCGCTCACGGGGCGCGTCATCACCCTGGTCAAGGACTGGGATCCTTCAAAGGCCACGACTCTATAAGAAGTATTGGCAATAACAATTCAAGGCTGCTCCTCATGGACAGGGGCGGCCTTTTTTTATGCGTTGGCTTCGCCAAGGCATTTGCGCAGGGTGCTGACGCCGCAGGAATGGTGCATGTAAACGGGGACGTCCTTGCCCTTCAAAGCCTTGAGGATGTCCTTGCGGGCCTTGTGGGAGACTTTGTTGGTGAACAGGACCACGAAATCAACATTACCCACCGTGCCGCCGATGCTGCGCTCCTTGCCGGTGAAGCATTTCAGTTTGACGCCGTGCCTTTTGGCTTCATCCATGTAATCCCGCCTCAGCCTGTCCATACCACCGATCAGTGCTGCGCACATGATATGCTCCTAAGTTTGAGATTGAATTTCGTTATCAATTAAAAAAAGGTGGAGACCGCGTCAACAGGAAATTGCAAAAAAGTGGACTCGAATGGGGCGATTTACCCATAACTGATTGCAATGTAGAAGATAATTTTTATTATTGATGATTGTAGGCGCTCGTCTTTTTTTCTGTCTCCGTGAGAAGGATAAGAATTTTCTGTGGGGCTTCTTTGTTTCGAGCAAAGCGTGAAACAAAGACGTGCCTGTAAGCCACGGCTCCCAAAGGAGATTGGCAGAGGTCGCGTTCTTTCCGTCAGCCTTTGAGCTGGTTCTTGACGGCCTTGCCGTCGTGCCAGGCTCGGCCGAGCTGCCTGCCTACAGCCCAATAGCGATTGTCCGGCATGGTCAGGGTGTAGGGCCGCACCTTTTCAATGTCCACGAACTCGTCGGTCAGGTACTGGTCCTCGGTCCAGACACCCATGACTTCGCCCACAAAGATGGTGTTGGTGTCCAATTCCAACTTGTCGTGAAGCCTCATTTCCAGGGAAAGCGGCGCTTCCATGACCAGTGGGGCGTTCTTGAGCTCGCCGAAGTGCACTTCGAAAAGGGATGATTTGTCCAGCTTGCGACCGGAGATGAGGCCAGCCGCGTCCACTTTCTCAAGCATGGACTCGGACGCAAGGTTGATACTGAATTCCTGGTTGGCTGTGATGGACTCTGAGGTGGCGTGTTTTTTATTGATGCAGATGGCCATGAGGCAGGGTTTGTAGTTGCAGCGGGTGACCCAGGCCACGGCCATGAAGTTGGGCTTGCCGCCGTACATGGTTCCCACCACGGTCATGGGTTCGGGCAGGATGAAGGCGTTGTCCCCAATATTTTTCCTTTCTGGCATGTGCTCCTCCTATGTTTGTACATACAAACTAAAGGTAAAAAAAAGATCGTCTATGATATTTTCTCTTCAATGTCCGTGTTGGCGAGATCGATGACTCTGGTCAGTTCCACGCCTTCCAGCTCCCCCAAGATGGCGGAGTAGCGGTGGTAGAGCCGTTTCCAGCTTTCCATGATCACGGGCTGCATCTCCTGTCCCTGGCTCGTCGGATGGACGATGGCCAGCTTGCCCCGGCTTTCCTTGACGGCCAACCCGCGTTGCATCAGAACGTTTACGAATCGGGTCATGGTGGAGGGCGCCAGGTGCATGGCCTCGGCCAATTCCTTCTGCGAAATACCGGGCTGTTCGTTGATGAGCATGAGCAACAAGGCGTGAGACGAGGACAAGCCGGTGGGCCCGAAGGCCTCTTCCGCCAGCCTGTTGATGTTTCGCGCCAGGGTGTTTGCAGTGAAGTAGAGACAGTTGTGCAGCAGTTCGTTTGATATTGTCATTTGTATGTACAAATAACAGTGCGGGAAAGAAAGAGTCAACGGGAAAAGCAATGGTGGCTCAAGGAAGATTTTCCTGGGGTTCCCAGGTTTCGATATCGCCATCAGGCTCAATGTCGGGCAGCTTGACGGGCGGCACGTCCAGGTGGACGTTGCCCTTTCCCTTGTCGTTGACCAGGGTTTTCCCCAGAATCCGGTTCAGGGAGCCGCTCACCAGCATCTGCCCCTTGATGCCCATGAAGGTATTGAAGTCGTTCCAGGCGAAGATGTTTACCGAGGCCTTGAGCTTTTCGAAGGGTACGCTGAAGATGGCGTACTGTCCCGCCCCCAGGAAGCGGTTGGCGGTGATGAAGCCGCGCGAACCGGTCTGGATGATCCCTCGTGCCTTGTGTCCGCCCCCCATGGTGATCTCATTACCCGCGACGGTGGCGTCGTTTCCGAGAATGAAGATGCCCGTGGAACTGTCGCCCCGGATCTCGATGTTGTTGCGTAGGATCATGGTCTGGCTGTTGCGTTTGAACTGGTTGCCGCCCGAGGTGTCGAAGAACCAACCCGCCACGATGCCGTTGGGCGTAAACTTGTTGGGGTGTTCTATACCCCGGTTGTCGGTGGTGATCTGGTTGTCCGCAACGGTGATGGACCCCTCGCCCTTGTCCGAACGGACGTTGTCCAGCAGCTCGATGGCGTTGCGCGAGGCCTTGGTAACGATGTTGCCTTCGACCCTGATGGTCGCTCCCCAGGTCCAGTCCACCATGACGCCGCGTCCGGCGGTCGCCTCCGGCTTGTCCGCCATCATGTGAAAACGATTGTTCTTGATGTTGATGACGCCCTGTACGGCCCGTTCAAGCATGCCCTTGCGGTGGTCCAGGCGGCAGCCGGCGACCACGCCCGCTGCAAAGAGCAGGGTGTCGCCCTCGGCCCATTCCACCTTCAATTCCTGGGGAATCACGTGTTCCACGATGTTGTTTCGTATTTCCAGGCCCGAAGCATAGGCGAAATGCATGGGGGTTCCCTTGGGCTTTTTGAAATGCAGGGAGCGGACGGTGATGAGCGGTCCCTTTTTGGCAGGCGGTGCGCCGGGGACCGGGAGTGTGCTGTAAAAGGCCCAGAATCCACCGGCGATGGTGGTCAGCGGCAGTCCGAGGTTGTCCTCCTCACCTCGGATTTCCACGGACTTGCGGATGGTGACTCTTCCTTTTTCACCGAAATTGAAATGCCCTTTGAGCAGCACGGAGCCGCCGTTGTCCACGGCCTTTTGCACGTTGGACACATCCTGGGAGGGGACGCCCGTGGCGACGACCACGCTGTCGGCCATGGCCGTTCCGGCGTGGGAAAGTGTCAGCAGGAAGAAAAGGCAGCCCAGAAAAATTTGAATTTGTTTCCCGTGTGTGCTCATAAGGGCGATATTATGGGAAAAGCGCTCCTTTGTGAATTGCGTCAAGCCATGTTTCATATTTCCGACTAGATAAATATATTATATTTTCTACCAAATTGTTGATGCATTACGTATAGTAGGCCACCGTCCAATGGGGAGTAATCACATATGTTGAGGATCAACAGCCAGTAAAGGGAGTGGGAAATGAAACTGAGAACCAGGTTGACCCTGTTCCAGGTCGTCACGGTTGCGGTGACGATTGTCCTTTTATGTTTTGTATTCATCGAGCAAATAACCTCCTACGCGGATCAGGAGGCCGCTTCCTACCGGGAAGAGGCCATGAACAAGGAAAAGACCATGCTTACGGATTTTGTGAGTATGGCACGCGGAACCATCGACAGCTACTACAAGCGGTCCCGGGATATCGAAGGTCTCAAAAAAGAGAAGGAGGAGGACCTGAAACGTGTGGTGGATGCCGTCTACAACCAGATCCTGGATTTCCAGGCCCGGTATCAGGGCTCCATGTCACGGCAGAGGCTGCTGGAGGAAATCGGCAAGCTGGTGGTGGCCGCCCGCTATGATGGGGACAACTATGTGTGGCTCAACGATTTGCATCACCGCATGGTGGCGCATCCTTCCGCAGAGCTGCTGGGCAAGGATCTCTCCGGTCTCAAGGACGTGAAGGGCGGTTACTTTGTGCGCGACTTCACCACCATGGCCCGGGAAAAGGGCGAGGGCGCGACCTCCTATTATTGGGCCAAGCCGGGCGAGACCGAACCTGAACTCAAGATCTCCTATGTCCGCTACATTCCATCCCTGGAACTGGTGGTGGGAACCGGGGCGTGGATAGACGAGATCACCACCTCCATGCAGGAAGAGGCCAAGGCCCAGGTGGCCGAGATGCGGCTTGGTGACGGCAATTATTTCTTCATCATGGACGAACAGGGCGACATCGTCATGCACCCGGTCGACGCCTCCCTGACCGGCAAGAACATGTTGGGCGTCAGAGACCCCAAGGGCAACGCCCTGTTCAGGGACATCGTGAACGTGGCCAAGGCCGAGGGCAAGGGCTTTGTGAGCTACTGGTGGCCCAAACCCGGCAAGGACGCTCCCATGCCCAAGCTGACTTATGTGGAACTGTTCAGGGAATGGGGCTGGATTGTGGGCATGGGCGTCTACGTGGACACCATCGACGACATGATCGCCGGGAAGCAGGCCGCCTTGGACGACACTGTGAACCACATGTTTTTGGTGCTGGCCGGCATTGCCTTGCTCATCGCTTTGGGAGCCTCGGTGCTGAGCATTTTCTTTGCCCGACGCATCACCGATACCATCGGTGGTGAGCCCGAGGATATTGCACATATCGCGGGCCGCGTCTCCAGGGGCGACCTGACCGTGGAATTCGTGGAGGGCAAGCGAGGCATACGCGGCATTTATCGCGCCATGCGGAGTATGGCCGACAAGTTGGGCGACGTGGTTCTTCAGGTGCAGCAGGCAACGGAAAACGTGTCAGCCGGAAGTCAGGAGCTCTCTTCTTCGTCCCAGGCGTTGTCCCAGGGGACCACCGAACAGGCCGCTGCCGTGGAAGAAGTCAACGCTTCCATCGTACAGATTGCCGGGAGCATCCGCGACAATGCGGAAAATGCCCGCAAAACGGACGAGATCGCCACCGGGGCTTCCGCGGAAACCCAAAAGGGCGGTGTTGCGGTGCAGCGCAGCGTGGAGGTCATGCGGGAGATCGCGGACAAGGTTTCGTCCATTGAGGAGATCGCCCGGCAGACCAACCTGCTGGCCCTCAATGCGGCCATCGAGGCGGCGCGCGCGGGCGAGCAGGGCAAGGGCTTTGCCGTGGTGGCTGCCGAAGTGCGCAAGTTGGCCGAACGCAGCGGCCAGATCGCGGGCGAAGTCACAGAACTTTCCGCCCATAGTGTGGAGATAGCCGGGCAGGTGGGAGGCCTGTTCGAACGCATCGTGCCTGAGATTCAGAAAACCGCCGAGCTGGTCAGCCAGATATCCAAAGCCTGCGACGAGCAGGACTACGGCGTACAACAGGTGGAAACCGCAGTGCAGCAGTTGGATACGGTCATCCAGCAGAACGCAACGGCCTCCGAGGAAATGGCTTCCACGGCAGAAGAGTTCGCCAGCCAAGCCGAGGGGTTGCAGGCGACCATGGCCTTCTTTAGCGTGCACGGCAACGGCAGCGGCGACGGTCGCGGCTCCAGGAGCGTGGCCGTTGCCGCGTACAAGGCGCCGCCGCTCCCGCCGGGATCCGTGCCGGACGACGGTTTCGAAAAATTCTGACAAGGCTGCCAATAAGGCGTCCGCAACGGAAAAACCGGTCCTTTGCGTTTTTATGCGCGGTGGGCCGGCCTTCTTTTTGTGTCACATATGTCGTCGCTTGGTTTGTCCCTTGGAGGTGAGCTTCAATATCCCTTTTTTTTGAGGATAGCGTCACGCCGCCGCGGGGGCAGGGCGTGATTGTGCCGCATTTGGGAGAAGTTGGCTTCTGCCACGGCCGCGCAGACGGACTGGAGGTCGGCGTCCTCGGATCCACGTAGAGTCCGCACGGCCTGCTTGAGGGCTTCGGCCACAATGCGTTCCTCGGACCAATCAGGGTATTTGGACCAGAATTTCACGGCCTTTTCCCGGTCGCCCAGTTTGGCTGCGGCGTATCCTGCGTGCAACCATGCGTCGGGAACGTCGTCCCGTCGGGCAAGAGCCCGGTCCAACATGTCCAGAGCCTCCTGGTAGCGGCCCACTCGGGTGCAGCAGATGCCGCCCATCACCAGATGGCGCACCAGCGGTTCCTGTCCCTTTTTGTTCTTGATTGTCATGTGATTGCGGAAATTGTCTGCCCCGGCGGTGAAATACTCTTCCGCCTTGGCGAAATCACGGCGCAGCTCCGCGCGCATGCCCCTGTCGTAATTGCGCTCCCCTTTGCTGGAGAGTGGCACGAGCTTATCGAAGAATCCCACGTATTATCCTTTCATGACCTTGTTTCTGCCGGTCCGTTTGGCTTCGTACATGAGAGTGTCGGCCCTCTGTATGGTTTTTTCCAAGTTCTGGTCTTCGCTGCGCAAGTTTGTGACCCCGATGCTGATCGTGAAGCGAATTTCAGCGCCATCGGCGGATACCACGGTGTTTGCCACTTCCTGCCTGATGCGTTCTGCGGTTCCGTAGCCATCCTCCAGGCTGCTCTCCGCCAGGACGATGGCGAACTCCTCGCCGCCGATGCGACCGAAGACGTCGGTCTTTCGCAGGATGTTCGAGCAGAGTTCGGCCAGTTTCTTGAGAACCTTGTCGCCGTTGTGGTGCCCGTGGGTATCGTTGATGATCTTGAAGTGATCGATATCCATGAGCATGACGCACAGGGGAGCGCCGTAGCGTCTGTACCGTTCGAACTCATCGTTGCCTCGTTCCATGAAATACATGCGGTTGTTGAGCCCAGTAAGGGAGTCGGTGCGGGCCAGGCGCACAAGTTCCGCCTCCAGACGCCTGCGCTCCGTAATGTCTTCCACCACTTGCAGCAGATATTGCGGGGTCTTGTCGTCGGCGCGCACCACCGTGGTGGTGACCCGGCCCCAGATTTCATGACCGTCACGGCGTACGTAGCGCCCTTCGCGCACATACATGGGAATATCCATTATCCATACGCGATGGCGCAGCTCTCGATCCTTCCTTTCTTCGTCCGGGTGGAGGATGGAACTGATATTCATGCCCAGAAGATCATATTCGTCGTAGCCCATGAGCATGCCCATGCGGTGGTTTATCCGCTGGATTACACCTTGGCTATCCAAGGTGCAGATGCCCACACCCGCATGGGTGAATATGGCCCGGAAGCGGCGTTCGCTCAGCCTCAGGGCAGCTTCGGCCTTCTTGCGTACGGTGATGTCTTCGATGACCCAGATGATGCCCTTGTCCAGGTCGGCAGGGCGGTTCGTGTCGATGGCCTTGCCCGATATGGAGCACCACACCGTGGAGCCGTTCTTTCGGCGCATCCTGTATTCGGCGTGGCTGTGTTCTTCATGGGCCAGCGTTTCGAAATATTTCCTGCCGAATTCCTGATACCGTTCTTCGGAAAGATGGAGCATGCGCATGCTCATGCCCTCCATCTCCTCGGGCGAGGCGTATCCGAAGATGTCGGCCAGCCGCTGGTTGACCCTGGCCAGGAAATGGCCGCTGCGAACGAACATGATGCCCACCTGGGAGTTCGCCAGGATGGATTCCAGCTCCTTTCGGGACCGGCGCAACTCGATGTCAGCGGTTCTGCGCTCCATGACGTCCTCGAACATCCAGACGGACCCTTCTTCGGGACTTTCCGGATTGAGGGCGGAGCCCACAAGCCTGCACCAGACTCCGCCCTTGGAAACGTGCTGGACCTCGGCCACCGCGTCATAGGTAGCGCCGGTGGAAAGAAGTTTGTAAGCCTCCCTGCCCACTTGTTCGTGCTGGGTCTCGTCGGAGTAGATGATGCGGGTGGGAGCGCCGGTCATCTCTTCCACGGTCATTCCGGCCATACTGGCGGCGCGCTTGTTGACCCATTCGAAATGTCGATGGCGTACCAGGGCAATGCCGATGATGCTGTTGTCCAGGAGAAGCTGTTGAAGCTTGTTGACGCTGCGTAGTTCTTGCTCGATACGCCGCCTTTGCGTGACGTCGCGAAACGAACCGCTGTACTTCACGGGTTTGCCGAAGTCATCCTTGGTGATTTTAAGGTCGGCAATGCACCAGCGCGTTTTCCCCTGCTTGGTGGTGACGCGGAATTCCAGGGTGAAGGGCTCGCCTTTGGCCAGCCCGGTTTCCATGGTCTTCAGGAATGCCTCCCGGTCCTCAAGATGCACATGGGTGTTGATTGTTTCGCGCTCGGAGGGGATTTCTCCGGGTTCATATCCCAACAGGCGGTATAATTCATCCGACCACCAACTCAGCCCACTGATCAGATCCCTTTCGAAACTGCCCATGCGGGCGATGTGCTGTGCTTCGTTGAGACGGCGTTCGCTTCGCTGCAATTCCAGGGTCCGTTCGGTGACCTCGCACTCCAGGGTCTTGTCCCCTTCTTTGAGAGCCTTTTCCAACTGGTCGATGCGCAGCGCGCCCAGGCCGAGATCGCAGAATACTCCGGCCAGTTCTCTGAAGAAGGAGCCCATGGCCAGGATGTTTTTCTCGGAGATGACCGGCAGGCTTTCCAGTGAGTCCCTGAGGGGTTCGACGGGCATTTCAAGACCTTTGGCCAGGGCGGACAGCGTCTCTTCGTTTTTTGACTCGGACAGAAACTGGCCGATGACCAGAGCGCCTGCATATTCGTTCTCCACCATGATCGGAATGGCTATGTCATGGAGTCCCATGGGGCAAAGGCTGGTGACCGCCCTGCCGGAGCGGACTTTTTGTTCAAGTTTTTTCAGTCGATTTTGGCACTTTTCAAGGTCTGGAGTGGATGGGGCATGGTAGGCGGCGCACAGCGGATGGCGGTCGGCCATGAAGAAAATGGGGGCATCTCCGTCCACAATGGAGCACGGAATGCCGAAAGCAGCCTCAATGCTGCCCAGCAGTCCCTCCAATTGGGCGATATTGGCCACCTCGCTCAGCTTCATGGCTCTCCGGAACATGTTTTCCCTTCCTGACCATCTGCTGAAGAAGGGCTTCTCTGGAATATATCTTAATTAGGTCGGGTGTACAAAGTTGATTATTTTCCCTCCCACCAAAAAAAAGGCCGGGAATTCCCGGCCTTTTTTTCTTGTATCGTCTGTGGCGTTATTTTTCGTCTTCTTCCTCGACGGCTTCGGCCACGGCGCATTCCGTGGTCAGCAGCAGGCCGGAGACGGATGCTGCGTTCTGCAGGGCGGAACGCACAACCTTTTTGGGGTCGATGACGCCGGCTTTGAGCAGGTCCTCGTATTCGCCGGTGGCGGCGTTGAGGCCCTTTGCGTCTTTCATTTCCCGCACATGCTCGACGACCACTGCGCCTTCCATGCCCGCGTTGCACGCGATCTGGGCCAGGGGGGCTTCGATGGCCTTGCGGATGATCCGGATACCAGCCAGTTCATCGTCGTCAACGGCCTTGACGCCGTCGATTGCCTTGGAGGCGCGCACCAGGGCGGTGCCGCCGCCGGGCACGATGCCTTCCACCACGGCTGCGCGGGTAGCATGCAGGGCGTCTTCAACGCGGTCGCGCTTTTCCTTCATTTCCACTTCCGTGGCAGCGCCGATCTTGATCACGGCAATGCCGCCCATGAGCTTGGCCAGACGTTCCTGGAGTTTTTCGCGGTCATAGTCGCTGGAGGCTGCGGAAGCCTGCCCTTCGATTTCGCCGCAGCGGCGCTTGATCATATCCTTATCGCCTGCGCCGTCCACGATGGTGGTGGACTTCTTGGTGGTCACGATGCGCTTGCAGGAGCCCAGGTCGTGCAGTTCAAGGTTTTCCAGGGTGACGTTCAGGTCGTCGGAAACCACGTTGGCACCGGTGAGAATGGCGAGGTCGCGGAGCATGTCCTTGCGGCGGTCGCCAAAGCCCGGAGCCTTGACGGCGCAAACCTTGATGGTGCCGCGCATGGAATTGACCACCAGGGTGGACAGGGCCTCGCCCTCCAGGTCCTCGGTGACGATGAACAGCGGTTTGTTGGCTTGGACGGCCTTTTCCAGAATGGGCAGCAGGGAGCGCATGTTGTTGATCTTTTTCTCGGAGATGAGAATCAGGGGCTCTTCGAATTCGCAAAGCTGCTTGTCCTGGTTGTTGACGAAGTAGGGGGAGAGCCAGCCCTTGTCGAACTCCATGCCTTCCACCACTTCAAGCACGGTTTCCATGCCCTTGGCTTCGTCGATGGTGATGACGCCTTCGTGGCCGATGCGGTCCACCGCCTCGGCCAGGATTTTGCCGATGGACTCGTCGCCGTTGGCGGAAATGGTTCCCACCTGGGCGATCTCCTCGTTCTTCTTGACGGGTTTGGCGATCTTTTCCAGTTCGGCCACGACAGCTTCGACTGCCTTGTCGATGCCGCGCTTGATGGACATGGGGTTGCGGCCTGCGGCCAGCAGCTTCACGCCTTCGTTGAAGACGGCCTGGGCCAGCACGGTGGCGGTGGTGGTTCCGTCACCGGCGTTTTCGTTGGTGCGGGAGGCCACTTCCTTGACCATCTGCGCGCCCATGTTTTCAAGTTTGTCCTCAAGGTCGATCTTCTCGGCGACAGTGACGCCGTCCTTGGTGACTTGCGGGGCGCCCCAGGTCTTTTCGATCATGACGTTGCGGCCTTTGGGGCCGAGAGTGACTTTGACGGCGTCGGCCAGAGTATTGACGCCCTTTTTGAGGCCCTCGCGGGCGATTTCCTGGAAGTCCAGAGATTTAGCCATTATTATTCCTCGAAAATGAAGTCTTGGTGGTTATTCGAAAACGCCCAAAATGTCGTCTTCGCGCATGATCAGCAGGTCGTCGCCATTGGAAGCGAATTCGGTTCCGGCATATTTGGCAAAGAGTACGGTGTCACCGTTTTTCAAGGTCTGGCATTCGGGGCCCACGGCCAGGACTTCGCCGCCCTGGGGCTTTTCCTTGGCGGAATCCGGAATGATGATGCCTCCGGCAGTGGTTTCCTCTTCAGCGGTTCTCTTGACGATAACGCGGTCATGTAACGGTTTCAGTGTCATATCAGTCTCCTTTATTCGAAATATTCGCCCTGGCGTCGACCGCCAGGGCGTCGGAACTCGGGGCAATTGTGCATACATAAACAGCGCGGAGTGGTTGTCAACATGTAGAGGGCGTATTTTTGTCTTTTCTCCGGGGCGCGCTCTTGCCAACCATGCCGAACCCCGGTACGTAATGTAGAGCTGTAAAAGGTTTTGATTTTTTCTGCCAGACCGAAACCGGAGAAAGCCCTCATGGAACCCGGACTCAGACGCCTCATCGTAGTTTCCAACCGACTTCCCGCCGCCCTCAAGAAGGAAGGCGACCAGTGGACCGTCAAGCCCGGAGCCGGCGGTCTGGTCACGGCCCTGGCCCCTGTCCTGCGTAACCGCGGTGGTGTCTGGATCGGCTGGTCAGGCGCGTCCGATCCGAACCTGGACGTGGAGTCGCTGTTGGAGGGCTTTTCGGCCGAGGCGGGCTACGAACTGCGAACGGTTCCCCTGACCCAGGAAGAGATCAAGGGGTACTACTTCGGTTTTTCCAACGAGATCATCTGGCCCCTGTTCCACGATCTGCAGACCCGGTGCCGCTTCGACCCCCAATATTGGCAGAGCTATCTGGACGTGAACTTCAAGTTCGCCGAGCAGGTGGCCAGGCATACCTCGGCCGACGACTACATCTGGGTTCACGACTACCATCTCATACACCAGGCTTTTTTTCTCAAGAGCATGGGGGTGAAGCGCAATACAGGATTTTTCCTGCATATCCCTTTCCCAACGCCGGATATCTTCATGAAACTGCCCTGGCGCTGGAAGATCATCCAGGCCATGACCGAATTCGATCTGGTCGGTTTTCAGACCATGCAGGACCGGGCCAATTTCATTCGTTGCGTGCAACATTTCATGCCCGAATGCGAGGTGGAGGGCGACGGCGCCGTGATCACGGTCCGTTGCGGCACGCGTGAGTTCCGGGCAGGGGCGTTTCCCATCAGCATCGACTTCAACCAGTTCGCGGATCTGGCCCAGCGGGAAGATGTGGTGCAGCGCACCTTTGCTTTGCGCGAGGCTCTCAAACACCGAAAGATCATTCTCGGGGTGGACCGATTGGATTACACCAAGGGCATTCCCGAGCGCATCCTGGCCATCCGGCAGCTGCTCAAACGGTTCCCGGATCTCAAGGGGCGCATCAACTTCGTACAGATCGCCGTGCCCAGCCGCGAGGACGTGGAGGAATACAAGGAGCTGCGGGATGAGATCGATCTGCTGGTGGGCAGGGTCAACGGCGAGTTCTCCTTTCCGGGCTGGGTGCCCATCCACTACCATTACCGGAGCTTTCCCCACGATGAGTTGGTGGCCTACTACGCGGCGGCGGACATCGCCCTGGTAACGCCGCTGCGCGACGGTATGAACTTGGTAGCCAAGGAATATTGCGCAGCCAACATCTCCGAGACCGGCGTGCTCATCCTGAGCGAGTTCGCCGGGGCAGCCGCCCAGATGCAGGATCACGCCTATTTGGTGAACCCCTATGACCTGGAAGGGGTTGCCAGGGCAGTGAACCGCGCCTTTCACTGGGACAAGCGCGAGCGCAAGGAGATGATGAGCGAATTGCGCCAGCAGGTGCGCTCGGACAATATCTTCTGGTGGGTCGATTCTTTCCTGCAGGCTGGTTTTTCCAAGAACCTCGATGATTTTCCGCCCATAGATACAGTTCGTTTCGAAAAAGTCTAACAAGGTGACCGGTAACGGCGCGTCTGCCTTGTCGTTTCAAAAAAGGCAGTCCTTTGTACATGCCGAATACACGTCGGGCCTATCCTTTTTTTACTCCGTGTATCCGTCCCAACAGGCCAGGGGGCAAGAGGGATTATTCCCCTTGTCCGCCGGAGGCGTTCTTTTGTTTTCAGCAGAGATGGGGTAGGCAGGGCGAATGCTGACCGTGAAATGCGCATCCTGCCGGAGGAAACTCTGGAAATATTACAAGATCGGGCCGGGCGAAGTGCTTCGTTGCCACCGGGACCGCATCCGCAAGATCTGGTGCCTGGAGGAACGCGACGGCAAAGTGTGGTGTGTTTGCGGAAAGCCCATCGGCATCGATAAGGGAAGCTTCATCAAGATGAACAAGGGCGCCTTCACCTATTCCGGCATCAAGAATTAAGACCCGGCTCCTCCCGTAATCTTCCTCGCGTTTCCCGGCCTGTTTCTATCTGGCGGACTGGTCCAGATCTTCGAAGAAGAAATAATCGCCCTTGCCATTGTGCTTGACGTGATACATGGCCTTGTCCGCATAGTCGAGCAGAGCCACCGGGATGTTGGCGTCCTGGGGGAAACGGGCCAGACCGATGCTGGCACTGGCCTGCACCGTCCCGCTTTCTATGGCGTAGGGGGCGTTGAGCGCTTCCAGCAGTTTTTTGGCTATCGGAGTGATGGATTCCCGGCTGCTGATGCGGGGCAGCAGGATAATGAATTCGTCGCCCGCCAGTCGATATGCCTGACCGCTTTTGTCCACGGTCTGAGCCATGCGCTGCGCCGCCCGCATGAGCAGGCTGTCTCCCGCCTTATGCCCCATGGTGTCGTTTACCTGCTTGAATCCATCCAGGTCGATGAACATTGCGGCCGCGCCGGAACCGGTATCCTTGGCCCTGCCCAGGATGTCCGGGAGATCCCTGTCCAGGGCCAGCCGGTTGGGCAGGCCGGTAAGGGCATCGCGGTAGGCCAGTTGTTCGCATTCCGTCTCCTTCTCTATATCTCGGGCCATGCAGAAATAGGATTCGTGGTCGGGGGAGTAGATGACGTTCCAGAGCTGGCTGCGGTGTTCGCCGTCCGCGCACAGGAAACGGAAGGTGATGGAGGCAGAGGCTATGTCTGCGGTGATCAGGTCCTGCATTTCCGCCAGGGCCTTTTCGCGGTCGTCGAAATGGATGTACTCGATGAGGTAGGAGTGTTGCATGGCCTCGCGACTGTGTCCGGTGACCATTTCCCAGTGAGTGTTCAGGTCCTCGAACATGCCGTCCGTGGAAATGACCGCGGCCATGTCGTGGGAAAGGGCCAGCCATGAGTACCTTTCAAAATAGAATAGTCTCTGGAGCGTTTCGGGGTCGCTGCATTCATGTACCAGCCAGTTGATATCCATGCGGGGGACTTACAATAAATTTGGCTTTGTTGCCATTAGATCATAGCAATCGGCGCGCACCGACATAATGTTCCATCCAAAATGGATTTCTCATGTCGGATTCCGTCACGCCCTTGCCTGAACGCGGGCTGTGGATGAAGGTGCCCTTTTCCGTGACTATGCCCACATGAACGCTTTTTCCGGTTTGGACTTTGTAAAAAACGATGTCGCCCGGGCGGATGTTGTTTTTCGCCACGAACCGGCCTGCCGTGTACTGCCGCCATGAAACGCGCGGCACCTTGACGCCGTGTCGCCGGTAGACCCAGTATATCAGGCCCGAGCAGTCGAATCCCTCGGCGGGGGAATGCCCTCCCCACTTGTAGCGCTTGCCCTTTACCGAGCGGGCTGTGGCAATGACCCCCGCCGCCTTGGACGAGGGCTTGGTGTAGGCGCGCCGGGCCGGCTCGGCTCCCGGCAGGTAAGGGACTCTGGAGGAGCAGGCAGGGAGCAGGAGGGCAAGGAAAAGAACCGCACCAATCCGCATGGGCATGCGAAATGGAGTGGTCCTTGTCGTGGTCATGGTTTGCCCCGCTTACTTAACCCGAAGGTAGGACTTGACGCTGCGTGCGCCGGGAACGCTTTTGGCGTGGGCGATGGCCCGGTTGCGCTCCGCTTCGGAGCCCACGATGCCCACCAGCACGATGTTGCATTGGACAGTGTAGACATCCACGTTGGTGGACCAGATCTGCTTGTCCGCCACCAGCTTTTCGTTCACCCGGGCGTAGAGTTCCAGGTTGTCTGTGGTGCCGCAAGGGTCGTTGGCGCGCTTGGGCAGCAAATAGGTGGTCACGGACCGGACGCCCTCCACCTTCTTGGCCAGGTTGATGGCCCTGTTGACCTGGGCCTGGCTTTCGTATTCGCCCATGATGTAGACACGGCCCTCATAGCTGGCCACGTCATAATCCAGATATTTGACCAGATCGTCGGCCAGGAAATCCTTTTTGATTGTCAGGGTGATGGATTCGTCATTGGCAATGGTGCTGACGTTGCGCTCATCCACTGCCGCCTTGTATACGGCACACCCATGCATCATGGACACGGATGCCAGAAAGGCCAGGGCCATGATAGGTATAAGGAGCAGTCTCATGGGACCTCCAAGTTTTCTCTAGAGTTTCTCTAATATATCCGTAAAGCAGGATGGACGCAAGAGGGGTTGTGTGACAGGGGGTATGACTGTTTCCTTTATTCGCTATGGAGAATATTTGCAAGAAAAACCACGGCGTCGGCCTGCCTGATGCGGCAGAGGCGGACTCCGGGCGGATCACCTCCGCAAAAAACAGAAAAAAGGCTCAACTCCGACGAACCGCCACCCCGGAAAAAGCCGCGTGGTTGAAAAAGGATGCAGCACCACAAGTGTCCGTCAAGCAGGACGTTATTTCAAAAAATGTTGCAGCACCTGAAAAGAGTGGTTCAGCAGAAAAAATAAATGGTTACAGTGCCGAGAGACAAGCCGGTCAAGGGGCGGGCGAGTCTGCCCCGGCGAATGCCGGCGGGCATGAACAGGGCATTCCGAAAGGGGAAGGCGGCATGGGCGACGGCGATCAGGCCGGGATCGGGGTGGTCGACACGCTTCCTGCGCCCGTGTATCAGGTCCGACCCGGGTATCCTGCCAGCGCCCGGCGCAAAGGAATTAACGGTCTGGTGGTACTCTCCTGCCTAGTGCGCCCGGACGGACGGCCCAGTGATATTCGCGTAATCTCTTCGGAGCCGGCGAGCGTGTTTGACGCCAACGCCGAGAAAGCTCTGGAACAGTGGCGGTTCAAACCAGCCATGCACCAGGGACGGCCAGTGCCCTGCAGGGTGATCATTCCTTTCCGTTTTCAGGTGAACTAGCCGAAGTTAGAGCAGATCCTGCGCGGTTTTCAGCATGTTTTTATCCACATGCCATTTACTGTCCCAGTCCGGGGGCAGGGACAGCTGCAGTTTGGGCAGGACAATGGACATGCAATGGAGCATGAGCGGCCCCTCGTCACGTTTTTTGCCGTATTTTCTGTCGCCGATGATGGGGTGTTTGCGGGAGGCGAGCTGGACACGGATCTGGTGCGTGCGGCCCGTGAGCAGCTTCACTGCCAGGAGGCTGCGCTCGTGGCGGGAATCCAGACAGGTCACCTCGGCCAGGGCCTGCTTGCCCGAGCCTGTATGCACTTTTTCCTCGCCTTTGGCGCCTTTCTTTTCCATGTAGTCCATGAGTGTCACGGTGCCCGGTTCCTTCCACTGGCGGTGCACCCAGGCCAGGTAGAGCTTGCCCACCTTGCCCGAGGCGAAGAGGTCGTTCAGTTCGCGCAGCCGTTCATAGCTGGAAGCGGCCAGGAGCAGGCCCGAGGTGTCCCGGTCCAGGCGGTGGCACAGGGATGGGGTGAACTCCGCGTCCGCAAACAGGCCGCGCAGCCGTGCGGTGACCGAGTCTTTCTGGCCCTCGCCTCCGTGGGAGGGCAGGCCCGCGGGCTTGTTGATGGCGAGGATGTTCTTCCGGTCGTAGACGATGTCCAGGGGCCGGGTGGAAACTTCCTTTTCCCGCGCCTCACCGACATGGTGAGGGGGGATGCGCACCACCTGTCCGGCCAGGAGCCGGTCGAAAGGCTTCTTGCGGCCTTTGTCCACACGAACTTCGCCCTTGCGGATCCAGCGCATGATGGCGGTCTTGGGCACGCTGTGTCCAAGCCTGCGCTCCAGGAACTGCAGGAGTTTTTGACCGGATTCCGCTTTGGTGACCTCTATGAATTGTACATTGCTCATGGAAATATCCTTGTGACTGTCCTTCAACGCACGATTGGAGTCTGCATGCAGTACAGGGTACGCACCGGACTCGGCTTTAGCCAGCGCGTTGTACCCGCACTTTCATGGACAGCCAACCATTATTTTTGTGTGCCGGTGGACTTATCGAAAGGCGGCCTTACATCAAGCCGGGCAGGAAGGTCGCCAGGGCCGGGAAGAGCAGGAGCAGGGCTACGGTGACAAGGTAGGCGGGCATGAAGTGGAGTACTCCCTTGAACACGCTGCCCAAGGGTATGTCCGGGGCCATGGAGGCCACGATGAAGGTGTTGACTCCTACGGGCGGGGTGATGGCCCCCAGGGTCGTGACGGTGGTGATGAGCACGCCGAACCAGAGCGGGTCGTAGCCCATGGCTTGGACCACCGGGAAGAAGATGGGGATGGTTACCAGGAGCAGGGCCAGGGCGTCCATGACCATGCCGCCGATGACGTAAATGAGGCAGATGAGCAGGACGATGACCACGGGTGGGATGGAGAGCGAGGCCACGAAGCCGGCTGTCTCGAAGGGCAGCCGTGTCACGGCCAGAAAACGGCCGAATATGACCGCGCCGGTGACGATGACCATGATCATGCATGAAACTTTGAGGGTGTCGGTGCAGGCCATGCGGAATTTTTCCCAGGTCATGGTCCGGGTTGCCAGGCTGATGAGCAGGGCCAGGGCCGCGCCTGCCGCCCCCGCTTCGGTGGGGGTGAACAGGCCCAGAAACAGGCCTCCCATGACCAGGGCGAAGAGCGCCAGCATCTCCACGGAGCCGGGCAGGCTGGCCAGTTTTTCGGCAAAGGTGGTCTTTGGTCCTGCCGGACCCCAGTCCGAGTGTCTGCGGCACAGCCGGTGAACCGTGCCCAGGAACAGGCCCGTGAGCAGGAGGCCGGGGATGACGCTGCCCACAAACAGGGCCGCAATGGACTGGCTGGTCTGCAGCCCGATGATGATCAATACTACCGACGGAGGGATGACCACGCCCAGGGTCGCTCCGGCTGCCACGGCACCGGTGGAGAGGACGGGGCTGTAGCCGTACTTCTTCATTTGGGGCAGGGCCACGGTGCTCATGGTGGCCGCCGTGGCCGAATTGGAGCCGCAGATGGCCGCGAATCCGCCGCAGGCCAGGACCGTGGCCATGGCTATGCCGCCGCGGATATGCCCCATCCAGGCATAGGCTGCCTTGTACAGACGTTCGTTGACGCCCGAGTAGAAGCATATCTGTCCCATGAGGATGAACAGAGGAATGACCGTGAGACCGTAGGAGGAGAATACACCCCAGATTTCGGTGCCGAGCATGCCGGTGGCAGCGTTCCAGTTGAGTACGTAGGCAAAGCCGCCGAACCCGATGATGCCCATGGCGAAACCCACGGGGATGCGCAGCACGAAAATGGAGGCCAGCAGGATGAGGATGCCGGCGATTCCGGCGGTGGTCGGGTCCATCAGTGCTCCGTCCTTCCCGAAATGGTCTTTAAAACATCCACCAGCAGCACGAAGGCCATGGCCAGGCATCCCAGGGCCGTGGCAAACACGAAGGGATGATACGCTATCCGCAGGGTTTCCGATAACTCTCCGGTCCGCACCAGGTAACCCGCCCATTGTCCGGTCTCCAACCCGATGAGGGCGAAAAATACGCAGGAGGCAAGACTGGTGAGGGCGTCCAACGTCCGGCGTACGGTTTTGGGCAGGCGCTTCATGAGCAGACCCACCGAGATGTGGCTTTTGTTCAATTGGGCGAAGGCCAGTGCAAAGCCCGTGACCACGGCCCCGAAAAAGCCCATGAGTTCGTAGGTGCCAGGAATGGGCAGCCACAGGGTGCGGGAGACCATGTTGGCGCAGGCGAGCAGCATCATGGCCGTCAGGAAGAACCCGGCCAGTGCGGCGAGCCCCTTGGCCAACATTCGGCTGATATGGTCGAGTCTGTCGATCATGGTGTGGACAAATTCCCTTTGCCGGAGCAAAGAGCCCGGGATTCGGTTAGTTGACCGGGTATTCCATTTCGTACTTGGCCTTGAGGGCCCTGACATCCTTGAGCACTGCGTCGGCGTCGTATCCGGCCTTTTCCGCCTCGGCCTTCCAGGCCGAGATGATGCCCTTGCTCTTTTCACGGATGCCGGCCATTTCCCCGTCGGAAAGTTTGAAGATTTCGATGCCGTATTTTTCCCTGGCCCACTTCAGGGCCTTGTTGATGTGCTGGTCCATATACTGGCCGGTCCACAGGGCCTGTTCTCGGCCCAGATTCTCCAGCACCTTTTTGGCCTGATCGGGCAGGGCGTTCCACTTGTCCTTGTTCATGACCACGGCAAAGGGATAGACCGGCAGATTGGCGATGGTTTCATAACGGCAGATTTCCGCGAAATTGAAGTCCATGAGCACCTCCAGGGAGGATACCAGCCCTTTGACCAGCCCCTTTTGCAGGGCTTCCGGGGTCTGGGACATGGGCATCCCCACGGGTTGCGCGCCCATGAGTTCGATCATGCGCAGCAGGGAGCCGCTTCCGCGCAGTTCCACGCCTCGCATGTCGGCGAGAGTCTTCATGGGAACCTTGCTCATGACGTTGGAAGGCGCTGAAGTGAACATGGTCAGCACCTTGAGATTTTCGAATTCCTTGGGTTGGTGCTTTTGGTAGAGTTCCCAGAGGGTGAGGCTGGCCACCGTGGCCGAGGAAAATCCCACCGGCAGGTTGGTGGAAGTGGTCAGCGGGAAAACTCCCGGATAATAGGCCAAGCTCAGGCAACCGATGTCGGCTTGGCCTTCCTGTACGCCGCGCAGCATGTTTTTGGCGCCCAACAGGGTTGAGCCGGGGAAGGTTTGCACTTTTACAGCGCCGCCTGTCCTTTTCTCGACCTCCTCGGCCCAGCGTTCCATCTGTACGCAGGGGAAGGTTATCTTGGGCGGAAAGTTGGCGTAGCTCAGGGTTATGACCTGTGACTTGGCCGAGGGCTTCGTTTCGGTCTTGTCGCCTCCGCCGCATGCCGTCAGCATCGAAACGCAAGATGCCAGCGCCAGGATAAGAAGGGTTCTTTTCATGGTGCGCACTCCGAAAAAAAGAGCCCGGCCGATTCATTCCGGCCGGGCTGCATGAGTTACAAGTCCAGTTCGTACGTGACCACGATGGTCTTTCGAGCCGAGAAGCCTAAGTTGCCCGGATAGGTGTTCACCAGTATCGCGAGTTGTTTCTTGCCGTCGTTGTTCAGATCCACCACCGCGTAGTCGACCACGGTCCCTTTGATGCGCCTGGTTTTCCAGGCCAGGTTCATACCCACGCCGTCCCAGACGAGGGCGTGAATTTCACCTTGGGCGAACTTGTGGAAACGGTCCAGAACCGTTCCGGCAACGGTGATGTCCTTGTTCACCAGCAGTTCGAATTTGTCCTTTTGGGTCAGGTTGGCCGCCACCATTCGGATGGGGATGTACAGGTACGAATCGAGCCCTTTGGTGGGAGAGACGCTGGAGCCCAGGGGCTTGTCTTCGTATTCGACTTCGATGCCCGAGGTGTTGTAGCTTTCCTGGGTCCCGGCCTGACGTTCCAGCGAGGATGCATAGGTCAGCAGTCGGCGCGAGTCGTTGAGCACTGCGATCTTGTAGGAGTCTCCTTCGGGAAGATAGCAGGTGTTGAAGATGTTGCTGAAAGCCGCCGTGGCGATTCTGTTGCCCGTTTCCACGCTGCCGTTGCTGTAGATGGCATCGTACATGTATTTATCAAAGAATTCCCTGTGCCCTTTTTTCTGGGCCACAAGCATGGGGCGGAACGTTGGCGGAAGTTTGAGCACGCTCAGGAACATTCTGACCCTGTCGGCCAGGATTTTGAAGTTGCCCCCTTTGAAGCTCAAAATATAGGAAAGGGGTAATTCATCCTTGTAACCGGAAAGAATCAGTTCCTGAGTCCCGTCCCGGTCGAGGTCGATGATGGAAAGTCGAAAGGACTGGTAGGTCTTTGAGAGTTCATAAGTCTTGAGCGGGGAAAGCTTGCCGTTATCATACCGGTAGGCAAACAGCTTGTGCTTTGCCAGGATGAAGACTTCGTTCTTGCCGTCACCGTCGCCGTCGCCCACAACCATGTTGAGGGAAGGGTAGCGGAAGGTCTGGCTGCGCCAGCGGCCGGGGGTTTCCACGCCGCCTTCATAGCGGAATTGCGGGTTCAGGGTTTTCACACCATAATTGTTGTCGGGGGCGTTGTTGCTGTCACCGGAAAGGAAGTTGGCGCCTTTGGGGCCGGAGGGCTGCCGCAGGTTCTGGGCTTCGGCTTTTTCTTCGGCGGACTGTCCGTAGCCCGGCCGCTGGTAGACGTCTCCCATGATCGCGTTGGCGGATTGCTTGAGCCAGCCGGCGATTTTGTCCATGGGCATCTGGCCCTTGTTGCTCCATTTTCCGCCGTTTTTGCCCTGCATCTGCATGCTGACGGTGGAGTCCTTGTCGATGATGGAGATATCGCCCCAGACAATGTAGTCAACGCCGAGCTGGTCCGCCATCTGGATCGCGCCGGATTCGGAGGTGGGGTGCGTGAGCTTGGAAGTGTCTATGTTCTGAGCCGGAACATAGTGTCCGCCCCATTCCAGACGGTTGTTCAGATCAGCCTGGAAGGCCTTGGAAAAATACTGGTATTTTCCCGGGCCATTGTATTCGAACGGGAGCACCAGATAGGTTTTGGCGTCCTGCGCCGCTGCCTGTGCGGCAAAGAGCAGAATCGTGAACGCTGCGATCATGAGGATTCGCGAGACGGTCGAAATGCGAGCCATGTATTCCTCCGAATGGTTGGGAACTGTGCCCAATTGTTGAAAGCGATTTGTTGCGCCATACCGGCGGGTGCCCTTTGTAACAGTTTCTTTTGCGGCTTGCAAAGCCGCCATGTGCTTGAAAGTGGGGCCGGAAGCCTGTACCGGTACTTCCACGGAATCCACCATTTCAGGATGATTTGATGAACGAAGTACGCAGAAGTTTTCGGCTGGTATGCAGCCTGGAGGACGTTCCCCATGTGGAGGGAATGCTCCGGGCGCAGGGCTTTTCCTTTGAGCCCGATCCTTTTCATCCCTTGGCGCGGCTGCTGACGGACGAACCCTTTCCTCTCGGCACTTCTCTGGCCGCGCGGTTCGGCCGGTTGTATATCCAAGACAGATCCTCCATGCTTCCTCCCATAGCTCTTGCTCCTCCGGCCGGTGCTGCCGTGCTGGATATGTGCGCAGCACCGGGCAGTAAGACGAGCCTGCTCTCGACCATGGTGGGCGACGCGGGGCTGGTGTTCGCCAACGAACCTTCCGCGGATCGCATCGGCGTCCTGCGGGCCAATCTGAAAAAGCTTTGCGCGGCCAACACGGTCACGGTCCGGGGAATCGGCCAGGATCTGGCATTCCCGGCCCGATCATGGGACTATATCCAACTCGATCCGCCGTGCAGCGGCTGGGGAACTCTGGACCGCAATCCCAAAGCCAGGGAACTGTGGTCCGGAAAGCGGGTGACGCCCCTGGTCGAAATGCAAAAAGCGCTCCTTGAAAAGGCCACTGACCTGCTCCGGCCGGGCGGGCGGGTGTTGTACTCCACGTGTACCACCAACATGGAGGAGAATGAAGAGCAGGTCCGCTGGGCTATGGATTCTCTCGGCTTGCGGCTTGATCCCATTGAACCCTTTGAAGGTTTTGTTTTTTCGGAGCCGTTGCTGCCCGGTCTGGACGGTGTTCTCCGTGTGGCTGATGAATCCGAGGGGCAGGGCTTTTTCCTGGCTCGTTTTCGTAAACCTGACGGCAAAATGGACATTGCGGGAAAAGGGTGTGCGCAAAAAGCGCAGCTTCCGGGTGAAAAGATTGCGCTCGGCTCCCTGCGAGGCGGTGAGTGGATGACAGAGGAAAGCCTGCCGCCCGGTGTGGTCCGTCATCTCGGTGGCAAGGCCTATTTTATTCATGCAAAGGCCATGGCGCTTGCGTGTGGCAAAATGCGGTGGCAGGGGTTTCCTTTGGGGAAAATCGTCGGCCGGGGGAAGAGCCCCGCTTTCAAGCCGGAAGCCCTTGCCCGCTGTCTCATGCCGTGCTTCGGTCAGGAATCCATGGCCGAGCAGTTTTCCACTGACGATGTTTCCGCGTTGGAGGGGCTGTTTGCCGGGAGGGCTCTGCCGGGCGGTCCGGGAAAGGGGGCTGTGGCGCTGTATTACAAGGGGATGAAGCTGGGCTGGCTCAACCGCAAGGGAAGCCGCCTTCTTTGGTTTGGCTGATTGCATATTTTGTAATTATATTGAATACTTGAAGGTGGTATAAAGTTTTTGTAAAATTTGTTTGACAATCATTCAAGCTGTGGGCATATTGCCATCTCCGATGCGGGGGAGCCAGTTCCCTCGAGTCGACAAGCGGAGCCGTAGTTAAGCTGGTTATAACGCCGGCCTGTCACGCCGGAGGCCGAGGGTTCGAGTCCCTTCGGCTCCGCCACTGAAATCAAGGGGTTACACAAACGTGTAACCCTTTTTTCGTGCTCTTTTGTCGTCTTGTCCAAGGCGCCGTACGTTCTTCGCCGTCTTTGTTTTATCAGGGCCGTTGATGGGAATAGTCACTGAATTCACGGCACCGGTCCGGTGCGGACACGGCCTGGTTGTTTTTCGTCATGCGGTGGATGTGGCTTTCCGTGCTCAGCGTGCTTCCACCGCCGAACCGGTGCTTGCCGTGAAACCCGAACTTCCTGTCCAGCCTTTTCGCACGACGTGGTCAACCTCCTGTTGTGACAGTCCCGGCGAAGCGGCTTCACTTCTTCATATCCAATCTCGTTTCTAGTCGTAATCTCGCCACGTTATCTTTCTTGTGTCCGGATGGTAGCGCGCGAAGCCCATTGCCATGTGACGGGGGTTTGTCAGGTTCGTGTATGTCACGGCGTGATGGATTTGGCATTCGATGAGTTTCGGTTCCTTCAGCCGTACGCCGTGTTCCTTGTAAGTGGCGACCATGGCTTCCACCACAGCGGTGGCGTACTGCACGGCCCTCCTGCGGGTGATGCGTTCCGGAAATGCGAGATTGACGGCAGAACCGCTGTCGTCAAAGGAGAGCAGGGTAAAGGTCAGGTCGCTCATGTCGACTCCTTTGTCCTTTTTCAGGTGTTTTTTCACTCCCTCAAGGAAGGCCGGTTCGGTGAGGCGGGGCGGTTTGACCTTTTTGTCGATCACTGCAGGCTTGGGTGTTGGTTCGGGGGCCGGTTCGGGAACGATTATGACAAAGATCACAGTCAGGAGAATGGAAAGTGTGAAATAAACCGTGAAAGCCATGACGCGGCTCCGGTCTTCCTGTGCGCACCAAAAAACGAGTTTATGGGGAATGAATATCCCTGCAACGGCGGCGATCAAGGAAAACAGAGCTAAATAAAACAGAATTATTTCCACGGCATGCTCCTTTGTAGAGGGTGCAGTTCTTTCTTAAGTAGCAGGATCTGAGTGAAAAAATCAATGCAGGCGGCGACGGATACTTGGATATATCCTTTATATTGTCTGGCTGGCGCAGTGTGGAGGTCGGTATGTGGCCGGAAAGTGTCCAATGTAAGACAAGTTTTAAACGATCATTTCATGTGTCCTTTTTTTCTCTGTTATCATTTCTTTTTTTTGTACAGCATGCTACTGCTGAAAATCCTGTCTTGCGAAATTTTGCATGGGTGAGAGTGCTATAAGGGTTGTGATAAAAGTTATTTGATTTGAGTTGCTTGGAGGGTGGATGCAATTCATTGATCTGGGCAAGCTGCCGATCAGCGATGCCAAGCCAGCGGGTGACGACGCCCGCTACGAGCCGGAGTACGACGAACTTCAGCAAGAGGTCGACAAGCTTTCCAGCGCCACTGCCGGAGGCGGGGTCGATTGGAAGCGCGCCGCCAAGCTCGCCTATGTAATCCTTTCCAAAAAGTCCAAAGATATCAAAGTAGCGGCCTATCTCGCTGTTGCGCTGATTCACCTCAAGCAGGTGGACGGGCTGTCCACCGGCGTTCAGGTGATGTTGGATATGGTGAACACTTACTGGGACACCCTGTACCCCGCCAAAAAACGCATGCGCGGACGGTTTAATGCCGTCGCCTGGTGGAGCGAGGCTGCGGAGAAATTCCTGAGCAATTACGATGGACCGGAGATCAATCAGGCTTCATCCGAGGTCCTGGTGCGGCGTATTAAGGATCTGGATCAGGCTTTGTCCGGCAAGTCCGAGGACGCGCCCATGCTTAACCGGCTTGTTGATTTGGCGGGTGGGCTGCCAGTGCAGGCCCCTGAGGTTCAGGCAGAGGAGGAGGCCCAGGACGCCGCCAGGAAAGAGGCCGAGGCAAAGGTGCAGGAACATCAGGAAGCCACGCGGAAGGTTGTGGAGGCCAGTGCGACTTCCGCGCATAAGACTGCCGCTCCGGCGGTGACGCCCGCGCCTGTGGGAGATATCGGCTCCCATGAGGAGTACCGTCAGGCGCTCAAGGACGGATTGGCCGGATTGGGCACCGTGGCCGACTATCTGTTGACCAACGACCCGGCTGATCGGGTGGGGTACCGGCTGAGACGCATTGTGGCTTGGCTCCCCGTTCCAGCCCTGCCGCCAGCCGATAACGGCGTCACCATGATTCCCGCGCCGGATAAACTGATCATGGACAGTATCGTGCGTCAGTTGGAAAGCCGTGATTTCGTAGGCGCGCTCCAGGCCGCCGAGTCGCGGGTGAACCAGTATCTGTTCTGGCTGGATTTGAGCAGGCTGTCGGCCGAAGCTCTCGACGGGCTCGGCGGCGATTTCCGTTTCGCCAAGCTGGCGGTGGAGGCCGAAACAGCCCTGTTCGCCAAGCGTCTTCCGGGAATCGAAGCCATGATGTTTTCCGACGGGACTCCCTTTGCGGACAACGGGACCAAGTCCTGGCTGCGTTCCCTGAACCGCGATGATTCCGTCGGGCTGTCCGTGGGGGGCGGGGCGGAGGCGGATTCGACCAAGGTTTTTGCCGAGGCCTCGAAACTGGCCAAGGATAAGAAAATTTATGACGCGGTCTCCGTCCTACAAAATAGTCTTTATAATACACCCACAGGGCGCGAACGGTTTATGTTGCGACTTGGAATGGTCCGTTTGCTTACCGATGTGGACCAAAGCGCCTTGGCCCGAGCCCATGTGGAGGAAATTCTTGAGAACATCAAGGAGTACCGGTTGGAACAATGGGAGCCTGAACTGGCGCTCGACGGGTTGAGGACCGCATATGAGTCCTTGAGGACCGAGGGGGGCGACGACGCGGCCGCCCTAGCGGGAAAAACATTGCAGCGTATCGGCAGGATAAATCCCGCCGCCGCGCTGAAGATAAATGGTTTGAACTGAGGATGCGGTCGTAAAGGCGATGGATAAAGCTATCCACAAGGTCGAAGTCGCCAAGGATGTGGTGCGCAGAAAGGTCTCCGGTGAGGTGTTGACTGTGGAAAAGGCCGTGGAAGAGGGGTTGCACATCAAGGAAGAGCAACCCGCCCTCAAGCCGACGGAATCGAAGGGCACCCCCCAAAAGGCCGGTCGGTTTGAAGAGGTCGGGGAACTTACTGCCATCACCTTCACCGAAACCGAAAACACGTTGATCGCCCATCTCAAAACATCCAAGCCGGTCGCCAAGATTACACGGTTCTGGATGCAGAACCCCACGCGAGCCGTGGTCGACCTGCGCGGTAGCTGGAGATACACCACCGCCCGCTTGAAAACATTCAAAGGCGGTTTCATGTATCAGGTGATTCTCGGCATGCATCCGGACAGGCTGCGTATTGTATTCCGTTTTGACGACATCAAGGCCCCCAAAGGCGAACTTCCCCGGTGCGTGCGCACCGGCGATGGCCTCGACATCATAGTCAAGAATTCGGCCATGTAGATACGGCCACGCCGTTCGTTACGGTTTCGTTCGGCAATGGCCTGGATGTGCTGTCTGGGGCGGTGTTTTCAGGCTTTTGCTGCGGCGCGTTCGTGTTTTGACCCGTGTCGAACAGGGCTTTTGTGGGAAGGACGTTTTTTTAGTGCCTGAAATTATGTAGAGGAACGTCCTTCCGTTGGTTTAGATGCGTCCTGCCGCGCCGAAGGCCGAGGGTTTGAGTCTTTTTGGTTCAGCCACGGAAAGGAATAAGCCCTTGGATACATGTCCAAGGGCTTTCTTGTTTTGTAAAGGGCAGCCGACATGGTGCCGTCAGTGAGGGCTATTGCGCCATGGATGCACGAAGTGCCGCCGCCGCATTTTTTCCGTCAATGGTGCGTACATCTTCAAGCCAGGTGACCACCGTATCGAGATTATCTGCTATCCACCGTCTTGCTACTTCCGCTGCAGGTTTCTTCTGATAGCCGAATTGATTGATCCATTCGCTTTGAACGGAAGAAGGGACTACAAAGTTTTCAAAGAATTTTTGGAGTTCAGGATATTCCTCGGCAAAGCCGCTTCTGGTGACGGTGAATACCTTGCTCGCACTGATCAGGTCTTCCGTGCCGGGTATGCCTTCAAGGAAGCGGATGTTCAGGCGGGTTTCCATCCAGTGCGGTTTCCAGCATCCGAATACGACCCACTTGTTCCCATCCATTCGGTTCTCCACGGCCGCCAGCATCATGGGAGTCGAGGTGCCGAGGTGCCGCCAATCGCCCAGTTGACCGACATTGGTGTCGATCATTTTGCTGATGGCGGTATGCATGCCGGTTCCCGGTTCTATGTCGTATATGGTTTTGTCAAACCTGTCCGCGTGCTTGTGGAGATCGTCAACCGTCCTGACACCGCCTGTCCAGGCGGCTTCGGATACGCACATGCCGATCAGGGCATCACTGAGGTTGCTGCGAACCTTCACGACCTTTCCTTTTTCGACCACCGGGTCGAGCATAGGATTTTGCTGAGGAGTCCAGGCGCCCAGGAACACATCCATGTCGTCGGCAGTCATGGTTTTGTAGATGATCGGAGGGCCGACTTCGAAGGCCTCGCTTTCATATCCCATGGCATCAAGGATCTGCATTACCACATGACTCTTTACGGTCACGCCCGGCCACGGGGGAACGCCGAAGGAGATTTTTCCAGCTGCGATTGAGCTGAGTGGTGCAGTAATGGTGATCGCAAGCGCAATAAAGCAGTGTAGAAACCAAAACCTCATGAGTCCTCCATGCTGGGATGTTGATAATGACTGACGATCTCGAAAAAAGAATCGCAGCATATATTACTCCAACATAATTCATTAGTATGATTTATGAGAATAATCAAATGATGCAATGATAATGATCGAAGTCGTCTTTGCTTTGAAGAAAGGGGGGCAGATTATTACATAAGATGTGTCCGGCGTCTTTGCTATTCAATTGATGTCCATTTCTTTGCTGTTCCGCAGTTCGGGAAAACGGCTGCCGGTCATATCATGGGAGAAATGCAGACCTTCTGCCCGGTTCTCGCAGCACCTGCGGTGAAGGCCTGATGGCCCTCCTCCAGAGAGAAAACGTCCGAAACCAGCGGGGCCAGCTGCACCTTGCCGGCGAGGGTCAATTCGATCGCTCGCGGATAGGTGTGCTTCATGCGCCTTACAAGTTTCATGGTCAGGCCTTTTCGGCGAGCTTCGGAGGCGCAGAATGATGTCCGGTCGTCGCGGGGGATTCCTGCCAGCACCAGTGTACCGCCTGGGCGCAGGGCACTGATGGCGGCTTCCACGGCGCTGTTTTCTCCGGCCGCTTCAAAAGCCACGTCCAGGCCGCCCCTGAAATCGGATTCAAGAAGCGGAGCCAAGGCCTTCCCGGTTTGGGAAGAGCCTGGTATGGCTCCGAATTCCGTAGCCATGTCGAGACGGTGGCTGAGGGGATCAGTCGCCAATACCCGCGAAGCCCCCGCAGCCAGAGCCAACTGAACCAGGAGCAAGCCGATGGGCCCGCAGCCGAACACGCCCACAGTGGCGTTGATGCGCGGTTTTCCGAGGTCCAGGGCGTGAATGGCCACGCCGAGTGGCTCGAGCATGACGCCTTCCTCAAAGGTCAGCGAGTCGGGAAGGGGATGCAGGAGTTCTTCCGGCCAGGGCATCAGTTCCCGCAGAGCTCCGTCATCCGGTGCGTGGCCTGCAAAGCGCATGTTTTCGCACAGGTTGGGGTCGCCTTTGACGCAGAATCCGCATCGACCGCAAGCAGCGGCCGGGTCCACGGCCACACGCTTTCCGGCATGTTCTCCGGTCAGGACCACTGCCGCGATTTCATGGCCCAGAATAAGCGGCGTGTCGAGTGTTGTTGCGCCGATGCCCGAGGAGGAAAACCAAGTGAGATCCGAGCCGCAGATACCCACGGAAGCGACTTGCAGCAAGGCTTCTCCGGGGCCGGGAACCGGTTCTGGTTCATGTTGGCAACGAATGTCTCCTGTGCCGAAAAGGCGAAGTGCTTTCACTGGATTTCCCCTTTATGCAGTGGCTTCCCGGACGGACCCGGCTTCAGTTCTGATCGGTTGCGAAGAGGCTTCCCCGCCGACGCATGCCGTTGACAGGTAGCGTTGCAGCAGGATGAACACGAACAGCAGAATGCCGATCACGATTTTGGTCCACCAGGAACTCAGGGTTCCCTGGAAGGTGATGAAGGTCTGAATCAAGCCGAGGATCAACACGCCTATGAGCGTTCCCTCCACATAGCCGACACCGCCGGAAAGAAGCGTCCCGCCGATGACCACGGCGGCAATGACGTCAAGTTCCAGGCCGACGCAGGCCAGAGGATAGCCGGACATGGTGTACAGGGAGTAGACCACGCCCGCCAATGCGCACAGGAAGCTGTTGAAGGTGAAGATGAGGATTTTGGTTTTGCCTACGGGCAGCCCCATGAGAACTGCCGATTGCTGGTTGCCGCCTATGGCATACGAGTTGCGGCCGAATTTCGTGAAGTGTGACAGGTACACTCCGAGAGCGAATACGGCCACGAACAGCATGGCCACTGATGGCACCCAGACTTTTCGCGTCACCTGGAGGCCGAAATCGGCCAGGTCCGCGAAAAAGGGATGCTTGATGGGTATGGAGTTGAGGCTCAGGAGAAATGCCAGCCCCCTGGCCAGGAACATGCCCACCAATGTGACGAGAAACGAGGGAAGTTGGAAGAAGTGGACCAGGCACCCCATGCAGCAGCCGAAAACAGCGCCGAATGTCAGACAGATGAGGATTGCGAGCATGGGATGCACGGCGTGGTCGTGGACCAGTGTGGCCAGGAGAACGCCGACAAAGGCCACCACGGAGCCGACGGACAAATCTATCTCCCCCGAGATGATCACGAAGGTCATGCCTATGGCGATGATGCCGACAAAGGCGTTGTCGATGAACAGGTTGACGAAGACCCGCAACGAGAAGAAGCCGGAGTACATGAATCCGCCGATGGCGTAGATGATGAAGAAAACGGCGATGGTTGCGAGCAGGGGAATGTTCTTTTGGTTCAGGCGTATTTTCATTATTTTCCGGCCTCCGTTTTGACCAGGCGGCCGGCCAGGAGTTGTCTGAAGGTTTCCGACTGGATCAGTGCGACGCAGATGATGACCATGGCCTTGAAGACGAGAGTGATCTCCGGGGCTATGCCTCTTGTGAGAATCGTCGTGGTCAGGGACTGGATGATCAACGCGCCGATGATGGAGCCGGCCACGGAAAAACGTCCGCCCCACATGGTGCCGCCGATGATGACGGAGGCGATGGCGTCCAGTTCCAGGAACAAGCCCGCGTTGTTGGCGTCCGCGGCCTTGATGTCGGAACAGATGATGAGCCCGGCGACGCCTGCACACAGGGCGCAGAACATGTAGACGGCCACCTTGATGAGGTTTGCCCGGATGCCCATGTACAGGCTTGCCTTGGGGTTGGCCCCGATGGCTTCGATGAATATGCCGAGCGCTGTTCTCCGGGTCAGAATGTATGTACCCAGCAGCGCGACGAGCACCAGTATGATCGGAAAGGGGATGCCGAAAAGAAAGCCGCTCCCGATGAACTGAAACGGTTCATGGATGAAGACAATTATTTTGCCTTCCGTGATCAACTGGGCGATTCCGCGTCCCGCCACCATGAGGATGAGGGTGGCGATGATGGGTTGCACGCCGACATAGGCGACGAGTATTCCGTTCCATAGCCCGGCCACGAGAGAGACCAGGAGGGGAACGGCTATGACGGTCAGCAGCGGAGTCAGATCCCCGTATTCGATGATTCCCTTGACGTAGTCGGGCCTTATGAGATGGGCCGCCACGGCGCCGGATATGGCGATGACCGCACCCACGGAAAGGTCCACGCCTCCGGTGGCGAACACAAGGGTCATTCCGATGGAAACGAGCATGACCGGCGCGCCCCGGTTGAGAATGTCAATCAGGCTCCCGAACAGGCGTCCGTCCTTGATTTCCAGGTGGAAGAACCCGGGGGTGAAGAGCATGTTGAACAGGATGATCGCCGAAAGGGCCGCAAGCGGCCATATCAGCTTGGCGGTTGTTTCGTTTTGCAGGAAAGACGGTCTCAGGCTCATTGCTTCTCTCCATGCGCGATGATCTTCATGATTTTTGCCTCCTCGATGTCGTCGCCGGAGATCTCAGCGACTATTTCACGGTCACTGAGCACGGCCACCCTGTCCGAACAGGCGATGATTTCTTCCAGCTCACTCGATATGAACAGGACCGCCATGCCGGTTCGGCTGAGTTCGACAATCAGCTTCTCGATCTCGGCCTTGGCTCCCACGTCTATGCCGCGTGTGGGCTCGTCCAGGATCAGAAACTCCGGATTGGAGGCCAGCCAGCGGGCGATGATGACTTTCTGCTGGTTGCCGCCGCTCAGGTCGCCGACCTTCTGGTCGAGACTCGAAGCCTTGATGTCCAGCTTCTTCACATAGTTGTCGACGATCTCCGTCTGCCGTTTGGGAGGGAGTTTCCTGAAGGTTCCCGATCGTGCCTGCAAAGCCAGGATGATGTTTTCGCGGACGGTCAGGTCCTCGATGATTCCTTCGGATTTGCGGTCTTCGGGACAGAGACCGAAGTGGTGGGCGATGGCCTTGCGGGGGGTGTTCAGGGCTTCGGGAACGCCGTTGATGAACAATTTTCCCTGCTGGGCCTTGTCCACACCGAAGAGCAGTCGGGCGGTTTCCGTCCGGCCCGAGCCAAGCAGCCCGGCAAGTCCCAGGACCTCCCCCTTGCGGATTTCGAGATCAAACGGATGCATGGCCCCTTTGCGGGCAAGGCCTTCTGCGCGCAGAAAGCATTTTTCGGTGCCCGGTTCGCAGGCCCTGGTATTTGTTTTGGCTGCGCCGTTCAGGGATTCGACGCTTTTGCCGAGCATCATTTCAATGAGCTTGAGCCGGGGCAGTTCCTCCACCGGTTTTTCTCCCACAAGCCTGCCGTTGCGGAGGACGGTTATGGTGTCCGAAATTTCGTAGACCTGGCCGAGGAAATGGGTCACGAACAAGATGCCTATCCCCTGGGATTTGAGCTTTCTCAGCACGCCGAAGAGCCGTTCGGTTTCGGCCGCGTCCAGGCTTGAGGTCGGTTCGTCCAGGATGAGGATTCGGGCCTGGATGTCCAATGCCCGGATGATGGCCACAAGCTGCTGGATGGCCATGGAGTATGAGGATACGGGTTGGGTGACGTCGATATCCAGGTCCAGTTTCCTGACGGCTTCATCAGCTCTGCGGTTCAGGTCCGTCCAATCGATGGCGCCGAATCGTTTTGGCTGGCGGCCGAGGTATATGTTTTCGGCGACCGACAAGCTGGGAATCAGGTTGACCTCCTGATACACGGTGCTGATACCGTGTTTCGGCGCTTCCTCCGGGGAGTTGAATTCGAAGGGCTGTCCGTTCAGAAGCATCTCTCCAGCGTCCTTTCTGTACAACCCGGTCAGGACCTTGATCAGAGTCGATTTGCCGGCTCCGTTTTGTCCCATCAACGCATGTATCTCGCCGCGCCTGAGGGTGAAATCGACCCCTTGGAGGGCCTGGACGCCCGGAAATCTTTTGTCGAGGCCGTTGATTTGTAGAAGTGCATCCGTGCTGTTCGGCATTGCCTGCTCCAATGGTGTGAGGTGTGGTGCGGCTGGTGGACTCTGAAAAGGTGGACCCCGGACCAGGGAGGAACCCGGGCTGCCCGGAGTCCACTTTTCATGCAACCGGAGAACGCCCGACGGGCGCCGCCGCCGGCTAGTACTTCCGATTGGGAAGTTCGCGTGCTGCGACTTCCTGCGGGAAGACACCTTCATCGGTCACGATGCGTTTGGGGATCGTCTTGCCTTCCATGAGGGCCTCAACTGCATCGAACAGCTGGGGACCAAGCAGCGGGCTGCATTCCACCGTGCAGTTGAGTTTGCCTTCGAGCATGGCTTCGAAGGCGCCGCGGACGGCATCCACGGAAACGATGATAATGTCCTTGCCCGGCTTGAGCCCGAACTCCTCGATGGCCTGAATCGCGCCGATGGCCATGTCGTCGTTGTGGGCGTACAGGACGTCGATCTTGTCGCCTTCGGCCTTGAGGAACGCCTCCATGACTTCCTTGCCCTTGGAGCGAGTGAAGTCGCCGCTCTGGGACTTGATGACCTTGAACCGGGGATGATCCTTCATGACTTCTTCGAAACCGGTCTTGCGGTCAATGGCGGGAGCGGACCCTACAGTGCCCTGGAGTTCCACGACGTTGACCACGTCGACGGGTTTGTCGGCGCGTTTGATCTTGTCATAGTTCTCGATGAGGTAGCGTGCCGAGCGCCGGCCTTCTTCCACGAAGTCGGAGCCCATGAAAGTGACCCACAGGGTGTCGTCTTCGGTGTCCACGGCGCGGTCGGTCAGGATCACGGGAATGCCCGCGCGCTTGGCTTCCTTGAGCACCGGAGTCCATCCGGTTTCAACGACGGGAGAAAATGCGATGACATCGACATCCTGGGCGATGAAATTGCGAATGGCCTTGATCTGGTTCTCCTGCTTCTGCTGGGCGTCGGAGAACTTCAGCTCGATGTGCGGACGGTTTGCCGCTTCGGAGGTGATGGACTCCGTATTGGCGACTCGCCAGGCGCTTTCCGCACCTATCTGGGAGAATCCGACCACGATCTTGTCTTTAGCCATTGCCGGGCCGATGAGAAAAAGCCCAGCAGTCAACGCCAGTACGCAGATTGTCATCATTCTTGTCGCCAATTTTTTCATACTACCTCCATGAATGTGTTGAAACGAGTGAAGTCAAACCCTCTGTGCAACAGCCCCGGTCAGGTTCGCCCGGGGCAAAGTTTACCTCCTTGCAGGTGGAATCGGCGGCGCCGTTTACTGAAATCCTGGTGAGCCGTTTTGGTACAGCAAATATCGAACCGAACATCCGGGCGGAAGGGAGTCCTCCTGCCGGTCGCACATGGAAAAAGTTCGCGACTTCATTTGCTTAGCTACATTTTTGTCTTTTTCACAGGATTGTCACATGTCGTTTTTCCTCTCTCGACTGTCCGCTATGGTTTGTTTGCGTAAATCCAATCATGTTTGATGGTTGTCTTGAGTGATAAAAAGTTTCGTGAACGTTGACGAAAGCCTTTTGATGTGTAAAATTTTCACACAAAATGTGGAAGTGTATACCCTGGGTTCACACTGTCCCATGGCCCGCATCAACCAGACGGGGACCGCCTATGTTGAAAGACATTCTGATCGTGGACGACAACGTCAAGCTGGCGAAAAGCCTGGCCCGCAACTTCGAACAGCTCGGCCATGCGGTGCGTTCGGCCACGGACTCGCGTGGGGCGTTGGAGATTCTCGGAAATCATCCGGTGGGCGTCGTTCTGCTGGACATCGTCCTGGGCGCCGAAGACGGCTTGTCCGTTCTCAAGGAGATCGTCAGACGATTTCCGGGAATGCCTGTGATCATGATCACAGGGTTCGGTTCCATTGAATCCGCCGTGACTTCGGTCAAACTCGGAGCATTCGACTACGCCCAGAAACCCCTCGACTTCAACAAGGTGCTCAAGATCGTCGAGAACGCCATCAGGATCGGGGAGTTGGAGCAGGAGAACTCGACGTTGCGTAACAGGATCATGGAGCTTTCCGGCAACATCGTGACCAGAAACAGCGAGGTCCTGGCCGTGTGCGAGAAGGCCAGGAAGCTCGCCGCCACGAACATCTCGGTACTCATCCTCGGAGAGAACGGCACCGGCAAGGAACTGCTTGCAAGCCTGATTCACAATGCATCCACGCGGGCTTCGCGCAAGCTTGTCACGGTGAACAGCGCAGCCTTTCCCGACAGCCTGCTGGACAATGAGCTTTTCGGGCACGAAAAAGGGGCGTTCACAGGGGCCCAAAGCCGGTTCATCGGTATTTTCGAGCGGGCCCGGGACACCACTCTCTATCTGGACGAGATCGGCGACATGTCTCTTTCCAGCCAGGCAAAAATACTGCGGGTTTTGCAGAACCAGGAGATCAGACGCATCGGCGGAAGCGAGACCATCAAGGTGGATGTGCGGCTGATCACCTCGACGAATCGCGATCTGGATCGGCTCATCAGGGAGAAACGATTCCGGCAGGATCTCTACTATCGGCTGAACGCCGCCATCCTGAAACTGCCGCCCCTGCGTGAGCGGCGTGACGACATCCCTCTGCTCGTGGATCACTTCCTTGCCCAGTTCTCCTTGGAAAACGGCAAGAAGGTGCGCTTTGTCTCCAGCGAGGTGATGGAACGGCTCATGGAGCATGCATGGCCCGGAAACATCCGGGAATTGAGAAACACCATCAATTATGCGGCCACGCTGACCGTGACCGATCGTATTCATCTGGAGGACCTGCCCGCCTGCCTGCAGGAAACACGGGAAAGGCCACGTGGAGACTCCATGCTTGTGGAGGCCGAGAAGCGACTGATTCTGAGGACGCTCAGGGAAACCGGGAACAACAAGAGGAAGGCGGCCATGGTTCTGAACATCAGCAGGAAGACATTGTACAACAAGTTGAAAAAGTATGAAATTGCTCCGACCGCCTGACGTGGACCCCGGTGGAACCGTCCTCAGGCTCGAAGACGTCGGCTGCGGCGTCGGGCGTATGCACACCCTGCGCAATGTCAATCTCGATATTGGTCCGGCCGAGTTCCACGTGGTCGTCGGCGACCATGGCGCAGGCAAGTCGACCCTGGCCAATCTGACGGCGGGTCTGCTTAAGCTTCATTCCGGACGGCGCTTCATCAACGGTACGTCATATTTCAACCTGAACCGGCGCGAGGCTCGAAAGCTCAAGATCGAACTGGTCTGCCAGGACATCCACCTGATCGACTGCCTGACCGTGACGGAGAACCTGCTCATTCCGGACCTGATCAGCAACAGGGCGTTTCTGTTCAAGCGCAGGGATTACCACATGGAATGTCGTGAGGTCCTTGAGGCATTCGGTTTCGATTTTCCGTCGGACGTCCTTGTGCAGGAGCTGCGGCCTTCGGAGAGGATCATCGTGTATGTTCTGCGCAGCGTTTTGCGTACCCCGCAGCTGCTGGTGCTGGATACCATTCTGGAACAACTTTCCGCGGAAGATCTGCAAAAGGTGCTGCAGGTGCTGAAGGTTCTCAAGGACAAGGGAACCTCGATCTTGTGCCTTGCCCACGGCATTGATGAAGTAGCTTCGTTGGCCGATCGGGTGACCATACTTCGCAACGGCAGGACTATTGTCACCGAATCCATTGAGGATGTGGACAAGGTCAACCTGATACGGCTTTGCTACAGCCAGTTGACCGAGGGCCGGGAAACAAGGGGCACCCGTGAATTCTATCAGCTTTTGCGGTACAATGAGGCCATTTTGCAGAAGTTGCCCATCAACCTCGTGGTTGCGGACAATGACAACCGCATCAAGATGCTGAACGACCATGGCCGCGATTATTTCAAGCCGGTGGGCGATTTCCGAAATCTTTTTGTGGACGATCTTTTTTCCTCCGATGACGGTGAGGCGTTGCGGCTGATTCAAAGCGCCTTCGAGGAGAAGCGGGAAGCGGCGTTCTATGCCGTGCCCATCACGGCCGGTGGGCGGCAGGCCACAGTCAACATCAAGATTCTGCCCATTGCAGACGGCGCGTTCTTCATCGGGAATATTCTCACTGTGGAGGACATCTCCAAGCAAGAGGCATTACGACAGCAGTTGACCATGACCGAGAAGCTCGCCTCGGTGGGAATCCTGTCGGCAGGCGTGGCGCATGAGATCAACAATCCGCTGGAGATTATCTACAATCATCTGAACTACCTGAAGTTTAACATCGGAACGGAACAGGCGGGCGAAACCATTGAGTTCATAGAAGAGGAGCTGGAGGATATCAGACAGATCGTGAGTAATTTGATCTCCTTTTCCGACCGCACCCGTGTGGTGATCGAAGAGGTCGACATCAATGAGCTCATTTCTTCCATCATCGCCTTGCTCGGCATCGATGCACGACGTCGGAACATCGACATCGGCTTTTTGCCCGCCGACCGTCCGGTGGTCATCGAAGCCAGGAAAAACGAGATAAAACAGGTCATTCTGAATCTATTCAGGAACAGCTTCGAAGCCGCTGAAGGAGGCGGCTGCATCCGTATCAGAACCGATATGTTTGAGGAGCGCGGAAGGAGGATAGCCCGTATCCGTTTCATGGACGATGGTTGCGGCATCCCCGAAGAGAATCTGGGAAACGTTTTTCTGCCCTTTTATTCGTCAAAGTTCGGCAAGGACGCCAATATGGGACTGGGACTCTCCGTGAGTTACGGCATCATCAGCAAATACGACGGTTCGATCACGGTGAGAAACAGGGCCGGGAGAGGGTGCGAATTCACCATCCAGCTTCCCTGTCTGCGGTGCGTAGGCGCATGAAGGGGACGGGACCGTGGATCAGACGGAGCCGACTTCGCCCCTGACGCGCGTCATTTGCTTTTCCGGCGCTGCGTGGATTCGCGTACGATGAGCTTCGGCTCCAGCATGAGCGTGTCGGCCGCCACCTCGGTATCTCCTTCGGTGAGCCCCGAGAGGCTGAGAAGTTTGCGCACTGAGAGCTCTCCGAGCTTGTAGAAATCCTGTTCCACGGTAGTCAGGGACGGGGTGAAGTAGAGAGACTCCGAAATGTTGTCCATGCCGGCCACGCCGAGCTGCTCGGGAACGTTCACTCCGGCCTTCCAGGCTTCGTGCAGCACGCCCAGAGCCATCTTGTCGTTGGCCGCGAAGATTGCGTCCATTTCCGGGTATTTTCTCATGAGCTGCATGTAGCCCTCCCTGCCCGAGGACGGTGACCAGTCTCCTTCTGCGTACGCGTCGTCCGGGGCGGCCATTCCCGCCTCCAGCAGGGCTTGCCGCCATCCCCGCTTGCGCTCGAGAGCCTCCCACCAATCCAAGGGGCCGCAGATGTGCGCGATATGCGTATAGCCTTGTTCTATGAGATGGCGCGTCATGTTGTAGCCGGCGGCGTAGTTGTCGACGGAAATGGTGATGGGGGCCGCCAGCGGATTCCCTTTGAGAAACACGATCGGAGGCGTCTGGCTGGGGAGGTTGCGTTGCAGGGTCGTCCAGTTCGTGCCCACCTGGGGCGCGGCGCAGATGATTCCCCGAACCTGCTGGGCCGTCAGCGATTGGACAAAGGCCGGGACGTCTTCGCAGTTGAACGACGGCGTCGCCTTGAGTATCAGATTGAAGCCCCGTTCCTCTGAGGCCCGGGCCACGCCGTTGAGCGTCGTGGAAATGCCCTTGTATCGCATGCCGGAAATGATCACGCCCAGCGAATTGCTTTGCTTGCGCATTCCCCGCGCCAGGAAGTTCGGCTGGTAATTCATCTGCTTGATGATGGCCTGCACCTTTTCCCGGGTGGCCTCGGACACGTCCGAGCGGTTGTTCAGCACGCGGGAGACGGTCTGTATGGAAACGCCACAGGCCCTGGCGACATCTTTTATGGTGACCTTTTGGTTGGCGGATCTTTTTTTCATGATGTTTCCCTACTCTTTTTGTTGTTTTTTGTGAAGCAAGTCATGGTTTTTCGGGAAATTGCCGTTAACGTTAACAATTTATTTGAGACATTTGTCGGGCCGAAGGGCGGAGCAGGCGCTGCGCCGGTCAAGGAAGTCCTTCAATATACCAAAGAATGGCCCTGAAAGGCTTTTTCTCGAGGGAGTGAAGAATTTCTCCGAAGGTATTGACATATTGTTTCCAATGATCTTTAATGCGAACTAATTTTCGTGAACGTTCACGTAAACTGTGCAACGAGGATAGTACACCATGATAAGTTTCGACCAGTATGAAATTTGGTTTGTCACAGGAAGCCAGCATCTGTATGGACCGGAAACTCTTGTGCAGATTGCTGAAAATTCTAAAAATATAGCAGCATATTTTGATACTTGCGAAGATTTGCCGGTGAAAGTCGTATTCAAAAGCGTTGCATCATGTGCCGAAGACATTTCGATTCTATGCAAAGAAGCAAATATTTCAAAGAAATGCATAGGGATTGTCTGTTGGATGCATACATTTTCCCCGGCAAAGATGTGGATTTCAGGACTCTTGGAGCTTTCAAAGCCTTTGCTGCACCTCCATACCCAGTATAACAGAGAAATTCCATGGAAGGAAATAGACATGGATTACATGAATCTGCATCAGTCGGCCCATGGCGACAGGGAGTTCGGATTCATGGCGGCCCGCCTGCGCGTGAGTCGCAAGGTCGTGGTCGGCCACTGGAAAGACGACGGCGTGAGGCATGAAGTCGGCGTCTGGATGAGGGCGGCTGCTGCTGTCGCGGATTCTCGTACTGCAAAAGTGGCCAGGTTCGGCGACAATATGCGCGATGTGGCGGTGACCGAGGGGGACAAGGTCGAAGCTCAGGTCCATTTTGGATACGAAGTGCACGGGTTCGGCGTGGGTGACCTCGTCGAGCACGTGGCGGCTGTTTCCGAGAACGATATCGAGGACCTGACCGCGCGCTATCTGGAAGAGTACGTCGTTGAGCCGAACATGCACAAGACTGCCAAGTACTCCCAACTGCGGGAGGCTGCGAGGATCGAGGGAGGGATGCGTTCCTTCCTCCGGGACGGAGATTTCAAGGCGTTCACCACCACCTTTGAAGACCTGCACGGACTTGCCCAGCTTCCCGGTCTGGCCTGCCAACGGTTGATGGCCGAAGGCTACGGCTTCGGGGCGGAGGGAGACTGGAAAACCTCCATGCTGGTGCGTTCGATGAAGGTCATGGGGGCGGGGCTTTCAGGCGGCACCTCCTTCATGGAGGACTACACGTACCATTTGCCCGAGGGCGGTCCCGACCTGGTTCTGGGCGCCCACATGCTTGAGGTTTGTCCCTCCATCGCTTCGGACACACCTTCCCTCGAGCTTCATCCGCTGTCCATCGGCGGCAAGGCGGATCCGGCCCGGTTGCTGTTCACCGCCCGCCAAGGCCAGGCGGTCAACGCCACCATCATTGACCTGGGAAACCGGTTCCGGATGTTGAGCAACACTCTGGATGTGGTGGAAGCTCCGCAGGAACTGCCCAAGCTGCCTGTGGCCAGTGCGCTTTGGAATCCGCACCCGGACTTGAAGACGTCCGCCGCTGCCTGGATTCACGGCGGCGGAGGACATCATTCCGGTTTCAGCCAGTCCGTCACCGTGGAGCATCTTCGCGACTACACGGATATGCTGGGTTTGGAGTTGCTGGAAATCGACCGGTCTACGGAATTGATGGAATTCAAACGTCGCATAAGAACCAATGCCGTTTATTTCGCATTGGATGGAAGGAGGTAAGCTTTTGTATTTATTGGGTTAATGTAACCTTTTAACAAGGAGATGGAGTAGTGAAGGCAAGAAGATTGCATTTTGTGATCCTGTTGATGGGGGTATTTCTTTTGGGGGCAGGTTATGCCCATGCCGCCCAGACCATCGGCGTGGCCATGCCCACGAAGTCCTCACAGCGCTGGATCGATGATGGGAACAACATGGTGAAGTATTTGGAGGCCATGGGATATGACACGGACTTGCAGTACGCGGAAGATGTCATTGAGAATCAGCTGTCTCAGATCGAAAACATGATCGTCAAGGGCGTTGATGTTCTCGTCATAGCCTCCATTGACGGCGAAACGCTTTCCGACGTTCTTCAGCAGGCGCATGACATGAAGATTCCCGTCATCGCCTATGACCGTCTGATCAAAAAATCTCCCAACGTCGACCTCTATGCCACCTTCGACAATTTTCAGGTCGGCGTGCTCCAGGCCCGCTACATCGAGGATACCCTCGGCCTCAAGCAAGGCAAGGGCCCCTTCAACATCGAGCTGTTCGGCGGTTCCCCGGACGACAACAACGCCTACTTCTTCTATGACGGCGCAATGAGCGTGCTGCAGCCCTATATCGACAGCGGCAAGCTGGTGGTACGCAGCGGGCAGATGGGCATGGACAAGGTCTCCACCCTGCGGTGGGACGGCTCCGTTGCCCAGGCTCGCATGGACAACCTTCTCAGCGCCTTCTACACCACCGAAAAGGTGGATGCCGTCCTGTCGCCGTATGACGGACTGTCCATAGGCATCCTGTCTTCCCTCAAGGGCGTCGGTTACGGAACCCCCGAGCAGCCCATGCCGGTGGTCACCGGACAGGACGCCGAGATTCCCTCCATCAAGTCCATCGTGGCCGGTGAACAAACGCAGACCGTGTTCAAGGATACCCGTGAACTGGCCAAGGTCGCGGCCGAAATGGTCGACAAGCTGTTGAAGGGCCAGAAACCGCCTGTCAACGATACCAAGACCTACGATAATGGCGTGAAGGTTGTTCCCTCTTTCCTGTTGGTGCCCTACAGCGTGGACAGGAGCAACTGGGAGGAAGTCCTGGTGAAGAGCGGCTATTACGACAGGAAACAGATCGTCGAATAGGAACCGGCAGGGCCTGATCGTTTTCAGGCCGATTTTTTGGTGTCGGCCGGGGTTCCTTTGCCCCGGCCGCTTCGAAAAAGGTTCTCGATCCGTTTCGCAGTGCCACGGGGCGGAATTCAACCAGAGCAAGGGCGTTTTCATGTCAGACTTCATTCTAAGCATGTGCGGGATCACCAAAACCTTTCCGGGGGTCAAGGCGCTGGACAACGTGAGCCTTGATGTGCGGCAGGGAGAGATTCACGCGCTGGTGGGCGAGAACGGCGCGGGCAAGTCCACCCTGATGAAGGTGCTCAGCGGCATCTATCCGCACGGCGATTATTCGGGTGAAATCACCTACCAGGGAAATGAGTGCCGGTTCCGGGAAATCAGCGATAGTGAAAAAGCGGGAATCGTCATCATCCATCAGGAGCTTGCCCTGATTCCGTACCTCTCCATTGCGGAAAATATTTTTCTGGGCAACGAGCAGCAGCGCGGCGGCGTTATCGATTGGCTTTTGACCTACAGCAAGGCGCAGGAGCTTCTGGACATGGTCGGCCTTGATGAATCACCAGGCGCCAGGGTCACCGACATCGGCGTCGGCAAACAGCAGCTGGTGGAAATCGCCAAGGCTCTGTCGAAAAAGGTCCAACTGCTCATTTTGGACGAACCAACGGCGACCCTCAACGAGCAGGACAGCGAAAAGCTTCTGAAGCTCCTGCTGGAATTCAAGAAACAGGGTATTTCCTCCATCCTGATCTCCCACAAACTCAATGAGGTGGAGCAGGTGGCGGATTCCATCACCATCCTGCGGGACGGCGCGGCCATTGAAACGCTGGATTGCAGGAGTGGGGAGATCAATGAAGAGCACATCATCCGGGGCATGGTGGGTCGCGATCTCACGCACCGCTTCCCGGAACGCGACGCGCACATCGGCGAGGTGGTGCTGGAAATACGGGACTGGACCGTGAATCACCCCCTGCACGAAGGCCGGAAGGTCGTCGAGGACGTCAACATGACCCTGCGAAAGGGCGAGGTGCTCGGCATAGCCGGTCTCATGGGATCGGGCCGCACCGAACTCGCCATGAGCGTTTTCGGCCGTTCCTACGGTGTGCATGCTGCGGGCAAGGTCTTCATCAACGGCGAGGAGGCAGACGTCAGCACGGTCAGCAAGGCCATAGGCCATGGTGTGGCCTATGTCACCGAAGACCGCAAGACCTACGGCCTGCTTTTGGATCAGACCATCAAGGAGAACATCACCCTCGCCAACCTGGAGGAAGTGGCCAGCAGGCATGTCATCGACCAGAACCAGGAGGTTCTCTGCTCAAGTTCCTTTGTCGATCAATTCAACATCAAGTGTTCGGGCATTCTCCAAAAGGCGCTCAATCTTTCCGGGGGAAACCAGCAGAAGGTCGTGCTCAGCAAATGGCTCTTCGCCGATCCGGACATCCTCATCCTGGACGAGCCCACAAGGGGAATCGATGTGGGTGCGAAATACGAAATCTACACCATCATCAACCAGCTGGTGGAAGAGGGCAAGGCCGTCATCGTCATTTCTTCCGAACTGCCGGAAATTCTGGGGCTGTGCGACAGGATCTACGTGATGAGCGAAGGGCGGATCACCGGCGAATTGAATGCCGCCGAGGCTTCCCAGGAAGAAATCATGCGGCACATCCTGTAACATATTCGAGGTATTTTCATGTCCAGCATCATCGAAGCGTTCAAAAACAATATCCGCCAATACAGCATGCTTATCGCCCTGATCGCGATCATGCTTTTCTTCCAGGTCCTGACCGGCGGCATCTTGCTCAAACCGCTGAACATCACGAACCTGGTGCTGCAGAACAGCTACATCCTGATCATGGCCATAGGCATGCTGCTGGTGATCGTGGCGGGACACATCGACCTGTCCGTGGGGTCCATCGTCGCCTTTATCGGAGCCACTTCGGCGGTGATGATGGTCAATCTTCACATCAACGTGGGGGTGACCATCGTGGCCTGCCTGTTGCTGGGGGCTCTGATCGGCGCATGGCAGGGCTTCTGGGTTGCCTACATAAAGATCCCCTCCTTCATTGTCACCCTGGCGGGCATGCTGGTGTTTCGCGGGCTCACGCTTGTCATGCTCCAAGGCGCTTCGGTCGGGCCCTTTCCCAAGGCATTTCAGAAGATCAGTTCCGGCTTCATTCCGGATTTTTTCGGTGGCAAGGATGTGCACATAACGACCATGGTGATAGCGGTCTGTTTTCTGCTGGCCATCGTTTTTGTGGAGCTCCGCTCCCGCAGCAAGAAAATGGCGCTGGGGTTCGCCGTCAGCCCCAAACCCGTACTCATTTTCAAACTCCTGGGCATTTCCGCAGCCGTTCTCTACCTGTGCTCTCTGCTGGCCTCCTACAAGGGGCTGCCCAATGTGCTGGTCGTTTTGTTCTCCCTGACGGTGCTGTATGCCTTCATCACCACTCAAACCGTGACCGGCAGGCGCATATTCGCCCTGGGCGGCAATGAACAGGCCGCCAAGTTGTCGGGGGTCAAGACGCGCCGCCTTACGCTTCTCACCTTTGCCAACTTGGGCCTGCTTTCCGCCCTGGCCGGGCTCGTGTTCGCCGCCAGGCTCAATGTGGCGACTCCCAAGGCCGGGACCAGCTTCGAGCTTGATGTCATCGCTGCGTGCTTCATCGGCGGCGCTTCGGCCTCCGGCGGCGTGGGAACCGTCATCGGGGCGCTTATCGGGGCGCTGGTCATGGGGGTCATGAACAACGGCATGTCCATCATGGGCATCGGCATCGACTGGCAGCAGGCCATCAAGGGCATGGTCCTGCTCTTTGCCGTCTTCTTCGATGTCTACAACAAATCGAAAAACTAGGAATGCGAGGTGGACCCCATGGCAACGTATGTTCTTGGTCTCGATTACGGCACAGACTCGGTTCGGGCGGTTCTTGTGGATGTCTCGACAGGACGGGAGGCCTCGTCCCATGTTTTTCACTATCCGCGCTGGGCGGAAGGCAGGTATTGCGATGCAACGGAAAACCGCTTCCGCCAGCATCCCCTTGATTACCTTGAAGGGCTTGAGGCGGCCGTGCGCGGAGCCCTGGCCGCGGGGCCTGAGGATGCGGCCGGTCAGGTGGTCGGCATCAGCGTGGACACCACGGGCTCGACTCCCGTGGCCGTGGACGGGGAAGGCGTCGCCCTGGCGCTTCGGCCCGAGTTCGCCGACAACCCCAACGCCATGTTCATTCTCTGGAAGGACCATACGGCCATTGCCGAGGCCGCGGAAATCAATGCCCATGCAAAGGGCTGGGGCGGCGAGGACTTCACCAGCTACAGTGGCGGGGTGTATTCCTCGGAATGGTTCTGGTCCAAGATTCTGCATACCGTCCGGGAGGATGCCGCAGTCCGCGAGGCCGCGTGGTCATGGGTGGAGCATTGCGACTGGGTTCCCGCCGTACTGACCGGAAACACCGCGCCCGCCGAAATGAAGCGCAGTCGATGCGCCGCGGGTCACAAGGCCATGTGGCACGAGCAGTGGGACGGATTGCCGAGCGAGGAGTTTCTGTCCTCCCTTGACCCGCTCCTGGCCGGTATGCGGGAGCGTCTGTACCGCGATACCTATACCGCCGATCTCAGGGCGGGAGGTTTGAGCGCGGAATGGGCCGAAAAACTTGGCCTGCGTCCAGACATCGCGGTGGGCGTCGGCGCCTTCGATGCGCACATGGGAGCGGTCGGCGGCGAGATAGCGCCTTACAGCCTGGTTAAGATTATCGGGACCTCCACCTGCGACGTGCTCCTGGCTCCGGCCGAAGAACTTGGGGATACTCTTGTGCGGGGCATTTGCGGTCAGGTGGACGGTTCCGTCATGTCGGGCATGGTCGGCCTCGAGGCCGGACAGTCGGCTTTCGGAGACATCTATGCCTGGTTCAAGAGCCTCCTGCTCTGGCCCATGGGGCTGGCGCGGGAAAGCGCCGTCCTCGATGCAAAGGCCTGCGCAGCCCTTGAACTGGAGATTGCGAACAGGCTCATCCCCGCCCTGAGCGAAGCCGCATCCGCCATTCCGGCCAGGGAGACGGCCGAGATCGCCATCGACTGGCACAACGGCAGGCGGACTCCATTTGCCAATCAGGCGCTCAAAGGGGCCATCCTCGGGCTGAACCTCGCCAGTGACGCCCCCAGGATTTTCCGGGCGCTGGTGGAGGCTACGGCCTTTGGCGCCCGGCTGATCGTCGACCGGTTCCGCGAGGAGGGCGTGCCCATCAGGGAGGTCATCGCCATCGGAGGTGTAGCCAAGAAGTCGTCCTTTGCCATGCAGGTGCTGGCCGATGTGCTGGATATGGAAGTCAAGGTGGGCAAGTCCGAGCAGACCGTAGCCTTGGGCGCGGCGATGTTCGCAGCCACCGCCGCCGGAGTTTTTCCCTCGGTCACGGAAGCCCAGAAGTCCATGGGCAACGGCTTCGACGCCGTGTACCGTCCCGATCCGAAAACCGTTCCGTTCTACCGGGAGATGTTCGGGAAATACCGTGCGGCGGGCGAGTTCATCGAAAGCAGTCTTACGGAGTAGGTCATGGGACGATATAGCGAAATCAAGCGGGAAGCCTTTGAGGCGAACGTGCAGATCCCGGTTCTGGGGTTGGCCATTTATACCTTCGGCAATGTCAGCGCCTTTGATCCCGATATGGGGGTGTTCGCCATCAAGCCGTCCGGGGTGCCCTATGAGGCACTGAAGCCGGAGCACATGGTGGTTGTCGATTTGGACAATCAGGTGGTGGAGGGAGATTTGCGGCCTTCCTCGGATACCAACACCCATTCGGTGTTGTACAAGGAATTTGATGGAGTTCGGGGGGTTGCCCATACGCACTCCACCTATGCAACGGCCTGGGCGCAGGCGCAGAGGCCCATTCCTGTTTTCGGAACGACCCACGCCGACCATCTTGCCCGTGAAGTGCCGTGCACCTCGGTCATGAGCGACGAGATGATCGCCGGAAACTACGAGACCGAGACCGGCAATCAGATTCTTGAGGCCTTCGGAGGGATATCCCCCGCAGAGGTGGAGATGGTCCTGGTGGCGTGTCATGGCCCGTTCACCTGGGGAGCGACTGCGGAAAAGGCCCTCTACAACAGCGCAGTGCTCGAGGAGATAGCCCGGATGGCCCTGCTGGCCCACCTGGTGAATCCCGATGTTCTGCCGTTGAAATCCGCATTGATCGACAAGCACTATCAGAGAAAGCACGGCAAGAATGCGTATTATGGCCAATAGGGCGGGCCGAAGCGAAATCGGTTTTGTCCATGAAACCAAAGAGCCACGGTAAATGCCGTGGCTCTTTGGTTTTTATTTTTTCGGAGAAGGCCGAAAAGCGTCTACAGATAGGCCCGGGCCACCTGGCTGCGCAGGGTCTCGGTGAGGCTGGCCTCCGACGTTTGGAAGTCGCGGGCCGAGTGCACTTCCTCGACCCGGCCGTGGTGGTAGACCACAATGGTCTCGGCAAAGGCCTCCACCTCGTCGGAATCATGGGTGACCATGATCAGGGGGATGTCGAAGTCCTTGAGGGCGCGGGACAGCTCCCGGCGCATCCGCACGCGCAGCGGCTGGTCCAAAGCGCTGAAGGGCTCGTCCAGAAGCAGCAGTTTGGGCGATGTGGCCAGGGCTCGGGCCAGGGCGGTGCGTTGTTGCTGACCGCCGGAGAGGGCGGCGGGTTTCTGGGTGGCGAGGGCGGCCAGGCCGAAAACCTCCATGAGCTCTTCGATGCGTTCCCCTTCTCTGTGACCGAGCCTGCCGAACAGGGGTTTGAGCCCGAAGCCGATGTTTTCCCGTACGCTCAGATGCGGGAACAGGGCGTAGTTCTGAAACACGTAGCCCACCTTGCGTTGTCTGGTGGGCACGTTGATGCCTGCCGCCGAGTCGAAGAGCACGTCGCCGTTGATGCGGATGCACCCTTCGTCGGGACTGAGCATGCCGGCGATGGAGCGCAGGGTCAGGGTTTTACCCGACCCGGACGGGCCGAAGAGCACGAGGGCCCGGTCCGTGGTGGAGAACTGTGAGCGGAGGAGAAATTCCTTTTCTCCGCTACGCAGGCGTTTGACGATGTCTACTTCGATTTTCATGAACGGCCGATCCGGTCTCTAGGGTTTCTTGAAGCCGCGTTTTTTCAGCAGGGCGGCGCCCTGGTCGCTGCGGACAAAGGCGACAAACGCCTTGGCAAGGTCCGGAGCGGACGATTCCTTGAGCACGGCAATGGGATAGGTCACGGTTTTTTCCAGCGGCACTTCCTCGATGATGCGGACCTTGTCCCCGGCCTTTACTGCGTCAGTGCGGTAGACGAAGCCGCAGTCCACCTCGCCGCGGGACAGGTAGTCCAGCACCTGGCGCACGGATTCGGCATAGATCATTTTCGGGGTCAGGGACTTGAAGACGCCTTTCTTTACGAGCGCGCCCTTGGCGTACTGTCCGGCGGGCACGGTTTCGGGAGTGCCGATACCGATGCTCTTCACTCCTGCGCCGGACAGGGCCTTGAGAGTCTTGACCCCGGCCGGGTTGTCGGCGGGCGTGGCCAGCACCAGCGAGTTGCGGGCAAAGACCGCTGCGTCGGCCTTGTTTACGAATCCGTTTTCAACGGCCTTGTTCATCCATTTCGGGTTGGCCGAGGCGTACACGTCGGCGGGTGCTCCCTGTTCGATCTGGCGATAAAGCGCGCCCGAGGATGCGAAATTCATGACCACGTCCACGCCGGGATGGGCCTTTTCAAAAGCGGGTTCGATGTCGCTGAAGGCGTCGGTCAGGCTGGCCGCGGCCGAAACGATCAGCTCCCGGGCCTGGGCCGTATGCGCGATGCCGACACCGAAGGCGAGGAGGGAGAGGAACAGCGAAAAGACGATACAGCGTTTCATGGGGATCTCCTGAAGGTTGTGTTAATGACGTGGTTTCAGCAGTTTGCTCGTGGTCACCAGAATGACCACGCAGACAATGCTGATGATCAGCACCAAAGTGTTGGCCAGGGCGTTGTTTCCGGCTTGGACCGCTGAATAGACGGCCAAGGAGAGCGTCTGGGTCTTGCCGGGCAGGTTGCCCGCGACCATGAGAGTGGCTCCAAACTCCCCCATGGCCCTTGCAAAGGCGAGCATCCCTCCGGAGAGGACTCCACGAAACGCCAGCGGGAGGGAAACTCGCAGGAACACGGCCAATTCCCCCTGCCCCAAGGTCCGCGCGGCGTTTTCATACTGAGCCCCCACTCCTTCGAGGGCCGCCCTGGCCGATTTGAACACCAGCGGAAACGCCACCACCGTGGCGGCGATGACCGCCCCCTGCCAGGTGAACATCAGGGTGACGCCGAAGGTCTCCTGAAGCCAGTGGCCGATGATGCCGCGCCTGCCGATGAATACCAGCAGGTAGTAGCCGAGGACCGTGGGCGGCATGACCATGGGCAGGGTGAAGACCGCGTCCAGAAAGTCCCGGCTGAAGAAATCCCGGCGCGAGAGAGCGTAGGCCGCGCCCACGCCCAGCACCAGCGCCCACAGGGTCGCAAGCCCCGCCACCTTGAGGGTCAGCAGGAGGGGAGTGAGAAACGCTGGGTCGGTGATGTTTATCCAAAGAAGGTTCATGCGTCTGGGATTCCAAGGAAGTTGTGATACATACGGGCACCGATGAAACCAAACAGTTTCTCATTCCTATGGATTGTCGGCTTGCTCGGCAAGTTCGTCACGCAAAGAGGATAAACCGTGACGAGGGACAATGACGTCCTGCCGGTGGCCGGAAGTCGTCTTTTGCGCTTAATCGGTTGCTTCCACGTTCTTCGAGAGGTACAAAAAACGGCCGTATCGCAAACGGTGATGGACAAAATGCGAAGTTTCGATTTTTCAAGCATGAGGATAGAGGCATGGCATTCCTTGACGACGAAAGTTACGAACGCCGGACTTTCGACCAGATCCACCTGGATGACGATCTTGAAGGTGTTTCCTTCTACAAGTGCGTTTTCAGAAGTTGCTCCTTCCAGTCAAGGCGGTTGGTTGAATGCGCTTTCGATGATTGCGAATTCGTCCAGTGCAATCTGTCGTTGCTCCAGAACGTGAGGTCGGTGCTCACGGGCGTGACGTTCACGGACTGCAAGTTGCTCGGGGTGGATTGGAGCAACCCCGGCGGATTCTTCTCGGCCTCCTACGAGGGATGCATCATGGAGAACAACGCGTTCACCGACATGAATCTCAAGCGGTTCCGGTTTGCCTCATGCATCCTGACCAGTTCCTCCTTCTACAACTGCCGGCTTCAGCACGCGGTCTTCGATGACTGCGATCTGTCGGAAACCCAGTTTTACCGCACCGATCTGAGTCATGCCGACTTCAGGACCTCGCGGAACTATTTCATGAACGTGGAGACCAACAAGCTGAACAAAACCCGGTACTCCCTGCCCGAGGCGGTCTCGCTTTTGGCCAATCTGGATATTGTGGTGGAGTGAAGCCTCGGAGTCAGTCGTTGTGGTTTGTTTTTCCGGCTGTTGGCCTGTTGGCTGAAGAGTAATTTCCAGGAGGTACATATGATGCGGAAGATCAATTTGGAAGATAAGTTCAGCAAGGTGACGGAGTACTGGTCCCCCCGGATTATCGGGGAATTGAACGGGCAGTACGTGAAGTTGGCCAAACTCAAGGGAGAAATGGTCTGGCATACTCATGATGACGAGGACGAGTTCTTTCAGGTCGTCAAGGGGCGGATCACGATACACCTGTCTGAAGAGAGTGTGGAGCTTTCGGAAGGGGAATGTTTCATCGTCCCCAAAGGGACGGCCCATATGCCGGAAGCGTCGGAAGAGGCGCATGTCATGCTGTTCGAACCGAAGAAAACCGCTCATACCGGAACCACGAAGAGCGATCTGACTGTCGCGATCGAGGATCAGGAATGGATATAGGCGACAGGTGATTGAAGAAAAGAAGGGCCCCCGCATTTGCGGGGGCCCTTCTTTTCTTCCCTTGTGGGTCTGTCGGCCGGCAGCCGGCAGCTCAGTCGACGGAGCTTCCGTGCTTGGCCAGCCCGGCCAGGGAGGTTTCGCGGTAGCCGCATTTCAGGTCGCGGCCGGTCTCTTTCATGGTCTGGACCACCTGGTCGAAGCTGATGCGGTGGTCGCCGTCCGTGAACAGGGTGTATTCCGCCGCGTTGATGGCCCGGATGGCCGAGACCGCATTGCGCTCGATGCAGGGCACCTGCACGTAGCCGCCGATGGGATCGCAGGTCATGCCCAGATGGTGCTCCAGGGACATCTCGGCCGCATAGTCGATCTGCATGAGCGTGCCGCCGAAGAGATAGGCGGTCATGGCTCCTGCCATGGCGCAGGCCGTGCCCACCTCTCCCTGGCAGCCTACCTCGGCTCCGGAAATGGAGGCGTTCTCCTTGACCAGATTGCCGACGAGCCCGCCCACGGCCAGACCGCGCAGGATCTCGTTTTCGCCCAGGTCGTAGTCTTCCCGCAGCGAACGCAGCACCGCGGGCACGAGGCCGGCCGAACCGCAGGTGGGGGAGGTGACGACCCTGCCGCCCGAGGCGTTCTCCTCGGACACGGCCAGGGCGTAGGCAAATGTTTTACCCGTGCTGCGCAGCCTGCCCGACTGGATGCGGGCCTTTTTGAAGAATGCGTTGGCCTTGCGCGGATAGCGCAGATCGCCGGGGAGCACGCCCGTGCGGTCCAGGCCGTGTTCGATGGATTCCTGCATGACCTGCCAGATGTCCGTCAGGAACGGCCACAGCTCCGGCCCTTCGTGTTCCTCCACATACTGCCACAGCTCCATGTTTTCGGCCCGGCAATGGTCCATGATGGCCGTGAGCGTGGTGTGCGGATAGAGGGAATCCGCGCCCCTGTTGGGAGAGTCGGCCTCGGCGATGGTGCCGCCGCCCACGCTGAAGACCTCCCAGGTGACTACCGGGTATTCCGACTCGTCCAGGGCCTCGAAGAGCATGCCGTTGGTGTGGAAGGGGTGCACCTCGTCCGGTTGCCAGATGATCTCGGTGCGCTCGGGGCCAAGCGTCTGTTCGATGATCCAGTCCGTGAGGTGCCCCTTGCCCGTGGCGGCCAGGCTGCCGAGCAGGGTCACCCGGTACCGGCCAGCCGCCGGGGTACGTTTCATAAATTCCTTGGCCGCCTTCTGCGGGCCCATGGTGTGGCTGCTGGAGGGGCCGTTGCCCACTTTGTAGAGTTCTTTCAGGGAATCCATTTTCAGCTCCATACGGAAAGGGAAGAGGCTGCCCGGCGTGTCGAACCGCGCGGGCCGGACAGCCTCAGGGTGTACTGTTGAATTGCCTAACCGCTGGGTTACGGCTGTCGCATGACTTTTTCAAGGATCTCCACAAAGAAGGAAGCTCCCACCAGGATGGCCTGGTCGTTGAAGTCGTATTTGCTGTTGTGGATCACGGGCGAATCCTCGCCGTTGCCCACCCACACGAAGCATCCCTTGGTCCTTTGCATGAAGAAGGCATAGTCCTCGCTGCCCATGGCCGGGAGTTCTCCGGTGAGCACGTTTTCCTCGCCCACCACGCGGGCTGCGGCCTTCATGGCCGGCTCGGGCGTGGAGTTCCTCAGCACCGGATGCTTGCGGTGGTAGGCGAACGAGGTCGACACCCCGTACATGGCGGCGATACCATCGGCCAGCTTGCCCAGGGATTCCTCGATGAGGTCCTGGACATGGGCGTCCGTGGTACGCACGTTGCCGCGTATGACCACTTCGTCCGGGATGATGTTGTAGGCGCTGCCGCCATGCACCTGGGTGATGCTGATGACGGCCTTGTCGTGGGCCGAGACTTTGCGCGGGATGACGGTCTGCGCGCCCTTGATGAAGTCGGCCACGGCCGCGAAGGGCTCCACACAAAGGTGGGGCACGGAGGCGTGACCGCTCCTGCCTCGGATGACCAGGTCGAAGCGGTCTTCGGAAGCCATGCAGGCGCCGGGATGGACCACGATCTGATTGACGGCGTAGCCCGGCCAGTTGTGCAGGCCGAACATGAAGTCGATGTCGTGCTTTTCGAACAGTCCGTCTTCAATGACTTCAAGGGCGCCGCCGAATCCTTCTTCGCCGGACTGGAAAAGAAGGAGCACCGTACCGTCGAACCCCCGGTGGTCAGACAGGTAGCGGGCGAACGCCAGCATGATGGCGGTGTGGCCGTCATGCCCGCAGGCGTGCATGCGTCCCTCCACCTGGGAGTGGTAGGGCAGCCCGGTCTCCTCGGCGGTCTCCAGGCCGTCCATGTCCGCACGGAAGGCCACGGTCTTGCCCGGGCCGCGCCCTTCGATCTTTGCCAGCAATGAATTGACGCCGATGTCTTCGTAGCCGATGCCGAAGCTGTCCAGCTTCTCCTTGACAAAGGCCGCAGTCTCGACGGTTTCCAGTCCAATTTCCGGATGGGCGTGCAGGTGCCGTCGGATGCTTTTCAGCGCTTCAAAACAAGCCTCGATTTCAGGCTTCAGGTTCATTTAGATTTCTCCGAGGAATTTCAGCACGACGTGGGCGATACCGGCGGAGGCCACATAGGTGCCGGTCATGACGAACAGGCTGACCACCACGATGCGCCATCCGGTCTTTTTCAGGGCGGGCAGGTCCTTGCCGATTCCCACACCTGCGTAGGCGAGGATGGGGGTGGTCAAGGCCAGGAAGTTCACCTTGGACACCCAGGCCGCGACGGTATCGTTGCCCGGAAAACCAGGCATGGTAATGATCATGCCTATGGTGATGACATAGAGGACGGTGGGGAGTTTGTAGACGTACCGATGGGCCAGCACGCCGAGGATACATATGCCGGCGAGCACGGCCATGCCGGGCAGGGCCTCGATGATGCCGAAGCCGTAGCCGATCCGGTTGCCCACCAGAGTGATGGCGGCGACGATCAGAAGCACGATTGCCGATTCAATAATCTTGTTCATGGGTTATGCCTCCTGAGTGACGCCGTACTTGATGCGGTACAGGATTTTGTAGAGCTTGTTGGACAGGGGCAGGGCGATGAGCATGGACATGTACACGCCGTCCAGGCCGGACAAGGTGTTGCTGGCCACGCCAAAGGCCTGGATTTTGTCCGCCATGTCCGGGTAGATGGCCGAGAGGCTGCCTATGGTGGCGGTCATCATGCTGGCCGAGCCCACGCCGGAGGCCATGGCCAGGGCATAGGGGTGGAACCAGTTCAGGATGCTCAGGAGGGAGGCGGTCAGGCCGAAGAAGATGGTGCCGAAGACGGTGCCGCAGATGTAGACGCCCATGACGCCGCGGCCTTCGGCGGAATCAAGGCCGTAGATGTCGCCGATGAGGGCCACGTTGGGCTCGCGGGCAATGGAATGGGCGGCACCGACGGCTTCGCGTTTCAGTCCCAGGAACATGGCGATGGGAATGCCGATGAGTAGGGTGCCGATGTTGCCGAATTCCTGCAGAATGAGGGCCGGGCCGGCTTTGAGGATTTCGAAGAATTTCGGGCCGACGAGGGTGCCGTACCGGGCCATGAGCAGCATGAGGGTCAGGCCGACCAGGGCGCTGGCGTGATCCATGTCCCTGTCGTTGACCACCTTCAGGAATTTCGGTCCCAGGCAGGCGCCGATGATCACCGCATAGAGCATGGGGATCAGCACCAGCTTGCCTGGCCCGATGTCGAATTTGAGTATGCCCACCAATTCGGAGGCGGCCACCAGCGCGAGCACGAGCAGGTGTATTTTCACGTTTTTGATTGCGTTTAACATTATTTACTTCCTACAATTTGAAATAATTGCATTTTGATTGCATCAGCTTGTTTTGCCTCCCATGCGGGGCAGGCGGTTCCTCACTGTGCCGATGCGCTTCCTTGAGAACAAAAACTCCTACGAAGCCCCCTCTTTTGTTCGTGGCGCAGTCCTCCTTTCTTTGTGTGGACGGATTGTTTCGGACATTTCGGCCATGTCATAAACATGTCCGAAAATGTCCATAAAATTATCCCTTAAATGGTTATCCTTACAAGGTTTTTCGGACGGCCCACCTGGTGCGAGTTTTCCTTGCCCACCAGGGTCGCGTGGCCGCTGTCCAAAAATTTCTTGAGCACCCGGCGGGCGCTGCGTTCGCCGATGCCCAGGCAGGCGGCGAGGTCGCCCGAGTCGAAAATGTTTTTGCCCGTCTTGTCCATGATGGCCCGGATGCGGTCCACATAACTGGGGCTGATGCCGATCTCCCCGGCGATGCGCAGCAGGGTGCTGTCCTCGATGCGGGTGCGGTAGTGCAGTTCGTCGCGGTCGCCCAGAGGGCCGTGAATGTGATCACCGTGCACCAGGAACACGCCGCCTTGGGGCAGCCTGCGGCCGTGGGACAGGGCTTTTTGAGCGGATTTTTCGGCCTCGAAGGCAGTGGAACCGATGCCGATGCCCGAGGAAATGCGGATGTTGTTGGCCCGTCCCCAGTCCAGAAGGCGGCTGAACATGTCCAGGTGCACGGGGCTTTCGATGACTCCGCGGGTGGAAAAGATGGCGTATTCGCGCTTGCCTATGTTGAACAGGCTACCTTGGATGGCGCGCACGTAGTCGAGCAACTCCAGGAAAAAACGGCCTTCGTCCTTCATGCGATCGTACTGGTTCACTGCGTGCTCTTCACTACGGTGCAGGTTCACGATCTGGATGGCGATACCCGCGGATCGCAGGTCGTGGGCAGCGATGTCTCCCAGCAGGTGCGTCACGGTTTCGCGGACCTGCAGAGCGCTGGGCAACATACGGAATACGGGGTGGCCGAGCTCCATCAACTCCTGATATACCGAGCCGAAACCGGAAATTGCCAGGTCTACCTCGCCGGATTCCAGGAGAGTGCGGTGCCACTCCAGGTATTCCTGTTCCCTGTGCTGTACGGTGAAGGGCATGGAGTGGACCTTGCCGAAGGTCATGCCGAACTCGCGGAGCACTTCGCGGAGCACCCGGTGGGTGACCACGTCGATGCTGATGCGACCGAAGGGCAGGCCGCTGCGCTGTATCTCGGAGAAGACGCGCATGAGGCTGTAGGCGCCTCGCTCGATCTGGGCGTATGGCTTGGAGACGACGCCCTTGGCCTTGGCCGCTTCCTGCACGCCGATGCCGGAGAAGAGCAGTCCGTCGCATTCGCTCTGGCTCTGCTCCAGCACTTCGTGGGAATCCTCGGTACGCTCGCGGATATAGGTCTTGAAGGTGATATTCGGAAAGAACCGTTTCACGGATTCCTGCATGACCTTCACCGAGTCCGAGGGGCCGATAAGGGCAATGGTTTCCTTCATGGTTTTGCCTGGCAGTGCGTCATGTCGGTTTTGCCTTTCCTGTCAGTTCGGAGAAAGTGTTGGGAAGAAATATTTCGGTCATGTCCAAAAAAAGACCGTAACCGATCGCACAATGCCGTTGAAAACAGGCTCTGTCAAGGGGAGCCGTTATCCCAGCGTATGAAGGAGGTCAGCAGGGTCGATTGCCGTGCCCATGCTTTCCAGCCCGGCAGTCGTATGTTTGAGAACCGTGCACTTTGTGTGCTCCGGCATGAAATGAAAGAGTTGGTTCATGGGGCGGCCGGTCAGGCGGCAGAGAACGGACCTGATGACTCCGGCGTGGGTGACGGCCAGTACGTTCTGCGGCATCGCAGCCAGGGTGTGCAGGGCGGCCAGGGCGCGGTCGGCCACATCGTTGAAGCATTCACCGCCCGGTGGGCGAAAGTTTGCGAAATGCTTTCCCCGTTCTTCGTAGCCTTCCGGGTCCATGGTGCGGACCTCCTCGAAACGAAGACCTTCCCAACTGCCCAGGTCGATTTCATCCAGTCCGGAAATGCGTTTCACTTCGAGGCCGAGCCGGGCTGCCAGGGGGGCTGTGGTTTCCACTGCCCTGCTGGACGGGCTGGAACAGAGAGTCCCTATGTCGGCGTCCCAAAGAGTTTGGGCCAGTTCCCGGGCCTGCCGTTTGCCGGTCTCGGACAGAGGCAGGGACGTGCGGCCGATGTATCGGCCCGAGCCTCCCTCGGTTTGGGCATGGCGCATGAGCACGATCACACCAACACCTCCCGGGCCAGGATCTCCGCAGAGTTTTTCATTTCCTGGTCGAGGCGGCTGCATATCTCCAGTACCCGTTTCAGGCGGGCCGTTATGGCATTTGCCGCATCAGGATCATGGCCGAACCTGTCCATCTTGGCCCTGTACCGTTCCTCCAGGGTGACGAAGGAGTTCCCCTGTACGAACTTGTCCGCTAGGAAGACGACCCCGGCTTCGGTGATGGGGCGTTCCGTTTCCGGGCTCATGTCGGAATGGGTCTCCACGATTGCCGCAGCAGCATGGAAACCGTGCGTACGCAGTCGGTCGGCCCCTATTTTTTCGTGATTGCGGAGGCCTTTGGCCAAGTCGTGTGTCAGGGCGGCTCCCAGAGCGAGGCCGGAACACAACGCCTGGTCAGCGGGGCGCTGCCGGTTCAGGGCGGAGCACAGTGCGTCGGCCACTCGGGCCACTGCCCGGCAATGGGCACGTGTGCCCTGCGGCAGGGAATACATGTCCCAGAGCTGTTCGCACTCGGCACGGCACGGATAGCGGGCGTCCGCCAGTCCGCAGGCCAGGGTGTAGTCGGCGGGACGGTCCAGGTCGTGCACCGTGCCGAAGTCGGCCACATCCAGGTCGCGTGCTCCGGATTCGTACCTGTCCAGCACGGCGCGTAATCCTCCGTTGCCGTCGTGTTCAAGGATTGCGGGCAACAGCCTGCTGCTGATGACGGGTGGGTGGCCGCGTTCTTTCCGGAAACGCGGGTACAGGATGTCCGGCTTGGTGTGTCGGTATTCGTCCACGAGGCGAGCCACTGTTTCGGGCCGTAGCAGAGGGATGTCCACGGGCAGGACCATGAACGCCTCGATGTCGTCAGGCAGGGCTGCGACGCCCGTGAGCATGGAGGAAAACATGCCTTGCTCGTAGTCCGGGTTGTGCACTGGGACGGCCTTGGCCTGTTCAGCCGCAGCGGCGACATCTTCGGCGCGGTTGCCCGTGACCACGTAGACTCTGGAAATGTTGTTTTTCTTGAAAAGCGCCACGCATCGGGACAGAACTATATCCTTGCCCAGAGGGAGCAAAGGCTTGAACCGCCCCATGCGGGTGGAGAGCCCCGCTGCCGGGATGATGGCTGCGAACGTGTTCATGGATTACGGCTCCGTGGTCAGCAGACGTCGTTTGCCCAGGCCGGGAACGGCCGGAGTCGTCGTGTTTCTGACTTTCACCGCCAGCTTCAGCGTTTTTCCGGCCAGGGCCGCCTGGACGGTCGGGATGTTTGTCAACGCGGTCCGCACCTTGTCGGCAGGACAGGCCGAGTCGCCGCAGACTTGTATGTGGAGTGTGTTTTTTGAGAACCAGGCCGTAAAGTCCCAGAGGCCGGGTAGGGCGTAGAGGGCCTTGCCGAGTGTGCTCAATGTGAGGGTACCGGTTTCCAGAGGCACGCCGCCGTGCATTCTTGTGATGAGTGGATCGAGCCTGCGCAGGGGGCTTCCACAGGCGCATTCTCCGGTCAGGATGCGGCCTCGGTCTCCGGTGCGGTAACGCAGCAGGGGCATGCCCCTGCGCATGGGGGTGGAAACAATTACTTCGCCGAAACGGCCGTCCGGCAGCAGGTTTCCGGTTTCGGGGTCCACGATTTCCACGAAGACGTCGGTTTCGCGCAGGTGCATGCCCCTGCCGTGTTCACATTCCACGGCTCCGCCAAGGCCGGTTTCGATCATGCCCCAGTGGCGGAATACGGTGCATCCGAACGCGTTTTTGGCGTTGAAGCATACCGCATCCGGTATTTCGTCCCAGCAGAACAGCACCGAGCGGATCATGTCTTTGGGAAGATCCCTTCGCTCCCATTCGCGGGTCAGCATGTTCACATGCGGCGGAGAACCAACGATGCAGGCAGCGCCTTCCTCCAGTAAATGATTCACGCCTGTGCGCGCATCCTCCAGCACGCCGTGGGGCACTGCCCGCGCCCCCGTCCGTTCCAAGGCCTCCATCAGCAATCGGCCCACGCCGCCGGGTCGCCCTCCGGGCATGAGCACCAGGGCTGTCTGGCCCGGCTCTACCAGGGGGCGCATGCCCCAGTCGAAATAATCCTTGGTGGCCTCAAGGTCCTCTTGGGTATGAAATACCCGCTTTGGGCTGCCCGTGGTTCCCGAACTTTCCAGGGTCACTACCCGGGCGATTTCATCCTGCGAGACACACAGGAACTGCTCGGGCGACCGGCGCAGATCGTCCGGGGTGATCATGGGCAGCCGCGCATACTCCTCGGTAGTCAGCGTGTCGGGTATGGGCGTTTTCCCGTAGAGCCGGGCATAGAACGGGCTGTGTGTGCGGGCGTGGAAAAGGGTTTCCCTGAGGCGCGCCATCTGCCACTGGAAGAGCTGGCGCCGGGTGGGGACGTCGTTGATTTCCGGCCAACCCATTCGGCGCACCAGCCAACGGTCAAGGATGGGATGGCTCATGGCATTTTCCCCGGTACAGGGTTTCGCCGTCCATGGAGGACAGGTTGTAGGCGCAGAAGGGGATGAGGCGTCCGTCTGGCGAGACGATATGGATGCAGCAGCCCTTGAGCCGTTCCAGGTCCAAGGTCCAGGCGTCCTGGAAGGCCATGGCCGAAACGGCCAGGGTGTGGGTGGCGGCACGGGCGATGAATCTGTCCAGGTCGTCCTTCGGCTGCGGCACTTCCGCAACCAAAGGCAGGGCCTTTTCGGGCGCGGCCCATTGGCGCTTTACGAAAGCTTTGGCCTTGTCGGCCCCTTCCTCTGCCGGACGCGGTGTGCAATCGCATTTGCCGCCGGACGAAAGTTTTTTCAGGGTGCGGTCTTCGGCGACCATGTAGTTGGCGTGGCAGGAACAGTGCGAATGTTCGCAGCCCGGAGGCAGAAAATGATCGGCGCGGATGGAACCTTTCGTCTGCTGCTCCAGAAGTCGCATGAGTTCGGGCAGGGTGATGCGCTGCACGTCGGCCGGGGCCTCGGGATAGCGGCCGAAATAGCTCACCGGTTGAAAGTGCACCCCGCGTACTCCCGGAGAGTTTTGCGCGGCCAGATCCACGACGGCCCCCAGGTTGTGATCGTTGATGCCCGGCACCACCGTGGGCACCAGTACGATGCCGACACCCGCCCTGGCCAGGTTTTCGATGGCCGCGAGTTTGTCCTTCAGCAGGGCTTTGCCCCGCAATGCCGTGTAGATGGCATCCTCGGTGCCGTCGAACTGCAGGAATACGGAATCCAGTCCTGCTTTGGCCAGGGTTTCCGCATATCCCGACTTGCGACCCAGGCGCAAGCCGTTGGTGTTCAGTTGTACAAAGGGAAAACCCTTGTCCTTGGCCATGCGGATGAGGTCGGCCAGATCCTTGCGCATGGTGGGTTCGCCACCGGAAAGTTGGATGTTGCAGAATCCCGAAGCCAGCTTCACCCGGTCCAGCAGGCGGTCGAACTCTTCCTGTGTGGGGTCGGCGGGGGCCAGTTTGCCGGACGAGGCGAAACAAACCGGACAGCCCAGATCGCAGCGCCAGGTGATTTCGAATACGGCGGTGCAGGTGTGTTGCCGGTGGGCGTCGCACAAGCCGCAGTCCATGGGGCAGCCCTGGTCCACCTCCGTGAACGGCGTCTTGGGCTGCGAGGGGACTTTGGTGCGTGACCATTCCCGGAATCCGGGCAGACCGCGCCAGACAATGGTCTTGAACTCGCCGTGGGTCGGGCAGGTCTTGATCAGATAGGTGTCGTCATCCATGGTCTCGTGTCGGGCAGGGATGGGAGCCAGACAGACCGGGCACACACTTCTGGGAATACGGCTCATGATTGCGACTTATCCTTCCTCGCGCCCTTCGGCTGGATCGACCCCGTTGTTGAGCAGTATCCGGCGGACTTGTTCGGACGCGGCGGAAAGCAGCCCCCCGCACTTTACCTGGTCGGGTTGACCGCAGTCGCCGCCGAGGATGTCGCGGCAGGCGATGCCTCCATACTGGGCCGTAGCTTCGGTGAACCAGTCGTGCAGCGTTTCCTGCATGAGTGGCAGCTTGTGGTCGGCCTCCTCCATGTCCGTGCCTTTGCCTGTATACAGCCCGAGAACCGCAGCCGCGCCGAGGTAGACCCCACAAGGACCTGAACAGTCTCCGAACCCCATGCACAGCCCGGACGCCGCACGTATCAGGTCCGGATTTTCGCGTCCCATTTCATCAAGGGCAAGTTGGATCATGACCTGGCTGCAGCAATACCCCTTGCCCGCCAGTTCCAGAATTCGCAGTCCGCCGTCATCCAGCATGTTCGGATCCTCTCTTCTGAACGATCATCAAATAATAGCCGAGTCCCCTGCGGCCGCAGGAACAGGCCGGGGATTCGGCCCCTGCGGAAAACAGCAGCCGGGCCGCAAGTTGTTTGAGGCTGGCGGAGTGGTCTTCCTCCAGCAGGATTTCGAACCCGGCGCCATGCAGTGCCGAGCGGGTTTCATCAAGGGGAATCGCGCGGGCTGCACAGGATTTGTCGTCGGATTGGACGGAGTCTTTCGCGTACAGGTCGGAAAGGACCAGAAATCCGTTCGGCCGCAGCACCCGGTGAAATTCTTTGAGTCCGGATTTCGGGGATGGGAGTAGGGAGAGAACGCATTCACAAAAAAGTGCATGGAAGCTTCCGTCCATAAAGGGCAGTTCGGTTCCCAAGGCCTGTATGAGTCCGGTGTTTCGTTCGACCAGCTCAAGCTGCGAACTGCTCGGCTCCACGCCGAAGGCGCTGGCCCCGTAGCGGGAACGCAGCCTGCCGACCGTAGCTCCCAGGCCGCACCCCACATCCAGTACGCGCCAGCCCGGCAACAGGTTCATGAAGTTCGCGGCCCGGTCCGTGATGGTGAATCCTCCGGGCCGAAGTGTCCGTCCTGCGGCTTGGCGCAGCACCGGTTGTTCCCAGAGGGGGGACTGCACTATTTGTCCTCCAGCAGATGCTCCACCTGATTCATCTTGCCCAAAGCCAGATTCTCCGGAATGAGCACCATGTCGCATTTGGGGCAGACAGGCAGCTCCACGTTGAACAAGGAGTCGAGATATTCCAGCTCAACGGGAAGTTGTTCCAATTCGGCATTGCAGGTGTCGCATTTCCAGCCTGCGGCGTCCGCTTCCGGGACTTTGATTACGCTCATGATCCTGCTCCCCTGACGTGCATGCGGTGGCTCCATGTGTTGTGCACCAGGAAGCCGCCGTTCTTTTCCTCATATTCCACCCAGTAGGTGACGATGACCGGCCGGTGCGAAGCGAGAAAGTGTCCCGTCTCCTTGTGCACGAATCGTTTGCCGGTTTTTTGCGTTTGCAGCAGCACCTTCTGGACATCACCTTTGAGAATGCGGCGTTCCTCCATGTTTTGCAACGCCGTTTCCGTGAATTCGACTGCAACGGATTCAAAGGGGGCTTTTTCGGCCTGCCCTGCTTCCCGCCATAGGTCGGCAAGCAGCTTCTCCTTGAGCCGAGCCCGGTTTTCCCTGCGGGCCGAATAGCCCGGTGAGGGGCGCGCTCCGGCATTTTCCCTGCCGGGGTACAGAAGATCGTAGAAATGCAGGGCGTGTTTGCCGGTCTTGGCCAGCATGTCCCGGCACATGGCGCAGTAGGTCACGAAGTCTTCTTCCGCAGCCTTGGACCGGCGTTCGCGCACGGCCTTGCCCAGTTCGGGGTTGGCGCTGTCCAGCAGACCTCCATAGCCGCAGCATTCCGTGTACTGACCGCTCAGTTTCGGCTCCACGACGGACACGCCGAGTTGTTCCAGCAGGTCGCGGACATCCTCCAGCAATACTGTGTCGTGCCGCGCAGCACAAGGATCGTTGATGGCCAGACTGGTGTTCTGTCCGGCCGCGCTTTCGGGCAGCCCCAAGGCCCGGAACAGGGACCAGTGGGAGGAAACTTCCGCCTCCGGCAACCCCTGTCGCAGAGTTTTGAGACAGGTGGGGCAGGAAACGATAATGCGCGGGGAGCCCAATGCTTTCCACTGTTGTTTGATATCGTCCATGGCCTCGTTCATGAGAGCTTGGCGGCCGGACCATTCGGCGGGCGCACTGCAGCAGAGAAGCATGAGGCCCACCTTGCCCAGGCGCTTTCGCAGGTCCGCATAGGCGGCTTCCACGTTCTCCGGGTCGGAGGCAGTGAGCTGGCAGCCGGGGAAGAAAACATATTCGCTGCTGTCTTCGCCCGGAGCGTGGCGAACCAGGGCCGCCTTGGGACCGTTGGCGAAGGCCATGTCCCGCAGAGCGAATTCATGGGCCGAAGGCGGCATGGTGCCTGTATCCACCAAAGTCCGTCGGGCCTGGAGGCAGACCTCGGCCATGGGGAAATCTTCGGGGCAGATCTCTTTGCACAGGCCGCAGAGCATGCACGAATTGATCATGGTGTTGGCCTGCCGCGTGCCCATGACGATGGACTCGTTGTTGTAGATCTGGCGGACGTAAACTTTGGGGTAGGATTTGAAATGTTTCAGGTATTCGCAGTTCTTGACGCATTCCATGCATTCACACTGCAGGCATCTTTTGGCCTCGTCCCGGGCTTCGACTTCGTTGTAGCCACCATCGGGAATGACGGGCGGTGCGGGCTCCTCCCCCGCGATGTTGGTGTACAGCCGGGTCTTGTACGGCCCCTCCAGTTCGCGGTTGGCCACCAGGGAGACGCCTTGGGTGAACCGTTCCATGGAGTTTGCGGCCCTGCGCCCGGCGGCGGCCTTGAGAATTGGTGAGGTTTCGCCTCTGGGAGCGGCAAAGAGCCCGCTTCGGCCGGTCCCCAGGGTCAACTCGTCGGGGTCGCCCAAATCGGATAATGCTTCGGCCAGCGCATCTGAAGCCAGGAAGACCGCGTCCTTCTCCTCCAGCGCCGTGTTTAGCAGCGCCTCGTCGACGGCCCGGTCGGACTCGATCTTCGCGCCCAGTTTGGCGAGATTTTCCAGTTCGCGTTCCAGTACGCCCTCGGGAAGCGTTGCCTGCGGCAGGCCGAGCAGGTCTTTGCCCGGCGTGGTACAGTACAGGGTAACGTCGAAACCCCTGCGGGCCAATTCCCAGGTTGCACACAGTCCGGCGAGGTCGCCGCCCAACACGGCGGTCGACTTGCCGCGCGAAGGCAGGGGGCGGGGCGGGGGGACTGGTTTGGCGTTGTCCGCACAGAATCGCTCCAGCAGACCAATTTCGATGCCGCCGCCCGCATCCTTGCGGACGCATTCATTTCTGCACGGCGCATCGCAGAGCCGGGCCAGTACGCCGGGCAGGGGCAGCGTCCTGGCCAGGACGCTCCAGGCCTTGTCCCAGCGCCGTTGTCCCATGAGTGAACAGAAGGTCCGGGCATCCACATGCAGGGGACAGGCCGCAGTACATTGCGGGGTCTCCTCCTGGATGCACTTGTGTTCCCATTTTCTCAGTTCGGCCTGTTCCATAATGCGCCCCTCTGCTTGCCTGCCGGGAAAGAGTGAAGCAGCGGCCCGTGATCAAGCACGGGCCGCTGCCGGTTTCAGCGGTTATCGACTAACCCTTGAGGCCTGCCAGGACCTTTTCTGGCAGTGCGGGCAGCTCCCTGATACGTACGCCGCAGGCATTGTAGATGCCGTTGATGATGGCCGGGTGCGGGACGCACAGCGGAATTTCACCAACGCCGGAGGCTCCGTGAGGTCCGTCGGGACGCTCGGATTCGACATAGATGACCTCCATGTCGTCCGGGATCTGCTTGATGTACGGGAAGCCGGCTCCGCGCATGGTGGAGTGCTTCTTGATGTCCTCATAGTTTTCGGTCAGAGCCAAGCCAATACCCTGGGCAATGCCGCCGTACATCTGGCCGTCGACAACCAGTCGGTTGTTGATCTTGCCGATGTCGGCGACAAAGGTGACCTTTTCAACCGAGGTCTTGCCGGTGGCCACTTCCACGGCCACTTCGGCCATGCACAGGCCGTACATGTAACAAGCAAAGGGCTTGCCCTGGCCGTTTTCGTCACAATCGTTGGCCGGAGCGGTCCACTTGCCATGGTAGGTCAGCTCGATGTTCTCATCGACCATTTCCTGGTAGGTGCGGTAGGAGTCGTCAGGCTTGCGCATGGCGTTCATCAGCTGTTCACAACCATTTTTGATGGCGTTGCCGATGACCACCTGGGAACGGGACCCGCCTGCGGGGCCGCCATTGGGGCACTGGGCGGTGTCGTTGAGGACCAGGTTGATCTGCTCGGGAGCCAGGTTCAGGGGACGAAGGGTTTCGTGGGCCGTGCCCAGAGTACCCATGTCGGCGCCCTGTCCGTGGTCATGCCAGCAGGTCAGCACGGTTACGGTGCCGTTTTCTTCCAGGCGGACATCCGCTTCAGCGGTATCCGGGCCGTCCAGGCCGGAGCCGTACACACCGAGGGCGATGCCCACGCCGCGTTTCACGTCGGCGGTGGAGCCGGCTTCGGCTTTCTTTTTGGCTTCCTCGTACTTGGGACGCAGTTGGTCGATCATCTCCGGCAGGGAGTAGACTTCGGGATCACAACCGGTGGGGGTGGTGGAACCCTTGCGGTAGACGTTCTTGTATCGAAGCTCCAGGGGATCCATGCCGAGTTTTTCGGCCAGTTCGTCCATGAGTACTTCGGAGGGGAATTCCGCCTCGGGTCCGCCGTATCCGCGGAAAGCGGCACCCCAGCAATGGTTGGTGCAGACCGTGCGGCCCAGACCGCGGATGTTGGCGATGTCGTAACCGGAACCGATGAACTGGGCGCCGCGCAGGGTCAGCAGGTCGCCGAACTCGGAGTAGGGGCCGTGGTCCACGGTCCAGTCGGTTTCCATGCCAAGCAGCTTGCCGTCCTTGGTGGCGGCCATGCGTACGGTGGTGTTCTGGGGAGAACGCTTACCGGTGTAGGTCTGCTGCTGGTACCAGTCGTAAGCCAGGAACACGGGCTTGCCGGTGGCCAGGCAGGCGGCGCCGACCAGGGCTTCCATGGTCGGGGAGAACTTGTAACCGAAGGTTCCGCCGGTGGGGTTCTGCACCATGATCACGTTTTCGGGCTCGACGCCGAGGCCGGGAGCGATCATGAACAGGTGCAGGTGCAGACCGATGGACTTGGAGTGGATGTTCAGCTTGCCGTCGTCATCGATGAAGGCGAAGCCCACATCCGGCTCGATGGGCATGTGCGGCTGACGGGTGGTGAAGTAGTCGCCCTCGACAACCACGTCTGCGGAATCGAAGATGGCGGCGGTATCGTCGCCCTTGGATATCTTCTGTTCGTAGTAGACGTTGGGGGTGCCGGGGTGGATTTCGATGGCGTCGTCAGCCATGGCGGCCTGGGCGCTCATGTATTCGGGCAACCGTTCCAGCTCCACCTTGACCTTGGCGGCTGCGGCCTTGGCGTTTTTGTCGGTGTCTGCGCAGACGATGGCGATGGCGTCACCATACTGGAAGACCTTTTCGTCGCACAGGATGGGGCGGTCCCAACCATCACCCTTGTTGGTGGGGAAGGTGATCAGACCGGTGATGCGGTTCTTGCCCTTGACGTCCTTGTAGGTGACTACCTTTTCGACGCCGGGCATCCTCTCGGCTTCGGAGGTGTCGATGGACAGAATCTTGGCGTGGGAAACTTCGGCCTGGACCAGCGCCAGCTTCAGGGTGCCCTGCGGCATCTTGATGCCGAGATCCGCACCATAGTCCAGGGTGCCGGTGACCTTTGCCACGGCTGTGGGGCGGGGGTATTTGGTTCCCCAGATGCGGCCGTCTTCGGGAATGGTGAAGAGCAGGTCGTCAAGGGATTTTTCACCGCGCATGACCGCGGCGGCGTCCAGAACGGCATCCACAAGCTGCTTGTAGCCGGTGCAGCGGCAAGCATTGCGGTTTTTCTGGAACCAATCGCGGATATCGTCGCGGGTGGGGCTGGGGTTGGAGTCCAGCAGAGCCTTGGTGGAAACAATGAAGCCCGGGGTGCAGAAACCGCACTGGGCGCCGCCGTGGGCGATCCAGGCCACCTGGATGGGGTGCATGTTTTCCGGGGTGCCGATGCCCTCGGTGGTGGTGATGACCGCGTTCTCTTTGACGCGTTTCATCTTCATGGCGCAGGAGCGGACAAGCTTGCCGTCCATGATGATGGAGCAGCTGCCGCACTGGCCGGTGCCACAGCCGACTTTGACGCTGGTCAGACCCAGGTTCTCGCGCAGAACGTTGGCCAGCGACTCCTCTTTGTCGCAGACCACAATCTTGGCGATGCCGTTCACCTTGAGTGAAAGTTTGATCATTTGTGGTTTCCTCCTTGGTGTATCACTGTTTGGAGCCTGTAACTTTTGAAACGAGAGCCTCGCTTCAGAAATTTATTTCCCAAAGGGACAGACGGGGTAGCGGCAGGTGTCGCACACCGCGCAGAAGCCGCCGTGTCCCATGCCCACGATGTGGTCGCGGGTGATCTCTTCCCCGGCCAGGAGGCGGGGGATCACCAGGTCGAAAATGCTGGCCCTGTAGTACATGACGCAGCCGGGCAGTCCCAGGATGGGCACGCCGTCCAGCATGGCCAGCATGAACATGACCCCCGGGAAGGTGGGAGCGCCGTAGGTGACGACCTCGGCTCCGGTGGCGCGGATGGCCGTTGGGGTCTGGTCGTCCGGGTCCACGGACATGCCGCCCGTGACCACCACCATCTCCGCTCCTTCGGCGATAAAGGCCATGATGGCGTCGCGGGTCATGGACGGGTCGTCCGAGGTCAGGCGTTGGTCCATGACCGTGGAGCCCAACAAATCGAATTTTTTTCGGATGACAGGGCCGAATTTGTCCTTGATGCGGCCGTGGTAGACCTCGCTGCCCGTGGTCACCAGGCCCACCTTGTGATGCCTGAAGGGCCGGATGCCCACCACGTACGGGTATTCGCCACAGATGCTTTCCACCTGTTCGATTTTCTTTTCATCGATGACCAGCGGCACGACGCGGGTTCCGGCCACGGGTCTGGGGCTGGTGACCTGTTGTCCGTTGTGCATGGTCGCCAGCACCACTTCCTCAATGGAATTGATACGGTTCAGGGCTTCCACGTCGACATGCAGCAGACCTGGGGAGGCCAGGAAGTTGATGCGTCCTTCGCTCACGTCCGACAGAGTGATGCCAGGACCCACAGCCGCCTTGGCGATGCGGGCGGCGGCCTCGTTTTCGTGAATGTGGCCTTTTTCCATGTTCAGGACGTAGATGTGCTCCTTGCCTATCTCCAGAAGTGTTTCGATGTCCTGTTCGGAAATGACGTGCCCTTTCTTGAAGGCGGGACCTTTGGTCTCGCCCGGGACTATCCTGGTCATGTCGTGGCACAGAACCATGCCGACGGCGTCTTGGACGGGGACGGTTTTCATGAGTGAGTTGCACGCTCCTCGGTCACTCTCGGTTCCGCTGTCGATGGTTCCGGTGAATTCGGTCAGGCTCGGCGGCAGTACGAAGTGGACCCTTAGTCGATTCCTTGCGGGTAAAACGGGATGTCGGGCGCATCGTCCGCAATGAAGGCGGGTCGAAGATACCCTTCCCAGCATAAATTATGTCGAATTCGGCATAATCGTACAATATGTTTTTCCTAACCACTTGGTGTGGCTGGCACACGGAAAAACATACTTTGTGCCTAAATGAACATAATGCTATTCCTATTTCCCTACCGAGTCAACGACATTGGTGGAATAATGGTATTCAACTTGTTTTTTTCTTGTTTGGCGGGCAGTTATTTCGCAGTTTTTCTGAAGTGCATCGGTGTCGGATCGTGGTGAAGTTCCTCCGTGTTCCCCAAAAGAAAATCTCTTTTTATTATGTCGGAGAAAACATAGTAAACGGAGGCACGGATGCCGCACCGGCATACGCATACGGACAAGGGCAAACGTAAGGTTTTGCAGGAAGGCAAGGCCTTCGAAACACTGCTGGCCAACGAAGATCTCTCCCTCGACTACCTGTTGTCCATTTGTTGGCCGTCCGGAACCCCTGTCTGTCCCCGCTGTTCCAATCACAAGATTTACACACTGAGCGGCAGCCGCTATCGCTGCGCCTCGTGTCGATACACCTTTCGGCGGTTCACCGGCCGCTGGCTGGACAACGGCGCCGTATCCTGCGCCCAATGGCTGGCCCTGGTCCAACTCTTTTTATCCCGCAGGACCGTGGGGCAGGCCGTGTCCACGCTGGGCCTTTCCTACAACACCGTCTTCAAGGCTTTCACCACCATCAGGTTCGCCATCCTGGCTCACGCTTCGGACTCCGCTCAGTTCATAAGTCCGGAGACCCGGTTGGACTCCTATTTCAAAGGCAATCGGCTTACGGGCGGGCCCTCGCGCATGAGTATGGACTCCATCCCGGTCTATGGGCTCATCGACAAAGGGGACTGGGTGTTCATTGATCTGCTGCCCAATTTCCAGGCAGAGACCCTGTTTCATTTTCATCTCAACTTTCATTTGCGTCTGGTGCGCACCGGCCATCTGGTCTATTCGGACCGCTATAAAAGTTATGACACTCTGATCATGTGCGGCAACGAATCCCTGCCTTACCAATGCATCCGCCGCTCCCCGGACGGTCCAGTGGGCATCGACGAGTCCGGGTCCGCGTTCTGGGGGTACGCTCTGGAGGACATCAAGCGATTCCGGGGCATCTCCTGTCAGCGTTTTCCATTGTACCTCAAGGAGTTGGAATTCCGGTTCAATCATCGGTCCAAGGATCTGTTTTTCTTGGTCGTTTCCTATTTGTGCGATTTTGTGGCCGCCAGAAAATAGTGTTTAATTCCAGTTTGTTGGCATGTGGCCGCGTGTCCGCTGCCAGTGGTGTCTGATCTCAAGCAGGACCGGTTTTGTTGCCCATACCCCCTGCGTGTTTCAGTGTGACGATGAAATTAAGAAAGTATAGCCCGCGCCGGATACAAGGAGCTCGCCATGGCACACCTCAAACATGATGTCTCTTTTCTCCCTCCCCAGGAAATCGGAGGGGAATGTCCCACCATGCGACTGCACCTCTGGTTTGAAACCGAGGAGGGGGTGCTTTTCGGCATGGGCAGACTCATGCTTCTGCGCCAGGTGGAGTTGTGCGGCTCCATCAAGGGGGCGGCCGAGAAGCTCGGCATGTCCTACCGGGGCGCCTGGGGCAAGCTCAAAAAAACCGAAGAACTGCTCGGAGAGCCGCTCATCCGCAAGGGAGCCTCGCGTCGGTCGGGGTGCAGCCTCACGGAATTCGGGCAGACCTTGGTCCGGCAGTTCGATGAATGGTTCCGGGATGTTGAGGAATACGCTCTGTCGGCCAGCCGGAAGAGGCTGCCGTTCACGCCGGAAAAGTTTTCGTAACTGTGTTTATGTGTTGAAAATAACATATTGAGATGATTGGATTTAGTGTTATGGTGAAGCCTCGTCTGATGCTTGGTTCTGTATTTGCAGCGGCTGCCAAGGCCCTGCACGAAAAAGGAGGCCATTCATGAAATGTGACCGCCGAAGCTTTCTCAAGCTTGCCGGCTCGTCGGCAGCATGTCTCTCCCTGACCCAACTGGGTGTGAGTCTCTCGCCGGTGAGGGCTTACGCCGCCGATCTGAAGATCGATGGGGCCAAGGAGGTTTTCACTGTCTGTCCGTTCTGCTCTGTCAGTTGTTACGCGATAGGGTACGTGAAGAACGGGAAACTGGTGAGCGTCGAAGGTGACCCGGACTACCCCATCAACGAAGGAGCTCTCTGTGCGAAGGGAGCCGCGATGTTCACCATGACCACCAGTCATCACAGGGTGCAGAAGCCCATGTACCGCGCTCCCTACAGCGACAAGTGGGAGGAAAAGAGCTGGGACTGGGTCATCGAACGCATTGCACGCCGCGTCAAGGATACCCGCGACAAGGAATTCGTCACCCGCAACAAGGCGGGCCAGACCGTCAACCGCATTGAATCCATGTTCCTGCTGGGCACTTCCCACGCCAGCAACGAGGAGTGCGCCCTGACCCACCAGTTTGCCCGTGGGCTCGGTATCGTGCACATGGATCACCAGGCCCGCGTCTGCCACAGCTCCACCGTGGCCGCCCTTGGCGAGTCCTTCGGGCGTGGAGCCATGACCAACCACTGGATCGACATAAAGAATGCCGACTCCATCCTTATAATGGGCAGCAACGCGGCCGAACACCATCCGATTTCCTTCAAGTGGGTGCTGAAAGCCAAGGACAAGGGCGCCACGGTCATGCACGTGGACCCCAAGTTTTCGCGCACGTCGGCCCGGTCCGACTTTCATGTCCCCTTGCGCTCCGGGACGGACATCGCCTTCCTGGGCGGCATGATCAAGTTCATCCTCGACAACGAAAAGTACTTCAAGCCGTACGTGGTGGACTACACCAACGCATCGCTCATCGTGGGCAAGGACTTCGGGTTCAAGGACGGCCTGTTCACGGGTTACGATCCGAAAACCAGAACCTACGACAAGAGCAAGTGGGATCTGGAGCTGGATTCCAAGGGTGTGCCCAAGCGGGACAAGTCCCTCAAGCACCCCCGTTGCGTGTTCCAGCTCCTCAAGAAGCACTATTCCCGGTACAGCCTGGACAAGGTCGCTTCCACCACCGGTGTCTCCGAAAAGAACCTGCTGCGTGTCTATGAGGCTTACACCGCCACCGGAACCGGCACCAAGGCCGGCACCATTCTCTACGCACTGGGCTGGACTCAGCATACCGTGGGCGTGCAGAACATCCGCTCATCGGGCATCATCCAGCTGCTGCTCGGCAACATCGGCATCGCGGGCGGCGGCATCAACGCCCTGCGCGGCGAGCCTAACGTGCAGGGGTCCACGGACCACGCCATGCTCTACCACATCCTGCCCGGGTACATGGCCATGCCCAGGGGGGACTGGGGCAGCTACGACGAATACAACAAGGCCAACACCCCGATCAGCAATGATCCGCAGTCGGCCAACTGGTGGCAGCACAAGCCCAAGTATTTCGCCAGCCTGCTCAAGGCCTGGTACGGCGACAGCGCCACCGAGAAGAACGGCTTCGGCTACGAGTGGCTGCCGAAAGTGGACAAGGGAGAAGACTACTCCTACCTGTTCCTTTTCGACCGCATGTACCGTGGAGAAATCACGGGCGGCTTTTTCATGGGCCTGAACCCCATGAACAGCGTTCCCAACACCAACAAGATCCGCAAGGCCATGGACAACCTGGACTGGGTCGTCTGTTCCGAACTGCACAACTCCGAAACAACGGACAACTGGCACCGCCCCGGCGCGGACCCGAAGAAGATCAAGACCGAGTTCTTCCTGCTGCCTTCGGCGCACAGGCTGGAAAAGACCGGGTCGGTCACCAACTCGGGCCGCTGGCTCCTCTGGCATGCTCAAAGCATCAAGCCGCAGTTCAAGGCGCGCCCGTTCGGGGAAATGTACGTCCCCATCCTCAACAAAATCCGTGCCCTCTATGAAAAGGAAGGCGGCGCTCTGCCCGAGGCCGTGCTCAAGCTCGACTGGCCGAAAGCGTACGATCCCGAGGATCTCTGTCAGCGCATCAACGGGCGCTTCACCCGAGACGTTGTCTACAAGGGCAAGAAGTACAAAAAAGACCAACAGGTGCCTTCTTTTGCGGCCCTGGCCGACGACGGCTCCACGTCGAGCCTGAACTGGCTCTATTCAGGAAGCTGGACCGAAGAGGATGGAAACAAGTCCTTGCGGCGCGACCCGTCCCAGACCAAGATGCAGGCCAAGATCGGCCTGTACCCCAACTGGTCGTGGTGCTGGCCGGTCAACCGCCGCATCCTCTACAACCGCGCGTCCGTGGACCTGAACGGGAAGCCGTTCAATCCGGACAAGGCGGTCATCGAATGGAAGAACGGAAAATGGGTGGGCGACGTGCCCGACGGAGGCTGGCCGCCGCTTGCCTCGGGCAAGGGCAAGCTGCCGTTCATCATGCATCAGCACGGTATGGGCCATCTCTTCGGCCCGGGCAGGCAGGACGGTCCGTTCCCCGAGCACTATGAACCGGCCGAGACTCCGGTGGACAAGAACCTGTTCTCCAAGCAGCTGCACAGCCCCTGCTACAAGTTCGTCACCAGCGCTCCGGATGTTCTGGCCGCTCCGGCGGATCCGAAGTACCCCATTGTGCTGACCACCTACAGCCTCACCGAGCATTGGTGCGGCGGCGGGGAAACCCGCAACGTGCCCAACCTGCTGGAAGCCGAGCCGCAGCTCTACGTGGAGATGAGCCCGGAACTGGCCAAGGAAAAGGGCATCAGGAACGGCGAGGGTGTGTATATCGAAAGCGCCCGCGGCAGAGTGGAGGCCATCGCCATGGTCACCATCCGCATGCGGCCGCTCAAGGTCCATGGTCGGATCATTCACGAGATCGGCATGCCGTACTGCTTCGGTTGGACGACTCCGGGGTCCGGGGACTCCACCAACAGGCTCACGCCTTCGGTGGGCGACCCCAACACCACAATCCCGGAATTCAAGGCATGCTGCGTGAATATCCGCAAGGCCGACAAGCTCACCGAGCTCGCAACCTAACATGCAAACCGGGCGGGTTTTCCCGCCCGGACGCAAGGAGAACGTCATGCCCAAAACGTTTCTTATAGATACGTCCCGATGCACCGCCTGCCGAGGCTGCCAGCTGGCCTGCAAGGAATGGCACGGCCTGCCAGCCAACAAGACCAAGCAGTTCGGTTGGGGCAGCCATCAGAATCCGCAGGATTTGAACCCGAACAACTACAAGCTGGTGCGCTTCAGCGAGCACCTGGAAGACGACGTGGTGCGCTGGAACTTCTTTCCGGACCAGTGCCGTCATTGCGAAGTCGCACCGTGCAAGGAAACCGGAGACCTCTACCGTGAAGGGGCCATCGTGCAGGATGAAAAGACCGGCGCGATCCTCTACACGGACGGCACCAGGAAGTTCAGCAAGGAGCAATTCGAGGAGATCCGCGAATCCTGTCCCTACAATATTCCGCGCCGCAATGAGAAGACCGGAATCCTGTCCAAGTGCACCATGTGCAACGACCGGGTACACAAGGGAATGCTTCCGTCCTGCGTCAAGGTCTGCCCCACGGGAGCCATGGCCTTTGGCGAGCGCGGGGAAATGCTCAAGCTGGCGGAAGAGCGTCTGGCGACCGTGAAGAAACGGTTCCCCAACGCCATGCTGGCCGACCCTGATGACGTCATGGTCATCTACCTGCTCACGGATGCGCCGGAGAATTACCACAGCTTTGCCGTGGCCGCCGCTCCCCAGAGCACCATGGACCGCAAGCGGTTCCTTGCGAAGCTTGCCAGGCCGGTGACCCGCATGACCGAAAAGGCATAATCTGAAACTCGCATCTCTCGACAGGGAGACGCCGGGCCGTCCGCATGGGGCGGGCGGCCCGAGCCTCCCACAGCACAGGACCGGAGAAACTCCATGGCCAATGATCTGAAAGCCGTACAGACTACCCTGGAATCCATCAGCAGCACCAAGCCCGTGTATGCGGAGCTGGTGGAGACCTTTTCCCCGCTCATGAGCAAACAGGCGGAACTGGCTGAGGAATTCGGTGAAAACGGGCCTGAACCGCCCAAGGTGGACGAGGTTCGCCTCATGGAGGGCGTCCACGTGCTGGCCGGAGTAAAATGCGACGACTGGAAGGAATTTCTGTTGGCGTCTTCCCGGGCGCTGCTTCCCCTCCTCAAGGACATGGCTCCCCCCGAGGCATGGCCGCCGGAAGCGGACACCAACCTCTCCGGGAAGACGCTGGCAAGACTCGTCGAGGCCCGTTTGAGCGGCGATCTGCAACAATTTGAGAACACCTTCGTGAAATTGGACGGTATGCCACCCTCTGTCCTTTTTTCCATTGTTGAAGCAGTGGCCGCGCCGGTGCTGGCCTCCATGGCCGGACGCCTCGGCGAGTCATTTTCAAAAGGGTGCTGGGACCAGGGCTCCTGCCCGTTCTGCGGCAGTCTGCCCACCATCGCCTATCTCTCCCGCCGCGATCCCAAGGATATCGAGAACCTTGTGGGCGGCGGCGGCAAGAAGCATCTGCACTGTTCCCTGTGCAGCCACAACTGGGAATACCGCAGGGACACCTGTCCCGCCTGCGGCAACCAAGACCAGGAGAGCAGGGAGATTTTTTTCGTGGACGGTATGAAGCATGAGCGCATCGAGGCCTGCCACGAGTGCGGCACCTATTGTCTGTGCATCGACCTGCGCGAATGCGAGCCGCAGCCGCAACTGGACGTGGTGCAATTGGGATTGGTTCACCTGGACATGATCGCCCAGGACAAGGATCTTGAGCCCATGACCCCGACGACCTGGAACAGTCTTGAACCGTAGGGGACGGCCATGAGCACCTTGCACCACTTGCCCGCACCGGCCGCGTTTCGGGGAAAAGAGCAGGGGAGCAGCGGCAGGTTTTTGCAACCAGTTCGCCTGCACCGTTACGCAGACGGTTTCATGGAACGGGTCGCGGACTTGGTGGCCGTGGAGGAACCGTTGCTGTTGCGCGTGCGGGGCCGCGAGAACTTCACTTTCGTGCGCACGCCCGGCGATGATCACAATCTTGTGGCCGGCCATCTTTTCGCCCAGGGGCTCATCCGGACCCATGCCGATATCGGCAGCCTGTCCTTCCCCGTGTGCGGTGAAAGCGACATGGTCGAGGTGGAACTGGTTCCCGGGAAGAACGTGCGGTACATGGGCGGTGGCATGAAGGCGGGGCACACCATGTCGGCCGAGGCTTTGTTCAAACTCAAGGACCGGTTCGAGAAGCGCCAGGCCCTGTTTCACAGCACCCGCGCCACCCATGCCGCGGCCTTGTTTTCCCGGGAAGGCCGAATGGTGGCCTTCGGCGAGGATGTGGGACGGCACAATGCTTTTGACAAGGCCTTGGGCCAGGCTCTCTCTTCCGGGTGCATGAAAGATGTGGCTGTGGGCATGCTCTCATCCAGGCTGGCCCTGGAATTGGCTGAAAAGGCGTCCATGGCCGGGATCGGCATTCTCTGCGGTTTTTCCGTGGCCACCAGCTCGGCCCTGGAGTTCTCCCAGACCCGCAACATCACGCTGGTGGGCCGTCTGCGTGAAACCAGCATGAACATCTACACCAACCACTGGCGCATCACTCCCTGATTTATCCGGCCCGATTTCGCAAGCAACACAGGCTTCCATTCGCGTGGAGGCCTTTTTCTTTTTCGGGCGCTGCGGTCAGCGTGGTCGGCGCTAATCGAAAAGATATCGATAAGAGACCTCAAGGCGGGACCGGCTTGAAGGGAGGCTCGGGGGAGGCGGAAAAGGGGTATCCACTTGCAAAGTCAAAGGCGACAGGCTTGTATCACATTTTCACTAACTTGGCAGCGACATAAGAATTTTTCCCTGTTTCCGAATCAAAAAAGCTGTTCATGAAAGTCGATCCGGCACCATTTTATCGTGCACGGAAAATCGGACAGTCTGGAAAAACGGACGGCATTCTTTTGTGCAAAATTTTGCATTTTGCCGAAAAATGGCTGTAATTCTACGTTTTGAGCCTGGAAGTTTGTCTGTTTTTTCGGACAACGGTTTTCTCAGTTACTTTTTATACCTTTTTATTTCGGTCTCGTTAAATTTGTCACAATCTTTTTGAGGGTATGCGCGCCAACGGTTCCCGCCGATGCTTTTCCGCAATTTTCCATTCAATTTCCTACTTCATGGCATGCCTCGTGCTATAGGTGAGCCGTCCTTGGATTGATTGATTGATCAATCCTATAATAAATATACGCCGTGTCGCCGCGGTGACATATTTCCCTCCGGTCCTATGGGAAAGACCGGCTCAGGTGATGGTGGACGATCGCCGAACGAGGATGAGTTGGGCTTGAGCGCCCGTGATGCAACATACTTGATGTGTGAGGGTTTCTTTGAAGAACAGATATATCCCAATAACCGTTATCGTGGCCGCGCTGTGTGTCGCCGCCGCTGCGGGCTACGTGCTGTTTCCGGAAGGGAAGCGGGAAGTTCCCGTGCGCGTGGTCATGGAAAACGCCGGCGGCAGGGTCATATTCTCCCACCAGGCGCATATCCAGGAATACGGGTTCGAATGTACCGACTGTCATCACGACGATATCGGGCAGGACACCTTCCTGGCTTGCGGCACCTGCCATCCCAAGGCCTATGACGAGAAGTTCCTGGCCGAGCATCAGAAGAACTTCCCGGACAAGGAAGCCTGCCTGCGCTGCCATGACGAGATCCCCGAGGGCCCGACGCTGCCCGTCGAGGACCGGCCTTCCACCGAGGACATCCCGCTGCGAATCGACGCTTTCCACAGTCAGTGCATGAGCTGCCACGAGGAAAACGGCGGTCCCACCGAGGACGATTCCTGTTACGAATGCCATGCGAGGTAGGTCCCATGCTTAAGATACATTACTCCCTTGAATCCGATCTGCAGAACGGCATTACCGATATCGCCGCTCCGGAAGCGCTGAGCATCCAAGTCCGGAACCTGGTGCTCAAGACCGCCAAGCGCAAAAAAGTGGTGCGCGGCGAAGTGATCGCCGAACACCCGGCAAAGTTCGGCGGCGCACACCATGCCGCCTGCGCGGGCACCGTGTCCGACGTGGACTACCATCACCTGGCCATCAAGTGCAGTGGCGAGGAGGAAGGTGTGGAACCCGTGGACGTCAAGTCCCTGGCGCCGGGTCTGGAAATGCTTCGCGCGCTGCAGGGGCTGGGCATCGACTGTGCCGTGCTTTCCTCCCCGGCTGATATCCTGGTCATCAACGGCCTCAACCCCGAGCCCGGTATTTCCGTGGTCGAGCAATTGTTGAAAGATGAACGGGAAACCCTGGAAGCCGGGCTGGAACTGGCGCGCAAGCTGATCAGGCCGGAAAAGGTGATCCTGGCCGAGGCCAAGGGCGACACCTTCAGCCTGGCCGGCGTGGAAAACAGGTACATCAAACCCAAATATCCCAACTCGCTGGATGCCCTGGTTGTCCGCAAGATAACCGGCAAGGAGTTCCCCTCCGACACCAAGGTGATGAGCGTCATGGACCTCTATGACCTGGGACGTGTGGCCATGACCGGCCTGCCGGTCACCGACACGGTCATGACCATCGGGGACAGGAATTACCGCGTACCCTTGGGCACTCCCATCCGCCATATCCTGTCCACCTTGGGCATGGAAGCCAAGTCCGGCGACACCGTGGTCCTGGGCGGGTCCTTTCGGGGCGAGGCGGTGTACAGCCTGGACGAGGGCGTGAAGAAGGGCGACCACGCCCTGTTCGCCATCGGCAGTCACGTGTTCCCTGCGGTGCAGGACGCAACTTGCATCAACTGCGGTGAATGCGTGCTCAACTGTCCCGGCCGGATCATGCCCAATCTGATCAGCCGTTACGCCGAGTACGAGATGTTCGAGATGGCCGAGAAATACGGCCTGAACAGCTGTTTCGAGTGCGGCCTGTGCGCCTTCTCCTGCACCGCCAGGAGACCGCTGCTGCAGTACATCCGGTTTGCCAAGGCCCAGCTCAAGGCCTCCCGCCAGAGCGAGCAGTCCCAGGGACTGTAGATACGATAGCAAGAGAAAAGGGTATTTATGACTCCTCCCGTAATAAAAGCCATGTCCGACATCGCCGTCAGGCTGACGGTGTCGCCCGCGCCCCACTGGCGCAGCGGCCGGACCGTGCGGAAAATGATGCAGGCCCACCTGCTGGCGTTGGTTCCTGCAGCGCTCATGTCCGTGTACATGTTCGGTTTTCCGGCGCTGACCACCATGGCCCTGGCCGGCGCCGCAGCGGTGCTCACCGAGGTCCTGTGTCTCAAGCTCCAGGAGCGCGACGTCGACGTCGACAACTTCTCGGCCCTGTATGTGGGGCTTTTGTTCGCCTTCCTGCTGCCCGCCACCGCTCCCTGGTGGCTGGCCGTCATAGGCGCGGCCATAGCCATCGTGTTCGGCCGCACCGTGTTCGGCGGGTTCGGCTGCAACCCCATCGGCGCGCCGCTGGTGGCCTGGGCCCTGTGCCGTATGTCCTGGCCCTCAGCCATGGACATCGACATGAACCTGGCCCATTTCGCCATGAATGAGCCTCTGTATCAGCTCAAGCATTTCGGCCTGCAGAGCCTTTCCCAGTTCGACTACAAGGAACTGTTCCTGGGACGCCAGCTCGGCGGGCTCGGGGCCTCCCAGGTAGCCGGACTGTTGGTGGGCGGTGTCTACCTGCTGGCCGCCAAGTGGATTCGCTGGTACATCCCGGCCGCATTCCTGCTCGGCGTGGTCGCCGCGTCCTCCATCTTCTGGACGATCGACTCCACCGTCTACGCAAATCCGCTTTTTCACCTGCTGACCGGAAGCACCATGCTCGGCGCATTCTTCCTGGCCACGGACACCTCCTCCAGCCCGGTGGGCAAGCTGCCTCAGCTCCTGTTCGGGCTCATTGCGGGTGTCATGGTCGTCGTTATCCGCGTCTACGGCATGTATCCGGACGGCGTTCCCTTCGCCATCATGGTGGCCAGCCTGCTCAGCCCGCTGCTGGACAGGGTCCGCCCCAAACCTTTCGGAGGCAGGTAAGTCATGCGTGAAATACTTCATATGCTTCTGGTCCTGTCTCTCATCTGTGCGGGCTCCGGTGCGCTGCTGGTGAACCTGAAACAGGCGACCAAGGGCCAGATCGAACAACAGGTCCTGACCTATGTGCAGGGCCCGGCGCTGCTCTCGGTTCTCAAGAACCGCGACAACGATCCCATTGCCGAGCGGGTGAAGTTCGGCGACGTGAACGTGTTCCCGGCCAAGAAGGACGGCAAGCTCGTGGGCGTGGCCCTGGAGGCTTTCGCTCCAGGATATTCCGGCAACATCGGCGTTATGGTCGGCTTCGACGTGGACAAGGACGAGGTCCTGGGCATCGGCATCACCACCCAGACCGAGACCCCGGGAATCGGCACCCGCGTCATGGAACCGTCCTTCACCTCCAAGTTCAAGGGGCACGGCCTGGACGGAATGCAGCTTTCCTCCAAGGGCGGCGACATCGACGGTATCGCCGGGGCGACTTACTCCTCCGTCGGGACCGTGGACGCCGTGCGCAACGCCATCGAGATGTACCAGAACCTCAAGCCTGAAATTCAAAAGGCCTGGCAGGCTTCCTAGGAGAGAACGATATGAACCGTCTTATCAAAGAATTCGTCAAGGGCCTCTGGGACGAGCTGCCGCCGTTCCGCGTGCTCCTCGGTCTCTGTCCGACCCTGGCCGTCACCTCCAATGCGGAGAACGGACTCGGCATGGGGGCCGCGGTCATCTTCGTTCTGACCCTGTCCAACCTGATCATTTCCATGTTGCGGAAGATCATCCCGGCCAAGGTGCGCATCGCCTGCTTCATCGTTGTTACCGCAACTCTGGTGGTTTCGGTGGAACTGCTCATGCAGGCCTACACCTATCCGCTGTACCAGAAATTGGGCATCTTCGTGCCGCTCATCGTTGTCAACTGCCTGATCCTGGGCCGCGCCGAGGCGTTTGCTTCCAAGAACGAGATTCTGCCCTCCATTGCCGACGCACTCGGCATGGGCATCGGCTTCGCCGCATCCCTGACCTTCCTGGGCGCCATCCGCGAGCTGCTGGGCAACGGCACCGTGTTCGGCGTGCAGGTCATGTGGCCGTCCTTCGAGCCCGCTTCCGTCATGGTCATGGCTCCGGGCGCCTTCCTGGGCCTGGGCTGCATTCTGGCGGGTATGAACGCCTTCAACCGGTACCTGAGCCGCAAGAAGGGTGAGACCGAGCCTGTTTCCCAGAACTCTTCGTGCGCATCCTGCGGCGCGTGCAACGCCTGCGGCGGCAAATAGGAGGTCGCTCAGATATGGAATACTTCCTGCTTTTCATCTCCGCCATATTCATCAACAACATCGTCCTGGTCCAGTACCTTGGGTCCTGCCCGTTCATGGGCACGTCCAAGTCCACGGACGTGGCTTTGGGTATGGGCGGCGCGGTCATCTTCGTCACCCTCATGGCCACGGCCATCACCTGGCCCCTACAGCATTACGTGCTCAACCCGTACGGCATCGACTACCTGCAGACCATCGTCTTCATTTTGGTCATCGCCTCCCTGGTGCAGTTCGTCGAAATGTTCCTGAAGAAGGTCATTCCGCCTCTCTACAAATCCCTGGGGCTGTTTCTGCCGCTCATCACCACCAACTGTGCGGTGATGGGGGTGGCCATCATTGTCCAGCGCAACGGCTACTCCTTCGTCAAGTCCATGATGTACGGCCTGGCTTCGGGCATAGGTTTCCTCATCGCACTGGTCATCATTTCGGCCATTCGTGAGCGGCTGGACATTGCGCCGGTTCCGGCGGTCTTCCGCGGTGTGCCCATCGCACTGGTCACTGCCGGGGTCATGTCCCTGATCTTCTTCGCCTTCAAAGGTATGGCCGCCTAACTGAGAAACCACGGAGAATAGTGATATGCTTACTTCAATATTGATTCTATTCCTGCTGGGCCTCACCGCCGCAGCCGTGCTCGCCGCGGCTTCCAAGGCGCTGCATGTCAAGGAGGACCCCCGCATCGCCCAGGTGGAAAACTGCTTCCCCGGCGCAAACTGCGGCGGTTGCGGCTATCCCGGTTGTTCCGCCGCGGCCGCGGCCATCGTCAAGGGTGAGGCCGCACCGGAAATCTGCGTTGCGGGCGGGGCCGAGATTGCCGAGAACATCGCCGCGGTCATGGGAGTGGAGGTTTCCTTCAAGGAGCCCAAGGTGGCCCACAACATCTGCACCGGCGGCGCCCGCGCCAACCTGCTGTTCGATTACGAAGGGGTTGAGGATTGCCGCGCCGAAGCACTGCTTTACGGCGGGGAAAAGTCCTGCGGCCTGGGCTGCATCGGCATGGGCTCCTGCGTCAAGGTCTGCGGCTTTGACGCCATCCGCCTCAATGAAGACGGCCTGCCCGTGGTGGACATGAACGCCTGCCGTTCCTGCGGCAAGTGCGCCGAGGTCTGCCCCACCGGCGCCATCCGGGTGTCCGGCCTGACCATGGACCTTTTGCACCTGAACAAGATCGACGACTGCCTGGCTCCGTGCATGCAGAAGTGCCCGGCCCAGATAGACGTTCGTACCTATATCCAGCAGATGAAGCAGGGCGACATGCGCGGCGCGCTCCTGACCATGAAGGAACGGAACCCCCTGCCTCTGGCCGTGGGACGCCTGTGCCCGGCCCCTTGCGAAACCATCTGTCGCCGCAACATCGCGGACGAGGGCGTGGCTATCCATACCCTGCATCGCTTCGTGGCCGACTGGGAAATGAATTCCGGTTCCCGTGTACGTCTTTCCTGCAACCCGCCGTCCGGTCACAAGGTGGCCATCATCGGCGGCGGTCCCGCAGGTCTGAGCGCCGCCTACTTCCTGCGCCGCATCGGCCACGAGCCGACCATCTTCGAAAAGCGTGACAAGATCGGCGGCATGATGAAGGGCGTTATCCCCGAGTACCGCTTGCCCGGGAAGGTCGTGGACTGGGAAGTGCAGTCCATCCTGGATATGGGCGTGGAAGTGGCGCTCGGCAAGGAATTCGGCAAGGACGTCACTCTGGAAAGCCTGGAGCAGGACGGCTTCGAGGCCGTTCTCATCGCCACCGGCGCATGGAAGGTCCCGACCCTGGGCGTCGACAACGATGATGCCGAAGGTGTCATGGACTCCATCTCCTTCCTGGCCCAGGTGAACGAGAACATCACCGATCTGCGCGGCAAGAACGTCGTGGTCGTGGGCGACACCAACACGGCCATGGACGTGGTCCGCAGCGCCGGCCGCCTCGGCGCCGAGGTGAGCGCGCTCATCGGCTGCATCCAGCGCAAGATGTCCGCCAACAAGAACGAGGTGAAGCGTGCCTCCGAACTGGGGGCGGAACTCAAGTTCATGACCGCCCCGGTACGCGTCATCACCGAAGAAGGCGAGGTTTCCGGCGTTCAGTATACCGAATTGGAGTACGACGACCCCAAGAAGGCCAAGGGCGGCCCCAACCCTGTGGAAGGCACCGAGGCCATCATTGCCGCCGACCTGGTGATCGTGGCCACGGACCGTCTCGTGGATACCGGGCTGTTCAAGGACGCCGAAGGCAATGAGCTCTTCGCCCTGGACAAGAAGTCCGGAGGCGTCAAGGGCGACAAGACCACCCTGCAGACCAGCCGCGAGAACGTCTTTGTGGCGGGCGAGGTTCACACCGGCCGCAACATCCTGATCCAGGCAGTAGCCGACGGACGCCGCGCCGCCCGCGCCATCCATCATTACATCACCGAGGGTGAGATTCCCGAACCCCGCAACCCGCAATTGCGCGTCATTCCGGAGTCCATCCTCAAGAATATGGACATCACTTACACCATCCCGCGCATCAAGGTGCCGGAGATCTCCATCGAGGAGCGCCGCAGCACCTTCAAGGAAGAGGTCAAGAGCTTCGTGGAATACGATGCGGCCCGCAAGGAAGGCAGCCGCTGCCTGCGTTGCGGTTTGACCTGCTACGACTCCGAGGCCGGCGCGGAATACGTCGGCGACGCGGACGTCAAACCCTTCAGTGAGGTGGGCAAGGAATAGCTCCACCCCTGTAGCAAAAAGTTTGTTAAGGCCACCCTCCCAATGGCCATAACATACACCCCAAGAGAGGAGAGTCATGCACACCCTCGCCTCTAATCCGTAAGGGCCTCACACCACCCTTGCGGAAGCCCCCCGGATGCCCTCATCATCCGGGGGGCTTGTCTTTTCGGATTCTCCAACAAGTTTGCTTGCCCCTTCATCAGTCGCGCCGAACGGCCGTGAAACACCAAAGTGTCTTTTATTTTCCGGTCCGGCCATGCCTGAGCGCTGTAGCTCTCATATAATATAGGAACATGTATGTGATTGTGGGGGGAAGAGACGTGAGTTCTCGACTTTATTCCCGCCTCCCGTGTGTTTTCAACATGTGTGAATTAATGTGTATATCGTTTTTTCGATATGTCGTTTTTGTGACGTGGGCCCAAACCTTTTGACTCTCTCTTTACGGGGCGTTAGCCGATAGACTGGGAATCAGGCCACCGTCTGGTCTGTGCCAGTGAAGGTGGGTTTGAAAGAAATATGTATATCATTAATACGAAGAGAAGTGATAGACTTTCACCGGAGGAGAGATGTTCAAGAATTTGAAGTTGGGTTACAAAATGACCATCGGATTTGGTTTCCTGCTTTTTCTTCTGGGAGTGGTGGGTGTTGCGGCCATATCGGAGTTCGACAAGAATTTTGAGGCGTTCAAGGAATATCGGGGACTGGCGCGGGACACCAATCTTGCAGGCAGGGTACAGGCGAATATGCTTATGGCCCGCATGAACGTGAAGGACTACATCATCACCGGAAGCGATAAGAGCAAGGAGATGTACCGGAAATACCGCAAGGCGGTGCAAGGGTTCATGGAGGAGGCCCGGCAGCAGATCCAACAGCCGGAAAGGGCCTTGGTACTCTCCGGAATCGGAGGCCGACTGGAAAAATACGACAGCGGCTTCGAACGGCTCGTAGGTTTGATGGATCGGCGAAACCGCCTTGTGGGGCAGGGGCTCAATGTGGTGGGACCGGCAATGGAGAAAAATCTTTCCGCCATTTTGGAATCCGCCCGTGCTGATGACGACATGACCGCTGCGTACCATGCGGCCGTGGCGCTTCGGCATCTTCTTCTCGGTCGGTTGTATATGGCCAAGTTTCTCAACACCAACGAGCAGGCGGCCTTGGACAGGGCGAACAGCGAGCTGGAGACATGCCGATCCGAGCTGGATGTACTGAAAGCCGAGTTGCAGAACCCTGAGCGCAGAAAGCTCCTGAAAGCCGTGACCCAAGGGAGCGAACGGTACATTGCGGACCTTGCGGAAGTTGCCGGGCTCATTTTCGTGCGGAACAGAGATGTCATAAACGGCACGCTCGACACAATCGGGCCTGAAGTGGCCAAGGATATCGAGGATGTGAAGCTGTCGATCAAAGGCGAACAGGATGCACTCGGGCCGCGCGTGCAGGCCTCCATTTCCTTTGCCGTCGAAATCATAACCATCCTTGTTCTTTGCGCCGTGGTACTGGCCGTTGTCGCCGCCTGGATCATCACCCGGGGAGTCACCCGCCCCATGGAAAAGGCTCTCGTGCTTGGCAGCGAAGTGGCGGACGGCGTTTTGGACGCCCACATTGCCGTTGATCAGAAGGATGAGGTCGGCACTCTTTGCAGGGTGCTGGGGGGCATGGTCGGGCGTCTCAGGACGATAGTCGCCGAAGTACAGGTGAGCGTTGACCATGTGGCCTCCGGGAGCGAGGAATTGGCCGCCTCGGCCCAACTTTTGTCGGAGAACGCCACCGAGCAGGCGGCCAGTGTCGAGGAGGTGGCCGCGACCATGGAGGAAATGGCGGCCAACATCTCGCAGAATGCCGAAAACGCCCGTCAGACAGAAGCCATCGCCCGCCAGGCCGCCGAAGACGCCGAGCAGTGCGGAGGCGCTGTTTCTCAAGCTATGACGGCCATGGCCTACATAGCCGAAAAGATATCCATCATCGAAGAGATCGCACGCCAGACAAACCTGCTGGCCCTCAATGCGGCCATTGAAGCGGCTCGTGCCGGTTCCCACGGCAAGGGCTTCGCCGTGGTGGCGGCCGAGGTGCGCAAGTTGGCGGAACGCAGCGGAGAGGCCGCTGCCGAGATCAGCGAATTGTCGGCCACGAGCATAGGACTCGGCGATAAGGCGTCCGGAATGCTGGGCGCCCTGGTGCCTGACATCATCAAAACTTCGCAGCTGGTCGAGGAGATATCCGTTGCCAGCCAGGCGCAGAGTGCGGGCGCGGAGCAGGTCAACGAGGCTATCGGCCAGTTGGAGAGTGTGATTCAGCAGAACTCGTCCACGGCGGAAGAGCTGGCGGCCACCAGTGAGGAGCTTTCCGGCCAATGCCAGAACGTCCGGCAGACTCTCGGTTTCTTCCGTTTCAACGGCGGTGGAGGACAAGAAAGAAAATCCGTCATTTCAGTCAAACCTGCGGGAGAGCTCGCCGCGGGCAAAGGTGGATCGGCCCGTGACGGTGCGTCTGAAATCGTCAGTTTACAATAAAAACAACTGTTTGAGTTTCTTTTATGAAAGCCCCCGAGATGTTCTCACATCCTGGGGGCTTGTTGGTTGCCTTGGCTTGGCGGTGTGGGATTGCAGAGGGACGGTTGTTTTTGTGGACTTGTTAGAAAAAAGATACTTTTTGTATGGGAAAATCCAAGGCTGCTTTCATGCTGTTCATGTCTGTTTTACCCCTGGTTTGGTGGGGTACCCGGATTCGTCGGGGGTATGCTCAGGCGGGATAAGTTGTGGAAAAGTAGATATGGAATCGAAAATGGCGAATTATCATGGGGTTGACAAAGTGTTCTGATTAGAAAAATTGTAAAACAATTGCAAATATGTTGATTTACCGGCTTTGTGCTTTGCAATTTTACTACACCGCAGCCCTAGGCGTGACCCATGTCTTCAGATTTGAAAATATCGCCTTCTTCCGCCACGGAAGAGGAAAACGAGGCAAAGAACCAAGACCGCTCCGAGGGCGACAGTCAGCAGGCCGTCCACGCAGATGAGCGGCTTTCGCCTCAGGATATCGATTTCCAACCACCGTTGGTCATTTGTCTTTCCATCATCAGCCGCCTGTTGGGCAGGCCGGTTTCCTCGGCCACGCTCAAGGCGGGTATTCCGCAACAGGAGCGCGTCATCACCGCGTCCTCCATCGTCCGCGCGGCCGAAGGCATTGGCATTTCGGCCAAGACCGTGCACCGGCCCAGCGTGATAAGCATCACCCGGCTGGTCATGCCGTGCATCCTGCTGCTCAAGGGCGGCAACGCCTGCGTGCTGGAGGATGTGAACGACACAACCGCTCGGGTGCTGCTGCCGGGGCACGGCATGAACGCCGTTGAATTGCCCCTGGACAAGCTGGAAGAAGAGTATACCGGCTACGCCATCTTCTGCCGCCGACAGACCCGGCTGGACAAGCGGGTCAGCGACCTCAAGCTGGTCAAGACCAAGCGTTGGTTCTGGGACGTGATCTTCCGTTTCTGGCCCGTATACCGCCACGTGGTTCTGGCCAGCATCATGACCAACCTGATCATCATCGCCTCGCCGTTGTTCGTCATGAACGTCTATGACCGGGTCATCCCCAATAATGCCTTTGACACGCTCTGGGCCCTGGCCATCGGCATCGGCATCGCCTATCTCTTCGACTTCCTGCTCAAGAACCTGCGCAGCTATTTCGTGGATGTGGCCGGGCGCAATGCGGATGTGCTCATCGGCAGCCGTATCATGCAGCATCTCATGTCCGCCCGGCTGGACCACATGCCCGAGTCTGCAGGGGCCGTGGCCAACAACATACGGGAGTTCGAGTCCCTGCGTGAGTTCTTCAGCTCCAGCTCCCTGGTGGCGCTCCTCGATCTGCCGTTTCTGCTCCTTTTCATTTGGGTGGTTTATTACATCGGCGGGCTCATGGTCCTTCCGGTACTCATTGCAGTGCCGCTGGTCTTCCTGGTGGGTTTTTTCCTTCAGATGCCGTTTCAGCACATCGTGGAAAGCCATTACAAGGAGAGCACTCAGAAGCACGCGCTGCTTTTCGAGATCGTGCAGGGGCTGGAAACCATCAAGACCAGCATGGCCGAAGGCCGCATGCAGGCACGCTGGGAAAATGTGGTGGGCAAGACCGCCATGTCCAACAGTCGGGCCAAGGTGCTGGCCAACATTTCGGTGACCTTTTCGGTCTATGTGACCCAAATGGTCAGCGTGGCCATCGTCATCATCGGCGTGTACCTCATTTCCAAGGGCGAGCTGACCGTGGGCGGCCTTGTGGCCTGCAACATCCTGGCGGGTCGGTCCATGGCCCCGCTCAGCGCAGTGGCCGGGCTGCTTTCCCGATTCCAGCAATCGCGCATGGCGCTGAATGCCCTGAACATGCTCATGGAGATGCCCAGCGAGCGACCTGACGACAAGGACACCTTCCACTACGGAGACATCGAGCCCTCCCTGACCCTGGAGGACATTTCCTTCAGCTACCCCGGCACGGACAAAGCCGTGCTCAACGACATCACCCTCAAGCTCCGGCCCGGGGAGAAGGTGGGCATCGTGGGCCGTACCGGCGCGGGAAAGTCCACCCTGGGCAAGCTTTGTGTGGGGCTCTATCAGCCGGTCAAAGGCTCGGTGAAGGTGGGCAACATCGACCTGCGCCAGATGGACGTGGCCAACCTTCGGCGCAAGGTGGGCTACGTATCCCAGGACCCGTTGCTCTTCTACGGCACCCTTCGGGACAATATCGCCTTCGGCCTGCCCGAGGCCGACGACCTGTCCATAAAATACGCGGCCGAGATTGCGGGCGTGGACGAGTTCGTCAAGGACCATCCGGCCGGGTATGGCATGAAGGTGGGTGAGCGCGGCTCTTCCCTGTCCGGCGGCCAGCGTCAGGCCGTATCCATCGCCCGGGCGCTTTTGACCGAGCCCGAAGTGTTGATCATGGACGAGCCGTCCAGCAACATGGACAACCAGTCCGAGTTCCGGCTCAAACAGAAGCTGGGGCCGTACATCAAGGACAAGACGGTCATTTTCATCACCCACCGTCACTCCATGCTCGACCTCGTGGACCGGCTGGTGATCATGGACAGGGGGCGCATTCTGGTGGACGGACCCAAGAACGCCGTGCTCGATGGGCTCAAATCCGGCAAGATCAAGGTTTCCATGTGAGGGCGGCATGAGCAAGAACCAATTCGACAAAGAGACTTTGCTGTACATGTCCGAGGTGGATCAGGCCCTGTACGGCCGGGGCCGCAAGCTGGCCTACATCATGTCGATTTCCGTGTGCCTCATGTTTGTGGGCTTCCTTCTCTGGGCCAAATTGGCCGTGCTGGAGGAGGTCACCCGGGGATTCGGCAAGGTCATTCCCTCTCGGCGCGTCCAGGAGATCCAGAACCTCGAAGGCGGCATATTGAGTGAAATTTTCGTGTTCGAGGGCCAGAAGGTGGAAAAGGGCGACATGCTTTGCCGTCTGCAGAACGAACAGGCCGCCAGCTTTTACCGCGACGCCAAGGCCAAGTCACTGGAGCATCGGACGGCCATCACCCGGCTCGTGGCCGAAGTGGACGGCGTGGTTCCGGCCTTTGAACCGGATCTTGCAGCCGAGGTTCCGCAGATCGTTGAAGACCAGATGCGCCTCTACCGCGCGCGCAAGGAACAGCTTGAGATCGAATTGAAGCTGTTGCGGAGCGAATACCAGCAGAAACAGCAGGAAGTGCAGGAAATGCAGGGGCGCAGGAGGCAACTTCTCCAGAGCCTCAAGGTGGCCCAGCGTCAGCGGGACATCACCAAGCCGCTGGTGGAGAAGAAGATCCATTCTGAACTGGACTTCCTGAGCCTGGAGCAGAAGGTGTTGGAGTTGCGAGGCGACGTGCAGGCCCTGACCTTGGGCATTCCCCGGGCCAAGGCCGCCGCTGCCGAAGAATTGAGCCGCATTGAGCAGCACAAGGTGGAATTTCGCAGCGAAGCCCTCAAGGAACTCAATGAGCGGCGGCTTGAGCTGACGTCCATCAAGGAAACCCTGGCCGCTGGCAGTGACAGGGTGATCCGCACCGACGTGCGTTCGCCGGTGAAGGGCATCGTCAAGCACATTCTCATCAACACCCTGGGCGGCGTGGTTCAGCCGGGCGAGTCCATCATGGAGATCGTGCCCTTGGACAGCACCCTGCTGGTGGAGGCGCAGATCAAGCCCGCGGACATCGCGTTCGTGCATCCGGACCAAAAGGCCCGGGTCAAGATCACGGCCTACGATTTCTCCATTTACGGCGGCCTGGATGGGGTGGTAGAGCACATCAGTGCGGACACCATCCAGAATGAAAAAGGCGAGAATTTTTATGTCATCAAAGTGCGCACCAAAGAGAACGCACTTAAATACCGAGGCGAAATGTTGCCCATTATCCCCGGCATGACCGCCCAGGTCGATGTGCTTACGGGCAAGAAATCGGTGCTCGATTATCTTCTCAAGCCCATACTGAAGGCCAAGCAGAACGCCTTGCGGGAACGCTAACGGACCATGATTTTCCTCAGTCGCATAAGACGGGTCGCACGGGGCCTGCTTTGCGCGGGGTTTCTCGTGGCGTGCCTGATTCTCTGGACAGGGGAAAACGAAGCCCGGGCCGGGGCCCACAAAAAGAAACAGCCGCCCAGGCTGTTCGGCACCGTGGAATTCAAGGGCAGGATCAAGTCGTTGCCCAAGTGGATGCGGGTGCTGCGTCAGATGACCTTCTGGCGGGGTTACTTCAAGGACAGCTCCATGGACAGACTGCCGTCCAAGACGGCCTGGCGCAAGCTCAAGAAGAATGTGGCGGGCAAATCCTCCATGGAAAAGCTCAAGGCCGTGAACAGGTTTTTCAACCAGTGGCCCTATCGGCTTGACCAGTCCAATTACGGCCGGCGCGACTATTGGGCCACTCCATTGGAGTTTCTCAAGAAGTCCGGCGACTGCGAGGACTATGCAATCGCCAAATATTACGCACTCAAGGAACTCGGTTTCAGCATGGACCGCATGCGCATCGTGGCCCTCAAGGACATGATCCGCAATATAGGCCATGCCGTGCTGGTCGTGTATCTGGATGACGACATCTACGTCCTCGACAACCAGACGGACATGGTGCTGCCGCACACGCGCTACAAGCATTATCTGCCCCAGTACTCGGTCAACGAAAAGTACCGCTGGATGCACGTGCCTCCGGTCATCCGCAAGAAAAAGGACGGAATCGATGAAATTCCACGATTCGGAGCCAGGAAAAAGATAAAGCCGCAAAAGGCTTTCCCGATGGATAACGGAACCATTGACCGGACGGATAACGGCACCGCTTCGGCAGGGGGACCGGACACCCATAACCAGATGGAGTAACCCATGGAACGCACAATGCATCCAAGAGAAGAGATTCCCGAATGCGCCTGCAAGGCCGGGCACGGCCTCAAGGTCGGCATCGCGGTGGTCTTCATTCTGATCATCGCCGCAGGCAGCCTGTTTTTCGCCAACAGGAACGTCTCCAAGCAGCGGGCCGATCTGGGCCGGAACGTAGAGCACCGTCTCGGTCTGGTGGCTCAGGGCCGGTCCGAGGTGTTCGCGGCCTGGCTTTCCGACCTCTCGCAGCGGGGCGACAGGCTCATCAAGTCAGACCTCTTCCGGCTTTACGCCGCCGAGGTGGACAGCATTCCCGGCGACCTGGCCGCCATTTTCGGCGCTTCGGACCTGGCCGAGGAAAACGAAGGGGCCGGGCTGGCCGCGCAATTGCCCATGATGCAGAATATCCTCAGGGAATTCTGCACCTATTCGGGCTTTCTCTACGCCAGGGTGCTCAACGGAGACGGTATTGCCTATATCGCGACGGACGGTCATCTGCCGCCCATGTCCGAAACCGAAATAACCCTGACCAAGACCGTGTTCAAAGACGCCGAGCCCAAGTTCTCGCCCCTGCGCATGACGCCTCAGGGGCTGGAAATGGATATCTATGTGCCCATTCATCCGCCGGAAGGAGAGGACAAGGCCGAACCGGTGGGGGTGCTCATGATGACCCGCCAGGTGAGCGGCAAGATCACCGAACTGCTCTCCAATTCGGCCCTGTCCGCCAAGGGAGAACGCACCCGGCTCATGCAGAAGACCGACAAGGGCTTCCGGGAGGTGACCCCCTGGACAGCGGAAGGGTTTTCGGACGTGGTCATCGACGTGAAGCTGGACGAGAACGGCAACATGCTTTTCGGCCGCCGCTCCAGCCTGTCCACTCCGGAACAGGAAGTGTTCTCCATGGGCGTGCGAGTGGCCGGGCCCCAGTGGTGGGTCGTGCAGGAAATGGACTATGCCTCGGCCACCGCTCCCACGCAGGCCTATTCGCGCACCGCCTATATCATGGCCGGGCTGGTCATCCTGGCTATCCTGCTTGCCGCCGGGCTGGCCTGGTGGGTTCAGGCCGGAGTGCACAACCAGCGCACCGCGGAGCAGTTCATGGCTCTGGCCAGCCAGATCGACCAGCAGAAACGCTTCATCGACTCCATCAACGCCAACATCCAGGAGTTCATCACCCTCAAGGACCTGGACGGCAAATATGTCTACGTGAACGACGCATTCGCCCAGGCCGTGGGCCGGAGCGAGCAGGAAATCCTCGGCATGGATGTGGAGGCCGTTTTCGGTTTCGACACAGCCAAGCGCCTTACCGGCGCGGACGAGGCCGTGCTGGAGGAAAAGGGCAAGGTCATCATCAATGAGACCATCTATCTGCAGTCCAAGCGTTACCAGTTCCAGATATCCAAGTCGCCCTATTATGACAGCGCCGGAGAGTGTCTGGGCGTCGTCGAGGTCTTCCGCGACATCACCGATTTCGTGGCGGCGCAGGAAAAGAACAAGCGTCTCATTCGCCGGGCCATGGAAGCACTGGGCAGCACCATCGAGGCCGCCGATCCCTATCTGGGCGGGCATACCAAGCTCATGGCCGGACTTGCCGTGGAGGTGGGCAGGGTGCTGCATCTTCCGGAAATCGAAGTGGCCGAGATCGAGACCTCGGCCAACCTTTCCCAGATAGGCAAGATGTTCGTTCCCAAGGAGATCCTGACCAAGCCGGGCCGACTGACCGACGAGGAAAAGGAGGTCATGGAGACGCATGTGGAATACGCTCGCCGTATTCTCAGGGACATCGACATCGACGAGGGCGTGCTGCGGGCCATCTATCAGATGAACGAACGTCTGGACGGCTCGGGGTATCCCAAGAAGCTTGAGGGCGACGACATCATTTTGTCCGCGCGTATCCTGTCCGTGCTCAACGCGTTTTGCGCCATGATCCGGCCCAGGGCGCATCGTGGGGCCATGGACCCGCAGAAGGTGCTGGAAATCCTCGGCGGCATGGGGGGCAAATATGATTCCCGCGTGCTGGCGGCGCTGGCCGAGGCCATTCAGTCTCCGGCCGCGGAGCGCATTCTGGGACAGGTTTCCTGATCCACGGACTCCATCTGGTACGGAACCCCGGCGTTTCTCGATAAGCGCCGGGGTTTCTTTTTCGCCGTCCGCGGGCAAAGGAGGCTGACCGATTATTGCGACATGTCAGTGGGCGGTGAAAAAAACAGGCCATCAACGAGCGAGGATATACGCGCTAAAGCTTTTCAACGTTGACCCCCATGATGTCCATCAGTTCCTGTATCCTTTCCTTGTTCGGATCGTCGGAGAACATCTGGTGGAGATCTTTTTCGAAGTCCTCTTGAAACTTACTGGACATTTGTTCGAGTTCCAGTCCTCCACTCAGGCCGTGCTTCTGTAAGCAGGCATTATAGACACGCATCAACTCGTCGCTGTATTCGGGCCAGGTTTCAACCTGTTCAGAGGTCGCCTCTTTCTTGTAGACAGGACCGTATTTGCCGACTTCGATATCCAGTGTGCGGCAGTCAGGCAAGTATTGCCTCACGGATTCCGGAAAGTATAAGAGAGCCTCTGAATTGGTGGCCGTTTCATTGCTTTGCGCCTTTCTGGCCTCTTCAGAGATGGTCACCGTGTCTCCCTTTGACTTTTCCGCATCGTTAGTTGTCTGCTGGCGTGGAGTTTGATGCGAAGCTTGAATTTGCTGAGTCTGGTATGCTGCGGTGGTGGATGAGATGTTCATGGCGCTTCCTCTGCGGTTTCGTTGGGGAAGGAATTTTTTTCCGCGTGTTTCAAACAAGCAACAACTATTCCATGGGCGTTGTTTCGTAGTGTCCTGGTAAGCGGGGAGGAATACACATGGAGCTGCTCCCGAGAAAAGGCCGGCAAGACCATTTTCTTGTGCGGCGAGGAGCATCTTGCTGAACGGGACAAAAGAAAAAGGGTGCGATTTTCATCGCACCCCTTGGAAAGTTTTTTGTTATGAAGCCTACTTGCTTTCGGGATCGTAAGTCTTCTCCGCCACCTCCAGAGTGTGGACCAGATCGCCGCGCAAGGTCACCAGCTTGTACAGGCTGAAGCTGCGGTTTGTCTTGGCGGTCTCCAACAGCACACTGTTGCTGAACACTTCGTTGATGGAGTCCAGCACGTCCAACAGGGAGCGTTGCCCCACGTTGAACTGCACCAGATACATATCACGGGTCTCTATACTGTAGCCAAGGGCACGCTCGTAGTTCTCCACCTGACTCACTGCAGTTTCATACTCGGTCCAGGCGGTGACCACCTGACGAATCAGGTCGTCGGTGGTGTCCTGAAGGTTGGACTTGGCCTCTCCGACCCTGGCCTTGGCCGCCTTGGTCTCGCTGTAGTCGCTGCCGCCGCTGAACAGGTTCCAGGACATCTGAAGCATGGCGCTGTTGTCTTGGTAGTAGCTGTCGGAGCCGTCCAGGTTGTCGGTGTTGCGGGAGCTGACCACCACGTCCACATTGGGGTAGAAGTCGGATTCGGCCACCATCTCGTCTTTTTCCGAAGCCACGAGATCTGCTTTGCTGGTCTTGATCTTGGGGTTGTTGTCCATGGTCCTTTTCAGGACTTTCTCCATGTCTTCCACATATTCGGGATGGAATTGGGGCGTGGAGAGCACTCCGGGAGCCTTGCCGGTGACCCGGGTATAGTCGGCTTCGGCGGTGCGTAGGTTGCCCTTGTAGGTTATCAGGGTGGTGAAGGCCCGGGCCAGGCGGCTTTTGGCCTGGGTTTCGTCGGCCAGACTGGTGGCGCCCGCCTGCACACGCTCGGTGATGGAGTCGAGCAGTTCGTGGTGTTTTTCCACGTTCTCTTCGGCCAGTTTCACCAAATCGCGCTCGCGCACCACGTTGTGGTGGGCGCGGATGGCGTCGAGGCCCACGGTTTCCACGTTGTCGCGCAGCCGGTACTCTGCGGATTCGAGCCGGGCTTTGGAGCCCTTGTAGGTATAGATGCGGTCCATGCCGTCAAACACGTTCAGGGTCAGGGCCAGGGTGGTGTCCGTGGCCGTACGGTGCCGGTTTTCCGTGTCGTTGCCGCGGGTGGTGGAACTCCTGTATTGTTGGAAGCCCGCGTTGGATGTCAGGTCCAGGGAAGGAAAGAAGCGTCCGAGAGCCGCGGCCAGATTGCTGGACTGGGCGTCCCGGTTGAACAGCAGTGCCTTGATCTGCGGATGCTGTTTGACGGCCGCGACGACGGTTTCCTTGAGGGACGTCGTTCCGTCCGCCCCGGCGAAGGCTGGGGAGACCAGAAGTGTTGCGAGGCAAACGAGGGTTGCTATGAAGTTTTTCATGGCAGGTGGTGCTTTGGTTGAAAGTGAGTGAAATTTTTCTATCTAAGAACAATAACAACGACGATTCTATTATACAAGTATAAATAATATTATTTCAGGGAGTAATCATATGCCGGGTTTCTGTCCTGATCAGGTGTGGTGGTGACCGGAGTCGATCAGGTATTGGATGAGATCGTCCACTGGGGTATCCGGGGTGATGCCGGTCTCGAAACCGCTCAGATCGGCCCGGTTCACGCCGAGAAGGTTGACCACCACTTCGTGCCCGCCGTCAGAGTCGCCCACAAGAAGTTGGGTCAGATCCTCGCCATAGGTGATGCCCTTGATGGCCATGCCTTGCCCCGGGGCGAGGGCGGTGGCCCCCAAGAGGTGTTCGCCTGCGCTGATGCCGGTATCGGCCAGTATTGACGGGTCAATATGGATGGCGTTGTCAGTGCCGACAGTGTGATGGACGTCCGCCTGAACTCCCAGAAGCAGGTCGTCGTTTTCCCCGCCATGGAACAGCTCGTCCATTTTGACGACATCGGAGCCGTCCATAGTCATCATGGCGGTTTCCGTATCCTGGTCGTGCGGGAGCAGCAAACCTCCTTCCCCGCTCGTCGGGTTGAAGGTGGGATCGTCGAACCGCACGTCGGCATATCTGCTGTTGTCCAATTCGCCCACAGACAACTCCCAGGCGTGTCCGTTGGGCACGAAGTGGAGCTGCCTGCCGAAGTCGATGTCCATGTCGCCGCCGTTGGGGATGAGAAAGAAGCGGATGTCCTGGTCTGTTTCGAAAGTGGTGAGCAGACTGTTCACCAGTACGGCATCGTGGGTGCTGGGCAGGATTATTTCCGGGTCGGTGGGTGAGCCGTCTTCAGCCAGACGGTAGATGCCCAGCATGTTGTTGCGGCCAGCGTGACTGGACACGAAGTGTTCGATGTCGCTTTGGCTGCGGGTATTCTCGCCGTCTGTTGCGGGCGCGAGTGCCGGATTGGTTTTGATGATCGCCATGGCGCGTTCACCAGCCTTGTCATGCAAAAGGGGGGATCGACCTGTTTCCCGAATATGAAGTCGAACGCCCGCTGTCGCTTGTGTCGTCGGAGTGAAAGTACCACGTACAATAGGTTGAATTGTAGAAAAAAGCGAGAGGAAAGAGTTGGTTGCAGTTGGCCGCCGTTTTCGGTGGAGAGGCGCGTTGAGGAGGGAATGGGATGGAGCGCTCAGAAGTTGTCAACAGGTATGCCCGGGGAAAAGGATTTCGGAATAATGTTTTGCTGTTTCGGTAATTATTCTTATTTTGTCGCTAGGATGCTGTTCGGTATGAAGTAAATTCGAGAAAATGGTTGCGGGGCCCTTTTTGTCTGCACTGAATCTGGCCGGTACATCGGAGATTCGTTTTTTTTCGCCGCGCATGAATGGAGAGAATCATCGTATTTCAGGTCGGCAGTCGTAGAGGAAGGCGTGGAGCCGTTGCGGCCTGTGTATAACCGGAAGGCGTTTCCCTGCCGAGCCTGTATGCGACAGGGAGAATGTATTGTGCGGGATGGGTCAGAAGTCGACCTTGCGCACCGAATCCCGTTCCACAAGGCTGGGCTCGATGCGGATGATCTCGGTCTTGTCGCGTCCGGAGTCCAGGCGGTCCAGCAGGGTGTCCACGGCCATGGCCCCGAGCTTGCTTGTGGGCTGGTGAATGGTGGTCAGGGGCGGGTTCATGTATCGGGCCATGGAGATGTCGTCGTAGCCGATCACGGAAATGTCGTCAGGCACCCGGACGCCTTTTTTTGCCGCCTCGGTGATGACGCCGAAGGCCATCATGTCGTTGCAGACGAACAGGGCGTCGGGCCGATTGTCCCGGGCAAGGAGTTTCTGCATGGCCTGCACGCCGCTTTCGCAGTCGAAGGCGCCCTCTATGATCCATTCTTCGCGCACTGTGAGACCTGCCTCGTCCATGGCCTGGCGGAATCCGTCAACGCGCTCCACTGCCAGCATCTTGTCCAGGGGGCCGCTCACGCAGCCGATGCGGGTATGTCCCTTGTCGATGAGGTGCTTGGTGGCCAGGTAGCCGCCATAGTGCGAGTTGTCGTGGATTCGGTCCATGTTGCCGGAGATGGGGCCCCAGTCCGTGACCACGACGGGAGTGTTGCGCCGGGACTCGAAAAGCTCGAAGACCTCCTTGTTGGTTTCGCTGCACAGGAGCAGCAGGCCGTCCACCCTCTTTTCTTCCAAGGCTTTCAGGTTGGCCCGCATGCGTTCGACGTCACCTTCGGTGTTGCACAGGAACAGCGTGTAGCCCCGTTCATAGCAACGTCGTTCCACGCCCTGCACCACTTCCGCATAGAAAGGGTTGGTGCTGGTGGTCACCAGCATGCCGATGGTAGAGGTGCGGTTGACTTTGAGGCTGCGGGCGATGGACGAGGGCCGGTAGTTGAGCTCGCGCACGGCCAGATTCACCCGGTCGTGGATTGCTTCGCTTACGAACCGGGTCTGGTTGAGTACGTGGGAGACCGTGGAGGTCGAGACCCCGGCCAATTTGGCTACGTCTTTTATGGTCGCCATGTGTTCCTATGCGTTTTGTTTCAGAAATTCGTCCACTTCCGCGCGGCCTGGAATGGAGGGCTGTGCGCCGATGCGGGTCACGGAAAGGGCGGCCGCGGCATGGGCGAAGCGGATGGCCTCGTCCGTGGTGCGGCCTTCCTGCATGGCCGCCGCCAGGGCTCCGTTGAAGGTGTCGCCGGCCGCAGTGGTATCCACGGCCTGTACCCTGAATCCGGGCACGAGCCGAGCTCCGTCCGGCGCGCTGATAAAGGCTCCCCTGGCTCCCAGGGTGATGATCACGGTGGGGATGCCCTTGCCGTGGAATACCTGGGCCGCCTTTGCCGCATCCTTTTCGTCTTCCACCTTGATGCCCGTGAGTAACTCGGCCTCGGTTTCATTGGGGGTGATCATGGTCAGATTGGACAGGAGCGAATCGGGCAGTTCCCTTGCCGGGGCCGGGTTGAGGATGACCTGTGCTCCGACGGCCTTCGCTTCCCCGGCGGCCAGTTCTATGGTTTCCAGCGGGCTTTCCAGCTGCATCAGAAGGGTGTCGGCGTTCCGGAGCAGCTCCCTGTGCGCTTTAATCCTTTCGGGGGTGAGGCATGCATTGGCTTCGGGCGAAATGGCGATGCTGTTTTCGCCGGAGGCGGCGATGGAGATGAGCGCGATGCCCGTGGGCATGTCCTTGATCGTCATGACCGCCCGGATGTCCATGCCGTTGCTTTGGTAGGCCTTGATCTGGCGTCTGCCGAAGTCGTCGTCCCCCACGCAGGCTATGAAAGCCATGTTGGCTCCGAGCCGGGCAGCGGCAACGGCCTGGTTCGCGCCCTTGCCGCCGGGGAGCACCCGGTAGCCGTGCCCGGTGACGGTCTCTCCGGGGCGGGGGAAGTCATCGACCATGAGGATGTGGTCCGCATTGACGCTGCCGAGGACCACGAGTTTCTTGGCTTGGAACATGCGCAGGCTCCGTGGAAAGTTGAAAAGGGCGCGCCGGGTAGAACCGCACGCGCCCTTGTGTTTTTGTTGTCTATTTGACCACGCGGAGCGGGACCGGGATGAAGGTCTCGACCTTTTCGCCCTTGAGGATCTTGGCTGCGGTTTCCACGCCCAAAGAACCGATCAGGGCGGGTTGTTGGGCGATGGTTCCGGCCATGTCGCCGCGTTTGACCGCGGCCACGCCGTCGTCGGTGCCGTCAAAGCCGACGACCATGACTTCCTTCTTGCCCGCGGCCTGCAGGGCGCGGATGGCGCCGAGGGCCATTTCATCGTTTTGGGCGAAGACGCCCTGGACGTCGCTGTTGGCGGCCAGCAGGTTTTCCATGACGTTCAGGCCCTTGGTACGGTCAAAGTCGGCGGGCTGGGAGGCCAGGACCTTGAACCCGTTTGTCTTGACCGCTTCGGCAAAGCCCTGGCCGCGATCGCGTGCGGCAGAGGTGCCGGGCAGGCCTTCCAGCTGGATCACTTTCGCCCCCTTGCCGAGCTTCTCGGCCATGAAATCACCGGCCATCTTGCCGCCTGCAACGTTGTCGGATGCGATGTGCGCCGCAACCATGCCGCGGGCTGCGCCACGGTCCAGGGTCAGCACGGGGATGCCTGCGCGGTTGATCATCTTGATGGCGTTGGACACTGCATCGGAATCGGTGGGGTTGATCAAGATGGCTTTGACTCCACGAACGGTCAGGTCTTCGACATTGGCCAGTTCCTTGCTCGGGTCGTTCTGGGAATCCAGCACGATGAGTTCCATGCCCATTTCCTGGGCCTTGGCCACTGCGCCGTCCTTGAGCGTCACGAAGAACGGGTTGTTCAGAGTGGAGACCACCAGGGCGATTGTGTCCTTGGCATATGCACCGACGCCGATGGACATGACCAGCACGCACGCGATTGCGAGGCTTAACAGTTTTTTCATCCGACTCTCCTTGCTTTGTTTTGTAGGTTCTACTTGCTCTTGGTGTCCACCAGAACAGCCAAAAGGATAACAGTAGCCTTGGCAATCATCTGGTAATAGGAGGAAACGTCGAGCAAATTGAGTGCATTGTTGAGAAAACCGATGATGAGCGCACCGATGAGCGTTCCCATGATGGTGCCTTTGCCGCCCAAAAGGCTGGTGCCCCCCAACACGACCGCTGCGATGGCGTCCAGTTCGTAGCCTGCCCCGGCCGTGGGCTGGGCCGAGGAAAGCCTGGAGGTGACGATGAGTCCGGAAAGGGCGGAGAGAAAACCGGCGATGCCGTAGACCGTGACTTTGACGCGGTCCACGTTGATGCCCGAAAGCTTGGTGGCGGATTCGTTGCCGCCCAGGGCGTAGATGTAGCGGCCCAACCGGGTGTGGTTGAGCAGGTACCAGGCCAGCCCGAAAACGAGGGACATGATCCAGACCGGCACCGGAATGCCCAGCAGATAGCCCGTGCCGAGCCAGGCGAAGGCGTCGGCCACTTCGGTGAAGCCCGTGGAAATGGGTCGTCCATCCGTATACACCAGCGTCAGCCCCCGGTACATGGTCATGGCCACCAGGGTGGCGATGAAGGCCTGTACCTTGCCTTTGGCGATGATCATGCCGCTGACGGCCCCCAGCGCCGCGCCCAGGAGCAGAGCTCCCCCCACGGCCACGACCACCGGCATTCCCTGGGCGATGAGGCTTGCGCCCACAGCTCCGCACAGGGCCAGTACAGAGCCGACCGACAGGTCTATGCCCGCCGTGAGGATGACCATGGTCATGCCCACGGCGATGATTGCGTTGATGGCCGTCTGCCTGAGAATGTTCAGGATGTTGCCCGTGGTGAAAAAGTTTGGGTTGAGCAGAGAAACCACGACGATCATCACGGCCAGGGCGATGAGCGACTTCTGCGCGATGAGCTTCTCCTTGAGGGAGGAGCCTTGGGATACGTTGTTGTTTGCGGTCATGCCGTTGTTTCCTCCCGCACCTTGCCCACGGAGCAGGCCATGAGTTTTTCCTGGTCCGCCTCCTCGGCGGGGAATTCACCGCAGATGCGGCCCTCGTGCATGACCGCGATGCGGTCGCTCATGCCGAGGATCTCCGGCATCTCCGAAGAGACGAGAATGATGCTCATACCTTTTTCCTTGAATTCGTTGATGAGCTGGTAGATTTCCTTTTTCGCGCCCACATCCACTCCCCGCGTGGGTTCGTCAAGAATCAGCACCTTGGGCCGGTTCATGAGCCCCTTGGCGATGGAGACTTTCTGTTGGTTGCCGCCGGACAGATTACCCACGGTCTGGTTTCGGGTCGGGGTCTTGATGTTGAAGGCGTCGATGAAGCCGTCCACGGCCCTGCGCTCTTGCGTGCGCACCACGTGCCCGAGCTTGGCGCAGAAGGCCTGCAATGCGGAAAGGGTCATGTTTTGCTTCACGGAAAGCCCCAGCACCAGGCCGTCGGCCTTGCGGTCCTCGCTGATGTAGACAATGCCTGCGTTCAGGGCATCCTTGGGAGAGCGGATGCGCTTGGTCTCCCCGAATATGGAGATGGTTCCGCTCTCTACCGGCAGTGCGCCGTAGACGGCCTTCATGAGTTCGGTTCGCCCCGAGCCCATGAGACCGGAAACGCCCAGGATTTCGCCTTCATGCACGGACAGGGACACACCGTCGACGCGCGGGGCGTGCAGGTCCTTGATCTCCAGGCTGATCTTGCCCGGCTCCACGTCCACGCGGGGGAACTGTTCCTCAAGCCTGCGGCCCACCATCATCTCGATGAGCCGATCTTCGTCCATGTCGGCCACGGCCTTTTCGCCGATGAACTTGCCGTCACGCAGTACTGTGACGTCATCGCAGATCTCAAAAATTTCCTTGAGCCGGTGGGAGATGTAGACGATGCCGTGGCCGGTGTCGCGCAGTTCGTTGATGACGTTGAACAGCGCCTTGGTCTCGGTGGCAGTGAGGGCGTCAGTGGGCTCGTCCATGATGATGACCCGGGATTCGAAGGATAACGCCTTGGCGATCTCCACCATCTGTTGCTCGCCGATGCCGAGAGTCCCCAGCCGGGTGCGTGGGGAATGCTTGACCCCGAGTTTGTCGAGGAGCTCGCCTGCCTCGGCGTACATGTCTTTCCAGCGGATGTTGCCCAAGGGGCCGATCTTTTCCCGACCCAGGAAGATGTTTTCGGCAATGGACAGCTCGGGCAGCAGGTTGAGTTCCTGGTGGATGATGCTGATTCCCGCCTTTTGTGATTCGGCCGGCCCCTTGAATTCCACTTTCCCGCCCAGATAGGTGAGGGCGCCGGCGTCCCGTTTGTAGATGCCGGTGAGCACCTTCATGAGCGTGGACTTGCCTGCGCCGTTTTCACCTACCAGGGCCATGACCTTTCCGGCGTGTACGTTCAGGGTCACGCCGTCCAGGGCCTTGACGCCCGGAAAGCTCTTTTCGATGCCGTCCAGCCTGAGGAGCGGTTCGGACATTGCTTTACTCCGCTAGAAGACCACGCCCGACTTGAAGGTGATGTTGGCGTAGGGGGTGAACTCGCCGGTGCGTACCACGGCCATGCTGTTTCGGGTGCGGACCTTGAATTGTGTGTGGGTGATGTAGTTCATCTCGAGAGGCTTGCCGCGCTTTTCGGCCACGGTCTGGAGAAAATCCACGACCTGCTGATGCAGTTCCGGGCTTTCCTCCTTGAATTCCTCGGCCATTTCCACGGACTCCAGCTCCATTTCCGAAACCACGGCCTTGAGAGTGTCCAGGAACGAGGGCACTCCCTTGCAGACCGCCAGGTCGATGCGCTGTGCTTCTTCGGGGATGGGCAGGCCGGCGTCGCAGATGGTCAGGCTGTCGAAATGGCCGAGCTTGGCTACCACATACGATACTTCGGAGTTGAGGAGTTCACTTCGTTTCATAGAGTCTCCAAACTTGGTGGTGTTTTCATTCCGGATATCCCGTTCGGGTATCTGTGGGTATTAGTTTTGTTCTTGTCGTTTTCATGTCATCGAAACGTTTGCGCAAACGTTTCGATGGGCCCGGATAAAAAAGCCAGCCCGATATGAAGCAAGAGCTGGTTGTGTCTTCAAAGCTTTGAAATTAAAAAGAATAAAATAAATATTCCTTTCTTTTGTTTGGGCGCTGACAAGCAATGGTTACAAGTTTGTAACTCGACCGTAAGGGTGCGTCAAGGGGATGCGGAGATTGGTCCGGATGGTTCTCGGCTTTCTATCAGCCTTTAATTTTTACGATTGTTTTTTGCAGAGTTTATCGGAAGGGAATGTTTTTCGAATGGTTTTGGGCTGTTGTGCCGAGTAGCCGGAAAAAACGTGAAAAGGTTGATTCACGCGCCGGTTCTTCTTGTCGCCGGCTGCTCTTCCATGCCTTCGCTCAGGACCCGGAGCCCCGCGACGTCCAGCAGGTGCACGGTGGAACCGTCCGTCCGGATCAGCGCCTCCTGCCCCAGCTTTTTCAGGGCGCGGGAAAGGGCTTCGGGCGTAACGCCCAGTATTTTGGAAAGCTCGCGGTATGTGATGTCCAGCTCCACCACCCCATCCCGGTGGCGGCTCAGGAAATAGGCGGCCAGCCGTGCCGGTATGTTCTTGAGCGCAAGGGAATCGATCATGCCCATGGTCTCCTTGAGCCTGAGGGACATGACCTTGAGCATGGATATCATGATGGCGGGGTCGTCGGTGATGAGCTGCTCGAAGCTGTCCGGGCCGATGAACAGGACCCTGCTGTCCTCCAGGGCGGCCATGTTGGCGGGCAGCCTCCCGTCGGAAAAGACCGAACACAGGCAGAAGGGTTCGCCCGGCCCGAAGATGAAGATGGTCTGTTCCTTTCCGTCTTCGGACATCTTGAACAGCTTGACCTTGCCTGAAAGCAGGATGTGCAGGCCGCGCGAGGCCTTGTCCTCGCTGTAGAATACCGCGCCCTTGGGGAAACTGGTCACGGTGGCGTGTTCAGCCAGTTTGGCCGCCTGGAGGTCGTCCAGCCGTTCGAAGAAGTCCAGTTTCCTGATGGCGTCTTCCGGGTGCTTCACCGGTTTCCTCTTTTTCCTTTCGTGTTGATTTCGATCAATGCAGGCCGTGCCTGCCGGACGCTAAAGTGGCGGCGAACCCGATCCAAAGGAGGACGCCATGACGATCTTGAATGTACACTGCCCCTATTGTTCCCACAAGCAAGCCGTGGAGCACGCGGGTGACTACAGCCCCGCCTATGCGATGTGTCCGGACTGCGGCGAGCGTTTTATTCTGGAGCCAGTGGCCGGCGGCGTCATGGTCTATCGGGACGGCGAGGCCCCATGTTGCTCGGATCCGGATTGCCGGGAAATCGAACTGGCCGCATCCGGTCAGGACTGAAGGAGGACAGGATCATGTGGAAATATCTGCAGAAAATATCCAAAAATCTGACCGTGGCCATTCCGGTCATGATGGTGGCCGGCTTTCTTGCGGGCGTCACAACCGATATGGGCTGGATCAAGAGTCTGATCATTCCCTTCACCTTTCTCATGGTCTATCCCATGATGGTCACTCTCAAGATCCGCAAGGTATTCGAGGGCGGCGATTCCAAGGCGCAGGTGCTGACCCAGTTCATCAATTTCGGCATTGTCCCTTTTGCCGCCTTCGGCATCGGGATGTTCTTCTTTTCCGAAACCCCCTACATGGCTCTTGGACTCCTGCTCGCAGGACTGGTTCCCACCAGCGGCATGACCATATCTTGGACCGGTTTTGCCAGGGGGAACATGTCCGCGGCGGTGAAGATGACGGTCATCGGCCTTGTGGCGGGTTCTCTCCTTACTCCCCTCTATGTGGAGGCGCTCATGGGCGCCTCCATCGCGATCGACATGGCGGCAGTGGGCAGGCAGATATTCTTTATCGTCTTCCTGCCCATGGTGCTGGGTTTCAGTACCCGCCTGCTGCTCATGAGAAAATACGGCCAGCAGGAATTTCAAAGAAACATCGGGCCGAAATTCCCGGCCCTGTCCACACTGGGCGTGCTGGGCATCGTGTTCGTCGCCCTGGCCCTGAAGGCCCGCACCATAGCGGCTCAGCCCGAGCTGCTGCTGGGGATCCTGGCTCCGCTCATCCTGCTCTATGTCTTCAACTTCGCCTTGAGCACCTTCATGGGCAAGGCTCTGCTGCCGCGCGGCGACGCCATCGCATTGGTCTACGGTTCGGTCATGCGCAACCTGTCCATTGCCCTGGCCATCGCCATGAACGCCTTCGGGCCGCAGGGCGCGGACGCCGCCCTGGTCATCGCCCTGGCCTACATCATCCAGGTTCAGTCAGCCGCCTGGTACGTGAAGCTTACGGACAAGGTCTTCGGACCGGAAGCGCCCGTGGAGGAGCCGGCCGGGGCCTGAGCAAGGCGCCCGGGCGTTGTTTTATTTCATCTCGGCATGAAAAAAGAAGGGGGGATCTTCACTGAAGATCCCCCCTTCTTTTTGGGGCAGAGAGTTCGGCAAAAGAGTGCCGATGTGTCGTCTCAGCGTTTTTGCACGTACGCCGATTGTCTGCTGATGAGGGCGGCGAGCGCCACGCACCCCATGACCATGACCAACCCGAAGTGGGTCCATTCGATGGCCAGGATTGCGTCGGGATGGAGGGTCACGCCGGGCAGGTTGCGGTAGACTCGCAGCAGGCCGGAGAGGATGATGCCCGCCAGGATGATTGCGCGGGTCGTTCCCCATGCCGTGAGCCTGATGCGGTCCTTCCATTGCCTGAACCAGTTGGTCAGGATCAGGGCCGCAAGGAAGAGCAGCACGGCCGCGAAGATGTAATGCAGCTTGTGCACCAGGAAAAAGTCACCGGTCCAGGCCATGCCCGGAATGTCGGTGATGAAGTAGCGCCTTGTCAGCGGCATCTGCATCATGCCCGTGGCGGCCAGGGCGGTCATGGTGGCGACGAAGAGCCTGCTCAGCCAAGGGGAAACGATCCTATCTTTCATTGCCGTCCTCCTTGGGACCATTCTTTTCTTCGCCGAACAGGGCCGCTCCCACGCCCAGCATGCCGGCGGCGATTCCCGCCACCGGGGCCAGCAGGGTGGCCGTGGCCAGATTTGTCTCATCGGCCATGACGTCCTTCACCGGTTGCAGATGCGGCCTGCCCTTGCCCTTTGATTTCGTTTTTCCAAGAGCCTTGTCGAGCTTGTCGAACGGCGCCGGTGAAACATAGATGGTGTTGGTTCCGCCGTTTTCCTCCAGCCCGTAGATGTAGCCGTCCGTCTCTGCGGCCAGCTTCCTGGCCTGTTCGATAATTTCCGCTCTCGGGCCGATGGTCTGGACGTTTTCGGGACAGACATCGATGCAGGCGGGCAGTTCTCCCCGGGCTACCAACTGGTGACAACGGTCGCACTTGTACATGACCCCGTTGCCCGCCAGGCGGGGCAGGAGATGCAGGTAGAGCCCCACCCCGGACTGGCGCTGGGGAATGTGCCAAGGGCACACGGCCCGGCATTTGGCTCCGCCCATGCACAACTTGTCGCTGATGCGGGTGATGCCGTTCTGCTGCTTGTTGGCCGCGCCGAACGGGCACATGTTGGCGCAGGGCGGGTTCCGGCAGTGCATGCATCGGCGGGGGATGTTGATTTCCAGCATCTCGCCCTTGTGCTCCACCTCGGCGGTCTGGATGAAGAGCCAGTTGTAGGGCGTCAGCCGGTCTTCCACGTCGCGTTTTTCCGACCAGTCCTCGTTTTTGGCCCGTCTGGAGGGTATGGGATCGGGAAACGGTTTCTTGGGTTCCGGGAATTTGGCGGCGTTGGATTCGCGGCAGGCGTTGACGCACTCGCCGCAGCCGATACATTTGGAAAGATCAAGCAGGGTGGCCAGTTCTCCGTCGTCCGGTCCCGGCGTTCCGTCCTGAGCCATGGCCGCGCCGGACGGCACGAGCAGGCCCGCGCCGCTCACTCCAAGGGCCTTGAGAAAGCCCCGGCGACTCACGGTTGATGGATTTTTCGGTTCTGACATGTTTCAGGAAACCTCATTGTTTTATCTTTGTTTATATACCCTATAGGGGTATGCGGTGTTCGTGTCAAGAGAGGCCGCCCTGTTTGCATTGCAATATAACCGGATTGGTCCTATGGGATGTTATATTTTGTATAACTGCCAGGATTTGAAGAGGAAATATAATGCGAGAATACAATGTGAACGACGCTGTCGTGGCTGTCCGGCATATAGGAAACGTCTCTGAAGAAAGTACGGGAACCGTTCTCGTGATTCTGAACGAAGGGGAAGCCTATGAGGTGGAGTTTTTTGATTCCGAGGGTGAAAGCTGCGGCAATACCACGGTCCACCCCAAGGATATCAAACCGATGGATTTGCCCTGACCATAGACGCACCTCGTTGATTTGCCAGTGCCTTTGCATCGGGCGATGCCTCATGCCCCTGCGCATGGGGTCACTTTCGGTGGCGGGGGACTTTCTTGGTATACGCTGCCGAGTGAAAGACGCGATTATCAACAGCCACGGCTTTCCCCTTTGTCCGGGTGTTGCTATGAAAAGGCAATCATCGATCACCCGAACAAAGGACGGACTTATGTTTTCAGCTCTTTGTCGGCTTCTGGCAGGCTCACTGTTTCTGGGCATCGTGCTCCTGGTGCAAACGGTCCAGGCGGGCAACCCGCTTCCCGTTTCCCCCAAAGCGGTCAAACGCGCGTTGGCTGAAATTCACGCCCGGTATCAGCCCGACGATTCGGGCAAGGTCGCTGACTATATCCCGGCACTCGCCAAAGCCGACCCTCATCACTTCGGATTGGCCCTCGCCACCGCGGATGGAAGGATTTTTGCCGTCGGCGACAGCGACGTACCGTTCGCCATCGAATCCATTTCCAAGATTTTCGCCCTGGCGCTCGCTTTCGAGGATGCCGGCCGCAAAGCCATTCTCGACAACGTGGGAGTCTACCACACAGGGCTTCCGTTCAACTCCATGATCGCCTCCGACGTCCGGCAGGTGAAACTGCAGAACCCTTTTGTCAATGTGGGCGCCATAACGACGACCAGTTTCATCAAGGGTCGGAATTCCGCGGAAAAGTGGCAACGGCAGATGAAGACGTTCAATCTGTTTGCCGGACGGCGGCTGACTGTCAACCGGGAGGTCTTCGATTCCGAGGAGGCCACGAACCAGCATAATCGCGCATTGGCCTGGCTGTTCAAGAGCTTCGGCTATCTCCAGGACGATCCCATGGATGCGATTACCCGCTATACCCGCGCCTGTTCGGTCAACGTGACCTGCAAGGACCTGGCCGTCATGGGAGCCTGCCTGGCCAACGGAGGCCTGAACCCCATGACCGGTAAACGGGCCGTCAGGAAGGAGTTCGTGCGGGACATTCTGTCGGTCATGGCCATCACCGGTCTGTACGACTCGTCCGGCCCGTGGTTTTTCCATGTGGGCCTGCCGGGCAAGAGCGGCGTCGGCGGCGGCATCCTGGCCGTGGTCCCCGGCAAATTCGCCGTAGCCGCCTATTCGCCGCCCCTCGACCGGTTCGGCAACTCGGTTCGCGGCGTCAAGGCCGTGGAAGCGTTGTCAAAGCTGTGGGGACTGCATGTTTTCGAGGTAAAGTAAGCAGAAACGTTGTTTTTTGAAGAAGCACCGGTCATTGCCTGTTGCGTTGAAAACATTCTTTTCACCCGAACATTGGAGCAGCATATGAAACGGCGGTTATTCCTTTTCTTTTTCGGCATTCTTTTTCTGACATCGGCCCTGGCGGACGGTGCGTCCGCCCAGACACTCAAGGTGGCGCTCTATCCGGACGTGCCGCGTATCGAACAGTTCAAGGCCGCCATCGAAGCGGCCTGGGCCGGAGTGGAACCGGGCGTGTCCATCGAATGGCAGGATTCCTGGGACGGCGGCTATGAAGCCGACCCTTCGGCCGATTTCGACGTCTATGTGTTCGACGCCCTGTTCCTGAGCTACTTCAACGCCAAAGGCTGGCTGTACAACATCCCCAAGGCGGACGTGGCGAATCTTGATGATTTTTTGGACTATGCGGCCAAGGGAGTGGAGTCCGGCGACAAGGTCATGGGCATTCCTCAGCTGGGCTGCACCACGGTGCTCTTCCACCACGCGGATGATGCGGCCATGAACAAGGCCGTGACCCTGGACGACGTGGGCAAGGCCTTGGGCGCCTGCACCTACTACACGCGGACACCCGAAGGCGGCACGGGCCTCATGGCCGATTTCTCCAATGACTCGGCCAACGCGGGGTTCTACGTGCAGAGCCTGGAATGCGATCAGGCGAAATTTCCGGTGAAGCTGCCGTATTCGCAGAGCGAGGTGGACCCGGTCATCATCGGCTACATCCGCCAAGTGTTGTCCATGTCCAGCTTTCAGGACGCCCTGTACGAGGCTCCCCAATCCTACCAGCGGGCCTACTGGTTCGGGCAGGGGCACGGCCGGGCCTACATCGACTACACCGAGTCCTTGTCCGTGATTCCCGCGGACCGGTACGACAACATCGCCTTCAAGGTCATGCCCTGGGCCGACAACCGGGAAGGTGTCAAATCGCCGCTCTTCTATTCGGACGTCATCGGCGTACATGGCTCCACGGCCGCGCGCGGCACACGGGATCTGGCCGTGAAGCTGGCCAACCTCATGGCCTCCCGGGATGTGATCGTGCAATGTCTAGGTCCTTATGACGGCAAGGGGCCGCAATACCTCATGCCCGCACGGACCAGCGCTTTCGAGATTTTGGGAGCGAAGTTCCCCATGTATGAAAAAATCTACGAAATGGTGAAATCCATTACTCCCATCATGTTCGACATCGGGTCGGACGCCCGCAACTGGTTCAATACGATGCAGGCCGCGCTTTCCAACGATTACAAGGCCGACCCCGCCTGCTACTGCGACCATGACGCAGGCCCCATTTTCAACCAGCGGCAGGCCGAGCGGGCCTGCCTGCGGGCGTGCTCCCAGTTCAATGGCTGGAACGGCCAGTGGACCACCAGGGGCGGCACCTCCTATTGCGGCTGCAATCAGGCCTGTCCATAGAAAATACATCTCGAAAAACGGCCCGCTTCGGCGGGTCTTTTTTTTCAGGGCGCCTGCGGGCCACCTATTCGCAGTACAGGTATACCATGAAAGTATAGCTTGTTTGATTTTATATCTCTCGTGGGATAGGATATTCGTATTCTGTCCATTGTCCCCCAGGCTCACTCTCGTCATCATCTTCTGGAGCAGCGCATGAACGGACAAATCCCTTTCCCCGAATCCGGTTGTCCCAACTTTTCGCGACAAACCCGCAAGGGCGCGAAGCCCGAGGTGCTCACCGTGGCCCTGTATCCGATCATGCCCCGGGTGAACCAGTTCAAGGAGGTCATAGAAAAGGCCTGGGCCCGGCTGGAGCCGGATGTGGGCATCCGCTGGTGCGACAAGTGGGAGGGCGGATATGAACGCCTTCCCTTGCCCGAGTATGACGTCTTCGTGTTCGACGCCCTGTTTCTGACCTATTACGAACTCCAGGGCTGGCTGCATCACATTCCACTGAAAGATGTGGACGATTTCGGAGATTTTCAGGACTACGCGGCCCACGGGGTGCTGGCGGGCGAAAAAGTGCTCGGCGTTCCGCAATTGGGCTGCACCACGGTGCTCTTCCATCGCGCGGACGACGGGCCCATGAACGAAGCCGAGACCCTGGAGGAGGTGGTGGAGGCCATGGGCGCCCGCACCTATTGTTCCCGGGTTCCGGACGGACGGGTCGGGCTCATGACCGATTTTTCCAACGAGTCGGTCACTGCCGGGTTCTACCTCCAGAGCCTGCAATGCGACCGCACCGAGTTGCCGTTGAATTTCCCATACTCCCTGAAGGAGGCCGATCCCCGGGTCATGGATTGCATTCATCAGGTGCTTTCCATGGCCTGCTACGAGGACGCCTTTTACCAGGCTCCCCGTTTTTATCAGCGCGCCGCCTGGTTCGGGCAGGGGCACGGCCGGGCCTACATCGATTATTCCGAGTCCCTGGCCGTCATCCCCGAGGACCAGTACGACGATATCGCCTTCAAGGTCATGCCCTGGGCCAACAATCGGGAGGGAATCCGACGGCCCGTGTTCTATACGGACATCATCAGCGTGCATACTGCCACGGCCGAGCGCCGGACAACGGACCTGGCGGTCAGGCTGGCCAACCTCATGGGGACGGCGGAGGTCATCATGGATTGCCTGGGGCCGTACCAGGGCAAGGGGCCGCAGTATCTCATCCCCGCCCGGCAAAGCGTCTTCGACGACCTGGTCGTTCAGTACCCGGTCTACGACAGGATGCAGGGCATGATGCAGGCCATAGACCCGGTGGTCTTCGACGCCGGTCCCGACGCGCGCCGCTGGTTCTGGGCCATGCAGAAGACCCTGACCGATGAATTCAGAAATGTCTGCTTTCTGTCCTCGGGAAGGGAACGGGGCCGGACCGGAATCGTCGATCCGGCGCTTCCCGAGCCGGTGGGCTAGTCTAGACTACCGCCGTGGCCTCGATCTCGATCATGGCGTCCGGGTGGAACAGGAAGGTCACGCCGAGCAGGGTGGAAGCCGGGCGGCAGTTGTGCGTGGCAAGGATTTCCTTCAGCGCCGGCCCTGCCTCGCGGAAGGCGGCCATGTCCGTAATGTGGTAGGAGAGGCGGACCACATGGGAAAGCTGAGCGCCCGCTTCGGCCAGCACGGTTTCGAGGTTCCTGAAACATTGGCGGATCTGCCCGGCCATGTCTCCGGCGTGAAGCATGTCGCCTTCCTTGTCCACCGAGACCTGCCCGGCGCAGTAGATGGTCTTTTGTGCGCCGACCACTTCGTTGCCCTGCACGAACCCGTATTGATCCTGCCATTTCCATGGATTGATGATTCGTCTGTCCATGTCCGCTCCTGTGTCCGAGGTGGTTGTGATCCAGTTGGATGGAAATGTATCTTGATGGGGAATTCTTGTCCAAAAGTTCCAAAGTCCGGGCGACCTCTGGGCAAGACGGGCAAAAAAGAGTAAAATGCGTTGACAGCTGGGAGGGATGCCGTTATAAGCTCCCTTCACTTCGGGCGGTTAGCTCAGTTGGGAGAGCATCGGCCTTACAAGCCGAGGGTCACAGGTTCGAGCCCTGTACCGCCCACCATAAACGCGGAGCCGTAGTTAAGCTGGTTATAACGCCGGCCTGTCACGCCGGAGGCCGAGGGTTCGAGTCCCTTCGGCTCCGCCAGAATAGAACAAGGATCTTAATCGTTTAGGTTAAGATCCTTTTTCTTTTTCCTGGTCCGAAAAACACCGGACACATCCATCGGACACATTTCTATTTTTAGGTAGTAATCGCGCAGGGTTGGAATGCCCGTTTTTGTTGCGGCTTCCGGCTGGATGTGATTATCCTGTTGGATTTGCTTGGGAAGTGGGATGGGTCAGCTAAAACATCTCATCGACAGTGAAATTCTTAACCAAAAAGATTTTTAGGCTTTTTAAGGTGTCCTCAATCACAACTATATGAGTCTCTAAAAAGTCCTTAAGGTCTAATGCCAATTGGATGTCCCAGCCTTCGTAATCTTTTCTGATGAATAAGCTATTGATGTGGTCACCATCAGCATAATAGATTTGTCCCCATCTTACCATTTCAGCAATAGGGTCATCAGTATTGATAGGGATGTCTTTGAGCTTTTCTCTGGCTTCCATGTTGATCATTGAGGTTGGCCAGTCAGGGTATTCAGCTCCGTTTTGAATCTTGTGTAAGATTTGTTGCGACAGTTCTTCATTAGGAATCTTTAGGGAAATCCTGCTTATTTGATTTCTGTCATAAGAAATGTCCAGCATTTCTGGAAATTTGTATATGATTGAGCCTTTAATCGCGATGATCCAGTTAAGATCAGCAAGCAGTTTTTCATCATAGATTTCAAGTGATTCTCCGAGGCTAGATACGCTTGATATAAGTCGAGTCGAGCAGGAGTCTATCGCTCGACTTTGGATTCCAATTTCTTGATAAATCCACAATGGATCAGATTCGGCTTCTGACTGGCAGGATGCTTCGTATAGCTTTTGAGAGACATCAAGCAGTGAGTCGAGGATGCTGTATAACTCTTTGAAGAGTTTGGCTGTCTTTCTGCGAGTGCTTTGCCTAGAAATTTTGTCCGCGACAACGGCTGGCAGAATAAGTTCTACAGCCTTTGCAATCAAGCTTGCGCCGGTTGACATGTTGGAACTTCTCTATGAGCGGTTTTTGTTGAGGTAGTCGATTCGTTTCACCAACTCATTCCTTAGCGTATTCAGCCCCTCGTTGTTGTTGAGGTACATAACGTACCGATGATGCTGGAGATCAAATGGGATGTCGTCTTTGCTTTGAGTGATAGGGATAACATGCTTCCCTAAAGTATGAGCTATTCCAGCTTCATAGAATACATTTGGGTTCTTACCTGTGAAATCACAGACCACGATATGTGATTGATAGATCAGACTAAATACATCTTGAATCAAGACGGAATGTTGCCATATATCGCCGGCGCGTTTGCAGATCAGGAAGTTTGCTTCAACTGAACTTTTAATTGCTTGATAGACTCCAGAGAAGGCTGGGCTAAAAGGCATCATAACCGATACTAGGTTAGGATTTGGATCATCGCTTGGGACTTCAAATACTGAGGGGTTGAAAACTATTTTCGGAGTGTTTGTTTTGATACTAGAAACATTCGTTCCGCTTTCACCTGAACCTGTAGTGATATAGTTCTCAATGAATTCTAGATTCCCAATATCTCTTTCAACAATGGAAATAAGCACATCTAGTACGCAGCCAGAATAATCTGGATCACCCCAATGTAAGCTTCGAAGAAGCCTTGGGTGGTTCTGGATAATGTCAGAGCAGTTTGTCAGAATCCCAAGCTCAAGCCAGTTTTCATCTGTGAATTCATTTACGGCATAATCCTTTAAAGGGAGTATTTTCTTTCTGTCGTCGGCGTTTACGTACATTGTCATTTATTTACCTGTGTCTAGAAAAGAGAGGAGGTCTCCCTCTCTTTGTACTTTTTCAATAATCGGTTTAACGCTGAGCTTAGCGAGTTCCGCTTCAGTTAGAGGTGGAGAGATTGTGACTCCCTTGAACTTCAACACTCGTTTAACTCTCCATTGGGGTTGTTCGGAATCATCTTTGATCATTTGAACTTCGATGAGGTCATCAACTGCTGGCTTGAGGTTGTTGACGATTGCGTGTTGTCTGAATTTTTGGTCATCAATTTCAAAGGTTCTTTCTGCGTGGGTCTTCTTGTCACCCAAGAGGTATCCAGTCCATCCTCGCCTACTGGTGAGTTTTATGCTGACAGGGGAAATTACCTTTATTTCACCTTGATAGAAGCCTGTTTCAACCTCGATATCCTCTTCATTTTGGGAGTCGTAAATGTACTCAGGGAAGGTAGAACGGTCGATTATTCGATTTCCATCCAATGATATCCTAGAAATAGTTTCATCTTCTTCAATAGCTTTGAATATTTTGTTTTTGCCATTTTGAAGTCTTCGCCTTTGGCGTTTGTATTCTATGTCCGAGGATAGCGGCTCTTTCGGTGCTTTTTGGTCTAAGTACAAACTAATAAGAGTCGATAGGCAGTGTGTATGTGTAACGGTTTTGACCCCTTTCGCTGTCTGCTGCCCTAAGATGCTAAACAGTTCTGCAATGTCTCTTCCAACTAGTTCTTTGCAAAATGAGTTCAAAAAACTAGGTGCACCGATGCCTACGATAGTGCTGCATATTGCGCCTGCGATGATCACAAAGTTGGCTTCGAAGCAACCATCCTTTGGTGGACGTAGGTATACTTCGGCACGATTCCCCTCTGGCAGAAGTCCGTCAAAAACTACATCAGAAATGTCTTGAATTCCGTTAGCAACCTCAGAGAGAGTCCTCGCTGAGATCATGTTGTTTGGAACGTCAAAATGTAATTCTATATGATCCTGCAGGTACGCTTCTAGAGGGTTGTCTCGTAGCTTGCTTAGAATGGCTTCAAGGGACTTGTTTGGGCTTTGAGGATGTTTCATTAGTGTCCTTTGATATTTAATTCGTTATCAACGTACTCCTCCGCTTATAAAATGCCAAGGGCTCAAAAAAAAGAAAGGGTTGGAACTTGTGGTCCAGCCCTTTCTTCGAATTGGTTGTTATTCATATCGTGCTTTGTGCTTCTGACAATGCTCCCGCACTAAGCGCACCCAATGTTCGTACCAATGCCAGTGTTTACCTGCTACCATTACGCCGAATCCTTTTTTGGGATTTTGTGCATCGTGTTTTCGCCAAAGCTGAGTATGGTTGTACATGTTGAATTTGGTGAAACCTTCCCGATTCATCATCTCGACTATTTGGCTCGGAAGGTACTTTGCTTTTTCAGCTTCTTTGATGATGGTGTAGTCTTTGTTGATTTTGCTCGCCAACGGATCATCGGCTTTGACAAATTCAATCACTCGGTCTGCTTGGTTCTTCCGATTGGCTGCTTTAGGTACAAAAAGAATACGATATGCATACTGCTGACTGGCATATTCTTCATCGGTCAGGCCCTCATCGAAGTTCAGAACATATGTTTTGAGGCTTTTGGGCAGGTCCTCATATTCTTCGAGTAGTTCCTTTTGCTCGTCATCAATAGTCGAAAATTGCAAGCTGAATGATAGATGCTTGTCTATACCATGTTTTTCGCCAAATAGAGATTTGATGTATCCATTGTAGTTGAGACAACATGCTTGAAACCGAGCACTGAGGACATCGTCGATTCTTGATGTCATCTGGTGTTCAATCTCATGTCGTAAGCCAATCAAGAACCTAAGATTGTTGGCGGTGTCTTTGTCGATTGGGGAGTCCTTGTCATTCAGGCAACGTTCAAGCTCCCAATATTTATATGCACCATGCTTTGTCCTGTCGTACCGCTTTCTGTTTCCGTTTTGAGTGTAGTATTTATAAGTGGTTTTTTGAGATCGGTAGTAAGCATGAAGCAGGTACGTCCACGAAATGATCATCAAGACGACATAGCTTTCAGCCTTAAATGTTATTCCTGGGTTGTTAAATATTTGAACCGCTGCAAGGGCAGCCTCGCGTGACTTCTTGATGAGTTCGTCTTTGATCGATCCCCATTTGCGTATCCGTTTCCCGGCCATCGTCAACGCTCCTCACTAGAGCTAAGGTCCAATTTTCCTTCGGTGATCACTCTATGCTTCTGGGAACGATGTTGCTCCATTGCATTGAAAATAGGGACCATGTTTGCTCGCCCGGTGCTTTCGCTTTTATTAAGCTTCAGTCCACCAAGCTCAATTAAGGTCTTCCCTTCAAGAGAAATGTTCATGTCGGCATGGTTCACTACAAAGAGAGGAATACGCATTTTTAGTGAGTCTTTACCTGCTGCGATGGTGCCACCTTTTTCCCCCGCTTCGATCACAATCATTGCGGACACCAAAGAAAGGATAGTTCTATTTCTCTTCATGGCGTTCCAGGTTTGCCAGTTGGCATCCGGCGGAAATTCGCTAATAATAAGAGTTCGTTTCCAATCCCAAACTTCTTTTAACTCTTTCACTATTCTGTACTTGTTGATCCCCTCTGGAAGAACAAGAACTGTCTTGCCGCCTGCTTTAAGCGCGGCTTTATGGACCATTCTATCAACACCTCTTGCATTGCCGGAAAGGACAACTTTATCGTTTTCAACTGCTTGTTCAGCACAGTCTTTTGCTATCGAAAGTCCTTTTTCGGATACATTCCTTGAGCCACAGAAACCTAAAGAGTCTTCTTCCAACAGGTCTAAGTTGCCAATGACATAGAGTGTTTTAGGAGCTTTTTCTCCTAATCGGAGTTGAAGCCTTTTGGGGTAGTTTGACGAGTCGATACTGATGGTCTCAGTTTGGGGGATGTTGTCGAATTCGGTTGTCATAAAATCCCTATACTATTTTTTCTCAGTGTTATCATCATCCCGTCGCGACTTAACTATTGCTACGCCAAGAACGTGAGCTGCTCCAGCCTGCTGCAAATCCATGGCTGTATAATGCATTGTTGATCCCGATTGATATAAGTCATCAAGCAAAATGACGACTTTCCCCGCTAAATCTTTTTCTGGGTCCTCAACGGTCAGTTCAGAGCCTGCTAGGGTTGCCCACTTGTCTTCAACGGTTTCATCTTGAAGTGATTTGTCTTTGTTAACAAACTTAAGCTTCTCAGTGAAATCGCTAATACCAAGTGCTTCTGCGACCCCTTTGCCTATTATTTGGGGGAGACATGTTTCTTTCCCGGTGCTTGGGGGGATGCACGCGATTCCATCGGCGTGTTTATAAAATGGAAGTTCTTGAATAGTCTCGACGATTTTATCGGTTAGGTATTTGATCGAATCTTGGTCATTGTTTTCTTTTGCCTCATGCTCATGCTTGCCTGTTTCTGTATAATCGTCAGAACCAGATACGAAGTTCATGTCCAAGGCTATCATGCAAGGCAATAGGGAGCGGATAAAAACCATTTGATTGAACTTTTCAACAAAGGATTCCAGTGCCTCTCGTTTGTCAGGCTCTAGGCGTGCCCAGAAGTGGGTCCACTTTGTTGGACCACTGAGCAGCGTTTTTAAGGTGGACAGTTTTATGGGCTACGCTGCTTGGCGGGGCCAAGCCAGAGGGGGTACCCCCTCTGGCTTGGGTCTCGCTTGATATATCTCCATCGGCTTCCTGCCGTCAAAGGTCTTGTGAGGATCGAAGTCCTCAGTCATTTCCTCGGAATCCGGATTCTGACGAGTGTTGCTAGATTGCTTGTAATGTCCTCGTAAAACAGGTTCATTGCAAAGTAGAGACTTCTGGCCCAAACTGCGCCCAGGGTCTTGTTGCTCCTCAATTCAATTTGTACGGAATGATATATAATATCATCAAAAAAAGTTTCTCCGTTTGATAGTATGGTTTGAGCGAAAAGGGGCAACAAATGCATTTTAAAAAAATATGGAATCGTTTAAGGTATTAATATTCATTATATTGTTTTGTGTTGCAGGGACAGCGAAAGCTCAGGAATTTACGATTTATGTAGATAACTGGCCTCCATATAATTTTGTAAAAGATGATGAGCTTGTTGGGATCAGCACGGAATTGATAGAAGCAGCCCTACAAAAGGCCAACATTCAATACAAACTTGTAAAGTATCCTTTTAAACGAGGCTTAATCACTGTGCGGAGCACTCCCTACACGATGCTCTATACTGTGGCGCGGATTCCGCAACGCGAAGATGAATTTGCATGGATCGGCCCGCTTCACCCCAGAAAAGTGTTTCTTTTCAAATTGAAGAATCGAACTGATATTCAAATTGATAACTTAGAAGATATTAAAAAGTACCGTACAGGAGTCCTTTCAGGGGGGTCCGTTGAACAATTCTTCATCAACAACAAGCTCTCCGAGTATTATCATTTAGTCAATTACTCTGGGCAATTATTGAAAATGTTACTTATGGGGCGACTCGATCTTATCCCTGGTGATCCTTTGGATTTGGCCTACCAAATGAAGAGGCTGGGGTCCAACTATTCGCAGCTTGAAGTTGCCTATTTTATCTCTGACGAAGGCGGTTATTACATGGTGGCAAACAAAGAGACTCCTGTTGAGATTCTCGTAAAGATCCAGGAATCCTTGGAGGAGGTCATTGGAACAGGCCTCAGAGAGCGAGTCATAGAGAGATATGTGCAGTAGGTTGGTTGAAGGAAATCCAGTAAACGGGCTGAGAATCGGATACATTTTTCGATGAAAATAATGTGTCCGATGAGCGGTCTAAGGATTTGAAGTGCTTGATTTTTTTTGCAGCAGGTGTCCTTTCGCGCCGGAGGCCGAGGGCTGATCATGCCACGTCCAAATCCGCTGTCCTGCGGATTTGTCGAGTCCCTTCGGCTCCGCCACCGAGAGAAAAAGGGTATCAATCTTCGATTGATACCCTTTGTTTATTCTTCACACCATCAACGACGAGCTACTTTTTCTTTGCTTGCTGCTCTTCCCTGATCTGTTTTTCAGTGGGGAGAGGGTGCTTTCCGCCTGATTTTTCGTGGCAGATTCGCATCTGTTCGCAACTGCATTTCCTTGTGTCGCCGTCCTTGAGGAATTCCGGGAACTGACAATTTTTTTCCTGCATATTCTCAATCCTTCTTACGGCCGTCTCCACAACAATGGGAGCCGGGTTTGCAATGCGATTTCCTGATCTCGGCCATAGTGTTCAACTGAGCCGCGATTTTCTGAATGCGCTCTCGCTCAACCGAATAGTGCGTGAAGTAACCACGCTTTTCGCCACGCACCAACCCGGCATCACGCAGAACCTTTAAATGCTGAGACACAGCGGACTTGGAAATGTCCACCCTCTGGGCCAGCGCCTCCACGCACAGGTCATGCTCAAGCAACAATCTGATGATCATGAATCTTTTTTCGTCGCCCATGATCTTCAATTCCCTAGACAATGAAGTAAATTCTGCATTCATTTAAGCAGCTGCTGTTTTAAATTAGTACGCACTTAACTAAATTTGTCAATCCTAAATTAGAGTATTTCCCATCACCAGTAAAGTCCACAGACCACAACTCTTCCCGCCATTCCTTCAAGGCTCAACCGCGGTTTTCGGAAAACTCACGATCAAGGCACTGTTCAATATGAAATTGTCCGATGCGTCATGGAGGAGGGGAGGCTGTCTTATGCCGTAACAGCCCGAGGCCGAAGTGGGATCATACCACGTCCGAATTTGCCGTCCTGCGGATTTGTCGAACCCCTTCGGCTCCGCCACCGAAAGCATAGGGACATCAGCCGTTCAGATTGGTATTCTTTTCTTATGACTCCCCATGACCCAGAAAAGAACGTCGCTTTGTGAGGCTCACCGCTGCCATGTTTTCGAAGATTCCCAGTCCGAAGCAGCCACAATCCCAAGTGATTGCGGTGTCGGCGGTATGGCTGTTTGCAAAGATTCTCTTTGCAGGACAGCGCCATTGGATGGGCGAAAATAATGTTTGAGAGGGCAATCCGCTGATATTTTGGAGTCATGTGCCGCTTGTGGAGAAAATACAGCTTTCTGCCGACTTTATTCGGTCTGCTCTTGTGTTTCTTGCTGACCGCCACACCCTGTCTGTCGGAAACCGCCGCCGGGACGACAGGCGAGAAATTGACCTTCGTCGGGCTGTACCCCTCGACAACGTCCAAAACGCGTTTCCTCATATTGGTTTATACCGAGGCCCTGAAGCGCCTGGGGATCGAATTCGAGTATCTTGACGTTCCCGCCCGCCGGGCAAGTCTCATGGTCAACCAGGGGGAGGCGGACGGCGAGTTGTTTCGTGTCGCCGGATATAACGCGAATTACCCGAATCTGGTTCAAGTGCCCGAACGAAACTATTGCTTCGGCCATAGTGCGTATTCCGTCAGGGTGAAGGATACGATCCGTTCATGGAAAGATCTTGGAGGAAAGGACTACAGGGTGGGTGTTTTTCGAGGCATGCGGTTCGCCGAGGACAGGCTTTCGGAATTGGGCCCGGAGGAAGTTACAGTGGACAGGGTTTCAAGCACGGATCAAGGGTTCAAGATGCTGTTGGAGGGCCGGATCGATATTTTTGTCACCACTGACAGTCAGTATTATGCTTTTTTGGAATTGGAAGCCGGTAGAGTGTATTCCATACAGCAAGGTGCGGCCGGGGATATCAGGAATATCGGAACCTTGGATAGGCAGGCCGTTTATGCCTGGCTTCACAAATCTCACAAGATTCTCCTGGAACCGATAGCCAACGAATTGCGGAACATGCGGGCGGAAGGACTGTTTGATTCCTTCTATGATCAGGCCGGGTTGCCGCCGTTGTTGAAGCGGCGTTTTCTCTGCAAGGACTGAGGCGTCCCGCCGAGAGTCATTAAGGTCGGAGCTGCACGCACATGTGGCCCTTTTTCTTTGTCGACGTTCCGGGTATGGTGCGGCTCCCGAGCCCGTTTGCGGGCGCCGGGTATAAATCACAACCAGTTGGAGAATCATGGAAAATCCACCGAATTGCCCGCAGTGCGATTGCGAATACGTATATTCCGACGGCAGCATTCTGATCTGTCCGGAATGCGGCTTCGAGTTTCAGCCCGAAGACGCGGAGGAAAAGGTCTACAAGGACGCCAACGGCAATGTCCTGGTTGACGGAGACACGGTCATCGTCATCCAGGACCTGAAGGTCAAGGGCGCTTCCTCCATCAAGAAGGGAACCAAGGTCAAGAACATCCGCTTGATCGAACCGGAGGACGGCGTGCACGACATCTCCTGCAAGATCGACGGGTTTGGTGCGATGCTGCTCAAGACTTCGGTCGTCAAGAAAGGATGATTTTGCCGCACACGTTGGGCCAATCGTTGAAAGTCAAAAGACCCGCATTCATGTGCGGGTCTTTTTTTGTTCAACGCTCTCTCAATTCTGATTTCAAACACACATTTTCCCCGTTTTCGTGTACGGTGGGTTCTCTGTGAAAATTGAACCTGCAATACACGAGGTGACGATATGAAAACCAGAAGGACGAAGCTGGCTTTGATAGGCGCCGGCACGGTGGGGGCGGCGTTCGCCTATGCCCTGACCATCAAGCGATTGGTCAATGAATTGGTGCTCTTGGATCTGGACAAGGCCCGCGCCGAAGGCGAAGCCATGGACCTGCGCCACGGGCTGCCGCTCATTGGTCCCATGGAGATAACGGCCGGAGGCTACGAGGAGTGCGCCGGGGCGGACATCGTGGTCATCACCGCCGGGGCCAACCAGAAGCCGGGGCAGACGCGCCTCGACCTGCTCAAGACCAACGTGCGGGTCGTGTCCGACATTGCGGAGAAGATCCTGGAGCTGGGCGGGGAGCCGATCATCATCGTGGCCTCCAATCCCGTGGACGTGCTGACCCTGGACCTGCTCAAGAAGACCGGGCTGCCCAAAAGCAAGATCATCGGGTCCGGCACGGTGCTGGACAGCTCCCGGTTCCGGCAGATCCTGGCCCAAAAGCTGGATGTGGACGTGCGCAGCGTGCATGCCCACATCATCGGCGAACACGGGGATTCGGAACTGGCCGTCTGGAGCCAGGCCAATGTCTCCTGCGTGCCGCTGGCCAAGTTCTTTGCCCAGCGCAAGATCCCGTTCACTCCTGGAGTCCGCGGCGACATCCTGAACATGGTCCGCAGGGCTGCCTACGAGGTCATCGATCGCAAGGGCGCCACGTCCAACGCCATCGGCGTGGCCCTGTGCCGCATTGTCGAGGCCATCATCAAGGACGAGAAGAGCGTGCTCACGGTCTCCACCTCGGTGGAAGGGCTGCACGATCTGCCTGACGTCTGCCTGGCCATGCCTTGCGTCATCGGTGAAAACGGGGTGGAAGCCGTGCTGGAGTCCCTGCTCGACAAGGAGGAATACAACACGCTTCACGAATCGGCGAACGTGTTGTTGAACCACGCCCGCGACCTGGGGTTGGTGAATTAGCAAGGCCGATTTCGCAGACTTTGCGTCGGCCTGGAGGAAGGCCGATCTGCCCGGACACTCGAGACCAAAGGGATACACGGACGTGCCTCCCCTTTTTTGCGGCTTGCGTATGCGCATTCTGTATAAAATAGTATGTGTTTTGAGTATGTTGTTGTTTTCTCAGCCCATTAAGATTGATCCTCGGCGACTCCCGGAAGTGTCATGGAATCTGACATCAGATTTACTCCTATTTTACAGATTGTTTCCTACTTCGTTGGTGTTGAATCGTGTCGATGCTGACATAATTGGAACTAGAATGAAATATGCATGAAGGTATAAAATATACAAGGGGGTGTATTGTGCGTACTGACATTAAATCATTGAGGATTATTGCTTTGGCTGTGGCGTGCGTTTTAATTTCAACGGTATCTGCGGAGGCTGCTTATTTCAGTGTAAGCCATGAGTACACATTGACGGACCCAGGTGGTGTGGATGTAGACGCTTTTTTTACAAGATATAAGGGGTATGCCTCTGCAAAACAAAATTATACTGCGGAAAAGAAAAAGGAGGTGAACAGAGCTGTACTATTTCAGAATATTATAGGGAGTGTCTCGGAAAGCGCTTCTGTTGATGCGGGGGATTCCAATGCGAATATAAACTTTCAGACAGGTGTCACCCGAGTACAGAATGGCATTAAATTGAACCAGATAGTATTTGGCACGGCGGATGCGAGATTAACTACATCGCCTCCAGGGCGAGCCAGCTCATCAGGATCCATATTTTCTACGATGTCCGGCAGTATAAGAAAAGGAAAAATCAGGGTGAATCCGTGGATGACTGCCCAAGGCTCTGTCATGCAACAAAAGGACCCGATCGAATACACCGTGGTCGATACCGTGACGGGAGACACCGTGTCAGGGACGTTGTTTGATGTTTCGTTCAATTCCGACGGAGCAGGAACTGTATTCAGTTGGGAAGAAGGGACATTGAGCCTGTCCGCGCTGGAGGGGAATACCGATTTCTCCATAATGATTGCTGATGATCCCTATCTTTCCGGCTCGGGGGTTTTCTCATTTTCCACCGTTGACGGCATTATTACCGACTTTGCGGCAACAGGTCTCTTTGCCGCATACGATATCCTCACGGTCGGCGCCACCGCCCTCTTTGACCTGACCCTTCCGACCCTTTTTGACTTGGATTTCGACTTTTCCGATTTTACTTTGAACGAGATCAGCACCAAGTTCCTCTTTTCATCCGGGAGCGGTGCTACCGAATCCGTCAATGTGGTTCCGGAGCCTTCCTCTTTCCTCCTTTTGGGACTCAGCCTTCTTGTCATCTTCCCATACCTGCGGTGGAAAAGCGTCAGGCGATGACCTGATTCACAGTATTCCAGAAAATCCAGGCCTCGTGCATTCGCATGGGGCTTTTTTCTTGTCTTTTACATTTTCATGGATTCGGCTGTGTGTGGGAGAGGTCACCAGCGGCTTTCAAAAGTGTCAGCTAACCTGACACCCAGCATGTTGAGGGTTTACAAATATTTTTCTACTAAAAAAATATTGATTTGTATAAATATTAACATAGTCAAATAGGGTATGGGATGTGCAAGGTGGGCTGGAGTGCATAAAAGGAGGTTTGTTATGTATATAAGCCTTAAATCATTCCTGATTTGTTCCTTGGCGCTGCTGTGGTGCTCCCTATCGGCACACTATGCCGAGGGTGCCTATTTCGAGTCGAATCATTCTTATGAGGTCGTGGCCTCCGAGGGGCTGAACATCAATTCCATCGCTGCCGCTTATGAAGGTGGTGCAGGGGTGACCCAGGGATTTATGGGCATGTATATGCATCTGGGCAAGGTGACAGCCGCGCTTGAGAAGCAAGGAGATTCAGCCTCTGGGACAGTTGGCCTTGGATCGGACCCAACAGCGAATGCAGGCATGCAGGCTGATCTAGTCGCGCTGAATAATACGAAGGTTGCAATTGCACAGAAAATGTCGGCCTATGCAAGGGTAAGGACTGAAGGTCATGCGAGTTCAACCGGGAGCATTGTCTCCACGGTCAGCGGCAGTATGAACAGCGGCAGTCTCAAAGTGGGAGCGGAAATGACGTCCAGAGGAACCGCCAATAATCACTCCGGAGTGAATGATTCCGCGCAATACACGGTCATCGACACCGTGACGGGAGATTCCGTATCAGGCGCGTTGTATGATGCCTCATTCCAGTCGAGCGGGGTCGGCACTTCCTTCCTCTGGTACAACGGGGCATTGAGGGTGTCCGCGCTGCGGGGGAGTTCCCATTTTTCCATAATGCTGGCGGACGATCCCTACCTCTCCACCTCGGGGTTATTTTCCTTTTCCACCGTTGACGGCCTCATTACGGATTTTACGGCAACCGGTTTCTTTGCCGCGTTCGATCTTCTTACCATCGGCGCTTCCGCCATCTTCGACCTGGCTCTGCCGACCTTTTTTGATTTGGGCTTCGACTTTTCCGGTTTCACTTCGAACGAGGTGAGCACCGAGTTTCTTTTTTCGTCCGGAGGAAATCTCTCCGAATCTCCAACGACTATTCCCGAGCCCTCAACCTTTGTCCTTCTCGGGGGCAGCCTTTTGGCCATACTTCTGTATCTGCGGCGAAAAGGGACAAGCCGATGACTCTATTGTTCACCAGTTATTTCAAGCCTCATGCAATCGCATGAGGCTTTTTTTTCATGTCGTTCGGTTTTGTTTCAGACAAAGCTTTTCAATCGCGGCTCTTTTTGTAAACATCGGTCCCCCGGTTGCGGGCACGACACTATATTCGGGAGGCCGTCGATGAAGACCAAGACAGGACGCAATGATCCCTGCCCTTGCGGCAGCGGCAAGAAATACAAGAAATGCTGCATGGGCAAGGCTGCGGCGGAAAGTCAGAGTTCGCCGGAGGCTCTTCTCAAGCAATACAACATCCGTCTGAAGACACCGGAGCAGATAGAAGGCATACGCCGTTGCGGTGAGCTGGTCATGCGCACTTTCGAGGTCGTCAGGGATCTGATTCGCCCGGGTATGTTGACCGAGGAGATCAACCGGGCGGTGCACGAATTCACTCTCGCCAATGGAGCACGGCCCGCGCCCCTGAACTACCATGGCTTTCCCAAAAGCGTCTGCATCTCGCCCAACGAGGTTATCTGCCACGGGATTCCCGGAGATCATGCCCTCGAAGACGGCGATATCGTCAATGTGGACATCACCTCCATTCTCGACGGCTACTACGCCGACTGCAACCAGACTTTTTTTGTGGGAACTCCTTCCCCGGATGCCCGCAAAATCGTCGATGTGACGCGTGAGTGCCTGCGTCTCGGCCTTGAGCAGGCCAAACCAGGCAACATGGTCAACGACATTGCCGCCGCCATCCAGGCCTATGCCGAGGGGCGGGGCTGCTCGGTGGTGCGCGAGTACATGGGACACGGCGTCGGCCTCGATTTCCACGAAGCCCCCAGCATTCCCCATTTTCGTTCCCGGCTGGGCAACGTGCCCCTCGTGCCGGGCATGACATTCACGGTCGAGCCGATGATCAACCTCGGGAAAAGGGACGTCCGTGTGCTTGATGACGGCTGGACCGCCGTCACCAGAGACGGTTCCCTGTCCGCTCAGTTCGAACAGACCATCGTCATCACCGAGACCGGCTTTGAGAGCCTGACGCCCTTCGATTTGTAAGGCGGAGTTTTCGGAAGCGAGGGGCGCTACAGCTGCGCCCTGATCATTCCCGCGGTTTCCAGGGCAATGGGGGCCAGTTCGGCCTCCACCCGTTCCGGGGGCCATTCGGCTATTCTAGCTGAAATGTACACCGCGGCTCTCGGCGTTCCCCGCATATCCAGCACAGGGGCGGAAACCGCGATTTCGCCCGCAAGCTGCTCCTGCCCGGAAATGCAGAATCCCTTCTTTCGCACCTTTGCGATTTCCCGCATGTTTTCGTCGATGTCCGTAATGGTATGGGGTGTGATGGCCGTACGGTCGGACCGTTTCAGGATATCCAGCACTTCGCCGTCGTCCAGGCAGGAGAGAAAGGCCCGCCCGCCGCAGAAGGCCGGGACGCGTCTGCCCGGGAGGGTGCCTTCCAGCAACAACAGGCGTTTCGGCAGGCGAATCAGGTAAATGATGGAAGTGTCGTAAAGGGTTCCCAGATAAACCGAGTTGCCGGTCCGCTCGCGCGCGTCCAGCAGAAAGGGCGTGGCGATTTCCACCAGGCGTTCGCCCCTGAGGAAATTGTAGGAAAGGCTCATGACCTTGGGGGTCAACCTGAACTGTTTGGTCACGGCATCCTTTGCCAGGTAGCCCAGGGCCTCCCAGGTGTGCAGGAAACGCTGCACCGCGCTCTTGTTCAGCCCGGTCAGATCCACGAGATCGTTCAGTCCGAGGCGTCGATGCCCTTCGTCAAAAGCTTCCAGCAGCCGCACGCCCTTTTCGAGCGAGGCAATGAATAACGGGCTGTCCCGTTTCGTTTTCTCAATATCCGTCATGCTCAGGAAATATCGTGTCTTTTCGATTCAGTCCAATTTCTTTTCCACTTGGTAAAGGAGTGGAATGGAAGATGGAATGTATAAAATTTACAATTTTGGAATGATGTCGAGTGTTGCGTGTTTGTTTAGTGTGCTGAATTTCCGTTTTTATCAAAAATCGTATTGACACAATGTTTTCGTATCGCTAAATTGTAATGGAATACTTAGTATTGTTATACAATATTTGCAGTGAAAAAGTAAAAAAATCAAATAGATATTCTTTGCAAGGAAGCAAGGGGTGGCGCCGATCTGTCGGGAGGAGGGAGCTGTCTCTCCTTCAGGGGGAAGCGCTGTTTTACAAAGTGAAAGAGATGCCGGATGTCGTTGAGACGAACGGCGCGCAGGGTAATGGAGTCGTCGGACGGCTTCTTTCTTATCGGGAAGTGCGCGCTTGCAGCGCGAGCCGAGTCGGGATATTCCGGCCGGAAAATATGTAGACGAATACGCATGCACATGGGTGCCTGCCTTCGTTGTGACAACCCTCAACATCCCAAAGAGGACACCATGAAGCGTTTTACTGTGTTTGTGTGCCTGATGCTGATGTTGACGCTGGCAATTCCCGCGAGCGTTCTGGCTTCGACCTCCATCAAAATGAGCTACAACGGGCCTCCGAGCGAGAAGGATAACGCGGTTCACTACTATGCCGTGACATTCAAGGGTCTGGTCGAGAAGGCCACCGGCAAGGACATCGAAATCACACTGTTCCCCAACAGCCAGCTCGGCAATGAGGAACAGCGCATGGAGCAGGTCATGAGTGGCCCCATGATCAATGTCGCATCCTACGGCGGGTTGCAGACCGTGTTCCCGGAAATGTTCGCCACCAACATTCCTTTCCTTTTCGACAGCTACAAGGCCGCGCACCGTTTCTTTGACGAAAGCGGCTTCATGGACAAGGCCCGCTCCGCCATGCGCGAGCGCACCGGCATCGAACTTCTGGAAGTGATCGAGGAGGGCGGTTTTCTTGCCTTCACCTGCAACAAGCCCGTTCACTCCCCAGCCGATTTCAAGGGGCTCAAGTACCGGGCCATGGACGCCAGTCAGGTAGCCATGTACGAGGCCTTCGGCGCTTCCGGCACACCCATCCCCTGGACCGAAGTCTATCTGGCCCTGAAGACCGGTGTCGCCGACGGCCAGATGAATCCGCCGACCTACATCATCATGGGCAGTCTGTACGAAGTGCAGAAGCACCTCACCCTGGCGAACGTCCAGTATTCCGATCAGTTCCTGCTGATCAACAACGAACTGCTCGCCTCGCTTTCCTCCGAGCAGCGGGAGGCCCTGAAGGCCGCGGCCCACGAGGCGACCGTCAAGACCCGCGAGTTTGTCGAGTCCCAGGTGGAAGACCGTATCAAGTTCCTCGAAAGCAAAGGCATGACAAGCTATACGCCCACCGCTGAAGAAGCCGCGCAGTTCAAGGAGCTCGGTAGTCCGTCCTACGTGAACTGGCTCAAGGATCAGATAGACTCCTCCTGGATCGACCTCGCCGTTGAAGACGCGAAAAAGGCCAATGCCGCGGGAGCCGAGTAATCATGCAATCCGTCGCCCGCTTTTGCAAAAAAGCTTCCGACATTCTGGAGCGCCTCTGTCTGATAGGGGCCGGGGCGCTCCTCGTCGTGAATCTGCTGGATGTCATGCTCGGCGTGTTCGGCCGTTTCTACCGTCCTCCCATGTGGACCACCGACCTCGCCCGCATCACTTTGGTCTGGATGGTCATGCTGGCCGCGGCCCCGGCTCTCAAGCAGGGGGAACATATGGCCATCCGCATCATCGTGGACAGGTTGCCCAAAACGCCGCGCCTTGCGGTCGCCGTTCTCAGGCGCCTGGTGTTCGCAGGCATCCTCGTGTTCATGGTCGTGTACGGCTACAACTATGCCTACAAGCTCCGCCTGTTCACCATCATGACCCTCGGGATCAAGAAGAACATCCCTTTGATGTCCATTCCCGTGGGCATGGGGCTCATGTTGGTCCAGTATGCGTTACAGCAGTTCATTCCGGTTTCCGGCGCCGATGATTCCGCCAAGGAGGAAGCATCATGAGTCTTGTGCTCCTGTCAGTATTTTTCATTTCCCTTATATGCGGCCTTCCGCTTTTCGCGGCCATGCTGGCCACGGGCATCAGCGGTTTCGCGTTCATCGGGGACTATTCGCAGTTCCGGCTCATGATCCAGCAATTCTACGGAGGTATGGAGCCGTTCTCGCTATTGGCGATTCCCTATTTCATTCTGGTCGGTGAACTCATGGGCTGCGCGGGGCTGACCGCGCGTCTGCTCCGTTTCGCCGAAGCCCTTGTGGGTCACCTCAAGGGAGGATTGGGCTATGTCACGGTGGTGGCCAGCATTATTTTCGCAGGCGTCAACGGTTCCGCCGCCGCCGACGCATCCGCGGTCGGGTCCATCATGATTCCGGCCATGAAGAAGGGCGGATACCCCGCGTCCTATGCCGCGGGGCTCACCGCGGGCAGTTCTCTGATCGGTCCCATCATCCCGCCCAGCATCTTCATGATTCTGTTCGGCGCCATGACCAAAACCAACGTCGGCGCACTGTTCATGGCCGGCGTGCTCCCGGGTTTGCTCCTCGGTATCGCCTTCATGTTCATGCACCGCCTCAGCGCCGCCAGGTTGAACCTGCCCATCGTCAACGCGGGATTTTCCTTTTCGGAACTGGTGAAGGCCACGGGCGGCGCCGTCGCCTCGTTGATCGCCCCCGGGATCATCATCGGAGGCATTCTTTTCGGATTCATGACTCCGACCGAATCCGGCGCGGTCGCCAGTCTGTATGTGCTGATCGTGGGCTTTCTCTGGACCCGCCGGCTGAGCTGGAAGAACATCGGCAAGGCCATCGCCAACACAGTGCGGCTGACCAGCGTCATTTTCGTGGTCATCGGCGCGGCCACCATCGTCGGTTGGATCCTGTCCTCCGAGCAGGTGCCCCAGCGGTTGGCTCCCGTTGTTCTGGAATACGCCAAGACGCCGACCATGGTGCTGCTGTTCATGAGCCTGATCATTTTCGTGGTCGGCATGTTCATGGAGGAGATCGCCGCGCTGGTGCTGCTGACGCCCGTGTTCGCTCCCCTGGCCGTGGCGGCCGGAATCGACCCGCTGCATTTCGGCATCGTGATGACGCTCAACATCACCATCGCCCTCATCACCCCGCCCATGGGAGCCTGTGTTTACATAGTCTCTTCCATCGGCTCCGTGTCCCTGGAAAAGATGTTCAAGCACATATGGCCGTTTGTTCTGGTCGCCGTGTTCTGTCAGCTCATGCTCATCTTCTTCCCCTCAATATCGCTTTGGCTGCCGCGTTTGCTGGGCTATTGACCCTGACGGCCCGCACCATGAGAGGATTCCGAAACGCTCACGACGGTCACGGTTTTGCCGGGGCCCATCTGGAGATACAATGACACAGCCAATTGATTCGCCCCCCATCCCGCAGACGTCTTCGCCGTCGTGGGAAGACGTCTTCGGTGTTGAAATCCGCGAGAGCGACGAGGGGCTCGTTCCCCTGTCCTTTGCCGAGAGTCGGATACTGGTGCGACCTGCGTACTACAGCGCGGGTATGGACCGGGCTTTGCCCGAGTGCTTTGCCCGCAACTCCATCCGCAGGAGGCTTCTGGAGGCCGGCGCGCTGCTTCCCGAGGGGTTGCGCCTGGTTGTGTTGGACAGTTGGCGGAGCAAGGAGACCCAGGTCGCGCTGTTCAACGAATGCGCTTCGGCCCTGGCCAAGGCGTATCCGGACAAGGACGAGAAGGTCATCAGGGAGATGACCGAGGAGTTCGTGGCGCCCCCCAGCCTGGAGAAGAGTTGCCCCTCGCCACATGCCACGGGCGGGGCGGTGGATTTGACCATCGCGACCACTGACGGTGTTCCGCTCTTTTTCGGAGCCCCCTTCGACTATCCGGGGCCGATTTCCAATACCCGTTATTTCGAGGAGTGTCTTGAGCGCGGCAAGGAACTGGATGAACGGGAAAAGACGGCGCTCGGCAATCGCCGTTTGCTCTACGATGTCATGGTTCGGGCCGGGTTTGTGAACTATCACGGCGAGTGGTGGCATTTTGAATACGGCACGCAACGGTGGGCCTATGTGAAGAACAAGCCCTGCGCCTTGTATGGACCTAGAAATGTCGTTCTCAATTCCTTTGCGGTGTTCAGTCCTTCGGCCGACGACATCACCACTCTGGTTACGGCCGGGGGGTGACGCCAATGGTTGCGGTATGTCCGTTGGGCGGTCCGGATGGCTGGAGGAGGACATTGCAAGTTTTCTTTTTGACGGATGGCGGTGGAAATCCTCGATGGAGAATTTTGAATATAATGTTTTTCGCCATGCGCATTTTCTAAAAAGAAAATTGCAATAATGGTAATTTTGCAATTAGCTGTTTGCGTAATTGTAGTTTTTTGATTGCAGTCGCTGGTGGTTGTCTTGTCCTGCCCCAGGAAAGTTTTGAATGCGCCGAGGGCAGTGGTTTGAAATTATTTGGTTTTGTTGAACGCTGAATTCATATCTGCAGTTTTGTTTGTTGCGAGTGTTTTTTGGTGTGGAATTTGTAGTAATACCCCTATGGATTGCAGGGGGGAGGACCGGCTTTCCATTTGAAAAAAAGGGTGCTGTAAGCGCCCGCGCAACACCTGACCACATGAACGAAACGAAGTGCTGCCCCACTTCGTCTATGGAGAATTCGTCTATGTTTGAAGCACCGTATCTGCTTTTTCTCGGAGATGCTCCGGATGGTTTGGCGGCCAAGATGGCCCAGGGAATTTACGACTGGCGGCCCGAGGCCGTGGCCGGCCAGTTGCGCATGGAAGGCTGTAAGGCCGACCTGGGCGTCAAGGACCTCTCCATACAGGAGGCCGTGAAGGCCGGGGCCAAGACACTGGTCATCGGTGTCGTCAACCGGGGCGGCGTCATTTCGGACAGTTGGATTTCCGTTTTGGTCGAAGCGCTTGAGGCCGGGCTGGACATTGCTTCCGGGCTGCACAATCTTCTTCGTGACGAACCCGCTCTCGTGGAGGCCGCCGAGAAGAGCGGCAGGACCCTTCACGACGTGCGTGTTCCTTCCGTCAAATATCCCATCGCATCGGGCAAGAAGCGCACCGGCAAGCGCTGCCTGGCCGTCGGCACCGACTGCTCCGTCGGCAAGATGTACACGGCCATCGCCATGGACCGGGAAATGAAAAAACGCGGCATGAAGTCCACGTTCCGCGCCACCGGACAGACCGGCATCCTCATCGAAGGCGACGGTGTGCCGCTGGACGCCGTCATCGCCGACTTCATGGCGGGCTCCATTGAGTGGCTGACTCCGGACAATGACCCGGATCATTGGGATATGGTGGAAGGACAGGGGAGCTTGTTCCATGCCTCCTACTCCGGTGTGACCATGGCCCTGATTCACGGCGCGCAGCCCGATGCCCTGATTCTTTGCCATGAGCCGACCCGCGAGCACATGCGCGGTCTTCCCGATTACACCCCGCCGTCCCTGGAGCAGTTGCGCGATACCGCCCTGCCGCTCGCCCGCGTCGTCAATCCGGACTGCAAGGTGGTCGCCGTTTCGGTCAATACCCAGCACATGGATGAAGAGCGGGCTCTGGCCTACCTCAAGGAAGTGGAGGAAAAGATGGGCATCCCGGCCGTCGATCCCTTCCGCCAGGGTGCGGGCCGTCTGGTCGAGGCCCTTTCATGAAGATTGTCTTGAGTCGGGATGTTTTCCCGCTGGCCAAGGCCTTCACCATTTCCCGGGGATCACGCACCGAAGCCGTGGTTGTCCGGGTGGAGATTCAGGGCGGTGGGTTTTGCGGCCAGGGAGAATGTGTTCCGTACAAGCGCTACGGAGAGACCGTTGAGAGCGTCATGGCCCAGATTGAAGGTCTGCCTTCGACGTTTGGCCGTGCGGAACTGCAAAAGCTGCTTTCGCCCGGTGCGGCCCGGAACGCCGTGGACTGCGCTCTGTGGGATCTTGAGGCCAAAAAGGCGGGCAAGCCGGCCTGGCAATTGGCCGGGTTGGATGCTCCCGGACCACAGGAGACAGCCTTTACGCTGTCTCTGGATACCCCCGAGAACATGCTTCTGGATGCGCAGCGCAATGCGGCCCGCCCCCTGCTGAAGATCAAGCTCGGCACCGACGACGACATTGCCCGGATTGAGGCCGTGCGCAAAGGTGCTCCCGATTCCCGCATCATTGTCGACGCCAACGAGGGGTGGACACCCGAGTCCTATGAACGCATGGCCCCGGTGCTGGTGCGTCTGGGCGTGGATATGGTCGAACAGCCTTTGCCCGCCGGAGAGGATGACGCCCTTCTGGGTCTGGATCGCGTCCTCCCCGTATGCGCGGACGAGTCGTGTCACGACAGGACGTCGCTGCCCGGCCTCAAGGGCAAATACGACATGGTCAACATCAAGCTCGACAAAACGGGCGGACTGACCGAGGCCCTGGCCCTCAGGGAAAGCGCCTTGCGCGAGGGATACAAGATAATGGTAGGCTGCATGGTCGGCTCGTCCCTTGCCATGGCCCCGGCCATGCTGGTTGCCCAGGGGGCGGACGTGGTCGACCTGGACGGACCGTTGCTCCTGGCGAGCGACCGCCGGCACGGATTGCGATATGAACGCGGAAACGTTTTCCCTCCCGAAAGGGATCTTTGGGGATAAGCCGGTTTCCGAGCGAATGAATATAGAGTGAAAACGAGGATTGATATGAGTCGTACAGTGTACGTAGATGGCGCATTCGTGCCTGAGGATGAGGCCAAGGTCTCCGTATTCGACAGGGGGTTCCTGTTTGCGGACGCCGTTTATGAGGTGACTGCCGTCTTCGGTGGAAAGCTTTTGGATTTCGATGGCCATATGGCCCGGCTTGAACGCTCCCTTGGCGAACTGGACATGGAGATGCCCGTGGACCGTGAGAAGATGCTGGAACTGCATCGCGAGTTGGTCAAACGGAACAATGTCCAGGATGGTTGCGTCTACCTGCAGGTGACGCGCGGCGCCGCCGACCGTGATTTTGTTTTTCCCAAGGGCGTCTCCCAGACCCTGGTGATGTTCACCCAAAACAAGACGCTTACCGGAGAAAAGAAGGGCATCAAGGTCATCTCCGTGCCGGACATCCGGTGGGGCCGCCGGGACATCAAGACCGTTCAGCTGCTGGCCGCGTCCCTGAACAAAATGGAGGCCAAGAAGCAGGGAAAAGACGACACCTGGTTGGTCGAGGACGGTTTTGTCACCGAAGGCAGTTCGAACAACGTCTACATCGTGACCAAGGAAGGCAAGATCGTGACCCGTCAGCTGTCCCGGTCCATCCTGCCCGGCATCACCCGCGCAGCGGTACTGAAGTTGGCCGCCGAACAGGGGCTTGAGATCGAGGAACGCCCTTTCACCATCGACGAGGCAAGGAATGCCGCCGAAGCGTTTGCCACTTCCGCCACCACTTTTGTCACTCCCGTGGTGGAAATTGACGGCGCTGAATTGTCCGGCGGCGTGGCCGGTCCCATTGCCAAGCGTCTGAACGAAATCTACATCGAGGAAGGCCGGAAGTCCGCCATATAACGCGGCTCCGAACCCGGGGAATTGCCGGCCGGAAGCCGGAAGAACAGTCCCCTGTTTCGGCCTGTATTCGATATTCGGAGGATGCCCTTTCCGGGCATCCTTTTTTTATGGGCACAGCCTGACGTTTTTTTTGAAAGGGGTTGTAATCATTGCAAGCTGATCTCTTTCAGGCTTTATCGCAGTGCTTCAAAAGCCTGTTCTGCGAGTGTTTCCCTCTTTCGGATGTCCTTTGAAATCGTCTTTTTCCTGTTGAGAACTGTCGATTTTTCCGGGTTTTCCAGCTTCATGCCGGAAAAACAGGGCCATAATCCGATATTTTTTTATTCGTATTTTTTCAAAGGTAACGGATGGATACTGGTGGCTTTCGCTAAATCTTAAGATTTCTTAATGTTATTTATTGTCCCCTTTTTTGAATCTGGTTTGGCTCTTGCTCCCATCCGATGACGGCCAGTGGCAGGCAATTTTTGCCCTTCACAAACTTCAACCGCAAAGGAGAGTTGTATGAGCATCTCAGCACTGAGCAGCTCGAGTATGGCCAGCACATTCTTCGGGTCGCTGCAGAATCGTTCTTCTCGGACCGGCGGAGAGAGTTCGGACGACATTGCCGCGTCCATCATCAACAAAGATGATGCCGATGGCGATGGTCTTCTGAGTCTGAGCGAGACGCCCCTTGACGAGGAGCGGTTCAGCGCCATCGACAGCGATGGGGACGGATTCATTTCGGCAGAGGAACTGAGCGCCGATGCGCAATCGCGCCAGCAGAACATGAACAGCCTGGTCAGCGAGTTGGCCATGCGGATGCAGGGGATGGACCCGGATGAGATGGCCGAATCCATCGTCGCAAAGGACGACGCGGACGGGGATGGAGTGCTGAGTCTTGACGAGACGCCTCTTGATGAAGACCGGTTCAACTCCATCGACGCAGACGGCGACGGCTACATTTCCGCAGCGGAACTGAGCGCCGACGCACAGGAAAACATGGAGCAGGGTGCGCCCGCCGCAGCCGCACAGGGATCGGAAACGCAGAGCGCCGCGGCATCCGCTTCCGGCTCCGGCGGAAGTGAAAGCGAAGAGGAATACGACGAGTACGACCTGAATGAGGACGGCGTCGTAAGCTTTGATGAACTGTTGCAGGCGTTCAATAGCGGCGACAACAACGTGAAGAACCTGTTACAGAGCATGGGCGGCGGCGCGGTTTCAAGCATGACGAGCCGCCTTGCCTCGGAAGCTTATCAGGCGCAGATGGGCTAGCTGGATCTGTTTCCGGCCGGCAGGAGTGCATGGCCGAGCCAGCTTGGCTCCACACCAGACCGTCGCCTGCAATCAGGCGGTCGGGTCTGTGCTGCATCTCGTCAGAGAGCATCTCCCTCAGGGAGGAGAGAGATGCATTTCTTTTTTTCGGATTTTTGCCCTGAATTGACTGTCGTCGGAGTTCAAATACTCTTTGGATGATCCCGCTCTCCGTGCGTTCAAGCGGTGACCGGCGGCATTCATCCGGCGATCCTTCCTGGGCGTGCGAGTTTTTTGCCGCTGGGTTTCATGAGGAAAGTGCCGCAAAGGATGCCGGCGGCGACGGGCGGCGCAGCAAAGTCCTCATGGGGCCGTGGCCGCGCCCGCGCCGTCGATATCTGTGACTATTTGTAATGGATCACTTTCAAGGGATCGATGGGAGTGTTGTCCTTGCGTATTTCAAAATGCAAGTGAGGGCCGGTCGAAGCTCCGCTGTTTCCAAGCTTTGCGATCGCTTCTCCTTGCTCCACACCGCCTTTCGACACCAGGATTTTTGCGAGATGCGCGTAGAAGGTCGTATAACCGTTGTCGTGCTGCAGCAGCATGAAATATCCTCGTGAGTCGTCATAGCCGGTCTTGAGGACCTTTCCTCCTGCCGGTGCAACCACATCGGTATTCATGGGGGCGGCCAGATCAATTCCCTGGTGACGGTATGGTTTTTTGGTGAAGGGGTGGGTTTTCATGCCGAAGCCGAGTGTCAGCCTGCTTGAGGCGACCGGCGTTATGAATGATCCTTTCGCAGTGTCCGACTCAGCGGTGGCGGCGGAAGAGAAGTTGCACGTCAGCAGCAGCATCGTCACCAAGAGCACGCTCGTTTGCACCCATTTGTTCTTGGTGCATCTGTTTTGAAAAAGGCCTTCGAGTCGCATTTTCACTCTCCTTTTTGTGGGGTTGAACAGTGCGGGGATCGGATAGTTCGCCAATCCGGTCGCGCTGTGCATGTGTAGAATCGTTTCACCGAAATTGTCCGGGCTGATCCCGAACGAGCGCATCGCCTTCAAATCCGTTTCCGTTTCTTCCCGGTCCAGTATCTCCCTGATCACATACAGAACCAGAGGTGAGAAGAAGAATAGCGTTTTCAACGTATTAAGAAGGAGAAATTTGATGAAGTCGTGGCGTTGGATATGAATGAACTCATGGGCCAGGATCACCTTTTTCATCTTTTTGTCCAGCGGGAGAACCGATTTCGGCAACACGATGATCCATTGCCTGTTCCACCAGACAAACGGAGGGGTTGCGGTGTTTGAAATCAGAACCTTGATGGCCCGCCGACCGTAGCCCATGGTGAACAGGGTTTCCATGAAGTCGTTTATGACGGGATCGGAGCATTGAGTTGCCTGCCGTACCTTGCCTGCCAGCCTGAAAAGGCAAACGGAACCGAGAAAAATCCCAAGTATGAACAAAGCTCCCCATATCATGAGAATCAAGTGATCATGGGTGAAGGTTGCCGAAAGAGAGCTGGCCGTATCCGCGTCGATGGCCGTTGCAGGATCATAGGAAATGCCCTTTCCGTAAACGCCCTCATGAAAAGTTGGTGCAGGGAACCTGAGGAGCCCCCAAGGCAATATGGATTTGAGCAGGATAAGGTACAGCAGGGCAAGTCGCAGCCTGTTGGGGATTGCCTCGTTCCTTGCAAGAAACAGAACGGGAATGAAAAGAAGCACTGAAACCATGCCATGCGTGATGAGGTAGGAAATCATTGCTCCGGCTCTTTTGATTGAAGAAGTTTTCGTAGTTCAGAAAGTTCCTCGTCCGAAAGGACATCGCTTTTCGTGAATAACGGCAGCACCGAGAGTGCTTCCCGCTCAAGTATTTTTTCGGCAAAGAACGAAATCTGAGCGGCGAATGCCCTGATTTTTGAAACTTTGGGGGAGAAGAGATTGATGCCGTGGAAATTGTCTTTCGACAGGTAGTCTTTTTTCACCATCCGGTCGATGACGGTCCGCGTTGTCGAGTAGGCCCACCCTGTTCTCATGCAGAGTTTGTCATGTATTTCTCTGCTGGATAACTTGTTGTGTTTCCAGAGTAATTTGAGGATCTCAAATTCATTTTCAATAAATTTCTTCATTGCTTCTCCATGTGGCTTATGTGCTACATTTGTAGCATGGCGGCTATCGATGTCAATGGGAAAGTTTGTTCAGGATGTTCTTGCTGGGTTTCTGTGAGCGGGGAGAGAAGGCGAAGATGTTGTCGAAACCGGCTGCGGCTGTGATGTTTTCCTGGCGGGAGGCGCCATGAGAGGCCGGCCGGCTGAGGATTTGAATATCTTTTCCCGGTCGGGTTGTCGTTCCAGAGCGCCAGTGCTATCCGTGTCTGGTTGACCCCACACACCGGACACTTCGATACCGCACAGGAATACTTATATGAACTCCACCGAACACTATGATTTCGACACGCTCGTCTCCCGGGAAAACACCAATTCCGTGAAGTGGGATTGCATCCCGGCCGGAGACGACAGCGTCAAGGACAAGCTTCTCCCTCTGTGGATAGCGGACATGGATTTTGTCTGCGCCGCACCCATTGTCGAGGCCATGCGCAGGCGCGTTGACCGGCGTATTTTCGGATACAGCATGCCGTATACGGACGAATATCTGGAGGCCGTCACCGGCTGGTTCAGGCGCAGGGCTGGTTGGGACATCGACCGTGAATCCGTGGTGGTTGCGCCGGGAATCGTTCCGGCCCTGGGTATTCTCCTCCGTTCGTTGACGAACGAGGGCGACGGGATCATCATCCAGACCCCGGTGTATTATCCGTTCGGCCAGAAGATCGCCAACAACGGCCGGAGGGTGGTGACCAGTTCGCTCATCAACTCGGACGGTTTCTACGCCATGGATTTCGACGACCTGGAGGAAAAGGCAAAGGATCCGAAAAGCACCATGATGATCCTGTGCAATCCGCACAACCCCGTGGGGCGGGTCTGGACTCCCGAGGAGCTGTCCGCGGTGGCCGAGATCTGCCTGAAGCACGATGTGCTTCTCGTGTCCGACGACATCCATTGCGACCTGGTCAGGGAAACCTCCCGATACACGCCGGTGGGCACCCTCAATGACGACGAGCGGATCATCACCTGCACTGCGGCCAGCAAGACCTTCAATCTGGCTGGTCTGCAGACTTCAAACATCATCATGAAGGACAAAAGGCAGCGCGAGCTCTGGCGGCGCGAGGCGCAGGACCGTTGCGGCCTCTACGGGTGCAACCCCATGGGCATCGTGGCCACCCAGGCCGCCTATTCCGAGGGCGGACCGTGGCTCGATCAGGTCAACGCCTACATTTCCGCCAATCTGGAATTCGTCGGGGAGTTCGTGGCCGAGCATCTGCCCAAGGCGCGGTATTGGTTCCCGGAAGGCACCTACTTCGCCTGGCTCGATCTTCGCGAGTACGGCCATACGGCCGAGCAACTTGAGGAACTCATGATCTACCGCGCCCATGTGGCCCTGGACGAGGGATATATCTTCGGCGAGGAAGGTCAGGGTTTCGAGCGCATCAACGTGGCCTGTCCCCGGTCCATCCTGCGGGATTGCCTTGAACGCATGGAGCGGGCCTTGTCATAGAAAGTCCTGGAATATGAAAATCAGGGCATCCCCGTTATGGCGGGGATGCCTTTTTTTGTGCGGCGAAAGCGGTTGCAGGTTGCGCGCATCTGCTATACAGAGAAAGCCGGTCGGCAGTTCACCGAGGCGTCGCCGCCCCTTTGGGGAGCTAAACCTGCCATCGTTTTCCCATTCGACACTTATCCCCGTGCCGAGTCGGAAGTCGGCGACCACCGGCAATCCCTTCTCTGCGGTAGGCGCGAAAGAGAGGATAAGTCATGTCACGAACTCCCTTGTCACTACACATCGGCGATGTTTCCGCCGTGGCCAAAAGCCTGCGTAGACAGATCGACGATCTTGAACGCGCGCCCAGCCATGTGGAAATGCTCAATCTGCTGGCGAAGGCCGGTGGGTACAAGAACTTCCAGCACCTGAAGTCCGAGCGGGAAGCCTCGGCTCCGCTCCCTGGACGGCAGGATGCGCCTGCGGTCGACCGGAAGCGGGTGAAGAGGGTCGCAGGTTATTTCGACCTGCAAGGCCGCCTGATCCGTTGGCCCAAAAAGCACAGCCAGCGTCTGCTGTGCCTGTGGGTGCTCTGGACCAGGCTGCCCGCCAGGACGCCCATGTCCGAACTTGAAATCGACGAGCGGCTTTCGCTGGATCACCTCTTCTGCGACCACGCCATGCTTCGGCGCTGGCTGGTGGACCAGGGGCTTGTCACAAGGACGCCCGACGGACGAGAGTATCGGCGTGTGGAAACCAAGCCTCCGTCGGAAGCGATGGAAGTGTTCAGGTGCATACGGACATAGCTGCTCCATAGAGTGTAAGTAAAAACAAGGACACCAGCCCAAGGTTGGTGTCCTTGTCCCGTTTCGTGGATGAACGAACTATCCATTGTCGGTTGAGCTGCAGGTCGAAATGCAGTCCGGTAGAATTCCCATCTCCTGTTTTTCCTGGTGGTTACATTTTTTAACAAAAGGGTTTCCTGACGTTAACCCCATGTTAACCTTCTGTCTTGCTAGACAGCACTCAAACATGTTCGAAGGGCTGCGGCGTGTTTTTTCCCGTTTCGTGGCTCTTACATTGAAAAACAGGAGTGCCCATGCACAGGAAGACGATCATATACATGCTTTTGGCGGCTTGCGCCGCAATGCTTCTCTCGGGATGCCAGTCCGACGAGCAGGCGCAGGCCAAGGAAGCCAAGCCGCAGCTGCCCAAGGTGGAGATAGCGACTGTGGAGCCCACCCCCTACAGCCGGACCATAGAACTGCCCGGCCGGATCTATCCGGTGCGCGTCGCCAAGGTCCGCGCCCGTGTGGCCGGCATCGTGCTTAGTCGCGATTTCGAGGAAGGCAGCGACGTCAAGAAGGGACAGGTGTTGTTCCACATCGACCCGGCGCCGTTCCAGGCGGAACTGGCCCAGGCCAAGGCCGACCTGGCCAAGGCGGAAGCCAACCTGCATGACGTGGGGCTGACCGCAAAACGCTACGGCCCTCTGCGCGAGTCCGGCTCCATCAGTCAGCAGGAATACGACACCGCCATCGCGAACCTGAAGGTGGCCGAGGCTGAGAAGCAGGCTGCAGCGGCCAAGGTCAAGACCGCGGCCTTGAATTTGAGCTACGCCACGGTGACCGCCCCCATTTCCGGGCGAATCGGCCGGGCCGAGATTACCGAGGGCAGCCTGGTGGGGCAGAATGAAGCCACGCTTCTGGCGACCATCAAGCAGCTGGACCCCGTCTATGCCGACCTGACCCAGCCTGTGTCCGAGTTCCTGCAGTTGCGCGCGGCCATGAAAAAGGGCGCCGCCGAAAGGAAAAAGCCCGAAGTGATCGTGGAAGTGGATGAAGTAAACTACCACGAGAACGGCAGGCTGCTCTTTTCGGACGTCAGCGTGGATCGCACCACCGGCCAGGTTTCCCTGCGTTGCGAATTTCCCAACCCGGACGGCATGTTGCTGCCGGACATGTTTGTACGCATCAAGATCAAGCTGGGTGAGGACGAGCAAGCCATTCTCATTCCCCAGCGCGCTGTGCAGCGCGCCCAGGACGGAACGGCCCAGGTCTATGTGGTGGACGAACAGGGCATGGCCCAGGTGCGTTCCATCACCACCGGCAAAATGGACGGCAGCCGTTGGCAGGTGCTTTCCGGACTGAAGGCCGGTGAACGTCTCGTGGTCAACGGCATCGACAAGGTCAGCCCCGGCATGCAGGTGACGGCGCAGATCGGCACACCCAAGAACGTCGCCCAGAACTGATGACGGCCCTTCGGGGCCGTCTTTACCATAATCAACTGAATTGGTGAGTTTTCATGTCCAGATTTTTCATAGACCGGCCCAACTTCGCCTGGGTCGTGGCCATATTCATCTGTCTTGCCGGGGCGCTGTCCATTCCGACGCTGCCGGTGGAAAAATACCCGCAGGTGGCCCCGCCGCAGATATCCATCTCGGCTACCTATCCGGGGGCTTCGGCAACCGTCATCAACGATTCGGTCACCAGCCTGATTGAAGAAGAGTTGAACGGGGCCAACAACCTTCTCTATTACGAATCTTCCAGCTCCTCCAGCGGCACGGCCAAGATCACGGTCACCTTCAAGCCGGGCACCGATCCGGACTTTGCCCAGGTGGACGTGCAGAACCGCCTCTCGAACGCCGAATCCCGTCTGCCCCAGGCGGTCCGCGACCAAGGCATCGAGGTGGAGCAGGCCAGTTCCGGCTTTCTCATGGTTTATGGCTTGGTCTACAAGGAAGGAGGCGGCAACAAGGATTCGCAGCGCCTGGCCGATTTGATGGCACGTAACGTGAACAACGAAATTCGCCGCGTGGAGGGCGTGGGCAAGGTGAACCTGTTCGGTTCCGAAAGCGCCATGCGCATCTGGGTGGACCCGCAGAAGTTGCTCAGCTACGACTTGTCCATAGCCGACGTCAATGCAGCCATTACCGCCCAGAACGTGCAGGTGCCCGCGGGCAGCTTCGGCGACCGGCCTTCCGAGTCCAAGCAGGAACTCATGGCCACACTCAAGGTCCAGGGAACGCTGGAGACGCCCGAGGAATTCGGACGCATCGTACTGCGCGCCAATGAGGACGGTTCCTCCGTCCACCTTTCCGATGTGGCGCGCATCGAGGTGGGACCGGAATCCTATCTGTATGACTCCCGCCTCAACGGCATTCCCTGCGCCGCCGCCGGGGTTCAGCTTGCGCCCGGGGCCAATGCCGTGGGCACCGTGGCGCGAGTGCGCGCCCGCCTGGACGAAATCGCCGCCTCCATGCCCACCGACGTGGAATTCAAGGTGCCGTTCGACACCTCCACCTTCGTGGATGTGGCCATTGAAAAGGTGGTCCACACCTTGTTCGAAGCCGTGGTGCTGGTCTTCCTGGTCATGTTCCTGTTCCTGCAGAACTTCCGCTACACGCTGATTCCGTCCATCGTCGTGCCCGTCTGCCTTTTGGGGACTTTCACGGTCATGTCGGTCGTCGGGTTTTCAGTGAACATGATGACCATGTTCGGAATGGTGCTGGCCATCGGTATTTTGGTGGACGACGCAATCGTCGTGGTGGAGAACGTGGAGCGGATCATGTCCGAAGAAGGGCTGCCGCCCCGAGAGGCCACCATCAAGGCCATGAAGCAGATTTCCGGGGCAATCGTGGGCATCACCCTGGTGCTTGCCACCGTGTTTCTGCCTCTGGCCTTCATGAGCGGCTCCGTGGGTGTCATCTACCGTCAGTTCTCCATGTCCGTGGCCGTGTCCATTCTCATTTCCGGCTTTCTGGCTCTGACCATGACCCCGGCCCTGTGCGCCACCATCCTCAAGCCTGTGGCCAAGGGTCACCATGAGGAAAAGAAAGGTTTCTTCGGCTGGTTCAACCGGCTGTTCAACCGCCTGAGCGCCCGTTATGAGAGCACTACGGTCCGCCTGGTGAACCGCACCGGGCGATTCATGCTCATCTATGTGGCCATCATCGGTATCCTTGGCTTCATGTACCTGCGTCTGCCCGAGGCATTCGTGCCCACCGAAGACCAGGGAACCATGTTCGTCAGCGCGCAGCTGCCTTCGGGGGCCACGTATTCGCGTACCCTGAATGTGGTCCGGGGAATGGAAAACTATCTGCTGTCCCGTCCCGCCATTCAGAACATCATCTCGGTTGTGGGCTTCAGCTTTTCGGGCACCGGTCAGAACGCCGCCATGGCGTTCACCGAATTCAAGGACTGGTCCGAGCGCGGCACGGGAGAATCCGTTTCCGATGAAGCCCTGGCCGCCAACATTCACTTCTCGGGCAACAAGGACGGCATGATGTTCGCCGTGAACCCGCCGCCTGTGAACGGCCTGGGCTCCACCGGCGGTTTTTCCCTGCGGCTGCAGGACCGCGCCGGACTCGGCAGAAAGGTCCTGAATCAGGCCATGGGAATGGTGTTGCAAAAAGCCAACGCCTCTCCCGTGCTGGCCTATGCAAGGCTCGACAGTCTCCCGGACGCTCCGGAGCTCAAGGTGGAAATCGATCGTGAAAAGGCCGAGACCCTTGGAGTCAGCTTCAGCGACATCAACACCGTGCTCTCCAGCGCCTTCGGCTCCAGCATGATCAACGACTTCGTCAACAACGGCCGTGTGCAGCGCGTGGTGGTGCAGGCCAGCGCCGAGAGCCGCCAGACTCCGGACAGCCTCAAGGACCTCTACGTGCCCAACTCCAGCGGCGAGCAGGTTCCTCTGACCGCGTTGATCAAGACGTCCTGGGAGACCGGGCCTGTGGATATAGCCCGCTACAACGGCTATACCGCCTGCAAGATAGCGGGTGACTCGGCCCCGGGCTACAGCTCGGGCGAGGCCATGGCCGAGATGGAGCGCATCATGCAGGATCTGCCCCAGGGCATCGGTTATGAATGGACCGGGCTTTCCTATCAGGAAAAGGCTGCCGGCACCCAGGCTCCCCTGCTTTTTTCCCTGGCCCTTCTCGTGGTTTTCCTGCTCCTGGTGGCCCTGTATGAAAGCTGGTCCATTCCGCTTTCGGTCATGCTCATCGTGCCCATCGGCGCGTTGGGTGCGGTGGCGGCAGTGACCGTGATGGGCATGAGCAACGACGTGTATTTCAAGGTCGGGCTCATCACCATCATCGGTCTGGCGGCCAAGAACGCCATCCTGATCGTGGAATTCGCCAAGGATCTGTACGCTGAAGGAGTCGGGCTCAAAGAGGCGGCCATCCGCAGCGCCCGACTCCGTTTCCGGCCTATCGTCATGACTTCCATGGCCTTTATCCTGGGCGTCATTCCCCTTGCCGTCGCCTCCGGGGCCGGGGCCGCCAGTCAGCGGGCCATCGGTACGGGCGTCATCGGCGGCATGCTCAGCGCAACCCTGCTGGGCATCCTCTTCGTCCCGATTCTCTTTGTCTGGGTGCTTTCCATCGCGAGGCGTTTCACCCGGAAGAGGGGCGAGGCGCCCAAGACCAGGCCTGCGACCGAAAAGGCCTGAAGATACAGTGAGTAAAATATGATTCATGGCCGGAAGCCGCAAAACTTTGTGGATTCCGGCCATGATCGGTATAGTGGGGCAGCGCTGCGGAAGCGGCCCGGCGCGTCCATTTCGAGGTGGAGCTATGAACCTGCATGTACTTTTGGTGGAAGACGATCTTGATCTTGCCGCCTCCCTTGTCGAGTATCTGGAACTTGAGCACATCACCTGCGATCATGCGTCCAACGGGTTGCACGGGGTGGAATTGGCGCGGCGCAACAACTACGACGTCCTGCTGCTGGACATCATGTTGCCCAGACTGGACGGCTTCGGCGTATGCGAGGCCATCCGCCGCGAAGGCCTGGACGTGCCGGTGCTCATGCTCACGGCCCGGGATACCCTGGACGACAAGATCGCGGGATTTACCGCGGGTACGGACGACTATCTGGTGAAGCCCTTCGCCCTCAAGGAGCTTTTGTTTCGGGTCAAGGCCCTGGCCAAACGGCGCAGCAGTCAGCCCAGGAAGTACGTGGTGGCGGATCTGGAGATCGATACGGAGACCAGGAAGGCGCACAGGCACGGCATCCTCCTGAGTCTGGCGCCCAAGGAATGGTCCCTGCTGGAATACCTGGCCAAGGCCAGTCCCGGCGTGGCCCAGCGCGAGGAGATGATGCGCGCCGTTTGGGGCGAAGACTTGCCGGAGACCAACGCCCTCAAGGTGCACATGCACAAATTGAGGCAGAAGGTGGACAGGCCCTTCGACATTCCCCTGATCCACACCGTGCCGGGAGTGGGGTTCGCCCTGAGGGTGGAGGAGAATGAAGCGTAGCATCAGCCTCAGGCGGGCCGTCATCCTGTTCATCGTGGCGACCAGCGGTCTGCTCATCGTCAGTTATTCCATTCTGCTGAGCTTCTACATGACCCGGGGGCTGAACATCTCCACGGAGTTCCGTCTCAAGGACGAGGCCCAAGCCTATGATGAGCAGTTCCGGAATGATCCGGAGACGCCCTTGCCGCAACCGGCACGCATCAATGTCTACACCGATTACGTCGCGTTGCCGGATCTGGTGCGCAGCAGTCATCCCGAGAAGAGGCTGCTGCCGGATTCTTTCGTCAAGGGACACACCGACAATGAATTTTATTACCTTTATACGTTCAAGCGGTCCGACGGAAAGATTCTCTACTTCCTGCTTCATCGCCGAATTGAAGAGTTGTCGAAACAGACTGTTTGGCGCTACCACACCTACCATCTCTACTCGCCCATCATCGTGGGTCTCATTTCCATAGCTCTGGTCATCGCCCTGGCCGTGTTCATCCTGCGCCGCGTGGCCCAGCCCGTGGAAGATCTGCGCAAGTGGGCCGTCGGTCTGGACATGGAGACCCTAGACAGCTCCGATATCGAGTTCAAGTACCAGGAACTCAATGAGATGGCCGACCTGTTTCGGAGCACTCTCAGGCGCCTCGGGGAAGGAGTTGAGCGTGAAAAGCGGTTTCAGAAATTCGCCAGCCACGAGCTGCGCACGCCCATCGCCATCATGCAAAACAATCTGGAGTTGCTGGAGTGCCTTGGCATCCGGGATATAGACCGTTTCAAGGCCTCGTATGGGCGCATGGACAAAGCGGTCAAGAACATGAGGCATCTGACCACAGCCCTGCTCTGGGTCAGCCGCGAGGAAAAACTGCCGCTTCAGGTTGAGACCATTGCCCTGGATTGTTTGATTTCGGACGTCCTGGATGAAAACGCCTATCTGCTGGTGGGCAAGGGAATTTCCTTGAAAACCGTGCTGCCGGCCATCGGTGTGAACGCTCCGAGAATCGTGGCCCATATCATCTTGAGCAATGTGATCCGCAACGCCTTTCAGCATACCTACGAAGGCGAAATCCTGATCAGCCTGGAAGAGGGACGGGTGCATCTTGCCAACACGGTGCGGCCTTACGCACACGAGGGAGATACCGAGTGTTACGGCCTCGGGTTGCAGTTGACTTCCCAGCTGGTACGGCGCATCGGTTGGAATATGGAGATTGTCGAGCGGCCGGACGAATTTGTCGTGGACCTGAGCTTTCCGTAACAAGAGCCTGCTCCCGTGCGCGGGAAAGGCCTTTCCTCCTGAGAACATGAAAAAACTCCGGTGAAAATCGGAGTTTTTCTTATGCCCCTCATTGGCTGCGGTGTGACGGGAAAAGGGCCGGCCGTCAGCCACCTCGTATCCGACCGAGGAGCAAGGCGTCGGAAGAAGAGTTAGTTCTCAGCAAAGAATCCGAGACCACTCGGGGAAAACAAATGCCCCATTTCGCCGTGGTCGGTGAACACCCGGCCGATGTTTTCCACTTCCTTTTGGTGCGTGTCGAGGCGGAAAGGGGTGTACCGGACGTCGAGGAAGTCCAGCACCCGTTTCGTCGTCAGCACGGTGTTGCTCATCAGGTTTTCATAGGTGATATCGATGGACTCTCTGCCGGCGAACAGGCGGTCGAATTTTTCCTGTTGCTCCAGGAGGTCGCGTATGGACTTGATGCAGGGCTCGGGAGCGGGCATGCCACCACCGGATTTCATGGGGGAGCTGTGGCATGAGCGGCAGGCGTTGAAAGGGATTTCCTGTTTGATGTGGATCAATTTTATGGACGAGTCATTTAAAAGGAACTGAAGCGCCTGCGGAAATCCGTCCGGATCTTCGTAGTGGGAATATCGTGATTCGAAGCCGATGCAATGAACATCGCTGGACAGGGTGGGATTATACGCCAGATTCATGAAATCGACGGTTTCTCTTTTTCGGAATTGGTGGATGGCGAAGCTGTTGAGTTCTTTGTTGAACTGGCTGTAGTCCCAACGGATTTTCGATGGATTGAGCAATTCCCCATAGGAGATGATGTTCGGATGGGTCTTGAGCAGGTTCTTGAGCAAGGTGGAGCCGGAGTGGGCGCCGCCTATGATGACGAAGCGGGTTTTATCCATGGGTCTTCCCCTGAAAAGAGAGCAAGCGCGTCCGATGACGGGCGGCATGAAAAATTTATCACTAGCTGTTTATAACGACGCGCCGCCGCAGGGGAAGGTTACAGCGGTGTTTTTCCGGGGTATGTCCGGGTCTTTGTAAGTGACTTGGCGACTAACGCATGACCATCACTGAATTGATCGAGCCTTCGGCCACCTGAGCGGCCAGACTGCCCCGGAAGCGGCCCTCCTGGGCAGGAATGGCCAGCAGGGAGTAAGCCTTTCCCGCTTTGATGATGGTGTCGGCTACCGGATCTATCTCCATGCTGCGTTCCAGGGAGGCGCATTCCTCTGGCAGGCTTCTGCATGCCGCATCCAATACCTTGGGACCGGCCATGGAAGCCACGGTGAGCGGCGTATTGCAGGCCTCGGCCATATGGGCCAGCAGTTCGAACTGCATGAGGGAATTGTCCGAGTCGTCCAGCACGGCCAGGAAGCCGTGGCTGGCTTCCAGCTTACGGGCGATGATCACCGGGCACTGGGCGCGGGATGCAATGCGGTAGGCCAGGGGCTGGCCTTTTACCAGCCGCTGCAATCCGGAAGGCGCCTCGCTGGGCGCGCCGACAATGGCTATGGATACGTTTTCCCGCTCGCATTCGTCCACCACCAGACCGGCCACGTCCGTGCCGGTGCGCAGGTGCAGGTGAACCGAGCCGCCGCAGGGAGTCTTGCAGGTAACCACGTACTCGCCCGCCGGGTCGCCGGAGAGCGCTCGGTATTCCCATTCCTCCGGGCTGTCGCCGGTGATCTCCCCCAGCTCGGCAAAGATGTCCCGCGCCTTTTTGAGCCGCCGCATGCCCGGCAACTCCAGCCCCCACCCCAAGACTTGTTCGCGGGCCACGCGCAGCTCCATCCCTCCGGACCGCAGGCCGTTGTCCGGTTCGCGGATGGTCAGGAAGTGGGTTTCAGCGCATTGCCTGTGGCTGAGCAGGGCGGCAAAGGCCAGGGCCGTGTATGCTTCCGGGCCGCCGCCGATGCTGACGAGTATGTTGAGTCTTTTTGTCATGGCGTTTTCTCAGGCACCGAGCAGGGGCCAGTAGAAGGTTGCGAACAGGATGAGCACCGCGAAGGACATGAGCGCCAGCCTCCAGCCGATTCGCAGGAAGTCCTCGGGTCGCAGGTAACCCGAGGAATGCACGATGGTGCTGGCCGGGGTTCCTATGACCGTGAAATAGGCGAATGATGAGGCCAGGGCAGTGACAAACCCAGCGGCCAGCGGGTTGAGGCCGGCCTCAAGGGCGATGCTCAGGACCACCGGACCGAGCACGGCCACGGCCGCGCCATTGGACATGGTATTGGTCAGCAGCGTGGTCAGGAGCATGATGGCCACAAGCAGCCCGGTTCCCGCGCCCATGCCCATGGGGGAGAGTAGTTCCAGGGATTTTGCGGCCACCCATGCGGCCGCTCCGGTTTCACGCATCTGTTGGCCCAGAGAGATGGCTGTACCGTAAAGCAGCACCACTCCCCAGTTTACGCCCGCGTTGAGGTCCTGCCAACGTACCAGTCCGGTCAGCATGAAAGCTGCGGCCCCGGCCAGGGCGATGGTGCCCATCCCAACCTCGGAGGAAAAGAATATCCAGGCAAAGAGCGTGCACAGGAACAGGCCGATGGCCACGTAATGGCGGCCCCGCATGGATCCCTCCCTTCCCACCTGCACGCGCAATTGGCGCACCGCGTGGAAAATGTGCTCCTTGGGGACGGGGCAGGTTCTTTTCAGAATGAAGTGCATGAACGGGATCTGCACCAGAAAGATGGGGTAGGAGAAGAACATCCATGTGGTGTAGCTCACATTGTAAATGTCCGTGGCCGGGTTGGCCGGGTCCACGAAGAAGTCCTTCCAGTAGTCGATCATGATGGCGTTGCGCGCACCGCCCGAAGGAGTGCCGATACCGGCCATGCTGCAGGCATAGGAAATGGAGAACAGGAAGAGTATGGCCAGCTTGCGGCGGCGTTCCTCGTCCTTTTCCGAAAGATGAACCAGGGTCAGTGCCACGGGAAGCATCATGGCCGCCACCGTATGCTCGCCCACGAAGGATGCCAGCAGGCCGGAAAAGACGGAAAGCCCCAGGGCGATGCGATAGACGTTGGCGCCGGTCAGGGCCACGATGACCAGGGCCAGGCGTTTGTCCAACTGCTGCTTGACCAGGGCCACGGCCAGCATGAGCGAGCCCATGATGAACAACACCGAGTCCTTCATGAGACTCGACGCAACTGCGGAGGACTCCAGGCCCAGCAGAAAGACCTGGCCCAGGATGATGAGCAGGGCCACCGAAGGCAGGGGCACGGGTTCCGTGATGAACAGCACCGTGGCGCAAATGGTCATGACCAGCACTTTCCAGCCAGCGGAGGCCAGCCCGGCCGGTACGGGCAGGAAGAGGAGCAGCGCTCCCAGCAGCAGGGTGATGAGTAACCACCGTTTGTCGTAGACCCAATGAATCATGTGCATTGGTTATCATTCTCCGGCGTTTAATTCCAGACACTTGATTCTCTTTTCGGGATGGCCGGTTAATTTTTGTTCATACTTGTATTTTCAGTGCTTGACTTTGATTTTCAATATCAATTAAATACGAAAACAGACACTCTCAAACTTTTTAAGGAGAATACCATGTCCAAAGCTTTGATCGTATACGGCTCCACCACGGGCAACACCGAAAGCGTTTCCGACAGCATAGCCAAGGTCCTGGAAAGGAACGGGATAGAGGCCGTGATTCGCGATTCCGCCGACGTCACTGCTTCCGGGTTGAGCAACGGGTATGATGTAATCCTGTTCGGGTGCTCCACCTGGGGCGAGGAAGAGATTGAACTCCAGGATGATTTCATACCGCTGTATGACGACCTGGAAAACGCCGGACTCAAAGGCAAGAAGGTGGCCGTGTTCGGGTGCGGCGATTCCTCCTACACCCATTTTTGCGGGGCTGTTGACGCCATTGAGCAGAAGTCCGAACAGCTCGGTGCCGACATCATTTTGGATTCCTTGAAGATTGACGGCGATCCGGATGAGGATGAAGTGACGGACTGGAGCGAGAAGGTCGTTGCCAAAGTACAGTAGCCGCAACCAGACTTGAGAACATGCGGGGCCGGGTATTTCCCGGCCTTTTTTTTGTCGTATGCGTTTAAAAAAAGTTTATTTGTTTTTTTCGCGGGCAGAAAAAACAGTTTTTCTTATGGATTATCTTCTGGTGATACATTTTGCCCCACCTCTATTTTTTCTGATGCAAAACATCTCGACCATGCGGGGATGCAGTCCTTGGGTTTCTCCGGGGGGACATTTTGTATCACCGGGGTAAAATGTACCGATTTGGCCAGGATTCACCTACGATCAATGCTGAAATCCGATGTAAAACGCCCCACCGCCGCTTGAGCCGGATTTCACCAATTGTCGATTATAAAGTTATAAATTTCAAATAGATATTGATTCACAGGCTGAGGGGGGCGTCTGTTTTTCCGTGGCACACGGCTTGCTCAAGGAGAAGCAAGGACGTTGAGGTCCGGGCATTTTTCACCCCGCCCGGCCAAAGGGAAACAATGATGCCGGTTCGGAAAACCCCATCCTATGACAAACTGACGAGAAACATCACCCTGACTGTGATATCAGTGTCTTTTGCGCCGCTCATCCTGGTGGGCGGGCTGATTTTCGATCAGTTCCGTTCCATCTATCATGAGAAGGTCTATGCCCATCTGGTGGAGGTGGTGGACAAACACAAGGAAGGCATCGACACCTTTTTGCGGGAAAAGCTCGCCGAGATCCAGTTTCTGAACAAGGCCTTCGCCTACGGGCAACTCACTGACGCCGCATTCCTGGACCGCACTTTGCGCCAGATGCAGCAGCAGTACGGCCGCATTTTCGTGGACCTCGGGGTAATCGACGAGTCAGGCCGGCAGGTGGCCTATGCCGGACCGTATGACCTGCTCGGCGCCGACTACTCCAACGCGCCCTGGTTTCTGGAGTCCAGGGACCATATTACAGCCATCAGCGACGTGTTTCTGGGCTTGCGCAAGTCCCCGCACTTCATCATCGCAATCAACAACCACACGGACGGCTCGCAGTGGACGCTTCGCGCCACCATCGATTTTCTGGCCTTCGACAATCTTGTGGAGAATATCCGCATCGGCGAGACCGGCTATGCCTACATCCTGAACCGGGACGATGTGTTCCAGACCAGACCTCCGGCCAGCCGTGCAAGAGCGTTTGCGCTTACTCCGGTGGCGGCCATTCCGGTGCACTCCGAGGCGGAGGGCGTTTCCGTCTCACGTTCCAGGGGGAGTGACGGCGAGACCTACATAACAGTTTCCTCCCCCCTCAAGAGCGGCGACTGGATGCTGGTCTACCAGCAGAACTGGGACGATGCCTTTTCTCCCATGATCCGGAGCGAATTCTTCACGCTGGTCATTTTTCTCCTCGGAGGGCTGAGCATCGTGGCCATGGCTGTTTTCATATCGCGTAAGCTGGTGGCTCGTTTCAGGCTCATGGATCGCGAGACCGAACTCATGAATCGGCAGGTGGTGGAGTCGGGCAAGCTGGCCTCCATCGGTGAACTGGCCGCCGGCATAGCCCACGAGATCAACAATCCCGTCGCCATCATGATCGAGGAGGCGGGTTGGGTGGGCGACCTGCTCGAAGATGAGAAAAAGGAACTGTCCTGCGGCAATGAGGTGGCCCGTGCTCTCGGCCAGGTGCGTACCCAGGGCGAACGCTGTCGGGACATCACCCACAAGCTGCTCAGTTTTGCCCGCCAAGCCGATTCCAAAGTGTCGGACGTGGCCTTGGTTCCGCTCATTGAGGAGGTGGTCACCCTGTCCATGCAGCAGGCCCGTTTCGCCAAGGTTTCCTTTGAACTGGACCTGGAGCGGGCCATGCCCAAGGTGTGCGCTTCGGTCTCCGAACTACAGCAGGTTTTCCTGAATCTGGTCAACAACGCCATCCAGGCCATGGAGCCCGAGGGCGGCATTCTGACCATCGCCTGCCGCGCGGACGGTCAGTGCGCCGCTATCAGGGTGCAGGATACAGGGCCGGGCATTCCCGCGTCCAATCTGAGCCGCATCTTCGATCCTTTTTTCACCACCAAGCCCGTAGGCAAGGGTAGCGGGCTCGGCCTGTCCATCTGTTTCGGGATCATCCATCGCATGGGTGGAGAAATCGATGTGGAAAGCGCAGTGGGCAAAGGCGCCCGGTTCACCATCCGGCTGCCGTTCGGCTTCCCGGCCCGGCGCGGAGAGCAAAGCAAGGAGGTTCGATATGACTGATGCCGTCATTTTGCTGGTGGACGACGAGGCAGGGTTCATTGAAGCCCTGGCCAAGCGCCTTTCCAAACGGAACATGGAAGTTCACAAGGCCTGCGACGGAGAGTCGGCCCTGCAGCGGTTGGACAGCCGTCCGGGCATCGATGTGGTGGTCCTGGATATGAAAATGCCGGTGCGGGACGGGTTGAGCGTGCTCAAGGACATCAGGCGGGAACACGCTCTGGTGGAAGTAATCATGCTCACCGGATACGCCACGGTGGAGTCCGCCATCGAAGGGATGCGCAGCGGTGCGTACGATTATTTGATGAAGCCGTGCGACCTTGAGGAATTGACGTCCAGGATCCAGGCTGCCGTTTCCCGGAAGCGGCGGCTCGAGAGACAGGCCTCGGAGCTGCGTATTCATGGGATCGCCTGCAGCAGGGTTTAGGCCGGTTCGAGGCGGAGGCACACCGATGAACAATGGCGACAGGATCAGGCTGATCATCGTGGATGACGAACAGGAGTTTGCGGATGTGCTGGTCAAGCGGATGCGACGACGCGGCATGGAAGCCGCCGCCGCGTTCAACGGCGAGCAGGCGCTGCGGCTCATGCGTGGGAACAGCTTTGACCTGGCTATTGTGGACCTGAAGTTGGAAGGAATGGATGGTATAGAAATACTGAGGATATTCAAGATGTTGGACCCCGGGATGCCGGTGCTCATGCTTACCGGACACGGTTGTGAGGCCGCGGCGGATCTGAGCATGAAGAACGGTGCGGCAGACTATTTGTCCAAGCCCATGGACTTTGACCAACTCGTGACCAGGGCCTTGCAGGTGAGCAGGCGGGAGGAGTGAATCATGACCGCGATCAGAGTACTTCTGGTGGATGACGAGGTCGATTTCACGGCGCCCCTGGCCAAGCGTTTGACCAGGCAGGGGCTGAACGTCGTACGGGCTTCCAGTGCCGCTGAAGCATTGGGAGTTCTCGGGAACATGGAAATGGATGTGGTTCTGCTCGACATCAGGATGCCGGGAGGCGACGGAGTCAACACACTTGGTGAAATCAAGCAGCTTTACCCCCACGTTGGAGTCGTGATGCTCACGGCCCATGTGGAGTCGAACATCGTCATCTCCTGCCTGGGCATGGGAGCCTTCAGCTACCTGATCAAGCCCGTGGCGGTGGAGGAACTTGTCGACACCATACAGAGGGCGGCAAAGCGCAAAAACACGTTGGCCGGGGAGGCCCGGCCTGAAAAATCTTAACATGAGTGAGGATACCATGAGTTTTTTCAAGAGATGGGGAAAGTTCATGACGGTCGGGGCCGGAATCATGGCCCAGTGGGAAATCGACAACGCCAGGAGCATTCTGGGCAGCAGGAAGCGGATCATGCTGATCGGTCTTCTGCTTATCCCTGTGGTGATCGGCGGGTTGGCGTTCGCAGATGAAATCGCCCCGGCGCTGCCGGATCTGCTGGGAGGGAAGAAGGCCTATAGCCCGGCCTTCTACAGCTTGGGAATCTTCATGGTCTCCATCGCCATCGGCATAGGGGCGGGGCTCATCACCGGCTGTATCGGCGCCGGCGGCGGATTCATCATTGCTCCGGCTCTCATGAGCGCGGGCATCAAAGGCATACTTGCCGTGGGCACCGACCTGTTCCACATATTCGCCAAGGCGATCATGGGCAGCGTCATCCATCGCAAACTCGGCAATGTCTCGGTGGCCCTGGCCATGGTCTTTCTGGTGGGGGCCGTTATGGGCGCCACGGCGGGCGGCGTGCTCAACCGTGTGCTCTATCAGATCAATCCGGTGCTCAGCGACGCCTTCATCACCACGGTTTATTCACTTATGCTCGGGTTTCTGGGCACGTACGCCCTGCTCGACTTCCTGCGCTGCCGCAGAGCCGAAAACAACGCATGTGGCCATGGCGGAAAGAGTGAGGGGGCGGAATTGGGCGGCATCGCCAAGACCCTGCAGGCCATGAACATTCCGCCCATGGTCGGCTTCGACCAGGACCTGACTCCGGGCGGGCGCCGCATATCCTGGGTCTTCCTGGTGCTCTCCGGAGCACTGGTGGGCATGGCTGCGGGCATCATGGGCGTCGGAGGCGGCTTTCTGACCTTCCCGATCTTCGTGTATGTGTTGGGTGTGTCCTCCATGACCACCGTGGGCACCGATATCTTTCAGATCGTTTTCACGGCGGGCTTTGCGTCCATCTCCCAGTACGCCATCTACGGCTTCATCTTCTATACCCTGGCCATGGGCATGCTGGTGGGGTCTCTGTTGGGTATCCAGATGGGGGCGCTGGTAACCAAGGTGGTGCCCGGCATCACCATCCGGGGCTTCTACGCCATGGCCGTGCTGGCCGGTTTCATGAACCGCATCTTCGCCCTGCCGGGCAAGCTGGGGGAAATGGGAGTCATTCCCGTCTCGCCGGCGCTCGGGTCGATTCTCAACGACATCGGCATCTGGGCGTTCTTCATCGTCATCGGCGGATTTTCGGTCTGGGTCATCGGAACCTTTTTGAAAAATATCCCCGTACTGAAGCAGGAGGTGCTCTAACATGATCGCCAACAAGAAGGAGTTTACCGGCGGCGTCGTGCTGCTCGTCCTGTTTGCCGTGGTCCTTGTCGCCCTGTTCCAGCCCGTCTTCCACGGCAGGAACGCCATGGCTTTTCTGGACCACCTGTACAACACCATTTCCAAGGGATCGGTCTATTACATTCCGGCCATACGGTCCGACGTGGACAAGATGACGGTCCGGAGCGTGGAACTTGAGCTGCGGTACCAAACCGGGATCGAAGCCGCCCAGTCTGTGGAACTTTTCGCCACGGCGGGTGCGGAAGTACGTCGGGACGGCAGAACCCTGGAGGTGGCGGGCTCCCTGAACGCCATACTGGGAGCGGCCCTGGTCGACGCGGATCTCATGTATCACAACGCGGGTGGAGCCATGGACGCCAAGTACGGGGTGGAACCCCGCAGGACCATGTACAATTGGTGGTCCAGCCTGAAGCTCATGGACAAGGCGCTCAAGAAGCAGAAGGAGTTCGAGGCCGCCAAGCTGACTTCCTCGGTGCAGAAGAAGGCCGTGGAAACCGCGTACAACTATTACGAAGTGGAAGCGGTGGATATCATGGATGAGATCGGCCTGATCATTTTCTCGCTGGCCTTTTATGTGATTTATACTCTCTGGTACGGGTTCGCCATCCTCTTCGTTTTCGAAGGATGGGGGCTGAGGTTGAGCCATTAGGAGCAGCCGATGGACTGCATGTGATCGTGTTCGGTTCGCGTCTTTCAAAGGCGCGAACCGAACATCATCCCTTATCCCCTGTCGAAGGGAGACGCTCCACCATTTTTCGCGGGGTGTCTTTTCCTTCCGGAATCGGTTTACTCATATCGATTTTCCCTCTATTTTCTCGAGTGAGGTCAGGACGATGAATCTTCAGGACTACTACGATACGGTCATGCAACTCAGCCACGGCATTGTGGTTACCTTGGACCTGGACGGGAGCATCATTCACGGCAACACTCTGCTGGAATCCCTGACAGGCTATACTTTCCGGGAGTTGGCAGGCAGGGACTGGTTCGAAGCGTTCATCGAGGAAGAGCAGCGCGAGCAATCCCGGCGGACGGTCCTGTCCATGGCCGGCCGGCAGGGCATTTCCTCCCTTTCCGGCTCCATCAAGGCTCGGGACGGCGACAGGGTCTACATCGACTGGAACCTCAAGGCCCTGAGCGATACGGCCGGCGACGTGGTCAGCATCCTGTGTGTGGGCAAGGACGTCACCGAGCACATGTTGCGTCAGAATGGGCTCCTGCGTGAACGGTCCGCTTTGCTGGAGCGCAACAAGGAGCTCAAGTGCCTGTTCGACATCAGCGTGCTGGTCAGCGACACCCGGTCCCCCCTGGATGAAATTTTGCCCAAGGTGGTGGAACTGCTGCCCTCGGGATTCCAGCGGCCCGGCCGCACCCATGTGCGGCTGACCGTGGACGACGAGACGTGGCGGACAGCCGGGTACGCTCCCTCGGAATTTTTCCTCGAAGAGCCCGTCATGGTGGGCGGCAAGCGGCGCGGCCTTCTCTCGATCGCGGTGGAGGGACGAAAGGCTGGCTTCCGCAGGAAGATTTTTTTGGAGGACGAGCGCAACCTCCTGGCCACAGCCGCCCAACTGGTGGCCATGGTGGTCTTCAAACGAGAGACCAGGCTTGCAAGGGAGCGCCTGGAACAATTGCTTCGGCAGGCGGACCGGCTGGCCAAGATCGGTCAGTTTTCGGCGGGTGTGGCCCACGAGATCAACGAACCCCTGGCCAATATCCTGGGTTTCGCCCAGTTGGCCTTACACACCCGGGACTTGCCCGAACAGGTGGTGTCCGACCTGACCAGCATCGTGGACTCCTCGCTGCATGCCCGGGAGGTGATCCGCAAGCTCATGTTCTTCAGCCGCAAGCTTCCGCCTCAGGTGGAGCCAGCGGACCTGAACGAGATCATCGAACAGTCCCTGCGCATCACCGAGGTCAATGCCAAACGCAGCGGCATCGAGATCGTCACCAGATACGACGGAAGTTTGTCAGAGGTGAACGTGGACCCGCAGCACATCAAGCAGGTCATGGTCAATTTGGTGGCCAACTCCATTCAGGCCATGGAAGACGGCGGCGTGCTGACCATCACCACCCTGAATCACAAGAACGACGCCTACATTCTGGTGGAGGACACGGGCACGGGCATCCCGCCGGAACAGCTTAAACAGATTTTCACCCCGTTTTTCACCACCAAGGACGTGGACAAGGGCACGGGACTGGGGTTGTCCGTGGTCCACGGCATTGTGGAGGCCCATGGCGGTTTCATCCAGGTGCACAGCGAACCCGGCAAGGGAACCCGCGTGGAAGTGGCCTTTCCCTGCCAGCGGAACAGTGAGAGTGTTGAATCATGAGCGACGCCATTCGGATTCTTGCCGTGGACGACAGCAAGAGCACTCTGGAAGTGCTCAGGCGCAATCTTCAGGCCGGCGGCTACGACGTCTTCACCAGCCAACAGGTGGCCGAGGCCCTGCCGCTGCTGGAGGAGGTCGACTTCGATCTGGTCATCACCGACTACCGCATGCCCCAGGCTTCGGGGCTGGACCTCATCAAGCATATTCGAGAGAACCATCGCGACGTGGAAATCATGATGATTACCGGCTATCCATCCATTTCCGGGGCCGTGGCCGCCATCAGGGACGGAGCCGGAGAATACCTGCCCAAACCGTTCACCACCGAGGAACTGCTTTCGGCCGTGGAACGGGCCTTGGAGCGCTGTTCCCGGCGCAGGGTGCTCAGCAGCCCGGGCACGCCCGTGGGTCAGTTTGGCATCATCGGCTCCTCCCCGGAGATGGAACGAGTCTATCGGCGTATCGGCAAGGCTGCGGCTTCCAGCGCCAATGTGCTCATCTCGGGCGAATCCGGCACGGGCAAGGAACTGGTGGCCCGCGCCGTGCATTACAACAGCGACCGCCGGGCGGCTCCGTTCGTGCCCGTGAACTGCACTGCCATCCCGGACAGTCTGGTGGAGAGCGAACTTTTCGGCCACGTCAAGGGCGCGTTCACCGGGGCGAAGGAGTCCCGGGCCGGGTTCTTCGAAATAGCCCACGGCGGCTCAATTTTTCTGGACGAGATAGGCGACGCCAGCCCCAACATGCAGGCCAAGATCCTGCGCGTCATCCAGTCCAAGGAGTTCTGCAAGGTGGGGTCCAGCCAGGTGCACAAGGTGGACACCCGCATCCTGGCCGCCACCCACAAGGACCTCAAACAGTTGGTGGAGGAGGGCTCTTTTCGCGAGGATCTTTTCTACCGCATCAACGTGGTGGATATTCCCCTGCCCAGCCTGGCCCAGCGCGGAGACGACCTTTTGGAGTTGATCACCCATTTTCTGGCCAAGTTCTCCAAGGCCATGCAACGGCCCACTCCGGACATGGGGGACGAGGCCCTTCAGGCTCTGCGACGCTATTCCTGGCCCGGAAACATTCGGGAGTTGGAAAACCTTATCCAGCGGCTGGTGGTCATCCTGGATCACGACAGGGTGGAGATTTCCGATCTGCCCGAGTCCATGCGCTTCAGTCTGCCCAAGGAGGGTGGTTTGGACCGCACACTGGCCGAGGTTGAGTTCGAGCACATCATGAACGTGCTGTCCATGGTGGGGAACAACAAGACCCGCGCCGCCGAGATTCTGGGCATCAACAGGAAGACTTTGCGTGAAAAGCTCAAGAAAATGAGTGTGTGATTTCGTTTGCGGGCCGGGAGCGTGCAGGCTGAATGCTGCGGGCGTCAGTTCAGCACTTGGCGGGGTGGACCTTTTCGAGGTCGTCGACAATGCGTTGGCGCTCGTCGGAGGCGTCGCACTCCAGCCAGCATACACAGTTCGCACATTCATAGCGCAGACATTCCACGGCCGGATGGTCCTGCATTGTTGCGGCAAGGTCGTCGGTGGCGCCGATAAAGACCGGCTCGGCCACATGGCCGGCCAGATGGCCTTTGGGGTGCAGGTAGGCGCAGACATAGACGGCTGGCACGGACGGCAGGGCGTTCCTCATGCCCTTGACCCGCATGGTGTACCCGGCGCCGGAAGCCCCGGCAAAAGTCCACTTCGCAATACCGAACACGGTCGGTCCCTTTTCGATAGGTTTTCGTTCGTTCCTCTCCCTACACGCAGGGCGGGATGCTTGGCAATGTCAGGCAATGAAAAAGGACCGATGCTGGCGCACCGGTCCTTTTTTTCTTTTCCATGGAAAGAGCTGTTCTAGCTCGCGTCCGGAACCTTGCTGTCTGTGCTGTCCAATCCGGGCTTGCGGCCCTGGATTTCCTTGTTCAGATCGTCGAAGGACATGAGGTCCTCGTCCGTGGTCTCGTTTTCGCGGACTTTGCGCTGGATGGTCTTGAACCCGGGCAGGTATTTCTGTGTCTTGGCAAAGACGAAGCGGACCAGAATATAGGTGGGTACGAAAAAGAACCCCGGTCCGACCTTGCCTAGCCAAGGCAGGAGGAATTCCACCGAGCCGTAGCGCATGTCGATCCAACCCATGATGAAAAAGGCAGGGAAGAGGGAAGAGGCGAACAGGGCGATGCGCGCGAAGAAGTTCTTGCCGAAGTAGTCGTTGGCTTCCTTGTTCAGCAGTTTGAAGCCCGCTTTGTTTTTACGGGCCAGCATGCGTAGGGACATGTTGTTGTGCCTGACCATCTCGCTGTTGCTCTTGGCAAAGGCGTCCTTGTTGAAGAAGTAGGCACCGGCCATGCACAGCTCGCCGATGACGGTGGCCAGCAGTGCTGCATACGCCAGCCCCAGGGCAAAGCCCAGGATGGGGTCTGCGGGAAGGCGGAACACCCAGACCATATAGGGGTCCAGGAAGGCCGATATTGAATTGAGTCCGTTCATTGTTTCTCCGGTTGGAAGGGGGACCGCCCGATGCGGCCCCCCTTTGTTGCTTTTTCGCCTACGGCCAGATGGTGATGCCGAAGAAGCCCTTCAGGGTGTAGCGCATACCCACGTATGCGGCCAGCACGATGAACAGGCGCTTCAGCCAGACATCCGGGATGTATTTGGAAGTGCGGGGGCCGATCAGGGAACCGATGACGATACCCACGAGTTCGGCGCCGATCAGGGACCATTCCACCGGAGTGCCGCGCAGCAGCATGTAGGAGGCAATGGAGTTGACCATGCCGATGAATACCGCGGCGGCGGAGGTTCCGGCCACCAGGTACATGGGCAGACCGGCGACTGCGGTCAGGAACGGCACCAGCAGGAAGCCGCCGCCGACACCCAGGAAGGACGCCAGGGCTGCGATGACGAAACCACCGCAGACCGGAATCAGCGGGTTGAAGGAGAACTCGACGCCGTAGAAGGTGAAGGTGCACTTGGAGACGTTGAAGGAGGTGACCTTCACGCCCATTTCAGCGCTTTCCTCACCGGAGGCGACGCTGGCTTCGAAAGCCTTGGCGGCTTCCTTGGCGGCCTTTTTGCTGCGCTGGGCGGCCGGGGTGGTGTCGTAGAACAGGTAGCAGCCCAGGAAGAGCACGAACAGGCCGAAGTAGCCGATGTACGATTTCAGGCTGATCTTGCCTGCGGTCAGGGCGGGCACGAGCCAGGAACCGGCCACGGAGCCGATGGCCAGGGCGATGCCCAGCGGAGCCACCAGACGGCCCATCTTCCAGTAGTTGAAGGAAGACAGACCGGCGGAGCAACCCACCAGCCACTGGTTGGATACGCGGATGGAGTCGGTGACCACCTTGTTCATCTTCAGGGTTTTGCCGAAGCCTTTGGCGTAGTTGCCCAGGCCGTAGATGGTGATGTGACCGACACCGGCCATGATGCCGCCGAACGCGCCGACGGTGGAGAATATCCAGCCTACCCAGATCGCCCACAGCAGACCATAGCCCCAGAACAGTTCCGGGCCGCCCGGAATTCCCAGGTATCCCTTGGCGTCTGCCGGGTTGATCTTGCCTGCAGCGGTGGCTTCGGCGATGGCGTCGGCCAGGCGGCCGGCAAAGGCGGCTTCCTGGAACAGCACGACCGCCGCAAGCGCGGCAAGCACAATGATTACACTCCGTTTACTCATCCTCTTACTCCTCAAAGTATACGTTAAGATTTTTTGGTGACAGCAAAGACAGCATAGGGGTCATTTGCATTCAGAACAGCCTTTTCCGCATAGGATTGCCGCGCCTTGGCCGAGGCTTCATTCAGCTTCACGTAGTCGAGCGCATGCCCGCAGCATGCCTCGACACACGCGGGCTTTTGGCCCTCGTCCAGGCGGTCGCGACAATAGTCGCATTTGATGGCCTTGCCTTCATAGGCATCCCATTGCGGGATGCGCCATGGGCACGCCTGCATGCATGCCTTGCAACCCACACACAATTCGCTTTCCACGTAGACCAGGCCGTCGTCGCGCCGGACCATGGCCCCTGTGGGGCAGGCCCGGACGCACCAGGGCTTGGCGCACTGAAAGCAGGTCACGTACATATTCAGGTAGCGCGGCCTGTTGTTCCGGGAGACCGGACCAACCACCACCATCTGACCCAGACGGGCGTCGCCCGGCGTCTTGTTCTTGGCCGTGCAGTGTGTTTCGCAGGCATAGCAGCTGATGCAGCGATCCTGATCGAAAGTTATGACGTAATCAGCCATAAAGCTCCTCCTCTTCCATTGTTACGGCAGCAAGCCCGATCCTGCCTGGACAGCCAGGCGATAAACGGGACTTGCCATCACTCCCAGCAGCAGGATGGAAACGGCCATGACTGCTCCGGCCAGTTTCGTTCCCGCCCCGAGAGTGGGTCTTACCTCGGCCTCATCGGCTTCCTCGGTGTAGGCGTGTCTCACGAGGCTGAGGTAATAGTAGATGGCGATGGCCGTGTTCAGGACGGCCACGATGACCAGCCACTGGTATCCCGCACCCCAGGCCGAGGTGAGCAGGAACAGTTTGCCCATGAATCCCGCCGTGGGCGGCAGGCCCACCAGGGCGAAGGCGGCCACGGCCAGCACGAATGCCAGCATCGGGCTGCGTTTGTAAAGGCCGTTCAGGCTGGAATAGGTCGGGTTTTTCCCGTCTTCCGTCACCTGACAGACCACCCAGAAGCAGGCCAGGTTCATGAGCAGGTACACCAGGGCGTAGAAAGCCGCCGCCCCAAGGCCACCTGCGGTTCCCGAGACGATCCCCAACCCCAGATATCCGGCATGGGCCACGGAGGAGTAGCCGAGCATGCGCTTGAGGTCTTTCTGGGTCAGGGCGCTCAGGTTGCCCAACGTCATGGACACAGCTGTGAATGCAGCAATGACGTGGGTTATTTCCAGATCCGGCGTGAGCAGCGCGGCCAGACGCACCAGCACGGCGGCCGCGCCGAGCTTGGGCATGGTGGCCGCGAAGGCCGCTGTTTCGTTGCTGGTTCCCTGGTAGACGTCAGGGCACCAGAAATGGAACGGGAACAGCGCCAGCTTGAAGAACAGGCCGCACAGGAACAGGAGCAGACCGATGCAGGCCATGGGCGACTGCGCCCAGCTCCATTCCTTGCCTGCCAGTTCCATGATCAGGCCGGTGTGCTGCCCGGCCAGGATCCAGGAATATCCATACAGCGCCAAGGCCGTGGCCAGGGCGCCGAACATGATGTATTTGATGCCCGCCTCGGCGGCGTGGCGGTCCTGGGCCCGCAGCGGAATGGCCGCGTACAGGCTGTAGGACGAAATTTCCATGGCCACGTAAATGGTGATCAGGTCCACGGCCGAGGCCATGAGCATGAGCCCCCAGGCCGAAATCGCCAGGAGCATAAGGTAGTCGGGCCGATCGTTGCCCGGTACCAGCTTGTTGCGTCTCACGATCATGGAGGTGAATACGAACCCTGCGGCGATGGCGGCCTTGAAGAACTGGGAGAGCATGTCCACGCGGTAGGTGCCGCTGAACAGTTCGCCTTTTCCGTGCAGGGAGGCCAGGGAGACGGCCAGTACCACCAGTGCGCCGAGTGGAAGCCATCCTGCCCCGGCAAAGGATTCCGAGTCCTTGCGGGTCATGACCGTGGCGGCAAAGAGCAGGGCCACCACCAGGAGCATTGCCAGTTCAGGCAGGACGAGTGCGATATCGAATCCCATTGCTACTCCCCTTTTCCTGTGGGTTGGGTCTCGGCCAGGGCCAGTACATCGGGCCTGAGCGTTGTGTTTCGTTCAACTTGCGCCGTGTGCTCGGTCTTGGATTTGTACAGCTGGAGCATGCGGTCCACGGACGGGCCGATGACCTTGAGCGTCAGGCCCGGTGCAAGGCCGATGTAGATCACCAGCACGGCCATGGGCAGCAGATAGGCCCATTCACGGACATTGAGGTCGGCCCAGCCCTTGCCCTGGGGCGAAGCCGGGCGGCCCCAGGCCATCTTGATGCCCATACGCAGCATGTAGGCGGCGGCCAGCAGCGCGCCGGGAATGACCACCAGGCCGATTTTGGTGCTTTCGGCAAAGGCCGCGATGAGCACCAGGGCCTCGCCCACGAAGCTGTTGAGCCCGGGGAAGCCGAAGGACGACAGCGCGAACAGGCCGAAGAAGCCCATGAACGCGGGCATGTATTTGCCCAAGCCCATGTTCTCCAACAACTCGCGGCTGTGGCTGCGTTCATAGATGACGCCCACCATCATGAACAGCGCCCCCGTGACGATGCCGTGGTTGAGCATGACCATGACCGCCCCTTCCGCACCCTGTTGGTTGAAAAGGAAGATGCCCAGAGTCACGAAGCCCATGTGGGCCACGGACGAATAGGCGATGATGCGTTTGATGTCGTTCTGTCCGAGGGCCACCAGGCCGCCGTAGATGATGGAGACCACGGAGATGGCGATCATGGCCGGGGCGAAGAACTGGCTGGCGTCCGGACACATGGGCAGACAGAAACGCAGGAAACCGTAGGTGCCCATCTTCAGGAGCACCGAAGCCAGGATCACGGAGCCTGCGGACGGCGCCTGCACGTGGGCTGCGGGCAGCCAGGTGTGGAACGGGAACATGGGCACCTTGATGGCGAAGGCGATGGCCATGGCCAGGAAGACCCATATCTGGAAGTTTTCAGGGAAATGCTGGGTCAGCAGGTCCGGGATGGAGAAGGTGCCGCCTTGGTAGTAGAGGGCCACAATGGCCGCCAGCAACAGGGTGGAGCCGGCCAGGGTGTACAGAAAGAACTTGATGGAGGCGTACTTTTTCTCGGGGCCGCCCCAGACCGCGATGAGCAGGTACATGGGGATGAGCATGGCCTCCCAGAATACATAGAAGAGCACCAGGTCCATGGCCACGAACACACCCACGCAGGCGCTGGTCATGAGCAGCAGGCAGAAGTGGAATTCCTTGATGCGTTTTCCGATGTACGTCCAGGAGCAGAGCACGGTGAGCGGCAGCAGCAGGACGCTCAGGAGAACCATGAGCAGGCTGATTCCGTCCAGACCCAGGGAATAGGACAGTCCCCACTGGGGCACCCAGGGCATGTGCTCCACGAACTGGAATCCGCCGTCACTGAGGTTGAAATGGTTCAGGAGCGGGATGCTCAGGGCTATCTCGATGAAGCCAGTCCAGAGGGTGAAGCGGCGCACGGTTTGTTGCTGCATGGGCAGGACCAACAGCAAGAATGCGGCGATCAGCGGGACGAAGATCAATGTGGTCAGAACCGGGTAGCTCGTCATGCCGGACTCCTAGGACGACAGCAGCCAGACCAGAGCGTAGACGCCCAGGCCGGCCAGTATGGCAGCCGAGGCATAGGCCTGCAGCTTGCCGGTTTGGATGATGGTGGCCCCCTTTCCCAGTGAGCGTACCGAGGTGGCGGTTCCATCCACCACCGTATCGATTCCCTTGCGGTCGAAGATGGAGGAGATCCATGCCGAGCCCATGAGGCCGCGCAGGCCCAGGGTGCGGTAGACGCCGCTCCAGATCGTGTCTACGGCTGCAAAGGGGCGGGAGAACAGGGCCAGGAAGAGCCTGCCTCCCAGAATGTAGAGATATTCGAAGTCCACGTTGCGTTGCGCATGGGGGACGAGAATCTTTCGCATGGCCACGAAGCCCAGGCCGGTGAAGCCCAGGATCAGGAAGGCCTGCAGCAGGTGCCAAGCCGTATACGGTACGTAGGGGTGTTCCAAGACCTCGGCCACATGGGCCACGAAGGGCGAGTACGCGGTCACGCCTTCCCGGAAGGGCAGCTGGGCGTAGAGCAGGCTCGGGAACAGGCCGGTGATCAGGCAGAGCGCGGCGCCGATGCCCATGGCCACGTACATGTTGGTCGGAATTGGCTTGAGTTCGCGTGCCGGATCTTCCTTCTTGGCGAAGAAGGCGAAGTACGGAAGCTTGAGGCCCACCGAAAGGAACGTGCCCACAGCGGCCAACTCCATGCCCAGCGCCAGCCAGGTGCGGTGCGCCTCGGCGGCCCCGGCGATGGTCATGGTCTTGCTGACGAATCCGTTGAAGAAGGGCATGCCCGAAATGGATACCCCGGCCACCGCATAGAGGATGAAAACCCAGGGCAGGCGGCCGACCAACCCTCCCAATTCGGTGAGCTTGGCGGTGCCTGCGGCGTGCAACAGGCAGCCCACTGACATGAACAGGAGGCCCTTGTACAGGATGTGCGCGTAAGCGTGGGCGCAGGCGCCGTTCAGGGTCATGGCCGTTCCTATGCCCACCCCGGCCACCATGTATCCCACCTGGGAGACGATGTGATAGCCGAGGATGCGTCGCGCATTGTTTTCCATGGTCGCGTAGAAAACGCCGTACAGGCACATGATCACCCCGGCCACTGCCAGGATTTCGAATCCGGCGAACGCCCGGGCCAGAACATAGACGGCGGTTTTGGTGGTGTAGGCGCTCATGAATACCGCCCCTGTGACCGTGGCCTCGGGGTAGGCGTCGGGCAGCCAGGCGTGCAGCGGCACCACTGCGGCGTTGACGCAGAATCCCAGCAGGATGAGCCAGTCGTAGTACATGGCCCCGGACGGATCAACGGGCACGAAGCTCATGGTGCCCAAGTCGGCGTAGCGCAGCAGAATGCCCCCGAGCAGGAACAGCCCTCCCAGGGTATGGAACAGAAAGTAGCGGAAGCCCGCCTTGACCGAGCGGGTGCTGCGGTTGGACCAGACCAGCATGGTGGAGGCCACGGACATGACTTCCCAGAAGATGAACAGGGTCAGGTAGTCCCCGGCGAACACGCAGCCGAAGCCGCCGCCCACATAGGCCAGGGAGGCCATGTGTTGGCCCTTGTCCTTCAGATGCATGGCGAAGATGAGGGAAATGAGCCCCTGCACGGCAAAGACGTTGGCGAAAATGGTGGACAGGGCGTCCACTCGGAAAAAGGTCAGGTCCATGCCGATGTAGTCGGCGAAGCCGGACGCGCCCGCGTCCATGGTGAGCACCGAAACGATGGCCAGCAGGGCCGGGACGGGCAGCAGCCACTTGAGCAGGCGCGTGGGAACGAGCGGCACCAGCAGGGACGCGCCCAGGAAATACAGGGCCGGGTGAGCGAGCAGGCTGTTAGTCGCGGTCATAACAGTCCTCCTCCATGGCCAGCATCGGGGCGACGATCTTCTTGAGCACGAATGCCAGCACCACCGCGCCAACGAACCCGAACAGGGCCCAGAAACCCGGCCAGTGTTCGGCCGCAAAATGCGGATGGTGCGGCAGCAGGAACATGTTGGCCATGAGCAGTACGGCCAGAACCACGACGAATCCCCAGAACCAGTGGACTGCCTTGTACCGTTGTCCTTCGAACCATTGTCCCAGTCTGTTCTTCATGCCCGTCTCCATATCTAAAATCCCTTGAACGTGTTGATGAAGTTCAAAAATGTCTCAGGATAGAGCCCCAGGAACACGGACATTGCCGCGGTGATGCACAGGGGGGCGACCATGACCAGGGGGGCCTCGTCGTACTGCTCGATGGCCGCTTCCGGAGCGGGTTCGCGGAAGAAGGCCCGGAAGATGATGGGGCCGAAGTAGCCCGCGTTGAGCAGGGTGGAGGCCAGCAGGGCGCAGAGGAGTATATAGTGGTGGATGGCCACGGCGCCCTGGGCCATGTACCACTTGCTTACGAAGCCGCAGACCGGCGGTACGCCGATCATGCTCAGGCTGGCCACGGCGAATGCGCCGAAGGTCCAGGGCATGCGGCGACCCAGCCCGTTCATGAGGCTGATCTTCTTGATGTGCGTGGCCACATAGATGGACCCTGCGCCCATGAAGAGAGTGATCTTGGAAAACGCATGGTGGGCGATATGCATGAGTCCGCCCTGTACCGCGACGGGCGTGAGCATGGCCACGCCGATGATGACGTAGGAGAGCTGGCTCACCGTGGAGTAGGCCAGCCGCGCTTTTATGTCGTCCTTGGTCAGGGCGATGATGGAGGCCGCCACGATGGTGAAGGCGGCCAGGTAGGCGGTGGGGATGCCCAGGAAGAGCCGGTCCATGGTCTCCACGCCGAATCCGGACAGGATGATACGACTCAGTGAGAAGACGCCCGCCTTGACCACCGCCACCGCGTGCAGCAGTGCGGATACCGGCGTGGGGGCCACCATGGCCGAAGGCAGCCAGTTGTGCAGCGGCATGATGGCCGCCTTGGCCAGCCCGGCCACGTAGAGGACGTAGGTCAGCGTCACCAGGGTCGGGTTGGCATCCGCCGGGAAAATGCCGGTGACCAGGTCGCCCAGGCGGAAGTCCAGGGTCCCGCAGAGGACGTAGGTCAGGATCATGGCCGGCAACAGGAAGAGTTTGGACGTGCCCATGAGGTAGACGAAATATTTGCGCGCGCCGGAGAAAGCCTCTTCATCCTCGTGGTGAGCCACCAGGGGGTAGGTGAACACCGAGATGATCTCGTAGAAGAGATAGAGGGTGAAGATGTTGGCGGCGGTGGCTACGCCCACGGCCCCGAAGATGGCTGTGGCGAAGCAGAAGTAATAGCGGGTCTGGGCGTGCTCGTTGAGCGAGCGCATGTAGCCGATGTTGTAGGCCGTGACCAGGAACCACAGGAAGGTGGCGATGAGCCCGAAGATGAGGGCGAGCCCGTCTGCGCAGAACTTCACGGTCATGCCCGGCAGGATGGTGAACAGGGTAAAGGTGTAGATCTTTCCTGACAACACGCCCGGAGCAAAGGAGACCATGGCCACGAAGCTCATGGCCGCGGCCGCGAAGGACACGCCCTCGCGCATGTTCTGGTCCCGGCGCAACAGCCAGATGACCATGGGGGCCGCAAAGGTGACGGCCAGGGGAATGAGCAGAGCGGGAGAATGAACGAATGTGACCATGCCTACCCCTTGAGCTCGGATGTGGTTTTGGAGGATGCGTTGCCGAAACGCTTGGCCACCACCAGGATGATGGCCAGTGCCAGGGTTGCTTCTGCCGCGGCCAGGCCCATGACCAGCAGGGAGGAAAGCTGGGCCAGTGCGCCGTCGGCGGCGGTGAGCTGGCCCGAGGCCGTGATGCTCAGGGCTGCGCCGTTGAGCATCAACTCCACGCTGATAAGCATGCCCACCAGGCTGCGGCGGGCCATGAAGCCGTAGAGGCCGAGGGCCAGCAGGAAAAGGCTCACGAAATGATATGCGTACAGGGCGTTCATCGTGCGTCCCTCCTTTCGAATCCCAGGACCACTGCCCCGGCCATGGCCACGAAGAGAACCACGGAGATGAGTTCGAAGGCCAGGACGTATTCGCCCAGAAGCTTCTTGCCGAGGATGGCGATGTCCACCAGCTCCGGTGCGGGCAGGGTGACCACGTCGGTCTTGAAGAGCACCAGGCCCAGCAACAGCGGCAGCAGGAGCGAGGCCCCCACTATGACCAGGCGTCCCAGCGCCGAGGTCGATCCTTCGCCGTCCTCGCCTCGGGTGAGCATGATGGCGAAGAAGATGAGCACGGCCACGGCGCCCACATAAATGAGGATCTGCATCAGGGCCATGAAGGGCGCGTTCATGAGCAGGTAGAGTCCGGCCGTTCCGAACAGGGCCGCGATGAGCCCCACCATGGAGCGCACCAGGCTCGCCGCCGACACCGCCAGGAAGCCGCCTGCGGCGATTATCAGGCTGTAGAGTGCGAACAGGAATTGTGCCGCCATGGTTTCGTTCATGACTTTTCCTCCACGGAGCGTTTCAGGCGCGCCAACAGGTCCAGTTTCAAGTTCTTCTTGTCCATTTCGGCCCAGTACACGTGTTCGGAGTGGCGCAGGGAGTGCACCGGGCAGTGGGTCACGCACAGGGAGCATAGAGAACACAGGCTGTAGTCCAGCTCGAACTTGGCCAGGCTCTTCTTGCCTTTCTTGGGAGCGGGTTCGGGCCGCTTGGTGAGTGGGGCCTGCCCTTCCTTGGGTTCCTCCGTCTGGGGCGGTTTGGGCGGCTTTTCAACGTTGGCCTTGATGGAAATGCAGCCCGATGGGCAGATGCGCATGCATTTCATACACAGGATGCAGCGGGCCGTTCCCGGATTCTTGGGCTTGCCCACCAGCTCGATGTGCCCGCGGTATCCGGTCAGGGAGACCGGCTTCACCGTCTGGCGCGGGTAATGCACGGTGACCTGTTTGTCCGTGAAATATTTTCCGGTGACGCCGAGGCCCACGACGAGGCTCCAGAGCCCCTTGGCCGTGTCGCGCAGGGTGCCCAGGAATCCGGCTTCAGGCTTGGGTGTCTGCTTGATGTTCGCTTTGATCGTCACGGGGAGACTCCTAAAAGACCTTTACCAGTACGGCGGTGAGCAGCAGGTTTGCCAACGCCAGGGGGATGAACCATTTCCAGCATATGTTCAGAACCTGATCGAAGCGCACGCGCGGATAGGTCCAGCGGAACCACATCATGATGGTCAGGAGCGCGTACATCTTGACCAGGAACCACCACGGACCGGAGATGAACGGCCCTTTCCAGCCGCCCAGGAACAGGATGGTGGCCACGGAGCAGACCACGATCATTTCCGCGTATTCGGCCAGGAAGAACAGGCCGAAGCCCATGCCCGAATATTCGGTGTGGAACCCAGCGGTCAGCTCACTCTCGGCCTCGGGCACGTCAAAGGGCGCGCGGTTGGTCTCGGCCACGGCGCAGGTGAAGAAGATGACGAAGGCCAGGGGCTGGGTAACCACGTTCCACTGCCAGGGCCAGGCACCCTGCATGGCGGTGATTTCTCCCAGGTCCAGGGTGCCGGTCATGAAGGCCACGGCCAGCACCGTGAGCAGCAGGGGAATCTCGTAGGCCACGGACTGGGACACGGCGCGGGCCGCACCCAGCAGGCCCCACTTGTTGTTGGAGCCCCATCCGGCCAGGCACAGGGCGAGCACGTTGAATCCGGCGAAGGCCAGGATAAGCAGCAGGCCCAGGTTGGTCTCAACGCCGAACAGATTCGGGCCGAATTCGATGGGCAGGAAAAGCACGAAGATGGGCATGAAGGAAAGGATCGGGGCGGTCCAGAACAGCCACTTGTCCGCGCCCTCCGGGGCCACCAGTTGCTTGCCCACCAGTTTCAGGGCGTCGGCCACCGGGGTCAGGACGCCGTGGGGCCCGACTTCGAAGGGGCCGGGGCGGCGCTGGATGTGCCCGGCGATTTTTCGTTCCATGTAAACCAGCAGCAGTCCGTTGAGGCCGATGAACACTGCCAGGGCTACAATGCACAGGACCAGTCGCAGGGCAGGTTCGGGGATGGCGGCGAAGTTCATCATCTGTCGATCTCCGGTATGACGAGGTCAAGGCTGCCCAGAATGGACACGGCATCTGCCAACAGGGTTCCCTGGGCGCATTCGGCAAAGAGGCTCAGGTTGGAAAATCCGGGGGCCCGCAGCTTGACGCGGTAGGGCTTTTTTCCGCCGTCGCTGGCCACATATACGCCGATCTTGCCGCGCGCGCCTTCCACGGCGGCGTAGGCCTCGCCCGAGGGGGGAGTGAATCCGGCGTTGGGGGCCTTTTTGATGATGTGGCCGTCGTCCGCTCCATCCAGCAGGTCCAGAGCCTGCTCGATGATCTTGATGCTTTCGGCCATCTCGTCCATGCGCACCATGTAGCGGGACATGGCGTCGTGCCCGTCGTAGACCGGGATTTCGAAGTCCAGTTCGTCGTAGACGGAGTAGGGAGAATTCATGCGCACATCGTAGGCCACGCCCGCGCCGCGCAGCACCGGGCCGGTGGCCCCGTAACGGCGACACATGGACGGGTCGATGACGCCGATATCCTCCACCCGTTTTCTGAGGATCAGGTTTTCGGTCACCAGGGCGGTGAACATGGGCAGCCTGTCCCGCAGGGTGTGGACGATGCTCCGGGTGCGCTCCGCAAAATCCCCGGGCACGTCGCAGGTCACGCCGCCGAACACGAAGTAGCAGTACGTCAGGCGTGAACCCGTGATCACCTGGAGCAGGTCCATGATTCTTTCGCGGTCTTCGAACGCGTACATGATGGGCGTGAACGCGCCCAGGTCCAGAAGATAAGCGCCCCACCAGAGCAGGTGGGAGCTGAGCCGGTTCAATTCGTTGGTGATGACCCGGATCAGTTCGGCCCGGCGCGGCACTTCGATGTCGGCCAGTTTTTCCACGGCCAGACAGTAGGCATGGTTCCAGGCCAGGGCATGCAGGTAGTCCACGCGGCCCATGTTGGGCAGGTACTGGTGGAATGTCTTCACCTCGCCCATTTTTTCGTGCATGCGGTGGATGTAGCCCAGGACGGGTTCGGCGCGGATTACGTATTCGCCGTCCAACTCCAGTACGACGCGCAGCACGCCGTGGGTGGAGGGGTGCTGCGGGCCCATGTTCAAGACCAGCCGGTCGTCGCTGTAGGTGGTCTCGAAATGTTTGGAGTAGAAGTCCCCGTCCTCCACTTCCAGACGCATGTTGGCGGGCATGTCCGGTTGCTTGAAGCGCAGTTCCGGGATGCAGCGCAGGGGGAATTCGTCCTTTTTGGCCGAGTGCAGATTCAGGGCGCAGCTACAGAGCATGTGGTCCGAGTCACACTCGATGAACTTCTGCCCGGGCACGATGTCGAAATAGGAAACACGGTCCTTTTCCCTTTTCTCCAGAGGATGCTCCTCGGCCATGTCGTCCGGCAGAAGCAGGGGCGTGGGATTGGGGTGGTCCTCATAGTTGACCGGGTAGAAATCCATGTTTTCGCGTTCATGCCAGTCCGCGCCCGGATAAACTCCGGCGATGCTCGGGAAGCAGGCTTCGTCGTGCGGGGCAATGGTGCGGATGGTGACGCGGTCCTGTTTGTCCCAGTGGGTGAAGCGGTATTGTCCCTGGATTCCCTCGCTGACGTCCAGCAGGGTGATGTCGTCCAACGCGTACCCGGCTTCAAGCATCATGGCCGCCGCATCGGCCAGGCGGGTGCGGTCCATGTAGACGGAACACCCCTGGCCGGAGACGTGGTCGTCCACCACGGCCCTGTTTTCGCGTTCGTAGGAGAAGATCAGATCCTCGCGCATGGCCTAACTGCCCTCCTTCCCGGTCTCGGGTTCGCCGCTTGCCGGTTTCCGGACTTCAGCCGAATCGGGACCGGCCGGGGAGGGCTCGAAGCCTTCGGGCAGGGGCCACCAGCGGCGGCCGGTAATCTTTTCCTGGATCTGGAACAGGCCTTCCAATAACCCTTCGGGCCGCGGCGGGCAGCCGGGCACATAGACGTCCACCGGAACAAGCTGGTCGACTCCCTCGATGATGCCGTACTGGCCCTTGAATTTGAACGGGCCGCCCGAGATGGCGCAGTTGCCCAGGGCCATGACCCACTTGGGTGCGGGCATTTGCTCATAGAGCCGCACCACGGCGGGGGCCATCTTCTTGGAAACGGTTCCGGCCACGATCATGAGGTCGGACTGGCGAGGTGACGGCCGGAAGACTTCCGCGCCGAAACGGGCCATGTCGAAGCGGGCCATGCCGGCGGCCATCATTTCGATGGCGCAGCAGGCCAGACCGAAGGTCATGGGCCAGAGCGACATGGCCCGGCACAGGTCCACCACTTTCTGGACCGGGGCGGAGGCGATCATGGCCGAGTCGACGGTGGTGACGGCCGGGGTCAGCGGATTCTGCGGGGCCATGTGAACACTCCCTTTTTCCAGAAGTAAAAACATCCCAGTCCAAGGGCGGCCAAGAAGATGAAGACCTTGAGCAGGGGAACCCAGCCGATACTTTCGGGGTAGTGGGCGGCCACCGGGAAAAGGTAGAGGACGTCCACGTCGAAGGCGAGGAAGAGCAGAGCGTAGAAATAATAGTTGATGCCGAAGCGGCCCCAGGGAGAGCCGTGGGGTCGGATGCCGCATTCATAAGGAGTATGCAGCTCTCCGCCACGCGCCTTTGGAGCCAGTAGCAAGGAGCCCGCGAGGGGCCCTCCAGCGAAGGCTATGCCGACCAGCAGACCGATAACAACCGCAATATTCAGCCAGGAAAAGATCATCGCAACGCACTCCCTCGACAGTTTGAATTTGACGCACAGGAAGTTCCGATAGCACTCTCAAAGCATGTAAAGACCTACAAGGTAAAGGCGAAAGCAAGCTTGCGCTCATTTTCACAATTATAATTTACCAAACCCCCATCACTTTGGCAGAATTATTGGCACAAAGTTATTTTTTTCACAAGTGGCAGTCGATATTGTCCTCCAGCTTTCTACCTTGCTATATTACAATAATAGGGATTTTTCACTTTTAGGGGACTATATACAGGAGATTTCGGGATATGGCCAGAAAACAAATTTTTAGTGTCTGTGGTATGTGCAGTGTCCGTTGTCCCATCATGGTGGAAGTGGAGAACGAGGATATCAGGTTCATCAAGGGCAACCCGCACGACGGAGGCATGAAGGGTGCGCTCTGTCCGCGCGGCGCGGCCGGAACCGCCCTGACCATGGATGAGGAAAGACCGCAGTATCCCATGATCCGCGACGGCGAACGCGGTGAGGGGAAGTGGCGTCGTGTTTCATGGGACGAGGCCTTGGATTACGTTGCCGCCAAGCTGAAGGGCGTCATCAACGAATACGGCCCTGAAAGCATTCTCTGGTCCGATCGGGGCGGTCCGTTCCGCGATCTGCACATGGCCTTCATGCGCGGCCTTGGTTCCCCCAACTACTGTAATCACGACTCCTCTTGCGCGCGTAACGTGCAGCACGCCGCCAAGTCCGTCATGGGCATGGGCCGCAAGGACGTTTCCTACGACTACCGTAACTGCAAACACCTGGTGCTTCAGACCCGCAACATCTTCGAGGCCATCAACGTCAAGGAAGTGAACGGCGTTCTGGACGGCATGGAAAAGGGGTGCGAGCTGACCGTCATCGACGTTCGCGCCACGGTTTCCGCCGGCAAGGCCGACAATTTCTTCATGGTGCGTCCGGGGACGGACTACGCTTTCAACCTGGCCGTGATCCACGAGCTGCTGGCCGCTGATCTCTACAACAAGGAGTTCGTGGCCAAGCACGTGAAGGACCTGGACAAGCTGCGCATCTTCGTTCAGGAGTACACCCCGGAATGGGCCGAAAAGGAGACCGGCGTCGCCGCCGAGCGGATTCGCGGACTGGCCCGCAAGCTGGCCGCCGCCGCGCCTGCGGTCATCTGGCATCCCGGCTGGATGGTGGCCCGCTACAGCGACTCCTTCTACGTCAGCCGCAGCGCCTACCTCATCAACGCCCTGCTGGGCTCCCTGGGTGCAAAGGGCGGCCTGCCCATCACCAACAAGCCCGGCGACTTCGGCCGCAAGGGGCTCAAGAAGTTCGTGGACCTTTATCCCAAACCGGAAGTGAAGCGCGCCGACGGCTGCGGCCACAAACTCAAGCACATAGACGGCGGTCCGGGGCTGGTCCATCTCAATTACGACATCATGGAAACCGGCGATCCGTATCCCATCAAGGCCTATATCATCCATCGCCACGACCCGCTCATGGCGTTGCCCGATCCGGAGGCCATCCGCAGGAAGTGGAACAATCTGGACCTCATCGTGGCCACCACCTTCAGCTGGTCCGATACGGCCTGGTACGCCGACGTCATCCTGCCCATGTCCCCGTACCTGGAGCGTGATTCCGTCATCGCCTGCAAGAACGGCCTCAAGTCCTTCTTTTTCTACCGCGACCGGGCTGTTGCGCCGCGCTACGACACTTTGTCCGACTGGGAAATTCTTTGCAGGCTTTCCGCAAGAATGGGGCTCGACAAGTTGGCCTTCAAAAGCCTGGAGGAACTGCACGAGTATCAGTTGCAGGACACCGGCGTGACCCGGGCCGATTTCGAGGCCACCGGTCAGGTCCAACTGACCGATGTCGCCAAGTACCGCACCATGGATGAAATCTCCTTCAAAACCCCGTCCGGCAAGGTGGAGATCATCAACGACACCTGGGAGGAAATGGGCCTGCCGTCCCTCAAGCCGTACGAGTCTCCCGAGGCGCCGCCCGAGGGGCAGTTCCGCATCGCGTTCGGCCGTTGCGCGCTGCACACTCAGGGGCACACGGTCAACAACCGGCTGCTGAACAAGAAAATGCCGGAGAACACTTTGTGGATAAACACCGGACGGGCCAAGGAGCTGGGCATTGCCGACGGTGACATGATCATGCTGAACAACGACCCGGACAAGGGCACCATCAAGGCCTTCGTGACCGACTTCGTGCATCCCGAATGCGTGTTCATGCTCCATGGCTTCGGTCATCGTCTTCCTGTTGAATCCCGGGCCTATGGCAAGGGCATCGCGGATCAGGAACTCATGAAAGGCGGCCTGGCGCGCATGGACAAGGCCGGCGGCGGCCTGGCCCTGCAGGAACACTTCGTGTCCGTGAGCAAGGCATAGGCACGCGAATACGTTCAAGCATCAATACCTCTCCCAAGTATTGAAAATACCCCACACTCGGAAAAAGGGAGGCGGCTTTAAAGCTGCTTCCCTTTTTCATCTGGCCTGTCCATAAGGGCCTGATTGCGTTGTCACTGTAAAAAACTAAACATTCTCGCGTATGCTTTGCTATGCGCCGGGCGTTTTCGTTTCCGCCTCCTGGCTTTTTCCCCTTCCCCAAGAAAAATCATTTCTTCCCACACCCCATGTTGCGGGCCATGAAGCTGAAGAACCGCTCCACGTACTTGCCGGAGGCCACGTCGGGCAGCGAGAACATGGGATGCTTGTCCATCAGTTCGGAGGTGAGGGCGAGATAGATGTTTTCGGACAGGGTGTTCAGCCTGGGCTCGTAACGTTCCCAGAATGCCTCGGCCGCGCGTTCCTCCATGCCGAAAACCCGGCAACTTACCGGTCGGCTGTCGAACAGCAGGCATTGGCCGTTCTCCGACAGCGGACAGGTGGTGCCCACGTCCGCGAGAACCGCGTCCACGTCGCGCAGTCTGCTTCGTTCCGAACGTTCTATGGAGGCGGCTTCCACGGCCCGGCCTATGATTTCTTCCCGTTTTTCGCTGGTCAGGTCGCGGTTGCGGGCCATGCTCATGGCCAACGCCTCCATGAGGCAGAGTTCCTTGGGGGAGTGGCAGCATCGGTCGTGGTCCCGGCCACAGCGGGCTGTGAGTCCGTGGGTGGCGGCGTACTCCTCCACTTCGGCCAGCAGGACATGGTAGTCCTTGACCATGGGGGAGAGATCCACGGCGCGCTTGAACTCCAGGCACGGTTCGCGCACGGTCAGTTCGCCCGTTTCCTTGCCGTATTTTCTTATGGTGCGCCACTGGGCGAAATTGGCGGGCTTGGAGCGCAGCTTCTTGAGTCTGCGGTTGGCCAGTTTGTGGCCCAAACCGCGTCGCAGCAGGTATGCGTTGAGCACGGTGCCGGTGCGACCCATGCCGTACCGGCAGTGAATATAGACTTTTTTCCCCAGGTAGAGAGCTTCGTCCAGCCAGGCCAAGGCTTTTTCCAACTCCACAAGATCCGGGGCCTCTTCATCGGTGACGGGCAGATAATAGACCTCGAAGCCTTCCCTTTCCTCGATTTCATGCAGATCGGTGAACTCACGGCACAGATTGATGATGCAGGAGACGCCCTCCTTGCGCAGCAACCGCATGGCCGCCTTGGAGGCCGGAGCCGGCCCCACTGCGAGCTGGTCCGTGACCCAGGTCAGGGTGTTTTCCGCCCGCTTCATGGTGTCACCCGTTGCCTTTCCTGTCCTGCTTCAGGAAATATTCCGCCAGTTCCAGGGCCGCGGTTTCACTGGGCAGTTTCAGGTCCAGCATGCGTGAATGGGCCATGAGTCTTCCTAGGAAGACCAGCCGTTGTCGGGTTTCGTTTTCCGTGCCGTGGGTGAATTGGGCCGAGAGCATGTCGCCCCGGCTGGTGGTGGTGAAGCCCTTGGCCTCCAGAGTATGGCGCAGGAATACCAACCGGTTTATTCGCTGGTCCCAATCTCCGCCTCCGCCCTTGAAGCGGAAGGAAATGTGATTGCTGCCCGAATCGGTGCACACCGAGTCCACCACGGTAAAATGGTAGCCGAAGCGCAGCAGCAGATGGGTGTAGTCCTCGGCCACGATGGAGTAGCTGGCCAGTATCTTGGAGTCCTTGGGGAAGATGCCCGCGCTGATGCGGTCGAACTCCTCCCAATCCACATGCACGAGCTTTTCGTCCCAGGTCGCACCACTCTTGGACAACCCCCACCAGAGAGCCCACATGGGCTTGCTGACGATGTCTTCCGGGGTGATGGTCTTGGCGTCACGCACCGAGGAGAACAGGCCGCCGCCTAGATCCAGCACATAGAGGATGAAGGGTAACCGGGTGGTGAGTTTCTTGACCCGGCCCAGGCCACGCCCGGAACGACCTACCAGATTGAACATTTCGTTGAGGGAAATCTCGTGGGCGAAACGGATCACGTCGTGGATGGAGCGGCATCCCTCGGGAGTGAAGTTGTCGCCGTCCGGGTCCGTGAGGTTCAGGGTGGAAAGATGGCGCATGATCGAGTCCAGCCGCTTGGCGGCCTCGGTGCTCTTCCAGGCCTTCCGGCGGGGCTTCGAGGCTCCCGGGATGTCTACCTTGCCCGGATAGACCTGTCCGGTGTCCGCATCCATGGTTACCTTCATGCCGTCTTTCAACATGTCCGTGTCGTCCAGGGTCATGACCGGCAGGCCGAATTCGCGAGAGACCGAAGCGAAATGCCCGGCGCGTGAGCCCTTGTTGGCGATCACGCCCGAAAGCTTGTCCAGATGACGTACCAGATCCGGGGTCAGGGCGTTGGTGACCAGGATCGTTCCGGGCTCCACGTCGTCGACCTGCCCGTGGTCCTTGACAAGGACGACTCCGGATGCGGCCCCCGAGGCGATGCGCACGCCTTCGCCGGCCAAGGGAATGACGTCCTCGGGCAGCCGTTCCAGAATGTCCTTGGCGGCCCGGCCCTGACGTAGTGGGCGGCTTTGCAGGATGGAAAGATTGTTTCTTTGGTCCACAGCCCACTCCACGTCCTGGGGAGCCTTGAAAAATGCTTCCAGCTTCCCGGCGATGCGGGCCAGCTCCAACAGGGTCTCCGAACTGGGATTTTCGAAGTGGGGCGGCCTGAGCAGTACATGGGGAATGTCTTCCTTGGTCAGGCAGAACACGTCCGGGTTGCTCCGGCCGGAAACCAGGGAATCCCCGGCGCCCTTGACGCTGTATACGGTGGCTACCCCCTGCACGCACTGGGTGGAGTCTTCATCCGTGGTGTACATGACGCCCGCCGCCTTGGCCCTGACCATGGGCTGTACAAAGACGGCCATGCCGGTTTCTTCGTCGGACAGGCCCTTGAGAACGCGGTAGGCCACGGCTTGGGGATTGTACTTGCCCATGAGCACCCTTTTGTATGCCTCGGTCAGGTGCTCGGGCTGGACGCCCAGCATGGTTTCGTAGACGCCTGCGAACGAGGTCTCGCCGTCTTCGGCAACGGCGCTGGATCGCACAGCCAGCAATCCGTTGGGCAGCTGCTTCAGCTGTTCGTCCATTTCGCGGACGATTTCCCCGGGAATTTCCGCTTGTCTGATCATGCCCCGGATACTTTCGCATTTTACGGTCATGGACTTCGGATCGCGCAGGTCGAGTGTGCCGAGCGTCTCGGAAATGGGGCCCCGCAGGTCGTTGGCCTCGATGAAATAGTTGAAGGCGTTGGTGGTCACGCAGAATCCGGGGAGCACCGGGATGTCGGTCCGAGCAGCCAGGGCCCCCAGAGCCGATGCCTTTCCCCCGGCCAGAGCCTCGTCTCCGGCGGTTTCATTCTGAGGCAGGCAGTAGGGCGCGCCTATTTCGGGCTGGCCCGTGTCCAGGCCCATGCTGACGTAGAAGCAGATCTTTCTGACGTACTCCTCCAGGCCCAGGCTGCGCATGGGAGCCAGAACGCCCAGAAGCCGGGCCATGTCGCCCACACTCTCCTCCAGTTCCGAGCACAGGCGCAACACCCGGTTCCAGTCGGCGGGTTCGGCCCCGGTATAGATCTCCTCCAGAGAGGCCAGCAGCTCCAGGCTGCGCAGGTCAAGTTCGAGGATTTCGCGGAATGCGTTGTACTTCTTGCGCAACAGAGTGCCTGGGGCAAAGACCTGATAGGTCCAGCGGCTCAGGAGTTCCTTCAGCGGCATGGGCGGTCGTTCCTGTTAATCGTTCAGTACGGCGGCTACTTTCTCTTCCAGCTCGGCTTTGTCGATGGGCTTCACGCAGTATTCGCTTGCTCCCAGGCGAATGGATTCCCGGGCCGTTTCCAAGGTGGGATAGCCCGTGAGCATGATGACCTTGGTGCCCGGGGAAATCTTCTTGATTTCCTCAAGAACCTCCACGCCGTTCATCTTCTTGAGTTTGATGTCCAGGATGGCCAGATCCGGCGTGTTCTTCCTGATATGGGCCAGGGCTTCCTCCTCCTCGGTGAAGGGAGTGACCTCATGCCCCTTGCGGGAGAGTATTCTTCCGATGAGCACTCCTGAATCGTAGACGTCGTCCAGTACGATGATGGTGGCCATTGCAATAACTCCTTACAAAGATTCCAGGTCGTCTCCGGAGCAGTCCAGAGGGAGCCTGACGGTGAACAGGGTTCCCGGGCCGTAGTCGATGTCGTCTTGGTCCGCGGGCTTCTGCGGGTAGTCCTCCAGGGGCACGGGGCTGTCCACGACGATGGAACCGCCGTGGGATTCGATGATGCCGAAGGAGATGGAAAGCCCCAGCCCGGTACCCTCATCCACACCTTTGGTGCTGAAGAAGGGGTCGAATATCTGGGTGATGTCCCCGGGACTGATGCCCGTGCCCGTATCCGCGATGCAGAGCTGTACAATGCCGTCGTCGCGCATGAGGCGGGACCGTACGTGAATGACGCCACCACCCGGCATGGCGTCGCGGGCGTTGGTGAACAGGTTGACCCAGACCTGTTTGAGTTGTTCGGGATTGCCGTTGATGACGGGCATGCGGTCGTCCAGGTCCGTGACGATGTACACCCGCTCCAGTTCGAAGGGATGCCTGATGAGGGTGATGACCTCCATGATGGAGTTGTTGAAACACATGCCCTGCATCTCGCTCTCCCCCTGTCTGGAAAAATCCAGCAGGCCGGCGACGATCCGCTTGCAGACCTGGGTCTGCTTCTCGATGATCCTGAGGTCGTCGCGCATGGGGTTGCCGTCGGGCAGGTCCTCCAGCAGGAGTTGCGCATATCCCAGGATGATGCCCAGGGGGGTGTTGATTTCGTGGGCAACGCCCCCGGCCATGGTCCCCAGGGATTCCATCTTCTGGGACTGGATGAGTTGGACCTGGTAGCTTTTGAGCTCGGTGATGTCGCGGGTGGTGCGTAACACCGAAGTGATATTGCCCGAAGCCCCGCGCACGGGAACTCGGATGACGTGCAGCCATAGGCGCCGATTGTTGCGGACCACCTGCACTTCGCGGTTCACGATTCGCCCCGAGCGGAACATGACTTCGAGCATGGAGCGGTCGTTGAGCGGATCGCCTTCGGGCAGCAGGGTTTCTTCGGGCTTGCCCACGGCCTCGGTGGGGGAGAGGCCCAGAAATTCCGCATAGGCCCGGTTCAGGGCCAGGATGGTGCCCTGACGGTCCAGCAGGCAGACATGATCCGGCGTGGAGTCCAGTACGGTGCGCAACAGTTCCTGCTGGCGGGCCATGGCTTTTTCCGCCTCGTAGAGCTCCTCCAGGTGCAGGCGCAGGGTCAGGGCCAGGTAGTCGAACGTTTCGGCCAGGTCCTGTATCTCGTCGCCCGAGTTGGTCAGGTAGACGGGACAGCGGCTGCAGCTCGTGGTTCCATTTCGCATTTTGGAGCGGGTTCCCGCCGTGTGCCAGCAGGGGCGGGTGTCGTCGCCGTAGGCCGCGCATTCCTCCAGCTTGCAGTTCAGAATTTCCCAGCAGTTGGCTGTGGGCTTGGGCGCGGCCTGGGCCATGAGGTCTCCCGTGACCAGCGCCTCGGCATGGGCGCGCAGGTCGTTGATGCGCCGGGTTATGCGGCTGGCGAACAGGCTGCCCAGGAACACGGCCACGATGAGAGTGGCCAGCGATACGCCCAGGACCGGATGGAGCAGTTCGTTGATGGTCTGCTGGATGTCGGTGCGGGAAAGGCCCAGGCGCACGGTGCCGATACGGCTCTGTCCGATGCGGACGGGCACGGCGAAGTCGTAGATGAGGATCTGCCCGTTATTGAGAAGCCGGATGCTCAACTTCTGGTCCGGGGGCAGGATGTTGGCCTTGAGCAGGTCCACGGGGAAACCGTTGGAAAAGGTGTGTGCCAGCACGTTGCCCGCTTCATCCTGCACAAAGGAATAGACCACGTTGCTGCCCACGTTGCGCACCGCGTCCACCAGATCCTTGAGTTGGAGAAAGTCGGCTGAGAGAATGGGATCCACGGCCCGCAGGGCCAGGTTCTCGGCCTGCACGCGTCCGTGCTTCTTGCTTTCGTCCACCAATATGCGGGTGCCCAGCACACTGAAGGTGAAGGTCAGCAGCACGGCGGCCAGCAGGACGATGAGGCTGGTTCCCAGGCCGATCTTGGTGCTGAACCGGATCTTGTCCATGTTGATCACGGCATCAGTCCCCCGTCCTGTTCGCGGATGCGGTCCACCAACCTGCGCACCGGATCGTAGTCCTCGTCCTTGGCCGGGATGATGCCTCGCATGCCCGCCGTGTTCAGGATCACGGCGTCATCGGGCCGTCGGATGTCCAGGGCGAACATGGCGCCGGCAATGCGTTTGGCCTGTTCCTCGGAGAACCCCTTGCGGTGGGAGTAGACCCAACTCGGATAGGGGCGGGTGCGCTGCAGCACGCGGATGCGGTCCAGGTCGATTTTGTCCTTGAGCAGATCCAGGGTACCCTGGCGGATGGAGCCCACGTCGAATGCTCCGGCGAACACGGCCAGGACCACCTTTTCCTGCTTGCCGCCCGGCCCGGGCGCGAACTCGATGTCCGAGAAATCCTTGGGGGTGACTCCGTTTTCCAGGAACATGCCCAGGGGGTAGAGGAAACCGCCCGCAGAGGAACGGTCCACGGCGATCCAGCGTTTGCCCCGGCAGTCCAGCAGGGTTTTGATGGGGCTGTCCGCCCGGCAGATGATTTCTCCGGAAAAGGTCGGCTTGCCCGAGGGTTCAACGATGCGGGCGAAGGCGCGCGCGCCGAGCTTTGCGAGCCGCAGATAGATGAGCGGATTGGAAAAGGAGATGTCTATCTCGCCACGTTTGACCATTTCCACATGCTCGTCGAAGGTGTTCGGGTAGACTTGGCGAAAGGCCATGCCCGTGGCCTTGCTCAGGTATTCAATGAGCAGCTTGTGACGGCCGTAGGAAATGGCGTGGGAATACTGCGGCAGATAAGCGTAAGTGATGGCGTCCTTCTGAACAGGAACAGTCATTTCCGCTCGTTTGGAAAAGTCCACCCGAATGGAATCCTCTTCGTTGCTGCACCCCCAGAAGGACAAGGGGAGCAGCAGGAGCGCCCACATAAAATATATGACCTTGAAACGCATTGGGTCTTCATAGCAGACACTTTGCAAGCGGCAAAGGGGGGATATGCGATTTCTCTTCGGTGGGACTATGAATCCGTCGGAAGCTCCTCGGGAACGAGGGGCAGGCGTATGATGCAGGTGGTCCCCACGCCCATTTCGCTTTGGAAGTCTATGGTCCCGCGGTGCTTTTCCTTGATGATCGAATAGCTCAAGGCCAGCCCCTGCCCCGTTCCCTTGCCCACCTCCTTGGTGGTGAAGAAGGGATCGAATATCTTCGGCATCACATCCTCGGGGATACCCGTGCCCGTGTCGATGATGGATATCTCCACCCAATCGTCCACGAGCCGCGTGCGCAGGGTTATCTTTCCCCTGGTGCCGTCCTTCTCGTGCTTCTGGGTCATGGCATGGGCCGCGTTGACCATGAGGTTCAGGAAGACCTGATTGAGGTCGTTCATGTAGCAGGGCACCGGGGGCATGTCTTGCTGGAAATCGAAGACCATGTCCGAGTGGTACTTCCATTCGTTTCGGCAGACCACGCTCGTCTTTTCCAGGGATTCGTTGATGTCGCAGTACTGTCTGCTTTCCGTCCCCGGGTGGGAGAAGCGTTTCATGGCCTTGACGATGCTGGTGATGCGGTCAAGGCCCTCCCTCGATTGGGCCAACGCGTTGGGAATCTCCTCCAGCAGGTAGTCCACGTCCCACTCCTCCCAGAGCGCCTTGAGTTCCTGGGCCGTGGCCCGGTCCTTCTCGCTCAGTTCCATGAGATCGAAGGTCTTCCTGTACTGGTAGAGCAGCGCCTCGAGGTTGCGGAATGTCTCGTCCATGAATTCGAGGTTGTCGCCGAGAAACTGTGAAGGGGTGTTGATTTCGTGGGCGATGCCTGCGGAGAGTTGGCCTATGGACTCCATTTTCTGGGCCAGGTTCAGGCGGCGCTCCATGTTTTTTCGTTCGGTTATGTCGAAAATGATCTGGATGTACCGGGGTTCTCCCTCGATGGTGTACTCAAGCACCGTCTGTTGTATGGGCAGCATGGAGCCATCCTTGCGGATGATTTTTGTTTCCTTGTCCATGATGCCGCTTTCAGGCGTGGGGCACGCCCCCGGAAATTCGCCGTTTCGTCGTTCCCAGCAGAACATGTCGCATTCCTTGCCGACGTAATCCTCCCGATTTCCGCCGAGCATTTCCAGGGCCACATCGTTGATCTCCTCCACCACGTGTGTTTCTGGAACAACGATGATGATGCCCGACCGGATACCGGTGAGGATGTTTTTCATCAGGTCCCGGCTTGCGGTCAGGGCCTGTTCGCTGTGCATGCGCTGGGCTGCCAGGGCGAAGTAGTTGGCGAAGCGGCCGACCAGTTCCACGTCGGCCTGTGTGTATCCGCCTTTCTTGTTGGCCAGGGTGATCTGTCCCACGAGTTCCTTGCCGAGCAGTACTGGGTAGGAAAGCAGGTTGCCCAGGGCTATATGCCCTTCGGGTGCTCCCTTGCCGGCGGGGTGGCTTTGGATGTCGTTGATGTAGAATGGCTCATGGGTGTTCAGGCTGTACCCCCACAGGGATGGATAGACACCGTTTTCATCCGGCGGGAATACAATGGTCTTCTGCTCTTCCGACACCTCGCAAAGATCCATCATTTTTGAGATGGTGTGCACCATCAGTGCGCCTTCGTCTCCTATGGTGCCGACATAACCGTGCTCACTGCCCGTGAGCCTGCATGTTTCCGACATCACCACTTCCGCGGCCGTCTGAATGGTGGCTTCCGGAGCCACAAGGGGGATGTAGAGCCGGGCCAGGGACATGTTCACCGCCAGATTCCGCTGCTGCTCCTGCGCTGATTGTCGCATCTCGGTGACGTCCTGCACGGTGCCCAGGGACCGCAGGGGAGAGCCTTCGTCGTCGTAGATGGTGTCGCAGCGTTCGTGCATGTAGCGCACCTTGCCGTCGCCGCGGATGATGCGATGGGTGATGTCGTAAGGGGTACGGTTTTTCAGGGACTCATCGTACGCCTTTTTTACCGCATCCCTGTCCTCGGGGTGCAGCGTGGCGTAAAACGCTTCCAGGTCCGAAGCGAAGTCCTCCCGTCTGAGGCCGAACAGCTGGTGAACCCCGTCCGACCAGCGTAGGATGTTGTTGGGGATGTCCAGTTCCCAATGGCCCATGCGTGCGATTTGCTGCGCATCCCTGTATTTGTCCTGGCTGGCCTGCAGGGCCTCCTCGGCCCTTTTCTGCAAGGTGATGTCCTGGTTGGCGCCGATGATCCGTTCAACGTCTCTCCGATCGTCGAGTTGTGGCACCACCACCCCCCTGAACGTGCGGGTTTCGCCGTCTTTGCAGATGGCGCGGTACTCTGCGGACACACTCTTTCTGTGCTTGAATATGTCAGTGAAGAGCCCTTTCATTCGCGCCCTGTCTTCGGGGTGGACGATGGTTTCCGTGAAAAACTTGTGCCGTTCCAGGAATTCTCCCGGTTCGTATCCGAAAAGCCGGTAGAGGTTGTCGGTCCAGTAGGTCAGGTCTTTCTTGACGTCGTATTCCCAGCCGCCCACCTTCCCCAGTTCCTCGGTTTCCTCGAGAAGCCGTTTCATGAGTTGCATGTTCTGTTCGTTCCGCTTGTTGTCCGTCACATCCCAGGCCATGTCCGCCAGCAGGGTGATGGTTTCGACGTCCTCCTCCACGTAATCCCTGGCCTTGTTGCCCACGCCGAGCACGGCCACGATGTCGTCTTTGCGGAACACGGGCACGGTCAGGAATCGACTTACCTCCGCATGTCCTTCGGGCAGGCCGCGTTTGCTAGGCATAGATCTGTAATCGTTGCAGATGATCGGTTTTTTTTCGCGGATGCAGTCGGCCCAAGCCCCGGCGTTGTCCATGGCGTAGAGCGTGCCGTCGTTTTTCATTGCGCACATGTGGGCGCTGGTGTTGGTGGACCATGCCTTGGTCTCAATCACCTGTCGGCTCGGTTGGAAAAAGTGGAAAAATCCTATGGTGCTGTCGGTCAGGGCTTCTGCTTCGTCCACCGTCGCCACCAGAAGTTCCTGCAGGGTATGACCCGAGGCGTACTGCATGAGACGCAGCCGCGCCTGAAGTACGTTTTCCGAACGCTGTCGCTGCGTAATGTCCACGGAGCTTGACCAGACGGCGATCAGGACGTCGTCTTCGACGACACCGTACAGGGTGTCCAGGCCGTAGTAGGTCTGTCCGGTGAGTATCCTTTCCCGGATGGGGTGGTCCTGGAGGCGATAGCCGCCTTCCACGAACGCGGACAAAAAGGAGTCCTGGCCTCTCCCATGGATCAGGTCGCCATACCGCTTTCCGATCAGGGACTCCAGGCTGTCCTGCCGGAAGGCCCGTCGGCAGGCTTCATTGGCCTTGATGCAGACCGAATCATAGAGCATGTCCACCTGTTGCTCCACCGGCAGGTCGGTTCGCAGGCCTTCGGGGGGCTTCCAGCAGGATACGGGGTTTGACGAGGCGTCGATGAATGCCTGGTGCTGTCCCATGGTATGCTTGTTCGTGTCGGCCATTGCGCGCTCCGGTACTCTTGGTCGCCCGGCAGGTCCCGGCCGCCGTATGTCGTTGCGGTCATTGCATAGTCGTATCACACTGTTGGGTGGCGAGGCATGATTATTCCCGGCGTTTGCGGTTGCGCGGAAAAGGCCCGGTCGGGAAACCGGGCCTGAAAGGAGTGGGCGTCAGAGGCGGCAGCGGGGCTGCTCGCGCCCCACGCCGTGCTTGGTCATGACGATCTGCCAGAGCTGGATGTCGCGGGCGCGGAAGGCGCCGGCGCAGGAGAGCAGGTAGTATTCCCACATGCGTTTGAAGCGTTCGTCGTACCTGGATTCCAGTTCGGGCCAGGCGTTCTGGAAGTTCTCGTTCCAAGCCATGAGGGTCTTGTCGTAATGCGGCCCGAAATTGTGCCAGTCCTCAATGATGAACAGTCCCTCCACCGCCGCGGCGATCTGGGCGGTGCTGGGCAGCATGCCGTTGGGGAAAATATGCTTGCTGACCCAGGGGTCGCAGCTTGTCATGGACTTGTTGCCGCCGATGGTGTGGAGCAGGAAGACGCCGTCGTCCGCCAGGCAACGGTGTACCGTTTCCATGAAGGTACGGTAGTTCTTCATGCCTACGTGTTCGAACATTCCCACCGAAACCACCTTGTCGTAGGTGCCGTCCAGAGAGTGGTAGTCGCAGTCCAGAAACCGGACAGGCAGGTCCCTGCAGGTTTCGCGGGCATGGCGCAATTGCTCCCTTGCGATGTTCACGGCCGTCACCTTGCAGCCGAACTGCTCCGCCATGTGCCGGGCCAGTCCTCCCCAGCCGCACCCTATGTCCAGAAGGGTGTCCCCCGGTTGCAGCTGCAGCTTCCCGGCTATGAGGGCCAGCTTGTTTTCCTGGGCCAGGTCCAGGTCGTCGGTGCCGTTGAAGTAGGCGCAGCTGTACTGACGGTTCTTGTCCAGGAAGGAAAAGAACAGGTCGTTGCCGATGTCGTAATGGCGTTTGGCGATGATGCGGCTGCGAAGCCCGGATTGGAGATTGAGCAGTTTTCCGGGCAGAAGACGGACCAGGTAGCGCAGACTGCCGCGGACCCTTTCCTCCAGTCCGCCGCGCAGGAGCCGATTGATCATTTCATCGATGCTCGGGCAGTTCCACCAGCCGTCCATGTAGGACTCGCCAAGGCCCAGGTTCTTATCGCGCCAGATTCGCTGGTACCAGCGATCGTCGAAGACCCGGATGTCCCACGGGTGCGGGCCGTTGATGGAAATACCGGCATGTTCCATGAGTTCCTGGATGGTATTGGATATGATCATGACACACCTCCTGATTTCCTGACATATCCAAGGAATGTGCTGCAAAGGCCGATACGGACGAATTTTCCGCCTATCCTCCGTATGGCCTGTGTATATACCTTGTGCGTTAATACGAAATCGCGGCTGTTTTGCCAACCCGGACAGGGAGAAAAAGTGATCGGACATGACTCTTCGGGCTTTGTGTGCAACCCTTTTCCCGTTGTGTCCGTCCCTATGTATGAATGCTTTTCATAAACAGAGAAAGAACACTCCCCATGCGGATTTATTTTTCCATCGCGCTTTTGGCGGTGCTGGTGCTTTCGTGCGCGTTTCTGGCGTTCTCCAAAATCTCCGCCTGTGCCTGCAGCCGTCAAGCCGATTTCAGCGTTGTGACCACGATCCGCGAGCGGTTACCCTGCTCGTGGATTCTGGGGAGTTCCCAGAGTGGGAGCCCGCACCATGCGCCGGGGACCCGGGCAGGGGAACTATGCCCGGGCCGAAAGGTCCGGCAGGGGGCAGGGGCCCCCGGTGTGATGGTGCGGCCGAGGACCTGACCAAGGTTATTCCCCTCTATTATTGACCGATTCTCCATACTTTGCGATGCTTGTAATGTATGGAAAGACTGCAACCGAGCTGGCTCAAGGTCTTGGACGCCGTTGCCGACGGTATTTACGTCACGGACCGCGAGCGCCGGATTCTTTTCTGGAACAAGGGGGCCGAGCGTATTTCGGGGTTTCGCCGTGACGAGGTGCTGGGCAAGAGTTGCGCCGACAACGTGCTGGCCCATGCCACCGATGCCGGAGTGTGCCTGTGCGAGACCCAATGTCCCCTGGCCAAAACCATGATTGACGGGTGCGATCGTGAGGCCGAGGTGAACCTGCGCCACAAGGACGGACACCGGGTACCGGTTTCGGTCAGGACCTCCGCCATCTACGACGATGAGGGAGGCATCGTGGGGGCCGTGGAAACCTTTGTGGACCGCACCGAGGTGCTCTCTGCCCTCAAAAAGGTGGACAGGCTCACCGAACAATCCCTTGTCGATCCGCTGACCGGTGTGGGCAACCGGCGTTTCGGGGACCGGGAGCTGGAAACCCGGTTTGACGAGATGCGCCGCTATGGCTGGGGGTTCGCCATGGTCCTGTGCGACATCGACCATTTCAAGTGGATCAACGACGAGTACGGGCACGCCCTGGGCGACAAGGTCCTGCAGATGGTGGCCAAAACGCTCAAAGGTGCTGTCCGCGGTTTCGATTTTCTTGGCCGGTGGGGCGGCGAGGAGTTCCTGATCCTGCTCCCCAACCTGCCCGGCGAAGAAGCGCTCAAGGCCGTTCTCGAACGGCAGCGTGCGCTTATGGAATCCTCCACATTCGTCAAGGACGGCCACCCCATTCGGGTGACGCTTTCCTTCGGCGCTTCCATCGCCCGGGAGAACGACACGCCGGAAACGCTGTACCGGCGGGTGGACAGACTGCTGTACAAAAGCAAGCAGAGCGGTCGCAACATGGTCACTGTGGGCTGAGCAGTCCGCAACGCAAAGCCCCGCCGAAGCGGGGCTTTTATGGGGGGAATCGGCCTTTACGGTTGGTCCGACTCAATGGGTATCTTCCTGGCTTCCGGTGTCACCGGACTGGTACGTTGGAGCGTGATGGTCAACGCGCCGTTCTTGAACGAGGCCGTGATGTTTTCCTTGTCTGCGTCCTCGGGCAGGTTCAGAACCCGGCGGAACGAGCCGTAGGAGCGTTCGACACGGTAGTAGCCCTTGTCTTCGGTCTTTTCCTCCTTCTTGCGCTCGGCGCTGAGCACCAGCACATCGTTGTTGAGCTGGATGTCGATGTCCTTTTCCTCGATTCCGGGCAGGTCCGCCTCGATCACGTACTCCTTGTCGGTGCCGGAAATGTCCACACTGGGTTTGAACGGGTCATGTCTCAAGCCTGTCCAGTTCTCGCGCAGCCGGTTTGAAAACGGCGATGCGAAACGTCCGAACATTGTTTCTGCCATCTGGTCGAATTCACGATGGAACAAATCAAGCGGGTGAGCCGATGCGGACCCCTTTTCCATGTGTCTGACCGGGAGGTCCTTTTCCTGTTCATGCTCCCTCTTGAGCCAGTTCCATGGATTCAGCTTGGAAATGGTCATTGTGCTTCCTCCTTGGATTGAACAATTTTCCTTTTACATCAGTAAGATAAGATGGAATTTCTTCCAGTCAAGAGGAGGCGGACGATTTTGCCGCGCCCTCCAGGAAAAACTCTAATTGACTCCTCTATGCCCTCCTGCAATTGTCGGATTATGGATTTACTGCAATCGAGCTACCTCAACGTGCTGGACGGCGTTGCCGACGGTATCTATCTCGCGGATGTGAATCGCACGGTGCTCTTCTGGAACAAGGGCGCCGAGCGCATCACCGGCTTTTCACGGGACGAGGTCGTGGGCAAGAGTTGTGCGGACAACGTTTTCAACCATTTCGACGACGAGGGGTTGTGTCTGCACGAGGAGCATTGCCCGCTGGTGCTGACCATGGCCGACGGCCGGGAGCGGGTGGCCGAGGTCTTCCTGCGCCACAAGGACAGCCGTCAGGTGCCCGTGCAGATCAAGACCGTTGCCGTGACCGACGAGTTGGGGAACATCGTGGGCGGCATCGAGACTTTCACGGACCGCACCGAGGTGCACGAGGCCCTCAAGAAGGTGGACATGCTCACCGAGCAGTCCCTCATCGACCCGTTGACCAATGTGGGCAATCGGCAGTTTGCCGATCTGGAACTCGGTTCACGATTCGACGAGCTGGATCGGTACGGTTGGGCCTTTGCCGCGGCCATGTGCAGCGTGGACGACTATTCGCGTCTGGTGGAGGAGTTTGGTCCGGAGGCGGGCGGCAAGGCGTTGCAATTGGTTGTCGACATCCTCAAGGATGCGGTGCGCGCCTTCGACTTCATTGCCCGCTGGAGCGAGTCCGAGTTCCTGCTTCTGTTCCCCAATCCCCACGACAACGAAACCCTGACCTCCATTCTGGAACGTCAGCGTACGTTGGTGGAGGCTTCCACCCTGGAGGTCGGCGGCCATTCCATCGACGTGACCGTGTCTTTCGGCGCGACCATCGTGTTGATGGAGGACATTGCCGAGAGTCTTTTCGAGCGGCTCGACAAGTTGTTGTTGCAGAGTCGGGAAGAGGGGCGGAACAGGGTAACGGTTGGATAGCGCGGCTGTTCAAAAAAGTCCGTCTGATTCGTTGCTGCAAAAAGCCGGCTTCTCACGTATTGGGTATACGCTGCGGGCTGGCTTTTTCCTACGCCTGCCATCCGGACCTTTTCGAACAGTCGCGGGGTGATCCGCCATAGTGATTTACCAGCGCCTCTCAGGTTGTTTTCTCCCATTTAATTCATCATCGTAACAAAATTTATTTCCAACGATTTCAACGAATCTCCGGTAACGTTTCCGGAAAGTCGGAAGTTGGCGATTGACACCCGGCTGGCGTGGGTTTAAGGGGATTCGGTTCTCGGTTGTGCGCGGCCCGGGCTGGGCGCGTTCCCTCCGGACATCCTATCGGTTTGAGTACATCTCAGGGCAGCGACCATCTTCACTCTGAGAGAAGGGGAAACCTTTTACCTAAAGACGGGCTTATGAACGACATCTTCGACCGCATTTGGGAAGCGGCGCTGCCTTATCAGGACAAACGCGATGACGCCGGGCATGCGTACGTTACCTATACCTATGCACAGGAACTGCTGGCGCTGGAAGCCGGGAACCCCGACGTGGTTCTTCCGGCCATCATCATGCACGACACGGGCTGGAGCAAGCTGAGCCGCGACGAACGGTTCATCATCTTCAAGGACGGCGTCACCCCCGAAGACGAGAAGGCCGTGCGTTTCAAACACCAGGACGAGGGCGTCAAAATCGCCCACGCCATCCTTGAGGAATTGCGTTACGATCCGCAACTCAGCCTGGAGATCCTGGAAATCATTTCCGAACATGACACCCGCGACTATTTCATTTCCCTTAACGAAGGGCTGGTGCGCGATGCGGACAAGCTCTGGCGCTTCTCCGAAATCGGCTTCCGGGCCGACATCGAGCGTTTCGAGTTCGACCCCGAATTTCTGCACGACAGGATTGAGGCCAAGATCAACGAAACGGGCTTCTTCTATTCCGAAGTCGCCCGCGCCCTGGCACGGCGCGAACTGGCCGCCCGCCGTGAACAGTACGGCATCCTGCTGGAAGGCGTGGAGGAAAAGCGCCTGGAAGAAATTTCCGTGGAGCAGTATGCCGAGACAGCGACCATATAATCGCTTGGATATGGAGACGAAAGGGGACGGGCCGTTGGGTTCGTCCTTTTTTTTGTTCAATATTTCCCTGCTGTTTTTTTAATAATATCTTTTTGGTCGGGAAACAGTGCATGAAAGAGGGGAATATGATCTCACGAGGTGGGCATGGGGCATCGTTTCCTGTTTGTCTGCGTAGTTCTTGCGGCGATGATTACTCTGGACGGTGCGTCCATGGTTTCGTACGGGCAACCGAACGGCGCTGGTTCCAAAACATATGTCTTCATGGATGAACCCTATCCTCCGTTCACGGAGGGCAGGATCGGCGATCTGGCGACCAGAGGACTGAGCGTGGATGTGCTGCGTGCGGTTTTCTCGGGAATGGAGAGCCGGTTCGAACTTCATCTCGCTCCTTTTGCCAGAGCGCTCAAGGCCGTGGAGGACGGGGAAGCGGACGGCATGCCGTTGATCATGGACTCCCCGGACCGTCGCCGTTACATGGTTTTCAGCCACGAGGTCCTGCATGGGCGGGAGTTCCTGTATGTTTCTGCCGACAATGAGGAGTTCGCCCTTTGGAAGGGCAGGGGGCAGCTTGTGGACAAATCCCTGGGACTGGTGCGCGGGTACACGTATACCGAGGAATTCATGAAGAGGTTGCCTGACCTGGATGTGCGGATCTATTACTCCAAGGATTCCGAGCAGAATGTGAAGAAGCTCGCCGAAGGCCGGACCGATCTGATCGTAGGGGACGAGTTTCTGATCATGTCGGTGTTGCGGCGAAATCCGGAACTCAAGGACAGAATACGGCGGGTGGGAGAGCCGGTGGGCTCTTATGGCTGGAACATCGGCATATCGCGTGGTTCTCCGCTCGCAAAAAGAATGGACGAACTCAACGAGGTTCTCCGGAAGCTGAAGGCCGATGGGACAATGGAGGCGATTTTTTCCCGCTACAGGTAGTCATTCGAGGAGGCTTGCGGAAAAGGGACAGCCCCGTCGGTCTGTCCCTTTTCCGTTATGGTGAGGGGCTAGAAGCGTTCCAATTCGTCGTCGCTGATTTCATCTCCCATGGAGAAGTCCACACCCGAAGGCGCATCGGTCGCCGCAGCCGTTGCGGGCAGTGCGGCGGCGGGTGTGGACTGGACAATGGGCCGCGCGTAGACCCGGGTACGCTTGCGGCCACTGCCGCCGTTCATTTTGAAAAAGGACATGGTCTGCTCCAGCGTCTGGCTTTGGTTGGCCAGGGTCTCGCTGGTGGAGGCCATTTCCTCGGCCGCCGCGGCATTCTGCTGGATCACCGCGTCGAGTTGGCTGATGGCTCGGTTGATTTGCTCGGCGCCGCTGCTTTGCTGTTCGCTGGCGTCGGTTATTTCGCGAACCAGCTGGGCGGTTTTTTCGATGTTGGGCACGAGTTGTTCCAGCATGGTCCCAGCGCGCTCGGCCGATTCCACGGTGGTGGCGGAAAGTTCGCTGATCTCGCCCGCGGCCTCTCCGCTGCGTTCGGCCAGTTTGCGTACTTCAGCGGCGACCACGGCAAAGCCTTTGCCGTGTTCCCCGGCTCTGGCCGCCTCGATGGCCGCGTTCAAGGCCAGCAGGTTGGTCTGACGCGCTATCTCCTCGATGATGGATATTTTCTCTGCAATATTTTTCATGGCGCCTACGGCCTGGACAACGGCGGAACCGCTCTGGTTGGCGTCCTGGGCCGCCGACTGGGCGATATCCTCGGTAGCCTTTGCGTTCTGCGTGTTTTGCTGGATGTTGGAAGCCATTTGCTCGACCGAGGCCGAAACTTCCTGAATGGAGGCTGCCTGCTCGGTTGCTCCCTGCGACATGCTTTGGGCCGAGGCGGAAAGCTCCGTGCTGCCCGAGGCCACCGCCGAAGAACTGTCGCGCACATCGTGGACCACGCGCCCGAGTTGTTCCGCCATGACTTTCATGTTGGCGTAGACGCCTTGCGCGTTCTCGGCGAAGGCCATGTTCAGCTCGCCGCTGGCGATGTCCTGGGCGATGTCGGCGATCTCGGCCGGGTCCCTGCCCAACTGGCGACTGGTGGTTCTGATGATGACCAGGGCCGTGCCCGCTCCTATCAGGAGGGCCGCAATACCGAGGACGCCCATGATGGTCATGGTCATGTTGTTCGTGGCCTGGACCTGCGGCCCGAGCAGATCCTGCTCGCCCATGACCGAGAGCTTCACGTTTTCCATTTCAGCGGCGATTTTAGGCCCGAGCAGGTCGAGCCGGCCGGTGATGACCTCGTTGCGCTCGAAGATGACTTTGGTGAGGTCCTCGAAGGCCTGGACGTAGGATTTCTGAAGCGCCATGGTCTGGGCAAGCAGCCTGCGGCGCTCCGGGTTTTGAAGGTTCTGGTCCAGCACCTGGAATTCGGAGTCCAGCGAGGTCATTTCCTTGCGTACCCGCAGCACCGAGGACTGGGAATTGTCGTCCAGGAATTTGGTCACGTAAATCCGGGCGAGAAGCAGATTGCGCATGGCCAGTCCGCTGCGGTAGGCTGCGGCCATGTCGGCGTCCCGTTCCGCCGTTGTCAGGATGGTCGTCAGGTTGCGTTCCATCTGCGGTCCCTGCACGTTGAGCACGTCGTTGACGAGATGGTCGCGCTGCGCCCTGAATTCCTTAACCTGATCGAAATACTTATTATATTCGGTGACATGCTCATCGGCGGTGTCGATCATGGCCGAGCGTTGGGGATTGCGGATCTGCGTTTGCGCCGTGTCCATGAATCCGCGCATCTTCTGGTAATATTCATTATACTGATCGATATCCTCGGCCTTGCCGGAAAGGATGAAGTCCTTCACGTTCATGCGGACCATCAGCATGTTGGCCTGCAGGCGGCCGCTGAGGTTGGTGTCTCGCGCCAGCTTGCGGTAGCGGCTGAATCCCTCGCTGGAGTTCTCCAGCGCCCAGAACGCCAGACCGGCGAGGATGAGCATCAGCGCCAGGACCCCGCCGAATCCGGAGGTGAGTTTTGTCGAAAGCTTCATGCCCCCTCCTCAAAGTTTTTCATACGCCTTGTGCGTATAGGAAGAAGATATTTCCACGATTTCATAAAATTCGAGAACTGGGCGGGAAGCAAGCTGATTATGTAAAAAATAACGATGTAATATTTGCGAATTGCTGGCGTTTTTTGCCGGGCGGAATGTAAGCGGTAAATATATTAGTATATTCTATATTAAGGCTGCCGGTGGGAAAAGTGAATCAAGGCCGGGCGCAGTGCGGGAAGGGCGGTCAAGCCCCCCCCGCCGCGCCTGAAATGTCAGGAGACGACCCAGATCGTGCAGTCCTTGGCCGAGTGCACGATTTTGTTGGATACGGAACCGAACAGGAATTCTTCGGCCTTGGAAAGCCCACGGCGGCCCACCACCACAGTGCCGAAACCGCCGGTCTTGAGAGTGTCCAGAATTTCCAGGGCCACGCTGGTGCCCAGGCTGCATTCGGAAGTACTGTCCGTGAAGGGCGAATGGCAGCTGGATACGTAGACCTCGGACACGGCCGCGTCATCCACGCCCAACTCGCGCAGCCGCTGCCGGGCGCGGGCCAGGAAATCCTTGAGGCAGGCGCGCATTTCCTCGCAGCCCATTTCCCATTTGTCGTCGTCCGCGTAAAGGTCGCGGTGGGGCAGGCGTTCGATGCACAGGAGCTGCACCTCGAATCCCGGATTTCCGCTCACGATATGGCCCGTGTATTCCACGGCGCGCATTGCGTTATCGCTTGAATCCACGGCCAGGAGAATTTTCTTGAAGTTCATGAGGCCCTCCGTTCTGTCTGCTTCGGCAGGAGTTCCAGGCAGGGGCGAAGATCGCCCAACAGTTCCTCCACTGAGTCGTAATGGATCTCCGCACCTTGGGAAAAGTGCATGAGCACGTTGTTGAGTTCGCGGGGAATGTACGGGAACAGGCGGCGCAGATTCACCAGCCGGTTTTTGATGACCGGCGAGAAATCCGTGTCCCTGACGTTCCGGCCGCTTTCCATATGGGCGAAGGTTTGCGGGGTGTATATCTGCTTGCCCACGGTGAAGAGCAGGCTGTTGCCCAGCCCGAACAGGTCCAGGGCAAAGGGGTTGGCCCTGGTTTCGTATGCGTAGTCGAAGTCGATCCAGCGCACTTTCCCTGTGCCGGTTTCCATCCAAAGGTGGTCGCGCCGCACGTCCCCGTGCTGTTCGTAGTGTCTGTGCAGGAAGTCTATGGCTTCGCACCCGGCGATGAGCAGCTCCATCATCCTGTACAGGTCGTTTTCATAATAGTGGCGGTGGTCGCCCGGCAGGTTGTCGATGACCGTGTCGAAACGTTTGCCCCGGATCACGTCCAGAATGCGCACCAGATTTCCGGCCTCGTCGCGTTCCGCCGTCCCCTGCATGAAACGCATGTCGCCCCGCACCAGGTTGAGGATGCGTGCTTCCTTGTTCTGGCTGCGGAAACTGCGGATGCTCATGGAGCCGATCTGTTGGGTGAACTCCTCGTGAAAGACCAGTTTGAGAATGGCGGACTCTCCTGTCTCCAGGCATTTGCAGCGCTTGACCCAGAACTTGAAGTCCTCGATGCCGAAGCGCCGCTCGGCTTCGTCGCGCAGGACCATGTAATGCCGTCCGCCGAGATGGATGACGTCGCCGTAGGTGATGGATGTGAAATCCGTGGTGTCGTCGACGAGACGCCGTACCCTTCGCAGGGGGAAGGTCGGCAGATAGTATTGCACCAGGTCCCTGAGATTCGATTCCATGCGTTTTGTCCTTATGCCCATTGTAGGGGATCAGGGACAATCCGGTATTATTTTTCAGGAAGCGAAGTTACTCGGCTGAGAGAGGCGCTCCTTGTGGACAGGGGGCCGCCGGGATAGCCTGTCGAATGAAACGGTGCTGCCGTTGTCGCGGAACAATACGATATTCATGGCTTTTCATATGTTTTTTAGGCAGATTTCAGAGTGAGCGTATTTTTTGCCGAGCCCCGGTTGTTCCGGTAGTTCCCCTGATGTAAAATAGCGTGTGTTTTTTCATCTTCAACTTCATAAGGAGACCGCATGTTGCAGCAGCTGAATTCGAACCTCCCTTTTGATGAATGCGCCTTCACCCTGCATTCAGATCATGTGGACGACGATTTCTTCATCCGGGTGGCTTTGCCGGCAAGTTACTCCTCAAGTGACATGTCCTACCCGGTGCTCTACGTGCCGGACGGTGATTACAGCTTTGGTCTGACGGCATCGTTCATGGCCTATGTGAATCTGGGCGCCAACTTCGGCATGGGCAAAGGCATTCCCGAGATGATTGTGGTGGGTATCGGTTACAACCGTGGCGTAATTCCCTGGCTGCTGACCCGTGTACGCGACTTCACGCCAACCGAAGACTCCACCTTCAACTACGACAACCCGAACTTTCAGGTTCCGGAAAGCGGCAAGGCGGACGTCTTTCTGGATATGATCCAGACCGAACTCAAGCCTCTGCTTCAAGCCGAGTATCGCGTGGACGATTCCCTGAGCGTCTTGGCGACCCATTCCATGGGTGGAGTCTTTGCATTGCATACCATGCTGCGGGCCGAGCCTCTTTTCGACAAGTACATACTGGCTTCTCCCTTTGTGGGGTGGGACAGCAAGGTCATGTTCCAGCGGGAACAAAGTTTTTCCTGCGATCACAGTGCATTGCCGGTGGAAGCCTTTTTTTCGGTTACGGGTCGGGAGCCAACCCCTCCGTACCGCGAAGAGGTGCAGGATTTTTGCAATATCCTTTCCGGAAGGGAGTATGAGGGTTTCCAGTTCAAGCTCCAGACCTATGAGGAGGAAAACCACTTCTCGGAGTGGAACAAAGTGTTCACTGATGGGATGGAGTACCTCTTCAGGTAGCCGCCTTGCAGGGCGGTCGAACGAGGTGTGAAGCCGGGGCTCGTAAGACGCGCCGATCCGTGCGCCTCAGCGTTCCCGAAAGGTTTTTCCGGTCTTTAACGGCGTTCCAGGAGAAGGATTCGTGTCTGGGCCGTGGGGTGGTTGTGCATGGCGCAACGCATGACCCGTGCTGTGTCCATGCTCAGCCCACGGCAGTGGGCTTCCACGGTTTGGGCCTCTTCCTCGCCGCCCGGGTGGCCGGTGTAGAGGACCAGGGAGATGACGCCGCCCTTCCGCATGATGGACAAGGCCGCGTCAATGGCCGAGCAGGTTGTTTCGGCCCTGGTGATGACCCTGCCGTCACTGCCCGGCAGGTAGCCGAGATTGAACATGACCGCAGCCACCTTGCCGTGTGCTTCTCCGGGTATCAGTTCGGCCATGCGTTCGTGCCCTGCGTGGAAGAGGGTCACGTTGGGGTGGGCGCCGCCGTCCTTCAGTCTGCAGCCGGCATTGTCCAGGGCGTCCTGCTGGATGTCGAAGCCGAAGACCCGGCCCCGGCCGCCCACCTGGCTGGAAAGGAACAGAGTGTCGTGCCCGTTGCCTACCGTGGCGTCCACGGCGAAATCGCCGGGGTGGAGCGCGTGGGACATGAGCGCCTTGACGAAGGTGACGGTGTGGCTGATGAACATGGGGCGGTTGTACTGCACGGGTCTGTCCGAGGCAAGCCGTGAGCATGGTGCGACGCCGTGCTGGACACCGGGGCTCGCATGGGGCACAGAGAGAACCCATGACGCCGCGCGAAACCATATCCTGCTCCGGATTCTGCACCCGATGCGGGCGCGAGCACACCCTGCACGCCGGCCCGGCTCATGACGCCTGCCGGGAACTCATGCGCGCCCTGGAGTCAGAGGGGCGCATTGATCTGCACGTTCCCGCAGCCGAAGCTGATCCCCGGTTTTCCACGGACGTCCTCTTTTCCGAATCGCGCGGTCACATGTTCGGGGTCATGGTCTACCGGGACGCCTTTGGCGTCATGGGCACGGCCAAGGCCTTTTCCGGCCAGTACAACGGTGTCTGGCAGGTGGAAGGCTGGGTGGGCCCGGTGGTGGACGTGGCCAGGTTCGATCTCCTCAATACGCCGGGAGAACGGGCGATCAAGGCCGTGGGTCGCCGCATGGAGTCCCTTCCCTCGGGAACGGCCGAACGTCTGGAGCTCAAACGCAGGCGTCGGGCCATGTCCCGGGAACTTATGGAGGAGCTTTTCGGACTTTACCGGTTGACCAATTTCGCAGGAGAAACCCGTCCGCTGACCGGGGTTTTCCGGGGCGAAGGGATCCCGACGGGCACGGGTGATTGCTGCGCCCCCAAGCTGTTGCACCATGCCGTGACGAATCATCTGACCCCCCTGGGGCTGGCTGAATTTTATTGGGGCCGGGAAAACAGGTCGGGCAGCAAGCGGCATGGCCGGTTCTATCCGGCCTGCGAGGAAAAGTGCCGCCCCATTCTCGGTTTTCTTCTCTGTGGATTGGCTTGTTGATTTTTATATTTTGTATTATATCGAAATAACAGACAATTGATTGTTCTTTTCTGTCTGTTGGTCGCCGTGTGGGGATTTTTTTGAAAATCCGGGCTTGCCTTCGGCGCGACGGCGTTTATAATAAGAGGCCGAAACGTACCCCTTGACCTCAGCGGGTCAAATATTCTACGCACACAACTTGCTGTCGTGACGTGGCATCTTTTTTTTGTCATTTCGCGACATAAATTTTATGCGATTTTGAGGAATTGAGTCATGGATAGGATCCCCATTTCTGTACAAGGGTTTGAAGCGGTCAAAACCGAGCTGGAAGAACTCAAGAAGGAACGTCCCCTGGTCATCAAGGCCATTGCCGAAGCCCGCGAGGAAGGCGATCTCAAGGAAAACGCCGGGTACCACGCAGCACGTGAGCGTCAGGGGTTCCTTGAGGGGCGCATCAATCTGCTCCAGTCCCGTATGCCCTATTTCAATGTGGTGAATCTCGATGAACTCGAGATGGATGACATCATCGGCTTCGGCGCCACCGTGGTGCTCGAGGACATGGACACCGGTGACACCAAGAAGTACACGCTTCTCGGTCCGGATGAAGCCGATTACTCGAAGAACGGCAGTATTTCCGTTCTCTCCCCGGTGGGCCAGGCCCTGCTGGGCAAGGAAGAGGGCGACGACATTGCCGTGGATTCCCCACGCGGCAGGATCGAATACGAGATCATGTCCGTGGAGTACCTGGGCACCAACTTCTAGCCCTTCTCCCATAGCACGCGAAAACCCCGGCCTGTCCGGGGTTTTTTCTTTGTTTCTCCCTTCGGGGCGGCGGCGCCGTGCGCTGGAAAAGGGTGCCGGTTCCGCAACTCGGGTATCCGTCCCCGGGTCCGGGGCTCAATACAGTTCACGCATTTTTCCGGCCGCCCATTGCACCGCTTCCCGGGGGCTGGCGCCCTCGTAAAGATTCCGGATGATCATCCGGGGAATGATGGCCTCGGCTGAAGCTTGCGATGCTTTGGGGATAAGCCTGCCGCCCTCGAAACTGAAGCTCTTGATGCTTTCCAGTCCCGAGACGATCTGTTCGATTCTGGTGCGTGAATACCGTTTGAAAACGCCTTGCGCATCCCTGTAGAAATCATCTGCCTGTGCGATGTCGCGCAGAACCGGCAGCATGCCGCCCGGCGCCATGTGCAGCCAGGTGATGTAGGCATCCGTCCGGAAGAGGAAGGCTATGAATTTCCGGATGGCCTTGATGCGTTTCGGGTCCTTGCATCGGGCTATGCCCAGAGCGTGAATGACGCCGTAGCTGGCTTCCCGCTCTCCCTTGATGGTGGAAACCATGGCCGTGTTGCGCAGCAGGTGGGGATCGAAGGAAGCTCCTTCCAGGTTCCGGAAGTTATCGCCCGTCAATGAATCGGCTGCGGCGGTGGGCAGGGCCAGATCGTCCATGATGAAGGTCGAATAGAACATCATGGCCAGTCTGCCTTGCATATAATAATCCCGAGCGCGCCAATACTGTGGCCCGGGCGGGGTATACCGGGCAAGTTCTTCATAGAGGCTCAGGGCCCGGGTCGCTTTTTCGCTGTCGAAAATGACTTTTCCGTCCGGGGTGAATTCCCGCACACCCATGGACAGGGCCAGATGGGTGAAGACCTGTTCGGCATAGGTGTCCTCACGGGTTCCGATCAGTATCCCGTACCTTCCCTTGTCCATGTCGTGGAGCGTTTGCGCGGCCTTGAGGATGCGTTCCGGGGTGTCGGGCGGCTCCAGCCCGGCCTCTTCGAACCAGTCCGCACGGTACCAGATGCCCTGGACCCAGCCGCTGAACGGAATGCCGTTGTAGCTGCCGTCCGGGCTGCGCATCCTGGCCAGCGCTCCGGTGAAGAACCGGTCTTCGCCGATTTCTTCAATGGCCTTCCTTGTGCATTTCTTGGATATCCTGCCTTTTTTTGCGATTGCAACGATGATGTCCGACCCCGCACTGATGATATCCGGTCCGATGCCCTCGTCCAGTGCGGTTTCCAGGTAGGTGATGGCGTTTTCGTCCACTCCGGTGATGTTGACCCGGATGCCTGGATGAAGCGCTGTGAAGGCCTGGGCCAGATAACGGATCACGGCCTGGCGTTCCGGAGCAACCTCGGTGGTCCAGAACTCCAGGGCCATGGAATGGGCAGTCGCATGGAAGCCGATGAGCGAGAACAGCAGTGTCAGGGTCAACAAAGCGGGGTTGCGCATAGTGCACCTACTTGGTGGTGAAGGTCGTGACGCCCTGCCAACCGGGCGGTGGAGGGATTGCGGCCAGGTTTCGCGCGGAGGTCAGGTACATTGCCGCCAAGCCGTCCTGGGGCCGGTCCGCAAGGTGTTTTTCGAAGCGTTCGGCTGCCTCTGCGAATCGGCGGGAAAGATAGAGTTTGAAGGTTTTTTCCCATCGGGACAGGAACTCGCTTGTCTGGTCATCCACCGCAAACTCATCGCCCCCGTGCATTGCCCCCCCCCGTGTGCCGACCAGTTCGAAGATCCCCACGCTTTCCGTGGAGCCCTTGGGGATGGCCCGCCCCACCGAGCGGAATACGAATCCTTTTCCGGTCTTGGCCATGGTGTTTTGACTGACAAGAATCTCGGTGCCGTAATGTTTGTTCAGTCCTTCAATGCGCGAGGCCAGGTTCACCGATGCCCCCATGGCAGTGTAGTTCATGCGGTCCGAGGAACCGGTATTGCCCACGATGGCCTCCCCGGTGTGCAGGCCGAACCGTGTATGCATGGGTAGCAGTCCCTGTTTTTGCCGCGCGGCGTTGAAGGTGTGCACCGCGGCCCTGCACCTCAGCGCCGTGAGACAGGCCTGGGAGGCGTGGTCCGCCTGTTCGGTGGGAGCGTTCCAGAAAGCCATGATGGCGTCCCCGATGTATTTGTCGATGGTGCCTCCGGATGAAAGGATCACGGAGCCCACTTCGTCGAAATAGCGGGTAATGTCGTTGGTCAGCGCTTCCGGGGAAAGAGATTCGGCCAGGGTGGTGAAATCGGCGATGTCGCTGAAAAACAGGGTCAGTTCCTTTCGGTCGCCTCCCAGTTCCGGGCTCAGGTTGCTGGTGACGATGTTCTTCACCAGCGCGTCAGGGATGTACATCCCGAATGATTTGAGCGCCACGCGCATGGTTTCCATGGCCTGGGCAAGCCTGTTGATTTCGTTGATTCTGCTCCGGACCGGGACCCGCTCGTCCAGTTCGAATTGCCTGATGTGCCTCACTGCGCTCATGATTTGGTTCAGGGGTTTGGTGATTCTCCTCGAGGTCCAGACAATGACCGGAATGAAGCCCGCGAGAAGCAGCACGGAAAAGAAAACGCTCTGCTTTCCGGCCCGTACGATGGGGCCGGTGAATTCGCGCATGGGCACCGCCATGCCGATATGGACTTCCTTGCCGTGTTGGCTCGGCATGACCGCCACATGAGCCAGATACTCTTCGCCGTTGGCGCGGAAGATTCCTCGTGTAAATGGTTGTTCTCCAGCGTCCCTGAAAGTGGATAAGATGCCGTCGAGAACCGGATCTTCCAGGTCGTTGATGCGGGCCAGGGTGACCTTTTTCTTTCCATCCTCCTCTTTGATTTTGACCATTCTTTGTGCATCCGGATGGGCCAGAATGTGTCCGTCCGGGGCGAAAAGTATGATCCTGCTGTCTTGGCTGATATTTTGCCTGCCGAGAAAACCGGATATCTTGGAAAGGGAAATGTCCACGGCAAAGACGCCTTCGACATCCCCGTCGAACCGTTGCGAGACCGAAATGCCCGGCTCCTTGTCGAACGCGTAGAAGTAGACGTCGCTCAGGGTAGCCTTGTCGGTTCCTATGGCGGCTTTGTACCAGGGACGTTTGCGGGGGTCGTATGGGGGGGCGTTTTCCAGGCTGGAGTCCATGAGGGCGCAGTCCGCATTGAGATATTTATTGAGTGCGAACCTGCTCCCATCGTGCCTATGGAAGATGGACAGGGTGTACCATATGGCGCCTTTTGGCGCCTTTATCGCCTTGCGCGCGCTGTCCCGCCCCTTCAGGTTGGTGACCATGAAGAAGTCGCCGTCGGCAAAGCCCATGTAGAGCGAGGTGAAATTGGGATTCTGGCTCAGGGTCCTGAAGAACATGGGGGCCAGGGGATGGGTGAGCAGGGTGGCCTTTTCCTCCATGTCCGACGAGCAGGCGTAGGTGTCCACGGCCATGAACGCGGGCTGGAATACGGCCTGGGTCCGCTCCATGACCGACTGGCTGACCTCGGAAAGCAGGCGGTCTGCCGTCTGTAAGGCGGAACGTTCGTTCATGATGTAGTTGTAGAAGATGACCGCACCTGTGACCGTCAGGATCAGCAGGAAGAACATGGTCAGGATGTTGATGTACAGAGGGAAGGAAAGGCGATTGTCGGACTCTTTGTTGAATTCCATGTGCTTTCTCGGTTCGCTGTCGGAATTGTACGTCGATCTGACCTGCCGAATGTAAAAGAATAGGAGGAAAAGGGGAAAGGGAGAATTATAATTCCCCGGCGTTTTGAAGGCGTGTGGACTCCGGTATGTTTTTCAGCCCGGTACCTGCGAGCGGACTGTTGAGAAGAATATGGTATTGTATGCGTTTTTGCCGTTTTGTTGCCAAATTGTTACAGTGGGACTATTGTTACAATTGTTTTTGCTATTATACATCCGTTCGATTGAGACCAAGTCCGTTCCACGACAATCAAACAAGGGAGTCTTTCGAATGAAAAAGGTAATCGTACTCGCGTCCCTGATGCTGTTCGCCTTTGCCGGCGTCGCCCAGGCCGCCGAAACCCTGAAGCTGCTTACCTGGAAAGGATACGCCCCCAAGGCGCTGATCGACAAATTCGAGAAGGAGACCGGCATCAAGGTGGAGGCCACCTATTCCAACAACGAGGAAATGATCGCCAAGCTGCGCGCCACCCGCGGCGCAGGCTTCGACCTGGCCCAACCCAGCCAGGATCGTATTTCCTCGGTGCAGGCGAAATTCAAGATCTACCAGCCCATGGATTACTCCAAGATCGACGCCGATCTGTTCATTCCCTCCATGCTGGATGCCGTGAAAAAGAATACTCTGGTAAAAGGAAAATCCCATGCCGTTCCCTTCTGTTGGGGCACCTCCGGTTTGGTGGTGAACAGTGCGAAGGCTCCGGGTGCGAGCAGTTACAAAGATCTTTTGAATGAAAAATACAAAGGTAGAGTTACTTACCGCCTGAAAAGGCCTACCCTTATCGCAATGGGCTTCGCTTTGGGATACAATCCGTTTGAGCTTTACAGTGACCCCAAAGCTTACAAAATGATGCTCGATAAGATCGAAAAGACCCTGATCGCAGCCAAGCCCCTTGTGAACAACTATTATGCTAACGGCGACGCCGCGCTTGCATCTATTCGTTCTGAGGAAGTATATGTGGCCATGACTTGGGAAAGCATTGGCTGGAAGGCCCATGCCGACAACAAGGCAATAGATTATATTGCTCCCAAGGAAGGCGCTTTGGGCTGGATCGACACCTTCGCCATTCCGGCCAAGGCCGAGAACGTGGACGCCGCCTACAAGTGGATCAACTTCATCCTGAAGCCGGAAAACGCAGCCTACTTCTCTTCGCAGGAGAATGTTCCCACCGCGTCCAAAGGCGCCAACAAGTTCATCAAACCGGAAGTCGCCGCCAATTTCGAGCGTTCCTTCCCTCAGGAAGCCATCGACAACATCAAGTGGTATCCGCCGGTCCCGGCCAAGCTGGAATCCATGGAAGGCAAGACCCTCGACAGGATCAAGGCCGCCAACTAATCGCGATTGCCTGTCGGTAGAACTGAGAAATATGAGGGGCGGCTTCGGCCGCCCTTTTGCACAATCCAAACCAGGTGCCCACATGGACAATGACCTTTCCGTACGTAATCTGACCAAGAAGTTCGGCGATTTCACGGCCGTGGACAACGTCTCCTTCGACGTGCCCAACGGCTCCTTTTTTTCCATCCTCGGGCCTTCGGGGTGCGGCAAGACCACCATGCTGCGCATGGTCGCCGGCTTTGAGGAGCCCTCTTCCGGAAGCATCGAGATCCGGGGACGGGACATGCTCGGGGTGGAGCCGAACAAGCGCCCCGTGAATCTTGTCTTCCAGCATTTGGCCCTGTTCCCCATGATGACCGTGGCCGAGAACATCGCCTTTGGTCTCAAGCGCCGCAAGATGGCGGCGGGCGAGACCGCGAAACGCACCGAAACCATGCTGGAGCGGGTCGGGCTGCCCGGCTACGGCGCCAAACGCATCGACCAGCTTTCCGGCGGTCAGAAACAGCGCGTGGCCATTGCCCGTTGTCTGGTGCTGGAGCCGTCCGTGCTGTTGCTGGACGAACCCCTGGGTGCGCTGGACCTCAAGCTGCGCGAGCAGATGAAGGTGGAGCTCAAGAAGCTTCAGGCCAAGGTGGGCACCACGTTCATTTATATCACCCATGACCAGTCCGAAGCACTGGTCATGTCCGACCGGGTGGCGGTCATGAACCGGGGCCGTTACGAGCAGGTGGGCACGCCCCAGGAGTTGTACAACGAGCCCGCGACGCCGTTCGTGGCCAGGTTTGTGGGTGAGAACAACGCCTGGGCCGGGAGCGTTTCGGAATGCGACGGAAAGGAAGTCGTCATCCGCACCGACGGCGGGTTCCATTTTCGCTGCCGCGCCAAGGGTGCGCTCAGGAACGGGGACCGGGCCGATCTCTATCTGCGGCCCGAGGCCATGCGCATCAATCCGCGCGAGACCGAGGGACAGAATGTCTTTGAAGTCACGGTCAAGACCATCCTCTTCGACGGGGCCAACAGTCGCCTGCTGACGGTGACGCCCGACGAGCAGGAACTGTTGGTGACCCTGCCGCAGAATCGCAAGTTCGACCACATCGCGCCCGGCGACGGTATCACCGTGGGCTGGCACCCGGAAGCTGGCATTTGTTTCGCTGAACAGGAGCGGGAGGGCGCATGAAAGGTTCCCGCATAGTCTTCTGGCTTTTCCTGGCCCCGGTGCTGGTCTGGCTGCTTCTGCTCATCGTGCTGCCGCACATGGATCTTCTGATCATGAGTTTTCGTGGCGAAAACGACTACGGCGATCCGGTTTGGACCTTGCAGAACTACTGGAATTTCTTCAGGGAACCCATCTACTGGCTCACCTTCGTGCGCACGGCGCTCTATTCCGTCATCACCACGGCCCTGACTCTGGTCATAGGCCTGCCCGTGTCCTTCCACATAGCCAAGATAGCCCGCCACAAGCTGCAGAGTACGCTTTCCCTGCTTCTTCTTCTGCCCTTCTGGGTCAGTGAGTTGGTGCGCATCTACGGCTGGATGATTCTGCTGCGCGAATCCGGCGTGCTCAACTTCTTCATGCTCAAGCTGGGCATCATCAAGACCCCCATCGAGATGCTCTACAACGACGCCACCATGATCATGGGGCTGGTCTACACCTCCATGCTGTTCATGGTGGTGCCGCTCATCTCGGTCATGGAGAGCCTGGACGATTCGCTTATCGAGGCGGCCTACGACCTGGGAGCGAGCAGGCTGGTCATCTGGTGGGACATCATCATCCCGCACTGCAAGCCGGGCATCTCCTCGGGCTGTATCGTCGTCTTCATGCTGGCCCTGGGCAACTATCTGACGCCCAATCTCATGGGCGGCAAGAACTCGCTCTGGTTCACCGAACAGATCTACAACCAGTTCATCGCCAGCTTCAACTGGAGCCAGGGCTCGGCTTTCGGCTTCCTGCTGCTCCTGCTCAGTTCGCTCATCATCTGGGTCGGGCTCAAACTCTCTCGCCAGAAACTCGGGGAGGTGGCCTCATGATCCGTTCCCTGCCGAATTCCAGGGCCTATTCCTGGAGCTTCAACGGTTTTATTCTGCTCTATTTCGCGTTCCTGTTCGCGCCGTTGCTCGTCACCTGCGTGCTGGCCTTCAACAATTCGGACTTTCCGTCCCTGCCGTGGTACGGCTTCAGCCTGGACTGGTTCACCTCTGCAGGGCCGGACAGGATAGGCATCTTCCACGACGCGGGGAACCTGCGCGCCATCTGGACCAGCTTCCAGACCGCGTTTTTCGTCTCCATCCTCTGCGTGGTGGTGGGCACCTGCGCGGCCTTCCTGTTCGAGCAGGAGGAGTTTCCGTTCAAGGGGGCGCTCTATTTCCTCATGCTCGCGCCGCTGGTCATTCCCGGTGTCATCCTCGGCATCTCCATCCTGTTGGGGGCCAACAGCGCAGGCATGTTCCTGGAGGACAACCTCGGCCTCGACCTGGAGATCCTGCGGCCCAGTTTCTGGCTGGTGGTGCTCGGCCAGTTCTCGTTCATCACCACCTTCGTGACTCTGGTGGTCTCGGCCCGGCTGCGCAAGTTCGACCGTTCCCTGGAGGAGGCGGCGTTGAACCTCGGGGCCAACCGCTTCGAGGTCATCTGGCACATCACGCTCAAGTTCCTGCGCCCGGCCATCATCGGTTCCGCGGCCGTGGCCTTTCTCATGAGCTTCGAAAACTTCAACACCACGCTCTTCCTGGTGGGCTCGGAGCCGACCTTGCCCATCAACCTGTACCTGCAGGTGCGCGACGGCAGCACGCCGGTGATCAATGCGGTGTCGCTGTTGCTCATCGTGGGTACCTCGCTGCTGGCGCTGGTGAATTTGTATTTCACCAAAGAGAAGGAGTAACTTTCAGTATTCAAGATATGAAAAACCGGCCCACGGGAAGTCCCGTGGGCCGGTTTTATTATGCGGTTTATTTCAAGCTATTCGCTTTTCGGTCTTCTGCGGCGCGGCCTTCTGCGGCGGCGCGGCTTGTCCGTATCCTCTTCAGGGGAAGCGGCCTGCTTCGGCTGATCGTCCCGGGCTTTTTCCCTCGGCTTATCTTCCCTCGGAGCAGCATCCCTGGGAATGTCGCTTTTGGGCTTGGGTTTTCTGCTCCGTTTCCGTTTGGGCTTGGATTTTTTTTCTTCGGGCTCGGCCTGGGCTTCGGCTTTCCCTTCAGGTTCGGCGGGAGCCAGGCGCATGGAATTTTGGTAGACCTCATCCAGCAGCATGGCCAGCTGCACCAGTCCGTCTTCGTCCTCGGCCAGATTTTTGGCCATGTCCAGCAGGCGCGCGATACGTTCGCCCTGCAAACCGTCCAGCTTGCGACGCTTGGCATCCAGCAGGGCGGTGATGCGTTCTTCGATGACTTTGGTCACTTCTTCATCCTTGGGTTCTTCCTGCTCGATGAGCTGGATTTTGTAGCGATAGGCTATGCGCTTCATCTCCGAGATCTGTCCGATGTCCGCAAAGGTGATGACCGTGCCCGAGGCGCCGGCCCGGCCCGTACGGCCCGCGCGGTGGATGTAGGATTCGGGGTCGTCCGGCGGTTCGTACAGGAAAACGTGGGAGAGGTCCGGGATGTCGATGCCGCGCGCCGCCACGTCCGTGGCCACCAGGAAACGCAGGTGCCGCTTGCGGATGCGTGTCAGCACCCGTTCTCGCTTGCTCTGGGTCAGGTCCGAGGAGATGGCCTCGGCCTCGTACCCGAAGTTCTTGAGCACTTCGGCGATGTAGTGCACGTCGCGCTTGGTGTTGGAAAAGATGATGGCCGAGCTCGGGTTTTCCAGTTCGATGAGCCGCATGAGGATGCGTTCCTTGCCCATGGCCGGCACCTTGCACATGATGTGCGCGATGTGGGCCACGTGCACCTGGTCGCCGGAGAGGCTGAGCATCTCGGGCTTGTTCAGGAACTCGTCCGCCAGCCGCAGCACGATGCCGGGGTAGGTGGCCGAGAACATGAATGCGGAAAAGTCTTTTTGGGGCAGGTAGCGCTGGATTTCGCGCATGTCCGGGTAGAATCCCACCGAGAGCATGCGGTCGGCCTCGTCGAAGATGAGCACTTCCAGGTTATCCAACTCGAGGTTTCGTTTGAGCAGGTGATCCAGGATGCGGCCCGGCGTTCCCACCACGAGCTGCGCACCCTTGCGGAATGCGTCGATCTGTCCTTTGTAGCCCACGCCTCCGTACACCTCCACCACGTTGATGCCCGAATCGCCGGACAGCTTGCGCGCCTCTTCGGCCACCTGACGGGCCAGTTCGCGGGTGGGCACCAGTACCAGGGCCTGGCACTGGAGCAGGGCGGGGTTGAGCTTTTCGAGCAGCGGCAGCACGAATGCGCCGGTCTTGCCGCTTCCGGTACGGGCCTGGACCATGATGTCACGGCCTTCAAGCAGGTAGGGGATGGCCTTTTTCTGGACCGGTGTCAGGGTGTTCCAGCCAGCGCGTTTGCAGGCATCCTGCAGGCCGGCGGGCAGCTCGGAGAGGGTGGTTTCCGGGATGGGGGTCCGGGTTTCTTCAGTTGTTTTTGTGTCTTCTTGCATATGATTCCATACATGATTCGTGAATTCTTCCTGTTAGCTAGCCGTTTCACGGCGTTTGTGCAACTCCATGCATGGGGTCTTTCGGAAATGAAAAGAAAATATAACGGAATATGGGCTACCGGGAGCCCGGCAGCACGGCGTCCTTGTTGAGCAGTCGCCACGACTCGATCTGCTTGTTGAAAAGACCGGCCGCGGTAAGCATGCCCCGGATGAAGCCGCGTTTACGCAGTACCTTGAGCCCTTTCTGCAGGGCGGCATGGATGCGGATTCCCATGGGATGTTTTCTGGATACGAGAAAGTGCCTGCTTTCCAGCAATGCGAATTTGAGGCCCGGTACCGGCAGGAATCGCTTGCCGTGCATTATGCCGCTCAGGTCCTTGTTGGCGCTTGCTTCAAGGGGAACCCAGCCCGCGCGGCCGGCAATCACCATCTTGATCATGCTTTCGAATGTGGCGCATTTTTGCAGGTTGCTTATGCCCAGCTTTCGCAGAACCCTGTCGTCACTGTCCCAATGCAGGCCGATGATGCCGCCTGTGGCGTTGAGATCCTCGACGGAAGTGGCCGCAAGAGCGTCCGGGTTGTCCGCCGTGGTGTAGAACACCTTTTGAAATTCCCCGTATCGGGTGATCGGTGCGCTGACGAAGAAAAGGTCGGGTTCGTCAAAGAGACGCGATGTGGCGGGAACCTGTTGTGCTCCGATCACGGCATTTCCCAACGACACCTCGAGATTGGTTCTTTGGGTGTTCGGAGTAAGCAGAAATTTCAACTTGCAGTCGAGTCCCCCGGCGCGCAGCGCCTCGGTGATGATGATGAGATCCGCCGTCGCACGGCTCAAGGTCCCCCGGGTGATGTTTTTCGGGTCGAGCGGAGCGGTTTTGTTTTTTTTCATGAAATCCAGATACGCTTTGTGGTCCGCCTTGACGATGGCCACCGGCACGGGCTCCCCGCATTTGCCCTGAGCAGGGCGGAAGAAAAGCAACGTTGCTATGCAAAGGAGTGCGAGACGCATTTTGAATCCATCTTGGGGTTTTGTACGGAGTCCGTGCACCGACTTGACGGCGAAATACTCTTATCACAGGTCTGAAATATCGCAAAACCAATATGGATGTGCGTGAATTTCAGCAGCATGGAGAAGCCTGGATCAATATTTCATTGCCTCCGCCGCTTTCGATGAGGTATTGGGTGTTTCATATTCATTCCCTCGTGTGGTGTAGCCGCGTACTCAAGGAGAGGCTCATGATGAAAATCATACCGCCGTTGGTGCTTGCGGCGTCTTTGGTTCTGTTGACGGCCATGGCCGCCCAGGCTTTTGAAATGACCATCATCCACGTCAACGACACCCATTCCCATTTGGAATCTTCCGTGGACAAGCTCTCGTTCGACGGGAAAAAGACCTACGTGCGGCTGGGTGGATGGGATCGTCTCAAAACCAAGGTGGACCAGGTTCGGGCCGAAAAAAAGAACGTGGCCCTGCTGCACGCCGGGGACGCGGTACAGGGCACCTTGTACTTCACGAAATACAAGGGACTGCCTGAAATGGAGTTCATGAATCTTCTGGGCTTCGACGCCATGGTGCTCGGGAACCATGAGTTCGACAAGGGACCCCAGGTGCTGGCCGAGTTTTTGGGCTATGCCGAATTTCCGCTTCTTTCGGCCAACGCCAACATGGATGCGGTCACAAAGCTCAAGGCCGAGGTCAAGCCGTACACCATTCTCGAGTACAACGGCGAGAAGGTCGGCGTCATCGGCCTGACTCTCAAGGACACCGCCGTGATTTCCAGCCCCGGTCCGGTGACGTTCGCCGACGAAACCGCGACTGCGAAGAAATGCGTGGCCGAACTGGAAGGCCGGGGTATCAACAAGATCATCGCCCTGACCCACATGGGCTACGGCAGGGACATGGCCCTGGCCGAAAGCGTGCCGGGCATCGACGTGGTGGTGGGCGGCCATTCCCATACCCTGCTGGGTGACGCCGAAGCCTTGTCCGGCCTGGGCAAGCGCGGTGGCGGGCCTTACCCCACCATAGTCAAGGGTGCTGACGGCAACGATGTCTACGTTGTCTCCTCCTGGGAATGGGGCAAGGCGGCAGGCGTGCTGGACGTGGGCTTTGACGACGCGGGCCATGTGACCTCCTGTGCCGGCAATGCCGTTTTTTTGCTCTCCGACATCCTCCTGCGCAAAAACGCTGATCAGAAGAAAGTGGAGCTGGAGGAGACCGAGCGCCGGAAGATCCACGATCTGGTTGCGGCCAGCCCCGTTGCCGAGATCGTCGCTTCCGATCCGGCTGCGGTGAAGCTGTTGGGCCCGTACAAGGAAGGCGTCAGGGAAATGGAATCCCAGATCGTCGGGGATGCCTCCGAGAGTCTGCCGCATATCCGCGAGCCCGGAGTGCATATTGGTGGCGAGTCCATGCCCGGAGGCAGCTACATAGCGCCCCTGATCTGCGAAGCCATGCTTTGGAAGGCCCGTTCCGTGGGGCTTGGCGGCGATCTTGCCCTGCAGAACGCGGGCGGCGTGCGCACGGACGTGCCCCAGGGGAAAATTTCCGTGGGCGCCGTCTATACTCTCATGCCCTTCGGCAATACCTTGTTCGTGATCGATCTCACGGGCGCTCAAGTCAAGGAGGCCTTGGAAACGGGGGCGACGCGCGGCGGTGGAGCATTCGCCTATGTGGCCGGAGCGCGTTACACCGTGGACATGAACCGGCCCGAAGGCGATCGCGTGACCAACGTGGAAGTGAACAAGGGCGGGAAATGGCAAGCCTTGAAAGACGGGACCACCTACCGCGTGGTCACCAACGCCTACATCGCGGCCGGAGGTGACGGGTACGTGGTGCTCGGGAATTCGACCGGCTACCGTTACGATACCGGTTTCGTGGATGCCCAGACTTTCATGGATTACGTGCGTATGGTCAAGACTCTCAAACGTCCGGCTTCCACCGGCATCACGTTCATCGCCAAAGAGTAGCGGGTTGATGGATAATGGACCCGGCTTCGGCCGGGTTCTTTCTTGTCTTATTGATATTTCAAAAGTCTTAATTGTGATATAAAAATATACTGGATATATTGATATGTTGTGCCTATGAAGTGGAAAACCAAGGAGTCACACCATGAATATCACGTACCGGGAAACCCGGGAGATCGCTCCATCCGCCCTGGAAAGCCTGTTCCTGGCCGTAAATTGGGAGTCCGGTCAATACCCGGACCTGCTCTGCGAGGCCATGCGTAATTCGCACCGGGTCTGCACCGCCTGGGACGGCGACAAACTTATCGGCCTGCTCAACGCCATGTCCGACGGCGTCATGAACGCCTATTTCCAGTACATGGTGGTCCACCCCGACTACCAGAGCCAAGGGGTGGGGCGAGAACTCATGAGTGTGATGCTCGACGGCTACAAGCATCTGCACCGCAAGGCGCTCATCGCCTATGATACGGCCGTGGGGTTCTACGAAAGCATGGGGTTTGAATCGGGCGGCGGCAAGCATGCCATGATGATGAGCAGTTTCTGATCCGCCGGTTTGTATTGAAACCTGCGCGCAGGGCGGGTATGGCTCTATTCGAGAAGCCTCTGGCAGACAAGGAGACGAACATGGCCAAGAGACCGCATATGCCCTGTGATGCCTGTCGATTCAGGAAATTCACCCAGGATGATCCCTATTCGTTGCTGGGCTGGTTCTGGAACTGGCACACCAAATGGTGCCCCGGCTGGAAGTCCTACCTGAAGCAGCTCAGGGAGCACGGCGCGGAGCCGCCGGAACACGGCAGCCTGCGCGGGGTGTGGGATGAAGAAAACTGAAATTTTCGTTTGACAAGTCGACCGGGCTTGGCATAAACACTTTTTTCCCAACGCCGTGGGGCTGTAGCTCAGTTGGGAGAGCGCTTGAATGGCATTCAAGAGGTCGTGGGTTCGATTCCCTCCAGCTCCACCAATGATTATAAAGGCTTAGAAGGTTTTCCTTCTAAGCCTTTTTTCGTGGGATATACAAAAGAATATACAAATGAAATCAGGGTGGTAAATTGGACCTGAATCTTGAGCTAAGAGTTTTGAAATTTCTAGCTGAGGAGGCAGGTCAGTGGGGCTCACCCGGAACTACAATTCGAGCTATTCTTGGCATGGTGAATCAATTACCTGGAGTAATAATGCACGTCAATAAATAGGGAGGTGTCCCCTTATTTCCTGGTGTGGTGTCAGCGACGGCGACGGAGGCGCGATCTTTTTCGCTCTGGCTCAAGAGGCTGCAGCAGGGCATGTCGCTGAGTCTCCTGTCGGTGTTGTGGGAAGTCGGTGGCGGTATATGTATGGCTCGTATGAAAAATAGACACTAAAGGTAAGCGGCTGCGTTGCTAATGCGAATCTTTGAGTGTATTAGAACGCCAAATATGTTCACCAATAATCTAGGGAATACCCATGAGTGACATCATTGAATTCGCACTCAGCACCATAACCGACTACATTGGTTTTGAAGACCTTGCTACTTCCGTCATGCAAGAGGAAGGATTTCATGACATTAAGCCTCTGGGTGGTGTTGGAGATTATAGTCAAGACGCAACGGTTGAGAAGCTCTATGAGAATGCAAGAGAGAAATATGTTTTTCAGTACACTGTTGACAAAAAGACCGCGTTGAAGCTCACCAAAACGATAAAAGATTTGAAAAAAAACGACATTGACTTTCATACACTTGTTTATGTCACTTCGATTTCTGTTTCGAGTAGTTTGCAAACTGATCTTATAAAAGAAGTCAGAAAAGAGTACGGAAAGACTTTACTCTTCTACGAAAGAAAAACTTTTCTATCAGTTCTTAGAAATTCAAGTAATAACATATATATAAGACATTTTTCCGACATGGAGAAGCAGCTTGCTTCATATTCAGCCAGGGCTGATGATTTGTCACTTGATGAAAAAAATATTCTTGAAGCTGAGTTGCTAAAGGTCAACCTTGCGTTTGTTCATAATGAGGATGCGCAAGGTCTGCGGAAAAAATTTTTTGAGCATTTAGTTTTGGCTGTGATCAATGATGCATATCCCAAACGCTTAACAACGAAAGAAATTCAAGAGTCACTTCACGCGCTGATTCCTGGGAAGGAATATCTCAAAGATAGGCTTACTAATTCCTTGCTGAAGTTAGAGAAGAGGGGGGAAATCGATTCTTCTAAAGGTTCATACGCAACCACAGAAAAGGCCCATTCAGGCATTGAACTTGATACGTTAGATTCGCTCGAAAAGCTCAGCACTCTTACTTCCGATATCGTCGCTCTCGCCATCAAAAACCATCCAGAGCCGTTAGACGATGATACTTTGCGAAGATCGGATCGCAATGTCCGGCGAGCGTTAATGGCGTACTTCAGAGCTTTCGGAACAGAGATTTCAAGCCAATATTCGTCCGAAGTGAAGTCTTTTCCGGTATTTCAAAGGGTTGTTCCCTCTATCCTAGATGAATGCAAAAGACAGATCGGAGATAAGCTAGGGGAATTGCTTTTTGACAGCATCGGGCAGCTATTGGCATCGCCCAATGAGGAGCACATCGAAGCCCTACACTATCTTGTCCTAGCACATGTTACCAATGCGATCATGGTTCTTGATCCCAGTCTGAAAGAGTTTCAGGCAACAAAATTTTCAGAGAAAACTTTCATTCTCGACACGGACTTCCTGATCAATTGTATAGTTCCTGACGTTGCTGAATACAATCTTTGCACCCAACTGATCACAGACCTTCTGGCTCTTAGGGCGACTGTTGTGATTCCAGATTCATCAATAGATGAGTGCATTCTTCATGCAAAATTTTCTGTCAATACCTATAATTATTTTAACTCTAATTTGTTGAGCCTCCCAGAAGCTGTCGCGAAAGAGAAGATATACAATGCTTTTGTGAGAGATTATTATTTTTCAATTAAGAAAGGTAAGTTGCATCCATCTGTGAATTATGCATCATATCTCAGAAATTACTACGATCATGAAAAGCCTGTTGCTTTTATGAAAGAGGTGATTAAGGCTCATATTCCAGAAGGTGTTGTCTTTAAGAATGTTACAGATATATATCAAGGTGAAGTTGATGATAAAGAGTACGATAACGTATTTAAGGAGATGCTAGCACTTATTGAAGGTACCAAGAAAGCCAAGTATAGAGACCATGAAGAAAATAAAATGTATGCAGAGGTGGATACCGCTTTATTTCTCGCTACACTGAATTGTAATAATGAGAATGTAAAAGATACGATACTTGGAGGGTCTCATTATCTTTTAACAGACTCTGGGCGGTACCGCATTATTTCTTCAAAGCTCGACTACAAAGATACTGTATCGACAAGACCGCAGGCTCTTATGAGCATACTAGCTTCTATTGGTTCATCAAGCATATCTAAAGCTGATTTGATGAATACGTTAGAGAATCCTTTGCTTATGCATACGATGGAAAAGCGTTGGGATGAGATAGGTAAGTTAATTAAGCTTGGGTTCGATCTAAGCCATATGAGTCTTCCTCGGTTGCAGATGACCATGGAGACAAAGCTACATGAACTACTCACAAAAATTGACTTAAATAAGTATACTGCAGACACAGATGAGTTCCGAGAACTACTTACTGTGGCAGAAGAACTTGGCTTTGTTCTTCCTCCTACGGGAAAGGCTCTTGAAGCGAAAATCAAAGCAAAAGACCAAACCATCAAAGAGTTAGAAGAGACTATTGCGGCAAAAAAGAATCTTGAAGATGAGATATTGAAATTTGGTAAGCGGAGGCAGAAATATTTACGGCGAATGGCAAATGCTAAGAAGTGAGTTTGGACGGGCCGTCTTTCTATAACGGTGGCTTTTGTGTAGTGCTGGGCTGCACTACAAATTGACACTACAAAAGTAGCAAATAATGGCTCTTTGTATTTGTCTCGGGGTAAAAAAATTGCTATTTTAACAAGTTGTCCATGATTGCCTTGAATGGCATTCAAGAGGTCGTGGGTTCGATTCCCTCCAGCTCCACCAAGAATTTCAAAGGCTTACAAGTTTTGGCTTGTAGGCCTTTTTTTGTGGAATATACAAATGAAATCGTGGGGATATTGAGGATCACTCGGCTGAGTTTTTCGATAGACTACCCACCTTGAAAACGCTGCTCGGTGGTCCAACAAAGTAAGCCTTCATTTCATTAGGACAGCGTTGTTTGTTCCGCGTTGTTTTTTGCATCAACTTTTGCCCCGCCAGTATGAGCAACGATACCGAAACCCTGTCGACTTTGGATCAGATAGCCGAAGCGATAGGCAGAAACCGTAACTGGGCACCGAAAAAGAGACCTAGGGCTTCATCGAAAATCAATTGAGGTTCAAGCTGCTGGTCGAGACGGGAGGCAAGGATCGTAGGCAACGGCGAATTTGCCCTCTAGCGAAGCGGCGGAAGCTGTTTTCAAACAATTTGGAATTCAACTAAAGCTGTGGTTGGGTGGAAAAAGTCTGTTTAGCTGGATTTGCGGGTTTAGACAGAAGAAGGCTAATCCCCATTGCGAAGGTTGGCCTTTGTCATTGGTCCTAGAGGTAGTCGAGAATGTTGTCTACCTGATCGGTGTGTCGTCTTGTAGCGCATAAGACGGGGTGAAGGCGGACTTCCTTTTGAAGTCTATGGTTGCGCGGAGTTGCTTTTCGTCGCGTGTATGCCATTTACCCGTGAGCAAATCTGTTGCGAATTTCCTTTCGTTTGGGAGTAAACCGTTCGTAGAATAAAGTCAGAGGTGGTAGCGGTTTTCTAGACAGGTCATTAAGGTGGAGTCCAACGACGAGGAGGACTTCCAATAATGTCCAAGA